>Ga0209172_10000013_pt1 | contig 613528 bp, 509 predicted proteins | sample LarsenN4metaG_FD_184113 | JGI IMG/M metagenome (GOLD analysis project Ga0209172, IMG submission 184113) | Hot spring sediment bacterial and archeal communities from British Columbia, Canada, to study Microbial Dark Matter (Phase II) - Larsen... ...
CACTGTGGACGTTCATCCGGGGCTCCTCCCTGTTCGGTTTGGAATGGCGTCAGACACCACCCAAAGTCCGTCAGAAGGACCCCGGTTGAACAGCTACTCAGTGGGAACAACCTGGTGAGACTCCACACCTAGGACGCGGCGGGCGCCTTCCTCCACTTGATCGTGCAGCCGAGGGCCTTGGTCTCGGCGACCGGGACGGCCCGGCCGGCCACCACCGCGTCGAGGGCATCGCGCAGGTAGCGCTTCGACACCTGCGCGGGCTGCTTGGCGTTGTCGTCAATGGTGCCGTGGTAGACGAGACGGCCGCCGGCGTCGAACAGGAACGCCTCGGGCGTGCGCGTGGCGCCGAACGCCTTGGCCACCTCGGAGGTCGCGTCCACGACGTACGGGAAAGCCATCTTCGCCTTCTTCGCGCGCTTCACCATCTCGTCGAAGCCGTCCTCGGGGACCACCGCCGGGTCGTTGGGATTGACGACGATCACGCCCACGCCGCGCCGCGCGTAGGCGTTCCCGAGCTCGACGATGCGCGCCTCCCACGCCTGCGCCCACGGGCACGCGTTGCACGAGAACACCACGAGCGTGCCCTTGGCGCCCCGGACGGAGGCGATCGTCACCTCGCGGCCGTCCACGTTCTTCATCTTCACGTCGGCGAGCGGGATTTCGGCGCCGAGCGCGAGCTGGGCGCGCGCGGCGGGGGCGAGCGCGGCGACGGCGAGCGCGGCGACGGCGAGGGTGCGAAGGCTGCGGATCATGACGTCTCCTCTCACGGGGTGGGTTCGGAGTCCCGGAAGGCCTCCAGGACGGCCTCTTCGAAAGCGGCGTACTCGGCGCGGCCCTCCCAGAAACGCACCAGGCGCCCTTCGGCGTCGTAGACGAAGGTTGCCGGCAGGGCGCCCGACCACTGCGGCGACAGGGCGTTGATGAAGCGCTGGTCGTCGTCCTCCTTGTACCACGAGGCGAACGCCACGTCGTGCTCGGCGAGAAAGGCGCGCGGCGCGAGCGAGTCGAAGTCCGCCGAGACGAGCATGAAGCGCAGACCGTGTGGGCGGTAGGTGCGCTCGAGGCGCAACAGGTCCGGGAACTCGGCGCGGCACGGCTGGCACCAGGTCGCCCACACGTTGACGAGCGTGGCGCGCGCGCCGGGGCGCCGTATTTCGGCGAGCAGGCGCTCGGCATCCGCGGCGACGAGCCGCGGGGCATGCTCCGCGGCGGCGTCCGGCGCGCCGTCCGGCGCGGCCGTCGCGGCGGCGGCGGTCGAATCCCCGGTCGGCGGAGGAAGCGGCGCGCCGCTGGCGCGCGGGGCGCGGCCGCGCTCGCCGCCGCACGAGGCGGCGGCGAGCACGACCGCCAGCGCGCAAGCGAGCAGCGCGGCGTGCCGTGGGCGAAGGGCGGCGGGGCGGATCATGGGGGCTCCGGGTTGCGGGCGGCGCCGCACGCGGCGCGGTCCGCGGCAGGATGCCCGCTCCGCCGCCGGGCCGTGTCCAAGGACCGCAAAAAAAGCGCATGCGTCGCGGACGGGCGCGGCGCGCGGCGCCACGGCCGGCGGGCGGGCGGAGCAGGAAAACCCTCCCCGGGAGCGCGCCACGGTGTCATCATGCGCGTGGTCCGGGAGGCCGGCGCGGTCGCCGCCTCCCGGGGCGAGGGTTTCCCACCCGGAGGTGCCCATGCCGACCGTGCAGGACGTTCTCGCTCAGAAGGGTCGCGTCGTCCACAGCGTGTCCCGCGCGTCCACCGTCGAGGAGGCGATCCTCCTGATGGTCGAGCGCGACATCGGCTCGGTCCTCGTCACGGAGGACGGAGCGATGGTGGGGATCTTCACCGAGCGCGACGTGCTGCGGCGCGTGGCGCTCGCCGCGCGCGACCCGCGCGCCACGGGCGTGGCGGAAGTCATGACGCCGGACCCCGTGCACGTTGCGCCCGAGCGCACCATCGGCGAGTGCATGGCGCTCATGACGGACCGTCGCATCCGGCACCTGCCGGTCGTCGAGGGCGGGCGGCCGGCGGGCATGATCTCGATCGGCGACATCGTCAAGTACCTCTCCGGCGCGCGCGCGGCCGAGCTCAGCCGGCTCACCGCCTACATCCACGGGCAGTACCCGGGCTAGGCCGGCCCGTCACGCGCCGGCGCGCGTCCATTCGAGGATGCGCGCCGCGACGCGCTCGGGCGTGAGCCCGAAGTGTTCGGCGAGGTCGGCCGCCGGCGCGCTCGCGCCGAAGCGGTCGAGGCCGATCGCCAGCCCGCGCGCGCCGATCACCCGCTCCCAGCCCATCGTGGCGCCGGCCTCGATCGAGACGCGCCTGCCGCCGGGCGGCAGCACGGCGTCGCGCCACGCGGGCTCCGCGGCGAGGAACAGTTGCGGCGCCGGCATGCTCACCACGCGCGCCGCGAGGCCGGCCGCGTCGAGGCGCTCGGCGGCCCCGAGCGCGAGCCCCACCTCGGAGCCGGTCGCGACGAGCGTCACCGCATCGCGCGCGCCGGGCGGGGCCGCGCGCAGCACGTAGCCGCCGCGCCGCAGGTGGTCGGGCCGGAAGTCCGCGGGGCGCTCGAGCGCCGGCAGCGCCTGACGGCTGAGCGCGAGCAGGGTGGGCCCGTCGCGGCGTTCGAGCGCGAGCCCCCACGCGCCCGCGGTCTCGACGCCGTCCGCCGGACGCACCACGAGCACGTTGGGAACGGCGCGCAGCGACGCGAGGTGCTCGACCGGCTGGTGCGTGGGGCCGTCCTCGCCGAGCGCCACGCTGTCGTGCGTGAGCACCCAGATCACCTGCCGCCGCATGAGGGCCGCGAGGCGAATCGCGGGGCGCGCGTAGTCGGAGAAGACGAGGAACGTCGAGCCGTACGGCACGAAGCCGCCCAGCGCGAGACCGTTGAGGATGCCGCCCATGCCGTGCTCGCGGATGCCGAAGTGCAGGTTGCGGCCCGCGAAGTCGCCGCGCCGCACCGAGGGCGAGCCGGCGATGCGCGTCTTCGTGCTCGGCTCGAGGTCGGCGCTGCCGCCCACCAGCGCCGGCACGAGTTCCGCCGCCGCCTGCAGCGCCGCCGAGCCGTGCACGCGCGTGGCGCCGGCGCCGCGCGGGGCGCGCGCCACGAGCGTTTCGACCATGGCGCGCGGCACGTGCGGGGGCTCGAGCGCGTCCCACAGCGCGACCCACGGCGCTTGGTCCTCGAGGCGCCGCCACGCGTCGAGCTCGCGCGCCCACGCCTCGCGCGCACGGCGGTTCTCGGCGGCGCGCTCCGCGAACAGCGCGCGCACGTCGTCCGGCACGTGGAACGGGGGCTCCTGCGGCCAGCCGAGCGCGCGCCGGGCGCCGGCCAGCTCCTCGGCGCCGAGCGGCTCGCCGTGGGCCGCGGCGGTGTCCTGCTTGCGGGGCGCGCCGTAGCCGATGTGGCTGCGGCACATGACGAGCGACGGCCGCGACGGTTCTTCGACCGCGCGCGCGATGGCGGCGTCGAGCGACGCGACGTCGTGCGCGTCGGCGCGGCCCACGGCCCAGCCCAGCGCCTCGAAACGCGCCGCGACGTCCTCCGAGAACGCCAGCGCGACGTCGCCCTCGATCGTGATGCGGTTGTCGTCGTAGAGGTAGACGAGATTGTCGAGCCCCCAGTGTCCGGCGAGCGATGCGGCCTCGTGGGCGACGCCCTCCTGCAGGTCGCCGTCCGAGACGATGCCGAACACCCGCCAGTCGCACGGCGGCCACGCCGCGCCCGCGAAGCGCGCGGCGCGCATCCTGGCGGCGAGCGCGAGCCCGACGCCGTTCGCGAAGCCCTGGCCGAGCGGGCCGGTGGTGGTCTCGACGCCGGGCGTGTGGTCCACCTCGGGGTGCCCGGGCGTGCGGCTGCCGAGCTGGCGGAAGCGCCGCAGCTCCTCCATGGGGAGGTCGTAGCCGGCGAGATGGAGCACCGCGTAGAGCAGCATCGAGCCGTGCCCGGCCGACAGCACAAAGCGATCGCGGTTCGGCCACGCCGGATCCGCCGGGTCGTAGCGCAGGTGGCGCAGCCACAGCACCGCCGCCGCGTCCGCCATGCCCATCGGCATGCCGGGGTGCCCGCTGCGCGCGCGCTCGACGGCGTCGGCCGCAAGGAAGCGAATCGTGTCGGCGGCGCGCCGCAGGCGCGCGACATCGAGCGGGGCCGGTGCCACGGCGCCCGTCACGCCATGGCGAGCGCCACCGCGGCGGCGCCCCACAGCGCGGTGTGGTCGTCGAGGATCACGGCGACCGGGATGCCCGCGACGAGCGGCGCGAGGCGGCCCTTGTCGCGGAACGCGCGCACGAAGCCCTCCTCGCGCAGGAAGGGCAGGATGCGCGGCGCGATGCCGCCGCCCACGAACACGCCCCCGACCGCGAGCGCCTTGAGCGCGAGGTTGCCGGCCTCGGCGCCGTACACCGCGCAGAAGCGCTCGACGGCGAGGCGCGCGCGCGGGCACGAGCCGTCGAGCGCGGCGGCGGTGACGGCCGCGGCCGGGTCGGGAGCGGAGGCGAAGCGCGCGGCGAAGTCCGGGGGCTCCGCGCCGCGGCCGGTGTCGGACAGGAAGCGGTAGAGGTCGGCGAGCCCCGGCCCGGACAGGATGCGCTCGTAGCTCACGCGCCCGTAGCGCGCGCGCAACCACAGGAGGAGTTCGTCCTCGAAGGGATCGCGCGGGCCGAAGTCGGTGTGGCCGCCCTCGGACGGCGACGGCCGCCAGCGGTGGCCGTCGCGCAGCAGGATGGCCTCGCCGAGCCCGGTGCCGGCGGCGATCAGCGCGCGGTTGCCCTCGGCGCGCTCGCCCGCCTGGAGCACGGCGAAGTCGCGCTCGCCGAGCTCCGCGAGGCCCCACGCGTTGGCCTCGAGGTCGTTGAGCAGCAGCACCTCGGCGCCGCCGAGCGGCGCGCGCAGCGCCTCGGCGGCCACGGTCCACGGCAGGTTGGTGGCCTCGACGCGCTGGCCGACGACCGGTCCGGCGATGCCGAACGCGGCGTGCGTGACGCGCTCGTGCCCGTCGTCCAGGAAGGCGCGCACGATGGCTTCGAGCGAGGCGTGCTCGCGGCTGCCGAAACGCGCCTCGCGGAGCGGGGCGCGCGCCGGTCCGCCGCGTTCGAACAGGGCGAGGCGCGTGCTGGTGCCACCGATGTCGCCAGCGAGGATCACGCGCGCATCCTAGCACGCGGCGCGCGCGGCCCGGCGTGCGCGCGCGCACGTCGTGGCGCGGCGGCGCCGCGCTGCGTACACTGCCCCCGACCCACGGCGATCCATGACCACTCCCGACGACCTCCGCCCCGCGCCCCGGCGCGACCTCCCGCCGCTCGAGCGCGACGAACTGCTGCGCTACGGGCGTCACCTGCTGTTGCCCGAGGTGGGACTCGAGGGCCAGCGCCGCCTGAAGGGCGCGAGCGCGCTCATCGTCGGCGCCGGCGGGCTCGGCTCGCCGCTCGCGCTCTACCTCGCCGCGGCGGGGGTCGGGCGCATCGGGCTCGTGGACTTCGACGTGGTGGACGCGAGCAACCTGCAGCGCCAGATCCTGCACGGCACCGCCGCCGTGGGCCGCTCCAAGCTCGCCTCCGCGCGCGCGCGCCTCGCCGACCTCAACCCGCGGGTGCGCGTCGAACTCCACGAGGCGCGTCTCGACGCTTCCAACGCGCTCGAGGTCCTCGCCGGTTACGACGTGGTCGCCGACGGCAGCGACAACTTCCCCACGCGTTACCTGCTCAACGACGCGTGCGCGCTGCTCGGCAAGCCCAACGTGCACGGCAGCATCTTCCGCTTCGACGGACAGGTCACCGTGTTCGACGCGCGACGCGGGCCGTGCTACCGCTGCCTGTACCCGGAGCCGCCACCGCCCGGGCTCGTGCCGTCGTGCGCCGAGGGCGGCGTGCTCGGGGCGCTCGCCGGGGTCGTCGGGGCGCTGCAGGCGTCCGAGACGCTCAAGCTGCTGCTCGGTGCGGGCGAGCCGCTCATCGGACGGCTGGTGTTGTTCGACGCGCTCGCCGCGACGTTCCGCGAGCTGACGCTGCGCAAGGATCCCGACTGCGCGTTGTGCGGGGCGCGGCCGACGATCACCGCACTGGGGGACTACGAAGCGTGGTGCGGGACGGGGCCCGCCCGGGAGGAGACCGTGGCCGAATGGGAGATCGAACCGCGGCGCCTCGCCGAGCGCCTCGCGCACGGCGACCCGCCGCTCGTGGTGGACGTGCGCGAGCCGCACGAGGCCGAGATCGCGCGCCTTGACGGGGCGCTGCTCATTCCCCTCCACACCCTTCCTCAGGAGGCGCACCGGCTCGACGCGAGCCGCGAGATCGTGCTGATGTGCCATCACGGCGCGCGCAGCCGTCAGGCGCTCGCGTTCCTGCGACGGCTTGGCTTCACCAGGCTCCTCAACCTGCGCGGCGGCATTGACGCGTGGTCGCGCGAGGTGGACCCCGGGGTGCCGCGCTACTGAGCGCCCGGCGGGCGCGGCGCGGCATTGACCGCGGCGCCCCGCGCGTCCTTTACTCCCGCCATGACCACCCGCGCCCTGCTCCGCTTCCTTCCGCTGCCCGCCGCCCTGCTCGTGATGGGCCTCGTGGCGTGGGGCTGCGCCGTCAATCCCGCCACCGGACGCCGCGAGCTGTCGCTGGTCTCCGCGGAGCAGGAGCTCCGCATCGGCGCCGAGGGCCACGCGGCGGTGATCGCCGAGTACGGTCGCTACGAGGACGAGCGGTTGCAGGCGTACGTGGACAGCCTCGGGCAGGCGCTCGCCCGCGTCTCGCACCTGCCGGGCCTCAAGTGGACCTTCACGGTGCTCGACGACCCGGTCGTCAACGCCTTCGCCATGCCCGGCGGCTACATCTACGTGACGCGCGGAATCCTCGCCCACCTCAACTCCGAGGCGCAGCTCGCGGGCGTGCTCGGCCACGAGATCGGGCATGTGACCGCGCGCCACTCCGCGCGGCGCCTGACGCAGCAGCAGCTCTCGACGCTCGGCCTCGGCGTGGCGGCGATCTTCTCGCCGACCGTGCGCCAGTACAGCGATGCGGCGCGCACCGCCCTCGGCCTCATCATGCTCAAGTACGGACGCGACGACGAGAACGAGGCCGACCAGCTCGGCGTGGACTACGCGACGCGCGCGGGCTGGGACCCGCGCGAGATCCCCGCCACCTACGAGATGCTCGGGCGCGTCGGCGACAAGGCGGGCCAGCGCCTGCCCGCGTTCCTCTCGACCCACCCCGACCCGGGCGACCGCCAGTCGCGCACCACGAGCCTCGCGGCGGCCGCCGCGGCGGGAAAGTCGGGGCTGCACGTGCGGGGCCGGTCCTACCTCGAGCGCATGGACGGCGTGGTGTTCGGCAACGACCCGCGCCAGGGCTATCTCGAGCAGGGGCGTTACGTGCATCCGGCGATGGCCTTCGAGCTGACGCTGCCCGACGGCTGGCCGGCGCGCGACACGCGCCAGGCGCTCGTCGCGCAGTCGCCCGACCAGCGCGCGCGCATGCAGCTCTCGATCGCCGCGACCGACACCGATAGCCCGGCGGCCTACGTGCAGGCGCTGCGGGCGGGCGGCCGCGTGACGGGGGCGAGCGGCGGCGCCGAGACCGTGGGCGGGCTGTCCGCGTGGATCGGCCGTCTCGCCGTTCCCGACGGTCCGGGCGGCGCGACGACGCTCGCCGCGGCGTTCATTCGGAAACCGCCGCGCATGTTCCAGGTGCTCGGACAGAGCGCCGCGCCCGGCGATGCGAACGAGGCGAAGATCCTCGCCAGCGCGCGCTCGTTCCGCGCGCTCACCGACCCCGCGCGGCTGGCGCCGACGCCGGCGCGCGTCAGGGTGGTGCGCGTCGCGACCGCCGGCGAGTTCCGCGAGGTGGCGGGCCGCCACGGTCCGGGCGCGCCGGTCGAGGACCTCGCCATCCTCAACAACCGCGCGCTCGACGAGACGGTGCGCGCCGGCGAGCTGGTGAAGGTCGTCACTCCGGCGAAGCTGCGCTAGGGCGGCGCGCGCCCTGCGGACGGGGCGGATTCGCCCGCCGGCCGGGGGAACTCACCCGCGCGCGCCTTGCGTTCCGCCATTGCATGCCGTGCGCCCCGCAGGAGCGCAGGGTCCGCTCTCGTTTCGCGGTTCCATCCCGTTGTCCCGCAACGTGGTGGATGACGCCCCTCGCGGCCGCTCGCGCGGCACGGCGCGTGCGCTTCAGCGCTGAGGACAACGCCGCCCGCTGGCGTGCGGGCGGCCGACGAGGACCCCTCGGAGAACTCCCGTGATGCGCCCGAAGCCCCTGAGATCGCTCGCCGTCGCGCTCGCCGTCGCCGCCGCCGCGCTTGGCTGCGGCCGCCTTCCCACCGCGCCCGACGTGGTTCCCCCGGCCGCCCCGCAAGCCGCGGCGCCGGTTGCGGAGCCGGCGCCGACGCTCGCCGGCGTGGTCACGGTCGCGCCTTCGGGGCCGATCGCACCCGACACGCTCGAGGCCGCCGCGCCGCTCGACGGCGCCCTCGGCGGCGAGGTGAAGCTCGGCCGCTTCACGGTCGCGGTGCCGGCGGGCGCGTTTGACGGGCTCGGCGTGGTCTCGATCGCGGTGCCCGACCCGGCGCGCCTCCACTGCCGGCTCGAGATCACGCCCGAGAGCAGCAACGCTTTCATCGTGCCGGTGCGCCTGCGCATCCGGCTCGACGGCGTGGCGCACCCGGAGCGCATGGGCATCCTGTGGTGGAACCCGACGATGCGCGAGTGGGAGCGGATCGAGAGCCGCGTGGACCGGGAGACGCTCACGGTCGAGGCCGAGCTCGAACACTTCTCGGAGTATTCGGTCCAGGAGGTGGACAGGGCGAAGGGGGGCTGGTGAGCGCTCGCACCGCATGGCGCGCACGCCGCGCGCCGCCGCCGGGAAGGCGGGGACCCTCGTGAGCCGCAGCGCCCGCATCCGCACGACCGCGCTCGTGGTCGCGACCGTCGCGCTCGCGACGGTCGCGCTCGCGCGCGCGTGGCCGGACGGCGTGGGCCGCGGCTTCTGGTTCTGGCTCGCGGCCTGCGCGGCGGGCGAACTGCTGTGGGTCCGCCTCCCGCTTGGCGGCGCGACCCTCAGCATGGCCTCGTGCTTCAACATCTCCGCCCTGCTCGTGCTGCCTGCGGGCGAGGCCATGCTGGCGACGGCGGCGGCCACGCTCGGCATGGAGCTCATCGCCATGCGCAAGCGCCCGGAGCGCGCGCTGTACAACGCCGCGCAGACGGCGCTCGCCGTGGGCGCCGGCGCGGCGGCATTCGACGCGCTCTCGGGCGGCGGCCGCGACCTCGTGCAGCTGCTCTCGCAGCTGCGGCTCGCTCCGTTCCTCGCGGCGTGCGCCGGCTTCTACGCGGTGAACCGCGCGGCGGTGGTGCTGGTCGTGGCGTGGAGCGGGGAGATTCCGCTGCGCGAGGCGTGGCGGCGGAACTTCGGCTCCTCGTACGAAGCGCTGTCGAGCGGCGCGGTGTTCTCGCTCGGCGCGCTGCTCGCCACGCATTACTCGGGCATCGGCATGGCGGGAACGCTGCTCGTCGCGCTGCCGCTCGTGCTGGCGTGCGACGGCATGCGCCGCTTTACCGAGCGCCTCGACGCCGAGAGCCGCCCCGAGGCCGGCGACGACGAGCGCCGCGCGGCGTGACGTCCGGCGGCGGCGCGCGCCGTCGGGAGGGCGCGCCGGTGAGCCCGCCGCGCGCCTGCCGCACCGCCCGCCCGCGCACCGCGTGAGTCTCCTCGAAATGACGCAGTCGCGCGGAACACCGTCGCTTCCGCGCGCTTCGTTCGCGCGTTCACAAACCGATTGACAAGGTCGGAACGGGCGGTTAGCGTGCGCGCCCGACCTTGCCATGAACAAGACAAAGCTCGCTCTCGCGCTCACCGCCTTCGCGAGCCTCCTCGCCGGAGGCGTCGCCTTCACGCAGTCCTCCTTTCCCGTCCAGCTCGGCTTCCTGCGCGGTCCGAAGCAGCCCATCGCCTTCAGCCACGAGGTCCACGCCGGCAAGCTGGGCATGAACTGCGTGTACTGCCACTACGGCTCCGAGAAGTCGCCGATCGCCAACATCCCGGCGGTCAGCGTGTGCATGGGCTGCCACAAGATCGCGATGTCGGACCGGCCCGAGGTGCAGAAGCTCGCCGGCTACTATGACCGCGGCGAGCAGGTGCCGTGGGTCGAGGTCTACAAGCTCCCGGCGCACGTCAAGTTCAACCACGAGCGCCACGTGAAGGCCGGCGTGCAGTGCCTCGAGTGCCACGGGCCGGTGCCGCAGATGCCGGTCATGTACCAGTGGTCGTCGCTCAAGATGGGCTGGTGCGTGACCTGCCACCGGCAGAAGCTCGACGACCCCAAGTACCCGGCCAGCATGGACTGTCTGGTCTGCCACCACTAGGGGCCCGATGAGCGACTCGACCGTCTTCCAGCGCCGCGATTTCCTGAAGCTCGTTGGCCTCGGCGTGGCCGGCACCGCCGCCGGCTGCGCGCAGCCGCCCGCCAACCAGCTGCTGCCGTACCTCAACGCCCCGGTGGATGTCCTGCCGGGCGTGCCGGTGTGGTACGCGAGCACCTGCCGCGAGTGCCCGACGGGCTGCGGCGTGGTGCTCAAGGCGCGCGAGGGCCGCATCATCAAGATCGAAGGCGCGCCCGACCACCCGGTGAACCGCGGGGGCCTGTGCGCGCGCGGCCAGGCGGCGCTGCAGGGCCTGTACGACCCTGACCGCGTGCGGACGCCGCTCCTCAGGGAGGGGCCGGTGTGGAAGCCGATCGGCTGGGACGAGGCGCTCACGCTCGCCGGCTCAAAGCTGGCCGACGCGGTGCGCGTCGGGGCCGGGGTGGCGCTGCTCACCGACCATGCGACCGGCTCGTTCGCCGCGCTGGCGCGCGAGTTCGCCGCCGCCGCCGGCGGCACGCACCTCGCGTGGGAGCCGTTCGCGCACGAGAGCCTGCGCGAGGCCAACCGCCGCACCTTCGGCGTCGCCGAGGTGCCGAACGTGGACTTCGCCGCGGCGCGCATGATCGTGTCGTTCGGCGCCGACTTTCTCGAGACCTGGCTCAACCCGACCGGCCACGCGCGCGACTTCGCCGCGGCGCGCGAGCCGGGCCGCATGGCGCACGTCGTGGCGGTGGGCCCGCGCCTGTCGCTCACCGGCTCCAACGCCGACGAGTGGGTGGCGGTGCGCCCCGGCGGCGAAATGGCGCTCGCGCTCGGCATGGCGCGCGTCATCCTGACCGAGAACCTCGGTCCGGGCGTCGCCGAGCGCGGCGCGCTCCTCGAGGCGGTCGCGGCGTGGACGCCCGAGGCGGCCGCCGCCGCGGCGGACGTGCCCGCCGAGACGGTGGTTCACATGGCGCGGCACTTTGCTTCGGCGGCGCCGTCGCTCGCCGTGGCGGGCGGCATCGCCGCCCAGAGCGAGCAGTCGGTGGCGCTGTGCGCCGCCGTCAACCTGCTCAATCACGTCGCCGGCAACGTCGGCCGCACGGTGCGCTTCGACCGCACGCCCAACTGGGACGGCGCGGCGACCTTTGGCGACCTCCAGCGCCTCATCGCCGACATGGCCGCCGGCAAGGTGGACGTGCTTTTCGTGCACCGCGCCAATCCCGCCTACGCCACGCCGGCATGGGCCGGCTGGAGCGAGGCCATGCAGCGCGTGTCGTTCAAGGTGTCGCTGTCGGGCGTGCTCGACGAGACCGCGGCCCTGTGCGACCTGCTGCTGCCCTCGACCCACGCGATCGAATCGTGGGACGACGCCGAGCCCGCGCGCGGCGTGTGGTCCATGGTGCAGCCGGGCATGCAGCGGGTCGCGACCTTCGACGCGCGCCCGGCGGGGGACATTCTCATGGGCGTGGGGCGCGCCGCGGGCCTGGGCGCGGCGTGGCCCGAGACGTGGCTCGACTACCTCAAGGGTCGCTGGCGCGCGCTGCAGGCGCGCTTCGGCGCCGGCCAGGACTGGGACACGTTCTGGGCCGGGGTGCTTCAGCGCGGCGGCGTGTGGGAGGACGTCCCCGCGCGTCCGGTGCGCTGGACGGGCACGCCCGCGTTCGCCGCCCCCGAGCTGCGCGGCGCGGGGGACTTCGCGCTCGTCGTCCACCCGTCGCCCAACCTTTACGACGGCCGCGGCGCCAACAAGGCGTGGCTGCAGGAGCTGCCCGATCCGGTGTCCAAGGCGGTGTGGGGCACGTGGGTCGAGATCCACCCCGACGCGGCGAAGCGCCTCGGCATCGGTCAGGGCGACCCGGTGCGCGTCGAGACCGAGGCGGGCGCGCTCGAGGCGCCGGCGTACCTCTACGCCGGGCTGCGTCCGGACACGATTGCCGTGGCGCTCGGCCAGGGGCACGGCGAGTACGGGCGTTACGCCCGCGGCCTCGGCGCCAACGCGCTCGCGCTGCTGCCGCCCGCGCAGGACGCCGCCTCCGGAGCGGTCGCCTACCTGAGCGCGAAGGCGAAGGTGACGAGGGGCACCGCCGCCGCGCCGCTCGCGATGACGCAGCGGGTGAAGCAGCAGCAGGGCCGCGGGGTGGCGCAGCTCATCCCGCTCACCGCGCTCGGCGCGGGCGCCGGCGGACATGGCGACCGGGCGGCCGGCGGTCACGGCGCGACCGGCGCCGCGCCGGGGCACGGGCACGGCCGCGGCGACCACGAGGGCTGGGGCCACCACGCCGAGTACCCGATGTCCGACCGGCCCGGCAGGCACACCGAGCCGCGCGCCAAGGACCCCGGCGAGAAGGTTCCGGCCCACGCCATCACCGCCTTCGAATCGAACGAGAAGGCGCGCGGGCCGCGCCAGGCGCCGGTCAACGTCGGCAGCTACAAGCACGCGAAGCACCGCTGGGCGATGGCGATCGACCTCAACGCCTGCACCGGCTGCAGCGCGTGCGTGGTGGGCTGCACCGCCGAGAACAACGTGCCGACGGTCGGCCCGGCGCTCGTCCAGCGCGGGCGCGACATGTCGTGGATCCGCATCGAGCGCTGGGAGGAGAAGATCGGCGGCGCGGACCACCGCACCGACGTGCGGCACATCCCGATGATGTGCCAGCACTGCAACGACGCCCCGTGCGAGACGGTGTGCCCCGTGTACGCGACGTACCACAACCCCGAGGGGCTCAACGCGCAGGTCTACAACCGCTGCGTCGGAACCCGCTACTGCTCGAACAACTGCCCGTACAAGGTGCGCGCCTTCAACTGGTTCGACTACGGCGCGCCGGAGAAGGCCACCTTCGCGTTCCCCGAGCCGCTCAACTGGCAGCTCAACCCCGACGTCACCGTGCGCTCCAAGGGTGTCATGGAGAAGTGCACGATGTGCATCCAGCGCATCCTCGAGGTCAAGGGGCACGCGCGCGACGAGGGGCGCGACCCGCGCGACGGCGAGCTGCAGACGGCGTGCAGCCAGTCGTGTCCGACCCAGGCGATCACGGTCGGCGACCTCGCCGATCCCGAGAGCCGGGTCTCCCGGCTGTCGCGCGGCAGCGAGCGCCGCTACTGGGTCTTCAACGAGCTCAACACCAAGCCGGGCGTGACCTACCTCAAGAAGGTGGGCTGGGCCGCCGGCGAGGAGGCGCACGGGTGACCGAAGCCTACGAACCCGTCCAGACCGAGGAGATTGCCGGTCCCACCGAGCACGCTCCGCCCACGGTGACGCAGAAGTCGCTCAACGACGACGTGCTGCGCATCATCGGCCTGCCCGGCCGCCTGTGGTGGTTCTTCTTCCTGTTCGATCTCGCGGTGCTGGCGGTGGCGCTCATCGCGGTGCGCAACCTCATCGTGCAGGGGTGGGGCGTGTCGGGCTTCATGCGGCCGGTCATGTGGGCGGTGGACATCACGAACTTCGTGTTCTGGGTCGGCATCGCCCACTGCGGCACGCTCGTGTCGGCCGTGCTGTTCCTGTTCCGCTCGCACTTCCGGCGCGCCGTGTACCGCACGGCCGAGGCCATGACGGTGTTCGGCGTGCTCACCGCCGCGATGTTTCCCGCGCTCCACACCGGCCGGCCGTGGTTCGACTACTGGCTGTTCCCGTACCCGAACCAGCGCCAGCTGTGGCCCAACTTCCGCTCGCCGCTCGAGTGGGACGTGTTCGCGGTCAACACCTATCTCACGGTCTCGACGATCTTCTTCATCGTCGGCCTCATCCCCGACATCGCCGCGCTGCGCGACCGCGTCAAGCACCCGGTGGCGAAGACCGTCTACCACGTGCTGTCGTTCGGCTGGACCGGCGGCAACGTGCAGTGGAAGCACTACTACGGCGCCTACCTGTTCTTCGCCGCCATGGCGACGCCGCTCGTGTTCTCGGTGCACAGCGTGGTGTCGTGGGACTTCGCGATGGCCCACAACCCCGGCTGGCACAGCACGCTGTTCGCGCCCTACTTCGTGGCGGGCGCGATCTTCTCGGGCGTGGCGCTCGTCATCAACCTGCTCATCGTCATGCGCAAGGTCTTCCGGCTCGAGCACATCGTCACGCTCGACCACATGGAGAAGCTGTCGAAGCTCGTGCTCCTGACGTCGTGCATGGTCGGCTACTCGTACCTCACCGAGATCTTCATGGCGTGGTACGGGCCCAACAGGTACGAGCGCGACCTCTTCTGGTACCGCGCGTTCGGCGAGTACTGGTGGGCGTTCTGGACCATGATGACGTGCAACGTCATCCTGCCCGCGCTGCTGTGGTTCAAGCGTCTGCGGCGCAACATGACCTTCCTGTTCGTGCTCATGCTGTTCGTCAACGTGGGCATGTGGTTCGAGCGCTTCACGATCATCGTCACGTCCCTCGCGCGCTCGTTCAATCCCTCGACCTGGGTGCCGTACCGCATGTCGTTCACCGAGGTCATGCTCATCGTCGGTTCGTTCGCCTGGTTCTTCATGTTCTTCCTGGTGTTCGTCAAGGCGCTGCCGGCGTTCTCGATCGCGGAGATCAAGGAGACGCTGCCGATGCCGCGCCGGAGGAACCCCGCGTGATCGCCGCGCTGCAGAAGCTGCTCATGCCGGCGGGCGGGCCGTTCCACGGCGTCATGGGCGTGTACTACTTCGTGGACGACGCCGCCGACGCGGTGCGCGCCCTGCGGCAGGCGGGCCACCGCGACCTGCGCGTGTATTCGCCGGTTCCGCACCACGAGATCGAACACGCGCTCGAGCAGGGCCCGTCGCTCGTGCGCTGGGTCACCTTCGGCGGCGGCCTGCTCGGCTTCACCGGCGGGCTGTCGCTGTGCATCTATTCGGTGCTCTCGTACCCGCTCGTGGTCGGCGGCAAGGAGCTCATCTCCATCCCGCCGTTCATGATCATCGCGTACGAGTCCATGATCCTGATCGCCGGGCTGTCGAACCTCATCGGCATGATGGCGCTCGCGCGCCTGCCGGAGATCCGCCCCGCCGCGCCCTACGACCCGCGCTTCAGCGAGGACCGCATCGGCATCTGGGTGCCGTGCCGCGGCGACGCGGCGCAGCGCGTGGCGCAGATGCTCAAGGGGCACGGCGCCGAGGAGGTGACCGTCCATGCTTAAGGTCGCCTTCGCCGCGGTGCTTCTCACCGTGTTCACGATCGGCTCCTGCCGGCAGGGAATCCAGGACGCCTCGCGCGCGCTCCTCCACTGGAACTACTCGCCGATCCGCGACATGCGCCGCACGGTGGCGATCCCGCCGCAGCAGCGCGTCATGCGCGCGCCCGAGGCGGGGACGGTGCCGGTCGCCGGGGTCGAGCTGACCTACGGCCTCGAGGGCATCGAGCTCGCCGAGCGCCTGGGTGCGACGCTCGTGAACCCGGTCGCCGCCACCGACTCGTCCATCGCGCGCGGGGCGTTCAAGTTCGTCAAGAACTGCGTGCCGTGCCACGGCCGGACGCTGGCCGGCGACGGGCCGGTGTCGCAGTCCTTCATGCCGCCGCCCGACCTGCTCGCCGAGGCGACGCGCAACCGCGCCGACGGCTACCTCTACTCGTACATCCGCCACGGCGGCGCGGTCATGCCGTCCTACGGCGCCCAGACCACGCCCGAGGAGGCGTGGAATCTGGTGAACTACATCCGCCACATGCAGAAGACCAGTCCCCGATGAGCCACGACGCCATCCTTCACGAGATCGCGAGCAAGCTCCCGGTCACGCCCAACGCGCGCAAGCGGCGGATCTGGATCGCGTGCATGGTCGTCGGCGCCGCCTCGTTCGGGTTCCTGCTCGCGACGCAGCCGCAGCGGGCGTGGGCCAGCTACCTCGTCAACATGCTGTTCTTCCTCGGCATCGCCATGGGCGGCGTGACGTTCGCCGCGGCCATCCGGCTGTGCAACGGGCACTGGGCGGGGCCGATCCAGCGCCTCGGCGAGTCGCTGTCGTCGTACCTGCCCGCCGGCATCGCGACGGTGGCGTTGTTCCTCGTCTTCGGCGCGCCGTCCGTGTTCCCGTGGGTGCAGCATCCCGACCCGCGCCAGGCGCCGTACCTCAACCTGCCGTTCCTCGCCGCGCGCTCGCTGGGCGGTTTGCTGCTCTTCGGGTGGCTCGCGCGCCGCATGGTCGCGGTGTCGCTGCGCCCCGACGCCCGGGCGCTCCTGCCGCACGTGGCGCCCGAGCTCAAGCCGGCCTACGAGAAGCTCACCGAGGGCTGGCGCGGCGACGCGGCGGAGGAGGCGTGGCAACGGCACCAGCTGGCGCACCTCGCGCCGCAGGTGGCGCTCGCTTACGCGGTGTTCGTCACCGTCATGGGCTGGGACTTCGTCATGAGCCTCACGCCCAACTGGATCAGCGGGCTGTTCGGCTGGTTCGTGTGGGCGGGGGCGTTTCTGTCGGCGATCGCGATGGTCGTGTTCCTCGCCACGCAGGTGCGCACCAAGTACCGCCTCGAGCCGTACGTGACCTCGGCCCACTTCTGGGACACCGGCAAGGTCATGTTCAGCTTCTCGATCTTCTGGGTCTACCTGTTCTGGTCGCAGTACCTGCCCATCTGGTACGCGAACATGCCCGAGGAGACGTGGTGGGTGTTCATCCGCTTCGAGGAGCCGTGGCGCGCGCTGTCGTTCACGGTGTTCGGCATGGTGTTCCTGATCCCGTACCTCGGGCTCATGAACAAGACCACCAAGTCGAGCCCGTTCTGGATGATGTGCTTCTCGCTCGTCATCCTCGCGGGCGTTTGGCTCGAGCGCCACGTGCTCGTGATGCCCTCCGTCCACCCCGAGCGCGTGTGGCTGGGGCTTCCCGAGGCCGGCGTGATGCTCGGCTTCCTCGGGGTGTTCGGCTGGAGGGTGCAGGGGTTCCTGACGAAGTACCCGTGCGTCAACGTGTACGACCTCTTACACCCTCGCGGGGGCCACGGGCACTAGCCGGCCGCGATCGCCGCCGGCGCGCGGAGGACGCCCGGGCTCTCCCTGCGGGGGCCCGGGCGTCGGCGCGTCCGGGTGTCCGCAGAGGTGCCGGGATGGTGGAACTGGCCAGACACGGCGGACTTAAAATCCGCCGGGCGCAAGCCCGTGCAGGTTCGAGCCCTGCTCCCGGCACCGTCCCGCGCGTGCGCGGGGCCGCATGAACGTGCCCCCTGCGCGCCCGGGCGCGCGCGATGGGCGCGTCGCCTTCGCCGCCGGCGCCGCGGCGCTCGTCGGCTACGGCGCGCTCGCCCCCGGCGTGCCCGGTCCGGGCGACGCGGCCGAGCTGACGCTGTGCCTCGCCCACCTGTCGGTGCCGCACCCGACCGGCTACCCGCTCTACGTGCTGGCCGGCCGCGTGTTCGGCGTCGCGCTCACCGCCGGCGGAGCGTCCTGGCCGCTGGCGGCGAACCTGTGGAGCGCGGCCGGCGCGGCGGTCGCGACCGGGCTCTTCACGCGCGTGGCGCTGGCGCTGGCGCGGCCGGCGGCGTCCGGCGCCGCGTCGCGCTGGACGCCGGCTCCGGCGCTCGCCGCCGCCGCGCTGCTCGCGACGCACCCGGTGTGGCTGGCGGCCGCCACCACGGCCGAGGTCCACGCGTGGGCCCTCGCGTGGACGGCGGGGGCGGCGTGGCTCGCGCTGTCGCTGGCGGGCGGCGGCGCGCCGGCGCCCGCCGCCCGCGGCTGGGCGCTGTGGGGGCTCGTGTGCGGCGCGGGCCTCGCGCACCACGTGACGTCGGTGCTGTTCGCGGCGCCGCTCACCGCGGCGCTGGCGCTGCGCGCGCGCCGCGCCGGGGCGCTGCGTCCGGCGCACGTCGGCGCGGCCGGGGCCGCGGCGCTCGTTCCGCTCTCGGCGTACGTGTTCGTCGCGCTGCGGGCCTTCCGGCCCGCCCCCGGCCAGTGGCCCCTGCTCGAGCCGTCGTGGGCGAGCGTCGCCGCGCACCTCGCGGGCGGGCCGTTCGCGGCGCGCTATCTCGGGGGCTTCGCGCCCGCCGCCGACGAGCGCGTCCTGCTCGACGCCACCGTGTGGCCGTACCTCGCCGGCGGGCTCTGCGCGCTCGCCGCGGCCGCCGCCGCCGCGCGCGCCACCACGCGCGCGCCGGTGGTCACGGCGTTGCTCGCGGGCGCTCTCCTGCAGGCCGGCTTCTCGCTCGTCTACGCCGTGCCCGACCCGGCGGCCTACCTGCTGCCGGCGCTGGCGTGCGCCTTCCTCGGCGTGCCGGCGGCGGCGGGCGCGGCCGGGGCGCTGCCGGGAGCGGCGCTGGCGGCGACGCTCGCGCTGCCGGCCGCCGCCGCGCCGGGATGGACGCGGATCCATGCCGCGCGGCGCGCCCGTGACCTCGCGGTCGAGGCGCGCATCGTCGAGCTGTGGCGCACGCTCCCGATCGAGCGCGGGGTGGTGCTGTGGAACGACGACCGGCTGGCGATGCTCGAGTTGCGGCAGCGTCTGCACGGTGAGCGCCCGCGCCTGGTGCTCGCCAACCCGGCCATGCTGACGTGGCGCGCGCCGCGCGCGGCGCTCGCGCGCGTCCTCGGCGCCGATCCGCTCGCGGGGCTCGCGCTGCGCGACGAGCGCGACCTGGCGCGCGTGCCGGCGCACGTCGCCGCCGTCACCGGGCTTCCGGTGGTGGACTTTGCCGCGTACGCGCGGGGCGAACCGCCCATCGTGCCCCGCGCCGGCGCGCCCCGGCGTGCCCCGCGCGCGGCGCCGGAGTAAACTGCGCCGCGAGCCGCCGGCCGTTCGCGACCCACGGGCAGGCGCCGGGCGGCAGGGATGCCGATGGGAGGGGTGCCCGATGAAGAGCCTCGACGCTGACCGCGGCCGCGTGTCCGCCGCCGCCGCGCTCCCCGCCGCCACGTCCGAGCGCTCGGCGGTCCTTGCGGCCGGCGGCCTCGAGCGCGCCATCGGCCGGCCCGCCCCCGCGTGGACCGTGGACGACCTCGTCGCGACGTTTGTCGAGGGCGGCTTCCGGCTCGTCGCCCTCATGCACGTGGGCGGCGACGGCTGGCTCAAGACGCTCGACTTCGTGCCGCGCAGCCGCGCCCATCTCGCGGACGTGCTGGAGGGCGGCGAGCGCGCCGACGGCTCGAGCCTGTTCCCGGGGCTCGGCATTCGCCCCGGGGCGTCGGACGTGGTGCTGCGCCCGCGACTCGAGACCGCGTTCGTGGATCCGTTCGCGCCGCTCCCGACGCTGGCGGTGCTGTGCGGCCACGCCGGGCGCGATGGCGCGCCGCTGCCGCAGTCGCCCGACACGCTCGTGCGGCGGGCGCACGAGCGGCTCGTGCGCGAGACGGGCGTGGAGCTCCACGCCCTCGGCGAGATCGAGTACTTCCTCGGCCGGCGCGCGAACGAGAACGACGTGTACGGCGCCGACGACCGCGGCTACCACGCCACCGCCCCGTTCGTGTTCGGCGAGGCCCTGCGCCGGCGCGCGCTCGCCGCGCTCGCCGAGATCGGCGTGCCGGTCAAGTACGGCCACGCCGAGGTCGGCTACGTGCTCGCGGAGGAGGCGGGGGACGGCATGATCTGGGAGCAGCACGAGATCGAGCTGGCGCTCGCGCCGCTGCCCGCCGCGGCGGACGGCATCGCGCTCACGCAGTGGGTGCTGCGCCGGCTGGCGCACGAGGAGGGCCTGCGCGCGAGCTTCGAGCCCGTGCTGCGCCGCGGCCACGCCGGGACCGGGTTGCACGTCCACCTGTCGCCGGTGGCGGGCGGCGCGCATGACCCGGTGCGCGGTCCCGGCGGGCGGCTCACCGATCCCGCGCGCTGGCTCATCGGCGGTCTGGTGCGCCACGGGGCGGCGCTCATGGCGTTCGGCAACCGTGTCGAGAGCTCGTTCGTGCGCCTCGCGCAGGCGCGCGAGGCGCCGAGCGCGGTGTCGTGGGGCGAATTCGACCGCGGCGCGCTCGTGCGCCTGCCGATCCTGGCGACGCATCCGGACGGGCGCCCGGTGAGCCCGCCCACCGTCGAGTTCCGCCTCCCCGACGGTTCGGCGCACCCGCACCTGCTGCTCGCGGGCGTGGCACAGGCGATGGCCGCCGGGCGCGAACTGGCCGACCTCGACGAGCGTCTCGCGGCGGCCGAGGCGGCGCGCCTGCGGGAGGGGGGCGGCCGCGGCGCCGCCGTCCCGCGCTCGTTCCGCGACGTCGCCGCGGCGCTGCGCGCCGAGCGCGCGGCGTTCGAGGCGGGCGGCGTGTTCCCGGCGGACATGGTCGAGGCCGTGGCCGCGCGGCTCGAGTCACTCTAGGCGACCGACGGGGCGGCCGCCTCGGGTCGCGCGAGCGCCGCGAGGCAGCGCGCGTCGTCCCGCAGCGGGGCGAGGTGGCTGTCGTGCCGGATCCACCGCGGCCGGTTCGTGCCGGCCGCCACCAAGCGCTCGAGGACGTCGAGCGCCTCGCCGCGCAAGCCGGCCAGCAAGAAGATGCACGCGAGGTTGTAGAGCAGCATGGCGTCGTCGGGGTCGAGCGACCGCGCGCGCCTCGCCCGCTCGAGGCGCGCGATGCCCGCGGCGTCGCCGGCGGGCGGGGCGGCGAGCACGTTGATCGCCACCTCGCGGGCGAGGCGCGGAGCGTGGGCTCGCCACACGACGCCCATGCCGCCCTCGCCGAGTTTCTCGAGGAGGCGGCAGGGGCCGAGCATGCGGCCGGGTGCGAGCGTGACGCGGCCCCGCCGGACTCCGGGGGTCCGCCGGTACGGTGGCCCCGGCGCGACAGCGCGGGCAACCCTCCGCGGGGGGCGCGCGGGCCGCGGGCGCGCCCGCCGCTTTGACAGGGCGCGCGCCGTCTTCCAATACTCCCGCTCCCCTCGTCGCTCCGTGCGGCGCCGGCCCCCGCGGCCGGGGCCGCGACCGCCGCGTTCCCCATCGAGACCGCCATGCGCGATTCCCGCAGTGCTTCCCGGCGCGGGCGCCGCCCCCTGGCCACGCCCGCTGCGCTCGCCGCCCTCGTCGTGCTCTCGCTCGCGCCCGCCGCGGCGCGCGCCGACGAGGGCATGTGGACCCTCGACCGTCCCCCGCTCAAGGCGCTTGCCGCACGCTATGGCTTCACGCCGCCCCCGGGCTGGCTCGAGCGCATGCGCGGTGCCGCGGTCAACTTTGGCGGCGGCTCGGGCGCATTCGTCTCGCCCGAGGGGCTGGTCGTGACCAACCAGCACGTGGCGCGCGGCGCGGTGGCGCGCCTGTCGCGCGCCGGCCGCGATCTCGTCGCGGAGGGCTACGCCGCGGCCACGCGCGCGGACGAGCTGCCGTGTCCGGGACTGGACGTGCGCGTGCTGGTGAGCACCGAGGACGTCACGGCGCGCGTGCGCGCCGCGGCCGACTCGTCCGCCCCCGCCGACGAGCAGGACCGCCGGCGGCGCGCCGAGATGGCGCGCATCGAGCGCGCGTCCACGCGCGAAACGGGCCTCGAGTCCCGGGTCGTCGAGCTCCACCACGGCGGCGCCTACTGGCTCCATCGCTACCGCGTCTACAGCGACGTGCGCCTGGTGTGGGTGCCCGAGGAGCAGGCCGCCTCCCACGGCGGCGATCCGGACAACTTCGGCTATCCGCGCCACGACCTCGACGTGGCGTTCTTCCGCGTGTACGAGAACGGCAGTCCCGTGCGGCCGGTCCACTGGCTGCCGTGGCGCAGCGAGGGACCGTCCGAGGGCGAGCTGGTGTTCACCTTCGGGCACCCGGGCAGCACCCACCGCTTCGCCACCGTGGCGCAACTCGCCTTCCGGCGCGACGTGCACCTGCCGCTGCGCGTGCGGCTTCAGGAGCGACGTCTCGCGGCGCTGCGCGCCTACGCCGCGCGCGGCGCGGAGGAGGCACGGCAGGCGTCCGACCGCATCTCGGCGCTCGAGAACAACCTCAAGCGCGAGCGCGCCTACCGCGAGGTGCTGGCCGATGCGGCGGTGTTCGACTCGATCGTGGCCGACGAACGCCGGATGCGGGCGCGGGTGGCGGCCGACGCGCGGCTGGCCGCCGAGGCGGGCGCGGCATGGGACCGCATCGAGGCCGCGCAGCGCGAGGCGGCCGGGCGCTGGGCGGAATGGCTGTGTGCGGACCTCGGCCGGGTCGCGGGACTGCTCGACCACGCGCTCGCCATCGTGCGCGCGGCGGAGGAGACGGCGCGGCCCAACGAGGCGCGCTGGTCCGAGTACCGCGAGCAGAACCTGCCGGCGCTGCGGCGCCGCGTGCTGGCCGCCGCGCCGTCCTACCCGGCGCTCGATGAGGCGGCGCTCGCCGCGCACCTCGCGGCGGCGCTCGAGACGCTCGGTCCGGACCATCCCTTCATGTCGGCCGCGCTCGAGGGTCGCACGCCCGCCGAGGCGGCGCGCGCCGCGTTCGCCGGCACGGCGCTCGGCGACACGGCCACGCGGCGCCGTCTGTGGGACGGCGGTCGGCGCGCGGTCGAGGCGTCGCGCGATCCGCTCGTGCGCTTCGCGCGCCGCGTGAACGCCGTGTACCGCGAGCTGCGGGCGTGGCACGAGTCGCGCGTCGCGTCGGTGCTGTCGCAGGAAGGGGGCGCCCTCGCGCGCGCGCGTTTCGCGCTGCTCGGGGACGAGGCGTACCCGGACGCCACCGGCACGCTGCGGCTCGGCTTCGGCAAGGTCGCGGGCTACCCGCAGCTCACCTCGCTCGTGCCGTGGAAGACCAACTTCTACTCGCTCTACGGGCGCACCGAGAGCTTCGACCGGCGGCCGCCGTTCGACCTGCCGCAGCGCTGGCTCGACGCCGCCCGGCGCCTCGACCTCGCCACGCCGCTCAATTTCGTCAGCACGAACGACATCATCGGCGGCAGCTCGGGCAGCCCGGTCGTGGACCGCGAGGGACGTCTGGTCGGCATCGTGTTTGACGGCAACGTGCAGGCCTTCCGCTGGGACGTGCGCTACGACGACGCGCAGGCGCGCTGCGTGTCCGTGCACCCGGCGGCGGTGGTGACGGTGCTGCGCGAAATCGCCGGCCTGGGAAGGATCGCCGACGAGCTGGAGGGCGCGGCGCGCCGCTGATCGCGACCCCGCGTCGGACGGACGCGGGCGCGCCGCGGGCTTCGGCGGTGGGGCGGCCGGAAGCGACGGCGCCCCGGCGGATCGCTCCGCCGGGGCGCCGCGGCCTTGCGGGCCGGGACTACTTGAGCAGGACGAACCGCAGGTTCGAGCGCTCGCCGTTCCAGCGGGTCTGCACGAAGTAGACGCCGGGCTGCGCGGCGTGGCCGTCGCCGTCACGGCCGTCCCACGTCACGCGCTGCCAGCCGGGCTCGTGGACGCCGCCCGCCAGCTCGCGCACCAGCGCGCCGCGCACGTCGTACACGCGCACCGACAGATCGCCGCGCGCGGGGAGGCCGAACTCGAGGGTCGCCCGCGAGGCCGGGTTGCGGCCCGCGAAGCGCACCGCGAAGCGCTCCGGCGCCGCGCGGTCGTCCACGCCGGTGGTGCTGCCGAGCACCTCGAACAGGTTCGTCAGCCACGAACCCATCGGGCCCTCGGCGTCGTACGCCACCAGCTCCAGCATGCCGGCCGGTGTGGCGCCCGGGGGCACCGACCACGAGAACTCGCGCGCCGTGAGGCCCGCGGCCTGCAGCAGCCACGACTCGCCCGCGTCCGGCGAGTACCACAGGTCGAAGCTTCCGGCCGTGTGACCCACCGGGTCCACGAGCGACAGCGACACCACCGAGGGCGAGGTGACGCTCTCGGGCATGCCGCCGACCTCGTCCGGCGCCGCGGAGCGGCTCACGACGCGCGGCCGCAGGACGCGGATCACGTCCTCGCCACGGAACCACGTCGCGTCGTCCACGCGCCCGATGACCTCGACGGCCACGTTTTCGCCGTCCGGCACGGCCGCCTGCACGGCGGCGCGGTCGAACTTGTAGCGCATCGCCCCGTCCTCGAGGGCGATGGGTGCGCCCGCGGCGACCGGCACGACGCGCTGGACCAGGACGCTCGACGTGACGATGTCGAGTGGATCAAAGCCGTCCGGCGGCGTCACGCTGCCGGACACCCAGCGGCCGTTGGAGCTGCGGTTGAGCGTGTTCGGATCGAGGTCGAAGGTGGCGGTGGCGACCCCGACGTGCAGGTGCGCCGGGATGACCACGAGCGGCTCGTCCAGGTCGTTGCTGCGCACCCGGACCGATCCCTCGTGGTCGCCGTCGGCGAGACCCGTCGCGTCGAAGGCGACGACCAGCGTGTCGCGCTCGCCGGCCGGCGTCGTGCCGGCGGCGGGCGTGACGGTCAGCCAGCCGGGCTGGTTCGAGAAGCGCACCCGGTGGTTGTTCTTCACGTAGGCGGCGTTGTACACGACGGTGAGGCCCACGTCGCGGGCGGCGTTCTGGATGCCGATCGTCGCCTCGTTGAGACGGGAGCCCTGCATGTCGAGGTACTGGAAGTCCACCGTGCCGCTCGGGTAGAGCAGGATCTGGAAGGTGTACGGGCCGCCCGAGCTGTAGCGCGGCACGTTCACGTACGACACGATGAACTTGCTGCCGTCGTAATGGCTGTACACCTTGCCGCCGCCGCTCGACGGGCGGAGATCCAGATCGTCCCAGAAGGCCGCGATCAGGTTTTCCGGCGCCGTCGTGTTGGGCAGCGACGTGTTGGACAGCGCGGTGGACGTGTTCGTGAAGGAGATCCACCCGTTGCTGCAGATCCGGTACTCGGTGAACGTGTTGCCGTAGAAGGTGAACGGGAAGGGCAGCGGGAACGGACCGACGTTCTGGTCGTCCCCGTTGACCGGCATCTCGGTGCCGACGCCCGTGATGTCCACCCACTCGAAGGCCGGACCGTTCGGATCGTCGCTGTCGGCCCAGCGGTACCCGAACGCGTCGGGACCGCCGGCGCCGAGCGCGCCCGGCGTGCCGGTCTCGTCCTTGCCGTTCTCGCCCGACGCCACGGAGATCGCCGCCGGCAGCGCCGACAGGGCCTCCGCGGTCCAGGTGAGGTCGGATCCGCCGGTGTTCTCGATGACCAGCAGCTTGGTCGTGCGGACCGCCGTCGGTCCGAGGGTCGTCGCCAGCGCCGCGCGCAGCTCCGCCGGCGCCGTCTCGATCTCGGGCGGCACGACGCCGATGCCGGTGAGCGGCACGGCCAGCTCGGGCGCGTCGGGATCGTTCGAGGCCACGACGAGGTTGCCCGCGCACGGGGCGCAGGCCTCGGTCGGGGCGAAGCGCACGGTCAGCGCCAGCGCTCCGTTCTTGCCGAGGGCCACCGGGAACGCGGGGGCGCCGACGAGCGAGAACGCCGGGTGCGTGATGCCGAGCCCGGAGATCGTGAGCACGTCGGAGCCGACGTTCCGCACCTGCAGCACGAGGTCGCGGGTCTGCGTCAGGTACAGCCAGCCGAAGTCGAGCGACGCCGGGCTGGCCGCGACGTCGGGCGTGCCGACCGCGGTGAGCGACGTGGGGACGCTCACGACCGGCTCGTCCGGATCGTTGCTCTGAATGCGCACCGCGCCATCGTAGTGGCCGCCGAACAGGCCCGCGGTGTTGAACTGCACCTGCAGCGCGAGCGATCCGCCGGGGGGCACGGTGCCGGTGGTCGGGGTGACGGTCAGGTAGTCCGGAATCGTCGCGATCTCGATGGCCAGGTTGTCGTGCACGTAGTTCGCGTTGTGCACGATCGTCAGACCGTCGTTCCGCGCGGCGTTCTGGAGGCCGATCGTCGCCTCGTTGAGCCGCGTGCCCTGCATCGAGAGGTACTGGTACACGATCCGGCCGCTCGGATAGAGGATGACCTGGAAGGTGTACGGCCCGCCCGACGAGAAGCGCGGCACGCCGACGTAGGACACGATGAAACGCGTGCCGTCCGCGTAGCGGTACACGCGCGGCGGCGAGGTGCCGGGAAGCAGATCGTCCCAGAACACGGCCAGGAGATTCTCGGGCGCCGCGCTGTTGGGCAGCGGATCGTTCGACAGGTCCGTGGTCGTGTTGGTGAACGACAGCCAGCCGTTGGTGCAGACGTTCACCGTGTTGAAGGTGTTGCCGTAGAACGGGAAGTCGAAGCCGAGCGGGATGCCGGCCACGTTGTTGTCGTCGCCGCTCGTGAACGCGACGGGCGTGCCGATGCCGGTGATGTCCACCCAGTCAAAGACCGGGCCGCCCGGATCGTCGCTGTCGCGCCACGTGTAGCCAAACGCGTCGGGGCCGCCGCTGCCGAGGATGCCCTCGCGCGGATCGGCCTGCTCCTTGTCGAGCTCGAGCGCCGCATGGACTGGCACGCTCGTCGGGGTGATCTGCGTGCCCACCACGAAGGTGAGGTCGCTGCCGCCGTCGTTGTGCACGGTCAGCGTGCGCGTCTCGGTGCCGGGGATGTTGACCGTCGCCGCGATGGACGCCGGGTCGGGCCGCACGTCCGGCGCCACGAGGCCGGCGCCGGTGAGCGCCACCTGCACCGTGGACTCGTCCGGATCGTTGCTCGCGATCGTCATGGTCGCGGCGTACGGCTGCGCCAGCGACGGGTTGAACGACACGAACAGCACCGCGCTGCCAAGCGGCGGCACGGTGAAGACCGACTGGTCCACGCCGAACGCCGGATCGTCGAACGTGATGCCGGTCACCTGGAGCGCGTCGGTCCCGGTGTTGCTCACCGTGATCTGGCGCAGCTGCGGGAAGCCGAGGAAGGCGGTCCCGAAGTCAATGGCCGGCGGCGCGACCGCCACGTCCGGCACGCCAATCACCGTGAGGTTGGCCGGCACGTTCTTCTCGGGCAGCACCGGGTCGTTGCCGCGGATGCGGACCTGTCCCTGGTACAGCCCGCCGAACAGGCCGGACGCGTTGAAGCCGACGTTGAGGTCCACGAACCCGCCGGGCGGCACCGTGCCGGCGGCCGGGCTCACGGTCAGGAAGCGCGCCGGCGGCTGGAAGCGGATCGCAAGGTTGTTCTTCACGTAGGCGGCGTTGAAGACCACCTGGAGGCCGTCGTTGCGCTGCTCGTTCTGGATGCCGATCGTGGCGCTCGCCTTGTTGGAGGCGCGCATGTCCAGGTACTGGTAGACGATCGTGCCGTTCGGGTAGAGCAGGATCTCGAACGTGTTGGGGTTGGTCGTCGAGCTCTCACCGATGCGGCGCACGCCCTGGAACTGGATGACCAGCTTCGTGCCGTCGTAGTGGTACCACGCCTTCGGCGTCGTCTCGAAGTGCAGGTCGTCCCAGAACACGGCGAGCAGGTTCTCGGGGACCGACGTGCCGTTGTTGGGCAGCGTGGTGTTCGTGAACGTCGTCCGGTTGCTGGTGAACGACACGAACCCGTTGGTCGAGATGCGGAACGAGCTGAACGTCTTCCCGTAGAACGGGAAGTTGAAGCCGATGGGGAAGGGCCCGGTGTTGGCATCGTCTCCGGTCATCGGGATCTGCGTTCCGACCGTCCGCACGTCCACCCAGGAGAACGTCGGGCCGCCAGGCTCGTCGCTGTCCTGGTACGTGTAGCCGAACACGTCGGGGCCGCCGGCGCGCGCGGGGGCGGGGCCGAACTGCACGTCCTCGCCGCCCTTCGGCACGTCCACGTTGTCGGCGTCGCCGTGGACCACGACCGTGCCGGTCGGGGTGAGCGCGAGCGCCTCCGCCGTGAACACGAAGTTGCTGCCGCCCGAGTTCGAGATGCGCAGGGTGCGCGACACGGCGGTGTTGGTGAGAAGGGTCTCGTTGAACTCGTTGGGCGTGACCGCGAATGCGGGCGCCGGCACGCCTTCGCCGGTCACCGGGACGTTGACGCTCGGCGCGTCGGGGTCGTTGCTCGCCAGCGTGAGCGCCGTCGTCACCACCGCGGGCGCGGTGGGCGAGAAGGTCACGGTCAGGTTGCGCGCCGCCTTCGGGTTGAGCGAGAAGGCCGGCGTGTCCACCGTGACCGTCGGATCGCCGCTCGTGACCGTGACGTTGAGCACGTCCGTGCCCGGATTCGACACGGTGAGCGTGCGGGTCGGGTGCGCCCCCACGAACACCTGGCCAAAGTCGAGGCTCGCCGGGCTGAACGCGAGGTCCGGCGCGCCGGTGACCTGCAGGTGCGCCGGGAACTCGGCCGGGCTGCCGTCCGGGTCGTTGCTCAGCACCCGCACCGTGCCGTCGTACGGGCCGCCGTCGAGGCCGGTCGCGTCGAAGGTCACCTGCAACTGCTGACTCTGGCCGGCGTGGATGCGGCCGGCCGCCGGCGTCACGCGCAGCCACTGGCGCAGCGGCACGATGCGCACGGCGAGGTTGTCCTGCACGTAGTTCGTGTTGAAGGCGACGGTGAGGCCGGTGGTCTTCGTCGCGTTCTGGATGCCGACGGTCGCGCCGTTCGTGGGGGCGCCCATCGTCAGGTACTGGAAGACGATCTCGCCCGTCGGGTAGAGGATCGCCTGGTAGGTGTACGGGCCGCCCGTCTGGTAGCGCGGCACGCCCACCCACGACACGATGAAGCGCGTGCCGTCGAAGTGCGTCCACACGCGCCGCGTCGCGCCGAAGTCCTGGTCGTCCCAGAACGGGGCGACGAGGTTGGCCGGCGCGCCCGACGTCGGCAGCGGCTGGTTGTCGAAGTAGTCGCCGCTCGACTCCGTGAAGGACAGGAAGCCGTTGGTCTGCACGCGCACGCTGTTGAACGTCCCGCCGTAGAACGGGAAGTCCATGCCCATCGCGATCGGCGCGCTCCACGCGTCGTCGCCGGTGAGCGTGGCCTGCGTGCCGACGCCGGTGATGTCCACCCACGCGAACGCCGGGCCGCCGGGCTCGTGGCTGTCCACCCAGCGGTAGCCGAACGCATCGGGTCCGCCCGCGCCGTCGGTCACCGGATCGCCGATGCGCCAGTCGTCCGCGCCCTTGCCGATGACGGTCGGCTCGAAGGGCGCCGGCTGCGAGAACTGGAGCTGCGGCGTGGGCACCGTGAAGTCGAGCGTGCCCTCGCCCGTGTTGGAAAGCGTCAGGACCTGGACGTCCACGCCGCCGGTGAGGAGCGCGGACGAGAACGACGCCGGCGCGCCGGCCAGGTTCGGGACGCCGAGCGTGGTGCCCGTCGCGACGTTCGAGACGGGCCCGGGATTGCCGAACTCGTCCTTGGCGCGCAGGGCGAAGAAGTACGTCGTGTTGAAGTCGAGGCCGGTGACCTCGAACGACTCCGGCGAGCCGAACGGCTGCGGGTCGGGCGTGCCGTTCACGAGCGTCGCGGCGAGGAAGCTCGCGAGGTCCGTGATGGGCGCCGTCGAGTAGCGGATCTCGTAGCTCGAGGCGCGGCCCGTGGTGCCGTCGTCGCCCGTCGCGGTCCACGCCAGGCCGATCGCGTTCGACGACGGGCTCGTCGTGACGAGGTCGGTGATCTGCCCCGGCGGCGTCTCGTCGGGATCGGCGATGGTCATGAAGGCGTTGAGGCGCCCATTCGTGAGCACCTTGCCCTGCAACGAGGCCTTCACGTCCACCGCGTTGAGGAGCAGCTGCTTGATCTGCAGCGCCCCGGCCGACGGGAAGCGGCCGCGCGCGAGCGCGACGGCGCCCGCCACGTGCGGGGTGGCCATGGACGTGCCGGACAGCAGGCGGTAGCCGCCGCCCGGCTGCGCCGACAGGATGTTCACGCCCGGCGCCGCCAGGTCCACCGTGGTCGCGCCGTAGTTCGAGAACGACGCGAGATTGTCGTTGTGGTCGGTGGCCGCGACCGCGATCACGTAGGGCGTGTTGTACGAGGACGGATAGTGGGGGCTGACGTCGGTGTTGACCGACGAGTTGCCCGCCGCGGCGATGAACAGCTGGTCCGCCGCGCCGGCCGCGTTGATGGCATCGAGCAGGGCCTGCGAGAAGCCGCCGCCGCCCCACGAGTTGCTCGTCAGCCGGCACCCGACGGTGATGGCGTACTCCACGCCGCGCACCGCGTTGGCCGTGCTGCCCGAGCCGCTGGCGCTCAGGAACTTGATGCCGACGATCGAGGCGCGCCACGCGACGCCCACCACGCCGAGGCTGTTGTTGCCCACGCCGGCGATGGTGCCGGCGCAGTGCGATCCGTGGCCGTTGTCGTCCATCGGGTCGCCGTCGTTGTTGACGAAGTCGTAGCCGTGGACGTCGTCCACGTAGCCGTTGCCGTCGTCGTCGAGGCCGTTGCCCGGGATCTCACCGGGATTGGTCCACGCATTGGCGGCGAGGTCCTCGTGGTTGTAGTCCACGCCCGTGTCGATGACGCCGATCTTGAGGTTGGGATCGCCCGTGAACAGGTCCCACGCGTTCACGGCGCGGATGTCGGCCCCCGGCGTGCCTCCCGTCTGCCCGGTGTTGCGCAGCCCGTACAGCTCGGGGAAGCGCACGTCGTTGGGAACGAGGTCGATGGAGACCTCGTAGTTGGGCTCGATGTATTCGATGCGCGGATCCGCGGCGAACCGCTGCTGCGCCTGCTCGGGCGTGAGGCCCGGAATGCGGAGGTGCTCCACGGGGATGTACCGGTAGGCGTGCACCTGTTCGGCGCGCATGGACTGGCGCAGGGCCTGGCGCTCCTTGAGCGTGACGGCCGGCCGGTATTTGACGAGGAACTCGCCGGGGATCGGGCGCGGCGGTGCCGCGAGCGCGCCGGGGGTCGGCGCGAAGAGCAGCGCGAGCAAGAGCGCTGCAGCGAACGCGAGAAGAGTCGGAAGTCGCAGTCGCTGATGCATGGGTCGGACTCCAGGTGGTTGGGGCGGCGAGGTCGCAAAACCTGGGGATAGGAAGCTTGCGAACTTCCCTGCGAGTCCATAGGTCTGGGCTCTGGGAACGGGTCTCTAGGTTCTCCTTTCGTGGCGAGGGGGAGGTCAACGACGAGGGGACCATGCGAACGTTTGCCTTCTCTAGACCTCGCCCGCGGCGGTGTCAAGGAAAAGTCAGTGCGGGGGCATGCTCCCCGGAGTCGCTCGGGCGCCGTGCGTCGCGCGCCGCCCGGCCCCGACGCACGCAGGGTTCACTTCCCGCGATGCGCCGCAAGGCTCGGCACGAGGGAGCGGCGCGATCCGCCGGGCGGGGCGCGCCTCACGCGCGCCGCCGGGGCGTGCTAGTGTGCCGGAGCGCGCGGTCCGCTTCCGCGCGCCGGCCGCCCGCGGGGTCTCGCTCCGTTTGCTGTTCGCTTCCATCAACACTCGAGATCGAAGCCGCAACGCACAACCCGTCATGTCCTTTCCGCGCCGCTCCGGAGTGCTGCTGCATCCCACCTCGCTGCCCGGTCCGTACGGCATCGGCGACCTCGGGCCGGCCGCGCGCCGCTGGCTCGACTGGCTCGCCTCCGCGCGGCAGTCCCTGTGGCAGGTGCTGCCGCTCGGGCCGACGGGCTTTGGCGACTCTCCCTACCAGAGCTTTTGCTCGTTCGCGGGCAACCCTTACCTCGTGAGTCCCGAGGGGCTGCTCGAAGAGGGCCTGCTGGAGCCCGCGGACCTCGAGGCGACGCCGCGCTTCCCGGCGGCACGCGTGGATTTCGGGCCGGTCATCGCGTTCAAGCTGCGGCTCCTCGACCGCGCCTTCGAGCGCTTCTCGGGGCCCGCCGGGGATCCGCTGCGCGCGGCGCACGACGACTTCGCGCGCGCGCACGCCCACTGGCTCGACGACTTCGCGCTGTTCATGGCGCTCAAGGAGGCGCACGGCGGTCGCCCGTGGCCGGAGTGGGACGCGGCGCTCGCGCGCCGCGAGCCCGCCGCGCTCGCCGCCGCGCGCGCGCGGCTCGGGCGCGAGGTCGCGGTGCAGCGCTTCCGGCAGTTCGCGTTCTTTCGCCAGTGGTCGGCGCTGCGCGCGCGCGCCCGCGAGCGCGGCATTGACATCGTCGGCGACCTGCCGATCTTCGTCGCGCACGACAGTTCGGACGTGTGGGCGCACCCGCAGCTGTTCCACCTCGACGGCACCGGCCGGCCGACGGTGGTGGCGGGCGTGCCGCCCGACTACTTCAGCGCCACCGGCCAGCTGTGGGGCAATCCCCTCTACCGGTGGGAGGCGCACGCCGCGGAGGGCTTCGCATGGTGGATCGCGCGCGTGCGCGCCACGCTCGAGCTGGTGGACGTCGTGCGCCTCGATCACTTCCGCGGCTTCGAGGCGTACTGGGAGGTGCCGGGTGACGCGCCGACCGCGGAGCACGGGCGCTGGGTCGAGGGGCCGGGCGACGCGCTGTTCGACGCGCTGCGCGAGGCGCTCGGCGGTCTGCCGCTCATCGCCGAGGATCTGGGGGTGGTGACGCCCGCCATGGAGGCGCTGCGCGACCGGCACGGGCTTCCCGGCATGCGCGTGATCCAGTTCGCGTTCGGCTCGCCGCAGGATCCCTTTCTGCCCCACCACCACGTGCGCAACGCCGTGGTCTACAGCGGAACGCACGACAACGACACGGCGCGCGGCTGGTACGCGACCGCCCCGGAGGCGGAACGCGACCTGTACCGCCGCTACACCGGCCGCGACGGCTCCGACGTGGCGTGGGACCTCATCCGCCTCGCGCTCTCCTCGGTGGCGGACACCGCCGTCGTGCCGCTTCAGGACGTGCTCGACCTCGGGCCCGAAGCGCGCATGAACCTGCCCGGACGGCCGTCGGGGAACTGGGGCTGGCGCTTCGAGGACGCGCAGCTCACGGACGCGGCGCGTGCGCGGCTCGCCGATCTGACCCTGGTTTACGACCGCGCGCCGGACGCGCGGCCCGCGCCGGCGGCGTAACGCCCGCGCGGCCGGCGCGCGGATCGCGCGCCGGCGCCGTCAGCCGCCGTACGCGCGCGCGCCGGGCGGCGGCTGCTCGCCGCGCACCTTGGGCGGGTAGTCCGCGTCGTGGCGAAGCGGCGCGGCCGACGGCGCCCGCCAGCTGGTCTCGAACACGCGCCGCGCCTGCCGCGCGAGCGTGCGGCCCTCGATCACGAGCCCCATGTTGCGCGAAGCGGTGAAGTAGCCGGGCTCCCAGTTGCTCGTGCCGATCCACAGCCGCTCGCCGTCCACCACCGCGTACTTGCAGTGCTCGACGCGCGCGAACGGAATGTAGCCGCCGCTCCACGCCGGCAGGGTCGAGAGCCGCACCTCCACCGTGGCGAGCGAGTCGAGGGCGCGCAGCGTCGCGACGCTGCGCGAGCCCATGACCCAGTCCGACACGAGGAGCCGCACCCGCACGCCGCGCGCGGCGGCGCGGCGCAGCGCGTCGTCGAGGGCGAGCCGCTCCTCGCGGCCGTGGCCGTACTGCAGCGTCTGCACCACGATCTCGCGGCGCGCGCCATCGAGCAGCGCGACGAGGCGCGGCAGGTCCCAGCGCGCCGGGTCCGGCAGGAAGCCGCGCGGGCTGAAGACGGGCGTGACGCGCACGGTGTCGCCCCGCGCGAGGGCGAGCGGAACCGGCGACGGCCCGGGTCCGGCATCCGGCAGGGCGGCGCGCAACGCGGCGACCGTGTCGCGTCCCGCCGCGCGCCCGCTGGTGTCGGCGGCCGCCCAGTCGAGCTCGAACACCGCGGCGAAGGGCGCCGCCACGCGACGGTCCCGCACCAGCACCCCCAGCTCGTGGATGTGCTTGAGGGCGCGCCAGTCGAGGTTCTGGCTGCCCACGAACACCACCTCGCCGTCGGCGATCATCATCTTGCCGTGCTGGACCCCGCCCGCGATGCGCGCGAAGTCCACGACCCGCACCTCGATGCCCGGGACGCGGCCGAGCGAGTCGGCGGGCCTCGGGTAGGTGCGGTGCATGCGGGCGTCGAGCAGGAGGCGCACCCGCACCCCGCGCGCGGCGGCGTCGCCGAGCGCGTCGAGCACCGGCCGCAGCGGTTCTCCCGGCCAGTCCGAACAGTAAAAGTGCTCGAGGTCGAGCGTGGCGCGAGCGCCGCGGATGAGGGCGAGCCACGTCTCGAGCGACGGCGCGAGGTCGCGCTCGCCGAGGCGCGTTTCCACGGGTCGCGTCTGAACGAGCCGGATCGCGGGGCCCGGTCCCCCGCGGCCGCTGGCGGCGGCCGCGTCCGCCGCGCCGGCGGCGGGGCAGGCGAGGGCGACGGCGACGACCAGGGCGAGGGCGCGCGACGCGGGACGAGGGGGCGTGGGGCGACGGGGCATCGGGGCTCGTTTCGGGAGCGGCCGCGCGCGGCGGCGCGGGCGGGGCGGGCGTGGATCGGGCGAACCGCGGCAGTCTAGCGCGGCCCGCCCGCGCGCGTCAGTCGAGGACCACGAGCCGCCCGGCGTGGCGCCTGCCCCCGGCGTCGAGCGCCACGAAGTAGACCCCGGGCGGAACGCGCCGGCCGGCTCCGTCGAGGCCGTCCCAGCGCACGGCGTGCTCGCCCGCCGGCAGCACGCCCGCGTCGATGGCGCGCACGCGCGCGCCGTCGGCCGAGTACAGGTCGAGCCGCACGCGCGCCTCGCGCGCGAGCGCGAAGCGCAGCCGCGCGCCGCCGCGCGCCGGGTGCGGCGCGCTCGCGAGCAGGCGGTCGGCGGAGGGCGCCGCGGGTGGGGCGGGGGCCGCGACCTGCCCGGCCGGCAGCACATACAGGAAGTCCCACGTGGCCGTGAAAGGCGCGGCGCCGCGCGAGGTCGCGGCGATGCCGACCGCGAGCGGCGCCGGCCCGCGCACCGCGTCGCGCAGGGCGCCCGGGGGGAGCGCGAGCGCCGGGCCCGCGTCGAACGGAGGTCCGCCGTCCACGCGCGCGCGCGGCCGCACGGTGCCGGCCGCGGGGTCCACCTCGAGGGTAAGGTCCACCGCCAGCGCGCCGAGGATGCCCGGCACGGCGAAGGTGGTCTCGGCCGCCACGCCGCCGTGCTCGGCCGTCACCGACAGTCCGCCGGCGCCCCCGGCGGCGTGCAGCGCGAGCCGCACGTAGTCGTCCTGCAGGCCGTCGCCGACGAACAGGCCGAACGACTGCGAATCGGCCGGGGCGCCGCCGAAGAACGGTGCCGAAAGCCGGGTCCAGGCGGTGAAGGGCGCCGAGGCCGAGTCGCCGGAGACGCCGAACTGGAAGGCGTAGGCCTGGTCGTTGCGGTCGCCGAGCGCGTCGCCGGCCGGCACCGCGTCCACCGTGAGCTTGCCGGCCGCGCCGCCGGGCGTGAGGTTGGCGAGGGCGTACTGGTCGAGGTAGTCGGCCGCGCCGTTCGCCATGAGTCCGGTGAAGCCGAGGCCGAAGAAGCCGTGCCCCGGCGCGCCGCCGTCCCACGTGTACACAAGCGGGGGGACGGCGCCGGCGCCGTTCGCGGCGTCGCGCGCGAACGCGTCGTGCGGGTCGAGCACGCCGTCGTTGTCGTCATCGGGGTCGTTGCGGTCGGACAGCAGGTCGGCGTCGAAGTCGGCGGGCACGTCCGCGGCCGAGCACGGGCTGGTGCCGTTGTCCAGCTCGTCGGCGTTGGTGAAACCGTCACCGTCTTCGTCGAGGCTTGGGTCGTCGGCGCCGGTGCACGGCCCGCCCGCTCCGTCGTAGTCATTGGGCTCGAACACGTGGATCGCGCCGGTCACGTAGTCCGCGACCCACACCGTGCCGCGAAAGATCTCGCCGTCGCCCTGCGCCGTGACGTCGAGCGGCACGTTGTCCACGTTCGAGAACAGCGTCTCGAACGCCACGACCGAATCGCCTTCGGCATCGAGCGCGACGCGACGCACCGTGTTGTCGAAGCTCGCCGCCAGCAGCGAGCCGGCGAGCGCGCCGCCGAAGTTCGAGGCGCGGTACTCGGCGAGGCCGTTCGTCGAGGCGGGGAAGACGGCGAGCGATGAGTCCGCCCCCGGCGGCCGGACCTCGCACTCGACGGGGTTGCCCGCCGCGACCGGGGACTGCGGGTTCGTGGCGTTGAAGGTGTTGGCGGTGCTGGCGCGCGTCGGGTTCGGGCTGCCGGCGTAAAAGCCCGGGTGAAACACGACGTGCAACTGGTCGGGCCAGGTCTGGCTGTCGGCGTCGTTGTCGGCGTTGGTGCACGCGCCGCCCGGGCCGGCGCCGACGGGTGGGCCGCCCCAGCCGGCGTTGGGGCCGTTGTCCACCGCGTACAGGCGACCGTTGGTGTGCAGCACGACGTCGTACGGATTGCGCCAGCCCGGCGAATGGATGCGCACCGGGCCGCCGGGGACGAGCCGCGCCTGGTTCTTGCCGTCGTTGCCGCCGAACGGATCGTGGGCGTCGTCGGCGCCGGGACGGTCCTCGTCGTCGAGCGTGGGCAGGTCGTTCGTGCTGTCCCCGAGCGCCGCGAGGTCCACCGCGAGGATCGCGCCGGTGAGCGCCATCTCGGGCAGGAAGGAGAAGTTGAGCGACGGGGCTCCCATGTTGCCGTTGCTTCCCATCGCGATGTAGAGCGTCTGCGTCAGCGTGTCGAGCACGAGGCCGTTCGGCAGGTGGTCGTTCTCCGAGCGCGGCAGGCCGCGCAACAGATCGAGCCGTGTCCACCCGCCGCCCGAGCGCGTGAGCCGCGACAGGACGCCGGAGTTGGTGTCGAGCCCGATGTCGCCGGCCACGTTCATGCGCGGGTCGGAGGACGTGACGTGGATCACCGGCGCGGCCGGCGTGCCCGAGACGTGCATGCCGGTCATGAGGCGGCCGTAGAGCCACGGCGCGGGCGCGCCGTCGTCGTTGTGGTTCGGCAGATCGCGCACCACGGTGATCTCCTCGGTGGCCGCGACCTGATAGGCGTTGGGTCCGATGCGCTGCACGGTGTAGGCGAGGATGCGGCCGTCGCGCTGCGCGGCGTAGAGGCGGCCGTCGGGGCCGAACTGGATGGCGGTCGGGTGAACGCTCGTGGCGCCGAGCAGCGTGCTCTTGCCGAAGCCGACGGCGATGGAGGCCACCGCCTCGCCGGCGAGCGACACCGTCGCCGGGCCGCCTTCGCCGTCGTGGGTGATGACGAGGTCGCCGGCGTGGGCGCCGACCGCCCCGGGCGCGAAGCGCACCTGAAACTCGCGCGAGGCGCCGGGGGCGAGGGTTTGCGGCGAGAGGTTGTGGACGAAGCCGGGGGCGATGGCGATGCCGGTGATGGCGACGTCGGGGTCTCCGGGAGCGCCGAGGTTGGTGAGCGTCACGGTGCGCGGGGCGGACAGGGTGCCCACGAGGCGCGTGCCGAAGTCGAGCGCCCCGGGCGAGACGCCAAGGCGGCCGGACGCGCTCAACGCCACGACCTCGATGCCGCGCAGCGCGGGGTTCTCGACGACGTGGCGCAACTGGACCGACAGCGCGCCGTCGGCGACCGAGGTCACCGCGGTCACCATGCCGGGCGTGTAGCCGCCGAAGCGCGCGTACACGTCGAGGTCGTCAATCGCGAGCGCGCCCTCGAGCGCCACGTCCATGACGCGCGCGCCCGGAAACTGCGTGCCGCTGAACGCCTCCGCCACGAACAGGTTGACGCGGTAGGCGCCGTTCGGCACCGGGAACTCCCAGCGCATCTCCGGGGCCGCGTCCGGATCCCAGCGCTCGAACCAGAACAGGGACGGCGGAACGTAGGACGGCACCGACGGGTGGAAGTAGCCCATCTCGGCGCTCGAGCCGAAGATCTGGTCGCCGATCTCGGCCGCGTTCACATAGGGGGAGTGCTCCGGGACGTTGAGGTCGCGGGACCAGTTCGGCCCGCCGTCGAGGGCGGCGATCTCGGCCCCGCCCACGTTCACCCGGTAGAGGATGGTCTGCGCGCGCGCGGCCGACGCGGCGACGAGCAGCCCGGCGACGGCGGCGAGCAGGGCGAATCGGCCCGCGCGGCGGGGGGAATGGCGCGGCGCGGACCTCGCAGGCTTGGTCGGATGCATGGTCGGGTGAGGGCTCCGGGCTCGAGGGCGAACGCGGACCGCGCCGGGGCGCGCGCGTCTGTGAGGCCCGGGCGCGGCGCCGCGGGCAGGAAAGGGCCCCCCGAGCGGTCTTCGCGGCCTCGGGGAGCGCGACATGCTACGTGATTCGCAAGACCGGTGCCGACTCGGGAGACTTCGGCGGACCACGCCGGCCGGCCTTCCGGACCGCGGCCCGCCGGGACGGCTCGCGCCGACTCGCGAATTGCGTCAATCTGTCCGACGCCCGGGCGGGGGTTGTCGAAGGTTGCTCATTCCGTCGCCCGGCGCGCGCCCTCATCTGATGACCGCGGATGACCGCGATGACCCAACCCCTCCCAGCGCGCGAGCGCATCGCCGTGATCGGCGCCGGCGTGGCCGGTCTGACCGCGGCGTGGCTGCTGGGCCGCCGCCACGACGTCGTGCTCTTCGAGCGCGAGGGCCGGCTGGGGGGCCACACCCACACCGTGGTCGTGGAGCACGGACCGGACGCCGGGCTGGCGGTGGACACCGGCTTCATCGTGCTCAACCGGCGCAACTACCCGACCTTCGTGCGCATCCTGGACGCGCTCGGCGTGGCGCTCCAGCCGAGCGACATGTCGTTCGGCTACCACTGCGAGCGCAGCGGATTTCAGTACGCGGGCACCGGGCTCGCCGGGCTGTTCGCGCGGCGCCGCAACCTGGCGAGCGCGCGCTTCGGCGCCATGCTGTTGGACATCGCGCGCTTCAACGCCCGCGCGCGGCGCGACCTCGCCGCGGGGGCGGCGGCAGGCCGCACCCTCGCCGAGTACGTCGGCGCGCTCGGACTCTCCGAAGGCTTCTCCGAGTGGTACCTGTTCGCGATGGGCTCGGCGATCTGGTCGGCGCCGCGCGCGCACATCGGGGCGTTTCCGGCGGAGGCCTTCCTGCGCTTCTTCGAGAACCACGGCCTGCTCGGCTTCACCGGCCAGCCGCGCTGGCTCACCGTGACCGGAGGCAGCCACACCTACGTGCGCGCCATGCTCGCCGGTTTTTCGGGCGAGGTGCGCACCGGCGCGCGGATCGCGGGCGTGCGGCGTCCGGGGACGCACGTCGAGGTGGCGAGCGAGCGCGGCGTCGAGCGCTTCGACCGCGTGGTGCTCGCGGCGCACGCCGACGAGTCGCTCGCCCTGCTCGAGGACCCGGACCCCGAGGAGCGCCGCCTGCTCGGCGCGTGGCGCTACTCGGTCAACGAGGCGGTGCTCCACACCGACGAGCGGGCGCTGCCGCCGCGCCGCGCGGCGTGGGCCTCGTGGAACCTGCGGCGCGCCGCCGCCGCCGGCGATGACCGGCCGGTGTCGGTGACCTACTGGATGAACCGGCTGCAGCGGCTCGCCACGCCGCGCACCTACTGCGTGACGCTCAACGGCACGACGCTGCCGCGCCCGGAGCGCATCGTGCGCGCCATGACCTACACGCACCCCGTCTACACGTTCGAGTCCCTCGCCACGCAGGCGCGCCTGCCGGCCCTCGGCGCCGCGCGCCGCACGCACTACTGCGGCAGCTATTTCGGCTGGGGCTTCCACGAGGACGCGGCGCGCTCGGGCGCCGCGGTCGCGGCCGCGCTCGGGTGCCCGCTGTGAACTCGCGCCTGTACGTCGGACACCTCGGCCACGCGCGGCGCGGCCCGGTGGACCACGCGTTCCGCTACCCGGTGGTGGTCGCGGCGCTCGATCTCGACGAGCTGCCCGAGCTCGGCCGCCGCCTGCGCCTGTTCGGGCACAACCGCCCGCGGCCGGTGTCGCTGTGGGACGCCGACTACCTCGACCGCGGCCCCGGCACGGTGCGCGAGAAGCTGCTGGCGCGCCTCGCCCCGCGCGTGCCCGCCGGCGAGATCGGCCGCGTCGTGCTGGTGACCGCGCCGCGCGTGCTGGGGCACGTGTTCAACCCGGTGAGCTTCCACTACTGCTACCGCCACGACGGCGCGTTGCGCTGCGTGGTCGCGGAGGTCAACAACACCTTCGGCGACCGCCACGCGTACGTGCTCGACGACCTCGTGCCGGCCGCCGGCGGGGTCGAGACGCGCCGTCCGGCGCCCAAGGCGTTCCACGTGTCGCCGTTCTACGACCTCGCCGGCGCCTACCGGTTCCGCTTCTCCGACCTCGGCGCGCGGCTCGACGTGGGCATCGACCTCGAGCGGGACGGTCGGCTCGCGTTCCGCGCGCGCCTCACCGGCTCGGCACGGCCGTTCGACGACCGCGCGCTCGCCGCCGCGCTCGCGCGGCATCCGTTCGACATGCTGCTCACGCTGCCGCGCATCCTGGCGCAGGCGGCGCAGCTCGCCGTGCGGCGGCGCCTGCCGGTCCACGCGCGGCCCGAGCCGGTCGGGCCGGACACGGTGCGCGCGCCGCGCCCCGGCCCGCTGGAGCGCGCCGCGCGCGCGCTGGTGTTCGGCGCGTTCGCGCGCATGGAGCGCGGCGCGCTGGTGGTCGCGGTGCCGGGAGAGCCCGAGCGCCGTTTCGGCGCGGCCGGCGCGCCGCAGGCGGCGCGCCTCGAGGTGCGCCGGCGACGGCTGTTTCGCCGGCTGGTGACGCACGCCGACATCGGGCTCGGTGACGCCTACGTGGACGGCGACTGGACCACGCCCGATCTGCCCGGGCTGCTCGCCACGCTGGCGCGCGACCGCGACGCCCTCGAGCGCGGCCCCGGCGTGCCGCCGGCGCTGCGGCGCCTGTGGAGCGGCGGCGTGCGCGGGCACGGCAGCAACACCCGCGGCGCGCGCGGCAGCCGCGCCAACATCCGCGCGCACTACGACCTCGGCAACGAGTTCTTCCGCCTGTTCCTCGACGAGAGCATGACCTACTCCGCGGCGCGCTGGCGGAACCCCGACGACGGGCTCGCCGAGGCGCAGGCCCACAAGCTGGCGCTGGCGCTGCGCCGGGCGCGCGTCGGCGCCGGCACGCGCGTGCTGGAGATCGGCTCGGGGTGGGGGAGCCTGGCCCTCGCGGCCGCGGCGCGCGGCGCCGAGGTCACCGGGCTCACGCTTTCGACCGAGCAGTGCGCGCTCGCCACGCGGCGCGCGGCGGAGGCCGGCGTGGCGGACCGCGTGCGCTTCGAGCTGCTCGACTACCGCGACGCGCGGGGCACGTACGACGCGATCGTCTCGATCGAGATGCTCGAGGCGGTCGGGCACCGCTGGTACGGCGCGTTCTTCGCGGCGCTCGACCGCCTGCTCGCCCCCGGCGGCCGCGCCGTGGTGCAGGTCATCACCATCGCCGACCACCGCTACGAGCGCTACCGGAGGAGCTTCGACTGGATCCAGAAGCGCATCTTCCCGGGCGGTCTCGTGCCCTCGCTCGCCGCGCTGCGCGAGGCGATGGCGGCGAGTTCGCGGCTCGCGATCGTCGAGCTCGAGGCGTTCGGCGCCGACTACGCGCGCACGCTGGCCGAGTGGCGGCGCCGACTCGCCGGGGCCGCGCCCGCGGCCGCCGCGCTCGGTCACGGGCCGCGCTTCCTGCGGGCGTGGGAGTACTACTTCGCCTACTGCGAGGCGGGCTTCCGCACTGGCGAACTGGACGTCGTGCAGATGGTCCTCGCGCGTGCCGGCGAGGCGCGCGCGAGCGGGGAGGCGACCGCCTTCAGCGCCTGACGAAGCGGTGGTGCGAGAGGCCCCATTCGCCGCCGCCGGCGAAGGCGAACAGCTCGGCGCACGCCATGAGGAACATGCGCCAGCGCTGCACCGTGCGCCGCGCGGTTCCGCCCGGGGCGTGGGGCGCGAGCAGCCTCGCGATCGGCGCCCGCTGGGCGTCGAGCCGTACGCGCCATGCCTCGAGCGTGCGCGCGTAGTGCGTGCCCGGCAGCCACCAGCTCTCCGCCAGCGCGAGGTGCTCCTGGAAGCGCTCGTACATGCCGTGCGAGGGCATGATGCCGCCCGTGAAGAAGGTGCGCGCCATCCACGCCTCCTCGTCGGCGGTGTCGAACAGGTAGGGGGTGGTGCGGTGCGCGAAGACGTGCAGGAAGAGCTGTCCGCCGGGGGCGAGCCACGCGGAGACGCGCCGCAGCAGTTCGCGCTGGTTGCGCACGTGCTCGAACATCTCGACGGATACGACGCGGTCGAACGCGCCGGGCGGGGCGAAGTCGTTGACGTCGGCCGTGACGACCTCGACGCGGGCGAGTCCGGCGCGCGCCGCGCGCTCGGCGATGAAGCGTCGCTGCGACGCGGAATTGGAGACCGCCAGCACGCGCGCGCGCGGGTAGCGCTCGCCGAGCCACAGCGTGAGAGCGCCCCACCCGCAGCCGAGGTCGAGGATGCGCATGCCGTCCTCGATGCCGGCGCGCTCGCAGGTGAGCGCCAGCATGGACTCCTCGGCGGCCGCGAGCGTGCCGACGCCCTCCGGCCAGTGGCCCGAGGAGTACTTGAGGCGCGGCCCGAGGATGCGCTCGAAGAACGCCAACGGCACCTCGTAGTGCTGCGCGTTGGCCTCCGCCGTGTGCACGGCGACCGGCCCCTCGGCGAGGCGCTCGAGCACGGCCTCCTCGCGCGCGCGGCGCGCGGCCGGACCCCCGGCCCCGAGCGCCTCGAGGTGGCGGACGAGCAACGTGCGGATGCCGGTGCGCACCAGCGCGTCGGGCACCAGCCCGCGCTCGGCGAGGTCGATCATGCGCCGCACGCGACCTCCGCCCGGCGTGCGCTCACGCCGCGCGCCGCGGGGGCCACGGCACGAACGCGCTCACGGTGCGCTGGTAGTCGCGGTAGTCCTCGCCGCGCGTCGCGAGGGCGCGCGCTTCGGAGGTCGGGATGCCCGTCACCTTCCACAGGAACCACAGCATGAGCGCGGGCCCGACGAGCGCCCACGCGGCGGCCGGGCCGGGCGCGGCGATCGCCACCCACGTCCACCAGAAGAGCCACTCGAAGAAGTAGTTGGGGTGACGCGACCACGCCCACAGCCCGCGCCGGCAGGTGCGGCCGCGGTGTGCCGGGTCGGCGCGGAACGCCGCCAGCTGGGCGTCGGCGAGCGCCTCGCCGGCGATCGCCACGGCCGCCAGCGCGGCGCCCGCCGCGTCCCACGCCCCGAGCCGGGGCGCGCGATGGGCGAGGGCGGCAAGCACCGGGACCGCGAGCGCCACCTGCGAGAGGCCCTGGGCCTGGTAGAAAAGAAAGAGGTTGCGCTGGAAGGCGGCGCCCCAGCGCTCGCGCAGCGCGGCGTAGCGCGGATCCTCGCCGCCGGCGCGGCGCGCGCGCGCATGGATGTGCCACGCGAGCCGCACACCCCACGCGACCGCCAGCCCCGCCACCAGCGCGCGGCGTTCGACGGGGCCGGTGGACACCAGGGCGAAGGCCGCGGCGAGGAGCGCAATGCCGAGCGACCAGCCCACGTCCACGACCCCGGCGTCTCCGGTGCGCCGCTGGATCAGCCACAGACCGGCCATGAAGGCGGCCATGGCGGTCCCGCCGAGCAGGAGGAGGGGGCCCCAGGCATCCACGGCGTCAGGCGGCGCGCCCGGCGCGGGCGGGCCGAATCGGGTGCGGCGATCGGGGGGGCTGGAGCATCGGAAGATCTCCGTCGGGCGGTCCCGCATGGCGCGGCGGGCGGGGCGTGCGGTACAAGTTGCGTCCTGCTGATGCCGCAGGTCCGCCCCGGATTCACGCCACGAACCCTCAACCGACGATGCAGGGAGGTTCCATGAAGCGCTCCGCGTCCGCCCGCTGGGAGGGCGGTCTCAAGGACGGCAAGGGCGTCCTCGACTCGACCAGCGGCGTCCTCAAGGGCACGCCGTATTCGTTCCACACCCGCTTCGAGGAGCAGCCGGGCACCAACCCCGAGGAACTCATCGCCGCGGCCCACGCCGGGTGCTTCTCGATGGCGCTGTCGGCGGAGCTGGGCAAGGCCGGGCTCACTCCCGCGCACATTGCCACCACCGCCACGGTGACGCTCGAGTTCGTGGACGGAAAGCCCACGGTGACCTCGAGCCACCTCGAGCTGGTGGCGAAGGTCCCCGGCGCGACTGCGGCGCAGTTCGACGAGATCGCAAACGGCGCCAAGACCGGCTGTCCGATCTCGCGCCTGCTCAACGCGAACATCACGCTCGCGGCGAGGCTCGAGGGCTGAGCCCCCGCCGGCGCCCCGCCCGCGGCGCGGCGCGTTCCGGGGGAGGCCCTGCGCCTGGCGGTCCCGGCGTCCCGCTGGCGGGGGCGCCGGTGCGTCGCTATGCTGGGCGCGCCGCGGCGGTCCGAGCCGCCCGGCCGGACGGCGCATCCAACCCGGAGCCCGGACCGGCCGGCCTTGCGCCCGCCCCGTCCACCGACCGACCTTGCCCCAAGGCCACGGCGCGCCGCGCGCCGTTCAAGGAGCGCCTTCCGATGAGCGAGACCCTGGTCCACATCACTCCCGCCGCGCGGGACAAGATCCTCGAGTTCATGCGCCAGGACGGGCGTTCCAGCCTCGCGTTGCGCATGGCGGTGGCCGGGCGCGGCCCGGGCGGCTTTCAGTACCGCCTCGGCTTCGTGTCGGCCGACGAGCGCGCCCCCGAGGACAGCGTTCAGGAGGCCGGCGGCTTCGACCTCTACGTGGACGCCGAGAGCCTGCCGCTCCTCAAGGGCGCGAGCGTGGACTTCGTCGAGGCCTCCTACGGCAGCGGCTTCAAGATCGACAACCCGAATCCGCTGTGGACCGACCCCGTCGCGCTCGAGGTGCAGAAAATCCTCGACGAGGAGATCAACCCCGCCGTGGCCTCGCACAGCGGCCACGTCACGCTGCTCGACGTGAAGGGCGACACCGCCTACATCCAGCTCGGCGGCGGCTGCCAGGGCTGCGGCATGGCCGACGTCACGCTCAAGCAGGGCATCGAGGTGCGCATCAAGGAGGCGGTGCCGCAGATCGCGCGCGTGCTGGACACCACCGACCACGCGGCCGGCGCCAACCCCTACTACCGTCCCTCGCACCGCGGGCACTCGCCGGTCGGCGGCTGAGCGCGGCCTGACGGCCGGCCCGGCTACTCCCAGCGGAACAGGCGCAGGGCGAGGGCGAAGCCGCCGGCGCCCCACGCCGCGAGGATGGCCAGCTCGCCGCCCACCGCGAACAGGCCGGCGCCCTCGTTCATGATGAGGCGCAGGGCGTCGTTGGCGGCGGTGAGCGGCAGCGCCTGCACGATCGGCTGCATGGCGGCGGGGAAGCGCTCGGACGAGAAGAAGCTCCCCGACAGCACCCACATCGGCAGCATCGCGAAGTTCATGAGCCCCGACACCGCCTCGATGGTGCGCGCCCGGCTCGCGACGAGCAGGCCGAGCGCGGCGAACGCGAACGCCCCGACCAGATGGACGGCGAGCAAGGCGGCCCACGAGCCGCGCACCTCGACGCCGAAGGCGAGCATGCCGAAGCCGAGGATGGCGGCGACCTCGGGCCCCAGCCACACGAAGCGGTTGAGGACGAGCGACAGCAGGTAGTCGCGGCGCCGCATGGGGGTGGCGATCAGGCGGCGCAGGAGCTTCTGCTGGCGCGCCGTGGCGATCGGGAAGCCGACGCCCCACATGCCGGTGCCGAGCAGGTTCATGCCGAGCAGGCCCGGGATGAGGAAGTCGATGTAACGCGCTCCGGCGCGCACCTCGGCGCGCTGCTGCGCGTCGAGCCGGTCGCGACGGCCCGCGCCGCGCTCGAGCGCGTCGTGCGCGGCGCGGCGCGCGAGGTTGGTCTCGGGCCGCGTCGGGTCGTACGTGAGCACCGGCCGCCCGGCGGGGTCCGCCGTCACCAGCACGAGGACGCGCCCGCGGCGCAGGGCTTCGTCCGCAGCCCCCGGCGCGAGCGGCACGACCTCGAGGTCCGGCGCAGCCGCCAGCCACGTCTCGAAGGCGGCGGTGGTCGGCCCGCGCGCCACGCCCACGCGCGCGGGCGCCGGCTGCTGCTGGCGGAACGCGACGCCGAGCGCGAGGGCGAGGAGCACCGGAAACACGAAGGTCCAGAACACCGCCTCCGGCTCGCGCAGGAACGCGAGCACGCGCGTGCGCGTCAGCTCGCGCAGCCCGGCGAGCGCACGCCCGCGCTCACCCGTCACGGAGCGACCTCCCGGTGAGGCTCACGAACACGTCCTCGAGCGTGGCGTGGTGGGTGGTGAGCGAGCGCAACGCCGCGCCGCGCCCCGCGAGGTGCGCGAGCAGGGCCGGCACGGCGACGTGCGGCTCGCCGACGATGAGCGCGACGGCGCCGGCCTCACGCCGCGCCTGGCGCACGGAGGGGAGCGCCGCCACCGCCGCGAGGTCGTCCACGCCGTCCGCCTCGAATTCGACGACGTGCTCGGCGCCGAGCGAGGCGATGAGTTCCGCCGGCGTGCCGAGCGCGATGATGCGGCCGTGATCCATGATCGCGACGCGGTCGCACAGCCGCTCCGCCTCGTCCATGTAGTGGGTGGTGAGCAGCGCGCTGCCCCCGCCGGCCCGGAAGGTCTCGATGAGGTCCCACAGCTGGCGCCGCGACTGCGGGTCGAGGCCGGTCGTCGGCTCGTCGAGGAACAGCAGCTCCGGGTCGTTGACGAGCGCGCACGCGAGCGACAGCCGCTGGCGCTGGCCGCCCGAGAGCTTCACCACCCACGCGTCGCGCTTTTCCTCGAGCCCCACGCGCCGCAGCACCTCCTCGGGCGCGGGCCCGCGCCGGTAGAAGCTGCGGAACAGGCGCACCGTCTCGAGCACGGTGAGCTTGTCCTGAAGGCGCGTCTCCTGGAGCTGGATGCCGAGGCGCTCGCGCAGCGCGAGCTCGCCGGCGCGCGTCCAGCGCGCGCCGAGGACCTCGACCTCGCCGCCGTCGGGGCGCGCCAGCCCCTCGAGGATCTCGATGGTGGTCGTCTTGCCGGCGCCGTTTGGCCCGAGCAGGCCGAAGCACTCGCCGGCGCGCACCTCGAGGTCGAGGCCATTCACCGCGGTGAGCGCGCCGTAGCGCTTGACCAGCCCGCGCACGCGCAGGGCGGGGGGCGCGGCCGCCACGGCGGGGCCGGGGGCGTCGCGGAGGGGGGCCCTAGCGTCCATGCGCGCACCCTAGGCGAGGAGCGCGCAGGCGGGCAACCGGGCGGCGGGCGCGCCGCCCGGCCGCCGTGCACCGGCCCGCCCGCGCCCGGCGTCGCCCGCGACGCGTGGAGTTCCCCCCCGCGCGCCCCACGCGGCCCCCGCCGCCCGCGCCGCGCGCGCGCCGCCTCGCCAGGTTCGGCGGGCGCCGGGGTTCATGGTAGTTTCCCCGCCGTTTCCGTCCAGCGTCCCCGCGGCCCGCGGCTTGCGAACCGCCGCGGGTTTCGCGTCCCCGAGGAGCGCATGTCCCGTCCGTTCGACTTCGCCCAGCGCGCGAACGCCCTCTACATCGAGGAGATGCACGCACGCTGGCAGCGCGACCCGGCGTCCGTGCCGGCCGACTGGGCGCTTTTCTTCGCGGGCATGGAGTTCGCGGGGCGCCCCGCCGGGCACCCGGGCAGCGGGCCTCCGGGGCAGCCCTCGGGGGAGGTGTTCGGGCTGGTGCAGCACTTCCGCACCTTCGGGCACCTGGCGGCCGACGTGAATCCGCTCGCGCCGCCGGCCGACGCGGGCCGGCTGCTCGACCCGGCGACCTTCGGCTTCTCGGCCGAGGACCTCGCGGCGCCCGTCTCCGGCGCACCCTTCAAGGGGCCGTTCCAGGGCACGCTCGGCGACCTGCTCGAGCGCCTGCGCGTCACCTACTGCGGTTCGATCGGCGTCGAGTACATGACGATCACCGATCAGGAGCGTCGCGAGTGGCTGCAGGAGCAGATGGAGCCGGTCGCCAACCGCCCGGCGCTGCCCCCGGGCGAGCGCGTGCGGCTGCTGCGCCGGCTGCTCGAGGCCGACCAGTTCGAGGAGTTCCTGCACGCGCGCTACCCGGGTCAGAAGCGCTTCTCGCTCGAGGGCATGGGCAGCCTGGTGCCGATGCTCGACGCGCTCATCGAGCGCGCGGCCGGGCACGGCGCCGAGCACATCGTCATCGGCATGCCGCATCGCGGCCGGCTCAACGTGCTGGCCCACGTCATGGGCAAGCCGCTCGAGGCGATCTTCGGCGAGTTCGAGACCGCGCTGCCCGAGGACGTGCAGGGGCACGGCGACGTCAAGTACCACCAGGGCTACTCGTCCACGCGCGAGACGCGCGTCGGTCGCGCCGTGCAACTCAACCTGCACTTCAACCCCAGCCACCTCGAGTTCGTGAATCCGGTGGTGCTGGGCTCCGTGCGCGCGCGTCAGGATCGCGCGGGGGACGCGGCGCGCGACATCGGCTGGCCGGTCCTGCTTCACGGGGACGCCGCCTTCACCGGCGAGGGAATCGTCCCCGAGACGCTCGAGATGGCGCAACTGCCCGCGTACCGCACCGGCGGCACGGTGCACATCATCATCAACAATCAGGTCGGCTTCACGACCTCGCCCGAGGACGGCCGCTCGACGCGCTACTGCACCGACGTCGCGCGCCTCGAGGACGCGCCGGTGCTGCACGTCAACGCCGATGACCCGGAGGCCGCGCTCCACGCCGTGCGCCTCGCCGCCGACTACCGGGCGCGCTTCCACCGCGACGTGTTCGTGGACCTCATCGGCTACCGCAAGCACGGCCACAACGAGCTGGACGACCCGACCTTCACCCAGCCGGTCATGTACCGCGCCATCGCCGCGCACACGCCGGCGTGGAAGCGCTACGCCGAGCGCCTGACCGCCGAGGGCGTCATCGACGCGGCGGGCGTGGCGCGGCTGCAGGAGGAGATCGCGGCCGGCCTGCAGGACGCGCACCGGCGCATGCGCACGGAGCCGCGCGCCGCGAAGCCGGTGCCGCTGGGCGGCGCGTGGGCCGGGCTCGACTGGGCGGGCGACGACTGGACCGCGGCCACCGCGGTCCCCGCCGAGACGCTGCGCGCCGTGGTGCGCGCCGCCGCCCGTCTGCCGGAGGGGTTCACGCCGCACCGCAAGATCCCGCCCCTGCTCGCCGACCGCGTGGCGATGCTCGACGAGGACCGCGTGGACTGGGGCTGCGGCGAGGTGCTGGCGTTCGGCTCGCTGCTGCTCGAGGGCAGGCACGTGCGCCTCACCGGGCAGGACGCGGGGCGCGGCACCTTCAGCCACCGCCATGCGCGGCTGCACGACGCCGCCACGGGGGCGACCTACGTGCCGCTGCAGCACCTTGCCGCGGGGCAGGGGCGCTTCGAGGTGGTGGACACGCTGCTCAGCGAGGCGGCGGTGCTCGGCTTCGAGTACGGGATCTCGACCGCCGACCCGCACACGCTGGTGCTGTGGGAGGCGCAGTTCGGCGACTTCGCGAACGTGGCGCAGGTCTACATTGACCAGTTCATCGCCAGCGCCGAGTCCAAGTGGCGGCGCATGTCGGGCATCGTGCTGCTCCTGCCCCACGGCTACGAGGGGCAGGGCCCCGAGCACTCCAGCGCGCGCCTCGAGCGCTTCCTCGAGCTGTGCGCCAACGGCAACATGCAGGTGGTCAACCTCACCACGCCGGCGCAGCTGTTCCACGCGCTGCGCCGCCAGCTGCACCGCGCGTTCCGCAAGCCGCTCGTCGTCATGAGCCCGAAGAGCCTGCTGCGTCACCGCGCGGCGGTGTCGGCGCTCGCGGACTTCACCCACGGCGCGTTCCACACCGTGCTCGACGACGCGGCCGCCGACCCGGCGTCGGTCACGCGCATCGCGCTCGTGTCGGGCCGCTTCTACTACACGCTGCGCGAGGCGCGCGAGGCGCGCGGCGACCGCGCCACGGCGTTGGTGCGGATCGAGCAGCTCTACCCGTTCCCGGCGCGCGAGCTCGCCGCCGTGCTGGCGCGCTATCCGCGCGCCGCCGACGTGCGCTGGGTGCAGGAGGAGCCGGCCAACATGGGCGCGTGGCGCAGCACGCGCCACCGCCTCGAGGCGGTGCTGCCCGACGGGTGGACGCTGACGCGCGTGGCGCGCAAGGCGTCGCCGACCCCCGCGACCGGCTTCTACGCGATGCACGTGGACGAGGAACGCCAGCTCGTGGAGCGGGCGCTCGGCGATCCGCGGCCGACGCGCGCGCGGGGCGCGCTCCAGACGGCCGCGGGCAACGGTCGGGGAGGACGGGGATGAGCGTCGAGATCCGCGTGCCGAGGCTCGCCGAGTCCATCTCGGACGCGGTGCTCGTGGAGTGGCTGCGCCCGGAGGGCGCGGCGGTGCGCGCCGACGAGCCGGTGGCCACGCTCGAGACCGACAAGGCGGCCATGGAAATCGCCGCCCCGGAGGCCGGCGTGCTGCGTCACGCGCGCGCGCCGGGCGATCGCGTCGTGGAAGGCGACGTGCTCGCGCGGCTCGAGCCGGCGGGGCCGGCGGAGGTGCCGGCGGTCGCGCCTGAGGTGGCCCCGCCCGTCGCGCCGGCGCCGGCCACGACGGCGGCGCCCGCCGCGGGCGAGGGGGCCGGCGCGACGCCCGTGCTCGGGCCGGCGGCGCGGCGCCTCGTCGAGGAGCACGGCCTCGACCCGGCGGCCATCGCCGCGACCGGCCGCGGCGGCCGCCTGCTCAAGGAGGACGTGCTGCGTCACCTCGGCGCCGCGCCGGCCGAGCCTGCGCCCGGCGGCGCCGCGACGGGCGCACCGAGCGGGAGCCCGCCAGTGGCCCCGCCGCCGGTCATGGCCGAGGCGCCGTGGGCGACGCCGGCCCGCGCCGCGCCCACGCCCGCGCCGCCGCCGTCCGCCGCGTCGCCGCCGGGGAGCGCGCCCGTCGCGGCGGACGCCGGCGCGGGCGCCTCCGAGCGGGTGGTGCCGATGAGCCGCATCCGCCAGCGCATCGCCGAGCGCCTCGTGCGGGCGCAGCACACCGCCGCCATCCTCACCACCTTCAACGAGGTGGACGTGACGGCGGTGATGACGCTGCGTGCACGCCTCAAGGACGCCTTCGAGGCGAAGCACGGCGTCCGGCTCGGCCTCATGAGCTTCTTCGCGCGCGCCTCGGTGCTCGCCCTCGCCGAGATCCCCGAACTCAACGCCGAGATCCGCGGCACCGACATCGTGTACCGCGACGCCGTCCACCTCGGGATCGCCGTCGGCACGGAGCGCGGCCTGGTGGTGCCCGTCGTGCGGCACGCCGAGCGCATGGACTTCGCCGCGCTCGAGCGCGAGATCGCGCGTCTCGCGGGCAAGGGCCGCGCCGGCACGCTCACGCTCGAGGAGCTGTCGGGCGGCACGTTCACGATCTCGAACGGGGGCGTGTACGGGTCGCTGCTCTCGACGCCGATTCTCAACCCGCCGCAGAGCGGCATCCTCGGCATGCACAAGATCCAGAAGCGCCCGGTCGCGGTGGACGACCAGGTCGCAATCCGTCCCATGATGTACGTGGCCCTGTCGTACGACCACCGCATCGTGGACGGCGAGCAGGCGGTCACGTTCCTCGTGCGCGTCAAGGAGCGGCTCGAAGATCCCGAACGGATGCTGCTCGGCGTCTGACCCCCGGGGGCGGCGCGGCCGCCCTCATCGGAGCGTGAGGCCATGGCCGACACCCCGTACGATCTCGTCGTCATCGGCTCCGGTCCGGGCGGCTACGTGGCCGCCCTGCGGGCGGCCCAGCTCGGACTGCGCACCGCGTGCGTCGAGCGCTACCCGACGCTCGGCGGCACGTGCCTGAACGTCGGCTGCATCCCGAGCAAGGCGCTGCTCGACTCGAGCGAGCGCTACGCCGAGGCGCGCCACGGCCTCGCCGCCCACGGCGTGCGGGTGTCTGGGGTCGAGCTCGACCTGGCCGCCATGATGAGGCGCAAGGACGCGGTGGTGAAGGGGCTCACCGCCGGCGTCGAGGGCTTGTTTCGCAAGCACGGGGTGAAGCGGGTGACCGGCCTCGGCCGCATCGCCTCACCGACCTCGGTCGAGGTCACCGCGCCGGGCGCGGCGCCGCTCGCGCTCGCGACGCGGCGCATCCTGATCGCCACCGGCAGCCGTCCCGCCGCCCTCCCCGGCGTGCCGTTCGACGGGCGGCGCATCGTCCATTCGACGGACGCGCTCGCGCTGCCCGAGGTGCCGCGCCGCCTCATCGTGGTCGGGGCGGGGGCCATCGGGCTCGAGCTGGGTTCGGTATGGATGCGGCTCGGCGCAGAGGTGCGCGTGCTCGAGTTCCTCGACCGCGTCGTGCCGGGCATGGACGCGGAGAGCGCGCGGCTCCTGCAACGCGCGCTCGAGCGGCAGGGCATGCGCTTCACCTTCGGCGCCTCGGCGGAGCGCGCCGAGGTGCGGGGTGCCGAGGTGGTCGTCACGGTGCGCGCGGGCGAGGCGAGCACGGAGGAGCGCTGCGACGTGCTGCTCGTCGCCGTGGGCCGGCGGCCGTACACCGAAGGCCTGGGCGCGCGCGAGGCGGGCGTGGCCCTCGACGAGCGCGGTCGCGTCGTCGTGGACGCGCACTATCGCACGTCGGTGCCCGGCATCTTCGCCATTGGCGACGTCATCGCCGGCCCGATGCTGGCGCACAAGGCGGAGGAAGAGGGCGTGGCCTGCGTCGAGCGCATGGCGGGGATCGCCGGGCACGTGAACTACGACTGCGTGCCGAACGTGGTCTACACGTGGCCGGAGCTCGCGTGCGTCGGGCTCACCGCCGAACAGGCGGCGGAGCGCGGTCATCGCGTCGCCGTCGGCACGTTTCCCTTCATGGCCAATGGACGCGCGCGCGCCATGAACGAGCGCGACGGCCAGGTCAAGATCGTGGCCGACGCGGTGACCGACCGCATTCTCGGCGCCCACATTCTGGGCCCGCGCGCCAGCGACCTGATCGCGGAGCTGGCGACCGCCATGGAGCTCGGCGCGAGCGCCGAGGACATCGCGCGCTCCGTGCACGCCCACCCGACGCTGCCCGAGGCGGTGAAGCAGGCCGCGCTCGCGGTGGCCGGCCGCTCCACCCAGATCTGAGGGCCGAAGCGGGGACAGGGCCACCTCTTGTTTTACATCAAAGGGTGTTGCTAAACTCATCGCGCTTCTCGGACTTCGGTGCCCGCCCTGACCCCCCTTCTGGGCGCCGATCCCGTGGCGGTTATCCCCTGCCCGCCTGCGGTCCACCTCCGAGCAGATCCGACACCACGAACCGCATCCGGGAGACACCGCCCCATGGAAATTTCGCGCAGGTTCCTCGCCATGGCCGCCGTGGCCTCGACGATCTGCCTCGCCCCGCCCGCGGGCGCCGCCGTGCCGGTCGCTTTTGGCAGCTCGTGGGACGGTCCATCGTACGGCCTTCAGGCGCTCGTCAACGCCCTGTACGGAGCAGGGCGCATCAACGTCGCGACGGACTACCTCGGCGCCCGGCCTGGCGACCCGGACCCGTGGTTCTGGGTGGACCATGAGGTCTCCTCGCTGCTCGTGCGCGAGGTGGCTGGCAACGCCAGCCGCAACACGGTCGGCTGGTACGAAGAGACCTACGCGCCGCCGATCATTGACGGGGTGGGGGACGGCGTCATCTTCGACGGCCCATCGGGCGAGGGCGCCGAGGCCGTGGTGACCTTCGACCGGCCGATGACACGCTTCGGCTTCTGGCTCGACCCCAACGGCGCGCTCGATGCGCCGAACGCGCCCCAGCCCGAGCGCTTCTTCACCAACCGCCACTACAACGACCGCGGTCCGGACGGCTCGGGCGCGCTCCACGCCCCGTGGGACGGGGACGTGCAGGCGCTGGTGTTCGACATCTCCCACATCAAGGGCGTGCCGAACACCTGGCTCGTGTGCTTCGAGGACCTCGACAGCGGTCCCCACCCCGCGCCGTGCTGCACCGGCACCGACAACGACTTCAACGACGTGCTGTTCGAGGTGCATGCGTTCGGCGCCACGCCCGCCAGGCCGCTGTCGCTCGCGGACCTCAAGCGCCGCTACCGCTGACGCCGTCCGGCGGATGCCGCCGGCGCGCCCGTTCGGTTCGCCCCGCGCGGGCCACGGCGGGCGGCGCCGGCTCCGCCGCGGTTGACCCTCCCCGCACCATCCTCCATGCTGCACGCATGCCGCGACTGATCCTCGGCGACTGGGCCGTGACCACCCTCGAGACCGGCTTCCTGTGGCTCGATGGTGGATCCATGTTCGGCTCCGTGCCGAAGCCGCTGTGGAGCCGCACCCACCCGGCCGACGAGCGCAACCGCATCGAGCTGGCGATGCGGTGCCTGCTGCTCGAGGGCCACGGCCGCCGCGTGCTCGTGGACGTCGGCGTGGGGGACAAATTTCCTCCAAAGCTCGTGGACATCTACCGGATCGAGCACGACCGTCACACGCTGGCGGGCTCGCTGGCGGCCGCGGGGCTCGCGCCCGGCGACATCACCGACGTGGTGCTGACGCACCTGCACTTCGATCACGCCGGCGGGGCCACGCGGCGCGAGGGCGAGCGCCTCGTGCCCGCGTTCCCGCGCGCCCGCTACTGGGTGCAGGCCCGCAACCTCGAGAACGCGCGCCGCCCGAATCCGCGCGAGCGGGCCTCGTACATGGCGGAGAACTTCGAGCCGCTCGCCGAGGCCGGCGTGCTCGGCACGTGGGACGGCGCCGGCTCGCCGTGGCCGGGCGTCGAGATCATCCCCGCCCACGGACACACGCGCGGACAGCAGCTGGTGCGGGTCTCGGGAGGGGGTGCGGCGGTCACCTTCGTCGCCGACCTCATTCCCACCGCGGCGCACGTGCGCATCCCGTTCGTCATGGGCTACGACGTGGCGGCGATCGAGACCATGGAGGAAAAGCGCGCCCTCCTGGCGCGTGCGGTTGCCGAGGGCGGCTGGATCTGCCTCGAGCACGACCCGCGCGTGGCGCTCGCGCGGCCGGTGGCCGACGGCGACGACTTCGCGTGGGGCGAGACCGTGGCCGCGCCGGTCGCCGGCGTGGCGGAGCCCGCGTGACGGAAGCGCCGGGCGGTGCGGTCGCATCCGACGGCGGCGCGCGGCGGCCGTCCGACCTCGGCCGCGGCGCGCTCGGCGGCGTGCTCATGGGGCTCGCCAACCTGGTGCCCGGCGTGAGCGGCGGCACCATGCTGCTCGCGGTCGGCGTCTTTCCGCACTTCATCGAGGCGGTGTCGGACGTCACGCGCTTCAGGCTCCGCTGGGACTCGCTGCGGCTGCTGGCCGTGGTGGTGGGCGCCTCCATGACGTCCATTCTGCTGCTGGCGGGCGCGCTCAAGGGCCTGGTCGTGGACCACCGCTGGGTGATGTACAGCCTGTTCATCGGCTTCACCCTCGGCGGCGTGCCGGTCGTGTGGCGGCTCATTCGGCGGCTCGACGCGACGGTCGTGCTGTCGGCCGGGGCCGGGATCGCCCTCATGGCCGTGATCGCGGTGGTGCAGCCGGGCGCGGGCGAGGACGGTTCGGCCCCGTGGTGGGCGTACCTCTTCGGCGGTCTCGTCGGGGCCGCGGCCATGATCTTGCCCGGCATCAGCGGCGGCTACCTGCTCCTGCTGCTCGGACTGTACGTGCCGATCCTCGGCGCCGTGGACGACCTGAAGCGCGCCCTCTTCGAGCGCGGATTCGACCTCGCCGCGCTGTTCGCTCCGCTCGGCGTCCTGCTGCCGGTCGGCATGGGCGTCGCGCTCGGCGTGCTCGGCATGAGCAACCTGATCCGCTGGCTGCTGCGCCGCGCGGAGCGTGCGACGCTCGGTGCGCTGCTCGGCCTGCTCATCGGCGCCGTCATCGGGCTGTGGCCGTTCCATCGCCCGTCGCCGCCGCAGGTCGGGGACCTCGTCAGGGGACGGCTCGTGACCGCGGACCGGCTGGCGGACATCGCGCCCGAAGACTGGCCGTCGCGGCACGTCGCGCCGTCGGCGGCGCAGGCCGTGGCCTCGCTGGCGCTGATCGCGGCGGGGTTCTGGACCACCCGGGCGATCGGGGCCTTCGGAAGAGAGGAGCGCGGCTGACGGCGCCCGGCGCCGCTCGCGCGACGAGGCATGTTCCATTCGCTCTTCACGCAGTGGTTCCACCTGACCCGCGACTGGGGCTATGCGGGCGTGTTCCTCATGATGGCGATCGAGTCCACCGTGTTTCCGCTGCCGAGCGAGGTGGTCATGCCGCCGGCGGCCTACTGGGCGGAGCAGGGCATGTTCAGCTTCTGGGGCATGGTGGCGGCCGGCACCGTGGGCTCGTGGTTCGGCTCGGCGCTGAGCTACCTGGTCGCGCGCCGGCTTGGACGCCCGCTCATTCTCCGCTACGGGCGCTTCGTGTTCGTGCCCGAGAGCAAGTGGCTGCTCGCCGAGCGCTGGATCCACCGCTACTCGGCGGCCGGGATCTTCTTTGCCCGCCTGCTGCCGGTCGTGCGGCACCTGGTGTCGCTGCCCGCGGGAGCGGCGCGCATGCCATTCGGGGTGTTCTCGTCCATGACGCTGCTCGGCTCGTTCGTGTGGTGCACGGTGCTGGCGTGGTTCGGGGCGCGCGTGCTGGCCGACCAGCCGCGCCTGCTCGAGGACCCCGAGGCCATGGTCCACGTCCTCAAGGACAAGCTGCTGTGGTTCGTGGCGGCGGCCGCGGTGCTGCTCGCGCTGTACGTGGCGGTGGACGTCATCGGCCGCAGGCTGCGGAGCGAGGCGGCCGGCGAGGCGGAGATCCCCTGACGTGCCGCGCGCCGCGCTTGCGTCGGCCGTGTGCGCGGCGCTCGCCATGACGGCCGCGCCCGCGACCGGCGCGGAGCGCGTGCGCCTCGTGTTCGAGGTCGCGGCCCCGGCCGCGACGCCGGCGGAGGCCGTGCTGTGGCTCGCCGGCAACGACGCCGCCCTCGGCGGCTGGAACCCGTCCGGGGTGCGGCTGACGCCGCTCGGCGGCGGACGCCACGTGGCGGCGGTTGAGGTGGAGCGGGGTGCCGCGCTCGAGTTCAAGGTCACGCGCGGGAGCTGGGAGACGGTGGAGAAGGGGCCGGCCGGCGAGGAGATCGCGAATCGCACGCACCGCGCCGAGCGCGACGACACCGTGCGCGTCGCCGTCGCCGCGTGGCGCGACCAGACCGCGGCGGCCGCGCCGCCGCGCCGCTCGACGGTCACCGGCGACGTGCGCCGCCACGATCGCTTCGCCTCGGTCCACGTGCGACCGCGCGACGTGCTCGTGTGGCTGCCGCCGGGCTACGAGGCGGACCGCGCGCGGCGCTACCCGGTGCTCTACGTGCACGACGGCAACAACGTGCTCGACGAGGCGACGAGCTTCGCGGGCGAGTGGCGCCTCGACGAGACCGCCGGACGCATGATCGCAGAGGGCGTGCTCGCCCCGTTCATCGCCGTGTGCGTCTACAACACGCCGGACCGCATGTTCGAGTACACGCCGGTGCGCGACGCGGCCGGGCGCGGCGGCGGCGGGCCGGCCTACGCCCGCTTCCTCATCGAGGAGCTCAAGCCGTTCGTGGACCGCGTCTACCGCACGCGCCGCGGACCGCGCGACACCGGTCTGCTCGGCTCCTCGCTCGGCGGGCTCATCTCGCTCGCCATCGCCATGGAGCGGCCGGACGTCTTCGGGCTGGTGGGGTGCGTGTCGCCGGCCGCGTGGTGGGCGGACCGCGATCTCGTGCGCCGCGCCGCCTCGGCTCCGCGGTCGCTGCGCGTGTGGGTGGACATCGGCACGGAGGAGAGCACGCCATCGGCCGGGCGCCGCGCGTGGCTCGAGGACACCCGGGCGCTGGTGGCCTCGCTGCGCTCGGCCGGCCTGTCGCCCGACGCGCTGGCCTACGAGGAGGTGGAAGGCGGACGGCACCACGAGGCCGCGTGGGCGGCCCGCCTCGACCGCATCCTCACCTTCCTGATCGGTCCGCCCCGCTCGAGGCGCTGAACCCGCCGGCGGCCGCGCGTCCGGCGCGCGGGCCGCGGCCGGGGCGCCCCGGTCCCGCCCGCGCCCCGCCCGCCGCGGCGCCCCCCGCCGGAGCCAGCGGGACGCCGCAGCCGCGGCGCGCCATCGGGCCCCGGATGCGCTACGCTCCTTCCGGCCGCAGGAGCGGCCGAGGAGGCGACATGAGAATCCTGCTGGGCATCGATGATTCCCCGCACTCGCACGCCGCCCTCGAATGGGTCCGCAAGAGCGCCTGGCCGCCGGGCACCACCGTGCTCGTGCTGTCCGTCGCGCGGCCCATGGTGAGCGCCTACGCCGAGGTCTACGCGCCGGCCGCGCCGTACCTCGACGAGGCGTGGAAGGACCAGCTGCGGTTCCACGAGGAGATCACGGCCAACGCCGAGCGCGAGCTGCGCGCCGCGGGCGTCGAGACCGTGGCCAAGGTGATGCAGGGCGACCCGCGCGCCGTGCTCGTGGACGCCGCGCGCAGCGAGCATGCCGACCTCATCATCGTCGGCTCGCACGGGCGCACCGGCCTCGCCAAGCTGGTCATGGGGAGCGTCGCGTCGTACGTCGTGGCCCACGCCCCCTGCAGCGTCCTGGTCGTGAAGCTCCCGGGCCACCGGGGCTGAACGCTCCGACGCCGCGGCGGAGGCGGCCCGCGCATCCCATCGGGCGCGGGCCCGGGGGAGGGTTCGCGCCTGCCACCGCGTTGAGCCGACGCCCGCCGCACGCTACAGTGCCGCCCCGGACCCCGTTCCAGGGAGGCGCACGACCGACACCATGCCCGCCGTCGAACTGAAGGACGTCTCGAAGATTTACGGCCGCGGCCAGCGGGCCGTGGACCGCGTCACCCTCGACATCCGCGACGGGGAGTTCCTCGTGCTCGTGGGCCCCTCGGGATGCGGCAAGTCCACGCTGCTGCGCATGGTCGCGGGGCTCGAGGAGATCAGCGAGGGCACGGTCCGCATTGGGGAGCGCGTGGTCAACGACCTGCCGCCCAAGGACCGCGACATCGCCATGGTGTTCCAGAACTACGCGCTCTACCCGCACATGAGCGTGTACGACAACATGGCCTTCGGACTGCGCCGACGCGGGATGCCGGCGGCCGACGTGGACCGTCTCGTGCGCGAGGCTGCCGCCCTGCTCGGCCTCGAGGGCTACCTGCAGCGCAAGCCGCGCGAGCTGTCGGGCGGCGAGCGCCAGCGCGTCGCCCTCGGCCGCGCCATGGTGCGCAAGCCGCAGGTGTTCCTGTTCGACGAGCCGCTGTCCAACCTCGACGCCAAGCTGCGCGTCCAGATGCGAGCCGAGATCAAGCGCCTGCACCAGCGCGTGCGCGCCACCATGATTTACGTCACGCACGACCAGACCGAGGCCATGACGCTCGGCGACCGCATCGCCGTGCTGCGCAAGGGCCTGCTTCAGCAGGTGGCCGACCCGTTCACGCTCTACGAGCGGCCGGCGAATCAGTTCGTGGCCGGCTTCATCGGCAGCCCGCCGATCAACTTCTTCCGTGCCGACGTGCGCGCCGACGGCGCCGCGCTCGACGCGGCGGGTGTGGCGATCGCGCTGCCCGCCGCGCTGGCCGGCGGGCTCGCCGCGCACCGCGGCCGGAGCGTGCAGGTGGGCATTCGCCCCGAGGATCTGTCGCTCGCGCCCGCGGTCGCGGGCGGGCAGATTCCGGCGCGCGTCGAGGTCCGCGAGCCGCTCGGCAACGAGGTGCTCGTGCACTGGAGCACGCCGCTCGGCGAGCTGGTGTCGCGCGTCCCCGGCCAGCGCGCGCCCGACGTGGGCGAAGCGGCGACGCTGCACTTCCCTCACGACAAGCTGCGCTTCTTCGATCCCGAGACCGAGCGCGCGCTGAACGGCGTCGGCTGAGCATGCGCGGTCCCGTCGCGGTCCACGGCGTGGACTGGAGCGGGGCCGCGCTCGCCGGCCGCCACATCTGGATCGCGAGCGGGTGGCGCGCGCGCCGCGGCCTCGAGGTGACGGCCGTCGTGCGCGCGAGCGACCTTCCAGGGGGCGGCGTTGAGCGCGCCGCGGCGCTCGCGGCGGTGCGGGCCTTCGTCGCGGCGCGCCCCGGCGAGGCGGTGGGCATCGACGCGCCGCTCGGCCTGCCGCGCGCGCTGGCGGCGGCCGACTGGCAGTCCACCGTCCGCGCGGTGGCGCGCGACCGCGACGCGGGCGCCTTTCGCGCGCGCTGCGCGGCGCGGACGGGCGGTCGCGAGCCGCGCCGCGCGTGCGACGTCGCGGCGCGCACCCCGTTCGCGCCCACCAACCTGCGCCTCTACCGCCAGACGTTCCATGCGCTCGCCGGGCTGGTGGCGCCGCTGCTCGAGGCGGGGCGCGTGCGCGTGGCGCCGATGCAGCGGCCCGCGGCGCGCGCGGCGTTGCTGCTCGAGGTGTGCCCGGCCTCGACCCTCGCGCGGGAGGGGCTGCGCGTTCCGTACAAGGGCCGCGGGGGCCGGCTGCGCGACGCGCGCGCGCGCATCGCGGCGGCGCTCGCCGGGCGCGGGCTCGCCGCGCGCATCGCGTGCGGAGCGCGCGAGGCCGCGGTGGAGGACCCCGGCGGGGACGCCCTCGACGCCGTGGTCGCGTGCTGCGCGGCGGCACGGGCGGTCGCGGACGCGCGCGCGCTCGGGCGGGCGAACGCCGACGAGCGTCTCGAGGGCCGCGTGTACGTCTGAGCGCGATCGCGCCGTGCCGCACGGGCGCGGGCTGCGGACGGCGCGGCGCTCCCGTTCCGCCGCGCCCGGAGCGCGCGGCGCCCGTCCCCCGCGCGGGGGACGGGTGCCGTGTCGCCGCGGGCCGTGGGGCCCCGGCTACCTTGCGCGCTGGAGCCGGAAGAGCCGGCCGGACTCCCCGGCGACCTTGACCTTCGCCGTGCCGCTCCACGTCTCGGTCGCGCCGCCGCCGAGGAGGTCGGTCGCCGTGACCGAGCCGCCCCACGCGGCGAGGTCCACCACCGCCTCGCCCTCGGAGCGTCCGGCGTTCAGGACCACGAGGAAGTCCTCCTTGCCGTCGCTCCGCACGTAGCCGTAGACCATGCCCTGCGCGTGCACCGTGCGGAACTCCCCGGTGCGCAGCGCCGGATGGGCGTGGCGGAGCTGCGCCAGCCGCCGGTACCACGCGTGGGTCTCCGCGCGGCGCGGCTCGTCCCTCCACGTCCATACGAAAGGCCGGCGGCAGTCGGGGTCGCGCTCGCCTTCCATGGCGATCTCGTCGCCGTAGTAGATGTGCGGGGCGCCCACGTACGTCATGCCGAACAGCGCGGCGAGCTTGAGGCGCGCGACGTTGCCGCGCACCTGGGTGAGGAAGCGCGGCGTGTCGTGGCTCCCGATGAGGTTCATTTGCGCCTGCACCGCCTGCGTGGGGTAGGCGAGCCGTCCGGAGGCGAGCGCGGCGTCGAACTCGGCGGCGGTGCCCTGCGCGTTGCCGAGGAAGCGCTGCACGGGGTCGCGGAAGAACGCGTAGTTCATGACCGCGTCGTACATCCCCGGCCGCACGTAGTCGGAGGCGTTGCCCCACAGCTCGCCGACCACGTAGGCGTCCGGCTTGACGCGCTTGACGCGCTCGGTGAAGAGCTTCCAGAACCAGTACGGGACCTCGTTGGGCACATCGAGGCGCACGCCGTCGCAGTCCATGTCCTTGAGCCAGTACTCGGTGGCGTCGAGCAGGTGCGTGATGAGCCCGATGTTGGGCTGGGCGTCCTTGATGTCGCGCACCGACTTCTCGGCGTCGTTGTTGCGCGACAGGTCGAAGTTGAGGTCAGGAAGGTCCCCGAAGCCCCACCAGCAGTAGTAATAGTCGCCGGGCTTCCACGGGCGCCCGACGTTCGGCCATCCCTCGGGCAGCGGCCACTTCTTGAACTCGAACCACGAGTAGTACGGGCTCTGCGGCCCCTTCTCGGCCGCGTCCTTGAACGCCCAGTGCGAGTTGCCGGCGTGGTTGTAGACGATGTCGAGGATGATGCGGATGCCCTTCGCCTTCGCCTCCTTGACGAACGCCCTGAACTCCTCGTTCGTGCCGAAGTGCGGATCGATCTTGCGGAAGTCGGCGCCGTCATACTTGTGCGTCGACTTTCCCTCGAACAGGGGATTGAAGTAGATCGCGGTGACGCCGAGGTCCTTCAGGTAGTCGAGGCTCTGGCGCACGCCCTCGATGTCGCCGCCGAAGAACGCCATCCAGTCGCGCCCGTCGGGCGTCCACGGGCACTGCGTGAGGACCCGGTAATCGGTCCAGTCCTTGACCAGATGGTAGTACTCCTGGTGGTCGAGGTTGAGCTTGGCGCCGGGCGCGGGCCGCGTCGTCTTGCCCCGGTAGTACCACTCGCTGAAATCCTGGTCGTTCGCCGTGGAGCCATTGCGGAAGCGGTCGGGGAAGATCTGGTAGATGATCGCGTCCTTGACCCAGTCGGGCGTGCGGAAGGCCGGAAACTTCTGCTCGGAGAACGTGAAGCGTCGCTCGCCGGGGCGCTCGGACATGCCGCCCGCGGTCATCCACAGCACCTTCCCGCCGTCGCGGTAGCGGAACGCGTACGGCGTCTCGCCGGCCGGCAGCGTCACGTCGGCGCGCCAGTACTCGAAGACGCGGTCGGCGTTGATGGCGCGCATCGGCGTGACGCGCTCGCGCCCGCCTTCCCACGTCACGAGGTCCACGGCGTCCACGTCATCGCGATGCGAGCGCGCGGTGAACTCGACGCGGCTCCCGCCCATGTGGTTGACCTCGTTGGCGCCGCCCGCGTGCTGGATGCCGTCCTCGAACACGCGGCCGTCGCCGCGCTTCACGTCGATCGCGGGGAAGCGGTCGTCCACGATGCGGATCGAGTTCTTGCCGCCGAAGCCGTCGTCGGCCTCGCCGTCCTGACCCGCCTTGTCCTGCGTCCAGCCGTTGTCTCCGACGACGAACTTGTACTGGTAGCTGCCGGGAGCAAGGAGCAGGGTAACGCTCCACTCCCCGTCTCCGTCGGGGTCGGAGAGCGGGGTCTTGCCCACCGTCCAGTCGTTGAATTGACCGGCAAGGCTCACCTTGTCGGGCTTGCCGGACGGTCGAAACTTGAACACGACCTGGCGCAGGCCCTGCGCCGGCGCGGCCTTCTTGACCGTGCTGCCGTGCCCGACCACGACCGCCTCGTCGCCCACCGCGAGGACGGCGTTTTGCCCGCCAAAGCCGTCGGGCGAGAACTCGGCGGCGTTCTCGTCGGTGAACCACTGGTCGCCGTTGACGACGAACTTGTACTCGACGCGGCCTTTTGGCAGCTCGACGACCGCCTCCCACACGCCGTCCCCGTCGGCGTCGGCGAGCGGGTGGGCGGTGGCGTTCCAGCCGTTGAAGGAGCCGGCCACCGCGACGCGGTCCACGCCGCCGATCACGGGCTGGTAGCGGAAGGTGACCTTGGCCGCCGCGGCGGGCGCGGCGAGGGCGGCCGCGGCGAGGGCCGCAAGCGCGAGCGCGCGGACCCAGCGCGCGAGGGAGGTGCCGATCATGGGGACCACTCCTGTGGAACGCGCCGCCGCGCGCGACGCGGGGCGCACGAGGGCCCGGCCGAACGGCCGGGCCCGGGGGATCACTTCACGGTGACGATCGAGTTCTTTCCGCCGAAGCCGTCGTCGCGGCTGTCCGGGTTGGCGTCGTCCAGCTTCCAGGTTGTGCCGTTGACGACAAACCGATAGGCATGGGTGCCCGCCGGGAGCTTCTTCGTGATCGTCCACGTGCCGTCGGCCTGGCGCGTGAGCGGGTCGGTCGTCGTGCTCCAGCCGTTGAAGTCGCCGGCGAGATGGACCGACGTGGCGGGCTGGGCGAAGGTGAACGTCACGCCGTCGGGGCCCGCCGCCGGAGGCTTCGCCTTGCCCGTGACGGGCGCCGGCGCGGCGGGCGCCGCGGGCGCCGACACCGTCTGCGGGGCGCCGCCGCCGGCGGCGCCGGCCACCACGATCACGGAGTTCTTGCCGCCGAAGCCGTCGTCCACGAACTCGGCCGCGGTCGGGTCTTCCTTCCAGCTGGTGCCGTCCACGACGAACTTGTAGGCGTAGCGGCCGGGGGCGAGCTTCTTGAGGATCGCGAACGAGCCGTCGGCCTGCTTCGCGAGCGGGTCCTCCGACGTGCTCCAGCCGTTGAACTCGCCGGCCAGGTTCACGGTGCCGCCGCCGCCGGTCCACACGAAGCGCACGCCGTCGGCCGTCTCGCGCGGCCCGGCGCCGGCCGCGGGCTTCGCCGCGGCGGGCGCGGCGGCCGGCGGCGCGGCGGCCGCCGCGCCGGTCACCACGATCACGGAGTTCTTGCCGCCGAAGCCGTCGTCCACGAACTCGGCCGCGGTCGGGTCTTCCTTCCAGTTGGTGCCGTCCACGACGAACTTGTAGGCGTAGCGGCCGGGGGCGAGCTTCTTGAGGATCGCGAACGAGCCGTCGGCCTGCTTCGCGAGCGGGTCCTCCGACGTGCTCCAGCCGTTGAACTCGCCGGCCAGGTTCACGGTGCCGCCGCCGCCGGTCCACACGAAGCGCACGCCGTCGGCCGTCTCGCGCGGCCCGGCGCCGGCCGCGGGCTTCGCCGCGGCGGGCGCGGTGGCCGGCGGCGCGGCGGCCGCCGCGCCTGTCACCACGATCACGGAGTTCTTGCCGCCGAAGCCGTCGTCCACGAACTCGGCCGCCGTCGGGTCTTCCTTCCAGTTGGTGCCGTCCACGACGAACTTGTAGGCGTAGCGGCCGGGGGCGAGCGGCTTGAGGAGCGCGAAGGAGCCGTCGGCCTGCTTCTGCATCGCGTCGGCGGTCGGGCTCCAGGCGTTGAACTCGCCGGCGACGGCCACGCTGCCGCCGCCGCCCGTCCACACGAAGCGCACGCCGTCCTTCGTCTCGGCGGTGCCGGCCCCGGCGGCCTTCGCCGCGCCGGCGGGCCTGGCCGCCGGCGTGGCGGCGACGGCCGGCGCGGCGGCGGCCGCCTCGGGGGCGCCGCCGGGCACGAGCGTGGCGGGCGTGCCCGGCCCCGCGTAGCCGGCGGGAGGGCCGTGGCGCCAGCCGCCGGCGCAGCCGGAGAGGAGGACGGCGAGGCTCGCGAGCAGCAGGAGGGATCGCTTCATGGTGGTGGCTCCGTGAGCCCGCCCGTCAGGGCAGGGGCTCCATCGAGAAGGTGCGGCGGCGCATGTCGAGCGTGATCGCGAAGCGCGTCGGCGCGGCGACGCGGACCCAGAAGTCCGTGCCGAGGCCCTCGACCCGCGCCGCGTCCTCGAAGGCGGCCGGCACGTCGATCGTGTCCGTGCGCGCCGCGGTCCAGTTGACCGGGTTGACGCGCGACCGGTTGAGGATGAAACGCATGCGGTGGACCCCCGCGGCGAGCGTCGGCGGCCGGCTGAACGGCTGCGGGAAGGTCCACAGCCCGGGCGAGGTCGCGCGCATCAGGCCCGTGGTGTCGCGCACGTTGCCCGGCAGGATGGTGCGCGGGGGCGTGGTCTCGTCGTACAGCACGTGCACGGCCGAGGGGTTGTCCGCCGCGTCGATCGCGAGGCGCAGATCGCCGACGTCCACCTCGCCGCTCACCACGCGCACCGGCGGCAGCGACGCCCGGAAGAAGTAGTTGGCGGAGGCCGCGACGAAGTACTCCCCCGGCCCGAGCCCGCGGAACTCGAAGGCGCGCGTGGAGGCGTCGAGGGTGTCGGTGCGCAGCAGCTCGGTCCCCAGCCACAGCTCGACGGCCGTCACCGGGTAGGGGGGCGAGACGAGGTCCGGCGCCTGCGTCGGGTCGTAGACGATCTGTCCCACGATCGCGCCCTCGCCGACCGGCGGGCGCGGCCGGATGCCGGTCGGGACGAGCAGCGACGTCGCGGCGTTGCGCTCGCAGGCGGCGGACGAGAGCGCGAGCGCGGCGATCAGCGCGAGGCGGACGGTGCGTCGGTGGAGGAGGCGCATGGGCGCGTGGTGCGGGCCTTCCGGGTCAGCGGACGTCGACGAGCGAGTTGAACCCGCCGAAGCCGTCGTCCGTCCGGTTGGGGTTGTTGGGGTCTTCCTTCCAGTTCACGCGGTCGATCAGGAACTTGTACTGGTAGCGTCCGGGCGGGAGCTTTTCGACCCGCGTCCAGATGCCGTCGCCGTCCTCGTCCTTCATCTCGCCGACGAGGAACGTGGCGGTCTGCGCCTGCCCCGCGCCCCAGTTGTTCTCTGGCCAGCTGCCCATGAGCTGCACCATGCGCGCCGACGGCGCCGCGAAGCGGAACAGCACGCCCTCCGGCGTCTGCGTCGGCGGCGGCAGGCGGCGTTTGACGAAGTTGAGGGCGCTGCAGCCCGCGAGGGCCGCCGCCGCGAGCAGCACGGCGGCGAGGATGGCGGTGCGACGCATGTTCGGGTCTCCCGCGGCCTAGAACCTGACGATCGCCTCGAGCTGCACGCGCCGCTCGTCCTGCAGGGCCTGCTCGGCGGAGCGGATCATGGGCGCGAGGCTCAGGTAGTTCGTCTCGGCGAAGTAGGCGCTCATGTTGCGGTCGTTGAGGTACACGTCGCGGCCGATGTAGGCGTACTCGTTGGTGTTGGGGTCGAGCACCCACGGGTCGATCCCGAGGCCGAACGCGACCTCGATGCCCGGCGCGACGCGCACGACGGCCTCGGTGAACTGGTTGACCCAGCCCGAGCCGAGCCCGAGCGTCGGGGCGTCGTACTTGACCCAGCGCGTGTCCGACTGCAGGCGCACGGTGCGCGTGAGGTCGAGCCCGACCTGCACGATCGATTCGGCGTAGCGCGGCGCCTTCGACAGCTCGATGCCCGAGAACGTGCCGAGCCAGGCGAGGCGCCCGTTGCGCGCGCTCCACCACGGCACGTCCACGCGCGGCCGGAGACGCAGGGCGCGGTCCTCGCCGAGCACGGTGAGCCGGTCGATGCCCGTCCGGTAGCCGCCGCCCTCCAGCCAGAAGTTGCCGGTCGGGAACCACAGCTGGTGCTCCCACGAGGTGCGCGGGTCGTAGTTGAGCTCGGTGCGCTCGATCTCGAGCGACGTCGTGACCTCGCGGTTCAGGTAGTGGCGCCAGTTGCGGTCCCACGCGAAGCGCACCACCGTCATCGAGTTCTCGAGGTCCTCGTCGGCGCGCAGGTACGAGGCGCGCTGGAAGAACACCGTCTCGAAGCGCTGGGCGTCGGTGGGCGGCAGGCCCGCCGGGATGATCGGCTCCTGCGTCCACGCCGGGTAGCGGTGCATCTCGCGCTCGAGCTCGGCGCGCACCGTGATGTCGCCCTCGGCGAACGTCCACGCCCCGCCGAGGATCCAGCGCACGCTCTCGTCCGTGATCACGTGCGTGCCGTCCACGTTGCGGGTGGTCGCCGCGGTGCGGTCGGCGACGACGCGCGTCGAGAGGATCGAGTCCAGCGGCACCGTGAGCTCGTTGCTGCCGTTGGTGAAGTTCATGCGCTTGGCGCCGGCGAGCAGCTCGGCGTGCAGGCGCACGCCGGGGCGCGGCGTCCACGCCGCCTCCACGCCGCCGCCGAACCACTGCTGGTTGTAGAGCGCGTTGAGCAGCCGCACGGTGCTGTCCGCGGCGGGCTCGGCCAGCACGAGCCGCCCGAGCCCGAAGCCGCGGTCGGTGCGGCCGAGCAGCCCCACGGTCCATCCGCCGGGCAGCGCGCGCCGCGCGCGCGCCGCGAACACGTCCTCGAAGTTGTCGCCGAAGCCGAAGAGGCGGCCGTTGTCGCCGACATCCATGGTCTGGAGCTTGGCCGTCTGGCGCGGGCGCATGGCGTATCCGGCGCCGGAGCGCTCGGTCTGGACGAGCCCGAGGGCGCCGCCCACCGGGTCGGCCTCGAACACGAAGTCGGGCCCCTCGTAGTCGGGACGGTCGATCGTGAAGGTGGGGAAGTTGTCGATGCGGTAGCCGAGGAAGCGGTCGCTGTTCGTCTCGTCCTGGCTGAAGTTGTCCGAGAACATCGCCTCGACGTCGAACCCGAACGGCCGCGTGATGAACTGCACGCCCTGCCGCTGGTAGCCCCACGGGTGGCGGAACGGCCCGATGTCGCCGACCAGGCGCAGGGGATCGTCCCACGTGCCGATGCTCTCGCTGTCGTAGGCGCGCAGCGTGAAGGCCGGCCGCGTCACGGTGAGCGAGCCGCGCTTGAAGTTGAGGCGGCTGCGGTAGTCCTGGACGTCCTCGGTCTCGGGATTGACGTTGAGGACCACGCGGCCCTGCATGGCGTCGGAGAAGCGCACGTCCATGCCGAGGTCGAAATCGAGGACCGGGCGCGCGAGCTCCATGCGGTCGAAGCGGCCGCTGTAGATGCTCTGGTAGAGGCCGACGATGCGCCCGCCGACGAACAGCTTCGGGCTGTACGGGGTGTTGGAGCTGGCGCGCTGCTGCACGAGCGCGCCGTCGGGGCCCACGGTCACGACGCTGTTGCCGTACTCGCCCGCGGTGACGCCGTTCTCCGGGTCCGCGATCCACTGGCCGTCCACCACGAACTTGTAGGCGTGGGTGCCCGGCGGCAGCGGCAGCACGACGCTCCACGTGCCGTCGGCGCCCTTCGTCATCGGGTTCGCCGAGGTGTTCCAGCCGTTGAAATCGCCCGCCCACGCCACGGTCGCGGCGTTGGGGTCGAGGTAGGTGAAGCGGATGCCCCCGTCCGCCTTGTGCGGCGCGGCCCACGCGGCGGCCGCCCCGGCGAGCAGCAGGGCGAGGGCCGCCACGGGGCCGAGCGCGCGGCCCGCGGGGCGATGGAGCGTCGTCGGCGTCATCAGAAGAACCCCTTCAGGATGAACTTCACCTCGTCGAACTGGTCCCCGCTGCCGGCCAGGTTGCCGTCCTCGACCGGGTTCGAGCCGCCCCCGATGTTGTCGGGACCGTACTGGAGGAAGAGCTCCATGTTGCCCGTGGGCCGGTACTGGAGCTGCGTGAAGATGCCCTTGCGCAGCCGGTTCGGGTCGTTGCCGAGCGCGAACCGGTTGTAGATCTTGAGCTGATCGGTGAGGTTGATGCGGTCCTCGATCACGAACAGCTGCTTGGCGTCCGGGCGGCCGATGTTGAGCAGCTTGCTCTGCACGCGCAGCCACGCGAGCCGGCTCTCGACCTGCAGCTCGTTCGTCCACGACAGGAACGTGTTGCGCGAGACCCGGCGGCGGTCGGTCTCGTACTCGTCGCGGCGCTTGTAGGCCGTCTTGCCCGTGAAGCCGTTGACGAACTCGACGTACAGCTCGTTGTAGACCTCGTGCACCCGGCGGCGGCGCGAGTCGTTGCGCTGGCCGTAGCCGAGGATCTGGTTCGAGTAGGTGATCGCGCGCTCGGGCAGCAGGTAGTAGCTCTGCACGATGAAGCCCGTCTCGTCGTTGTTCGGTCCGCCGAGCGAGTTCTGGTAGAGCGGGCCCCGCATCCACCACCCCGGGGTGGTCGTGAGGTAGCCGAGCCGCTCGGTGCCGAGCCGGAGGGACCGCACCTCGGCCTGCATGACGGAGCGCGCCGGGAGCTCGAGGCCGGTCGAGGACTTGAAGAGCGACAGCTCGTTCTCGATCGCCTCGCCGGGGCGCTGGCGGCTGAAGCCGTACTCGAGCGACAGGTCGGTGTCGCCCCAGCGGTAGCGCCCGTCGAAGCCCACGACCGAGTTCCACGCCGACCGGTCGCTCACGCTGTCGCGGCCCGCCCAGCCCTCGTACCGGTTGACGGTCAGCCCGAGGCGCAGCGTGCGGTCGAGGAACTCGCGGCGCACGCGCAGCACGTAGAGGTCGTCGGTGCGCAGCCGGGCCTGGGCCACCAGCGAGTCGCGCGGCGCGAACTCGCGCGGCACGGGGGCGGTGTTGGGGCTCGAGTCGGAGGTGCGGCCGACGTAGCTGCCGATGAGGTTCGCGGGATCGAGCTGGTTGCTCTGGTCGCCCACGACGACGGTGACGTTGGTGCCGAGGAAGCCCCACGTGTCGAGCCGCACGCCGCTCGCCTCGCGGTCCTCGACGAACCTGACCAGGTAGTTGTCCACCCAGAAGCGGCGCTGGCGCGAGAACAGATGCGCGTCGAGGCCGCGCCCGTCGCGCTCGCGCCGGAAACGCGCGTGCGCCTCGCGGAACTGGAACTCCGGGCGCAGGCGGTTGTTGTCGCCCTCGTTCCAGCGCGCCTCGGTCTTGAAGAACGCCTCCACGCCGGGGCGCGGCTGGGTGAAGATCCTCAGCTGGAGCGGGTTCGAGACCGCGCCGTCGTTGCTGTTGAAGTCCCACGGGTAGACCCGCAGGTCCTTCCGCAGCTGCATCATGAGCTGGTATTCACCCTCGATCCTGGTCAGCGCCGCGGACGGGGAGGCGCCGGCGATCACAAGCGCCGCCGGCAGCAGGGCGCGCAGCAGTCGGTTCACCGGAGCGTCGAGCCTCCGAACGGAACGCGCAGCGTGACGTGGTACGAGGCGCCGAGGTCGCGGTTGGTCGTGGCGGCGGCGTCCACCTGGTAGCCCTTGTGAAACACGCCGAATCCGCCCGTGAACTGCATCTCGGTGGGCGAGCCCTGCGAACGGTACACGTTGGACAGGTTGGTGACGCCGGAGCGGATCGCGAACACGTCGAAGAACAGGATCTCGAGTCCGGCGTTGAAGGTGGGCGCGCCGTCCTCGGGCTGGGCCCAGCCGAGCGAGATCGTGGACTCGCGGTTCCAGCGCAGGCCCGCCGCCAGCTCGTGGCGCGGCTCGAGGACGTCGCCGCCGGTGCCCGGCACCAGCTCGTAGCGGGGCCGCAGCACGTCGCGCGCCACCCACGCCACGTCCATCGGCCACGGCGTCGTCCACAGCACGCCGAGGTCGAGCGAGCCCTTGGACTGGTCGGGGAGATCGAGCGCCCCGCCGCCCGCCGGGTCGAAGAGCTCGGGGAAGCTCACGCGCCCGAGCTTGAACGCGGCGCCGACGGCGAGGCGCTGGGCGCCGCGCTCGAGCATCACGCGCCCGGCGGCGAGCGTGAAGAGGTCCTCGGCGTACGCATCGCGGACCGCGAGGCGGTGCCAGCCCGCCGCCCAGCCGGCGCCGAACGCCGGGGCGGCGACCGCCAGCGCGCCGATGTTGAGGTCGGAGAGCCCGTACGGATTGCGGTAGTCGGCGATCGCCTCGGGCCGGCGCAGCGCCGACAGCGCGGCCGGGTTCCAGTGGAGCGCCGACGCATCGCGCACCACGGCGATCGCGCCCTGCCCCATGGAGGTGCCGCGCGCGCCGTGGACGACGTCCTCGAAGTAGGCGCGCGCCGGGGGCGCCGCGAGGGCGAGGGCCACGAGGGCGGCGGCCGCGGCGCGCGCGGGCCTCATCGGACCACGACCACGGAACGGTTGACGCGGCTCTGGCCGTCGAGCTCGACGCGCAGCACGTACACGCCCGGCTCCACCGGTCGGCCAAAGGCGTCGCGGCCGTCCCACCAGTCCACCGCCGGGTTCTCCGTTTCGAGCACGCGGCGGCTGGTGAGCGGGAACAGGCTGCGCACGAGGCGCCCGCGGAGGTCGTAGACGTCGGCGCGGAAGTTCTTCTGCGTCACCTGGTGGAAGGCGTTCGTGAGGTCGGGCGCCGGGTCGAGCTTCATCCGGAAGCGCACGCGGTCGCCGAAGTCGGGGCGGATGACGGCGCGGTCGAGCTCGACGTCCTGCAGCCGGAAGCGCAGACCCTGCGCGACGCTCTCCGGGATCGGCGGCCGGAAGCGGAACGAGACGCGCGACTCGGGCGACACGTTCCAGTCGGCGATGCCGTCGGGACCGCCGGCGCCGAGGCCCGAGTCGTCCTGGCGGTCGAGTTCGACGATCGCCCAGTTGTCGAGGAACACGCGCGTGCCGGAGTCGTTGACGTGCCCCTGGGTGTTGTCGGGCGCGGAGTCCGGTCCGCCGGTGCCGTCGGGTCCGGCGGTGATGACCGCCACGACCTTGAGCCGCGTGCCCGGCGCGAAGCGCGAGTAGGTCGTGGGGATGCCGCCCTGCAGCACCGTCGTGTCGCGCAGGCCGCCGGCGTTCACGAAGATCGTGCTCCACGGGATGGCGAACTCCATGGAGCGCCCCGGGTTCGACTGGTCGAAGGTGGCGGCGGCGTTGAACAGACCGCTGCTCACCTCGCGGTCGAGGACGCGATAGGGATCGTTGGCCTCGCCGATGAGCAGCCGCGGGCTGGTGTTGCGGTCCCACGTCGCGAGGAAGACCTCGGGCGCGAAGCCGTCGCCTCGCGACAGCCCGGTGGTGTCGAAGGCGAAGTTGCGCCGCCAGGAGTTGAGCGTGTCGGGGCGCAGGATGCCGCGGCCGGGCACGACATCGAGGAAGATGATCATGTTGTTGTCCCAGATCCGCCCCTCGCCGGCGACGTACAGGAACGTCTGGTCCCACGTGATGCGAATCTGGTTGATGTCGTTGTACTCGCCCCACTTCGAGTCGTTGAGGCCCTCCTCGGGCTCGCCGAACTGCTCGTTGAAGCGGAACACGCGCTCGTCGGCTTCGAAGTCGGCGGTGAAGCCGTCAATGGTGAACCGGGCGCTGAGATCGCGGGCGGTGAGCGCGAGCGCGGGGCCCGCGGCGACACACAGCAGGACGAGGCTGACGAGCAGGCGGATCATGTTCCTCGGGAGGGCGTCCATCGGGCGCGCGGGGTTGGCGCGCGGCGGAGAATGCAGGCGCGCCGCGGTGCGGGTCAAGTCCCGCCGGCGCCCTGCGGAGCCGCACGCACAGGGTTCTGGCGCCCGCGCGGGCGTTGCCCGGGCCGCGCGCGCGAGGGTAGACTTGGCGCGGTCTTGAACGACGCCCGGCGCGCCGGCACACGGCGGGCCGCGGACCGGCCGGGACGGGTCCGCGCTGCGCAGGGCGTTCTTCCACGACGGCCCGGCTGGAGACTCGCTCCGATGACCTCACTCCGCTCCTGGCTCCTCGCCGCGTGCCTGGCGCTCGCCGCGATGCCCGCCCACGCCTTCACGCCGCAGACCATCGTCATCGACGGGGTGAACGACTTCGACCCCTCGAACCTGCTGGACGACGACCGCAACGACACGCAGACCTTCTGCTCGCCGCCCGCACTGCCGCTCGATCTGGGCCGCGTGTACATCACGAACGACGCGAACTTCCTGTACATCGGCATCGAGTTCTCGCGCACCTGCTTCTGCGACATGAACCTCGGGCTCTCGATCGACACCGGTTCGGCCGCGGGCGGCAGCTCCGACCCGTTCGGGCGCGCCATCGGCTGGGCCAACCTCGCGAACAAGCCCGACTACATCGTGTACGACGTCACGCCCACGAACTGCAACACGTTCAACTACGAGGTGCTCTACAAGTGGAACACGGGCACGCTCGCGTGGGACAACATCTCGACGCAGGTCAATCCGGGCTGGGGCTCGGGCTCGAACGGGCTCGGCATCGGCGACGGCAACGACTTCAAGGAGATCAAGCTCCCGCTGTCGGTGCTCGGGCTCTCGACCGGCTCGCCGGTCAACCTCGAGGTGTGGGTCACGCAGGAGGGCTCCACCAAAGGGCCGCTGGACGCCCTGTGCAGCGACAACGTGCAGATGTCGCGCGTCGGCACGACCACCTTCGACACCGCCGCCGTCGTGCAGATGACCTGCCAGTTCCCCTTCACGGTGCTCAACGCCGTGGACGCCACGCCGCCCATCGTGAGCAGCGCCGTGGCGGCCGACTTCCAGGTGCTCCTCGACCGCACCTTCGCGCCCGTGACGAACAAGATCGACGTCATCTTCAGCGAGCCGGTCAACGAGGCGGCGGCCGAGAACCCGGCCAACTACGCGTTCTCGGGACCGGGCGGCCCGAACAGCGTGTCGTCGGCGGTGCGCGACAACGCCGCGACCAACGTCGTGCGCCTCACGCTCGCCAACGGCATCGGGGCGGCGGGTTCGTTCTACGACATCACCGTGACGGGCGTCACCGACCTCGCTGGAAATCCGATTGTCAACAACGGCACCACCAACGTCGGGTCGTTCTTCATCCAGAACGTGACCTTCAACAACGACGTCAGCCTCCAGCTGTGCAGCGGCGTGTTCGCCCCCGAGGACACCTTCGCGGTCGAGGGCAACCTGGCGCCGCTCTCGTTCGCGCTGTGCGACAACGCCCTCATGTACGACGACGAAGGCGACTCGGTGTACACGGTGACCGTGCCGTTCGCGCTCCCCAAGGACCGCATCACCGGGCTCGCCGAAGCGAACCTCGAGTGGAAGCTGACGCGCCAGTGCAGCCAGTACGAGTCGTTCCCCGGCAACCGCACGTACACGCTGAGCAGCACGAACGGCGCCAGCGTCGCGCTCGACGTGGCGTGGAACAACGACAACCCGGCGAACTTCATCGAGCGCGCGGTGGACGTGGTGTTCCAGGTGGACGCCTCGTCGTTCAGCCCCGGCCCCGGCGACGTCATGACGCTGCTCGGCAACATCGGTCCACTGTCCTTCACGCAGCCCGGCGTGCCGATGCTCGACAACGGCGTGGCGCCCGACGCCGCGGCGGGCGACGGCATCTACACCGTGCGCGTCACGTTCCCGGCGTGCAGCTTCCGTTTCATCGAGTGGAAGGTGGACTGGAACGGCGTCATCGAGTGCGCGGGGCAGGGCAACCGCGCCTTCACGCTCGACGACGTCGCTTACTCGACGACGACGCCGCAGGTGCTGCCGGCGCGCGGCATCGACCGCTGCACCGTCACGGACAAGGCGATTGACGTCGTGTTCTCGGTGGACATGCGCTTCATCAGCCCGGCGCCGGCGCCGGGCGACTCGGTGGCGGTCATGGGCAACGCCTCGCCGCTCGCCTTCACGCTGCCGCCGTCGGCCGCGCAGCTCATGGCCGACGACGGCGTCGCGCCCGACGCGCAGGCGGGCGACCGCATCTTCACGCGCACGGTGACGTTCCCCGACTCGACGCCATTCAACGTGGGGTTCAAGTACTGGTTCGACGCGTGGCCCACGAACGGCGGCTTCGAGTGCGAGGGCTTCGGGGACCGCACGATCACGCTCGACGACCAGACCCACTCGCAGGCGAACCCGCTCGTGCTCCTGCTGAGCACGTGGAACTACTGCACCCAGCCGGTCGCGGCGCCGCCGGGCCCGGCGGCGCCCGCCGCCGCGGCGGGCGCGGCGTTCGCGAGCCTCCGACCCGCGTTCCCCACGCCGTTCGCGACGAAGACCACGATCGCTTTCGACCTCAAGCGCTCGGGCCGCGTCTCCGCGCGCGTCTATGACATCACCGGCCGACGGCTCGCGACGCTGCTCGATCGCGACCTCGTCGCCGGGCCGCACAGCGTGGTGTGGGACGGCCGCGACCAGTCCGGAGCGCGGGTGCGAAGCGGCGTTTACCTGCTCGAGCTGTCCATGGGCTCGGAACGGGTGGGCGGCCGGCTCGTCGTGACACGCTGAGCCGATGCACGCGCGGGGGGCGGCCGGGGCCGGCCGCCCCCCGCGGGCGTTCCGGCGCATGCGCGGAACGCCCGCGCAACCCTGTGCGCGCTGTGCGTCGCGCGCATTCCCGCGTGGAGTCCGGGCGCACGGCTTTGTTAGACTCATGGCCGCCCTGCCGGAAGCGTGGTCCTTCCGCTGGGCGCGATCCGCGGACCACGACCCCTTCCTGGGAGTGAATGACACCATGAGACTTGCCACGACGCTCCTCGCCGGCGTCCTCCTGGCGGCGGCGGCCGCGCAGGCCGGCGCGCAGACGGTGGACGGCACGCTCGACGGCTCGTACGGCCTGCCGCTGTCCACGCAGACGACCCAGACGCAGTTTGGCAATTCGAGCCTGGGCGCCATCGACTACGCCAATGGCTCCGAGCTCGACGTCGCGCACGCCGTGATCAACGGATCCACCCTCTACGTGTTCCTCGGCGGCAACCTCGAGTCGAACTTCAACAAGGTCGAGATCTTCATTGACGCGATCGCGGGCGGCCAGAACAAGCTGCGCGGCGACAACCCGAACGTGGACTTCAACGGCCTGAACCGCATGGGCGACGACGGCTCCGGCAATGGCCTCACGTTCGACGCCGGCTTCGAGGCCGACTACTGGTTCGCGGTGACGGGCGGCGGCGGGCCCTACCAGCTCTACGCCAACTACTCCGAGCTGCTCACCGGCGGCGGCGGCACGGGCTACTACCTGGGCGCGGCGAACGCCGGCGCGGGCACGCTCTCGGGGGGCACCAATCCGTTCGGCGTCGAGGCGACGATCAACAACAGCAACACGCTCGGCGTGGACGGCGGCTGCGACGCGTCGTCGGGCGCGGGGGTGGCGACCGGCATCGAGCTGGCGATCCCGCTCGCGGCGATCGGCAACCCGACCGGCTGCATCCGCATCTCGGCGTTCGTGAACGGCAGCGGCCACGACTTCCTGGCCAACCAGGTCCTCGGACCGTTGCCCCCCGGCACCTGCAACCTCGGCGAGCCGCGCATCGTCAACTTCGAGCAGATCCCCGGCGCGCAGTATTTCACGGTGTGCGCCGCGGTCCCGGCGGAGAAGACGAGCTGGGGCAAGCTGAAGACGATCTACCGCTGAGGCCGGCGGGTCTCCGCGCCCACGCGCACCGCCCGCTCCCGGCAGGGGGCGGGCGGTGTTCGCCTGGTGCGCCGTCGCGCCCCGCGGGGCGCAACGGCAAGGGCCCTGCGGCGCCGGCTCAGCCCTTCACACCGCCGAGCGACAGGCCCTCGACGAGCCAGCGGTTGAGCAGCACGAACAGCGCCATGACCGGCACGCACACCATGAGGGAGCCGGCCGCGTAGTTCGCCCACTCGGTCTGAAACTGCCCGGCGAGGCTCTCGAGCCCGAGCGGCAGCGTGTAGCGATCGAGCGCCGTGATGACGATGCGCGCGACCAGGAACTCGGACCATGCCGCCATGAACGAGAACAACGCGGTGATCGCCAGCGCCGGCGAGGCGAGCGGCAGGGTGACGCGCCAGAACGCGGTCCACGGGCCGCAACCGTCGATGAGCGCCGCCTGCTCGAGCTCGACGGGGATCGTGTCGTAGTAGCCGCGCATGGTCCACACGCAGAACGGAAGCGCGGTGGCGGTGTAGGCGAGCACGAGCCCGGTGAACGTGTTGAGCAGCCCCAGCTCCTTCATGAGCACGTAGAGCGGCAGCATGAGCATGGTCGCCGGGAACATCTGCGTGAGCAGGAACGCATAGAGCCCGGCGCGCCAGCCGGGGAAGCGGAAGCGCGAGAACGCGTACGCCGAGGTCGAAGCGAGCGTCACGCCGAGCACGGTGACCGCCACCGAGACCACGAACGAATTGAGCATCCAGCGCAGGAACGGCTTCTCGAACAGCATGACGCGGTACGCCTCGAGGGTCGCTCCCGCGGGGATGGGCGCGAGGGACGTCGAGTACAGCTGATCGCCGGGACGCAGCGAGACGGTCACGATCTGGAGGATCGGGTACACGGTGACGAGCGCCACCAGCCCGAGGAAAGCGTGCACGAGCACGCGCCCCGCGGTCCAGCGATCGGCGCGGCGGCGGGTCATCGTCGCGCCTCCCCGGCGGCCGTGCGCCGCAGCACCAGGATGACGAAACCGAGCAGCAGCAGGAACACGACGACCGAGAACGCCGCCGCGTAGGAGTAGCGCGTGTAGGTGAACGCCACCTTGTAGATGTAGGTCACGAGAATGTGGGTTTGATCGGCGGGCTGGCCGCCGTTTGAGACGAGCCAGATGACGAGCGTGTTGTTGAACGTCCACACGGTGCCGAGCAGCACCGCCGGCACGAGCACCGGCATGAGCTGGGGCAGCGTGATGTTGCGGAACTTGTCCCAGCCGCTGGCGCCGTCGAGGTCCGCGGCCTCGTACAGCTCGCGCGGGATCGCCGTCAGGCCGCCGAGCGCGACGACCATCATGAACGGGAAGCCGAGCCAGATGTTGGTCAGGATCGGCGCGATGAAGGCCCAGAACGGGTCGGTGAGCCACGGCACGGCCGGCAGGTGGAGCCACTTCGTGAGCATGAGGTTCACCGCGCCGTACTCGTAGTTGAACATGCCGCGCCACGCGAGGGCCGAGATGTACTGCGGCATGGCCCACGGCAGGATGAGCAGTGTGCGGAACAGCGTGCGCCCCTTGACCGGTCCGCTCAGGAGCAAGGCGAGGAACACGCCGAGCGCGACGTGGAAGAAGACGTTGATCGCGGTCCACGCGAGCGACTTGCCGAGCGTCGTGTAGAACACCGGTTCCGACAGGATGAGCCGGAACTGTTCGAGCCCGACGAAGGTGTGGTCCCGGAAGCGGTACAGGCTCATGTTCCGGAACGCCAGGTACACGTTGTAGCCAAGCGGGTACGCGACGACCGCCGCCATCGCGAGAAGCGAGGGCAGCACGAGGGCGGGCGGGAACCAGCGCGGCGCGCGGAGCACCATGGCCGGCCTAGCGGCGCATGCCGGCGATCTGCTGGACGGCCTGCGCCTGCATCTCGCGCGCGGCCTCCTCCGGCGTGCGCGCGCCCGCCATGACCTGCTGCAGACCCGGCCGCATGACGTCCCACAGCACGCGCATTTCCGGCACGACCGGCATGCGTCGGCCGAGCGCGAAGGCGCGCCGCGAGGCCTGCAGCGTCGGGTCGTTCGCGATCGCCGAGTCGGCGTAGGCGTCCGCGTGGCTTGGCAGCGTGCCGAGCTCGACCGCGCGGCGCCGCTGCGCCTCGGCCGAGGTCAGGAACTCGACGAGCTCCACGACCCTCGGCAGCTCCGCGTCGGGCACGTTGGCGTTGATCGAGTAGCCCTTGCTCGCCGTCATCGGCGCCGCCCACGCGCCGTTCGGAAGTCGCGGGATGGGGGCGACGCCGACATCAATGCCCGCCTTGCGGTACGCCGACCACGACCACGGACCGTTCACGATCATGGCCGCCTGCCCCTCCTTGAAGAGGGTCTCGGCGACCTGATAGTCGCTTTCGCGCGGCATGACGCCCGAGCGGTTCTTGAGGTCGGCGAGCAGCGCCAGTGCCTGGCGCATGGCGGGCGTATCGAGCGTCGGGTTGCGGTCGGCGTCCATGACCCAGCCGCCGTAGCCGGCGAGGAACGGCACCAGCCAGTAGGGCTCCATGACGTTCATCGCGAAGCCGTAGCGCGCCGGCTGCCCGCCGCCGGCAGGCCGGGTGAGGCGCCGCGCGAGCGCCATGAACTCGTCCCACGTCTCGGGCGGTTCGGGCACCAGCGCGCGGTTGTAGACGAGCGTGAGGTGGTTTCCCACCTGGTCAGGGGCGGCCCACAGGTGGCCGCCCAGCGTATCGAGCGCCTGCGGCACGAAGCGGTCGAAGAAGCCGGCGGGCATGACCTCGTCGAGCGGCCGGATGACCCCGATGAGCGACAGCGGCCCCACCTGGTCGGACGGCCCGAAGATGATCTGCGGCCCGCCGCCCGCGGCGGCCGCCGTCTGAAACTGCTGGCGCAGGTTTTCGGTGTCGTAGGGGACGTACTCGATCTCGACGCCGGGGTGCGCGGCGCGAAACGCGTCGAGGTTTTCCTCGAAGCGGGCGCGCTCCTCCGGGTCCATCTGGGTCCACAGCGTGATCCTGGCCGGGCCCTGCGCCTGGCGGGGGCCGCCGCAGCCCGCAACGCACACCCCGAGCAGGGCGGCGACGAGCGTCGCCGCGCGCAATCCGTGTCGCATGTCAGCCTCCGGCGTCGGCCCGGCGCCCGGGGCGCCGCGGCGCGACTCGGCGGCGGGCGCGGCGCCGCCTCGCGCGCCGCGGCCCGCCGCCGGAGTGGAACTCAGGGAATCAGCACCATGCGGCGCACGAGCCGCTCCGCGCCGCGCGAAAGGTGCACGAAGTACAGACCCGGCGCAAGCCTCGCCCCGCGCGCGTCGCGGCCGTCGAGCGCCACGCGATGCGTGCCCGCGGGGAAGACGCCCTCCGCGAGCGTGCGCAGGTGCCGGCCGCCGAGGTCGTAGAGGGCGAGGCGCAGCGGGGCGCCGTCCCCGGGCACGGAAAACTCGACCCACGCCCCGCCGCGCGCGGGGTTCGGATAGGGCGGCGCGAGCGCGAGCCGGCCGGGCGCGGGCCGGGGCGGCGCCACCGCCACGGACGGACCCGTGAAGGTGGCGGAGGTCTGGTTGGCGACGTTCGCGTAGCAGCTCTGGTCGGCGATGCCGCTCGCGACCACGGTGTAGCCGACGCCGGACATCGGCGCGACCTTGAGCTCGACCTGGGTGCCGCCCGGCAGCGGCGTCGCGGCGCGCACCTCGAGCGTCTGCGCCGGGTTGTCGGTGCGGTAGACGCTCCAGCGCGACACCTGCCCCGCGGTCGCGGCCGAGACCGGCTCGTCGAAGGTCACGGTGACCACCGAGTCGCCGGCCGTCGGCGCCGCGGACAGCAGCGCGGGCGGCGCGCGATCGATGGGATCGGGCCAGCCGTCGCCGTCCGCGTCGAGCGCGATCAGGTGGCGGTTGTCGATCGCCGGCGGGACCGCCGACAGATTGTTCGGCGCCTGGTCGCCGCCGAGCTGGCCGGCGGGCTCGGGATCCCAGCACAGCGAGGCGACGAACCCGAGCTGGGCGTTCACGGGCACGCGCCCGGGCCCGAGGCCGTACAGCACGCTCCACGGAATCGCGATCTCGCTGCCGCCATCGAGTCCGTGCGCGTGCAGCGGATCGAACGCCATGAGGATCGAGTCGCCGTAGCTCGCGGTGGTGGTGGGCGAGAGAATCCGGAAGAACGACTGGCTGTCGAAGGGGCCCTGGTGCTGGTAAGCGCCGAACTGCCAGTCGGGCCGGAACCCGGGCGCCGAGAACGTCGCGCCGCGCTCCCACGTGTTGATCGCGGTGAGGTCAGTCTCGCCGAGCGGGCCGCCCGGGTCGGTGTCGAGGTACAGCAGCCACGAGTTGGCGGTCGCCAGGCCGCGCACGCCCAGGTAGAGGTAGGTCGAGTCCCACGTGGCGTACACCGCCTGGATCTCGTTGGTGATGTTGCTCGGCCCGGCGTTCCACTGCGAGTCGAACGAGTCCGCCACCGCCACGGCGCAGGCCGGCCACTCGGCCGCGTCGAAGCGCCCGTCGAGGGTGACGAGCGTCGGCGGGCCGTAGGACACGGGCACGTTGCCGGCGTGGGTGAGCGCGGCGCACGGGTTGCCGGCGACGTCCTTCACCGCGCCCGGCTGCAGCAGCAGCTCCATCGCATTGCGGTCCGGCAGCGCCTGAATCGCGGCATGCACCGCGTTCGACACCTGCAGGGTGAGGACCGCCGCGTTGGCCGTGGTGAGCACCGTCGTGGCGCCGTCGAGCGTGACATCGGCCGCGCCGTCGTTGTTGGCGTCGAGGGCGATGGCGGTGGCGACGACCTCGTTCCAGCGCACCGGTTCGTCAAAGGTGAGCGCGAGCTGGCGAGTGGCGGGGAAGTAGGTGCCGCGCACCGCCTCCGGGGCGAGACCGTCGGCGAGCCCCGCGACGAGCGCATCGAGTTCGGCGACCTGGCCGGTGCCGGTCGGCGCCGAGGTCGGCCCGGCGTAGATGTAGAACTGGAACTTCTGGGTGCCGGAAATCTCGTCCACCTTCATGAGCGTGCCCGAGAAGCTCAGGTTGAAGGTGGCGCCGCCGCCGCCCAGCACGTACGCCGCGGTCGCGCCCGTGTTCGGATTGCGCTGGCCCATGTAGGTCTGGGCGCCGCCGCCCCACACGCGGTCCATGCGCGCGTTGTAGACGAGGTCCACGAGGTCGGGCGACCAGCCGCTCTGGATGTACTGCGTGCCGGGGCCCACGCGGTACACGACGTCGAGATACGGCTGCCCGAGTGTGAGGCGCACGGTCTTCCGGGTTCCGCCGCGCGTGAAGGTCGCCTGCACCGTGTTCCCCGCCGCCGAGTCCACGGCCATGGCGTAGAGTTCGTGCTGCGTGTTGGGGCCGACGTCCGAGAGGGCGGCGATGTGGTTGACGTCGTTGTAGTCGCCCTCGGTGCCCGCCCAGTAGGCGTTGTCCACGCCGACCACGCTGTACCCGTAGCCCGGCCCCTTGGCGAACAGGTGCGTCGCGCGCCCGCCGATGGACTCGAACACGGCCAGCACGCGGTCGTTGTGCATCACGAGTTCGGCGTAGCCGTCGTTGTCAATGTCGCTCGTGAAGGCTCCGGTCGGGCTGGCGTAGAGCCCGCCGGCCCAGCGCGCCGCTTCGGCGTACACGTTCGCGTTCTTGATCTTGGCCGCGTACTGGCGCTGCCATCCCGAGATCGGCCCGCCGAGGTAGTCGTGCCACGCGGTCTCGTGCAGGTTGGTCATCAGCACGTACCAGCCCGCCTCGCGGATCGCGTTGTTCGGCGCGTTCTGCAGGGCGAGGTGCGCGTCGTTCCACAGCTGGCCATGGTTCTTGCAGTTGCCGCCCGCGCCGGCGCAGCCGCCCGAGCCGTTGCCGCCGTTCGCGTACGGCACATAGCCGGCCCAGTTCGTGTACCAGCCGTTGTTGCCGCCGCCGTACCCGTCGGCGCCGCCGATGGCCCCGTAGGTGCCGGTGCCCGGCACGAAGGTGACGCCGTTGAAGTTCGGGTGGTTGAGCGCCGCGTCGAGCTTCCACGTGCGCAGCCAGGCGCTCTCGGTCTGGCACTTCGCGATCATCCACTCGTAGGTGTCGAGCGCATACGGCATGGTGTTCTGCCAGCCGGCGACCTCGGCGGCCATCTCCCAGTCGTCGGCGTACACGACGATGCGGTACTCGCCGACGCCCGAGCCGGCGAGGCCGGTCAGGATGCCGAGCGCGCCCGCGCCGTCGCCGGCGTGCATCTTGCCGGTGAAGTCCCCATCGCGCAGGATGATGCGCAGGCCGTTGCCGCTCAGGAAGTGGATCTGGTGCTTGTTCACCCCCTGTCCGTGCGGCCAGTCGTCGAGCACGATGCCGTGGACGCCGTTCGACAGCCAGTTCGAGCCGCTCCAGTCGATCACGCCGTTGGACGGGTAGCGGCTCGGGTCGAGGAACACGCGCTCGGGCACCCACGCGACGCGCGGCACGTAGTTGTAGCGGAACGCGACCATCGCGGCGTCGCGGTTCACCGCCCACGAGTTCATCGCCCCCTGCAGGAATGGCATGATGGGCTGGCCGTAGGCCGAGGTCATCATCGCCGCCCAGCCGGCGGCCGCGCCGGTGCGCAGCCAGGCGTTGAAGTCCACCGGGTTGCCGTTGCGCGCGTCCCACTCCGCGGCGCTCTGGAGCAGCGCGCTGAGGTGGAAGTTGCCCGGCACGTTGCGGGTCTGGTGCGCCTCCAGCACCTCGTCGAAGCCGCTCGCGTGTTCGGCGCCCGCGCGGCCGGTGAACACGTCGGAGTAGGAGAGGCCCTGATTGCCGTGATGCACGAAGGCCACGTTGGCCTCGTAGGCGGCGGCGCCCGCGGCGCCGAGCGGGGCCACGACGCGGTCCAGTTCGCGCCCCTCGGCCCACGTCAGCACGGCGATCGCCGTCGGCTCCGACGCGCCGCGCGGCAGCGCGGCGGCCAGCCAGCCTTCGGCCGCGTGCAGCGCGAAGCGCGCGGCGTCGAGCGGCGCGCGCTCGCCGCGCGCCGGCTCGGCCGCGAGCGCGGACGGCGACGGGCCGCCGCGCACCTCGACCATGCGGTCCCACGCGAAGGGGGCGGGCCCGACGAATGGCGCGGGCAGCTCGGTGCGGCCGCCGGGGCCCTCGTCGAGCAGGGCCACCACGCGCACGCCGCGGCCATTGAAGTGGTCGGCGCGGTCGTGGATGCCAACCGGCGCGACGAGGCTGACGCGCACGGTGAGCTCCTCGCCGCGCTCGACGTAGACGGCGAGGATGTCGCCCGCGCTCTCGAGCGGCGTGGCGCCTTCGCGCACGCGGTCCACCGCCACGACGGAGGCGGACCTCCACGCGCGGGCGTTCGTGAGCAGTCCCGCCGGGCGCGGCGCGAGCGCGGCGGCGGTGGGGGTGACGTCCACAGCAAGGGTGACGGCGAGGGCGAGGAGCGACGCTGCGGCCAGCGCGACGGAACGACGACTCATGGTCGGTGCCTCGTGGTCCTGCGGAACGGGCGGTGGGCGCGGCGCGCGCGGGCGCGCGGCGCCACGAGTCTATCGGGGGGCTTTCCGCAGGGTCAACGGCCGTGCCGCGCGCAAGCCTGTGCAGGCGGCGGCGATGGGCGCGGCGCGCGGCGCGCGGCTGGCGCCGGCCGGGCGCGGGCGGGCCGCGCAGGAGGCCGGCAAGGAGGCGCGCCGCGCGCGGCTAGCGGGCCGGGACCGCGGGAGCGCCGGCCGGCAGCGCCGCGCCGGCCTCGGTGTCGGCCTCGGCCTCGGTCCTGGCCCGCACCGGGGAAAACCTCGCGAGGTAGGTGTAGACGACGGGCACCACCACCAGCGTCAGGAAGGTCGAGGCGATCATGCCGCCCACCACCGCCCAGCCGAGCGGTTTTCGCGACTCGGCGCCGGCGCCGAGGCCGAGCGCGATGGGAAGCACGCCGAACACGGTGGACAGCGTCGTCATGAGGATCGGGCGCAGGCGGATCTGGGCCGCGCCCACCACCGCCTCGACCGTGGCGAGGCCGCGCTCGCGCCGCTGGTTGGCGTACTCGACGATGAGGATGGCGTTCTTGGTCACGAGACCGATCAGCATGATGAGCCCGATCTGAGAGTAGATGTTGAGCGACATGCCGAACAGAAACAGGGTGAGGAGCGCGCCGAACACCGCGAGCGGCACCGAGAGCAGGATGGTCAGCGGGTGCACGAAGCTCTCGAACTGGGCCGCCAGCACGAGGTAGATGAAGACCAGCGCCACCACGAACAGGAAGTACAGACCGGTGCTCGACTCGGCGAACTCGCGCGACTCGCCGGCGAGGTCGGTGCGCACCCCCGGCGGCAGCACCCGGCCGGCGATGTCCCGCAGGTCGGCGATGGCGCGGCCGATGGTGGCGCCCGGGACGAGGTTGGCGTTGATCGTCGCCGAACGCACGCGGTTGAAGTGGTTGAGCTCGCGCGGCGACACGCGCTCCACGACGCGCGTCACGCTCGCGAGCTGGACCAGCCCGTCCTTGCCGCGCACGTGGAGGCCGTCGATCATCGCCGGGCTGGAGCGGTCGCGCGGCGGCATCTGCAGGATGACGTCGTACTGGCGGTTGCCGAGCTTGAAACGCGTCGCCTCGCGCCCGCCGAGCAGCGCCTGCAGCGTGCTGCCGATCTCGCTGACCGACACGCCGAGCGCCGCGGCGCGGTCGCGGTCGATCTCGACCTCGAGCTGCGGCTTGTTGAGCTTGAGGTCGGTGTCGAGGTTGACGAGGTAACCGAGCTGCTGCGCCTCGGCGAGCATCAGTCCGACCGAGCGCTGCAGCTCGTCGTAGGTCTCGGCCTGCAGCACGAACTGCACCGGGCGTCCGAAGCCGCCGCCGAGGCTCGGCGGGTTGATCGGGATGGCGAGCACGCCGGGGATTCCCATCATCATCGGGAACACCGAGGCCACCACCTGCTGCTGCGAGCGTTTGCGCTCGGCGTAGTCCTTGAGGCGCACGAACATGAAGCCGTCCGTCACGCGCCCGCCGCCGCCCTGCGACAGCCCGATCGCGGTGAACATGGCCTCGACCTCGGGCACGCTGCGGTAGATGTCCTCGGCCATCCGCACGTAGCGGTCGGTGTACTCCAGCGTGGCCCCCTCGGGCGCCAGCACGATGTTGAAGATGAGCCCGCGGTCCTCGGTCGGCACCAGCTCGGAAGGCAGCACACGAAAGAACACGGCGATCGTCGCGGTCACGGCGAGGGCCGACAGCACGACCAGCCGGCGGTGGTGGACGGCGAAGCGCAGCGTCGCTGCGTAGGCCGCCTGGAAGCGCGCCCAGCCGCGCTCGAACGCGCCGCGCCAGCCGCGCGCCGCGCTCAAGGCGCGCGCCGCCTCGAGGTCGTCCTCGCCGGTCGCGGCGCCGTGGCCGAGCGGGTCGCGCCGCAGCATGCGCGAGCACAGCATCGGCGTGAGCGTCAGCGCGACGAAGCCGGACAGCAGCACCGAGACGGCGACGGCGATGCCGAACTCATTGAACAGCCGGCCCACGCGGCCGCTCAGGAACGCGACCGGAACGAACACGGCGACCAGCGCGAGCGTGGTCGAGACGATCGCGAAGCCGATCTCGCGCGCGCCGTCGATCGCGGCCCGCATGCGCGACTTGCCCATCTCCATGTGCCGGTAGATGTTCTCGAGCATGACGATGGCGTCGTCCACGACGAGGCCGATGGCGAGCACGAGGGCGAGCAGCGTCAGAATGTTGATCGTGAAGCCGAGGAAGTAGGTCGCCGTGAACGTGCCGACGATCGAGACCGGGATGGCGACCGCCGGGATCAAGGTGGCGCGCATCGAGCCGAGGAACACGAAGATCACGATGAACACGAGCAGCACGGCGATGGCCAGCGCCACCGCCACCTCGTGCATCGAGTCCTCGATGAAGCGCGAGGAGTCGAACGCGATCTGCAGCTCCATGCCCTGCGGCAGCAGCGCGCGCAGCTCCGGCAGGGCGGCGCGCACGTTGCGCGCCACGTCCACCGTGCTCGCCTTCTGCTGCTTGACGATGCCGAGCCCGACCGACGGCACGCCGTTGTAGCGCGCGATCGAGCGCTCGTCCTCGGCGCCGAGGCGCACCTCGGCGACATCGCCGAGCCGCACCGGGCGGGTGCCCTGCTGGGACACGACGATGGACGCGAACTCCTCGGCGCGCGTGAGGTCGCCGCGCGTGCGCACCGAGAACTCGCGCCCGCGGCCCTCGACGCGGCCCGAGGGGATCTCGGCGTTCTCGGCGCGCAGCGCGCGCTCGACGTCGGCGACCGACAGCCCGTGCGCCGCGAGGCGCTGCGGGTCGAGCCACACGCGCATCGCGTACTGGCGGTTGCCGCCGACGAACACCGCGCCCACGCCCTCGATGCGCTGCAGGCGCTCGGCGAGCACGTTGCTCGCGACGTCCGACAGCTCGAGCCCGCTCCAGCGTTCGCCGGCGAGCGAGATCCACATGATGGGCTGGGCGTTGACATCCTGCTTGGCGACGACCGGTTCGTCCACGCCCGAGGGCAGCGCGCCGCGCACCCGCGACACGCGGTCGCGCACGTCGTTGGCGGCCTGGTCCACGTCGCGCCGCAGATTGAACTCGACCGTGATGCGCGACACCTGCTCCTGCGAGGACGAGGTGATGAGATTGACGCCCTCGATGGTCGAGATCTGCTCCTCGAGCACGTCGGTGATCTCGGTCTCGACCACCTGCGGGTTGGCGCCGCGGTAGAAGGTGGTGACCGACACCACCGGCGAGTCGATGTCCGGGTACTCGCGCACCGGGAGGAGCGTGTAGGAGAGCCCGCCGAACAGCAGGATGGCGAGGCTCATGACGGTCGCGAGGACCGGGCGCTCGATCGAGATCTCGGAGAGCTTCATCGCCCGCGGCCTCCGGCCGCCCCGCCGCCGCGCGCGCCGGGCCGGCCGCCGCCGGGCCCGTCCGGTGCGCCGCCCATCATGGCCGCGGCGGTGAGCGGCATGACCTTCGCGCCCTCGAACAGCTTCTGGTGGCCGGTGCGCACGATCATCGCGCCGGGCTCGAGACCGGCCGTGACCTCGACCTGCGCCGAGTCGCGCGTGCCGAGCGCGACCGCGGCGCGCGTCACCGTGCTGTCGGCCTTGACGACGTACACGAAGCTCTGATTGCCCTCCGCGAAGACCGCCTCGTCGGGCACGGTGAGCGCGCGCGTGCGCTCCGAGAGCGTCACCGCGACGTCCGCCGACATGCCGGGGCGCAGCCGCCGCTGCGGGTTCGGGATGCGCGCGACGAGGGCGACGGTGCGCGTGTCGGGATTGACGATCGGGTCCACGACGCTGATGCGCCCGGGGAAGCGCAGCCCCGGGTAGGCGGGAACCGCGACCTCGACGCCGATGCCGGGACGCAGCTCGCCCGCGTAGCGCTCGGGAGCGTTGAAGGTCACCTTCATCTCGTCCACGCGCGCGAGCTCCGTGACGACGTCGCCGGCGCGCAGGTAGGCGCCGGGAGACACGCGCCGCCGTCCGACGAGTCCCGCGAACGGCGCGCGGATGCGCGTCTTGTCGAGCCGGGCGCGCGCGATCGCGGCGTCGGCCTCGGCCACGCGCAGCGCGGTCTGCGCCTCGTCGAGGTCCTGCTGCGAAGCGGCCTGCGACTCGTGCAGGCGTCGCGCGCGCTCGAAGTTGAGCCGGGCCTGGTCGCGGCGCGCCTCGGCGCGGTCGGACTCGGCGCGGATCTCGCGGTCGTCGAGCTGCGCGAGCAGGTCGCCCTGCGCCACCGCCTGCCCCTCGACGAACGGCAGTCGCGCCACGGTGGCGTTGAGCTCGCTCACCACCTCGATGATCTCGTCCGACTCGATGGAGCCGAGGGCCCGGAACTGATCGCGCACGGTGCGCGGCGCGGCCTCGGCCACCTCGACCGGCATGGGCGGCATGGAGAATCCGCGCCCGCGGCCCCCCGGACCGCGCGCGCACGAGGCGGACAGCGCCGCGAGGGCGACGAGCAACGCGGTCGCGGCGAGCGGGACGACGGACGGACGCGCCGGAAGGACCGGCGCGGGCGCGGGCGAACGGCGGGCAGGGAGCATGGCGGCACCATAGACCCCCGCGCGACCGCGGGCCAATCGCAGCCGACCAGCGCGGCAAAAGGCGAGGCAGGGCGCGGCGCGGCGCGCCCGCGCCGCGGCCGTCGTCCGCATGCCGCCAGGCGCCGCCCGCATCAGCGGGGCGTCGCCCGCGACGGCCGCCGCGCCACGAGGCGCGCGGTCACCGGGCCGCCCGCCGGCTCGAGTTCGGCGTAGCGCACCACTTCGAGGCCGGGGAAGGCGGCCGCCAGCTCGTCCGCGGCGAGCAGGAACTGGCGCCGCACGGGCCGCCCGTAGCGCTCCTGCCCGGCGCGAAAGGTCTCGTAGAGCAGCACGCCCCCCGGCGCGAGCGCGCGCTCGATGTAAGGAAACAGCGGCCGGTGCAGAAAGCGGAAGCACGTGACGACCGCGAAGCGGCCCGCCGGCAGGCGCTCCGGTTCGCGCTCGAGGTCGCACGCCACGGTCGTCACGCGCACCCCGTGGCGCGCGGCGAGGACGCGAGCCGCCTCGAGCGCCTCGGGCGCGCGGTCCCACGCCTCGACCTCGAAGCCGTGGAGCGCGAGGAACACCGCGTCGCGACCCTGTCCCGCGGCCACGTCGAGGGCGCGCCCGGGCGGCAGGGAGCCGATCATTTCCTCGAGGAGGGGGGCCGGTCGCCACAGACGCGCCGGCGGTCCGTGGTCCGCGAGCCCGCCGGGCAAGGCGTCCGGCGCGCCGTCGAGCCACGCCACGTCGCGGTACCCGAGCGCCGCGACGGCGGCGGCGGCGGCGCGCGCGGCGGCGGCATCGGCGGCGACGACGAGCAGCGGAGCTTCGCGAGGCGGCAGCTCGGTGCGCCGCGCGGCCAGCTCGGCGGCCGGCACGTGCCCGGCGCCGGCCAGGTGCCCGGCGGCGAACGCGTCCGCCTCGCGCACGTCGAGCACGGCACGGCCCGGCACGGCGGCGGCCGCCTCGGCGGGGGCGAGCGGCCTCACGGGCGCGGCCGCGCCCGGCGGGCGCTGGTCGTGGGAGGTGGCGGGGGCATCAGGCGCGCAGCAGGCTGCCCGCACCCGCCGCGCCGGTCAAGGCTCTTTGACCGCGGCTCGAGCCCGCTTCCATACTGGCCCGCGCCGCACCCGCATGCCCGCCCTGATCCGCGTTCTTCCGATCGCCGCGGCCCTCGCCGCGTGCCTGTCCGTCGCGCCGCGCGCGGCCGCCGACGCGGCGCGCGACGCGCGCGCCGCGTCGCTCCACCGCGAGGCGCTCGCGCACGCCGCGCGCAACACCATCGAGTCGCGGCGCCTGGCCATCGACGCGCTGGTCCGGGCGACGTTGCTGCGACCGGATCAGCCGGCATGGGAGCTCGATCTGGCGCGCCTCTACCTGCAGTGCGGTTTCCGGCGCCTGGCGCGCGAGCGCTTCGAGCGCGTCGCCTCGCTCGCTCCCGACGACGCCGACGCGCGCCTCGGGCTGGCGTGGGTGTGGCGCCGCGACTGGCTCAAGTTCCTCGACCGCTCCTCGCTCGAACGTGCCATCGCGCACCTGACGCACGCGGTGCGCGCACGTCCCGAGCGCGGCGACGCGTGGCTCGCGCTCGTGCCGCTGCTCGTCGAAAAGGGCGAGTTGCGCGCCGCCTCGGCGGCGGCGCGGCGCGCGCGCGAGGCCGACCCCGACCGACTCGAGCCGCGCCTCGCCGACGCGTACACGGCGTGGCGGCTCGGCCGCGTCGCCGAGGCCGAACGGTTGTTCGAGGCCACCGTGCCGCGCCTGCCGGCGGAGCTCCGCGAGCGCTTCGAAGACATCAGCCCGCTGGCGTCGGAGCGCGACACCTTCGAGCTGCGGCGCCTGCCGTCGGCCGCCGCGCGGGACGACTTCGTGCGGCGCTTCTGGCGCGCGCAGGACCCCGACCTGGCGACCCCGGAGAACGAGGCGCGCCTCGAGTACCTGGCGCGCGTCGCGCACGCCTTCTTCCTGTTCTGGGACGCGCGCCGCGGTGCGTGGGACGAGCGCGGCGAGGTCTACGTGCGCTACGGGCCGCCCGCCAGCGCCGACTACAATCCGCTCGGCGAACGGCTCTCCTTCGCCTTCGGGGTCGGGCCCGACTACCCGGTCAACCTGCTGGTGTGGAACTACCCCGAGCTCGGCATGCGCGTGCGCATGCACGACCGCACGCTCGACGAGTTCTACAGCCTGCCGGTGTCGCGCGACGCGGACCCCGACCCCCTGCCCGCCCTCGACTCCGTGCGCCTCGCCGACGGCCGCATGGCGGCGCGCAGCGGGCGCGCGGTGTTCCCGGTGCTGCCGCCGCGCACCACGCCGATGCCGCTCGCGGGCGCGCTCGCGCGCTTCGAGGGCGAGCGCTCCGGGCGCGTGCTCGGCCACTTCGCGGTTCCCGCCGGCCCCGGCGACACCCTGTGGGCGGAGTGGGTGGTGCTCGACAGCGCGCGCAGCGAGGTGGCGCGCGCCGGGCGCCGCATGTCGCCCTCGGCGTGCGACCCGACCGGGCTGCAGGTGGCCGACTTCGCCGCGGAGGTGCGGCCCGGCGAGTACCTGATCGGGGTCTCGGTGCGTGACGGACTCGGGCGCCGCGGCGTGTACCGCGCGGAGGTGCGGGTGCGCGCGGCGCGGCCCGGGCTGCGCGTGAGCGACGTGGTCCTCGCGTGCGGTCCGCCGCTCGCGCTGGCCGGCGCCGAGCGCGGTCCGGCGGTGCGCATCGAGCCCAATCCCGGCGCGCGCGTCGCGGGGGACGCGCCGCTCACCGCCTACTTCGAGATCGACGGCCTGGCCCGCGGCGCGGACGGCCGCGCGCGCTTCGAGACCTCCTACACGGTGCGCTCGGCCGAGCGCGACCCGCGCATCTGGATCCAGCGCATCCTCGATCCGCGCTCGCGCATCGCGCCGCTCAACGTGACGCGCGAGGGTGAACACGCCGGGCCCCTGCGACGCCAGTTCGTCACCGTGCCCGTGCAGGGCCTGCCCGCCGGACGCTACGTGCTCGAGGTGCGCGTGCGCGACCTCGTGTCGGGCGACGAGGCGAGCGCCGCGGCGGCGTTCGTGCGCGAGGCGGCGGCGGGCCGCCCCTGAGCGGGGCCGCGGCGGCGGCCGCCCGGTCCCGGGGCGCCCCCCCCCAAAAAAGCGGTGGAGCCGCCTGGCGCGGGGCCGATAACCCCCGCGTACACCTCCTCCAGGGAGCCGCGAGGGACACGATGTCCGCTGCCAAGCCGCGCATCTTGATCGTGGACGACGAGGCCGACCTCGTCGCCGTGCTCCGCATTGGCCTCGAGGTCGAGGGGTTCGAGGTCATCGACGCGGCGGACGGAGAGGACGGGCTGCGCCGCGCCCGCGAGGACCGGCCCGACCTCGTGGTGCTCGACCTCATGCTGCCCAAGCTCGATGGCTACAAGGTGTGCCGCGCGCTCAAGTTCGACGAGCGCTACCGCCAGCTGCCGATCTTCATCCTGAGCGCGCGCTCGGGCGAGAACGACCGCCGGCTGGCGCTCGACCTCGGCGCCGACGCGTTCATCTCGAAGCCGTACGACATGGCCGACCTCGTGGCGCGCATCCGCGCGCGCCTCGGCCTGTCCGCGCGCCGCGCCGCGTGAGCGGCGGCGCGCCTCACGTCTTGAGGCGCGCCCGCGCGGCGGCGAGGATGGCGCGCATTTCGTCGTGCACACGGCCGTTGCTCGCCAGGATCTGCCGCCCGTCGAGCCGGAACGGCCCGCCGTCGTAGTCGGTGACCGTGCCGCCGGCCTCGCGCACGATGAGCACCCCCGCCGCCATGTCCCATGGCGACAGGTGCCCCTCCCAGAAGCCGTCGAATCGTCCGCACGCGAGGTAGCACAGGTTGAGCGCCGCGGACCCGTCGCGCCGCACCCCCTGGGCGCGCAGCAGGAAAGCCTCGAAGAGCGGCAGGATGGTCTCGGGATGCTCGCGCACCGAGTACGGAAAGCCGGTGACGAGCAGCGCGTCGCCCACCGTCGCGATGCTCGAAACCGCGATCGGCGCCCCGTCGAGGGTGGCGCCTCCGCCGCGTGCGGCCGAGAACAGCTCGCCGCGCACCGGGTCGTACACCGCGCCGGCGGCGAGCTCGCCGTCCACCTCCGCAGCCACCGAGACGCAGAAGAACGGGTAGTTGTGCGCGAAGTTGGTGGTGCCGTCGAGCGGGTCCACGAGCCAGCGCACCCGCGCGCCGGCGCGCGCGCCGGACTCCTCGGCGAGCACCGCGTGGTCGGGGAAGCGCTCCGCGATGCGCGCCAGCAGCAGCGCCTCCGAGCGGCGGTCGTACTCGGTCACGAGGTCAATGCGCCCCTTGCGCTCGGGGGCGTGGATCGTGCCCCACCCGGAGCGCACGATGGCGCCGGCCTCGCGCGCAAAGGCCTCGGCCGCGGCGCGCAGCACCGCCGGGGCGGGCGGATCGGCGGCGCGGGGCGCGCTCATGCGCCCGCCCGCGCCGCGCTGTGCGGGCAGAAGCGCCGGTAGGGGCAGTACCCGCAGTTGCGCTGGTCGGGGCGCGGCGGGAAGTGCGCGGCGCGGATGCCGGCCGCCGCCTCCCGCACGCGCGCCCGCGCGCGCTCGAGGTGCTCCGGCCGCACCGTCGCCTCGCCGCTCAGCCCGCCCGGCACGAAGTGAAGCCGGACGCGCACCGGGGGCGCGCCGCGCGTCTCGGCGTAGGCGAGCGCGTAGAGCCCGAGCTGGCCGTCCTTCAGGCTGTCCTCGGCGCGCGCTCGCGCCGTGTCGGCGTCGGCCACCTCGGAGGTCTTGTAGTCCACGAGCACAATGCCGTCCGCGGCCTCGTCCACGCGATCCCAGCGCCCGGCGACCACGTCGTGGCCGAGGCGGAAGCGGAACTCCATCTCGATCGCGAGCGGCGCGCGCGGGGCGGCCGACTCGCGCTCCACGAAGCGGCGCAGCGCCTCGCGCCCGGACTCCAGGCGGCGCTCCTCGTGTTCGCGCGAGTAGAAGCCCTCGCTCGACCACGCGCTCTCGAAAGCGGCCACGACCTCGTCCGCGGTGATGGGCAGGCCCTTCATGCGGTGCTGATGGAACACGCGGATGGCGTGGTGAATCGCGATGCCGAACATGACCTGAGGGTCGCCCGCGAGCGGCACCTGCACGACGTGCGCGTAGCGGTACTTGAGCGGGCAGGTGAGCCAGTCGTCGATCTGGCCGTGCGAGAGCACGAGCGGGCGATCGGGCGGCAGCGGCGCGGCCTCCGCCGGAGACGGGTCGGCGGCGGGGGCGAAGCGCGCGATGGTCTCGGCCGCCGACGCCGTCTGCCGTGACTTGGGCGGCGCCGGCAGCGCCAGCGCCTCGAGCAGGAAGCGGCTCGGCTTGCGCGTGCGCCGTCCGCCGTAGTCCTCGGCATGGGCGAGGACCAGGCGGTCGCGGGCGCGCGTCATCGCCACGTAGAACAGTCGCCGCTCCTCGCGCTCGTGCTCGGCGCGCGCGTCGCCTCCGCGCCGCAGCTCGGCGGGCAGGTCGATGGGGTTGGCGCGTGCGGCGAGTGGAAAGCGTCCCTCGACGAGCTGCACCATGAAGACCTCCGCGAACTCGAGGCCCTTGGCGTTGTGGGCGGTGAGGAGCTGCACCGCGTCGTCCTCGGGCTCGGCCGCCGCCGCCTGCGGATCATCGCCGGCCTCGACGAGCAGGTCGAGGTGGCGCATGAACTCCGGCACGCGGTCGGCGCGCAGCAGCGGGCCGACGCGCTGCACGATCGCGAACAGCCGCGACAGGTTCTGCACCCGCTCCACGGCCTCCGCGCTGTCCTCGGCCGACAGCCGTCCGAGCAGGCCGCTGCCGGTGACGAACTCGTACAGCACCTCGCTCGTCGGGCGCCGCGCCGCCGTCGCGCACAGACGCTCGTGCAGTTCGGCGAAGCGCGCGACGGCCTCGCGCGTCGCCGACGTGAGGTCGCCGTCCGCGGTGTCCAGCGCCCGGCGCGCGACGGCCAGCAGCCCGCGGTTCGTGCGCCGCGCGGCAGCCGCGAGGCGCGCGAGGTCCACCGGATCCGCGCCGAACAGCGGGTCGCCCAGCACGCCGTAGGCCGCGGTGCCGTCGTCCGGGTCAGCCACCGTGCGCAGGGCGTTCAGGCACAACATGACCTCGGGGCGCGCGTACAGGCCGCGCTGCTGCGCGCGCCGGAAGCGCACGCCGCGCGCGCGCAGCGCGAGCGCCACCGGGTCGAGCTGCGCGTGGGTGCGCGCCAGCACCGCGAGGTCGCGCGGCGCGCGCGCGCCGGCGGCGAGCGCGTCGGCGATCGCCCCGGCCACCGCGTCCGCCTCGTCGCTGGCGGTGGCGAACGCCCAGTGCACGACCTCGCCGGGAATCCCGCGCGCGGCGATGAGGCGCTTGTCGAAGCGCCGGGGGTCGCGTGCCTCGAGGCGCTCGGGGTCGTTGTGCCGCACCATGCGATGCGCGAAGTCGAGGATGACCTGCCCCGAGCGGTAATTGCGTCGCAGCAGGATCACGCGCGCGGCGGGAAAGGCGTCGAGGAAGCCGAGCAGGTTCTCGACCTTGGCGCCGCGAAAGCGGTAGATGCTCTGGTCGTCGTCGCCGACCACCGTGAGGTTGTCCGGCGGGCCGACGAGGTGTCGGACGAGCTCGAACTGCACGTGGTTCGTGTCCTGGAACTCGTCCACGAGCACCCACCGGTAGCGTTCCCGCACCTCGCGCGCGAGGTAGGGCCGCTCGCGCAGCAGGCGCAGCGCGAGCGAGATCTGCGAGCCGAAGTCGACGCGGCCATGCTCGGCCAGCAGGCGCTGGTAGACGCCATACGCGCGCGCCTTCTCGAGTTCCGCCTCGGCGCGGTCGCGCGCCGCTGCGTCGTCGCCGGCTGCGGCGGCGAGGCCCTCCGCGAAGGCGAGGTAGGCCTCGGGCGTGACGTCCTCGTCGCGGGCGCGGTCGAAGACCGTGAGCAGCGCGTCGAGGTGGCGGTCGGGTTCGCCGAGCGGCAGGTAGCGCTGGAGCGGCAGCTCGAACAGCCGCTCGCGCAGGAACACGAGCATGTCGGCGCGTGTGCCGACCTGCAGGCGCGACGTCAGGCCAAGTTCCACCGCGTGGTCCCGCACCAGCCGGTCGCAGAACGCGTGGAAGGTCGAGATGGTCGCGCCGACCATGCCGTAGGGCACCAGTTCGTCCACGCGCGACTCCATCTCGGCGGCCGCGGCGTCGGTGAAGGTGAGCGCGAGGATCTGGTCGGGCCGCGCGCGCTGGGTGGCGATGAGCCACGCGATGCGGCGCGTGATGACGGCGGTCTTTCCGGTGCCGGCGCCGGCCACGATGAGGAGCGGACCCTCGCCGTGCGTCACGGCTTCGCGCTGCTCGTCGTTGAGGCCCGCGAGGACGGGCGCGAGGTCGTGCGGGTCGGGGACGGAAGAAGTCATCGGGGCGGGTCCGCGCGCGGCGGCGCAACGGCGCGTCGCACGCTAGCACGCGACCCGGAGGGCGGCAACGGCGCCCGCGCTGGACGCTCGCACGGGCGCTGCGTAGAGTGGCGGCTTGATGAACGGCGACGCAGGGAGGCGAACGCGCGGTTCCGGCCGCGGCGCGGCGCGCGCGGGCATGGCGGCCGTGCTTGCCGCAGCGGCGCTCGCGGCGGGCTGCGCGGGGCCGCCGGAACCTCCCGCGCGCGCCGTCACGTGGCTCGCGGCGCGGCCCATGCCGGCGTTCGACCCCGGCGCGCCCCCGGATCCGCTGCGCGAGTCCCTCGAGCGGCTGCTCACGCGCGGGCTGGTCGAACGCGACAGCTCGGGCGCGGCCGTTCCCGGCGCCGCCGAGCGCTGGTCGGTGTCCGAGGACGGCCTGACCTGGACCTTCACACTGCGCGCGGGACTCTCCTTCACCGACGGCGCGCCGTGCAGCAGCGCGCATTTCGCGCGCGCCATCGCCTCCGCGCTGGCGCGTCAGGACCATGGCACCGCCGTCTGGGCGCTCGGCGCCGTGCGCGGCGTGGAGGCGATCCGCCCGCGCCGGCCGCTGCCGGCGCTCGGCCTCGAGACGCCCGACGCACGCACGCTCATCCTGCGGCTGGCCCAGGCCGAGCCGCGCCTCGCCGAGCGGCTGGCGCTTCCCGGGCTCGCCGCGGCGTGGCGGAGCCTGGCTCCGGCGCGCGGCTGGGAGGAGGCGGTCGGCCTCGGTCCGTACCGGGTGGCGCGCGCCGAGGAGGCGCGCCTCACCCTGTTGCGCGCCGACGGCACGCCGCCCGGGCGCGTGGCGGACACCCTGCGGGTGCGCTTTGCGCCGGGTGCGGCGCGTGTGCGCGCGGCCATGCGTGCCGGCAGCGTGGACGTCGTGTGGCCCCTGCCGCCCGGACTTCTCGAGGAGCCGCTGCCGCCCGGGTGGGCGGCGTGGTCGGGGCCGAGCGACCCGCCCCGCCGCCTGACGCTCGTCATGCGCGAGGACACGCCGCCGACCTCGCGTCTTGCCGCGCGCCGCGCGCTGGCGCACGGCCTGAACCGGCCCGATCTGCTGCGCGCGCTCGGTCTCCATTCGACGATGGAGGTGCGCTGGCTCGACGGCGCGCCGCCGTTCACCTTCCCGAGCCTCGACGCGCGCGAGGTCCACGCCTGGCTCGAGCGCGGCCGGCTGGGACGCTCGTTTCATGTCGCCATGGCCTACGACGCGGACGGCGCGGGCGCCGAGATCGCGCGCCGCATGCAGGGGGAATGGGCGCGCTTCGGGCTCTACGTGGAGCTCATGCCGCTGCGCGGGCAGGCCCTCGCCAGCGAGCTCTTGAGCGGGTGGCGGTCCCATCTGGCGCTGGTCGAGGCGACGCCGCTCGGCCGCGGCGAAGACGGGCTCTCCACGGTCGTGCACCCGCTGCGCGGGCCGGCCGTCGGGTCGTTCCGGACGGCGTGGCGTACGCGCGAGTTTGACGCCTGGCTCGCCCCGCGTGGGGAACGGCCGCCCTTCGATGCCGCCGCGGCGCAGCGGCGCCTGGAGGACGAACTCGTGGTGCTGCCCCTCGCCCGGCTCGACTGGCGGATGGCCGCGCGCGAGGACGCCCCGCGGCCGGCGCTCGACCCCGCGTTCGGGCCCGACTTCCGCGTCGCGCCCGACGGCGCCGGATGGTCGCGGATCCCCGGCCGCTGACCGGCCGTCGGGACTGCGGCGCTCGGCGGGCCGGGTCGCCAAACGTCGTGCGGCGCATCGGGCTTTGTCGCCGGAACTGCCCATCCAACAATCCGTTGACCGACCTCCCGCGGGTCGCGTATCCTCCCCTCGCACCCGTCTCAGTGGGGGGCCACAACTTCGCCTGCTCGACACCGCCGACGCCGACCCGCTGCCCTCCCGCCCCGGCCGCGCGTTGGACCACCGGCGCACCACGCCCGCATCGCTCCACTCCCGGGGAGAACCATCCCGATGAAGACGAACGCTCTCCGCGTGCCGATCCTTGCGCTCCTGCTTTGCTTCGGGGTGAGGGCGGCCGCCGCAGCGACGACGCTCGATCACGAGATCCGCCTCGCTCCCGACCGCTACGTGCTGACGCCGCGCGGGGAGTTCACCGACGTGGGGTGGATCGGCGCGGTGCCGGAGGAGCGCGCCGGCCGTCCGGACCTGCCCTGGCTGGGCGAGCGCGTCCGGCTCCCGGATGGGATGCGGGTGCGCTCGGTCACCGTGACGTCGGTCGAGACGGTCCCGCTCGGAGACGGCGTCCGCCTCGCGCCTGCGCGCATCATGGCCCCGGGGCTCGGTCCGCTCGAGCGCTCGGCGCCCGACGCGCGCCACTTCGGCCACGGCGGGGTGGAGCCTGCGGTGCCGGTCGAGCTGGGCGCCCAGGGCTGGCAGGCAGGCGAGGGCGTCGCCGTGCTGCGGGTCGCCCCGTTGCGCTGGTCTCCGCGCACCGGCCGGCTCGAGCGCCTCACGTCGGTGCGCGTGCGGCTCGAGCTCGAGCCCGCCTCCGACGAGCCGCTGCGTCGCCTGCGAGACGCGTCGTCGCCGGGCGCGCCCGCGCCGCGCGGGAGCCTCGCCTTCCGCGCCGCGGGCGTTTCCAAGCCCGGCGCCACCCCCTTCCGGCCGACGCAGCTGCCGTCGCTCGAGGGCAGCCCGGTCGAGTACGTGATCATCACCAACGAGGAGCAGCTGCCGGAGTTCCAGCGCCTCGCCGACTGGAAGACGGCGACCGGCGTGCCGGCGGTGGTGCGCACGCTGAGCTTCATCAAGGACGCCTATCCGTTCGGTTCGGACGACGCCGAGCGCATCCGGCTCTTCCTGCGCGACGCCTACCAGCGATGGGGCACCGAGTGGGTGCTGCTCGGCGGCGACACCGAGGTGCTGCCGACGCGCTTCCCGTACACGATCTTCTACGGCGGGAATTACATCGCCAGCGACCTCTATTACTCCTGCCTCGACCGCAACTGGAACTTCGACGGCGACAGCATCTACGGAGAGGGCTACTTCTCGCCCACGCAGCGCGGCGACTCCGTGGACCTGTTTCCCGAAGTGTGGGTCGGCCGGGCGCCTACCGTCTCGGCCGCCGACGCGCAGCAGTTCGTCGACAAGACGCTGCAGTACGCCAAGACGCCGGTCGGCGACTACGAGAACGACATCCTGTTCTTCGCCGAGGTGCTGTTCCCGCAGGACTGGTCGCCCGGCATGATGACGTCGCTCGACGGCGCCGAACTCGTCGAGGAGGTGCTGCCGCTCCTCGACACGCACCCGACGGTGCGCTACGCGCGCCTCTACGAGAACCACCTCGATGCGCGCTGGAGGCCGGGGGCGTTGCTCGAGACGCGCCAGCGCGTGCTCGACTCCCTGAACGTCGGCTACAACATGGCGGTGCACATCGGCCACGGCTACCGCAACGTGATGTCGGTGGGCGACGCCTCGCTCACCAACCAGGACGCGATCTCGCTCGCCAACGGCAACCGCCTGTTCAACCTGTACGCCATCAACTGCACGTCGAACGCCATTGACTTCCCGTCCATTGGCGAGGCGTTCATGAAGGCGCCGAACGGCGGCGCGGTGACGAACATCGGGTCCACGAACCTCGACTTCCCGACCGCGGGGCGCGCCTACCAGACCGAGTACTTCCGGCTCATGTTCCAGGACAGCGTGACCGCGGTGGGGAAGGCGCAGGCGCTCGCCAAGGTGCCCTTCATCGGGTTTTCGACCTACGACGGCGTCAACCGCTGGACCCAGATGACGCTCATCCTGCTCGGCGATCCCGAGCTGCGCATGTGGACGGGCACGCCGCGCACGCTGACCGTGTCGCACCCGGCCTCGATCGCCGCCGGCGACACGCAGTTCACGGTCCACGTCAGCATCGGCGGCACGCCGCTCTACGGCGCGCGCGTTGTCGCGTGGAAGCCGGGCGTCGAGTACCGCCGCCTCACCACGGACGGCGCCGGCAACGTCACCGTGCCCTTCGAGACCGACTCGGCCGGCAGCTTCTTCCTGACGGTGACCGCATTCGACGCGCGGCCGTACCACGTCGAGGTGCCGATCACCCCCGACGCCGTGTCGCTGCTCGCGATCGAGGCGCCGATCCTCGACGACGACGCCCTGGACGGCACGATCGGCAACGGCGACGGCCTGCTCGACGCGGGCGAGACGGTGGATCTGCGCATCCCGGTGGACAACCGCGGCGGCAACGCCGCGCTCGCCGTGCAGGCGACCCTGTCCACCACCGATTCGGTGGTGTCGGTGCTGGTGCCGGGGGTGCTCTACGGCACCATCCCAAGCGAGGGCTCGCACACGCCGCCCGACGCGTTCCGCATCGCGGTGCCGTTTGACACCGAGGACCAACGCGAAATCCCCTTCACGCTCACGCTCGTGGACGTCGCGGGCCGTCACACGGAACGCCGCTTCACGCTCGTTGTGCGCGCGCCCGAGATCCGCCACATGGGCCACGCCGTGGCGGATGCCGGCGGGACGCCGAACGGCCGCCCGGACGCGGGAGAAACGGTCACCTACACGCTGCGCCTCAGGAACTACGGCACCGGGCCGGCGCAGGGCCTGTCCGCGGCGCTCAGCTCGATGGACGGCCTCGCCACGGTGACCGACGGCGTCGCGGCGTTCCCCGACCTCGCGCCGGGCGCGGAGGCGACCGGCGACGGCGTGACGTTCGTGCTCGGCAGCACGGCGGCGAAGCTTCAGCTCGTCGTGTCGGACGTGTACGGGCCGATCTTCACGCAGGTGCTCGATGTCGTGCCGCCCGACGTGCCGACCTCGATCGTGGGTCAGGGCGCGGCGACGAACATCCGGCTGCAGTGGCGCAAGGTGGCGGACGCCGACCTGCAGGGCTACGTCGTGTACCGCGGACCGTCCGCCAGCGGCCCGTGGACGCGGGTCAACGTGACGCCCACCGACCGCACCGCGTACTACCTCGACGAAGGGCTCGCGCCGCTCACCCGCTATTACTACTACGTCACCGCGGTGGACTCGTCGGGAAACGAGTCGTCGCCCTCGGCGGTCACCAGCTTCAGCACCAACCCGCCCAGCCACGCGGTGTTCCCGATCGAAATGAGTCGCGAGACCCCGGCCTCGGTGGCGGTGGACCATGTGTGGCCCGACCATCCGCTTTCGATCGTGGCGGGCGCCGACGTGCTCTACGCCTTTCATCCCGACGGCAGCTCGCCCGTGGACGCCGACGGCGCCGGCAGCACACCCGGCGATTTCACGCGCCGCGGCGCGTACTACGCGGCCGGCCCGTCCATCGCCGACCTCGACGGGGACGGCATGGCCGAGATCGTCGGCACGTCGTGGGACTCGACGGGCGCCTACGCGTTCCGGCGCGACGGTTCGGTCATCCCGGGCTGGCCCGTCAAGGGGCCCGACCCGGTGTGGTCGTGCGCCGCGCTCGGCGACGTCACCGGTGACGGACTCCGCGAGGTGATCTGGGGGAGCAACGGCAACCGCATCCACGCCACCTCCTGGCAGGGCGTCGAACTGCTCGACGGCGACGCCAACCCGGCGACGCACGGCGTCTTCAAGGTCCTCGGGGCGCCATACAACTTCTCCACGCCCGCCATCGCGGACCTCGACGGCAACGGCATCAACGACATCATCGTCGGGGGCGCCGACGGCTGGCTCTACGCGTGGCGCGCCGATGGCTCGAACCTGCCGGGGTTTCCGGTGTACCTCGGCGGCAGCATCTCGGCGTCGGTGGCCGTGGGCTACCTCGACGGTGCGGGCGACACGCAGCTCGACATCGTGGCGCCCGCCACCGACGACTCGCTTTATGTCCTCCGGGCCGACGGGTCGCACCGCCCGGGGTTCCCGCAGTGGATCAAGCTCAACGGCACGAGCAAGACGCCGTCGCCCGCGCTCGCCGACATCAACAACGATGGCTATCTGGACATCGTGCAGGCGAGCACCAACGGCGGCCTGTATGTGTATCAGCGCACCGGCGCGCTGCTCTTCCCGTGGCTCAACGTGCGCTACAGCCCTTACACGAGCGGTGCGTCCGAGAGCAGCCCGGTCGTGGCCGACATCAACGGCGACGGCTGGAACGACATCCTCATGGGCGACGAGAGCACGCAGCTCACGGCCTTCAGCGGCAACGGCGCGACGATGCTGGCGGGATTCCCCATTGTGCTGGCGGGGGAGATCCGCGGCACCCCCGCGGTGTGCGACTGCGACGGCGACGGCCTGACCGAGATCGTGCTCGCCGGCTGGGACAAGAACGTGTACGTGTGGGACTACGACTTCCCGTTCTCGCCGGGCGGGCCGCCGGCGTGGCCGCAGTTCCACCACGACGCGGCGCGCACCGGTCTCGCCTCGAACCCTGCGTTCGTGGACGTGCCGGACGGTGGCGGGCCGGTCGGGGCGCCGCAGGCCGTCGCGTTCGCGGCGCCGGCGCCGAACCCGGCGCGCGGCCTGACCCGGCTGTCGTGGAGCGTGCCGCGGTCGGAAGAGGCGGCGCGCTTCGAGGTCGCCGCCTTCGACCTCGCCGGGCGCCTGGTGCGCACGATCGCTGCGGGCCCGGCCAGCGCGGGACGTCACACCGCAGAGTGGGACCTGCGCGACGCGTCCGGGGCGCCGGTCGAAAACGGCGTCTATTTCCTGCGCTTCTCGCTCGGCGCGACCTCGGCGACGCGCAAGCTCGTCGTGCTGCGCTGAGCCGCCCCCGCGCGGCCGTCGGGGCCGCGGTGCGCCGGGCGCCCCGGCCGCGCCGCGGCCCCCCGCGTGCGGGGCTTGACCGTGCGCGCCGCGCCCGCCTAACGTGCCCGGCCTTCTCGACCCCCCGATGGAGACGCCGCCACCGATGAACGTCCGCGTCCGATTCGCGCCCAGCCCGAGCGGGCATCTGCACGTGGGCGGGGCGCGCACCGCGCTCTTCAACTATCTGTTCGCGCGCAGCCGCGCCGGGGTGTTCGTGCTGCGCATCGAGGACACCGATGCGGCGCGCTCGACCGACGAGTCCGTGCGCGGCATCCTCGACAGCCTGCGCTGGCTCGGGCTGACATGGGACGAGGGCCCGGGCGTCGGCGGACCGCACGCGCCGTACGCGCAGGCGCAGCGCCGCGCGCTGTACGACGCGGCGGCGCGCCGGCTGCGCGAGATCGGCGCGGCGTATCCGTGCTACTGCACCGCCGACGAGCTCGCCGCGCGCCGCGAGAAGCTCGCCGCGCGCGGCGAGGACTCGCGCTACGACGGCCGCTGCCGGGCGCTGGACGACGCGGCCCGTGCTCGCCTTGCGTCCGAGGGGCGGGCGCCGGCGCTGCGCTTCGCGACCCCCGCGTCGGGGGAGGTGGCGTGGGACGACGTGGTGCGCGGCCGCGTCGTGTTCCAGGCCGGCGTGCTCGACGATTTCGTGCTGGTGCGCTCGGACGGGTTGCCCACCTACAACTTCGCGTGCGTCGTGGACGACCACGACATGGAGATCACGCACGTCGTGCGCGGCGACGACCACATCTCGAACACGCCGCGCCAGATCCTGCTGTACCGCGCCTTCGGCTGGGCGCCGCCGGTGTTCGCGCACGTGCCCATGATCCTCGGCGCTGACGGTTCGCGGCTCTCGAAGCGCCACGGCGCAACGAGCGTCGAGGCGTTCCGGGACCTCGGCATCCTGCCGGGGGCGATGGTCAACTTTCTCGCCCTGCTCGGCTGGTCGTACGACGGCCAGCGCGAGATCTTTTCGCTCGCCGAACTCGAGCGCGTCTTCACCCTCGAGCGCGTCGGCACCAATCCCGCCGTGTTCAGCCTCGAGAAGCTCGAGTGGATGAACGGGCAGCACCTGCGGCAGCTCGACGCGGGCCATCGCCAGCGGCTCGTCGAGGAGTTTCTGGCCGCCCGCGGCCGCGATCTTTCGGGCCGGCCGCCCGAGTGGCGGGCGCTGTTCGTGCGCGCGCTCGGTGAGCGGCTGCGGACGCTCGCGGACGCCGAACGCTACGGGGCGTTCGCGCTCGACGAGACGCTCGACATGGACGAGGCGGCATGGGCGGGCGTGCGCGCGAGGCCCGAGGCGGGCCCGCACCTCGCCGCGCTCGCGGACGCGCTCGCGGCGCTGCCGTCCTTCGATCTGGAGCGGGTCGAGCAGGCGACGCGCGGGCGGGCCGCGGAGCTCGGCATGAAGGCGGGCGAACTCATCGGGCTGGCGCGGGTGGCGCTCACCGGGCGCACGTTCAGCCCCGGAATCTTCGAGGTCATGGCGCTGCTCGGGCGCGAGCGCACCGTGGAGCGGCTGCGCGCGGCCGCGGCGCGCTGGGCGAAAGAGGCGGCGGCGACGGCCGGATGAGGGGTGCGCTTGCCTCGTGGCGCGGGGTCGGGTACTGTCCCGCACCGTTTCCGCTGCCCGGTGGTGTAACGGTAGCACGACTGGCTCTGGACCAGTTAGTCGAGGTTCGAATCCTTGCCGGGCAGCCATCCCGCGAGACCGCCGCCGCCGCGGCGGTCTCGCGCTTTGGGCCCGCGGACGCCGCGGCCTCGGCGGCGCGCGCGGGGATTCTTGACGGCGCGCGGTCCTGCGGCTAGATTGCCGCCCGCCTTGTCGCGCTCCGTGCGTGGAAGGTGGCGCTATCGTCTAGGGGTCTAGGACAGGTGGTTCTCAGCCATCAGACCGGGGTTCGAATCCCCGTAGCGCTACCAGTCCTTCCACGCGCGGAGCGCGCGGTCGTTCCGGCCCGTTCCTTCCGGCCGTGAGCTCGCCCCGGCCGGCGCAGCCCGCGGCGCGGCGCGATCCGCTGGCCGCGATGGCGTGGGCGGCGCTCGTGCTGGCGCTCGCCGCGCCCATCGGCTGGGGCGCCGTGCAGCCGAACTCGTGGGACGTGGACAACATCGCGCCCGGCTCGGTGCTGCGCGGGCTGGCCGCCGGCTTCGGTCCCGGCTGGCATGCGTCCTACGGGCCGCTGCCCTACCTCCTCACCGCGGTCCTCTACCTGCCCGTGCTGGCGGCCCTGCGGCTCGCGGGCGCCCTCGGTGAGCCGGCCGCCGAGTTTCCGTACGGGTTCGCGCATCCCGACGCGGCCATGTTCGCCCTCATTCTCATCGCGCGCGCGCTCACGCTGGCGCTGGCGCTCGGGCTGGCATGGTCGCTCGTGCGCGCGCATCGCGCCGCCGGCGGGCGGCGCGGGTGGATCGTGCCGCTGCTGCTGCTCGGTTCGCCGGTGTTCGCGTACTACGCGCGCACCTCCAACGTGGACATGCACTACGCGTTCTGGCTGGCGGCCGCCTTCGCGCTCGCCGAGTCACGCGCCGCGACCCCCGGCCGGCTGGCCTGGGCCGCGGCCGCCGCGACGGCGGCGCTGTGCTCCAAGGAGCAGTCCGCGCCGCTCGCCGTGGTCGCCGGCGGCTGGGCCCTGTGGCGCGCCGCGCGCGGCGACGCCGGGCCGCGCCGCGCGCGCGCGGCGGCGGGTGTCGCGGGCGCCGCGCTCGCCACGTACGTTGCGCTGTACGCGCTGCCCTTCAACCTCGAGGGATGGCGCGCGCATCACCACTTCGTGTTTCACGTGGCCAGGTACGAGCGCGCCTACCCGCTCACGCCCGGGGGGCTCGCCGGGCTCGCCGGACGCCTGGTCGAGCTGGCGCCGGTCGGGCTCGGCTGGCCCGTGCTGCTCGGACTCGCGCTCGCGATCGTCGGGCGCGCGCCGCTCGCCGGGCTGGGGCCGCGCGCGGTCGCCGTGGGGCTCTACGTCGCCGGCTTCCTCGCTCCGGTCGGCTACGTCTATCCGCGCTTCCTGCTGCCGCTGCTGCTGCTCGCGGTGCCCCTCGCGGCGCGCGGCGTGGAGGCCGCGCTCGAGCGCGCGGCGGGTCGCGCGTGGGCCGCGCCGCTCGCCGCGGCGCTGGCGGTGCTGGCCCTTACGGGCGCACCCAATCTGGCGCGCGTCCAGCTCACCGACACGCGCCTCGCCGCGGGAGCGTGGCTGCGCGCGCGCGTGCCGCCGGGCGCGACCGTCGAGATCGCCGGCAACCCGCGGTTCCAGCTCCACCCGCCGCGCGACGTGCGCGTGCTGGTGACCTCGCCCGACTCGCTGCGCGCCTCCCCGCGCGGTCCGCGCGGAGACGTCGTGCTGCTGTCCGGCGTGGACGGCGCGTTCTTTGAGCGCGACCCCGCGGTGCGCGCCGCGTGGTACGACTCGCTCGCGGCCGGTTACGAAGGGCCACGCGTCTTCCGTCCCGCCATGGACCCCGGGAACGTGCGCGATTTGTTCGTATCCCCCGAGGTACGGGCGTGGGTGCGACGTGGTCTGCCGCCGCGCGCGCCCGGCGACGGCGGGCGCGCGCGGTGAGCGCGTCGCGCGCCGTTCACGGTGCGCGAAACACGATCATGCCCGCGGTGTCGGCCAGCACCAGGCCCGGCTGCCCCGCCGCCTGCGGCGGCATGAACCGCGCGCGCAGGCTGCCGTCGCGGCCGCCGAACGAGAACACCGGATCGCCCGCGGCGCTGAGGGCGAGTTCTGCGCGGCGGTGTCCGGCGGCGTCCGACATGTAAAGCACCAGCGAGCCGTCGGGGGACAGCCGCCACATCGCGCGGGCCTTGCCGTGCGCGTCGTTGAGTCGCAGCGCGACCGTGCCGTCCTGAAGTTCGGCGAGTTCGGCGCGCGCCGCGCCGCCCGCGCCCGCCACCACGAAACGGCGCGCGGTGTGGCGCGGGCGCAGCGGCAGCACCTGCCAGGCGAGGTTCAGCACCAGCAGCAGCGCGAGCACCGCCGTGATGGCCGCCAGCCGGCGCTGGCCACGTTCCAGCCGGTCGAGCCGGCCGGCATCAGGGGCGCCGCCGGCCGCGGCCGCCGACTGCCCGTCGTGGGGACCGTGAGACATGGTGGCTCCGATCTCAGGAGAGGGGAAACCTCACGGCGCCCTGGCGCCGCATGCGCGATGCTCCTCGGGACTCGCAAAATGCACGTACCGAACGTGCTAACACATTACAGTTCATTTGCTTGACAGGTTTTGCCGACGCTCCGTAGAATGCCCCGCGACGAAGCGCTCGACCGGGGGAAAGCAACCCCGGATGGAGGTTCCTGTCAACCCAGACGAACATTCGTCGGAGCCCGGCCGCGCGGGGCGGACCCCGCGCCGGCTCCGATGTCCCCTCGGACTCACCGGGCACGAACTTCGCAAGTCGCCCGGCGGGCAGGCTCGTGCGTACCCGGCGGCGTCCCCCGGCAGGGATCGCGCCGGGGACGCGCCGCGGCCGCTGTGCGAGCGCCGTGGCCCCATATCGGGCGCCGCGCCCCGGATGACCGGACCATGAGACTGCGAAAGGCCCCGCGCTTCGTGCTGCTGACGCTCGGGTACGCCCTGCTGCTGCAAGTGGCGTACGTGGCGTCGCTGCTGCTGCGCTTCGAGGGCGCCATCCCCGAGCGCTACTGGCAGGGCTACCTCCAGGTCACGCCGTGGTTCACGGGCCTGTCGCTCGCCGGCTACTTCGCGTCCGGCCTGTTCCACGGCCTGTGGCGCTACGCCAGCACCGTCACGCTGTTCCAGGTCTTCAAGGGCGTGACGTTGTCCGCGGCGAGCCTCGTGGGCGTGCTCCTGTTCACGATCGAGCCGCTGTTCCCGCGCAGCCTGATCGTGATGGTGTGGTTGTGGGAGCTGGTGCTGCTCGGCGGCGTGCGTTTCGCGTGGCGCCTGTCGCGCGAGCGGGTGCTCGGCCCCATGCCGTCGCGCGCGCTGCGCACGCTGGTCGTGGGCGCCGACCACACCGGCGTGCACCTCGTGCAGGAAATGCGGCGCGGCGCCGAGGACGGCCCCGAGGTGCTCAACCCGATCGGCTTCATCGACGACGACCAGCGCCTCACGGGCCACCTCGTCGAGGGCGTGCGCGTGTGGGGCACGCTCGGCGATCTGCCGCGCGTGCTCGAGGAGCAGCGCGTCGAGATGGTCATTCTCTCGGACGCCGGCATCCCGGCCAAGGTCGTGCGCGAGATCTCGCGCTACTGCGCCGAGGCCAACGTGCGCGTCAAGACGCTGCCGGGCCTGTCGGACCTGCAGCCGGGCCGCACCGCCCTCTCGCAGATGCGCGACATGCGCATCGAGGACCTGCTCGGCCGCCAGCCGGTGCAGCTCAACCTCGGCGAGCTGGCGGAGTTCCTGCGCGGCCAGCGCGTGCTCGTGACCGGCGCCGGCGGCTCGATCGGCTCGGAGCTCGCGCGTCAGGTCGCCGGGTTCGGGCCGACGGCGATCATGCTCTTCGACCACGCCGAGAACGGCCTGTACTTCATCCACAACGAGCTGGCGGCCCAGCACCCGGAGATGGAGCTGCTGCCGGTGGTGGGCGACATCCGCGACGCGCGCGCCGTGGAGCTCGCGTTCCGGCGCTTCAAGCCCACGGTGGTGTTCCATGCCGCGGCCCACAAGCACGTGCCGCTGCTCGAGGTGAGCCCGCGCGAGGCGGTGCTCAACAACATCGTCGGCACGCGCCTGCTCGTGGACGCGGCGGACCGCTTTGGCGTGAGCGAGTTCGTGCTCATCTCGACCGACAAGGCGGTCAACCCGACGAGCGTCATGGGCGCGTCGAAGCGCGTGTGCGAGATGCTGCTGCAGGCGCGCTCGCGCCGCAGCGCGACGCGCTTCGTGGCGGTGCGCTTCGGCAACGTGCTGGGCAGCGACGGCTCGGTCATTCCGCTGTTCCAGAAGCAGATTGCGCGCGGCGGCCCGATCACCGTGACGCACCCCGAGGCGCGGCGCTACTTCATGACGATCCCCGAGGCGGTGCGCCTCGTGCTCCAGGCCGCGGCGATGGGGCGCGGCGGCGAGGTGTTCCTGCTCGACATGGGCGAGCAGGTGCGCATCACCGACCTGGCGCGGCAGCTCATCCGCATGCAGGGGCTGCGCGAGGGGGAGGACATCGAGATTCTCTTCACCGGCCTGCGCCCGGGCGAGAAGCTCTACGAAGAGCTGCATTCGGACGCCGAGCGCACGCGCATCACGCGCCACGAGCGCATCCTGGTGTGGGACCTCGATGCCAAGCAGGAGGACGTGCTGCTCGCGGAGGTGGCCGAACTCGAGCGCGTCGCGGAGGAGGGCGATCCCGAGTCGGTCAAGCGCATGCTCCACCACATCGTGCCCGAGTACGTCGAGCCGCGGCTCGATCCGGTCCCTCCGGTGCCCGCGGAGGCGGTCGTCGAGCTGCCCGCGGCGCCGCCGCCGCCGCGCCCGGAGACCGCGCCGGACTGGGGCGGCCGCGGGCGGCGCCTGCTCGACGCGGTGGTGGCGGCCGTGCTCCTCGCGATGTGCTCGCCGCTGTGGGCCGCGATCTCGTTCGAGGCGCGCCGCCGGGGCCTTCCGGCCACCTTCTCGGAGACCCGCGTCGGGCGCACGCGCCGTGTCGGCCAGCGCCGTGCGCATCGGTCGCGCACGGCCATCGACCGGCGCAGCATCGAGCGCCGCACGCAGGACCTGCTCGGCGAGCCCATCGTGTGCCAGCGCTTCCGCACCGACGTCGGCCCGGTCAGTCGCTGGGCCGGGCGCCACCGCCTCGACAAGCTCCCGTTCCTGCTCAACGTTCTGCGCGGGGAGATGGCGATCGTCGGCCCCAAGCCGGAGAAGGAGGAGCTCGTGCTGCGCTGGAAGTCCCTCATCCCGGACTACGACCGGCGCTTCACCGTGCTGCCCGGCGTCACCGGGCTCGCGCAAGTGTCGGGGTGTCCGGATTCGGACCTCGAAGGCGTGCGCCGCCGCGTGCTTTACGATCTGCACTACGTGGACCACCGTTCCCTGCTGCTCGACGTGCGGACCCTGCTCCGCACCCTCGGCGTCGTGCTGCGCCGGCCGCGCGTGGGCGGCGCGGCGGTCCATCCCCACCCGAATGGCGCGCCCGCCGCGGAGGCGCCGTCTCCGGTCAAAGGAGTGACCCCATGAGGAACGCGTTGCGCGCATGGGCCCGGTCGGTGCTGGTCGCGCTGGCCGTCGCGTCGGCCGCGCCGGCCGCCGCCGCCGACTACGTGCTGGGCATCGAAGACGAGGTCGCGATTTCGGTGTGGCTGCACCCCGAGCTCGAGCGGCGCGTGGTCATCGGCCGCGACGGGGCGATCGTCTTTCCACCGCTCGGCTCGGTGCCGGCGGCGGGGCTCACCACGAAGCAGCTCGGCGAGCGCCTCGGCGACCGCCTCACGACCTATCTGCGTCAGCCCACCACGGTGACCGTCACCGTGGCGCAGTTCGTCGCGCGCAGCGTGTTCGTATCGGGGGCCGTCAACAAGCCGGGGCGCTATGGCTTCGAGGAGATCCCCGACCTGCTGTCGGTGCTCAACGCGGCGGGCGGCGCGGTGCCGGGCGCCGACCTGACGCGCGTCCAGATCATCCGCAAGGCCGGCACGGGCCGGGGGGTGGAGCACGTGGACGTGCTGAGCGCCCAGCGCAGCGGGGACACCTCGGCGCTCCCGACGCTCGAGCCCGGCGATGTCGTCAACGTGCCGTCCTACATGGGCGCCTTCGCGCCCACGCCCGGCGACGCCTTCGCCGTGCTCGGCGAGGTCAAGACTCCCGGCGTCTATCAGGCGGGCTCGCAGACCACCCTGTGGCTCGCCCTGGCGCAGGCCGGCGGGCTCACGCCGGCCGGAGACCTCAGCAAGGTGCGCATCGTGACCGTGACCGCGGAGGGGCAGCAGGTCACCACCGCCAACCTGCGCGACGTGCTGCGGCGCGGCGGGGGCGGCGTGCCCCTCGTGCGCCCGGGCGACGTGGTGTACGTGCCCAACAGCACGGGGAGCCTCGCCGCCAAGGGATGGACCGGCCTGACGCAGGCGCTCGCGCTCACGCGCGACCTCGTCAACATCGTCATCATCGCCGACTATCTGGACAAGCGAGACCAGCCATGACCCACGCTCCGGAACGCGGGGCGCACCCGCCCGCATTCGATCTCCACCAGGTCGGCCGCATGCTCGCCCGGCGCCGCTGGCTGCTCATCGCACCGTGGGCCGTGGCCGTCCTCGCCGGGACCGCCGCCGCGTTCCTGCTGAGGCCGGTTTACTTCAGCGGCGTGACCATGCTCCTCGAGCGTCCGACCAAGCTCACCGGGCCGCTCGGCGGCATCGTCGGCGGCGGCACCGCCGCCGAGCAGCAGGCGGAGGTCATGCGTGAGCAGGTGCAGAGCAGCCTGTTCCTGCGCAGTGTGATCACCGCGAGCGGCGTCAAGTCCGACCCCGCGACGCGCGCCTGGGCGTTGCGCTCGGCGCGCCGCGGCGCGGGCGTGTCCGAGGACGACGCCATCGAGGCGTTCCTCGTGGAGTATCTGCGCGACGCCGTCACCATCCGGCGGCAGCGCGGCGACGTGTTCCAGATCATCGTCGGCGACTTCGATCCGGCGCGCGCGCGGCGCTTCGCCGAGGCGGTCTCGAACCAGTTCGTGATTTCCTCCAAGGCGGCGCAGCTCGAGGCGGTGCGCGCCACGCAGGAGTTCAGCGTCGAGCAGCAGCAGATCTACAAGCGCCGCCTCGAGGAGGCCGAGGCGCGGCTCGAGGCCGCGCGCCGCGCTTCGCTCGCCAGCCAGATGAGCGCCGGGGTGGTGACCGCCGACAACCTGGTGCGCGCCCGGGCGCTTGCCGACGCCGCCGCCATCGAGGTCGACGAGCAGCGCCAGCGCGTGGCCGGCCTGCGGGCGTCGCTCGCCGGCCGCGTGCGCGACGCCGACGTGCAGGCGCTCGGCTCGCCGGAGTCCGCCTCGCTCACCGCGCAGCTCGCCGGGCTCGAGCGCCGGCTGGCGCAGGACGAGCTCGGGGGCGGCGGGGGCGACGCCGGGCTGCGCGTGTCGCTCGCTCGCAAGGCCATCGAACTCGAGGCCGTGCTCGCCCGCCACGCGTCGGCCGCGCTGCCCGGGGCGCCGCCCGACGTGCGCGACGCGCTCGTGCGGCTGCGCCTCGCGCAGGCCGACCTCGAGGCCAAGACGGCGCGGCGCGACTGGATCGCCGGCGAGATCGCGCGCCACGAGTCGCGGGTGGTGTCGTCGCCCGACCGCGACCTCACGATCCAGCGCCTCGAGCAGGAGGTCGAGAGCCAGCGCACGCTGTATCTGTCGTTCCTGCAGCAGTCGGCGGCCTCTCAAATCACCGAGGCGTTCGAAAACGCGCGCGTCAGCGGCCGCTTCACCGTGCTCGAGCCGGCCAACCTGCCGCTCAAGCCAGGCAAGCCCAACCGGCCGCTGCTCATCCTGCTGTCGCTGCTCGCGGGCGGGATCGTCGGCCTCGGCACGGTGCTGGTCGCGGAGCAGCACGACCAGTCCATGAAAAACGCCGAGGAGGTGGAGAGTCTGCTCGGCCTGCCCGTGCTCGGCGCCGTGCCGCGCGTCGAGGAGCTGGAGCGCGGCGGGCGCCGCCCGCGGCACGCCGCGGGACTGCCGGCGCCCCGCGACGGGCTGCTCCAGCGCCTCAAGGTGGAGAGTCCGCTCGGCCTCGAGTTCCGGCGCATCTACCTCAACCTGGCGCGCGCCGGCGGGCGCACCATGCCGCGCACGCTGCTCGTCACGAGCGCGACGCGCGGCGAGGGCAAGACCACGACCTCGGCGTGCCTGGCGATCACGCTGTCGCGCGAGCGCCGCGAGAAGATGCTGCTCGTGGACTTCGACCTGCGCAGCCCGTCCCTGCACCGCGCGCTCGGACTTCCGGGAAGCAGCTGGGGGCTCGCCCAGATGCTCAACCAGCGCAACTTCGACGAGCGCTTCGTGCGCTCGACGGTCCTGCCTCACCTTGACTTCCTGCCCGCGGGGCGCAGCGAGCGGCCGGCCTCCGAACTGATTGACGACGAGGGCGTGGAGTGGTTCCTGCGCGAGGTCACTCAGCGCTATCCGATCGTCGTCATCGACTCGGCCCCCAACCTCGCGGTGCCCGACTCGCTCATCCTCGGCCGCATGGTCGAGGGGGTGCTGTACGTCATCAAGGCGGGCAGCACGGTGCGCAAGGCGGCCGAGTACGGCGTCAAGGTGCAGCGCGAGGCCCGCGACAACCTCGTCGGCGTGCTGCTCAATGACGCCGGCGAGATCCTGCCGCACTACTACGGCTACCGCAGCGGCTACTACGGCTACACCTCCACGGAGGCCATGGGCGGGGAGTCCTGATCCCCGCGGCGGCCCCGGCGCGCCGGGGCCGCAGGGAGCCCCACGTGCGCAGCATCCGCGTCCTCAAAAACGTCGTCACGAACTACGCCCGCTTCCTGCTCGGCGGGCTGACCGGTTTCGTGCTGACGCCCGTCATGGTCCACGCCATGGGGGACGGGGACTATGGCCTGTGGGTCGCGGTGTTTTCCCTGACGGGCTACTTCGGGCTGTTCGATCAGGGCCTGCGCCCCTCGCTCGTCCGCTACGTCTCGCGCGACCACGCGCGCGGCGACCACGACGGCCTCAACCGCACGATCAACACCGCCATCGCGCTGTTCGCGACGATCGGGCTGGCCACCGTGGCCGCCACCGCGTTCGTTGCCTCGAACTTCACGCGCTGGTTCAGGGTCGAGCCGACGCAGGTCGCCGAGGTCGGCGGCGTGGTGTGGATCGCGGGCCTGTCGGTGGCCGTCGGCTTCCCGCTCGGGGTGTTCGGCGCGGTGCTCTCGGGGCTGCAGCGCTACGACATCGGCAACTGGATCGGCATCGCGGTGACGGTGGCGCGCGCCGGCATCTTCGTGGCGGTGCTGCGGCTCGGCGGCGGACTGGTCGAACTGGCGTGGGCCTCGTTCGTCATGAACCTCGTCGGGCATGCCGTGACGTGGGCGTGGGTGCACCGCCTGCTGCCGCGCCTCGCCTACGGGGCGCGCTGGGTGTCGCGCGAGCACCTCGGGCTCATCGGCGCCTACGGGTCGATCGCCTTCCTCGGCGCGCTCGCGAGCAGCATCGCGTTTCAGACCGACGCGCTCGTCATCACCGCCTTCATCGGCGCGGCGTCGGTGACGCCGTTCGCGATCGCGGCCGGGCTGGTCGAGACCGTGCGCTCGCTCGTCCACTCCGCGACCTACGTCTTGTCGCCCACGGCGAGCGAGCTCGAGACGCGCGGCGAGACCGGCACGCTGCACGCCATGCTCGTGGCGGGGGCCAAGTACTCGGTGCTCGTGAGCTGGCCGGTGCTGTGGGGGCTGCTCGTCTTCGGCGAGGCGTTTCTCGTGACGTGGGTCGGCGAGCCCTACCGCACGGCCTTCCCGGTGCTCGCGATCCTCACCGCGCCGACATTCGTGGCGCTGCCGCAGGCGACCGCCGCCGCGCTGCTGTTCGGCGTCAGCCGGCACAAGGGCGTCGTCGCGCTCTCGCTGCTCAACGCGGCCCTCAACCTCGGCCTGTCGGTGTGGTGGGCGCGGCCGTTCGGGGTGGCGGGCGTGGCGATGGGCACCGCCGTGCCGCTCGCGCTCGTCTCGGGCGTGGCCATGATGGTGTACGCGTGCCGGGCGCTCGGCATGCCGCTCGCCGCCTACCTGCGCGACGGCATGCTTCGCCCCGGCCTGGTGAGCCTCGCCTTCCTCGTTCCGGCGCTCGTGGTGCGCCGGCTGTGGGACCCGGCCGGTTGGCTGCCGCTCGGTGTGGCGTGCGCCGGGTGCTGGGCGGTGTTCGCCGCGTGCGCGTGGGCGCTGGGCGTGGACGCCGGCGAGCGCGCGCGCTGGGGCCGCATGTTCGCCGGCCTCACGGGGCGGCACGCTCCGGCCGGCGCGGAGGGCGCGTGAGCGCGGCGGGGGCGGCGCGCCCCGCCTTCGCGGTGGCGGTGCCGGCGCGCGACGGGCTGCCCGACGTGCTCGACGCGGTGCGCTCGGCGCTCGACCAGACGCTGCCGCCGGCCGAGGTCGTGGTGGCGGACGACGGCTCGGCCGACGGCACCGGGGACGCCGTGCGCGCCGCGTTCGGCGACCGCGTGCGCGTGCTCGCGGGGCGCTGGGGCAGCGCCGCGGCGGCGCGCAACGCCGCGTGGCGGGCGTCGCGCGCGCCGTGGGTGGCGTTCCTCGACGCCGACGACCTGTGGTTTCCGGACAAGCTCGAGACCGCGGCTCGCGCGCTGGCCGCGGCGCCGCGCGCCGAGTGGTTCTTCAGCGACGGCGCGTTCCGCACGCTCGAGGGCCGCCTCGAACCGTCGTGGTTCGGCCTTTACGCCGACGTGGACGATGGCTACGTCGGCGCGCCGCTCGCGCAGCTCATGGAGGTCAACTTCATCCTGACGTCGTCGGTCGTGGCGCGCCGTGACGCGCTCGAGGCGCTCGGCGGCTTCCGCGAGGACATGACGCACGCCGAGGACGCCGACCTGTGGATCCGCCTCGCGCGCCGCGCGCCGGCGGCCGCCTCGGCGCGCGCGCTGGTGCGCTACCAGCACCGGCCCGGCGGGCTCACGCGCCAGGTCGAGGCGCGCCTGGCGGGCACCGCGTCGCTGTTCCGTCGCCTGTCCGCCGACGGCTCGCTCGACCCGGCGCTGCGCCGCGTCGCGCGGCGGCGCGTGGCGCTCGCCGAGCACAAGCTGGCGGTCGCCGCATTGCGCGAGGGCCGTCGCGCCGACGCGCGGCGCCACCTGCGCGGCGCGTGGCTGTTCCCCGAGCGCGCGGTGGCGTGGGCGGTGCTGTGCGCCGCCGCGTGGGCCCCCGCCGGCGTGCTGGCGCGCGGCCGGCGCAGCCGGACGCTCACGCGCGGCGTGGCGGCGCCCCTCGGGCGCGGCCGGCGCGTGCGGCTGGCGGCGGACGCGGCCGCCGGGAGGCCGTCGTGAGCGGGCCGCTGCGCGGTGTGAGCGCGGTCGAGGACGCCCGCCGGGCGGCGCGCGTCCAGGGCGAGCGGCTCGGGCGCGCCGTGCTGCCCGCGCTCGCCGCCGGGCTGGCGCTCGCCATCGTGGCGCTGTTCGTGGTGCTTGACTACGGCCTCGACCAGAGTTCGCACCGGCTCGTCAAGATCCTCGCCGGCGCCTCGCTCGTCGCCGGCGTGCTGCTGCGGCCCCACCTCGGCCTGCTCACGCTGCCCGTGCTCACGCCGTTTCTGCCGATGCTGCCGAAGCTGCCGGTGCCGGGCATCAACGCGCTCAACGTCGCGCTGTGCACGGTGTTCCTGGCGTACGCCATTCCGGCGGCCGTGCGTCGCGAGCCGCTGTTCAAGGCCGGCCGGCTCGGCGGCCTGCTCGTGGCCCTCGTGGCGCTCGCCGGCCTCTCCATCGGGCGCGGCGCGGCGTTTCCGAGCGCGCTCGACTACGACCCGGGTTTCGCCGGCCAGCAGCTGCTGCGCGTGTCCATGACGTTCGTCACCTACTTCATCGGGCTCGCCATGTCGCGCGAACCGCGCCACCGCCGCGCGCTGGTGTGGGCGGTGGTCGCGGGGCTTCTCGTCGAGGCCGTGTACACCATCCTGCAGGGGCGCACCGGACGCGGCGGGCGCGCGGTCGGCTCGATCGGCCAGTCGAACGACCTCGGCGCGTTCCTCGCGCTGTTCACGGTGTTCTCGGGGGCGCTGTGGTTCGGCGTGCGCGCGTGGACCGGCCGGCTCGTGCTGGTGTCGGCGCTGGTGGCCGGCACGTGGGGCATTCTGCTGTCGGTGTCGCGCGGGGCGATGGCGGCGGTGGTCGCGGGACTCGCGCTCGTGGCGCTGTTCCGCTCGCGGATGCTGCTCGTGCTGATCGGCGCCGCGCTCGTCACGTCGCCGCTGTGGGCGCCGGACTACGTCAAGGAGCGGGTGCTCAGCACCCAGGTCGAGGACGAGACCTACGACGAGGTCATGCTCGAGTCGTCGAGCCGGCTGCGCGTGGACACCTGGGCGGCGATCGTGGACATCGTGCTCGAGAACCCCATCATCGGCGTCGGTTTCAACGGCCTCGGCGCCCTGCTTCCCGAGGTCGGCAGCGCGCGCGGCGTGCAGGTCAAGGACTCGGCCCACAGCACGTTTCTGCGCTTTCTGGGCGAGATGGGCATCCTCGGGCTCGGGCTGTTCGTGTGGATCCTTGTGGCCTCGGCGCGCCTCGGCTGGGCGGCGTGGCGCCAGGGGCGCGACGCGTGGGAGCGCCACGTGGGGCTCGGCTTTCTCGCGGTGACGCTCGCGACGGTCGTCAACTGCCTGTTCGGGGACCGCTTCTACCAGATCACCATCAGCGGCAACTTCTGGCTGCTGGCCGCGGTCGTGGACAACCAGCTCGATCGCGAGGGGGAGCGCGCATGACCGCACGTCTCGCCCGCTGGGTCGCGAGCCTGGTGCGGCCGCCGCGCGCGGCGCCGGCGCGCCCCACGCTCGTGATCGTGCGCCACCATCGCGTGTACGCGCCCGGGGAGCGCCCGCTCTACCGCCTCGGCGTGTCGGCGCCGGTGCTCGAGGCGCAGCTCGCGCTGTTCCGCGCCCTCGGCCTCGCACCCCTCACCGTGAGCGAGGGGCTGGAGCGCCTCGCCGAAGGGCGTCCCGGGCGCTGGCTCGCGCTCACCTTCGACGACGGCTGGGACGACAACGTCGAGCGCGCACTGCCGCTGCTCGTGGCGCACGGCGCGCGCGCCACGTTCTATCTGACCGCCGGTCTCATGGAGGAGCGCGCGGCTCCGTGGTGGGACGTGCTCACCCACGCCCTCGAGCGCGCGCGCGTGCGGCGCGCGGCGCTCGCGTGGGACGGCGCCTCGGTCGCGCTCGAGCCCGGGACGCCCGCCGGGCGCGCGCGCGCCCTGCGCGCGCTGCTGCCCGGCCTGCGCGTGCCCGCGCCGGAGCAGGCGTCGCGCCTCGCGCGGCTGCGCGCGGCGCTCGGGGTGAGCGAGCCGGCGCCGTGCGGGCTGGCCACGTGGCCGCGCGCCGCGCGCCTCGCCGAGGCCGGCATGGAGATTGGCGCCCACACCCTGACCCACCCGTTCCTCAGCCTGCACGCGCCCGAGGCGCAGCGCGCCGAGATCGAAGGCTCCGTGACCCTCATCGAGCGGCGCCTCGGCGTGCGCCCGCGCGGCTTCGCTTATCCGGGCGGCGACCACGATGCCGCCACCGTGGACGCGTGCGCGCGCGCCGGCCTCGATCACGCGGTGACGACGCGCGCCGGCGACAACGACCCCGGCCGCCCGCGCCTCGAGCTGCGCCGCCGCGGGCTGTCGGACGGCGCCTGCCTCGGGCCGGGCGGGCGCTTCTCGCGGCGGCTGGCGCACGCCGAGCTCGACGGCGCGTTCGACCGGCTGCGCGGGGTGGAGGCCGCGACGTGAACCGCCCCGTGCGCGTGCTGTACGTGGTCGGCAACTTCGTCGCCGGCGGCGCCGAGCGGCACCTGCTCGAGCTGTGGCGGCGCCTCGATCGTGCGCGCTTCGAGGTCGAGATTGCGTGCTTTCGGCGCGAGGGTCAGTTCCTGCCCGACGTCGAGGCGCTCGGCTGGCCGGTCCACGATCTCGGCGTCGGCCGGCGCATCTACGACGCGCGCGGCTTGCTCGGCTTCCTGCGCCTCGTCCACCGCACGCTGTCCTTCCGGCCCGACGTCGTGCATGGCTACCTGTTCGGCCCGAACCTGTTCGCGGCGCTCGCCGGGCGCCTGTGCGGCGTGCGCGCCGTGGTCGTCGCCAAGCGCAACGTGGACGCCTTCGAGACGCCGCGCCAGGTGGCCCTGCAGCGCGTGGCGCACCGGCTCGCGACCCACGTCACGGCGGTGAGCGAGACGGTGGCCGGCACGGTGGAGGCGCTCGGCGTGCCGCGCGCGCGCATCACGGTCATCCCCAACGGCGTGGACGCCGCGCGTTTCGACGGGCCGGCGGCGGACCGCGCGGAGCTGGCGGCGGACGGCGCGCCGCTCATCGGCAGCGTCGGCTGCCTCGAGGCGCGCAAGGACTACGGCACGCTGCTCGAAGCGCTCGCCGACCTGGCGCGCCGCGGGGTGGCGTTCCAGGCCGCGCTCGTCGGCGACGGTCGCGAGCGCGCCGCCCTCGAGGCGCGCGCACGCGCGCTCGGCGTGGCCGAGCGCGTGCGGTTCCTCGGGGAGCGTCGCGATGTCGAGCGGCTGCTGCCGGCCATGGACGTGTTCGTGCTGTCGTCGCGCGAGGAGGGCATTCCCAACGCGCTGCTCGAGGCGATGGCCGCAGGGCGCCCGTCGGTGGCGACCGCGGTGGGCGGCACGCCGGAAGTGCTGCGCGACGGGGAGACCGGCTGGCTGGTGCCGCCCGGGGCGCCCGCGGCCCTCGCCGCCGCGCTCGCCGACGCGCTCGCGCGCCCGGACGAAGCGCGCCGGCGCGGCGCGGCGGCGCGGCGCTGGGCGCGCGAGCGGCTGTCCGTGGACGCCATGGCGCGGCGCCACGAGGCGTTCTACGCCGCCGCGGCCGGAGGGCGCCCGTGAAGCCCATCGTCTACGTCACCACCACCTTCCCGACGTTCGCGGCGTTCCTCGAGAACGAGGTGTGGCGCCTGCAGCGGCGCGGCGCCCCGGTGCTCGTGCTGACGCTGCGTCCGGTGCACCCGCATCACCAGCCGGAGCACGCGCCGCTGCTCGCGATCACGCGCTGGATCGGGCACCCGCTCGATCCGGCGTCGTGGCTCGCGCTGCTCGGCTGGCTGGTGCGCCGGCCGCACGTGCTGCTCTCCGTGTGGGGGCGCATGCTGTGGGCATCGCGCCGCAGCCCGTACGCGCTCGCCGGGCACCTCGGATATCTGCCGGCGGCCGCGCGCGTGGCCGCCCTCGTCGAGCGCGAGGGCGTCCACCGCGTGCACGGGGCGTGGGCCCACTTTCCGGCGAGCGTCGCGTACCTCGCGGCGCGCCTCACCGGGGCGCGCTTCAGCATGGCCGGCCACGCCGGCTCCGACCTCTACCGCACGCAGGCCTTCCTCGCCGAGAAGGCGCGCGCCGCCGACTTCGTCACCACCTGCGTGCGCGCCAACGGCGCCATGCTGCGCGCCCTCGCCGGACCGCGCGCGCGCGTGCACTGGATCTACCATGGCGTGGACCGCGCGCGCTTCGACGGCACCGGGCGCGCGCGCGATCCGCAGCCGCTGCTCGTGTGCGTGGGAAGGCTCGCGCCGACCAAGGGCTTCGACCTCGCGGTGCGCGCGCTCGGGCTGCTGCGCACGCGCGGCCTCGCGCCGCGTCTCGTGTTCGTCGGCGACGGGCCCGAACGGGCGCGGCTCGAGCGCCTGGCGGCCGAGGGCGGCGTCACGTCGCAGGTCGAATTCCGGGGCTTCCTGCCGCAGACCGAGCTGCTGCCCCTCTACCGGCGCGCGTGGCTGCTCGTGTCGCCAAGCCGCGTGCTCGCCAACGGGCACCGCGACGGCATTCCGAACGTCATCGTCGAGGCGCTCGCCATGGGCCTGCCGTGCGTCGGCACGCGCGCCGCCGGGCTCGAGGAGGCCGTCGCGCCCGGCGTCACGGGTGAACTCGTGGCGCCCGAGGATCCGGTGGCGCTCGCCGACGCGCTCGAGCGCCTGCTGCGCGATCCGGCGGAGGTCGATCGCCTGTCGGCCGCGGCGCGCGGGCGCGTGGACGAGGTGTTCGACGCGGACCGCAACTTCGAGCGGCTGTGGGCGCTGTTCGAGCGCGACGGCGACGTGCCGGTGGCGGACGGGGCGCCGGGCGCGGAGGGTGCGGCGTGAAGGTGGCGCACGTCATCGAGGCCATGCACCAGGGCGGCGCCGAGTCGCTTGTCGTCGAGCACGCGCGCCGCGCCGCGCCGGACGTGCGCACGCTGGTCGTGGCCCTCAATCGCGGGGGGCCGGCGCTCGAGGCCGCGGCCGCGGTCGGCGCGCGCACCGTGATGCTCGGCAAGGGCGGCGCCCGCCTCGGCGGGCTCGCGCGTCTCGTGCGGCTGCTGCGCGACGAGCGCGTGGACGTCGTCAACGGCCACAACCCGACCGGCGGCCTGTACGGCGCGCTCGCGGGCGCGCTGGCGGGCGTGCCGGCGGTGATCCGCACCGAGCACAGCATTCACTACCGGGGCCGACACTCGGCCGCCTACCCCGTCCTCGAGGTGGTCTCGACGCTGCTCGCGCGGCGCGTGGTGTGCGTGTGCGAGGCGGTGCGCGTGAGCCACGTCCGCCGCCTGCCCTGGGCGGCCGGGCGCTTCGTCACCGTGGCGAACGGCATCTCGCCCGCACCGCACACCCGGCCGCGCGAGGAGGTGCGCGCCGCGCTCGGGCTGCCGGCCGGTGCGGCGCTGGTCCTCACCCTCGGCAGCCTGACGCCGCAGAAGGCGCAGCACGTGCTCCTCGAGGCATTCGCCGAGGTCGCCGCGACGCGCCCCGCCGCGCGGCTGCTCGTGGCGGGCGAGGGGCCGCTGCGCGCGTCGCTCGAGGCGCGGGCCGCCGCGCTCGGGGTGGCGGACCGGGCGCGCTTTCTCGGCGCGCGCCTCGACGCCGCCGACCTGCTCGGCGCGTGCGACGTGTTCGCGCTGTCCTCGGTGCGCGAGGGGCTGTCCATCACGCTGCTCGAGGCGATGCGCGCCGGTCGCCCGTGCGTGGCGAGCGACGTCGGCGGCAATGCCGAGGCCGTCGCGCACGGCACGACCGGGCTCGTCGTGCCGGCCGGCGACGCCGGCGCGCTGGCCCGTGCGCTGGGCGCGCTGCTCGACGATCCGGCGCGCGCCGAGGCCATGGGGCGCGCCGGCCGCGAACGGTGGGCCGCGCGCTTCACCGCGGAGCGCATGGTGCGCGACACCGAGGCCCTGTACCGGGCGGCGCTCGCCGGGGCGGGACGGCGCGCGACGCCGGCCGCGGCCGCGCCGACGGGAGCGCCCGGGCGATGAGCATGCGGGTGTGGCGCACCGGCGAGCCGCTCGACCCGGCGTTCGCGGACGCCTGGGAGGGCACCCTCGCGCGCGCGCCGTGGGGGCACTTCGCCCTGCGCCTCGACTGGCTGCTCTGGTGTCACGACCACGGACAGCCGGGCCTGGCGGTGCTCCTCGAGCCGCCCGGCGTGACGGGCCTGATCGCCGCGCGCCGCGAGCGCGGCCTGTGGGTGTCGGGTCTGCCGTGGCGCTGGCAGGTGGCGGTCCCGTGCGAGGAGCGCGAGCCGCCGGGGCTGCTGGCGCCCGCGGAGGCGCGCGCGCTGTTCCGCGCCCTGTGCGAGGCGGCGCGCGGGGAACGCGTGCGCGCGCACCTGCCCGTCGCGCCGCCGCCGGGCGTGCCGGGCTACCCGGCCGGCAAGACCCTGCTCCATCGCATTGACGTGGACGACGCCACGCTGCTCGCCGTCATGGACAAGACCAAGCGCGCCGCGGTGCGCAAGGCGCTGCGCGAAGGCTGGACGGTGGAGGAGGCGGGCACGCTCGATCAGTTCCGGGAATTCGCCGAGGTCCAGCGCGAGACGAGCCGCCGCCACGGGATCTCCGCGCTCGACGCGCCGCACGACGTGCCTGCCCCCGGCGAGCGCTGGCGGGAGTGGGAGCTGCCGTGGATGTGGCTGCTCGTCGCGCGCCGCGAGGAGCGCGTCGGTTCGGGCTACGGGTTCGCGCTCGGCGCCGGGCGCGTGCTCGAGAGCCGCGCCGCCGGTTCGACGTCCGCGGCGCTGCGCGCCGGGGCGTTCGTGCTGCTCGCCTACGAGGGGGCGCGGCGCGCGCGTGAGCGCGGCTACCGCTGGCTCAACTGGGGCGGGGACACCTTCTTCAAGCGCGACGTGTCGGGCCGGCTCGGGGTGCGGGTGGACCTCCACGCGTGGCTCGGCGGATCGGGCGCGCGCGTGGTCGCGAACCACGCCGAGGCGCTGGCGCGCAGCGCGCGCGTGGCCGCCGCGCGCGCCGTGCGCGCGCTGCGCGGCGCCTCGCCGGACGCGCCGGCCAACGTGCGCACGCGCGGAGGCGGATCGTGACGCCGCTCGTGTGGCTCACGCGCGACCCGCTGCCGGCGGTGTTCCTCGTGACGTGGATGCGCCTGCTCGGCGGCGCGCCGGGCGCGCACTTCGCCTACCGCACGGACGTGCTGCGCTGGGACGCGCGCCACGGGCGCCACGCCGCGGCCGTGCTCGTCGAGGACGGCGGGCGCACCGGCGGCCTCGTGCTGCGCGAGACGCGCGAAGGCTGGGCGTGCGGGTGGCCGTGGCGGTGGTGCGCGATGTATTCGGGCTGGGCGGGATCGGGCCCGGTGGACCTCGAGGCCGACGACGCGGCGCGGCTGTTCGAGGCGGCGCGCGCCGTCGCCGGGCCGCGGCGGCTGCGGGCGTTCTTCCCGCACCCGCCGCCGCGCGGCGTGCCCGGCTATCCCGCGGGCGCGACCATCATGTGGTCCGTGGTGCACGACGACGGCGAGCTGCTGCGGAGCATGGGGGACTCGAAGCGCCGCATGGTGAAGCGGGCGCGGGCCGCGGGCTACGTCGTGCGCGAGGCCACTTCGCCGCACGACTTCAGGGCCTTCGCCGCGGTCCATGACGCGGCGCATCGCCGGCGCGCGGGGGCCGCCCCGCGCCCGGCGCCGCCCGCGGACCCGGCGCCCGGGGAAGGCTGGCGCGAGTGGGAGCTGCCGTGGATGTGGCTGCTCATCGCCGAGCGCAACGGCGTGGTGGCCTCGGGCGCGGGCGACAGCATCGGACCCGGGTGGAGCGTCGAGGGTCGCACCGCCGCGTCCGATCCCGAGGCGCGGCGCGAGGGCGCATTCGCCCTGCTGTGTCTCGAGGAGGCGCGCGCCGCCCGCGACCGCGGCTTCCGCTGGATCAACCACGGCGGCGACACGTACTTCAAGCGCGAGGTCTCGGGCCGGCTCGGCACGCGCGTGCCGATCTGGTGCTGGCTGTCGGGCGGCGGGGGCTGGCGCGCGGCGAACGTGTTCGAGGCGTCCTGGCGCGGCGCGCGCGCCAGGCTGGCGGCGCGGCGCCGGGGCACGGGCTCGCGCGGGAGCGCGTCATGAGCGGCGGCGCGGCGCTCGAGCGCGGGGCGGGCGCGCCGCCGCGCGCGGCGGGGAGGTGGGCGCGTCGCGTCGCGCCGGCCCCGGCGGGGGCGTACGGAGTGGTCAAGCGCGCGGTGGACGCGGTCGTGGCGGCGGTGCTGCTCATCCTGCTCGCGCCGCTTCTCGCGCTCGTGGCGGTCGCCGTGCGCCTCGACTCGCCGGGGCCCGCGCTGTTTCGCCAGCGGCGCATCGGCCGCGGTTCGGCGGAGTTCGTGATCCTCAAGTTCCGCACCATGAAGACCGGCACGCCGGACCTCGCCTCGCACCTCCTGCAGTCGCAGGCGGCGTCGCGCATCACGCGCCTCGGGGCGTTCCTGCGCCGCACCAGCCTCGACGAGCTGCCGCAGCTGTGGAACGTGCTGTGCGGCGACATGGCGCTCGTCGGGCCGCGGCCCGCGCTCCACAATCAGGACGACCTCATTGAGCTGCGCCGCGAGGCCGGCGTGGACGCGCTGCGGCCCGGCGTGACGGGCTGGGCGCAGGTCAACGGCCGAGACGAACTGCCGGTGCCCGACAAGGTGGCGTACGACCGCTGGTACCTCGAGCGCGTGGGGCCGCTCACGGACCTCGTCATCCTGCTGCGCACCGCGATCGTGCTGGTGACGGGCCGGGGGGTGAACTGACCGTGGCGCACGTGTCGGCGCCCGCGGCGCCCGCGCCTGCGGCGCGCATCGGCGCGCGCGCGCGCGCCGCCGGGCTGGCCGCGGCGGTGGTCCTGCTCGCGGCGATCTATCACCGCACGGCGGCGCAGCTGTGGGACACGTGGACCACCAACGACACCTACTCGCACGGGCCGCTCGTGCCGCTCGTGTCGGCGGCGGCGCTGTGGGCGCGGCGCTCGGCGCTGCGCGCCGCGTCCGCCGCGCCCGACGCGCGCGGCGCGTGGCTCGTGGCGGCCGGCTGCGCCCTGCACGTGCTCGGCGTGCGCGCCGACGTGTTCGCCCTGCAGGGCTGGTCGCTGCTGCCGGTGCTGTTCGGCCTCGTTCTCGCGTGGTTCGGCCCGGCGGCCGCGCGCGCGGCGGCGTTCCCGATCGCCTACCTCGGATTCATGCTCACGTTCCCGCCGCTGGTCGTGAACCAGCTGTCGTTCGCGCTCAAGGAGCTCGCGGTCGCGCTCTCGACGCGTGCCGCCGAGGCGCTTGGCGCGGTGCTGCAGCGCGACGGCATGACGCTCTACCTCGCCACCGGCGAGCTGCGCATCGAGCACCCGTGCTCGGGGCTGCGCTCGCTGCTCGCGCTGCTCGCCACCGGCGCGCTGCTCGGCTGGATCACGCCCGGCGGCCGCGCGCGGCGCCTGCTGCTCGCAGGCCTCAGCGTGCCCGCGGCGATCCTCGCCAACGCCGTGCGGCTCACCGCCGTGGTGCTGGTGGCGCACTACGGGAGCGTGAAGCAGGCGGCCGGGGCCTTTCACGACGCCTCGGGCTACGCCGTGTACCTGCTCGCGCTCGGGCTGCTCCTCGCAGCGCGGCGCGCCCTGCGGCCGCGCGCGGAGGCTGCGGCATGAGGACGCCCGCCGTGGTGCTCGCGCTGCTCGCCGCGACGGCGGTCTATGTCGCGCTCCATCCGCCCGTCAATCTCGCCGAAGGGCGCGGCGTGCTGGCCGCCGTGCCGCACGTCTTCGGGCCGTGGAACGGCACCGAGCTGTCGTTCGAGGACGCGGTGGTCGAGGAGCTGCGGCCCGACGACCTGCTCATCCGCCGCTACGAGCGCGGCGGCGAGCGCGCGTGGCTGTGCATCGTCTACCACCAGAACCGCCGCCACGGGGCGCATGACCCGCTGCTGTGCTACACGAGCCAGGGCTGGCTCGTCGGCCCGCGCACACGCGTGCGCGTGGACGACGGCACGCCCGCCGGGCTCGACGCCAACCGCTTCGTGGCGGACCACCCGCGCGCCCGGCGCCTCGTCTATTACTGGTGGTCCACCGCCGGGCTGTCGACCGCGGACCGCGACGCATTCCGCGCGCGCATGGCGCTCAGCGGAGCGCTCGACAACCGCTCGTGGGGGGCGTTCGTGCGCGTCGAGACTCCCATCGGCCCCGAGGGCGAAGCCCTCGCCGAGGCGCGCCTCGCCGATTTCGCCCGGCGCGTGGCGCGCGCGCTGCCGCCGGTGCTCGCGGCCCCGGAGGGACCGTGAGTCGCTTCGCGCCGCTCGAGCAGGTGGCGCTCGCCGGCCAGGCGCTGGCGCGCACGCTCGCGCTCCTGGCGCGCCCGGCGACGTGGGCGCCGTGGATCGTGCTCGGCGCCGTGCAGCTGGCGCTGGTCGTGGCGCTGTGGCACTTCGCCCACCCGTGGCTGTCGTGGGCCCTTGCGCCGTTCATCGCCGGCGCCGGGGGCGAGCCGCTGCTGCATTACCCGGAGGTGTTCCGCGTCCTGCCGGCGCTCTTCGGGCGCGCCAACCTCGTCGTCGGGGCGCTGCTCGGACCGGTCGTGATCGGCGCCGCGACGCTCCTCTTCGCGCGCGCGTTTCGCGGCGAGCCGGCGCGCGCCGGGGCGGCGCTGGCGGCCGCGGCGCGCCTCGCGCCGGCGCTGGTGCTCGTCCAGCTGCCGTTTCACCTGCTCGTGCTCGGCGCCGGGGCCGTGCTCGGCGGCGTGGCGGGCGGCGGTCGGGGCCTCCCGGCGCTGATCGCGACAGCGGGCCTCGCGGCCGCGTCGGTCGTGCTGCAGTCGCTGTTCCTGTACGCCGCGGCGCTCGTCGCGCTCGAGCGGCGCGGGGCCCTCGCCGCGCTCGCCGCGCTGCCGCGCACGTGGGCGCGCGGCTTCTGGGCGGCCCTCGTCCTCGGCGCGGCCGGCGTCGCCGCGCTGCTGCCCTTCCGCCTGCTCGAGGAGCAGACCGGGCTGCTCGTCGAGCGCGGGACGCCGGAACTGGCGGTGGCGCTGGTCGTGGCGCAGATCGCCGCCGGACTGCTCGTGTGGTACGCCCTCGCCGGCAGCGCGACGCTCGTTTACCTCGGCGCCATGGCGCCGGAGGACGAGGCGTGAGGCGCGTCACCGCCGCCCCGCTCGTGGTCCTGGCCGCGCTGGCCCTCGCCGGGTGCGGCGATCCCGGCCTGTGGGCGCGCTGGCAGGCGGAGCGTGCGGCCTGGCGCGCGCAGCGCCTCGCGGACCGCATCTCGATCCGCCCGTCGCTCGCCTCCGACGCCGAGTGGGCGCGCGCGGTGGCCGCGTTCGACGCCGTCGCGCGCCGCTGGCCCGCCGCGCGCTGGCTGGATCCCGGCGCGGGCCCGCGCGGGCGCGACGTGGCGCGCATCGCGCTGCGCGCGCGCATCGCCGCCGGGCACCTCGAGTTCGCGCGCGGGCGCGCGCCGGCGGCGCTCGCGGCGTGGACCGAGGCCGAGCGCGAGGCGGCGGCGCTGCCGGCGATCGCAGTCGAGGCCGCGACCGCGCGCGCGGAGGCGCTCGCCGCGCTCGGGCGCACGGTGGAGGCGGCGGCCTCGTGGGAGGAGATGCTGGCGACTTACCCGGTGCTCGATCCGGAGGACGGCGCGGCGCTGCCGGGGCTGCTGCGCGCGGCCGGCGAGGCGCCGCGGGCGTGGGCCGCCGCCGGCCGCGCGGCGGCGCGCGACACGGCGCTCGCGACCGGCGAGGCGGCGCTCGCGGGGGCGCTGGCGGAGGCGCGCGGGGAGGCCGCCGCGAGCGTGGCGGCGGCGCTGGCGCGCGTGCGCGACGCGCGCGGCGACGCCGCGGGCGCCGCCGACGCGCGGCGGCGCGGACTGGCGGCGCTGGGCTCGGCCGCGCGCCGTTCGGCGCTGGCGCTCGAGGGCGCCGAGGCGTGGCTCGCGGCGGGCGTGCCCGACTCGGCGCGCGCCTGGGCGGGGCGCGCGGCCGGCGAGGACGCCGGGGCGACGCTCGCCGCGCTGCGCATCGAAGCGCTCGCGCACGAGGCGGCGGGGGCGCCGCAGGCGGCGCTTGCCGCCTGGTCCCGCTTGCTCGCGGCCGCCTCGAAGGCGCAGGATGCTGCGGCGGAGGCGCGCTTTCGCCGCGGGGATCTGCTCGAACGGCTGGGTCAGTGGGAGCGGGCGCGTTCGGAGTTCCGGGCGCTCGCGGCCGCCTTCCCGACGCACCCGCTGGCGTTCGAGTCGTACGTGCGGGTCGTCCGGCACCACGAGCGCGCGGGCGAGGCCGACCTCGGGCGGCTCGAGGCCCGGCGCGCCCTGGAGACCATGAACTTCCTGATCGCCACCCAGCACGACGATGCGGTGCAGCGCCGCGCCCGGCGCGTGCGGGGCGAGCTGCGCGCCGCCGCCGAGGGCGCGCGCGCCGGCGCCGCGGAGCTCGCGGAGGTGTGGGCGCGCTGGCCGGGCACGCCGGAGGGCGAGGCGGCGGCGTTCCGCGCCGCCGAGCTGGAGGCGGGCGCGGGCGGCGACCGCGCGCGGGCGCGCGCGCTGTACGCGGACCTCGCGGCGCGCGCGGCCGACGCCGCGGCGCGCGCGCGCGCGCGCGCCGCGCTGGCGCGGCTCGGCGGCTGAGGGCGCCATGGTCGCGCTCGCCTCCCCGGTCCAGGTCGGCGTGGTTTCGGCCACCGCGTTGCTCATGGCGTGGATCGGCCTGCTCGTGCTGCTGCGCGGCGGGCACTGGCTCACGACGCTGTTCTTCGCCTCGTCGTTCCTCGTGCTCGCCGGCTTCGAGGCCGGCGTGATCGGGCTGCTGCAGGCCGACGCGCCGGCGGGGGGGCGCATGTGGGCCACCTACCTGGCCGGAGTCTCGGCGCTCGCCTCGTGGCTGTGGCTGTGCATGAGCGTGGTGCTCGCGCGCCCCGATCCGTGGCAGCAGATCCGCAACGCCGGCGCCTACCTCGCGCTGGCGCTGGCGGGCTGCGTGGCGATGTTCGCCGCCTCCGACACGCCGTTCATCGTGCGCGAGGTGCAGGGCGCCGGCGGGGGCGCGGTGGTCGTGCTCGGCGGCATGGGCAAGGTCTACCTCATGTACCTGGTGGTCGTGATGGTGGCCGTGCTCATGAACCTCGAGCGCATGCTCCGCACCGCGCCGGCGTCGGCGCAGAAGCGGCTGCGGGCGATGTTCCTCGCGATCCTGTTCGGCATCCTCAGCCAGCTGCTCGTCGTCTCCGGCGGCCTGCTGTACGGCGGGCTGCGCGCCGACTGGATGTCGGCGAGCGCGGCGCCGCTCTTCGCGGGGGGCGTCGTGACCTCCTTCGCGCTGGCGCGACGCCGCCTGTCGGACATGAGCGTGCCGCTGGCCCGGCCGGTCATCTACTACTCGTCGGTCTCGCTCACGCTGGCGGGCGCGTTCCTGCTCACCATGGCGGTGCTGTCCAAGGTGCTGCCCGTGCTGACCCCGGAGTGGAAGCGCGTGGTGGGCGTGGTGTTCTACCTGCTGGTCGGCGGCGGTGGTCTGCTGCTCGCCGCCAGCCCGCGCGCGAGCCGCGCGGTCAAGCGCTTCATCGACCGGAACTTCTACGCCAACCGTTACGACTACCGGCGCGAGTGGGAGCGCGTCACGAACGCCATCACCCCGGCGGCGAGCCCGCAGGAGATCGCGCGGCAGGCCGAGACGCTGCTCTGTTCGCTGTTCGAGACGCGCCGCACGGCGCTCTACCTGCGGGACGACGAGGGGGTGCTGCGTCGCCTGCACGGTCCGGCCGCCATGCCGGCGACCCTCGACGACGCCAACCCGCTCATCATGCGCCTGCGCGCCACGGCGGCGCCGGTGGCGCTGGCCGAGGTGGCGCAGGACATCGACCTCATTCCGCTGGCGGTCGAGAACCGCGGCGCGGTGCAGGCGCTCGAGGCGGCGGTCGTGGCGCCGCTGCTCGTCGGCGGCGATCTGGTCGGCGCGCTGTGGCTCGCCGAGAAGCGCACCGACGAGGACTACTCGCTCGAGGACGTCGAGTTCCTGAGCGCGGTGTCGCGGCAGATCGCCGCCGCGCTGTGGTTTGCGCGCCAGGCGGAGGCCCTCGCGCGCGCGCGCCAGCTCGAGTCGTTCAACCGGCTCGCCTCCTACGTGCTCCACGACATCAAGAACCACGTGTCGGGACTGTCGCTGGTCGTCGAGAACGCGCGGCGCCACATGGCGAACCCGGACTTCCAGCGCGACGCTCTGGCGGTGGTGGAGCGCACCGTGCGGGCGCTCAGGGAGCTCATGGGGCAGGTGTCCTCCGTTGCGCGTCCCCCGGAGGTGCGCCCCGCGCCGTGCGACGCGGGCGAGCTCGTCGCCGCGGCGCTCGCCGCGACGGGGCTCGCGCCGGGCGTGCGCGACGGTCTCGACGTGCGCGCCGACGTCCGCCTTTCCGGACCGGTCATCGTGGACCACGGCCACCTTCTGCGCGTGCTCGTCAACCTGCTCACCAACGCCCGCGAGGCGCTCCCCGGCGGGCACGGCGAGATCGTCCTCGACGTGGGCACCGACGACGCGGGCGGAGGGCGCGACGGGACGCTGGTGCTCGAGGTGCGCGACACGGGCCGCGGCATGAGCGAGGAGTTCATCCGCCAGGAGCTGTTCCGCCCGTTCTCGACCACCAAGCCGGGCGGGCTCGGCATCGGGCTCGCCCAGGTGCGCAGCGTCATCCAGGCCCACGGCGGGACGATCGACGTCCGCTCGCGCCCGGGGGAGGGCACGACGTTCGTGGTGCGCCTGCCGGGCGCCGTGCCGCACGGCGCCGGCGAGCGCCGCGCCGCGGAGCACGCCGGATGAGCCTCGAGACGCTGCTCGTCGTGGACGACGAGGAGTCGATCCGCTCGCAGCTCACGTGGGGGCTGTCGGACGATTTCCGCGTGATCGCGGCCGCCACCGCCGCGGAGGCGCGCCGCCTGCTGGTCGCCGAGCGCCCGGCGCTCGTCACGCTCGACGTGGGCCTCCACACGCCGGGCGGCCCGCCGGACGAAGGGCTGCTGCTGCTCGACGAGATCGTGGACGCGCATCCGTTCACCAAGGTCGTCATGGTGACCGGCAGCGACTCGCGCGAGCATGCCCTGACCGCCATTCGCCGCGGCGCCGTGGACTGGTACGCCAAGCCCATCGAGCTCGCCGAGCTGCGCGTGGTGCTGCGGCGCGCGCTCCACGTGCGCGCCATCGAGGTGAGCCGCGACCCCGACCGCCGCAGCGGGCGGCCGCGCTACCACCGGCTGGTGGGCGACAGCGAGGCGATGCGGCGTGTGTTCGCGCTCGTCCAGCGCGTGGCGCCGACCGACGCCACCGTGCTCATCACCGGCGAGAACGGCACCGGAAAGGAACTGGTCGCGCACGCCATCCACGAGGCGAGCCGCCGCCGCGACGGCCCGTTCGTGCCCATCAACTGCGGGGCGATTCCCGAGACCCTCATCGAGAGCGAGCTGTTCGGGCACGAGCGCGGCGCGTTCACGGATGCGTACCGCACGCGCGAGGGCAAGGTCGAGGTGGCGGACGGCGGCACGCTGTTCCTCGACGAGATCGCCGAGCTGCCCACGCACCTGCAGGTCAAGCTGCTGCGCTTCCTGCAGGACCGGCGGTTCGAGCGCGTCGGCGGCCGCGAGCCGCTGTCCACCGACGTCCGGCTGGTGGCCGCCAGCAATCAGGACCTGCGCGCGGGCATGGCCTCGGGGCGCTTCCGCGAGGATCTGTTCTACCGGCTGAGCGTGGTCACCATCCACGTCCCGCCGCTGCGCGAGCGCGGCGAGGACGTGCGCCTGCTCGCCGAGTACTTCCTCGAGTACTACGCGCGCCACCACCGGCGGCGCATCAGGGGCTTCACGCGCTCGGCGCTGCGCGCCCTGTCCGCGCACGCGTGGCCGGGCAACGTGCGCGAGCTCGAGAACCGCGTGCAGCGCGCGGTCATCCTCGCCCCGGAATCGACCCTGCGGCCCGAAGACCTCGAGCTGGCCGAGGCCGCGCCCGTCGCCCCGCGCCGTCTGCAGGAGGCGCGCGACGAGGCGGAGCGCGTGCTGCTCGTGGACGCGCTGGTGCGGAACGCGGGCAACGTCACGCGCGCCGCGCGCGACGTGGGCGTGAGCCGGCCGACGCTGCACGACCTGCTTCGCAAGCACGGGCTGGACGTCGAGCGTTACCGCCGGCCGGGCGCGCCGGGCCGCGAGGATGCGGAGAACGGCTGAGCCGCGCCCCGCGCTCGACTCGGAATCCGGAGCCGGGGGCCATCGCGCCCAACGATTCACCCCGCTCCGCCGCGCGAAACGGGGTGAAAGAGTATGGGGAGCGTCGTTCTCAGAATCGCGGGCCGCACGCGAGTGTCATCGAACCAGCTCCCCAATCCGTTGCGTTCGCCCCTCAAGATGCCCCGGGCGGGGCGGCGGTTTCTTTTTTTTTCGCGCGGTGCGATTTTCCCGGGACAGGGGCGATGAGGGTCCGGAGCCGGCGCCCGGCACGTCAAGTTTCTGTCCCGGAACGCACACGACTCTGACAAGGTGGAGGTCACGGCGTTCATGCAGGGCTACTTCCTCGCCATCGCGGGCAACATCGGGGTGGGCAAGACCGAACTCACGAACCGCCTGAGCTCCGAACTCGGCTGGGCCGCGTACTACGAGCCGGTCATCCACAACCCGTACCTCGACCTGTTCTATGCGGACATGCCGCGCTGGAGCTTCCACCTGCAGATCTACTTTCTGAGCGAGCGCTTCAAGGCCCAGGTCGAGATCGGGTCAAGTCCGCTGCCCTTCATCCAGGACCGCACGATCTACGAGGACGCCGAGATCTTCGCGCGCACCCTGCACGAGCAGGGCTCGATGACCGACGTGGACTACCGCAACTACGTGTCGCTCTTCCACGTGCTGACGGGCTACCTGCGCCCGCCCGACCTCATCGTGTACCTCAAGGCGAGCCCCGAGACGCTCATGGCGCGCATCGCGCGGCGCGGTCGCGAGAGCGAACGCAACATCACGCTCGAGTACATCACGCGCCTGAACCGCGCCTACGACGACTGGATGCGCCGGGCGCGCGCTTCTTTCGAGGTGCTCGAGATCGACACCGATCAGGTGCCGCTGCAGGGGCCGACCCCGGCCTTCGAGAAGCTGGTGCTCGACCTCAAGTCGCGCTACCCCCGCCAGGCCGAGCTGGGTCTCGAGGGCGGGGCCTGACGACCCGGTCCGGGCGGCGCGGCGGTCCGCGCCGCCCTCAGGCGCCGGCGACGGCGGCCCCCAGCACCGTTCGGCACCGGCCGCACAGCCGGCCGTCGCCGGCCGCGGCGATGTCGGCGCGGTAGGTCCAGCAGCGGTCGCACTTTTCCCACGTCGTGCGCGCGGCGCGCGCCGCGGGCGCGGCGCCCGGCGGCGCGTCCTCGAACGTGACGCGCGCCACCATGAGGAAACCCGCCAGCTCCTCGCCGTAGCCTGCCGCCCACGCGCGCTCGGCGGCGGGCAGCGCCAGCGCCACGTCCGCCTCGGCCGTGGTGTTCACGACCTTGGCGGCGCGCAGCGGCTCGAGGGTGGCGTTCACGGTGTCGCGCAGTGCGAGCAAACGCGCCCACTCGGCGCCGGCCTCCGGCGCCACCTGCGGCGCGGCCCAGCGCACGAGGTGGACGCTCGGGGCCTCGGCGAGAAGCCCGGGGTGGTGCTGCCAGACCTCCTCGGCGGTGAACACCAGCGCCGGCGAGACCGCCACCGCAAGGTCGTGCAACGCGCGCCACAGGACGGTTTGCGCCGAGCGCCGGGCGGGGTCGCCCGGAGCGAGGGTGTAGAGCCGGTCCTTGGAGACGTCGAGGAACACCGCCGAGAGATCCACCGTGCACAGCTGAAGCACGGCGTCGAGCGCCCGGTGGAACTGCAACCCCTCCCATTCCGCGCGAATGCGGGCGATGCGTTCGGCCAGGTGCCCGGCGAAGGCGCGGTCCACGCGCGTGAGGTCCGCGTCCGCGAGCGCGTGGCGCGCGGGGTCAAACTCGTGGAGGTTGCCGAGCAGGAAACGGAACGTGTTGCGCACCTTGCGGTAAGCCTCGGCGACGCGCTGCAGGATCTCATCCCCGACGCGCACGTCGGTGCGCCAGTCGGTGGCGAGCGCCCACCAGCGAATGATCTCGGCGCCGTAGCGCTTCACGACGTCCTCGGGCAGCACGACGTTGCCGACCGACTTGTGCATGGCGCGCCCCTGCGCGTCGAGCACCCACCCGTGCGTCATGACGTGGGTGAACGGGGCGCGGCCGGCCACGCCCACGCCGACCATGAGGGACGAGTTGAACCAGCCGCGGTGCTGGTCGGGGCCCTCGAAGTACACGACGCACTGGCCGTCCTCGCCCGCCAGCGCCCGCGGCCACGCCGCCGCCAGTTCCGGGTGCGTGGACTGCACGGCGCGGTGCGTCGAGCCGGAGTCGAACCACACGTCGAGGATGTCGGTCTCCTTGCGGAACGGTCCGGCCGCCCCGCACGCCGGGCAGGCGAAGCCCTCGGGCAGGAAGCGCTCGACGGGCAGCTCGAACCACGCGTCGGATCCGAGCTCGCGCGTGAGCGCTGCGGCTCGCCGCACGACCCCGGGATCGAGCGCGGCGTGCTCGCAGTTCCCGCAGTACACGGCCGGGATGCCCACGCCCCACGAGCGCTGCCGCGACAGGCACCAGTCGGGCCGGTTGCGCACGCTCTCGCGGATGCGGTTCTGGGAGGCGGGCGGGTCCCAGGTGACCGCCGACTCGATGGTCTCGAGCGCGCGCTCACGGTGTCCGTCGTGGTCAATGATCATGAACCACTGCTCGGTGGCGCGGAAGATCACCGGCTGGCGACAGCGCCAGCAGTGCGGGTACGAATGCGTGAAGGTGCGCGCGGCGAGCAGGCGCCCGCGATCCCGCAGCCAGTCCACGATGTCGTCGTTGACGTCGAGCACGCTGCGTCCCACGAACGGTTCGGCGCCGGCGGTGAAGCGCCCGGCCTCGTCCACGGGGCAGGCGATGCCGAGGCCGGAGCGCTGGCCGACGAGGAAATCCTCCTTGCCGTGGCCGGGCGCGGTGTGCACAAGCCCGGTGCCATCCGCCATGCTGACGAACGGGGTGCCGTCCACGACGCGCGAGTCGCCGCCCCACGGGCCCTCGAACACGACGTCCACCAGGTCGGCCCCGCGCAGCCGGGCGAGTTCGGTCGGGGAGGGGAGGCCGGTCTCCTCGGCGAACGCCGCGAGGCGCGCCGCAGCGAGCAGCAGCCGCCGCTCGCCGGCGCGCACGACGACATACTCCGCCGCCGGGTCCACCATGAGCCCGAGGTTCGCGGGCAGCGTCCATGGCGTCGTGGTCCACGCCACGGCCTGCACGCCGGGATGCCCGGCGAGCACGCCGCGCGGGTCGCGCCGCAGCGGGAACGCCACATGGATCGAGGGCGACGGATCGTCCTGATACTCGATCTCGGCCTCGGCGAGCGCGGTGCGGTCGGTCGGGCACCAGTGGATCGAGCGCATGCCGCGCTGAATGAACCCGCGCGCGGCGAGCTCGGCGAAGGTCTCGACGATCGCCGCTTCGAAGTCCGAGGCCATGGTCAGATACGGGCGGTGCCAGTCGCCCCACACGCCGAGGCGCTGGAACTCGCGCTTCTGGATCTCGATCCACTCGGCGGCGTACTCGCGGCAGCGGCGCCGCAGCGTGAGCCGGTCGGGTTGCCGGCCCTGCTGGCGGAACTCCCTGCTCACCTGCGTCTCGATCGGCATGCCGTGGTTGTCCCAGCCCGGCACGAACGGCGCGTCGAAACCGCGCAGGCTGGCCTGCCGCACGGCGGCGTCTTTCCAGATCTTGTTGGCCGCGGTGCCCATGTGGAGGTGGCCGTTCGAGTACGGCGGTCCGTCGTGGAGCAGCCACACGGGCGCCCCGCGCCGCTCTTCGCGCAGGCGCGCGTGGAAGCCCTGGGCCTCCCACCACGCGATGCGCTCGGGTTCGCGCTGGAGCAGGTCGGCCTTCATCGGAAAGTCGGTCTTCGGCAGGTTGAGCGTGTCCCGGTAACCGGCCATCGTGCTGCCTCCCTCGGGCGCCGCCGGCGCCCGCAAACGAAAACGCCCCGACCGTGCAGCGGTTGGGGCGAACGTCGTCGCGGTACCACCCAACTTCGCGCGCGCCTCGCGGCGCACGCCTCATGGAGCCGGCCGGCTCCGTGCCCGCTCTCGGGGGGCTTCCGTCCGAGCCTACCGCGGAGCGCCGGCTCCGCATCGGTCGGCGGCTCGGGGGTGATCTTCGCCGCGCGGGTGGGTGCCGGGCTCACACCGTCCCCGACTCGCTGGTACGCCGCGCGCGGTTACTCGTCCCCGTCACAGCCTTGGGGCGGCAAGGTGCCATCGCGCGGCGACGCGCGTCAAGGCCGCCGCCGGGTCAGGGCCGCCGCGCGGCGCGCGCAAGGTCGGCGAGCAGCAGGCAAGCCTCCCCGACGAGGGCGGTTCCCGTGTGGCGGCCGAGGCGGGCGGCCTGCATCGCGGGTTGCGCCGCGCCGAACGTCTCGCGGCAGCGTGCACGGTGCGCATCGTCGTCGAGTGGCGGTGGCGGCAGCCGCACGCCGAACGCCTCGGCGCGCGCCACGTCGCGGGCGATCTCGGTCCAGGTCGCCGGCGCCGCCGGGTCGCCGCCGGCGTCTTCCGGCAACAGGCCCTCCCCGACGAGCACGTCGCGCAGTCGGGCGGGCTCCGCAGGAAGGTTCTCCAGACTGTGAGCAGCCGCATGGGCCAGCATCGTCCACCACGCCGCGCGCGAGAGCGGCAGGTCGGCGGGCGCGCCGGCGGCCACCAGCGCTGCCGCCTCGGCCCACGCCACGTACGGCTCGAGCGTCGCGTCGTCGCGGCGGGGCGCGGGCAGCCGCGCCGCGACGAAGTTCACCGGGTCCACGACCCGTGCACGCTCCCAGCGCGCGGCGGGATCGTCGGGGAGGCGGATCTCGAAGTGCAGGTGGCGGGTGCTGGCGCGCCCCGTGTCTCCGACCCGTCCGATGGGTTCGCCGGCCCACACGAGGTCGCCGCGGGCGACCTTCACCGAGCCTTCGGCGAGGTGCGCATAGACCGAGTAGGCGAGCGCCCCGTCGCGCAGGCGATGGGCGATCACGACGTGGAGTCCAAAGCCGCCGTGCCAGCCGCGCGTCTCGGCCACGACAACCAGGCCGTGGGCGGCGGCGCGCACGAGGTCGCCGCCGCGCCCGTTGTCGAGGTCGGCCCCGCGGTGTCGGCCGCGGCCGGTGGCCCCGCCGACGCCGCGGTTGATCCTGAAGCCGGGAGCGCCGTCCGGGTCGGGGCGCGTGTGGTCGAGCGGGTCGCCCACCGGGTGGCGCCAGCTTCCGGCCCAGCCCCAGCGCCGCGCGAGCTCCGGCGTGAGCGGCAGCCTCCCGGCAAGAAGGACGGCGGATGCCGCGGGAGCCGCGCCCTGGATCCCGGCCGCGGGGGCCGCCACGCCGCGCGCTGCAACCGACCCGCTCGCCGCGCCGGCCGACCCCGCGACCAGCAGAACCGCCGCCGCCAGCCGGCGCGCGCCGGCGCCCCGACCCGCGGTCAGCGCAGCACCACCACGCGGGCGCGCGCGTCGCTTCCGCGCACGCGGGCGAAGTAGACGCCGCCGCCGAGGCGCGCCGTCACCGTCCCGTCGAGTCGCGCTTCGTCGGCGCCGGGCGCGACCGGCGCCACGGCCACGCGGCGTCCTGCGATGTCGAAGACCTCGATCGCGTCGCCCGCGGCGGCCGGAGCGAGCCGGAAGCGCAGCGGCGCGCCAGCGTGGGCGGGATTCGGCCCGACCGCGAGCGCCGCTGCGACGGGCGGCGGAGGTGCGGGGTCCACCGCCACCGGAGACAGCGGATCGAGCCGACGCTCGCGCTCGACGAGGCGCGGCGGGGCGCCCGCGTAGTCGGTGTAGAGAAGGAGGACGTTGCCGTGGCTCCAGGCGATCACCGAGGGGCGCGAGCCGCTGCCGTCGGCGATCTCGGTGATCTCGGTGCTCGCGAAGTCCCATCCGAACCCCGGCCGCCAGCGCTTGTACCAGGTCTGCGGCGTGCCCGCCGGCGCGGACTCGAACGCGAGGTGGACGCCTCCCGACGGGTCCGCCTCGACGTGCATGTTCTGGAGGAACGCGCTGCGCGTCTCGATCACCGAGTCCATCGGCGCCGGGCCGGCCGCGCCCCGCCGGCGCTGCCAGTGGATCTCGCGGGAGGCGTTTCCCGACGTGACCCACACCGCGTGGAACGAGCCGTCCGGTCCGGCGCCGATCGAGAACGCGGTCTGGTCGGTGTAGGGCGGCGGGGTGAGCGCAAGCCGTTCGGCGAAGCCCGAGTCGGGGTGTCCGCGGCGGAACCAGATGCGCTGCGGCGCGCTTGCCGCGTCGAGCCACGCCACGATGGACGTGCCGTCGGGCTGGACGGCGAGCGCCGGCGCGCGCGGCAGCTCGCCGGCCGTGGTGAGGCGCGCCGGCGCGCCGAACGGCGCGAAGTACATGAAGGTGAGCGCCCACACCGCCGGCACGTCGCTCTGCGTTCCGAGCCACGCGAGGTGCACGCGCCCCGCCGCGTCGGCGCCGAGCGCGGGGGCGGCGTTCTGACCGGGCACGTCCCCCACCACGCGCGGCTCGGTCCACGTTCCACGAATGCGCGCCCGGTAGAGGATCCGCTGCCGTCCGCCGCTCGCGTCGCTCCACGCCACGGCGAGATCGCCGCCGGGCAGCACGGCAATCGTCGGGTCGAGCGCCGCGACCGCCGACGCGCTGAGCTGGACCTCCGGTTCCCACTGTCCGGCGCGCGTGCGGGTGCGCAGGACCACCTGCGGCCGCCCCGCGCGGCTCTCGCTCGTTACGACGTGCACGTTGCCGTTGGCGTCGGCGGCCGCGGGGCGCCCGTTGGAGAGCGTGAGCGAGGGCACGAACGCGCCGGCCGTGACGGCCGACGCCGGCCGCCACCCCCCGGCGCGCACCTGCATGTCGAAGCGCACGGCGCTGCCCACGCGCACGATGTGGCGCAGGCCGATGGTGGTCGTCGCGCCGTCGAAGGTGCGCGTGTCCGGCCATGTGTCCTCGGCCAGCGCGGTGCGACCGCCGAGTCCGGGGAAGGGATCGTAAGCGTCGCCGCGATTGCGGCCGACGACGAGGTCGCTGTCGCCGTCGGCCTCCACCAGCCAGAGCCCCGGAGTGGGCCCGGCGTTCACGCGGTTGGCGGACAGTCGCGCGCCGATCGCGGCCTCGTCCACGTGCGTGACGATGAGGCCGGGGGCGTTGAGGGTGCGGTCGAAACCGGCGCGCTCGCGCACCTCGAGCAGGAAGTGCTCCGGATTCTGCTGGCCCTGGAACCAGAACTCCACGATGTCGCCCCCCGCGGCCATCGGCGCCAGCGTCATCGTCGTGTCGCGCGTGGGGCGCACCGTGTTGCGCCAGCCGAGGAAGCGCGACGCCCAGGCGCCGACGTGCGTGGGGAACTCCGGCGAGGACCCGTTGCCCCCGTAGCTTCCGGTCGCCATGAGCGACCAGTAGCCGGGGCCGGCGTTGGCGGCCCCGCCGAGGGTCGAAGTGTCGTACAGGTCGGGAAGCCCGAGGGTGTGTCCGAACTCGTGGCAGAAGACGCCGATCTCGGCGCGGTTGCCGGGGCGCAGTCCCGAGACCTCGGGCAGGATCGTGAAGCGGTCGAGCCGGTAGTAGACGTTGTACGCCCCCGGCAGCAGCTGCTCCGTGACGAAAGGCGAGCCGCCGCGCCAGCCGCCGGTCATGCGGCTCGTGATGGACCACAGGTGGTTGCGGTCGAGCGAGGTCTCCGCGCCGGGGCCGGCGTGAAGGACCCACAGCATGTCCACATAGCCGTCGCGGTCCTGGTCGAAGCGGCTCCAGTCCACCGAGCGGTGGGTGCGGGCAAGGGCGTCATAAACCAACCCGTAGCTGTTGTTGGGGGTCGCGAAGTAGGTGAGTCCGTAACTCAGGGCGGCGTACCACTCACGCGTCTGGGGCAGCTGGACCACCGCCACCACGTCCCCCGTCACGCGCAGCCGCCCCTCCGAGACCCACTGGAAGTAATCGAACACCGAGCCGGTCGGCGTGGATCCGGTCGTGTCGAAGAGGGCGAACTCGAACTCGGAGGCCGAGAACTCGAGCGTGTCGTCGGCGAAGCCGACCATGATCACCGGGATGTGCCACACGCTCTGCGCGCTGGCCGTGGCGCTCGTGCCCGGGCGGCCGGGCTGCACGGGAAGGTCGAACAGGCCGGCCTCGAAGGCGGCGCGCACCGGCGGTTCGATGGTCCCGGAGCGCGTGGGCATCGTCGCCCCCCCGGGGGCCGCGCCGGCGCAGATTGCCAGCGCCGTCAGCAGGAAGAGTCGCGCAGGCTCATGTGGGAGGCGTGTGAGCGGCTTGAGCACGAACGATACGAACCCCGGTGGGGCGGTCACGGCCCGGCCTGACGCGACGACACTATGGCGCGCCATTCGACCCCTCGCAAGTCCTTTCGCGCGAAGCTGGTCCGGGCCCCTGCCCTGTGCTAGCGTGCGCGCGTCGTGCATCGCTCCATCCGGCGGTCCCATCTCGTCCTCGCCCTCGCCCTCCTGACGGGCGCTCTCGGGGGGCTTTCCCGGTCGCGGGCCGCCGCGGCCGCCGACGTGCCGCCGTTGCGTTCCGAGCAGCCCCCCTTCTTCAGCGCCGACGTCGCCGTGGCGCTCGACAGCCTCGGACGTCCCGCGTTGAGCGTGACGGTGACCGTGCCCTACACCGAGCTTCAGTGGGTGCGCTCCGAGCCAGGCTTCGTCTCGGCGGCCGAGTTCACGGTGGTCTTCGAGCCGCGCCGCCGGCAGCGCGTTTACGGCGATGTGTGGCAGCGGCGGCTGGCGGTGCCGGGCTTCTCGGCCACGCGCTCGCCCAACACCGCCATCGTCGAGCGCCGCACCTTTGAGATTCCGCCGGGCGAATACCAGGTGCGCGTCGGCGTGCGCGATCTGCAGGGCGAGATGGAGTCCGTGGCCCGTCAGGCCATGACCGTTCCGGACTACTCGCGTGTGCGGGTGGGCTTCGCGGACCTCGAGCTGGGCGTGACGGACTCGCTTTCGGGCGCCTTCACGCCGGTGCCCACGCGGCGCTTCGGACTCAACGTGGAGCGGCTTGCGGCGCGGGTTGCGCTCTTCGATCGACGGCCCGGAGACTGGCCGCGCCGCTACCCGTTCCGCTGGCGGCTGAGGGACGACGAGGGCGGTGAGCTCGCGAGCGGGAGCGTCGAGGTCGAGGTCGGGCGTTCCGCCGAGCCCGTGGTGGTGCGCCCGGGCCGCAGCGACCTGTTCCTCGGCAACTATGTGCTCGAGATCGAGCTCGCCGACGGCGGTTCGCGATGGCGGGTGGAGCGCTCCTTCGAGGTGGAGGAGAGCGGCCCCCCGCGGGGCCGGGAGTTCGAGCGCATGCTCGAGCCGCTGGCCTACATCGCCGAGCCCGAGGAGATCGAAGTGCTGCGCACCACGCCGAGCGAGCGCCAGCCCGAGGCGTGGGAGGCGTTCTGGCGCAAGCGCGACCCCACCCCCGAAACGGTGCGCAACGAGGCGATGCTCGAGTTCTTTCGCCGCGTCCATTACGCGGACACGCACTTCCAGGGCTTCGGCGCCGGCTGGCGCTCGGACATGGGGCGCGTTTACATCCGCCACGGCCCGCCCGATCAGGTCGAGACCCGGCCGGCGACCGCGTCCAGCGTCCAGGTCGAGATCTGGTACTACAACTCCCCCTACCGGCGATTCGTCTTCGCCGACCGCGAGGGCTTCGGGCGCTACGTGCTCGTGAGTCCTCTGGGGGAGTGACGTGGCCGCGACCCACGCCGTGGTATGTCTTCCGTCGCTCGACGTCCGCCGCCGCCCAGACCACCGCAGCGAGATGACGAGCCAGTTTCTGATGGGCGAGATCGTGCGGCTGGCCGGCCGCGAGCGCGGCGGCTGGGTTCCGGCCGAGGGCGAGGCGGATGGCTACCGGGGCTGGGTTCGGTCGTGGGGTCTGGTGCCGGCGACTCGGTCGCGCGCCGGGCGCTGGCGGAGGCTCGCCCGGGCGAGGGTGAACGTGGCGTGGACGGAGGTTCGCGCCACCCCCCGGGGGGCTTCCCTGGTGAGTCCGCTGCCGTGGAACGCCCGCGTCATCGCCGGAAGGGCCCGCCGGGGGTGGCGAGCCGTCGAGCTTCCCGACGGCCGGCGGGGCGTGGTCCCTGCGGCGGCGCTGGCGGGGCCGAACCAGGCGCCGCCGGGCCTCATCGAGCGCGTCCGCGGGCTGCTCGGGGTGACCTACCTGTGGGGCGGGCGGACCCCGGCGGGCTTTGACTGCTCCGGTTTCACGCAGCAGCTCTATGCCGAGCGCGGCGTGGCGCTGCCCCGCGACGCCAGCGATCAGTTCCGTTCCTGCAGGGCCCTGGCGGGCGGCGAGGCCGAGCGGGAAGGCGACCTGGTGTTCTTTCGCGCCGCCGGTCGGCGCGTGGGACACGTCGGGGTGGTCCTCGGCGGGGGGTACTTCGCCCACGTGAGGGGGCGCGTCAGGATCGCATCGCTGGAAAGAAGCAACCCGCTGTGGGACATGGAATTGGCGAGACAGTTCGCCGGATTCGGGCGCCCGCCCGTCCGGCCCTTGAGGGGGGCGAGGCGCTGAATCTCGGCTTGACACGCTTCGTCGGGACTACCTAAGGTGCCCCCGGGCGTTCGCCAGGATCCTTCCAACCGGAGGACGAGGTCCTGGCTTTTCCATGTGGCCTCATCCCAGGATGGAGTGAGGCCTTTGGCTTGCGGAATTGAATAGACGGCAAGGAAAGGAGGTGGGGCTCCGACCGATTCCGCGTTGTGGTGAAGGCCCGAACCCGGGCCTGGATTCCTCATCGTGGCAACTCGTAGCTCTCTCTCTCTGATCGAACACTGCCAAGGAGGCATGATTCTCATGAATTCGAAGCGTCTCATCGCCATCGCGGCGCTCCTCATCGCGCTTCCGGTCGCGGCGAATGCCCAGACCTCGCGCGTCGAGGGCATGGCGCTGCAGGGCGACTACATCAAGGACTTCACGGGCATTTACACGTACCCGTCGCAGGTCTCGAACGTCGGCAACCTCATCTACGGCGAGTTCGGCAACGACGCCGTCGGCATCAACCTGATCGACGATCGCGCGGTCGGCGCGGTGCTCGGCAATCTGTGGGACGGCCGCTTCGGCACGTGGGCCATCCACATCCGTGAGTGGACCCCGAGCATTGGCCAGGGCGACGTGTCGAGCCACCCGGGCATCGGCGGCGGCGGCTCCGACCCGAACCTCAACAACAACGAGTCGTTCGACATCATGTGGGGCAAGCGGTTCGGCGGCACGAGCCTCGGCCTGCGCCTCAACCGCTCGATGTGGCAGAGCGAGATCAGCACCCCGACGACGGTCACGACGTTCACGAACAACCTGACGTTCGTCGGCGACAACTTCAACCGGAACATCATGGGCTTCGGCGGCGGCATCGGGTTCGAGATCAACCCGAGCACCACCTTCGAGGCGGGCTTCCTCTACCAGCAGCGCACCTTCGAGAACACCGTCGAGCCGGTGTCCGCCGGCCCTGGCAACATCGAGGACGACGGCGGCGCCTCCTACCTGCTGGCGGCCCGCGCCATGTACCAGTGGCAGTCGAACGTCATGCTGGTGCCGGTGCTCAAGTACTACTCGTTTGACAACTCCGTGAAGGCCACGAGCCCCGGCGGCGCGGTCACCTCGACCGAGGCCACCATCAAGGGCTGGCAGCTCGGCCTCGCCGGCAACTGGACGCTTGGCTCGAACGACCTGTTCGTCCTGGGCCTGACGTTCGCCCAGAACAAGGCCGAGCAGGACGGCCTCGTGTTCGACTCGGGCATCAACCCGGGCGCGACCTACGAGTCCGAGATCACCGAGACCTACATGCCCCAGGTGTTCGCGGCGCTCGAGACTCACGTCAACTCGTGGCTCACGCTGCGCTTCGGCGCCAACAAGGGCGTGTTCTCGAAGCTCAAGTCCGAGGGCGCGGACGCGACCGAGGACAAGGTCGAGATCACGTTCTCCGACTTCAACATGCTGCTGGGCGCCGGCGTCAAGGTCGGCACGCTCCAGTTCGACGCCATCCTGGCGGACGATTTCTTCCAGAACCTCGGCTACCTGGGCAGCGGCCAGTCGTCGAACACCACGTTCAGCGGCGGCTACTTCCCCAAGGTCACCGCGACCTACTCGTTCTGATCCTTCGGGATCGGACGGCACGAGGGGGCGCCCACCGGCGCCCCCTCGTCGTTTCTCCCCCGCGGCGGGGCCGGCTCGCCCGCCGGACGTGCCGGGGGCCCGCGGCCGTTCCCGGCCGCGGGCCCCGCGAGCGTCTCTGGCGGCGCCGCCCTAGGCGTACACGCCACGCAGCATGATGACCTTCACGACGCGCTCGATGGCGAGCATGAAGGCCGCCACCCGCATGTTGGCGCCGTGCTCCATGCGCTTGGCGAGAACGTCGCGGAACGCCTGCACCATGGTCTGCTCGAGGCGGTCGTTGACCTCCTTCTCGGTCCAGTAATAGCCCATGCGGTTCTGGACCCACTCGAAGTAGGACACCGTCACGCCGCCCGAGTTGGCGAGGATGTCGGGGATGACGAAGACGCCCTTCGAGTCGAGAATCTTGTCGGCGTCCGGGGTGGTGGGGCCGTTGGCGCCCTCGGCCACGATGCGGGCTCTGACGCGAGCGGCATTCTCGTGGGTGATGACGTTCTCGAGCGCGGCGGGCACCAGGATGTCGCAATCCACCTCGACGATCGGCGTCTCGAGCGGCTCGCCGCCCGGGAAGCCCTTGACCCCGCGGTGGTCCTTGACCCACTGGATGAGGGCCGTCACGTCCAGCCCGGCCGGGTTCTGGACCGCCCCCGTGACGTCCGAGGCGGCGACGATGCGGGCGCCGTCCCTGGCCAGCAGGTCGGCCGAGACCGAGCCGACGTTGCCGAAGCCCTGCACCGCGACGCGCGCCCCGGCGAGCGGCATGCGCAGGTGGGCGCACGCCTCGCGGACGCAGAACAGCACCCCGCGCCCCGTCGCCTCGCGGCGGCCGAGCGAGCCGCCGACCTCGAGCGGCTTGCCGGTGACCACGGCCAGCTCGGTGCGGCGCACATTCATCGAGTACGTGTCCACGAACCACGCCATGATCTGCTCGTTGGTGTTGACGTCGGGGGCCGGGATGTCGCTCTCGGGGCCGAACAGGTCGGCGAGGTCGGCGGCGTAGCGGCGCGTGAGCCGTTCGAGCTCGCCCCTCGACAGCTTGGAGGGATCGCACACGATCCCGCCCTTGCCGCCGCCGTACGGAATGTTGACCACCGCGGACTTCCAGGTCATCCACGCCGCCAGCGCGGCGACCTCGTCAAGCGTCACGTCGGGGTGGTAGCGAATGCCGCCCTTGGCGGGGCCGCGCACGATCGAGTGCTGCACGCGGTAGCCGGTGAACACCTTGATGGACCCGTCGTCCATGAGCACCGGCAAGGACGCGATCGTCGCCCGGCGCGGGCGCTTGATCATTTCCTTGATGCCATCCGGGAGATTGAGCCGGGTCGCGGCCTCCTCGAACTGTCGCTCGGCGTGGGCGAGAGGGTTGAGTTCCTTCTGCAGGTTCACGCCTTCGGCTTGCATGGCGTCCTCCGGGGGACGGCGGGGGGTCGTGGGGGCGGCCGCGGGCCGCGCCCCGGGGGGCGGGACGGCGGCCGGGCATGGGTCGCTGAAAAGCGCGCGGCAGTATAGACGGGCGCTCGCAGGCCGAACAAGACCCGCGGGCCGCGACGAGGAGGTCGCGCGGCTTCGCCTGCGCCGCGCCGCGTCAGCGCTCGAGGTAGGCCCGCTTGAGCCGCGCCCAGCCGATCTCGAGCGGCGGCGCGCCCGCCGTCTCGCCCGCCGCGTGGCGGGGAACGACGGTCGCCGCTTGAAGCGGGCGCCGCCCGCGTGCAGCTCTCGGCGGCACGCCCGACAGGGTGGCGCGCACCGTGGCGCCGGGGCGGGCCGCCAAGGCGCGGGCGCGCTCGAGCGCGACCGAGAGCGGCAGCGTCTCGCCCGTGGCGTTCGCCGCCACCGGCGACTCCTCGGTCTCGTCGGTCCAGAACTCGATCCACCAGCGCGAGGTGTCGGCCGGAAAGCGCGGGCGCAGCTCGATCGGGATGCGCGCCGAATCGCCGCGCACGAGGTAGAACACCGCGCGGCCGTTGATGCGGTATTCCTGCTCGTCCGTGGCGATCTCGAGGGTGAGGTTGACGCCGATCTCCTGATGCCAGGGGAACGCCTTGCCCGGCCGCGAGTCCGGGAAGGCGAGCAGCGTGTTGGTGTAGGTCAGGTTGATGCGCGTTGCCGGCGGCTCGGTGGCGGTGCCCTCGACGAACAGGTTGCGGGCGGTGTCGAGCTCCTGGTCGCGGTTGAGGAATTCGCTGCGCTGATTGCCGGCGCTGTCGCGGTTCACGTACTGGAACAGGAAGTCCTCGGTGAAGATCTCGGTGTACTCGGTGTAGGCGCGGTTGTTCCAGCACCACTGGAACAGCTCCACCACGCCGCGCGCCGAGCCCGGCACCGGCCGCGCCTGGGTCGCGCCGCGCACGCTCGCGATGCGCGGGTCGAACGGGTTGAAGCAGCCGGCGGCGAGCACCGCCGCCGCCGCCAGCGCCGCGGCGGGCCACGCGCGCCGCGCGGCGCGCACGAGCGGATCGCGCACGGATCGCATCACTGGCTCTCCAGTCGCACCAGGCCGAAGCTCTTGGTGTTGGGGGAGGGCGCCGGCAGCTCGCGGTCGTCCCACTCGGTCACCACCCAGCGCGTCCCGGAGCGCACCAGCCGCAGGGCCGCCCAGCCCTCGAGGTAAGGCTGCGACGCCCCCGTCGAGGGCTGGACGATGAACACCGCGTAGCGCCGGAAGATCCGCACCTGCGTCTCGCCCAGCGTCTCCTCGCCGCCGGCCGGGTAGCGCTCCCACGTCATGCGGTACTCGGATCCCTGATTGTTGGCGATCAGGTCATCGAGGAAGGTCTCCTCCTGCGGGCGCAGCCAGGACGCCGGCACGTTGACGCCGCCCTGCGACAGGTAGCGGCTGCGCGTGAGCTCGTCGAACAGCGCTCGAAACGCCGCGCCGGGCGCGTCGGCCTCGGTGGCGAGCGCGTCCACGTAGAGCTGCCGGCTGTTGAGCGCTCCCTTGGCCTCCACCGCGCGCCGCATGGTGGCGAGCGTGGAGTCGTACTGGGAGTAGTCGCCCACCAGGGCGGTCCCGGTTGGCGCCTCGGGGTCGGCCGGCTTGAACAGCGCGCACGGTCCCAGCGCCCCGGTCAGGGCGATCCAGGTCAGGGTCAGCCACGCGAGCCGGCGCGGTCGAATCACAGCGTCCACGAGAACTGCAGGCTCCCGTTCCAGAAGTCGCTCTCGGAGACGGCCTGCGGGCGGGGCACGCCGTTCGAGTACGTGGTCGAGCCGTCGGCGCGGAAGGTGCGCCGCACGTCTCCGGTGAGCTGGCCCCGGCCGCCGACCGGGATGTTGAGGCTCGCCCCGCCCGAGACGTTGAGGCTGCGGCTCCGGCGCTGGGGGACGACCGCGCCGTCCGCGGTCGTCAGGCGGTCGTTCGCCGAGTACTGCGGGTTGACGTTGAACGCGATCCCCGGCGCGGGGGCCCAGCTCACGCGTGCGTCGAGCGTGTAAACCTCGTTCTCGTCCGACTGGCGCAGGTAGTCGAGCCCGTCCTCGAGCCGCACCCAGCTGCCGCTCGGCTGGTAGCGCGCGTTGTGGGACAGGTCCACGGTCAGGCGCGGCGTCACCACGGCGTTGAGCGTGGTGAGCGTGCTGTAGTCGAGCGACAGCCGGTTGTTCGTCGCGAGGCGCGGGTACAGCTGGTAGTCGGCGGTGAGCTGGTTGCGCTGGGTGGCGGTGAGGCCCGGCAGCAGCCGGTAGCTCCAGCGCCACTCCGCGCGGTAGCTGCGCAGTTCGTTGTTGGCGGCGGCGCTGGCGGCCGGGATGTTGATGAGCAGGGTGCGCGACACGTCGAGCGCGAGCCCGGTGTTGACGCGCGGCGAATGCGTGTACAGCGCGTCAATGCGGTACGACTGGCGGTAGTTCTCGCGCGGCACCGGGAGGGTCGGGTACGAGTCGATGACGGCGTAGCGGAACGAGGACAGCGACACGGCCCCGGTCGCCTTCAGGTTGAGCTTTGGGCTCGCGATCCAGCCGAGCGTGGCGTCGATGGTGCGCGTCTTGACGTCCTCGGCGTAGCCGCCCTTCGTCGTGCGCCGCGGGAAGCGGCTGTCGCCGTTCTGCAGCCCGAAGCGCGCGTCGAGGGTGAAGGGCCCGGCGGCCCAGCGTCCGTTGGCGTCGAGGGCGTCGTCCTCGCGCGTGTTCTGCACGCCGGCGTCGGCGCCGCTCGCCGTCTTGTTGACGCCGAAGCGCTGCGTCACGTTGAGGTATCGGTCGCTGCTGAGGCGCGCCCGCAGCGCGAAGTCCACGTTGCGGTTGTTGGTGAGCACCTGTTGCAGGGTGTCGGCCGGCAGCTTCGGCCCCGCGGGGTCGGCGGGGTTCGCGACGTCCACGCGCACCGGGTTCTGCACGCGAATGTTGCGGAACTGGTAGTTGATGTTGAGCCCGAGGGGCGCGGAAGGCCACAGGCCGAGCGTGCCGCGCAGGTTCTGGGAGAAGTCGCGGCCATCGAGCGTCGGACGCACCGGTTCGCCGGGCGCGCCCTTGGCGCGCGTCGTGGCGAGGTTGCCGGTGAGCTGGCCGCTCGCGTCGTGGGTGATCCACGCGCCGCGCGTGAAGCGCACGCGGCCGTTGACGTCGCCCGACAGCCCGCGCTTGACCTGCCCGAGGTTGTCGAGGTCGAGGACGCCGCCGAAGACGTTGAGCTCGGAGGTCAGACCGCGCGCCGGCTGCTGGCGCGAGCGCATCGAGAGCTGGAATTCGCTCTTCGTCTCCTGGTCGTTCGACAGGCTGCCCGGCGTCGTGTTGCCGAAGCGGTCGAGGTTCGCGCGACCGCCGAGCGAGAGGTTGTTCGAGTACCTCCAGCCCGCCTCGGTGACCGAGTTGCGCGTCTCGCGGAAGCTCTTGCGGTCGCCCGAGGTCTGCGTGTCAATGAGGATGCTCGTGTTGTTGCGCACGAACCACGGGCCGGACACGAAGTTGTAGTCGGCGCCATTCGACCACGAGTTGCTGGTCTTCTGCGCGGTGTAGCTGCTGTTGTAGGTGAAGCTGTTGACGCGACGTCCGCGCGCCGCGGCAAGCGGGTTGAAGCGCTCGCGCTCGAGCACCGGAGCGACGCTGTCCACCGGCATGCCGAGGCTGTCGGCGAGTTCGACGAAGCGCTCGATCGGGAAGCGCAGGCGCACGGACCACGCCCGCAGGCTGTCGGGGCGCACGGCGAGGCTGTCCGCGAGCGGGAACAGCCGGTCGAACCGCAGCCCGAGCGTGTCGCGCAGCAGCGTCGTGTCGGCGAACGCGAAGCGGCCGCCGACGGTCGGCTGGGCGCGCCCGGAACCGGCCAGTGATGCGGCGGCAACCGCAAGCGGGACAAGGGTCAGGAGGGTGTGTCGAATCCGATTCATTCGGTCCCGCGGAGCGGCCTGAACGACGCGCGAGGAGGCTAGCACCCGGGTTCTCGGCGGGTCAACGGCTAGGCTGCACGGCAGGATACACCGCCGCGGCCCGCGCCGGTCCGGAAAAAGCGCGGCGCCACGGACGCCTCCCCCGATCGGCGGAGCGCGTTCGGCGCCGCGGCGCACGGCGCGCCGAAAGGAGGAAGGGGGCCGGCGCCGCGACGACGCCGGCCCCGCGGGCGCCCGGAGAGCCAGGGAAGGGCGCACCGCATGGCTGCCGGGAGGGGGCCCGGCGGCCTGCGGTCTTTCGCCCGGGGCAAGCTCCGCGCCAGCGCGCCGGGCGCGCGATCTCCGCCGCCAATGACCATGGTTGGCAAGCGGATGACCGGACGCGCACGGCGGCGGCACGGTTCCGGGCGGTGCCCGGGCGGCCCGCCGAGCCGCGAAACCGTCGTCCGAACCGACGCCCGGCAGGAACGGCCGGCCCGAATCCCTTGGGGCGCAACGCGGCGCCGCGCGGCGCGCGGCGCTCGGGCGCGCGCGACCCGTGACACAAGCGCCTTGCGGCACTCAAGTTGCAGGTGCTAGCGTCCGCGCGCTCGGCAGGCACGGAAGGCCCCGCGTACCAACCTCGGCGCCCCACACCCGATCGTCAAACGGACTGACGCCCCGAAGCACGACCCACCGTCCCGGGAGAGGCAGGGATGTTCCTCGACAGCCTGATGGGCTTTTTCTCCACCGACGTCGCGATGGACCTCGGCACCGCCAACACGCTCGTCTACGTGCGCGGCCGCGGCATCGTCCTCAACGAACCCTCCGTGGTGGCCGTCGAGAAGGCCACCGGCAAGGTGCAGGCGGTCGGCGGCGAGGCCAAGCTCATGCTGGGGCGCACGCCCGACGAGATCAACGCCGTGCGCCCGCTCAAGGACGGCGTCATTGCGGACTTCGAGCTCACCGAGGCCCTGCTCGCCAATTTCGTGCAGCGCGTCCAGCAGCACCGCTTCATGGTGCGGCCGCGCATCATCATCTGCGTGCCGTCGGGCATCACCGAGGTCGAGAAGCGGGCGGTGGTGGATTCCGCCGAGCGCGCCGGGTGCCGGCACGTGGACCTCGTGCCGGAGCCCATCGCCGCGGCGATCGGCGTCGGGCTGCCGGTGGACACGCCGACCGGCAACATGGTCGTGGACATCGGCGGCGGCACGACCGAGATCGCGGTCATCGCGCTCAACGGCATCGTGACCAAGACCTCGATCCGCGTCGGCGGCGACGAGATGGACGAGGCGATCGTCAATTACGCCAAGAAGGCGTACAACATGATGATCGGCGAGCAGACCGCGGAACGGATCAAGATCGAGATCGGCTCGGCGTTTCCGCTGCCCGAAGAGATGGACATGGAGATCAAGGGGCGGGATCTCGTGCGCGGCATCCCGCGCACGCTGCGCGTCTCGAGCGTCGAGATTCGCGAGGCCCTGCAGGAACCGGTGGGCGCCATCGTCAACGCGCTGCGCGAGTGCCTCGAGCGCACCCCGCCGGAGCTGGCCGCCGACATCGTGGACCGTGGCATCTTCATGACGGGCGGCGGCGCGCTGCTGCGCGGGCTCGACCTGCTCATGCGCGAGGTGACGAACCTCAACATCCGCGTGGCGCCGGACCCGCTGACCTGCGTCGTGCTGGGCGCGGGGAAGATCCTGGAGCAGCCGGAGGACTTCGAGAAGGTGGTCCTCAGCAGCCACCGGGACTGACCGGTGGGCGGCATCCTCCCGCCGGCGGAGCGCCGCAGCGGCGCCGCGCTCACCGCCTGCGTGGCGGTGTCGCTCCTGCTGCTCGTGCTCGGCGAGCGCCTCCCGACCGGCGCGCTGCGCGCGGTGGGGGCGTGGCTGTTCGCGCCGCTCGACCGCATCGTGCTCACCGGCGATCGCCTCGCGGCCTCGTGGCGCGAGAACCGCTCCCTGCACGAGCGCATCGCCGCCCTCGAGATCGAGAACCAGCGTCTGCGTGTGGCCGGCGTCGAGAACCGCGCGCTGCGGGCGTCGCTCGGGCTGCCCGAGGCGCGCGGCCTGCGCTTCATCCCGGTCGAGGTGCTGGCGCTGTCGGGCGACGCCCTGCCGGCCGCGGCGTCGCTCAGTGCCGGGGCCTCGCGCGACGTGCGGGTGGGGGACGCGGTGGTCACGAGCGACGGCCTGCTGGGACGCATCGGGGAGGTCTATCCGACGATGAGCCGCGTCACGCTCCTCACCGACCCGAATTCGGCGGTGGCGTGCGAGATCGAGAGCACCGGCGTGCTCGGCGTGCTGCGCTACGCGCTCGCTCCGCGGCCACGGCTCGTGCTCACCAGCGTGCCGCTCTCGGACACGGTGCGCGTCGGGCAGCGCGTGCTGACCTCGGCGCTCTCGCAGCGCTTCCCGCGCGGACTGCCGGTCGGCCGCGTGGCCGCGGTCGGGCGCGACCCCGGCGGCCTCACGCAGGACATCGAGGTCGCGCCCGCGGTGCGCCTGTCGCGGCTGCGCCACGCGTTCATCGTGCCGCACCGTCCGGAGGCGCCATGAGGGGGCTCGGCGCGCTGCTCGCGGCCGCGGCCATCGCGCTGCTCATGCGCTCCACCGCCCTGCCGGCGCTCGCCGCGCGCGGCGTGGTGCTCGACGTGCTGGCGTTCGTGGTCGCCGCGTGGGCGCTGCGCCACGGCGAGACGGCCGGCACCCTGTTCGGCTTCGCCCTCGGGCTCGCGGCCGACCTCGACGCCGCCCACTGGCTCGGGCGCCACGCGCTGGCGCTGTCGCTCCTCGGGTACGCGGTGGGGCGCGTGAGCGGCACCCTCGTGCGCGAGCAATCGCGCACCCACTTCACGCTGCTCGTGCTGTGCACCGCGCTCCACCAGGCATGGGCCCTCGCCTTCGAGATCGGGGCGCCGGGCAGCTGGGCGTACGCGGCGCAGCGCATCGGGCTCGCCGTGGCCGCCACCGCGCCGGCCGGCACGCTCGTGCTGGCGCTCGTGCGCCGCGTCAGCGGCCGGCCGCTCTTCGCGCATGCCCGCCTCGCCCCAGCTCCGTGAGTCGCGGCTCGGCCGCTACCGGGTGCTCGCCGGGCTCGTCGGGCTCGGCTTCGGGCTCATCGCGCTCGGCCTGCTGCGGCTGCAGGTCGTGGAGCGCGAACGCTACGCGACGCTGGCGCAGGAGAACCGCGTGCGGCTCGAGGTGCTGCGCGCGCCGCGCGGCGCCATCTACGACCGCCACGGCGAGCTGCTCGCCGACAGCGCGCCGAGCTTCACGATCGTGTTTCGCCCGTTCCCGGCCGAGAGCGTGGAGCGCATCCGCGAGGTGACCGACGCGGCGTGGATCGCGCGCGTCGCGGGCCTCGTCGGTCGCGACAGCGCCGAGGTGCGGCGCGTCGTGCGGTCCGCGGCGCGCGGCGGTCCGAGCGTGGCGCTCCGGCGCGACGCGCCGTTCGCGGTGCTCGCCGCGATCGAGGAGTCGCGCGCCGAGCTGCCCGGCATCGAAGTCCAGATCGAGCCCATGCGCCGCTACCCGCACGGCACGCTCGCCTCGCACCTGCTCGGCTACGCGGGCGAGATCAACGACGCCGAGCTCGATTCGCTGAGGCCGCGCGGCTACCGCGCCGGCGACCTCATCGGACGCAGCGGCGTCGAGCGCTCGTACGAAGAGGCGCTGCGCGGCCGCGACGGCGCCGAGTTCGTCGTGGTCAACGCCATGGGCCGGCGCGTGTCGCTGTTCGAGGAGGAGCCGCCGCGGCCGCCGGTCGCGGGCCACGACATCGTGCTCACGCTCGACCTCAAGGTGCAGCGCGCGCTGGAGGAGGCGATGGCCTCGGTGCGGCGCGGGGCGGGCGTGGCGCTCGATCCGCGCGACGGCAGCGTGCTCGCGCTCGTGAGCCGGCCGTCGTTCGACCCCAACGAGTTCTCGCGCGGCATCTCGGTCCGGCGCTGGAAGGAGCTCACCGCGGGCGACGCCAACCCGCTCCTCAATCGCGCCATTCAGGGCGTCTACCCGCCGGCCTCGACCTACAAGATCGTCAGCATGTTCGCCGCGCTCGCGCACGGCGTCGCGCGCCCCACGTCGCGCTTCGCCCCGTGCACCGGCGGCTACCAGTTCGGCGGCCGCGTCTTCGGCTGCTGGAACCGCGACGGCCATGGTTCGCTCGACTTCATCGGCGCCCTGCAGCATTCGTGCGACGTGTACTTCTACCAGGTCGGCCCCCGGCTCGGACTGCCGCGGCTCGAGGCCGCGTCGCGCGCCCTCGGCCTCGGCGACCGCACCGGCATCGACCTGCCGCAGGAGCGCAGGGGCCTCATCCCGAGTCCCGCGTGGTACGACCGCCGCTGGGGCGAGGGGCGGTGGCGCAAGGGGCTCATGCTCAACCTCGCCATCGGCCAGGGCGAGCTGCTCGTCACGCCGCTTCAGCTGGCGGTCTTGATCGCCGAAGTGGCGAACGGCGGCCGCCCCGTGCGCCCGCACGTCGTGCGCGAGGTGCGCGGCACGCCGTGGCGCGCCGAGCGCCCGCGGCACCCCGGCCTCCCGGGGCGGGACGCGGAGTGGGCGGCGGTGCGGGAGGCGCTCGAACGCGTCGTGGACGCGGGCACCGGCGGCGCGGCGCGCGTGCCCGGCGTGCGGGTGGCCGGCAAGACCGGCACGGCCCAGAACCCGCACGGCGAGGACCACGCCCTGTTCGTGTGCTACGCGCCGGCCGACGATCCGGTCATCGCGCTGGCGATCGTCGTCGAGAACGCCGGCGGCGGCGGCAGCGTGGCGGCCCCGCTCGCCGGGCACGTGCTGCGCCGCGTGTTCCTGCCCGACTCGCTGCAGCGGCCGTTCGTCCCGCCGGCGCGGCACGCGGCGCGCGGCGCGGCGGGCGCCGCCGACTCCGCGGCGGGGGGCGAGTGATGCGCCTGCGCCTGCGCGTGCGCCTGCCCGACATCGACGTGCCGCTCGCCCTCGGCGCGCTGGGGCTGGTCACCCTCGGGCTCGCCACGGTGTACAGCGCCACCTCCATTCCCGGCGCCCACGAGGGGCTGTGGGTCAAGCAGCTCGCGTGGGCGGTGCTCGCGCTGGGCGCGGCCACGGTCGCCGCCGCCGTTCCGTACCGCGTCTACGACGCCCTCGCGTGGCCCGCCTACGGCGTCTCGCTGCTGCTGCTCGTCGCGGTGCTGCTGTTTGGCGACGCGGCGATGGGGGCCAAGCGCTGGCTGGTCGTCGGCCCGGTGCGCTTCCAGCCCTCCGAGATCGCCAAGATCGCGACCGTCCTCGTGCTGGCGCGCCTGTTCGACGACCCGCGCCTCGACCTGCGCCGCGTGCGTGACTGGCTGCCCGCCCTGCTCCTCGTGCTCGTGCCCTTCGGCCTCGTCGCGGAGGAGCCCGACCTCGGCACGTCGCTCACGTTCCCCGTGGTGCTGGTGGTCATGTACTTCTGGGCGGGCATGCCGCTCGGCCACGTGCTGCTCGGGCTGTCGCCGGTCTTCAACGTCGTGCTGTACTTCGCGACCGGCACGCTGGCGTGGTTCGGCGGCCTGTTCGCGGCGCTGCTCGCCGTGTTCCGGCCGCGCCTGCCCATGCTGCTCGTGCTCGTCGCGCTCAACGGCGCGGTCGCGCTCGCCGTGCCTCACCTGTGGGACTCGCTGCACGACTACCAGAAGCGGCGCATCGAGACGTTCCTCAACCCGAACGAGGACCCCTACGGAGCGGGCTACCAGATCATCCAGTCGAAGATCGCGATCGGCTCCGGGGGGATCACCGGCAAGGGCTACCTGCAGGGCTCGCAGAAGGCGCTCGCCTTCCTGCCCATGCGCCACACCGACTTCATCTTCTCGGTCGTGGGGGAGGAGCTGGGGCTGATCGGGGCGTTGACGGTGGTGCTACTGTACGTCGTCGTGCTGGTGCGCGGGTTCCGCCTGGCGCTCGTCGCGCGCAGCGGGTTCGCCAGCCTTCTCGCCGCGGGCCTCACCGCCGCCTTCTTCTACCACATCATGGTGAACATGCTCATGACCATCGGCTGGGCGCCCGTGACCGGCCTGCCCCTGCCGCTCCTGTCCTACGGGGGCACGGCGCTGCTCGTGAACGGCATCCAGATCGGGATCCTGCAGAGCGTCGCGCTGCGCCGCCGGGAGCTGTAGCGCGGTGCATCCCGAGATCCTGCAGTGGGGCGTGCTCCACGTGCGCAGCTACGGCCTCCTGCTCGCGGTCGCGTTCCTGGTCGGCACGTGGCTGGCGCTGCGCGAGGCGCGCCGCCGGCGGCTCGACGAGGACCGCATCGTGAGCGTCGTGCTCGTGGCGCTCGTCGCCGGCGTGCTCGGCGCGCGGCTGCTGTACGTGCTCGAGCACGTGGACGAGTTCCGCCGCGAGTGGGTGAGCGTGCTCGCCCTGTGGCAGGGCGGGCTCACGCTGTACGGCGGCATCGTCGCCGGGACCGTGGCCGGGCTGGTGGCCGCGCGTCGCCTCGGGCTGCCGCGCTGGGACGTGGCGGACGCGCTCGCGCCCTCGCTCGCGCTCGGCACCGTGTTCGGGCGCGTCGGCTGCTTTCTCAACGGGTGTTGCTACGGACGGCCGACGCGGCTGCCATGGGGCGTGAGGTTTCCCGAGGACTCCTTCGCCGGTCTCGAGTTCGGCAACGCCGCGCTCCACCCGTCGCAGCTGTACGCCGCCGCCGCCGGGCTCGGGCTGTTCGCCGTGCTGTGGGCGCTGCGCGCCCGCCTGCGCACGCCGGGCCACCTGTTCTGGCTGTTCATTCTGCTCTTCGGTCTCGCGCGCATCCCGCTCGACCTGACGCGCGCCTACGAGCCCTCCGCCGAGCTGCTGCGCATCGGCGGGCAGGCGGTGACCGAGAGCCAGCTCACGAGCGCGGCGCTCGCGCTGTTCGCCGCGCTCATGATGGTGCGCCTCGCGCGCGAGCGCGCGGCGGTCCCTGCGCCGGCGCCCCCGGCGCCGCCCGCGCCCGCCCCGCCGGACCGCGCGCCGTGAGCGGCGCGCCCGTGCGGCTCGCCGTGCTGGGCGATCCGCTGCGCCTCACGCGCTCGCCGGAGCTCCACCGCGCGGGGTGCGCCCACCTCGGACTCGCCTGCGAGTCCGCGGCGCTGCGCACGCCGCCCGGCGCGCTCGAGGCGCGCCTCGCCGAGCTCGCCGCCGGCGGCTGGACCGGCGTCAACGTCACCCACCCGCTCAAGGCCGACGTGCTGCGCTTCGTGGAGCGCGCCTCGGACGCCGCCCGGCGCGCGCGGTCGGCGAACACCGTCGGCTTCGGTCCCGACGGCGCGTGGGCCGACACCACCGACGGCGACGGTTTCCTCGACCTGCTGCGCGAGCTCGGGCGCGAGCCGGCGACCGAGCGCGCCGTGCTGCTCGGCGCCGGGGGCTCGGCGCGCAGTCTCGCGCTGGCGCTCGCCGCCGCGGGCGCCGCGCCGCCCGCGGTCGCGGTGCGCGACCCGGCGAAGCGCGCGGGCGCCTGGGCCGACGTGCCGTGCCGCCTCGTCGGGTGGCGCTCGGCGGAGGAGGCGGCGGCGCTCGCCGGCGCCACGCTGGTCGTGAACGCCACGCCGCTCACCGCCCCCGACAGCGTGGTGCCGATCTCCGCCGTGCCGCCGCCGGCGCTGCTCGTGGATCTGGTGTACGACGAAGGCCCGACCGCGCTGGTGCGGCACGCGAGGGCACGCGGTCGTCACGCGATCGACGGGCTCGGGCTGCTCGTCCACCAGGCGCGGCGCTCGCTCGCCCTGTGGTTCGGGCGCGACGTGCCGGTCGCGGTGCTGGCGCAGGCCGTGGGGTGGCCGCGATGATCGCCGCGGCGACCGCGGCGGCCGGCGCCGCCCTGTCCGACCTGCGCGCGCTCGCGTTTCCGGTGCGCTGCGGAGCGTGCGGCGGGCGCGCGGCGGGCGGCGGACCGCTGTGCGCCGCGTGCGAGGCGGCCATCCCGCGCCTCGCGACGCCGCTGTGCGCCGCGTGCCTGGTGGCGGAGCGCGACCCGTCGGGCTGCACGGCCCACCCGCGGCGCCGCGTGTGGGCGGCGTGGGTCTACGACGCGCGCGCCGCGCTCGTCGTCCATGCGCTCAAGTACGACGGGCGCACGGACCTCGCGGGCGGACTGGGCGCGGCGCTCGCCGCCGCGCTGCCGGCGGCGCCGGCGCCGGAGATCGTCGCGCCCGTGCCGCTGCACCCGTCGCGCCGCCGCGAGCGCGGCTACGACCAGGCGGCGCTGCTCGCCGAGGCGGTCGCGACGCGCGCCGGGGCGCCGTGCGTGCCGGGGCTGCTGGCGCGCGTGCGCGCCACGCCGGCGCAGGCGCGCCTCGGCCCGGCGCGGCGCCGCGCCAACGTCGCCGGCGCGTTCGCCGTCACGCGCCCGTCGTGGGTGCGCGGGCGGCGCGTGCTGGTCGTGGACGATGTGACGACCACCGGCGCGACCCTCGCCGCCTGTCTCGCCGCGCTCGAGGCGGCCGGCGCCGAGCCCGAGGGCGCGGCCCTCGCGTGGGCGGCCTGACGTGTCGCACCTGCACATACCCGACGGCGTGCTGCCGCCGCCCCTGTGGGGCGGCGGGCTGGCGCTCGCCCTGGCGTTGCTCGCGGCGTCGTCGGCCGCCGCCCGCCGGGGCGCGCCCGCGCGCGCCGGCGTGCAGGGCGCGCTCGGAGCGCTCATGCTGGCGGTCATGTCCATTCCGATCCCGCCTTTCGCGCTCGAGTACTGCCTCACGCTCGCCGGCCCGGTCGGCGTGCTGCTCGGTCCCGCGGCGGCGTTCCAGACCGTGTTCGTGGTCAGCGTGATCCTCGCCCTGCTCGGTCAGGGCGGCATGACCGTGGTCGGGCTCAACGCGCTCGTGCTCGGCGCGGGCGCGGCCGTCGCGCGGCCGCTCTTCCGGCAGCTCACCCGGTGGCTCGCGCCGCCCGCCGCGCTCGCCGGCGCCACCGCGCTCGGGCAACTCGCCTCGGGGGCGCTGTGGTTCGCGGTCCTCGCCGCCGCGTTCGGCGCCGACCCGTCGCGCCCGATCCCCGCCGGCGGTCCCGACGGCCACGGGCACGGCGCGCGCCTGACGCTGTTCGCGGGGCTCACCTTCATGCTTTGGGCGGTCGCGGTGTTCGCCGAAGCCGGCATCGCCTACGGCGTCGGGCGCTTTCTCGCGCGCGTGCGACCCGATCTGCTCCCCCCGGCGGTGGGACGGGACGCGCAGGCTGCCGGCCCACGGCGGGAGGGGTCCCCGTGATCAACACCCTGGCCCAGGTGGACTGGCTGGCGAGCGCCGGCGGCTCGCCGTGGCACCGCGCGAGCGCGCTCTCCAAGCTGGTGCTGGCCGCGGCCTCGCTCGCGCTGGCGATCGGCGCGCCGTCGCTGGCGCTGCAGGCGGCGCTGTGGGCGGTGGCGGGCGGCCTCGCGCTCACCAGCCGGTTGCCCGCGCGGCTCGTGCTGGCCGCGGGGGGCGCGCCGCTGCTGTTCGTCGCGCTGGTCGTGGCGCTGCGCTGGGACGGGACGTGGACCACACCGGCGAGCCTCGCGCTGCGCCCGCTCACCGCCACCCTGCTCGCCGTGTGGCTCGCCGGCACGACGCCCTACCCGGACCTCTTCGCCCCGCTGTCGCGCCTGCTGCCGCGGGGCGCGGCGGACGGCCTGTTCCTCACCTACCGCGCGCTGTTCGACCTGCTCGCCCGCGCCGAGCGGCTGTTCCGCGCGCTCCGCCTGCGCGGCGGCGACCGCCTCGCGCTCGCCCGCCGGCTGCCCGTGGCGGGCGAAGGGCTCGCCACGCTCATGCTGCACTCGTTCGAGCGCGGCCAGCGCCTGTACGCCGCCATGCTGCTGCGCGGGCACTCGGGCCGCGTGTGCGGCTGCCGGCACTGGGCCGAGCTGGGGCGCGCCGACGCGCCGGTGGCGGCGGTGGCGTTGCTCGTCGCGGCCGCGGCGGTCGCGCTGTGGAGGCTGCCGTGAGCGAGCCCATCGTCCGCGTGTCGTGCGTGCGCCACACCTATCCGGACCGCACGGTCGTGCACCTGTGCGGACTCGACTTCGTCGTCAAACGCGGACAGCGCGTCGTGATCCTCGGTCCCAACGGCTGCGGCAAGAGCACCCTGCTGTTTCACATCCTCGGACTGCTCGAGCCGCAGGAGGGCGAGGTCTCGGTGTTCGGCGTCAACCCGGCGCGCGCCTTCAGCAAGATCCGCGAGCGCGTCGGCGTGCTGCTGCAGAACGTGGACGAGCAGATCATCGCGCCCACCGTGTGGGACGACGTCTCGTTCTCGCCACGCAACTACGGGCACCCGCACGACGAGGTCGAGCGCCTGGTCGCGAGCGCGCTCGAGCGGGTCGGCATCGCGCACCTGCGCGACAAGGTGTGCCATCACCTGTCGGGCGGCGAGAAGCGCAAGGTGGCGCTCGCCGGCGCGCTCGTGCTCCACCCGGAGCTGCTGGTGCTCGACGAGCCGTTCGAGGGGCTCGACCCGGCGTCGCGCAGCGACCTGGTGGAGCTGCTCAACCGCCTGCACCGCGAGCACGGCGTGACGCTCGTGCTGGCGACGCACGACGTCAACCTGGTGCCGGCCATGGCGGACGTCGTGTACCTGCTGCTGCGCGGGGGCGAGATCGTGGCGCACGGCAGCCCGCGCGAGATCTTCGCCAACGTCGAGCTGCTGCGCCGATCGAACCTCGAGCCGCCGGTGCTGTCCGAGCTCGTCGCGCGCCTCGCCGCGCACGGCCTCGACCTCGGCCACCCGCTGTCGGTCGAGGAGGCGGCGCGCGCCATCGCGGCGTGGCGCGCCGCCGCCGGCGCGGACGCGCGGTCCGCGGCGGAGCCCGCGCCGTGAGCGGGGACCTGTTCGGCCCGCCCGGCGCGGGCGCGGCGCCGTCCCCGGGACCCGGCGCGCCGCTCGCCGACCGCATGCGCCCGCGCACGTTCGACGAGCTGGTGGGGCAGGAGCACCTGCTCGTGCCCGGCAGCCCGCTCGCGCTCATGCGCGACGGGCGCCACCTGTCTTCGATCGTGCTGTGGGGCCCGCCGGGCACCGGCAAGACCACCATCGCGCGCCTGCTCGCGCACGCCGCGGGCGTGCCCTTCGTGGCGTTCAGCGCCGTGCTGTCGGGCGTCAGGGAGGTGCGCGAGACCATGCAGCGCGCCGCGGAGGCGCGTCGCCGCAGCGGGCGGCCGACGATCCTGTTCGTGGACGAGATCCACCGCTTCAACCGCGCGCAGCAGGACGCCTTCCTCGCGCACGTCGAACGCGGCGACATCGTGCTCGTCGGGGCCACCACCGAGAATCCGTCGTTCGAGGTGAACTCCGCGCTGCTGTCGCGCGCGCGCGTGCTCGTGCTGCGTGAGCTGCAGCCGCGGCACCTGCGCACGCTGCTCGAGCGCGCGCTCGCCGATCCCGAGCGCGGGCTGGGCGGCGCCGTGCGCGCCGAGCCGGCGGCGCTCGACCTCATCGCGGCGGCGGCCGACGGCGACGCGCGGCGCGCCCTCAACACGCTCGAGATCGCGGCCGCGGCGGCCGCGGCGCGCGGCGGCGCCGTGGGCGAGGCCGACGTGCGCGAAGCGCTCGCGCGCCGCCACCTGCGCTACGACCGGGCGGGCGAGGAGCACTACAACCTCATTTCGGCGCTCCATAAGTCGCTGCGCGACTCCGACCCGCACGCCGGCCTCTACTGGCTGGCGCGCATGCTGGCCGCCGGCGAGGATCCGCTCTACGTCGCGCGCCGGCTGGTGCGCTTCGCGAGCGAAGACGTCGGCAACGCCGACCCGCGCGCGCTGCCGCTCGCGGTGGCCGCGTTCCAGGCCTATCACCAGCTCGGCACGCCCGAGGGCGAGCTGGCGCTCGCCCAGTGCTGCGTCTACCTCGCCACCGCCCCCAAGAGCAACGCGGTGTACGTCGGCTTTCAGCGGGCCGTCGCCGAAGTCGAGGCGAGCGGCAGCCTGCCGCCGCCCCTCGTTCTTCGCAACGCGCCGACGCGCCTCATGAAGGACCTCGGCTATGGCGCCGGCTACCGCTACGCTCACGACGAGGAGGGCGGCATCGCCGACCAGCAGCACCTGCCGGACGAGCTGGCCGGGCGCCGCTTCTACGAGCCGACCGAGTCCGGGGAGGAGGCGGCGATCGCGCGCCGCATGCGGGAGTGGGAGCGCCTGCTCGCGGAGCGCCGGCGCGCGGGCGGCGGTGAGGCGCCGGGCGGCGGCTGACGCGGGCCGTGGCGCGGCGCGCCGCGCGGGCTCAGTGCGGACCGCGCCGCCGCTCCTTCGCCGGCAGGTTTTCGAGGCAGGTCGTCCACCAGCCGGTGCGCAGCGTCTCGGCGAACTCCGCCGGCAGGCCCTCGGCCTCGATCTCCCGCGCCGTCGCCTCGTGGTCGTAGGCCACCTCGCGAAACGCGACCTCGAACGACGCGCCGATCTCGAGCAGCGCGTAGCGCACCGTGGTGCGTCCGTCGTGGGCGGGCCGCCCGATCGCCCCGACGTTGACGACGTGCCGTCCGCCCGGGAGTGCCCGGTGCCACGGCAGGCCGGTGTGCGTGCAGGCGATGACGTCGGCGTGGTGCGCTTCGCACAGCCACGACAGGAAGGCATCCGAGCACGCCGACTCCCACAGGAACTCGTTCACGCGCCGCGGCGAGCCGTGGCACAGCAGCACGCGGCGCCCGCCCGCCTCGAGCCGCGCGCTCGTCGGAAGCGTGCGCATCCACGCGCGGTGCGCCTCCGAGGTCCGCGCCAGCGTGTAGTCGTAGGCGATCTGCGCGAAGTGCGCGTCGCGCGGGTCGAGGTAGCCGCACCCGCAGTCGGCGCGGCCGTGGCCCACCGACTCGTCGTAGTTGCCGCGCACCATCGGGATCCCGGCGTCGCGCAGCAGCGCGGCGGCGCGGTCGGGATGCGGTCCGAAGCCGCCGAGGTCGCCGAGGCACCACGTGGCGTCGGCGCCGGCGCGGCGCGCGTCCTCGAGCGTGGCGGCGAGCGCGCGGTGGTTGCTGTACACGCCGCCGAACAGGGCGAGGCGCGTCATGTCAGGCGTTCCCGCAGGTCATGCCGGTGACGAAGCACGTGAAGCACGCCGCGTGGCTCAGCGTGAACGGCCGCGCCGCCTCGGCGAGGGTCGCGCCCATGCGCCCGCCCGGCTCGTCCACGAGCAGCGGGCACACGTAGACGCCGCGCGTCGTGACCGCGCGGCAGCCGCCGCACTGGAGCGCCGCCGGCGCGAGGCGCTCCTGCGGCACGCCCGCCAGGGTCTCGGCGGCCGCCGGCCCCTGCGCGCGCGCCGCGCGCCCGAGCCGGAACAGCGGCAGGATCTTGAGCCGCGGGCGCGCCAGCCCGGCGGCGCGCAGGCGCTCGACGGCGCGCGCGCGAAACGCGAGCGGGTCTTCGTCGTCGTGCTGCGTCACCGTCACGATCGGCAGCAGCCCGTGCGCCTCGAGCGCGCGCAGCCCCTCGAGCGCGCGCGCGAAGCTCCCCGCGCCGCGCACGCGGTCGTGCGCCGCGGCGTCGAGGCCGTCGAGGCTGACGCGCACCTCGAGGGAGTGGCGCGCGGCGTCGGACAGGCGCACGAGCTCGGCGAGGCGGGCGCGGGTGAAGAGCGTGCCGTTCGTGAGCACCGTGCACGGCCCGTGCGCCAGGGTGTCGGCGAGGATGGCGGTCAGCTCGGGATGCAGGAAGGGCTCGCCGCCCGTCAGGTAGAACTCGCGCACGCCGAGGCCGAGGGCCTCGGCCACGCGCGCCGCAACCTCGTCGCGGCCCATGAGCGCGTGGCGCGCCTCGCCCGGTCCGCACGACACGAAGCAGTGCGCGCACGAGAGGTTGCACAGGGTGCCGGCGACCTGGATCCACAGGGCGTCGAGGTGCTCGAGCGGCTGGACGGGAAAGCGCGGGGCCGCCGCCGGGGCGGAGGGCGGTGCATCGGTGCGGATCGCGGGTTCGGGCATCGAGAAGAGGGGAGCCGGCCGCGGCCGGGCGCGTTGACTCCGCCCGGCGCGGCTCCTAATCTGCTGCGTTCTTTCGCCTTGCCTTCCGGTCGGCGGCGCGGTCGCGAGCGCCGTCGGCGCGCGCCATGATGCGGCACGCCGCGCCGGATGTCACACGCGAGCGCCCCGGCGAGCGGCCGGGGGCGCGGCCACCGCGCGGCGCCGGTCGCCGCGGCCCCGGCCGGGGGGCCCACCCGAGAGGATTCGCGCCATGCCGATTCGCCCCGAGGACGTGCTCGACGCGCTGCGCACCGTGCAGGATCCCGACCTGCACCGCGACCTCGTGACGCTCGGCATGATCGAGGACCTCGCGGTGGAGGACGGTCGGGTGCGCTTCACGCTCGTGCTCACCACCGCCGCGTGCCCGCTCAAGGAGCAGATCGAGGCCGAGGCGCGCGCGGCGGTGGCGCGCGTGGCGCGGGGCGCGACGGTCGAGATCGTCACCACCTCGCGCGTGCGCAAGCCGCGCGATCCGTCGGCGGACCGTCGGGCGCTGCCCGGCGTGGCGCACGTCATCGCGGTGGGCAGCGGCAAGGGCGGCGTCGGCAAGTCCACGGTCGCCGCCAACCTCGCGGTGGCGCTGGCCGCCACCGGCGCGCGCGTCGGCCTGCTCGACGGCGACATCTACGGGCCCAACCTGCCGCGCATGCTCGGCGTCCAGCGCCAGCCCTCGACGCGCGACCAGCGGATCGTCCCGGTCGAGGCCTACGGCCTCAAGTTCATGTCCATGGGGCTGCTCGTCGAGCAGGGCGAGGCCGTGGTGTGGCGCGGCCCCATGCTGCACGGCGCGATCAAGAGCTTTCTCCACGACGTGGACTGGGGCGAGCTGGACTACCTGCTCGTGGACCTGCCCCCCGGCACCGGCGACGTGCAGCTGTCCCTCATCCAGCAGACCTTCGTGGCCGGCGCGGTCATCGTGACCACGCCCTCGACGGTGGCGATCGAGGACGGCGTCAAGGCCGTGGCGATGTTCCAGAAGCTGCAGGTCCCGGTGCTCGGCGTCATCGAGAACATGAGCTACTTCGTGTGTCCGAACTGCGACGCGCGCCACGACATCTTCGATTCGGGGCGCGCCGAGGCGCGCGCGCTGGCGATGGGCCTGCCGTTCCTCGGGGCCGTCCCGCTCCACCCGGACGTGCGCGCCGGCGGCGACCAGGGCCTGCCGGTGGTCGCGGCGCGCCCGCACGGCGAGTACGCGGAGGCGCTGCGGCGCATCGCGGGCCACCTCGCCCGGCGGGTGTCCATTCAGACCCACGGGGTGGGATAATCCGGCCATGCGCGAGGTCTACGCCGACCACGCCGCGACGACCCGCCCGCTCCCCGAGGTGGTCGCGGCCATGCTGCCGTTCCTCGGGGAGCGCTTCGGCAACCCCTCGTCCGTGCACGCGCGCGGCGAGGCGGCGCGCGAGGCGGTGGAGGCGGCGCGCGCCGACGTCGCGGCGCTGCTCGGCGGCCGGCCGGAGGAGATCGTGTTCACCGCCACGGGCTCCGAGGCCAACGCCCTGGCGATCGCCGGGGGGCTCGCCGCGGCCCCCGCGGGGCGTCGGCGGCTCGTGGTCTCGGCCGTCGAGCACAACTCCGTGCTCGCCACGGCGCGCGCGCTCGAGGCGCGTGGCGCGCCGCTCACGGTGGTGCCGGTCGGGCCCGACGGCCGCGTGGACCCCGCGCGACTGGGCGAGGCGCTCGGCCCGGACGTCGCGCTCGTGTCGCTCATGTGGGCCAACAACGAGACCGGCGCGCTGCAGCCGGTGGCCGAGGTCGCGGCGCTGGCGCGCGCGTGCGGCGCGGCGGTCCACTGCGACGCGGTGCAGGCGGTGGGCAAGGTGCCGGTGGACGTGGCGCACGCGGCGTTCGACCTGCTGAGCTTCGCGGGGCACAAGTTCCACGGGCCACCGGGAGCGGCCGGACTGTGGGTGCGCCGCCGCACGCGGCTCGTGCCGCTCGTCCACGGCGGGCGGCAGGAGCGCGGCCGGCGCGCGGGCACCGAAAACGTCGCCGCGATCGTCGGCCTCGGCGCCGCGGCGCGCGCCGCCGCGGCGTGGCTCGCGGACGGCGGCCCGGCGCGGCTCGCGCGGCTCGGCGAGCGCCTGCGCGCCGGGCTCGAGGCGGCGGTGCCGGGGGCGCGCCTCAACGGCCCGCTCGCGGCGCGGCTGCCGTGGGTGGTCAACCTCCGCTTCGAGGGCGTGGACGGCGAGGCCGTGCTGCACGCGCTCGACGCCGAGGGCATCGCGGTCTCGACCGGCTCGGCGTGCAGCGCCGCCGAGCCCGGCCCCTCGCACGTGCTCACGGCGATGGGGCTGCGCCCCGAGGACGCGCACGCCAGCGTGCGCTTCTCGCTCGGGCGCGACACCGCGGACGAGGACGTGGACCGCATCGTGTCGGTGACGCCGGAGGTCGTCGGGCGCCTGCGGGCGCTGGCCGGCGGCCCGGCGCGTCGCAGCGCCTGAGGGCGCGGAGAGGAGGGCGCATGAACCAGCAGGAGCAGTTCCGCCTCAAGGTCGGCCTCGCCGAGATGCTCAAGGGCGGGGTCATCATGGACGTGATGACGGCCGATCAGGCGCGCATCGCGGAGGAGGCGGGCGCGTGCGCCGTCATGGCCCTCGAGCGCATTCCGGCGCGCATCCGCCGCGAGGGCGGCGTGGCGCGCATGTCGGATCCGCAGCTGATCCGCGACATCGAGGCGGCGGTGTCCATCCCGGTCATGGCCAAGTGCCGCATCGGGCACTTCGCCGAGGCGCAGATCCTCGAGCAGCTCGGCATTGACTTCATCGACGAGAGCGAGGTGCTCACCCCCGCCGACGAGGAGCACCACGTCTGGAAGCACGACTTCAAGGTGCCGTTCGTGTGCGGCTGCCGCGACCTCGGCGAGGCGCTGCGCCGCATCGGCGAGGGCGCGGCGTTGATCCGCACCAAGGGCGAGGCCGGCACCGGCGACATCGTCGAGGCGGTGCGTCACATGCGCGCCGTGCAGAAGGGCATCAAGCGCCTCACCATGCTGCGCGAGGACGAGCTCATGGCCGAGGCCAAGGCGCTCGGCGCGCCGTTCGAGATCGTCCAGCAGGTGGCGCGCACCGGGAAGCTGCCGGTGCCGAACTTCGCGGCGGGCGGCGTCGCGACCCCGGCGGACGCCTCGCTCATGATGCAGCTCGGCGCCGAGTCGGTGTTCGTCGGTTCGGGCATCTTCGAGGTCGGCCAGGACGGCAAGCCCGACGAGGCGCGCCGCGACCAGCTGCGCATGGCGCAGGCGATCGTCAAGGCGGTCGCCAACTACAACCGCCCGGAGGTGTTGGCCGAGATCAGCGCCGGACTGCCGAAGGCCATGAAGGGCGTGGCGCGGGAGACCATCCCGCAGGACGAGCAGCTGGCGCGGCGCGGGTGGTGAGGGTGGCGGCGCCGCGCGTCGGGATCCTCAGCCTGCAGGGCGACTTCGCGCTGCACCGCGCCGCCGTCGAGGCGGCGGGCGCGGAGCCGGTGCGCGTCACGCTCCCCGGCGACCTCGAGGGAGCGCAGGCGCTGGTCCTGCCCGGGGGGGAGTCCACGACCATGCTGCGCCTGCTCGAGGCCACCGGGCTGCGCGGCCCGGTGGCGGAGTTCGTGCGCGAGCGCCCGGTGCTCGGCACGTGCGCCGGGCTCATCCTGCTCGCGCGCGGCAACGGGTCGCTGCCGCACCCGCCGTTCGGCGCGCTCGACGCGGTGGTCGAGCGCAACGCTTACGGGCGCCAGATCGACTCCTTCAGCGAGACCGTCGAGTTCGCCGGCGCCCCGCTGCTCGGCGTGTTCATCCGCGCGCCGCGCATCCGCGCGGTCGGACCCGGCGTCGAGGTCGTGGCCCGCCGCGCCTCCGGCGAGCCGGTGGGCGTGCGCGCCGGGCGCGTCGTCGGGCTGTGCTTCCATCCCGAGCTGACGCCCGACCGCCGCGTCCACCGCTGGTTCCTCGCGGAGGTCGCCGGGCTGGTGCCGGCCGCCGCGGCGTCCCCGCCCGTGGAGGCCGCGTGACGCCCGACGCCGGCGCGCGCCGCGCGCTCCACGAGTTCCTCGGGCGCCACCGCCGCCTGCTGCTCACCACGCACGTCAACCCGGACGGCGACGGCATCGGCAGCGAGGTGGCGATGGCGTTGTGGCGGCGCGGACGCGGCGCCGACGTGCGCGTGCTCAACGACTCCGTGGTGCCCGCCGCGTTCCTGTTCCTGACGCGTGACCAGATCGTCGAGAGCTGGGAACCGGCGCGCGCCGAGGCGCTGTTCGACTGGGCCGACGCGCTCGTCGTGCTCGACACCAGCAACCGCCAGCGCATCGGCCGACTGGCGCCGCTCCTCGACCGCCACGCCATCGCGGTCGCCATCGTGGACCACCACGCCTCGCACGCGCACGGCTTCGGCCAGGTCAACGTCATCGAGCCCGAGGCGTCCTCGACCGGCGAGATCGTCTACGACCTCATTCGCGAGGCCGGCGACCCGATCACGCCCGCCATGGCCGAGGCGCTGTACGTGGCGCTCATGACGGACACCGGCTCGTTCCGCTACTCGAACACCGACAGCCACGCGCACCGCATGGCCGCCGACCTGCTCGCCGTCGGGCTCGACCCGCAACGCCTGCACGCGCAGGTCCACACCCACGCCTCGGCGGGGCGCCTGCGCTTCTTTGGCGAGGTGCTGGCGGCCATGGAGCTCGTCGAGGACGGGCGCATCGTGGTGCTCGAGGCGGCGCCCGAACAGTTCCAGCGCCACGGCCTGGTGGGCTCCGACACCGAGGGGCTGGTGGACATGCCGCGCACCATCGCCGGGGCCGAGGTCGTGGCACTGTTCTCGGAGGTCGAGCCGGGCAAGGTGAAGGTGTCGCTGCGCTCGACGGGGCGTGTCGAGGTGGACCGGCTGTGCACCAGCCTCGGCGGCGGCGGACACAGGCACGCGGCGGGCGTGCTGCTGCGTGGCTCGCGCGCGGAGGCGCGCGCGCGGGTGCTGCCCGAACTGGCGCGGCTCGTCGCGGCGCTCGGTCCGGTGCCGGCGGGTCCGGCGTGATCCCGGCCGCGGCGGCGCCGGAGGTGGTGCTCGAGGCGCAGGCGCTCGCGCACCGCTACGCCGGCAGGCGCGGCCTCGAGCCGGTGAGCTTCTCGGTGCGCGCCCCCGGCGCGGTCGCGGTGTGCGGGGCGAACGGCGCCGGCAAGAGCACGCTGCTGCGCATCGTCGCCGGGCTGCTGCGGCCGAGCCACGGTCGGCTGCGGCTCGCGATCGGCGGACGCGAGCTGCCGCCCGAGGCGCGCCGCCACGTCGTCGGGCTGGCGTCGCCCGAGCTGCAGTTCTACGACGAGTTCACGGTGCTCGAGAACCTGCGCTTCGCGGGCGAGGCGCGCGGGCTCGGCGCTCCGACGGAGGCGGCGATGCGCGCGCTGGAGCGCGTCGGCCTCGAATCGCGCGCCCACGACCGCGTGCCGGCGCTGTCGTCCGGCATGAAGCAGCGGCTGCGGCTGGCGTTCGCCGTGCTCGGGGAGCCCCCGGTCCTCATGCTCGACGAGCCGGGCAGCCACCTCGACGACGCCGGCCGCGACGCGGTGCGCGCGCTGGTCGCGGAGGGCAAGCGGCGCGGGCTGGTGCTCGTCGCCACCAACGAGGAAAGCGAGAGGCGTCTTGGAGACGAGAGGATCGAACTCCGCGGCGGCGGTCTGGGCCGTCCTGCGTAAGGAGTGCCGCAGCGAGTGGCGCACGCGGTACGGGCTCAACGCGGCGCTGCTCTTCTCGCTCACCACGCTGACGTCGGTGAGCTACGCGGTGGGGCGGCTGGGCGACCGGCCGGACCTGTTGAGCGCCGTGCTGTGGATCGTGCTGCTGTTCGCCGCGCTGTCGTCGCTCAGTCACGCGTTCGTGCGCGAGGTCGAAGGGCACACGCTGACCTTTCTGCGCCTGGTCGCCTCGCCGGCGGCAATCGCGCTCGGCAAGCTGATGTTCAACGTGCTGTTCCTCGTCGTGCTCGAGCTCGTCACCGTGCCGCTCTACCTGGTGCTCATGGGCGCGACCCCGCCCTCGTGGCCGGCGTTCCTCGGCGTGCTTGCGCTCGGCAGTCTCGCGCTGGCAGCCTCTGCAACGCTCGTCGGCGCGGTCATCGCCCAGACGCGCGGCCGCGGGGCGCTGTTCGCCGGCGTGTCGCTGCCGCTCCTGCTGCCGGTGCTGGCCGCGGCGGTGAGCGGCACGCGCGCGCCGTTCCAGGGGGCGAGCGCGGCGCCGGAGATGCGCCTGCTGGCGGCGTACGCGGCCGGCGTGCTCGGCGTGAGCATGCTGCTCTACGACCACCTGTGGGAGGACTGAATGCTGTGGCGCAGCCTGCTGTTCGCGTGGATCGCGGGATGCACGGTGCTGGCCTTCACCTGGGCGCCGCTCGTGCCGGTGCTGGGGGAGACGACGCGCGTGCTGTACTTTCACATCCCGGCCGCGTGGGTGACCGTGGTGGCGCTGGCGTGGTCCATGGGCCACAGCGCGATGTACCTGCGCACGCGCCGCTGGCACCACGATGACCACGCCGCGGCGGCCGCCGAGCTGGGCATCCTGTTCTGCATCGGCGCCACCGTGAGCGGCTCGCTGTGGGCCAAGGCGATGTGGGGCTCGTACTGGAACTGGGACCCGCGCGAGACGTCGATCTTCTTCCTGCTCCTCGTGTACGCCGCCTACCTCGCGCTGCGCGGCTCGATCGAGGAGCCGGCGCGCCGCGCGCGCCTGTCGGCGGTGTACTCGGTGGCGGCGTTCGTCACGGTGCCGTTTCTCATGTTCATCGTGCCGCGGCTGTACTTCACGCTGCACCCGGACCCGATCCTCAACAGCTCGGGAAGGATCGACATGGACCCCCGCATTCGGATCGTGTTTTTTGCCATGCTCGCCGGCTTCACGGTCCTGTTCTTCTGGCTGCTCCGCCTCAAGGTGCGGGTGCTGCGCCTGGCGCGCGCCCGGGACGAGGCGGCCGCGACGGCCTGACGTCAACCCTCTGCAAAGGAGCGTCCGGTGAACGGAAACTGGGTGGTCATGGGCGTCGCGCTGCTGGTCTGGGGCCTCCTCTTCCTATACATTCTTCGCGTCGAGCGCCGCGTGAAGGAGCTGGAAAAGGAATGAACGTCAAGGTCATCGCCGCATTCGCCCTGCTCGCCGTCGCCGCCGGGGTCGGCTTCACGAGCTTCAAGAAGACCGTGACCCCTTACATCTCGTTCGCCGAGGCCGAGAAGTCCTCCGGCCTGGTGCAGGTCAACGGCGTGCTGGCGGACAAGAACTACGTGGCCCGTCCGACGGAGCAGTTCCTCGAGTTCAAGCTCAAGGACGAGAACGGCCACGTGCTTCCCGTGGTGTACCGCGGCGTGATCCCGGGCAACTTCGACCAGGCCACCTCGATCGTCGCGATCGGCCACTACCGGGGCGACCACTTTGAGGCGGAGCAGCTGCTGGTGAAGTGCCCCTCCAAGTACCAGGCCGAAGCCGAACAGGGCAAGACGCACCCCGAGTCGTGAACTTCGGACAGTTCCTCAACTGGGTCTCGTTCCTCGCGTCGCTGGTGGCCGGGCTGGCGTTCCTCGCCGCGGCCGCGGGGCGCGGGAGCGCGCTCGCCACCGCCCGCACCGCGTTCCGCGTGCAGTGGCTGGGCCTCATCTCGGCCACCGCCTACCTGTGGTGGATCCTCTTCCGCCACGACTTCCGCTTCGAGTACGTCGCCTCCTACTCCTCGCGCACGATGGAGTGGTACTACGTGTTCTCCGCGTTCTGGGGCGGGCAGGAGGGCACGTTCATGCTGTGGGCCATGCTCACGGCGACGCTCGGCCTGATCATGATGCGCTCCACGTGGGAGCGCACGAGCACGGCGATGTTCTTCCTCAACCTGCCGCTCGTCATGCTCGGGCTTGTCTCGGTCATGCGCGGCCCGTTCCTCGAGTTCCCGCCGGGCCGCGTCCCGGCCGACGGCCAGGGGCTCAATCCGCTGCTCCAGGACCCGTGGATGACCATCCACCCGCCGGTCCTGTTCATCGGCTTCTCGTCGCTCGTTGCGCCGTTCGCGGTCGCCATGGCGGCGATGGTCCACCGCGACTGGGATGGCTGGATCAAGCGCGCGCTGCCGTGGGCCGGGTTCTCGACCGCGATCCTCGCGACCGGCTTCATCATGGGCGGCGTGTGGGCCTACAAGGTGCTCGGCTGGGGCGGCTACTGGGGCTGGGACCCGGTCGAGAACGGCTCGTTCATTCCGTGGCTCTCGAACGTCGCGCTGCTCCACGGTCTGCTCGTGCAGCGCGTGACCGGCAGCCTGCGCCGCACCAACTTCTTCCTCGCCGTCACCTCGTACGTGCTCGTGCTGTACGCCTCCTTCCTCACGCGCAGCGGGGTGCTCGCCGACTTCTCGGTGCATTCGTTCGTGAACCTCGGCCTCAACGGCTTCCTGCTGTCGTTCCTGTTCCTCATCATCCTCGTCGGCTACGGCGCGCTGTTGTGGCGCCTGCGCGAGATCCCGTCCTCCGCCGAGCCGCTGGGCGGTTTCTCGCGCGAGTCCATGATGTGGCTCGGGCAGCTGGTCTTCATGCTCATGGCGGCGCTCATCGGCATCGGCATGAGCGCGCCGCTCATCACCGGGCTGTTCGGGCCGCCGTCGAACGTGCAGACGGCGTACTACAACCTGGTCAACGCCCCGCTCGCGGTCGCCATGGGCCTGCTCGTCGGGCTCGCCCCGCTCATGCGCTGGCGCAAGCAGGAGCCCGCCGCGCTCCTCACCGCGGCGCTGCCGTCCATCGTGGTCGCCGCGGTGGTGGCGGTCATCGCCATGATCGGCGGCGTGCGCGAGCCGATGCCCGCGCTCATCGTGTTCGCCGCCGGATTCGCGCTCGCCTCGAACGCCGCCGTCACCGTGCGCGGCTTCCGCGCCGGCTGGAAGCATGGCGTGGCGTACCTCGGCCACCTCGGCATGGCGGTCATGCTCATCGGCATCATCGCCTCGTCGGGCTATGGCCGCGCCGTGCAGGTGCAGCTGCCGCAGGGCGAGGAGCGCTCGGCCCTCGGCTACCGGCTCACCTTCCAGGGCGTGCACCACGACCCGCGCGGGCGCGACCGCGTCATGATCGCGGTGGACGCCGAGCGCCGGAAGTTCTCGGCGCTGCCCTCCATCTACTGGAGCGAGTTCAACCAGGGCTACATGAAGAAGCCGCACATCGAGCGCTTCCTGACCCACGACATCTACATCTCGCCGCTCGACCTGGTCGGCGGGGACGCCGCCGGCGCCGAAGACCGGCTGCTGTGGCTGGCCAAGGGCGAGACCAGGCAGGTCGGTCAGGCGCGCTACACGTTCGTGGACTTCGAGAACCAGATGGGCGACGTGGTGCGCATCGCCGCGCAGCTGCGCATCGAGGTCGGCGGCCGCACCGTGCCGGCGCGCCCGGCGGTCGAGATCAACACCGCCGCCGGAACGACGAACACCATCTCGGACTACCTGCCGGGCGGCGGCGAGGTCAGCATCGGGCGCGTGGACCCCGCCACCGGCCGTGTTGGCCTCGAGGTGCCCGGGCTCGCGGCTCCGGCGCGCTCCGCCGAGATCCTCGCGGTCGAGGTCAGCACCAAGCCGCTCATCGGCCTCGTGTGGCTCGGGGCGGTGATCATGCTGCTCGCGGCGTTCCTCAGCACGTGGCGCCGCGTCCTCGACCTGCGCCGCGCCGCGAGCCCGCCGGCCGCCGCCGGCTGAGCGCCGCTCCCGCCTCGCCACGCGGGCCCGTTCCCGGCCGGGAGCGGGCCCGCGGAACATCCGGGGCGAGCGACCCGGCGCCGGGACCCGACGCGCACCACCTGGCGCACTGCACGTCCGTGCAGTATGCTGCGGCCGGTGCCGAAGAGTCCCATGTTCGAATCCCTGAACGACCCCGTGGACGTGATCACCGCGTATCTCGACGGCAAGGTGCGGCCCCTTCGCTTCCGCTGGCAGGGGCGCGTCATGCGCGTGCGCCGCGTGACCGGCGAGTGGAGCCGCCGCGAGGGCCAGGCGGTGCTGCGCTACTTCGCCGTCGAAACGCCGAGCGCGGACACCTACGAGCTGTGTTACGACCCCCGCGCGCAGCGCTGGACGCTGTCGCGCGCGTGGACCGGGCCGTGAGGCGCGCGCGGCGCGGTCCCGCCGGCGCCGGGGGAGGGGGCGCAGCGTGATCCTGCTCGTGGACATGGACGCCTTCTTCGCGTCCGTCGAGCAGGCGCACCACCCCCACCTGCGCGGCCGGCCGGTGATCGTGTGCGGGGACCCCGAGCGGCGCGGCGTGGTGACCGCCGCCTCGTACGAGGCGCGGCCGTTTGGCGTGCGCGCCGGCATGCCGCTCGCCGAGGCGCGCCGCCGCTGCCCACAGGCCGCGTACGTCGCCGGCAACCCGGAGAAGTACGTCGCCACCTCGCTCCGCCTGCTCGACCTCTACCTGCGCTGGTCGCCCGACGTCGAGCCGTTCAGCGTGGACGAGGCCTTCGTCGGCCTGCCCGCCGCGCGCACCCTCGAAGAGGCGGCGGCCGTGGCGGGGGCGATCCAGCGCGCCATCGCGGAAGAGCACGGGCTCGGGGCCTCGATCGGGGTCGGCCCCAACAAGCTTGTCGCCAAGATGGCCTCCGGCGTGCGCAAGCCGCGCGGACTCACCGCGCTCGACGAAGCGGCGTTCCGCGACACGTTCTGGCCGCGCGACGTGCAGGAGCTGTGGGGCGTGGGGCCGAAGCTCGCCGCGCGCCTGCGCGCGCTCGGCATCGCCACGGTCGGCGACCTCGCGCGCGCCCCGGCGCACGCGCTGCGCGGAGCGTTCGGCGTGGTCGGGGCCCAGCTGCGCGAGGCGGCGCACGGCCATGACGACACGCCGCTCGTGCCGTACCACCGCGGCGCGGACGCCAAATCCATGGGGCACGAGGTCACGCTGCCCGAGGACTGCGCGGACCGCGCACGTCTCGAGGGCACGCTCCTCAGGCTCTCGGACCAGGTCGGACGCAGGCTGCGGGCCGAGGGCTACGTCGGCCGGATCGTCACGCTCAAGCTTCGCAACCGCCGCTTCGAGACCATCACCCGCCAGCGCGCGCTTCCCGCCCACACGGCCGAGTGCCCGCCGATGTTCGAGGCCGTCCGCGCGCTCTTCCGCGCGCACTGGACGGGCGGCGCGGTGCGCCTGCTCGGCGTCTCGGTGAGCGGCCTTGAGCGCGCGACGGGGGGCGAGCAGGCCGAACTGTTCGCCGCCGACGGCCGGCGCCGCCGGCTGCGCGAGGCGGTGGACCGCGTGCGCGACCGCCTCGGCGAGGCGAGCGTGGTTCCGCTCGGCTCGCTCGCATACCGCCGCGCGCCCGGTCATGTGCCGTTCGGCGTCGTGGGGCCGCGCATCGCACCGGCGGGCGAGGCGAGCGCCGGCGAGCGCGGCCGTGGGCGGGTGTGGCGGCCGTCGCGCGGCAACGGCCCGTTCCCGGGAGCCGCGCGCGACGTGCCGCGCGGCGGCGGGGAGGAGGCGCGGTGACGCCCGACGGAGCGCGGCCCGGCGGACGGACGCGACGCGGCGGCGCGTCCCGCCCGCAGCCGGGCGAACTGTGGCCCGAGCCCACGGCCGCGCCGCCCGGCGCGCCTCCCGGGCCCTCCGCCGGGGTCTCCGGGCCGCCGCGGTCACGGCCGGCATCCGGCCTGGAGGCCGCGCCCGCACGCCCCGAGCGCGGCGTCGTGATCGGCACCTCGGGCTACTCCTTCGCCGACTGGGTCGGGCCGTTCTACCCGCCTGGCGCGCGCCCCGGCGAGTTCCTCGCGCACTACGCCCGCCATTTCTCCGCCGTCGAGGTGAACTCGACCTACTACCGCATTCCGCATCCGCGCGTGATGGAGCAGATGGAGCGCAAGACCCCGCCCGGCTTCCGCTTCGTGGTCAAGCTCCACGGGGCGATGACGCACGAGGGCTCGTCCGATCCGGCGCTCGCGCGCGCCCTGCGCGAGGCCGTCGCCCCGATCGCCGGCGCCGGCAAGCTCGACGGCCTGCTCGCGCAGTTTCCGTGGGCGTTCCGCCGCACGCCGGCCGCCGAGCGGCATCTCGAGGCGCTGCGCGAGCGCTTTCCGGACGTGCCGCTGTTCGTCGAGTTCCGCCACGCCTCGTGGCTCGCGCCCGGGCTCGAGGAGCTGCTGCGCGCGGCGCGCCTCGGATACTGCGCGGTGGATGAGCCCGCGCTGCCGGGGCTGGTGCCGCCGGTGACCCTGCTCACCGCCGAGGACGCCTACGTGCGCTTCCACGGGCGCAACGCCGCGAACTGGTGGGGGCGCGGCGGCGGCGACCGCTACGACTACGACTACTCGGCGGCCGAGCTGCGCGAGTGGGTGGCGAAGGTCGCCGCCCTCGCCGAACAGGCGCGCCGCACCTACCTGTTCTTCAACAACTGCCACGCGGGCCAGGCGGCGCGAAACGCCAGGCTCATGCAGGAGCTGGTGCGCCAGCAGGGCCTTGCGGGGTGACGCGGCTCAGCGCCTGGGTCGGTCCTTCAGCTCGGCGGCGGGCCGGATGCGGATGGTGGCGTCGGGCGTGGTGATGACGACCTCGTCGCCGGTGTCGTCCACGACCACGTTCCCGAGTCCGCGCACCTCGATTTCGGAGCCGCCCACGGCGCCCGCGTAGCGCAGCCGCCGGCCGGGCGGCGCGGGCGCGGCCGGGCGCCGCAGCTCGGACAGCGAGCGCTCGAGGCGCGCCAGCTCGCGCTCCACGTCGCGCAGCTCGCCGCGCTCGCGCAGGTCGCGCACGCGCTCGAGCAACTCCGACACCTCGCCGTGCCTGGGTTCCTGTCGCGCCTCGGCCACGACGCGAACCTCGTGGGTCTCGCCGCCGCGGCGCACCGTCCAGCGCACCGTCTGGCCGGGGCGCACCGCGCCGAAGCGCCGCCCGCCCTCGTCGGTGAGCAGCGACACCCCGTCAATGTGCGTGAGCTGGTCGCCGCGGCGCAGGCCGGCGCGGGCCGCCGGGCTGCCGGGCTCGACCTGGTAGATCTGCGGCAGCGAGCCGAAGGTCCACACCGGATGGCCGTCGCCGTCGTCCTTGGCGCCGCACTCGAGGCACGACAGACCGATCCCGATCCAGCCGCGCGGCAGCGTCTCGGCGACGCGCGGCGCCGGCGCGGGCTGCCCCGCGCGCCCGACGGCGGCGCGCGGCGCGGCCGGAGCGCGCGCCGCGGGGGGCGGCGCGTGCCCCCGGCCGGGCGACGCGGGCGGCGCGGGCGCCGCCGGAGCCGGCTCGCCGGGCGGCGTCGGCGGCGCGGGGGCGACCGGCGCCAGGGCGGAGCCGCCGAGCGACGCCGACAGGCACGTGGCGCGCGCGGTGAGCCGCACCGGCAGCGTGCGGCCGTCGCGCCGCACGAGCAGCGTGACGGTCTCGCCCGGCGCGAGGTTGGCGAAGCGCCGCCCGCCCTCGAGCGTGGTGATCAGCATGCCGTCGACGGCGGCGATTTCATCGCCCACCCGCAGCGCCGCGCGCGCCGGACCCTCGGCGCCGAGCGCGCGCACCACGGGCTCGGAGCGGAACCGCCACGCGCGCGCGGTCACGCCGTCGCGCGTCGTGGCGCTGAAGGAGCAGTTGCACTCGATGCGCTCGATGCCGAGGTCGCCGACGGTGGGTTCGCCGCCGGGGCACGGGCCGCCCGCGGAGGCGGCGGCCGGCGCGGCGAGGGCGGCGGCGAGGGCCACGGCGCGCAGCGTGATGCGGGTCATCGTCGTTCCTCCCGGCCTAGAACCACAGCGTGCGGCGCGGCGCGGCGGCGGCCGTGTCCGGACGCTGCGCGCGGTCCAGTCCCTGCAGGATGCGCACCGCGAGCGGGTCGTCGGGCGCCAGCCGCACGAGTTCGCTGGCCGCGGCGCGCAGCGCGTTGACCGCGACCTCGCGGCCCTGGCGCACCGAGTCGCCGCCGCGGGACGTGTCGGCGAGCGCGGCGAGCTGCGCCAGGGCGCGCACGTACTCCGAGCCGGTGCGCTGCACCTCGGCCGCCGCCATGGCGGCGGTCTGACGCTCCTGCAGGCGTGCGATGACATCGGTCGTGTGGCGCGACTCCACCCAGCCACCAAGGGCGAATCCGCCCACGAACACCGCGACCGCGGCGGCGGCGGCGGCCGTCGCCCACGCCGGCGTGAGCGGCAGGCGCAGCGGCGCCGGGGCGTGGAGCAGGCCCTCGCGCCGCAGCGCGAGCACCACGCGGTCCTCGAGTCGCGCGTGGGGGCGCCGTTCGCGCGGCAGCGCCTGAAACGCCTCCCGCTCGGCCGGGGTCAGGTCGTCGTCATGCATGTCGTGCCTCCGGTGAACGCTGGAGCAGGGCCCGCATCGCGCGCCGCGCGTCGAAGAGCTGGCTCTTCGACGTGCCGACCGCGATGTCGAGGCACCTTCCGATTTCCTCGTGCGTGTAGCCCTCGACGTCGTGCAGCACCAGCACCGTGCGGTAGCCGTCCGGCAGGCGGGCGATCGCCCGCTCGAGGTCGATGCGCTCGCTGTCCTTCGCGGCCGGGGCGCGGAGCGGCGCGTCCTCGACCGGCTCGGTCGCCGGGGCGCGCCCGCGGCGGCGCAGCACCTCGCGCGCCTGGTTGAGCGCGATGGCGCACAGCCAGGTGCGGAGGCTCGATTCCCAGCGGAAGCGCCCCAGCTGCCGCACCGCGCGGATCCAGGTCTCCTGCACCACGTCCTCGGCGTCGTGGGCCGCGCCGGCCAGCATGCGCAGCACCAGCTGATAGATCGCCGGTGTGTGGCGGCGGTAGAGCTCGCGGAAGGCGCGCTCGTCGCCGGACCGGACCACCGCGTCGCAGAGCGCCCGCTCATCGGCGGAGGTGAGCGGCGTCTTCGTCATGCGTACCTTTCGTCGCAGGAGGGGGCGAAATGGTTGGGCGGACCGGCGCAGCGTGCCCGATGCGCGCCCGGGCGGTGTCCGGACGCCTTCAAGCCGGCCCCGGCCCGGGCCGGGAAGGGGCGCGGAGCGCACCGGCCGCCGGCCGGCGTGAGCGCCGGGGGCGCCCCCGTGGCGGCGGCTCCCGGGGGGCGCGCACGGCGCGCGGCGGAGCCCCCGGACGCGAGGCGGTCCCGGAGCGCGCGGCCGGCCCGCCGGGCGTCGCGCGGGGCCGCCGGGCGCGGCCGTTGCCGAGCGCGCGGGGCTGCGCTAGCGTGCGCGCGCCGCATGGTCCCGAGTCTGGAGGCTCCCGTGAGCACCCCCGTCCGTCCGCCGACCTTCATCACCCACCCGCCGCGCAAGGTCGCGTTTCTCTGCATCCACAACTCCTCACGCAGCCAGATGGCCGAGGGCTTCGCGCGCGCCATGGCGCCGCGCGGGGTCGAGGTGTGGAGCGCCGGCACCTCGCCGACGAGGGTCCATCCGGCGGCGCTCCAGGTCATGAAGGAGGTGGGCGTGGACCTCTCCGCGCACACCTCCAAGCGCCTCGAGGACATCCCGTGGGCCGAGGCGGACACCATCGTCACGCTGTGCGGCGAAGCGGAGGAGGCGTGCCCGGTGGTGGCGGGGGACGTGCGGCGCGTGCACTGGCCGCTGCCCGATCCGAGCGCGGCGCCCGAGGAGTCCCTGCTCGAGGCGTTTCGCGAGGTGCGCGACGAGATCCGCTGGCGCATCTCGTCGCTGTGGCCCGCCGGGGACCAGGCGCCCGAGCGCCCCGGCCTGCCGCGCGGCTGAGCGCGGCGCGCGGGCGTCACACCTGCCGTCGGTCGCTGACGACGGCCTCGTGTCGCTCCTGGATGAACAGCTCCGCCTCGCGCACGTTCTCGGGGCTGCCGAGCAGCAGCGGCGTGCGCTGGTGGAGCGTGCTCGGGGCGATGTCGAGGATGCGCCGGACGCCGTCGCTCGCCGCTCCGCCCGCCTGCTCGGCCACGAACGCGAGCGGCGCGGCCTCGTAGAGCAGACGCAGCTTGCCGTTCGGGTTGCGGCGGTCGCCGGGGTACAGGTAGATGCCGCCGTACAGCAGGTTGCGGTGGAAGTCGGCGACCAGCGAGCCCACGTAGCGCGCGCTGTAGGGGCGCGAGGTGCCCGCGTCCTCCACCTTGAGCCAGTCGATGTAGCGCTTCACGCCGTCCGACCAGCGCGCGTAGTTGCCCTCGTTGACGCTGTAGATGCGGCCGCGCGCCGGGGTGCGGATGTTGGGGTGGGAGAGCAGGAACTCGCCGATGCTCGGCTCGTAGGTGAAGCCGTGCACGCCGTCGCCCGTGGTGTAGACGAGCATGGTCGTGGTGCCGTACAGCACGTAGCCGGCGCACAGCTGCCGCCGCCCGGCCTGCAGCACGTCCTCGAGCCCGCCGCTGCCGCGGCGCGTGAGGCGCGGCAGGATCGAGAAGATGGTTCCGATGTTGACGTTCGCGTCAATGTTCGACGAGCCGTCGAGCGGGTCGAAGTTGACGACGTACTTGCCCACCGGCTGGCCCTCGGGAATCGGCACGATGTCCTCGTCCTCCTCCGAGGCGATGACCGCCAGCTGTCCGGTCGAGCCGAGCACGCGCATGATGGTCTCGTGGGCGAACACGTCGAGCTTCTGCACGCGCTCGCCCTGCACGTTGACCGTCCCGGTGTCGCCCAGCACGTCCACGAGGCCCGCGCGGATGACCGCCTTGTTGATCATCTTGGCGGCGAGCGCGATGTCCATGAGCACGCTGGTGAACTCGCCGCTCGCCTCGGGGTGCTCGCGCTCGCGCTGCAGCAGGAACTGGGACAGCGTGACGGCTCGCTCGGCCATGGGGGTCCTCCGGTCGCCGCGCCGGGCTCAGTCCGACAGCCCGGTGACGTCCTCCGCGCCCCGGGCGGCGCCCACCGCGGCCGCGGCGCCCGCGAAGGCGCCCGGCACGTCCGGCGCCCAGCGCTCGGCCAGGGCGCGCGTGCCGGCGGTCTCGAGCTTGGTGAGCAGGAAGCCGAACTTCTCCTCGAGCGACGCCCCGATCGCGGCGCGCACCTCCGCCGGCAGCGACCACAGCTCGCGCTTGTACAGGCCGAGCGCCTTCTTGCGCGTCTTGTAGAAGAACTGTTCGTCGGTGTCGGTGGGCTTGCGCTCGTCGGCCGCGGCGGTGCGCAGCCGGGCGTAGATGTCCGCCTTGAGCGCGGCCGGGAACGCCGGATGGTCGAACAGCATGTTCTGGAACTCGGTGGCGAGATGGATCTCGCAGGCGCCGAGCTTCGGGAAACGGTCGAAGAGGTCGGCCGGCAGCGTCGAGGCGCCGTGCTGCACCGCGCCGGCCATGCCGTAGCGCTCGCGCGCCAGCGCCGACAGCTTCTCGAGCGTGTCGAAGTCGAGCCTGACCTGCGCGATCGAGCCGTCGGGCAGCGGCACGCCGCCGTGGGAGGTGCCCGTCTGGATCGAGATCTTGGAGAGCCCGGCGGCCCCCGGCGCGAGGCGGGCGAGCGCGGCGTTGAAGACGCTCATGAAGGCGTTCATCTCCTCGGCCGTCGAGTTCTTGCCGCCAACCTCGCCGATCTCGCCGCCCACCGACACCGTGACCCCCGCCGGGGAGACGGCGCGGATGTGGGCGGTGATGTCGGCGCACAGCGTGCCGTTCAGGTGCTGCTGCGCCTCGTGGTCGGGCTTCGACAGGTCCACGAGCGTCGAGGTGTCCACGTCGATGTTGTAGAACCCGGCGCCGATCGCCTCGGCGGCCAGCTCCTTGACGGTGCGCAGCTCGCCCGCCGGGTCGGTGGCGTACTTGCGGGCGTTGATCTGGAAGTGGTCGCCCTGCAGGAACACCGGGCCCGTCCAGCCCTCGCGCAGCGCCGCGGCCAGCACCACGAACGTGTACTCGGCGGGGCGCTGGTCGGTGTAACTGATTTCGCTGCGCGCGATCTCGCAGATGACCGCGCCGGCGTCAAGCCTGCGGCGCGCGCGGAACAGCGCGCGCGCGGTGTCGTAGGCCAGGCCGCGGATGTTGATCGCCGGCACCGTGAAGTTGGACGGGGCCTCGCCGCGGCCGCGCGCGAGGTACAGGTCGTGGATCGAGGCCGGATAGACCCCGGCCGAGCGGCACTGCGCGAAGACCGCCGCGCGCGCGGCCTCGCGCACGTCGGGCGCGCCGAACACGCCGGTGCGAACGAGGCGGTCGAGGGCATCCATGCTCCCGCTCGCGAGCATCGCGGCGGCCTGGCGAACTTCGTCGAGGGACTTGAGTTCCATGACGGACTCCCGGAGGCGCGCGCGGCGCGCGCGCAGGCCAGCGCACAGGTGGGGGACGAAAGCGCGGGCAGTATAGTCCGCGCGCGCGGCCCGCGGCTAGCGCGCGGCGCCGAGGACGGTGACGCCCTGGCGCTGGCGCAGCTCGGCGAAGCGCGCCGGGTCGAAGGTGCGGATGCCCGGGGCGTCCTTCCAGGCGAGCAGCGCGGCGAGGTCGAGGGTGCAGGCCGCCGCCATGCCCATGCCGTGGCCGGTGAAGCCGAGGCACACCGCAAGGTGGTGCTGCGGGTCGAGCCAGCCGACGAGCGGGCGGCCGTCGCGCGCGAAGCCCATGGTGCCGGACCAGCGGCGCTCGATCGGCGCGCCCTCGGGCACCAGCTGCGCCAGGCCGCCCTCGATCGCGCGCTGGATCGGTCCGGTGGTCTCGAGCCCGAAGCCGACCTCGCCGTCGGGGTCGAGGTCGCGCCATCCGCCGATGACGAGCCGCCCGTCGGGCAGCTGCCGCCAGTAGTGGTAGCCGTAGTGCGCGTAGGTCGGCAGGTCGGTGACGCGGCGCGGCAGCGGCGCGGTGGCGAGCATCTGGCCGCGCCGCGACACGACGAGCGGCGCGAGCCCGGGCAGCAGTTCGGGCCCCCACGCATTGGTCGCCACGACGAGCGTGCGCGCGCGCACCTCGCCGGACGCGGTGCGCACCGTCCACGCGCCGTCGGCCCACTGGCCGGACACGACACGCGAGCCCTCGTGGAGGCGCGCGCCCCTGGCGCACGCGGCGCGCGCCACGCCGTGGATGAAGCGCACCGGATGGATCTCGCCGTCCTCGGGCATGACGAATGCGGCCGTGAACGCGCCGGCGGCGGACGCCGGCACGAAGCGCGCGGGATCGTCCTCGACCATCGGGAACCCGTCCGCCTTCATGAGCGGGATCGAGCCGCGGTGCTCTTCGGCCTCCTCGGCCGTGCGCGTGAGGCGCACGCTGCCCGACCTGCGGTACTCGCAGTCGAGGCCGAGCTGTTCGACGAGCGCCTTGATGCGGCGGTGGTTGCGGCGCCCGGTTTCGAGCATGGCGCGCGCGCCCTCGCGGCCCCAGAAGTCCACCTGCTCCACGTACGGCTCGGCCGGAGCGGCCAGCAGGAAGCCCGCGTTGCGCCCGCTCGCGCCGCCCGCCACCTCGCCGGCCTCGAGCAGCACGACCGAGGCGCCCTCCTCGACGAGGGTCCAGGCCAGCGTCACCCCGGTGATGCCGCCGCCCACGATCGCGAGGTCGGCCTCGGCGCGGCCCTCGAGCGGGGGCAGGGCGAGGCCGGGCTCGTCGAGCCACGGGGAGCGTGCGGGACCGGACGGGGACGTCATCGGCGCGGGATTGTGCGCCGCCGCCCGGCCGCGCGCAACCGGCGCGCCGGGCGCGCATTGACACCCGCGCCCCCGCCGGATTTGAATCCCCGCATTGCGCGCCGCGTCCCCACGGTCCCGCCCCACGGAGCCCCACGTGAGCACCCCGACGGTCGTCTGCACCCTGCGCGTCAACGGCGACGTGCGCTCGTGCGCCGTGACGCCGCACACGACGCTGCTCGAGGCCCTGCGCTACGGGCTCGGCCTGACCGGTTCCAAGCAGGGCTGCGACAAGGGCGATTGCGGGGCCTGCACCGTGGCGATGGACGGCGCGCCGGCGCTCGCCTGCCTCACGCTGGCGCTGGCGTGCGAGGGGCGCGACATCGTCACGGTCGAGGGGCTGGCGCGCGGCGGCACGCCGCACCCGCTGCAGGACGCGATGGACGAGACGGGCGGGGCGCAGTGCGGTTTCTGCACGCCGGGCGTGCTCATGAGCGCGTGGGCGCTGCTTGGCCGCACGCCGGACCCGACGCGCGCGGAGATCCTCGAGGCCCTGTCGGGCAATCTGTGCCGCTGCACCGGCTACACCAAGATCGTCGAGGCCGTGGAGCGCGCGGCGGCGCGCCTGCGCGAGGGCCCGCGATGAGCGCCGCGGACGGTCGCGCGGGTCGTCCGCCGGGCATGGCGGTGCCGCCGGGTCGCGCCATGCCGCGCGAGGACCGTTTGCGCCCGCCGGCGTGGGAGGGCGGCCGCGCCGCGCCGCCGAACGGCGCGTTCTCGGTGGTGGGCACGCGCCAGCGCAAGATCGAGGGCCTCGCCAAGGCCACCGGCCGCGCGCTGTACGCCGACGACCTGTCGCTGCCGCGCATGCTGCACGGGCGGCTGCTGCGCTCGATCCACGCGCACGCGCGCCTGCGCGCCGTGGACGTCTCGGCGGCGCTCGCGCTGCCGGGCGTGCACGCCGTGATCACGGGGAAGGACCTGCCGGCCTGGTACGGCATCATCCCGTGGACCGAGGACGAGCAGGCGCTGTGCGAACACAAGGCGCGCTACGTCGGCGACGCGATCGCCGCCGTCGCCGCCGACGACGAGCGCACCGCCGAGGAGGCCCTGCGCCTCATCCGCGTGGACTACGAGGTGCTGCCGGCGGTGACCGACATCGACACCGCGCTCGCGCACCCGGAGTGGAAGGTCAACGAGAAGGCGGCCGAGGGCAACATCTCGAAGCACGTCCGCCTCGAGTTCGGCGACGTGGACGCCGCGCTCGCGGCGAGCGACCACGTGGTGGAGGCCGAGTACTGGTACGAGGGCTCGACGCACGCGCCCATCGAGCCGCACTGCTGCGTGGCCGACTTCGACGCCACCGGCTTCCTCACCGTGTGGTCGAGCACGCAGGTCGCCCACTACCTGCACCGCGATCTGGCCAAAGTGCTCGGCCTGCCGAGCCAGCGCGTGCGCGTCATCCAGCCGGTCGTGGGCGGCGCCTTCGGCGGCAAGAGCGAGCCGTTCTCGCTCGAGTTCTGCGCCGCCAAGCTGTCCATGATCACCGGGCGCCCGGTCAAGATCCTCTACACGCGCGAGGAAGTGTTCTACGCGCACCGCGGTCGCCACCCGATGCGGCTGCGCTACCGCACCGGCATGCGCGCCGACGGCACGCTCACCGGCACGGACGCCGTGATCCACATCGACGGCGGCGCGTACTCGTCGTTCGGCCTCGTCACGACCTACTACTCGGGGCAGCTGCTCACCGCCCCGTACCGCATGGGGGCGTACCGCTTCGACTCGACGCGCGTGTTCACCAACAAGCCGTGCTGCGGCCCGAAGCGCGGGCACGGCTCGGTCCAGCCGCGCTTCGCCTTCGAGTGCCAGCTCGACCGCCTCGCCGAGGCCGCCGGCCTCGACCCGATCGAGCTGCGGCGCCGCAACTTCATCGGCGAGCACACCCGCACGGTGAACGGCATGCGCGTGACCTCGAACGGCTTCCTCGCCTGCCTCGACGCGGTCGAGCGCGCCTCGGGCTGGCGCGACAAGTTCCGGCGCCTGCCGTACGGCCGCGGGGTGGGCGTGGCGGGCAGCATGTACATCAGCGGCACGAACTACTGCATCTATCCGAACGAGATGCCGCAGTCCGCGGTGCAGCTCAAGCTCGACCGCAGCGGGCGCGCCACCGTGTTCTGCGGCGTGAGCGACATCGGGCAGGGCGCCGAATCGGTGCTCGCCACCATCGTCGCCGAGGAGCTGGGCCTCGACCTGCGCGACATCCGCGTGGTGGCGGCCGACACCGACCTCACCCCGGTGGACCTCGGCTCCTACTCGAGCCGCGAGACCTTCATGTGCGGCAACGCGTGCCTCGACGCGGCCCGCCAGCTGCGCGAGGTGATCGCCGCGACCCTCGCGGAGCACTGGGGCTGTCCGCGCGGGCGCATCTCCCTCGCGGGCGGCATGGCGTGCGACGTCTCGGATCCCGCGGCGCGCGCCATGAGCGTGCGCGAGGCGTTCCAGCTCGCCGAGGCGCGCCACGGAACCCTGGGATCGGTGGGCTGGTACCAGAGCCCGAAGCTCGGCGGCGACTACCGCGGCGGCACCATCGGCGCCTCGCCCGCCTACTCGTTCACCGCGCACGTCGCGGAGGTCGAGGTGGATCCCGAAACCGGCTTCGTGGACGTGCGCAAGATCTGGATCGCGCACGACTGCGGGCGCGCGCTGAGCCCGGTGGCGGTCGAGGGCCAGATGGAGGGCAGCGCCTACATGGGCTTCGGCGAGGCGCTCATGGAGGAGCACGTCTTCAAGCCCGCCGCGCCGGGTCACGGCCCGGGGCTCCACCACGGCCCGTCGCTGCTCGATTACCGCATCCCGACCTCGCTCGACACACCCGAGTTCGAGTCCATCATCGTCGAGTCGGTGGACCCGGAGGGCCCCTACGGCGCCAAGGAGGCGGGCGAGGGGCCGCTCCACCCGAGCGTGCCGGCCATCGCCAACGCGATCTACGACGCGGTCGGCGTGCGCTGCGAGCGGCTGCCCTTCCACCCGCCGCGCGTGCTCGGCCTGCTGCGCGCCACCGACGCGCGCGCGGCGTGGGCGCGCGCGCGCGCGCGCGTCGGCGCGGAGCGCTGAGCGTGCTGCCGCTTCCGGTCTTCGCCTGGGCCCGGCCCCGCGCGCTCGACGAGGCGCTGGCGCTGCTCGCCGAGCACGGGCGCGACGCGCTGCCGGTGGCCGGCGGCACCGACGCGGTGCCGAACCTCAAGCATCGGCTGCACGAGCCGCGCCTCGTCGTCCACCTCGGCGGCCTCGACGCGCTGCGCTTCGTGCGCGAGGACGCGGACGGCGTGCACCTCGGACCGCTCGTCACGCTCGCGGCGCTCGCCGCGCACCCGACGCTGCGGCGCGACCTGCCGGGCCTGGCGCGCGCCGCGGCGCACGTCGCCTCGCCGCAGATCCGCGCCATGGGGACGCTGGGCGGCAACCTGTGCCTCGACACGCGCTGCACGTACTACAACCAGACCCGCTTCTGGCGCGAGGCGCTCGGGTTCTGCCTCAAGAAGGACGGCACGCGCTGCCACGTCGTGCCGCAGGGCAGGCGCTGCGTCGCCGCGCACTCCTCGGACGTGGCGCCCATGCTCATCGCACTCGGCGCCGAGGTCGAGATCGCCTCGCTGTCCGGCCGCCGCACGGTCACGGCCGACGACTTCTTCGTGGGCGACGGCGTGCACAACACCGTGCTCGCGCCCGGCGAGCTGGTGACGCGCGTCACGGTGCCCGCCGCCGCGCGCGGCATGGCCACCGGCTACCGCAAGCTGCGCCCGCGGCGCGCCATTGATTTTCCGATGCTGTCGGTGGCCTTCGCGGCGCGCCTCGAGGACGGCGTGGTGACCGAGGCGCGCCTCGTGGTGAGCGCCATCGCGGCCAAGCCGAAGCGCGTCGGCGGGCTCGAGACGCTGCTCGTCGGACGCCCGCTCGACGACGCCGCGCTTGACGCGGTGGCCGACGCCGCGCACCGGCAGTGCCACCCGCTCATCAACGTGCCCTACGACGCCGACTGGCGCCGCGCGATGGTGCCGGTGTTCGTGCGCCGGGCGATGCGCGACGCGCGCGAGGGGGGGACGGCATGAGCGCGGAGCGGAACGGGCGGCGGGCGCGCGGCGCGCGCGGGCGCGGCGTGGCGGGCGGCGCGGCGCGCGGGGCGCCGGCGCCGGCCGACCGCCCGCGCCCGACGCGCGAGGCCGACGTGTGGGACACGCTGCCGCGCTGGCGCGCGGAGCGCCGCCGCTTCGTGCTCGCGACGGTGACCGGCGCGCGCGGCTTCACGCCGCGCAAGCCCGGCGCCCACATGCTGGTCGCCGAGGACGGCGCGACGTGCGGCACGATCGGCGGCGGCGCCATCGAGCACGCGGTGCTCGCCGAGGCGGCGGCGCTGTTCGCGCGCGGGGGCACGGCGCTCGTCGAGCGCCACCTCACGCAGGAGCTTGGCATGTGCTGCGGCGGGGCGATGAGCGTGTTTCTCGAGGTCGTGGAGCCGGCGCCGCAGCTCGTCGTGTTCGGCGCCGGCTACATCGCCAAGCCGCTCGCCGCCATCGCGGCGGGCTGCGGGTTCGAGGTGACGGTGGTGGACGAGCGGCCGGCGTGGGCCAACGAGGAGCGCTTCCCGACGGCGGCGGTGCGCCTCGAGGAGGCGGAGTCGTTCGCCCGGGCGCTCGCGCCGCGCGGCGAGGTCTACGCGGTGGTCGTCACGCACGACCACGCCCTCGACCAGAAGGTCGTGCAGCACCTGCTGCGCAAGCCCCTGCGCTTCGTGGGCATGATCGGCAGCGTGCCGAAGCAGCGGAAGTTCGCCCTGCGGCTGCGCGCGCGGGGGTTCGCGGACGCGGAGATCGCGCGGCTGCGCACGCCGCTCGGGCTCGCGATCGGCGCCGCGACGCCGGAGGAGATCGCGGTGAGCGTGGCGGCCGAGCTGGTCGCCGTGCGGCGCGGGGCGCCGGTCGAGCCGGGCTGGACGCCGCCGCCGCGCGCCGACGACGCGGCGACAGGCAGCGGGCCGCACTCCGCCGGCGAGGCCGGGCGGGACGGAGCGCGCGCGCAGGACGGCACGCCGCCGTCCGCGGCGCGCGCGGAGGGGGCGCCGGAGGCCGCGACGGCCGCCGCGCCGGAGGAGACGCGATGAGGGTGGGGGTGCTGCTGGCCGCCGGGGCCTCGACCCGGATGGGACATCCGAAGGCGCTGGCGCGGGCCGGGCGCGAGAGCTTCCTTGCGAGCGGGGTGCGCCGGTTGTGGGCCGCGTGCGACGCGGTGGTCATCGTGCTCGGCTCGAAGAGCACGGTGGTGCGCCGCCACGCCGAGCTCGAGTTCGAACGCCTCGTGTCGGAAGGCCGCCTGCACGGCGATCTGGCGCGCGCGAGGCGCCACGGGGCGCGCGGGCTCGAGGCGCACTTCGTCGTCAACCGCGCGTGGCCGAAGGGCATGTACTCGTCGGTGCGCGAGGGGCTCAAGGCGGCGCGCGCCTTCGCCCCCGACGCGGTGCTCGTGCTGCCCGTGGACCATCCGGACGTGCGTCCGGCCACGGTCGCGCTGCTCGCCGGACTGCTCGAGGCCGCGGCGGGCTCGCTGCGCTCGGCGAAGGAGCGGCGCGCATTCCGCTACGCGCTCGTGCCGCGCCACCGGCGGCGGCGCGGGCACCCGCTGGCGCTCACGCCGGCGCTCGCCGAGGCCATCGCGCGCGACGCGCGGGCGCGCGACCTGAGCGACGCCGTGCGGCGCAACGCGCGCCTCGTCGGCTACGTGGACGTGGACGACCCCGGCGTCGTGCGCAACCGCAACACGCCGCGCGACTGACGACGCGCCGCCGCGCGGCGGCCGCGCGCCGGCCGGCGCGGGGCGGCGCTCCGGCGCCGCAGCGCGAGCGCGCCGAAGATGCGGTTGTAGGTGCCCTCGGGGTTGGCGGGCGAGGCGTCGGCGAACGAGGCGCGCCAGCGCCCGGCGCCCTCGCGGTACACGATGTCAATCCACGGGGCGCTGCCGACGTAGCGCGTGCCGCCGAAGCGCACGCTCTCGATGCTGTCGAGCGGAATGGAGACGCGCACCTCGCCGCGCCGGTGGCGCTGCAGGTAGGCGAGCCGCCCGCCGCCGAGCGTGAGCTCCCCGGTGAGGATCGAGAAGTCGCGGCGCAGGTTCATGGGATCGAGCGGGTGCTCGAACCAGATTTCGGCGAGCGACAGCGTGAGGGCCGTGTCGGCGGGCGCGCCCGCGGTGTCGGGCGGCGCGGCGGAGGCGCCGCGCGCCGCGCGCTTCGCGATCTCGGCCACGCCGCGCGCGGTGGGCACCGCGAGCGGCAGGGCCGCGGCGCGCACCAGCTCGGGCGCCACCGCCGGGTCGTCGAGGATCCACCGCATGCGCAGCCGGTCCTCCTCGTCAATCGTCTCGCGCAGCCGCAGCAGGAGCGTGCGGCCCGGCGCGCACCCCAGCACGAGGTCCGGCGCGCCGAACAGCCCGCCGAGGCGCCGCAGCCCGGGCGCCACGCGCGCCACGTGGAACGCGCGCTGCGGCAGCCAGGCGTGGGGGGCGCCGTCGAGGGTGATGCGCTCCGGCGGCAGCGGGTTCTTGCGCACGAACTGCTCGCGCACCAGCACCAGCACCGCGGAGTCGGGGGGCGCGGCGAGGTCGGGCAGCGAATCGTGGAGGGCGTAGCGCCAGTCCCGGGCCGCGGCCTCGGCGCGCGGTGGAGCGCCCGCGGCGGCGAGCGCGGCGAGGGCGCCTGCGGCGAGCGCCGCGGCGACGGCGCGCGCGCCGCGCGGCGCGCGCGATGCGGGACCGCCGGTCGGAGCGCGCATCGGTCCTCGAGGGCGGCGGTCGCGGCGCATGCTAGGGCGCGTCCGCCGGCGGGGACGAGCCTCGCCCCGTGCACCACAGCGCGCCATCGCGCACCTCGAGCGCGAGCGGCGTGAGCCGCGCCCCGCGGCACGGGCCCGCCACGCACACGCCGGTGTCCGGCCGGTAGCGCGCTCCGTGGTGGCAGCACACGAGCGCGTCGGCGGCCTCGTCGAACACGTGACCGTCGCCGAAGTCGAGCGGCAGGCCCTGATGGCGGCAGCGGTTGACCCACGCGTGGAGCGCCCCCCGCCAGCGCACGGCGAGGGCGTCCTCGGCGGCGCCGCCGAGCGTGACCACGAAGCGCACGGCGCGCAGCTCGCCGAGGCGGCGGGCGTCGGGCAGCACGCGGACGGGCGGATCGGGCACGGGCGAGACCTCCGGTGGGCGCCGCCGCGCGGGTCGCGGCGCGCGGTCAGCATAGACGCGGTGGCCGCCGGGGTCGAGGGCGTGGCACAATGCCGCGCCATGCACGTGCCCTCCCGCCGGCCGCTCGTCGCCGTCTACGGCAGCAGCACCGTGCGCGAGGGCGACCGCGCGTACGCGGACGCCCTCGCGCTCGGGCGCGCGCTCGGCGCCGCCGGGGCCGACGTCGTCACGGGCGGCTACGGCGGGGTCATGGAGGCCGCCTCGCGCGGCGCCCACGAGGCCGGCGCGCACGTGGTCGGGGTCACGGTCGAGCTGTTCGAGCGGCGCGGTCCGGTCAACCCGTGGGTGCGCGAGCGCGTCCACACGCCGGACCTGTTCGAGCGCCTGCGCCACATCACGTCGCGCGCCGACGGCTTCGTCGTTGCGCACGGCAGCGTCGGCACGCTCACCGAGCTGTTCCTGACATGGAACCTGCTCGTCGCCGACGGCCGCCCGCAGGCGCCCCTCGTCGCCTTCGGCGCGGCGTGGCCGGCGCTGCTGCGCGCGGCGCGCCAGCCGGAGCTGGTGCCCGACGAGCTGTTCCGCTACGTGCGCGAGGCGGCGACCCCCGAGGAGGCCGCCCGCCTCGCGCTCGGCGCCGCGGCGCCGGGGAGCTGACCTGGCCGCCGGCGGCGCGCCGCCGGCGCCGCGCGCGGGGTTTTGCCGCGCGCGCGGCCGGTGGCAGAATCCGCGTCGTTCCGACCCCCGAACCGCCGCCTGCGGAGACTCCATGTCCGGCTCCACGCCCGTTGCGCACGACCCGCTGCTCGAGTGGCGGTCCGAGTTCCCGACCGTCGAGGCCACGCTCCACTTCGCGTCCCACACCCTGGGCGCCATGCCGCGCGGGGTGGAGGAGGCGCTGCGTCAGTACGCGCACGCCTGGAAGTCGCGCGGCCTTCGCGCCTGGGAGGAGGGCTGGTTCGGGCTTCCGACCGAGACCGGAAACGTCCTTGCCGGCATCCTCGGCGCCGCGCCCGGCACCATCTCCATGTGCGAGAACGTGACGTCCGCCGAAGCCGTGTTCCTCTCGGCGGTGGACTTCGCGCCGCCGCGCAACCGGCTGGTGTGCACGGCGGAGGACTTTCCTTCGGTGCTGTACCTCTACGAGGGCCTCGCGCGCCGCGGCGTCGAGGTGGTGCGGGTGCCGGCGCGCGAGGGACGGCGCATCCATGAGGCCGACGTGGTGGACGCGATCGACGAGCGCACCGCGGTGGTGGCGGTCTCGCACGTGATGTTTCGCACCGCGCAGGTGCTCGACCTGGCGCCCATCGCGGCGCGCGCGCGCGCCGCCGGAGCGCTGACGCTGGTGGACGCCTACCAGTCGGTCGGCACGGTGCCGCTCGACGTGCGGGCGCCGGCGCTCGACGCCGTCGCCGGCGGCTCGGTCAAGTGGTTGTGCGGCGGGCCCGGCGCGGCGTGGCTGTACGTGTCGCCGGAGGCGCGCGGGCGCCTGCGCCCGGCCTTCACCGGCTGGATGGCGCACGAGCGGCCGTTCGACTTCGACGAGGGTCCGATGCGCTGGCACGAGGGCGCACGCCGCTTCTGGACGGGCACCCCGGCGGTCGTGGCGCACGCCGCGGCGCGTTGCGGCTGGGAGATCGTGGCGCGCATCGGCGTGCCGGCGATCCGCGCCAAGTCGCTGCGCCAGACCGCGCGCATGCTGGCGCTCGCCGACGAGCGCGGCTGGCGCGTGGTGTCGCCGCGCGCCGACGCGGCGCGCGGCGGCACCGTGGTGCTCGACGTGCCGCACGCGGCCGCGGTGTGCGCCGACCTGCTCGCCGACGACGTGCTGCTGGACCATCGGCCGGGCGTCGGGCTGCGCCTCGCGCCGCACTTCTACACGCGCGACGACGAAGTCGAGGTCGTCATGCGCAAGGTGCACGACGCCGTGCGCCGCCACGGAGGCTGACGTGTTCCTGGTCCTGCTGTTCGTCACCCTCGGCGTGTCGCTCGCGACCGCCGGCGTCGTGGTGTGGTTCTTCCGCGCTCCGATCCGCCAGATCCTGGAGCGCATCGTGGGCGACGGCGTCCTCGCCGCCGGCTGGCAGCGCTTCCTGACCTTCGCGCTGTTCGTGGTGGGGGTGTCGGCGGGCGTGCAGATCTGGAAGCTCGAGCAGTACCTGCAGCCGCAGGCGCGCGGCCCGGGCGAGGCGCCGAGCGTGCTGCCGCTCACCGGGCAGGCGCTCGCGCTCGAGGTCTACCGCACGCTCATCACCGTGCTGCAGGGCATGGCGTGGGCGTTGCTCGTGTTCTTCGTCATCGCGCTGGTCGCGCTCGCCATCGTGCGCTGGGGCGAGTTCCGCGCCGCCTCCTCCGGCCGGAGCTGACGGCGCGCGCCGCGACGCTCCGCGGCGCGCCGTGATACAGTCGCGCGACCTCGCACGCGGCGCCAGCGCCGCGCACGCTCACCGCCGGGCGCCGCCCGGCCCATCGCCGGGGGCGCGACCCCCCCGGCCGGGAGACGCCCATGGACGCCACCCTCGCTGCGAAGGCGCTCAAGATCGTCCGCGAGCCCCGCATTTATCTCGTCGGCCGTCAGACCGTGGACGCGGCCGGCATCGCCCGCTTCCTCGGCGACCACGGCCTGTCGTGGTCCACGGACACCGAGGTCGGGGCGGAGGCGCTCGCCGAGGCGGCCGGACGCGTGTGCTACATGTCGTACGGCAAGGGCCGCCGCACCAACCGCGAGTTTCTCGAACACCTCGTCGAGGTCGGGCACGGCTCGGTTCTCGAGCACGCGGTGTGGAGCTTCCTCATCACGGGCGTGTCGCGCTCGTTCACGCACGAACTCATCCGCCATCGCCACTTCTCGTACTCGCAGCTCTCGCAGCGGTACGTGGACGAATCGGACTCCGACTACGTCGAGCCCGACGTCATCGCCGCCGATCCCGAGCTGCATGCGGTGTGGTCCGAGGCGGTGAACGCCGCGCGCGCCGCCTACGACCGCCTCGTCGCCGGGCTGCAGGACAGGTTCACCGACGTCGAGGACCGCACGCTGCGCCGCAAGCTGGCGCGCCAGGCGGCGCGCTCGGTGCTCCCCAACGCCACCGAGACCAAGATCTTCGTGACCGGCAACGCCCGCGCGCTGCGCCACTTCATCGAGTTGCGCGGCAGCGAGCACGCCGACGTCGAGATCCGCAAGGTGGCGGTGCAGTTGCTCGGCATCCTGCAGCGCGAGGCCCCGAACCTGTTCGGCGATTACACGCTCGAGCGGCTGCCCGACGGCTCGTTCGCGACGCGCACGGCGCATCCCAAAGTGTGAGTCCGGCGGCATGGGCGATCCCCGGATCTCGCACAGGACCGTCCAGCGCGTGACCGCCGCCGGGGCCGAGCGCCGGGAGGACGCGGTCGCCGTCGAGCGTCCACTCGAGATTCGCGTGGACGGGCGCGCGCTGGCGGTGACGCTGCGCACGCCGGGGGACGACGAGGATCTCGTGCTGGGATTCCTCGCCAGCGAGGGCGCGATCGCGCGGCGCACCGACGTCGCCGGGCTGCGGGTCGCGGCCGCCGAGTGCCCCGGCGATTCGGACCGCGCCGAACTCGCGCTCGCTCCGGGGGTGCGCCTCGACTGGGCGCGCCTCGAGCGGCACTTCGCGGCGAGCAGCGCGTGCGGGCTGTGCGGGCGCGCCCACCTCGACGTGCTGCGCGCCGGGCTCGACCCCGCGCCGCCGGGGCCGCCGCTCGACCTCGCCGCGCTCGCCGCACTGCCGGAGCGGCTGCGGGCCGGGCAGCGCGCGTTCACCGAGACCGGCGGGCTCCACGCCGCGGCGTGGTGCGACGAGGCGCTCGCGCCGCGCGTGCTGCGCGAGGACGTCGGCCGCCACAACGCGGTGGACAAGGTGGCCGGCTGGCTGCTGGCGCGGGGCGAGCACCCCGCCGGGCGCGGCGTGCTGTGGGTGAGCGGGCGCATCGGGGCCGAAATCGTGCTCAAGGCGGCGCGCGCACGCATCCCGGTGCTGGCCGCGGTCGGCGCGCCTTCGACGCTGGCGGTGGACCTGGCGCGCGCGGCCGGCATGGCGCTCGTCGGGTTTCTGCGCGAGGGGCGCATGAACGCCTACGCCGGGGCCGAACGCCTCGGGCTCCCCGCGCAGGCCCGGGCGTGAGCCGCGACCGAGCGAGCAGCACGCGCCACCTGCTCGAGCTGTGCGCCGGCTACTTCGTGTTCTACATCGCCACCGGCGTGCTCGTGAAGTACTTCACCGAGGTGCGCCGGCCGCCCATGTCGGAGCTGGCGTACCTCGTGAGCAACACCCTCGGCGGCAGTCTGGTCGCCCTCGGGGTGGTGCTCGTGCTCGGCTGGTGGCGCATGCGGTCGAACCGCACGGTGCGCGTCGGGCCCCTCGAGGTGCCGTCCGAGGCGGCCTACATCGTGCCGTCCGGCGTGTGCACGGCGGTCGTCATCCCCACGACCACCCTCATGTACAGCCTGCCGATCTCCGTCATGGTGGCGATGGTCATCATGCGCGGCAGCATCATCGTCATCTCGCGCATTGTGGACGCGGTGCAGATCCGCCAGGGCATCCTGCGCAGGCGGGTGTACGCGCAGGAGAACTGGGCGGTGGTGTTCGCGCTGCTCGCGGTCGCCACCAACGTCGTGCTGCTGCCGGCGGTCGGTTGGCTCGAGGGGCGCGGCGTGCGCGTGGCCGAGCCCCTCGGGCTCGCCCGGGCGCTCGAGGACGACCCGTTCCAGTTCCTGCACTCGCCCGCGGCGCTCACGATCATGGCGCTCTACGCGACCGCCTACGCGGTGCGCATCTACCTCATGAACTACTTCAAGAACACGCGCGCGCCGGGCGTGGAGCTCGACAACAAGGGCTTTTTCGCCGTCGAGCAGATCGCGGCGAGTGTCACCATGGCCGTCGCCCTCGCGTTCTTCGCGCTGGCGCCGGCGCGCCTCGGCTGGCGCCACCCCGACCTCGACGCGCTCGCGGGGGCGCTGCGGGCGCCCGACCCGTGGGCCCTGCTGTCGGGCGTGCCGTTCGGGATCGTGGCGTTCTTCTCGGTCTTCATCTTCATGTTCAAGGGCCGCACCGCGACCTTCGCCGGGCTCGTCAACCGCCTGACGTCGCTGCTCGCCGGCACGGCGGCCACGCTCCTCATGGCCGGCGTCTTCGGCTCGCGCTTTCCGAGCGCGCAGGACTGGCTGTCGGTCGGCTTCATCCTGATCGCGGTCGGTTTCCTGACCGTCGCCGAGCGCAAGCGCGTCGAGGAGCTGCGCGCCGCCGGCTGACGCCGCGCGCGGGCGGCCGGCGGCCCGCGCGCGCGGCGCGCGCCGCGCGCCGCGGCTAGTGCGCGGCGCCCCCGCGGCGGGGGCGGGCGTTCCACAGCGTCAGCATGAGCACGCCGCCAAGCGCGGCGAAGCCGATCATGCTCGCGCCCCACGCGCCCCAGCCGAAGGCGTCAATGAGCGCGCCCATGCCCCAGCCGACGAACGACTGGCCGACGTACTGCATGCCGTCGAACATGCCGGCGGCGGTGGCCGCGGCCCGCTTGCCGCCGAAGTCCATGGACGCGGTGCCCGACAGCATCGAGTGCACCATCGAGATGGCGAGCGAGTTGAGCACGAACGCCGCGACCACCAGGTCCATGCTGGGCGCCCTCCACACCACGAACAGGCACGCCACCTGGATCACGTAGCCGATGAAGGCGACCGGCGGGCGACGGTGGCCGAACAGCTTGTCGGAGGCGTAGCCGGCGACGAAGGCGCCGACGATGCCGGCGCCGACGATGATGAGCGCGTTGCGCTGAAAGATCGGATTCGACAGCTCGAGGTGCTGCACCTCCTGCATGTAGCGCGGGAACCACTGCTCGAAGCCGCCGCGCACCAGACCGGTGCAGAACTCGGCCACCGCGATGGTGATGGCGATGGGGTTGGTGAACACCTTGCGCGCGACGTAGCCGAAGGTGATCTTCTCGGTGTCGCCGCTCGTCGCGTCCTGCGGATCGAAGTCGGGCAGCCCGGCGTCGGCGGGCGTGTCCTGCACCACGAGGTAGGTGAAGACCGCCATGAGCAGCACGATCGCCGCGGGGATGAAGAAGCGCCACTCCCACGGCAGCGCCGCCACGAACGGCGCCCCGAGCAGCAGGAACACCAGGAAGCGGCCGCTCTGGATCATCGAGCCGAAGATCGCGGAGAACACGCCGCGCTCGCTGACGTGGAACCAGCCCGAGTTGACCTTGATGAGCGCCAGCGCGCTGTAGGACTGGAAGTACATGTTGAGCGTCCACATCGTCGCGAAGTACCCGAGCAGCACCGGACCGGTGCCGAGCACGCCGAGGTAGGCGCCGACGCCGAACAGGAGGTTGAAGACGAACGCTCCCGAGGCGCCGACGAGCATCGCGCGGCGCCCTCCGAAGCGGTCGGCGATGGGGCCGTTCAAGAGGGCCGAAATGCCGTACAGCAGCGTCGCGGTGGTGATGATGAGCCCGACCTGTGCGCGGTCCCAGCCGTAGGCGTCGGACAGCGCCTTGTTGGCGAGCGGGAAGTTGTAGCGGGCCATGTACATCGCGGCGTAGGTGAGGCCCAGCACCAGCCAGTTCTGCGTGCGGCGCTGCAGGAACCGGGGCGTGTGATGGAGGTTCGCGTCGGCCATCGGGCGGTCCTCGCGGTGGGGAGGGGGCGTTCGGGCACGAAACGCGAGGTGTGTACCGCCGCGGGGGCGGCGGGTCAACCGCCCTGCGGCCGGCGCGGCGCCCGCGCGCGCCTCCGGGGGCGGGCGGCGCCGGCTCAGGCGCCGGCGACCGCTCCGGCGACGCCGGCGGTCGGGCGCACGCGCGCGACGAGCAACGTGATGTCGTCGCCGGCCTCGGCGCCGTCGAGGAACGCGCGCACGTCGGCGAGGATGCGGTCGGCGGTCTCACGCGCCGGCAGGTGCGGCGGCAGGCCGTGGATCAGCGCGTACAGCCGCTCCTCGCCGTACATCTCCCCCGCGCGGTTGGCGGCCTCGGTGACGCCGTCGGTGTAGAACACGAGGCGGTCGCCGGGCGCCAGCGGCAGCGCCTCCTCCTCGAACGCGGCGTCCTCGAGAAACCCCACGACCACGCCGCCGCGCACCAGGAAGCGGCGCTCGCCGCCGTCGCGGAACACCACCGGGTAGTTGTGGCCGGCGTTCGAGAACGTGAGCCGCAGCGGGTGCTGCTCGAGACGCGCGAGGAAGAACGTGGCGAACTGCCCCGACGACTCGTTCTGGCACACCAGCCGGTTGATGGCGGACAGGATCTCCGGCACCGGCTCTCCGCGTCCCGCCTGCGTGCGCAGCGACGCCTGCAGCATCGAGGTCAGGAGCGCCGCGGGAACGCCCTTGCCCGAGACGTCGGCGATGGCGAGCAGCCAGCGGCCGTCGCCGTCGGGCACCACGTCGTAGAAGTCCCCGCTCACGTGGCGCGACGACAGGTTGGTGGCGTGGATCTCCACGTCCGGCAGCTCGGGGAAGCTCGTGCGCAGGAAGGACCGCTGGATGCGGCGCGCGAGCTCCAGCTCCTCCTCGGCCTTCGCCTTCTCGATCGCATTGCGGTAAAAGCTCAGCGCGTACGAGATCGCGAGCGCCAGCACGCTGAAGAGCAGCGTGAACATGCCCATGACGAGGACCTGGCGCGGGCCGCCGAGGAAGCCGGGCAGGATCGTGAAGTGCACGATCGCCCCGGCGGCGAACGAGCCGAGGATCGCGGCGCCGGTGTAGAGCAGCCCGCCGCGGGCGATGGCCTCGGGCGTGGAGCGCGCCGGTCCCGAGCGCGCGGCGCGGGCGCGCAGGCGGTCCGCCACCGCGATCGCCACGGTGATGGCGGCCGCGAACACCAGCGCGATCTGGTACGCGAGCCAGTAGGAGGCCATGCCGCGGCCGAAGAGCGTGCCGAAGAAGAGCGCAAACGGCAGCGCCAGGACCGGCAGGAGCAGCAGGCGGCGCATGATGCGCCACGCCGGCGCGAGGCGGCGTGCGCCGCGGCGCGAGGGGGTCGCCATGGTCGAGGGGCTCCTTTCGGGCGCGCATGCTACGACACGCCCGCGCCGCGGGCGAGCGCCGCGCGCCGCCCGGTCGCGCCCGAGGCGGCCCGCGGACGGTGCGGCGCGGTCCCCGGCGGCGCGCCGGCCCGGCGCCCGCCCGCGCTATGGCGCGAGGCGCTCGATCCGCCACCCGTCGCCCGCGCGCAGGTAGCGCACGCGGTCGTGCAGGCGGTGCTCGCCCTCCTGCCAGAACTCCCACGCGTCCGGCACGAGGCGCAGGCCGCCCCAGTGGTCGGGACGCGGCGGGGCGCCGTGCGGGTGTCGGCGCAGCACGTCGCGCACGCGCGCCTCGAGGAACGCGCGGTCCGGCACCGGCTCGCTCTGCGGCGACGCGATGGCCCCGACGCGCGCGCCGATCGGGCGCGTGGCGAAGTAGGCGTCGGACTCGGCGGCCGGCACCGGCACGACCGCGCCCTCGACGCGCACCTGCCGGCCGCACGCCGCCCAGTGGAAGAGCAGCGCGGCGCGCGGATTGGCCGCCAGCTCGCGTCCCTTGCGGCTGAGCAGGTTGGTGAAGAAGGTGAGGCCGGCCGCGCCCGCGTTCTTGAGGAGCACCATGCGCACCGAGGGCCGCCCGCCGGCGTCGGCGGTGGCGAGCGCCATGGCCGTCGGATCGGGCACGCCGGCGCGCCCGGCCTCGTCAAACCAGACGCGGAACTGGTCGAGCGGGTCGGGGGCGACCGTGGCCGGATCGAGCGCCGGCCGGCGCGCGGGGGGACGGGGATCGCTCATGCGCGGCAGGGTAGCAGCCCGCGGCGGGAGGCGCCCGCGCGGGGGGAGCGCGGGCCCGCCGTCGCGCTCTGGTAGATTGTCGCGCCCGCGCGCGCCGCGCGGGGAAGGAGGCGCCGTGCAGAACCCGAACGTGATCGGCCCCAGGCTCTACCTGCGCCCCATCGAGCTCGAGGACGTGCCGATGGTGCAGCGCTGGCTCAACGACCCCGAGGTGACGCGCACCCTCGACACGTGGCGGCCCATCAACGCGGTGTTCGAGCGCGGCTTCATCGAGCGCCTCTCGACGAGCGAGAAGGACCTGGTGTGGGTCGTCGTGCGGCGCGCGGACGACCGTCCGCTCGGCATCGCCGGGCTCCACCAGATCGACTGGCGCACGCGCCAGGCCGTGTTCGGGATCGCCCTCGGCGAGCGCGACGAGTGGGGCAAGGGACACGGCACCGAGGCCACCGCGCTCGTGGTGCGCTTCGCCTTCGACACGCTCAACCTCAACCGCGTGTCGCTGCTCGTGCACGACGCGAACCCGGCGGGCCAGCGCGCCTACGAGAAGGTCGGGTTCCGGCGCGAGGGGGTGCTGCGCGAGCACTGGTACAAGGGCGGGCGCTCCGGCGACACGATCGCCATGGCCATCCTGCGCCGCGAGTGGGACCCGGCGGCCGCCGAACGGTGAGGGGCCGCCGGGCGTTCGGTGGCGCGGGCCCCGGGGTCCGCGGCCGGCGCGAATTCCTGGAACCGGCGCGCGCGGCGCGCGGTAGGTACGTGCGTCGGGTGCAGGGATTGCGCTCGAGTTGAGAGAGAGTGCAGGCCCGCTTCGAAAGCTCCCTGCCGGTGCGTCGGCGCACGTGGCCCCACACCGCGTGCGCCTCTGGCGAGGCGATCGGGGCAGCGCCCTGCGCCCACGAGCCGCGGTCGTCGCACCCACCCCGGGCGGCGGCCGCGCGATGAATGCACGGCGCGTGCGCGCTCCGAGAAGGGGCCGCCCCGGCGGTCCGCGCCACGCGATGAAACGCACCGGCCGCCGCGGCTCGACCGCGGCGGCCGGCGTCCTTCGGGGCGGGGCCCCGGCTCAGCGGTAGGCCGGGATCCCGGTGATGGCCTCGCCGAGGACCAGCGTGTGGATGTTGTGCGTGCCCTCGTAGGTCTTGACCGACTCGAGGTTGCACATGTGCCGCATGACCGGGTACTCGGACGTGATGCCGTTCGCGCCGAGCAGATCGCGCGCGCGGCGCGCCACCTCGAGCGCCACCTCGCAGTTGTTGCGCTTGGCCATCGAGACGTGCTCCGGCGCCGCGGCGCCGCGCTCCTTCATGCGCCCGCACTGGAGCGCGAGGAGCTGCCCCTTGACGATCTCGGTGAGCATCCACGCCAGCTGCTCCTGGACCAGCTGGAACGCGCCGATGGGCTTGCCGAACATGACGCGGCTCTTGCAGTAGGCGACCGCCGTCTCGTAGCAGGCGATGGCCGCCCCCATGACGCCGAAGGCGATGCCGAAGCGCGCCTGCGTGAGGCACGAAAGCGGCGCCTTGAGCCCCTTCGCCCCGGGCAGCACGTGCGAGTCGGGCACAAACACGTCCTGCAGGATGAGCTCGCTGGTGACCGACGCGCGCAGCGAGTGCTTGCGCTTCTGCTCGGGCGCCGAGAAGCCCTTGAAGTCCTTCTCGACGAGGAAGCCCATGACGCGGTCGCGCCCGGCCTCCTCGTCGCGCGCCTTGGCCCACACGATCGCGAGGTCGGCCTGCGTGCCGTTGGTGATCCACATCTTGGCGCCGTTGAGCACCCAGCCGCCGTCGGCGCGCCGGGCGCGCGTGATCATGCCGCCCGGGTCGGAGCCGAAGTCGGGCTCGGTGAGTCCGAAGCAGCCGATGACCTCGCCGTTCGCCATCCGCGGCAGCCAGCGGCGGCGCTGCTCCTCGCTGCCGTACTCGAAGATCGGGTACATGCACAGCGCACCCTGCACCGACACGAACGAGCGCAGGCCGGAGTCGCCGCGTTCGAGCTCCTGCATGGCGAGACCGTACGCGACCGGGCCGATGCCGGCGCAGCCGTAGGTTTCGGGGAGCGTCGCGCCGAGCAGGCCCATCTGCGCCAGCTCGGGGACGACCTGCTTCGGGAAGTAGGCGCGCTCGTACGCGTCCTCGATGAGCGGCAGGTACCTGTCGTCCACCCACTGGCCGACCTGGTCGCGGATCGCGATCTCCTCCTCGGTGAGGAGGGAGTCAATCGCGTAAAAATCCACCTCGGGATGAGGCATCACGGGCTCCTTGGGAGGCGCGCCGCGTCGGCGCGCGGGACATCGCGGGGGTGAAAGCGCGCCGAGTATAGGAGGGCGCGGGAGGCGTCCTCAAACGCGCCGGCCGACGCCGCGGCGCGCGCGGGCATGCTAGAGTGCGCGCCCCGCGGGCCGCCGCGCCTCGATCGAAAGGAACCACGACCATGCCCGGACACGCCCGGCCGCGCCGCGCGTTCTCGTTCTCGTTGTCGCCCGCCCTCGCCGTCGCCCTCGCCGTCGCCCTGGCGGGCGCGGGCGCCGCGCCCGCCGCGGGCGGGTCGCGGCGCGGCTCGTTCGATCGCGCGCCCTTCGTCCACGGCCGCGACGCGCGTCCCGCGGGCGCGGTGGCGCACGCGCCGGCCGCCTTCCTCGCGGGCGACGCGCTGTCTCCCACCGAGCGCACCTCGCCCGCGCTCGCGGCGCTGCTCGCCGACGTGGACACCGAGCTGGCGCGCCTGGTGCCCGGGCCGCGCGTGGCCCCGGCGGCCGACGTGGCGCGCGGCGCGCCGCGCGTCCGCTTCGGCTGCCTCTCGGGCGATCCCGGGCCGGACGGGAACGTGGCGTCCGACGGCGAGTGCGACCCGCGCACCCGGCGCATGCGCTTCGACGTGGAGGGTCCCTCGCGCGCGTGGCGCGAGGCGGCCGCGGCGGCGGCGGGGGACTCGGTGGGCGCGCTCGTCGTGGTGCAGCTCTCGCTCGGGCAGCACTGGGTGCGCCAGCAGGACTGGAAGGGCGCCAAGGCGATCGAGCTCGGCCGCGGCCGCCGCGTGCCGGTGCCGTGGCTCACGTCGCTCGACGATCCGGTCGAGGTGCTGCAGCTCACCGGCGCGCTCGTCGCCCGGGACGGCCGCGTGCTGCGCGTGGCGGCCGAGGGGCTCGCCGCGCGCCGCACCGGCATGACGGCGTCGGTGCTCGGGGCTCAGGAGATCCTCACCGAGGAGGACCTCGCGGCGGCGCGCGCCGCGGCGCGCGACGACCTGCCGGGGGCGCCGCCGGCGTGGAGGGCGGCGCTCGAAGCGCTGGTCGGCGCGCTGCTCGAGCCGCGCTGAGGCGCGCGCGGCGCGGGCGTTGCGCGCGCCCGCGGCGCGCCGTAGCCTGCCGCCCATGGTCCGCGTCCCCCCTTCCCCGGAGGTGCCTCCATGCGCGTCGCCGCGTCCCGCACGCTCGTCGCCCTCGCCGCCATCCTCGCCATGAGCCTGGTTCCCGACGAGGCGCGTCCCGCGCGCGGCGAGGCGACGCGCAGCGTCGTGTGGGCGAGGCACGGCATGGTGTGCGCCGCCCAGCCGCTCGCGGTGCAGGCCGGGGTGGACATCCTCAAGCAGGGTGGAAGCGCCGTGGACGCGGCGATCGCCGTCAACGCCTGCCTCGGCGTCATGGAGCCGACCGCCAACGGGCTCGGCGGGGACGTGTTCGCGCTGGTGTGGGATCCCCGGGCGAAGTCGCTCGCCGGCCTCAACGGCTCGGGGCGCGCGCCGCTCGCGCTCACCATCGAGAGGGTTCCGCCCGAGCCGAACGGCACGATCCCCGTGCACTCGCCGTACGCCTGGACGGTGCCCGGCGCGTGCGACGGCTGGTTCGAGCTGCACCGGCGCTTCGGCCGCCTGCCGATGGCGAAGGTGCTGGCGCCGGCCATTCGCTACGCGGAGGAGGGCTTCCCGGTCTCGCCGGTGATCGCCGCCGACTGGGAGCGCGCGGTGGCGCGCTTCCGCGACAAGCCCGGCTTCGCCGAGGTGTTCATGCCGGGCGGCCGCGCGCCGCGCGAGGGCGAGGTGTTCCGCAATCCGGCCCTCGCCAGGACGCTGCGGCTGCTCGCGGCGCGCGGCCGCGACGCCTACTACCGCGGACCGATCGCCGAGGCGATCGTGGCGTTCTCGCGGCGGCACGGGGGCTTCTTCTCGATGGAGGACTTCGCGCGCCATCGCTCGACGTGGGAGGCGCCGATCTCGACCGAGTACCGCGGCTGGCGCGTGTGGGAGATGCCGCCCAACGGCCAGGGGCTGGCGGCGCTCCAGATGCTCAACATCCTCGAGAACTTCGATCTCGCCGCCCTCGGGCGCGGCTCCGCCGACTGGTGGCACGTCATGGTCGAGGCCAAGAAGCTGGCTTACGCCGATCGCGCGCGCCATTACGCCGACCCTGCTTTCTCGCCGGTGCCGGTCGAGCGCCTGTTGTCCAAGGCGTACGCGCGGGAGCGCGCGGCGCTCATTGACATGTCGCGCGCCGCGACCTCGGACGCGCCGGGGGAGCTGCCGCCGCTCGACCGCCGCGAAACGACCTACCTGTGCACGGCCGACGGCGACGGCATGATGGTGTCCCTGATCCAGAGCAACTACACCGGCTTCGGCAGCGGCCACGTGGTGCCGGACGTGGGCTTCGGCCTGCAGAACCGCGGCGCGCAGTTCTCGCTCGACCCCGCGCACCCGAACGCGCTCGCGCCCGGCAAGCGTCCCTTCCACACCATCATCCCGGCCTTCGTCACCCGCGACGGGGCGCCGCTCATGGCGTTTGGTCTGATGGGCGGCGACATGCAGCCGCAGGGCCACGCGCAGATCATCGTCAACCTGCGCGATCACGGCATGAACCTGCAGGAGGCGGGCGACGCGGCGCGCTTCTACCACACCGGCTCGTCCGATCCCGACGGGCGCGTCATGACGGACGGCGGCACGCTCAACCTCGAAGACGGCGTGCCGCAGGCGGTGCGAGACGAGCTGGCGCGCCGGGGCCACCGGGTCGCGAACGCGCTCGCCGGCGCGTTCGGCGGCTACCAGGCGATCTGGCGCGATCCCGCCACCGGCCTCTACGCCGGCGCCACCGAGCGGCGCAAGGACGGCTGCGCAATGGGCTGGTGACGCGGCCGCGGGGCGCTTCGGACAACCTCCTGACACCGCACGCGCGCGGCGCGTGCTAGCGTCGCGCGCTCGCGCGCCCGCGCCGGGCCGCGCCCGCGCCGCCGCGCGCGGCACGACCCCGAATTCGGAGGACGCTCCCGAATGCGCCGATCGCTCGCCCCGTTCGCCGTGACGGCCGCGCTGGCCGCGGCCCTGCTCGCCTGCGCGCCCGCGGCGCGCGCCGCGCGACCGCCGGACCCCATGGACGCGGCCGAGATCCGGCTCGCGCTGCGCAAGCTGCAGGTGCTCGGCACCGCCATGTACATCACCGCGCACCCGGACGACGAGAACACGGCGTTTCTCGCCTACCTGTCGAAGGGGCGTCTGGTGCGCACCGTGACGCTCACCCTGACGCGCGGCGACGGCGGGCAGAACCTCATCGGGCCCGAGACGGGCGAGGCGCTCGGCGTCATCCGCACGCAGGAGCTGCTCGCCGCGCGCCGCATGGACGGCGCCGAGCAGGCGTTCACGCGCGCGCTCGACTTCGGATACTCGAAGGGCCCCGACGAGACGCTGGCGCTGTGGGGGCGCGAGGAGACGCTCGCCGACGTGGTGTGGGCCATCCGCCGGTGGCGCCCGGACGTCCTCGTGACCCGTTTCGGCACCGACGGCAGCGGCGGGCACGGGCACCACACCGCCTCCGCGATCCTCGCGGCCGAGGCCTTCGCCGCCGCCGGCGACCCGGCGCGCTTCCCCGAGCAGCTGCGCCACGTCGAGCCATGGGCCCCGAAGCGTCTGCTGTGGAACAACTGGCGGCCACGGCTCGAGGGGCGCGATGCGGGGCTGCCGCCGATCCTCGAGGTGGACCTCGGCGCCTACAGCCCGCTGCTCGGCAAGGCCTACACCGAGATCGCCGGGCTGTCGCGCAGCCAGCACAAGAGCCAGGGCTTCGGCGCCCCCGAGCGCCGCGGCTCGATCCCCAACTGGTTCGAGCCGCTCGCCGGCGAACCGGCGCGCGCCGACCTGTTCGACGGGGTGGACCTCGGCTGGTCGCGCGTGCGCGGCGGCCCGGCGGTCGGCGCCCTGATCGCCGAGGCCGAGCGCGCGTTCGACCCCGACCGGCCGGCCGCCATCCTGCCGCTGCTCGTGCGCGCCCACGCCGCGCTGCGCGCGCTGGCGCCGGAGCCGATCGTCGAGGCCAAGCTGCGCGACCTGCGCGAGGTCATCCGCAGCTGCGCCGGGCTGTGGGTCGAGGCCATCGCCGCCGCGCCGCAGGTTTCGCCGGGGGGGCGCGTGCGCGTGACGCTCACCGCGCTCAATCGCTCGAGCGCCGCGCTCACGCTCGATTCGGTGGCGCTGCCGTTCGGCGCGGTGGCGAAGAGCGGGCCGTCGCCGGATTCGGCGGCCGCGCCCGAGCCGCGCGGCGTGGCGCTCGCCGACAACCGTCCGTTCGTGGCGAGCGCCACGCTCGCCATTCCCGCCGACGCGCCGGTGAGCCAGCCCTACTGGCTCACCGAGCCCGCCGGTCGCGGGCGCTTCGTGGTGCGCGACCCGCTCCTCATTGGCACGCCGGAGAACGCGCCGGTCGCGTCCGCCACGTTCGTGGTGGCCATCGGCGGGGAGCGCATCCCGTTCGAGGCCCCGGTCGTCTATCGCTGGACCGACCCGGTCGAGGGCGAGCGCTACCGGCACCTCGAGGTCGCGCCGCCGCTCACCGCGCGCTTTGACCAGCCGGCCTACGTCTTTGCCGACGCCCGTCCGCGCGAGTTGCGCGTGGTGGTGCAGGCGGGCGGCGCGGCCGCCGCGGGCACGCTGCGCCTGCGCCTGCCCGCGGGCTGGCGCGCCGCGCCGGCCGAGGCGGCGGTGTCGCTGCCCGCCCAGGGCGAGACCTCGGTGCGCTTCTCGGTCACGCCGGGCGCGGAGGGCGGCACGGTGAGCGCCGAGATCGTCGCGGGCGGCCGCACGTGGAGCCACCGGCTCGTGCGTCTCGACCACCCGCACATTCCCGTCCAGTCGCTGTTCCCGCCGGCCGAGGCGCGCCTCGTGCGCGCCGACGTGCGCATCGCCGGCGGCGAGGTCGGCTACGTCATGGGCTCGGGCGATCAGGTGCCCGAGGCGCTGCGCCAGCTGGGCTTTCGCGTGACATTGCTCTCCGACGACGACCTCGAGGCGCAGACCCTCGCCCGCTACGACGCCATCGTGGTCGGCGTGCGCGCCTACAACACCCGCCCGCGCCTGAGGGCGCTGCAGCCGCGGCTGCTCGACTACGTGGCCGGCGGCGGCAGGCTCGTGGTCCAGTACCACACGGCGGAGCGCGGGCTCGGCGAGGCGCTCGGTCCGCGCCCGTTCACCATCTCCCGCGAGCGCGTGTCCGTGGAGGACGCCGAGGTGCGTCTGGCGCGGCCGGGCCACGTGTTGCTCACGGCGCCCAACCGCATCGGGCCGGCCGACTTCGCGGGCTGGGTCCAGGAGCGCGGCCTCTACTTCGCGAGCCCGTACGACTCCACGTACGACGCGGTGCTGTCGTCGAACGATCCGGGCGAGCCGCCGCGCGACGGCGGGCTGCTCTACGCGCGCCACGGCAGGGGCGTGTTCATCTACACCGGGCTCGCGTTCTTCCGCCAGCTGCCGGCCGGGGTGCCGGGCGCGTACCGGCTGTTCGCGAACCTCGTCAGCCGCGAAGGCCGGCGGTGAGCGCGCCCGCCGCGCCTCCGCCCGGCGAGCGCCCGCCGCTGTTCCCGCGCTGGACGGCGTGGTACGCGGTCGTCATCGCGGAGCTGCTGCTCACCATCTTGCTGCTGGCGTGGCTCACGAGGGCCTTTTCGTGAGCGCGCCGCCGGGCGGAACGCGCGGCGCGCGCCGGAGGCGGGCACGGTGAGCGGCCTCGACTGGGCGGTGCTGTTCGGCGCGCTCGGCCTGTTCGTGGCGTACGGCCTGTGGCGCGGGCGCGGCAACCGCGACCTCGAGGGCTACGTGGTGGCCGGACGCAGCATGCCGTGGCACGTGGTGGCGCTCTCGGTCATGGCCACCCAGGCGAGCGCCATCACCTTCCTCTCCACCCCCGGGCAGGGCTATGCCGACGGGCTGCGCTTCGTGCAGTTCTACTTCGGGCTGCCGCTCGCCATGGTCGTGCTGTGCGTCACCGCCATTCCGCTCTACCATCGCCTGCGGGTGTTCACGGCCTACGAGTTCCTCGAGCGGCGCTTCGACGGCAAGACGCGCTCGCTGGCCGCGGCGCTGTTCCTCACCCAGCGCGGGCTCGCCGCCGGGCTCACGATCTACGCGCCGGCGCTGGTGCTGTCGGTGGTGCTCGGCTGGGACGTGCGCTGGACGTGCGTGCTGCTCGGCGGGCTGGTGGTGGGCTACACGGCGTGGGGCGGGAGCCGCGCGGTGAGCCACGCGCACGTGCTCATGTTCCTGATCATCATGGGCACCATGGCGCTCGCCTTCGGCCTCATCCTCGCCGCGCTGCCGCCGGGCATGGGCTTCGGCGACGCGGCGCGCGTCGCCGGCCGCCTCGGGCGGCTCAACGGGCTCGACCTCGTGTTCGACCCCGACAGCCGCTACAACCTGTGGTCGGGGCTCATCGGCGGCTTCTTCCTGCAGCTTTCGTACTTCGGCACCGACCAGTCGCAGGTCGGCCGCTACCTCGGCGGGCAGTCCGTCGCGCAGAGCCGCCTCGGCCTGCTGTTCAACGGCATGGCCAAGGTGCCGATGCAGTTCTTCATCCTGCTGCTCGGCGTGATGGTGTTCGTGTTCTACCAGTTCACCGCGCCGCCGGTGTTCTTCAATCCGCTCGAAACCGCGCGCCTCGCGAGCGGACCGCACGCCGCCGAGTACCGCGCGCTGGCGTCGGCGCACCGCGCGGCATTCGAAGAGAAGCGCGGCCACGTCGAGGCCATGGTCGGCGCGCTGCGCGCCGGCGACACGGCGGCCGCCGCGGAGGCGGAGCGCGCCGCCGAGGCGGCGCAGGCCGAGATGGCCGAGCTGCGCGCGCGCACGGCGGACCTGGTGCGTGCGGCGAACGGCGGCGCCCAGCCCAACGACACCAACTACGTGTTCCTGACCTTCGTGCTCGGCACGCTGCCGGCGGGAGTCATCGGGCTGGTGTTCGCCGCGGTGTTCGCGGCGTCCATGAACTCGACCTCCGCCGAGCTCAACGCGCTCACCTCGACCACCGTGGTGGATGTGGTGAAGCGCCTGCCGTTCGGTCCGAGAAATGCGCGCCACGACCTGCTCGTGTCGCGCGCCGCGACCGTGTTCTGGGCCGCGTTCGCGGTGGCGTTCGCCGAGTACGCCGCGAGCCTCGGCTCGCTCATCGAGGCGGTCAACATCCTCGGGTCGCTGTTCTACGGCACGATCCTCGGCATCTTCCTCACGGCGTTCTATCTCAGGCGCGTCGGCGGAACCGCCGTGTTCGCGGGCGCGCTGCTCGCCGAGGCGGCCGTCATCGCGTGCTTCGCGTTCACCGACATCTCGTTCCTGTGGTACAACCTGATCGGCGCCGTGCTCGTCATGGCCCTCGCGCTCGCGCTGAGCGCGGTGTGGCCGCAGCGCGGCGCGGGGGCGCCCGGCGCCTGAGCGGGGCGGTTCAGCCCGAGATGCCGACGGCCCGCGGGATCGCTCCCGCGGGCCGTCGCGCCGGGTCCCGGCCTCAGGACTTCTTGCCGCTCCACTCGGCGAGCTGCTTCTCGGCCGCCGAAACGTCCATCGGCGGCTTGGCCGCCTTGCCGGCCGCGATCGCCCGCTCGGCGGTCTTGATGGCCTCGGCCTTCTTGCCCTGCTTGTGCTGCCAGCGCGCGAGCAGCCACAGGTTCGGGAAGTTGCCCTGGATGGCCACCGACTTTTCGAGCCACTTCTGCCCCTCGTCGAGCGCCACGTCGTTGTTGAAGCAGTAGCCCGCGGCCTGATAAGGAGTGCGCCAGTCGTCGGCCTTGGCGCCGGCCACCGCGGCGCGCGCGTTGGCCAGCGCCTTGGCGTTGACGTCCACCGTGATGGGCACCGCGACGCGCAGCTTCTCCCAGCGCAGCACCAGCTCGCCGGAGTTCGGGGTCAGGTTCTCGAAGGTGAACTGCATCCACTCGGTCGGCTCGGCGGCCGCGGTGGGCGCGACCTTCACGCGCAGCACGTCCTTCGACTCCTGGTAGCCGTTGGCGCCCCACATGTCCTTGTCCGAGTTGAGCACCACCTGCCAGCCGTCGCGGCCGGGGATGGTGAGCAGCGCGTAGCTGCCGGCGGGGAGCTTGTGGCCGCCGAACTGGACCTCGTCCGAGACCGTCAGCACGGTGGCCTCGTTGGCGCCGGTGCGCCACGGCTTGTCGTAGGGCACGAGGTCGCCCCAGATCGTGCGGCCCTTCACGCCGGGCCGGCTGTAGGCCACCGTGACCTCGGTCAGGCCGATGGTCTGGGTGACGGAGGACCTGGGGCTCACGCGCGGCAGCTCGAGCTGCGCGCGGGCGGTCCCGGCGAGGCAGGCGGCGGCGAGGCCGGCCGCGAGGACGGAGCGAATGCGCATCGGAGACACTCCTCTTCGTGGGGTTCGAAGGTCGTGAACACGGGGAACGGCGCGGCCGCGAGGGCCGCGAACCGCGGCACGCTAGCAGAGGGCGCGCGCGGGGGGTGTCAGGGAATCATCCAGAGTCGGCCGCGGGCGGGGCGCCGGTCGGCGCGTCGCCGGGCGTTGAACTGCGGCCGCCCCCTCGGCTAACCTGCCCGCCTTCCCGTCCGCTTCGAGGTCCCGAGGAGGCCCCACCCATGGCAGCGACCCGCACGAGCACCGCTTCATCGGCCCGCTGGCACGGGCTCACCCGGGACGATCTCCTGCGGCTCTACCGGGTCATGTACACGTCACGCCGGCTCGATGACGAGGAGATCCGCCTCAAGAAGCTGGACCGCATCTTCTTCCAGATCTCGGGCGCGGGACACGAAGCGGTGCTGGCGGCCGCGGGGCTCGCGCTGCGCCCGGGCCACGACTACTTCTACCCCTATTACCGCGACCGCGCGCTGTGCCTGATGCTGGGCATGACGCCGCGCGAGATGCTGCTGTCGGCCGTCGGGGCGGCCGAGGACCCGAACTCGGGCGGGCGCCAGATGCCGAGCCACTGGGGGCACCGCGCGCTCAACATCGTGTCGCAGTCGAGCCCGACCGGCACGCAGTTCCTGCAGGCGGTGGGGGCCGCCGAGGCGCTCGTCAAGTACCGCGACCTGTCGGGCGAGTTTCCCGAGCTGGCCGACGAGGCGACCGGCGACGAGGTCGTGTACGTCTCGACCGGCGACGGCGCGACCAGCGAGGGCGAATTCTGGGAGGCCATGAACACGGCCTGCAACCTCCGGCTCCCCGTGCTGTTCCTGGTCGAGGACAACGGCTACGCGATCTCGGTCCCGGTGGACGTCCAGACCGCGGGCGGCAACGTCGCGCAGCTGGTGCGCAACTTCCCGAACCTGCACTGGGTCGGGGAGATCGACGGCAACGATCCGATCGAGTCCTACGGCATCCTGCGCGAGGCGGTCGCGTACTGCCGTCAGCGCAGGGGACCGGCGTTCGTGCGCGCGCTCGTCACGCGCCCGTACTCGCACTCGATGTCGGACGACGAGACCAAGTACCGTCCGAAGGCCGAGCGCGATGCGGAGGCCGAACGCGACTGCCTGCGCAACTTCGCACGCTTCCTGGTGGACGAGGGCGTGCTCGACGCCGCTGCGCTCGAGGCGCTCCACGCCGAGGTGCAGGCCGACCTGCGGCGCACCGCCGACGAGGTGCTCGAGGCGCCGCAGCCGGCGGCGGAGACCGCGGCGCATTTCGTGTTCTCGCCCGACGTGGACCCGTCCTCGGACCGCTTTGTTTCCGAGCCGCGCATCGACCCCGCCGCGCAGACCGAGACCCTGCTCCAGAACATCAACTACTGCCTGCGCGACGAGATGAGGCGCAATCCGCGCATCATCGTGTTCGGCGAGGACGTGGCCGACGCCTCGCGCGCCGAGGTGCTGTCCGAGACCAAGGGCAAGGGCGGCGTGTTCGGCGTCACGTGGGGCCTGCAGAAGTTGTTCGGCGCGACGCGCGTGTACAACTCGCCGCTCGCCGAGGCCAACATCGTGGGGCGCGCGATCGGGCTCGCCACGCTCGGCTTCCGCCCGGTGGTCGAGATCCAGTTCTTCGACTACATCTGGCCGGCGATGATGCAGATCCGCGACGAGCTGGGCTACATGCGCTACCGCTCGAACAACGCGTGGTCGTGCCCGGTGGTCATCCGCGTCGCCTACGGCGGCTACCTGCGCGGCGGCGCGCCGTACCACAGCCAGTGCGGCGAGAGCATCTTCGCCCATTGCCCCGGGCTGCGCGTCGTGCTGCCGAGCAACGCCATGGACGCGAACGGGCTGCTGCGCACGGCGCTGCGCAGCGAGGACCCGGTGCTGTTTCTCGAGCACAAGCACCTCTACCGGCAGCCGTACGCCAAGGCGCCGTACCCGGGCCCGGACTACACGCTGCCGTTCGGGCGCGCGCGCGTCGTGCGCGAAGGCGCGGACGTCACGGTCGTGACCTACGGCGCGCTCGTGCAGCGCACCGTCCTTGCCGCGCAGGAGCTGGCCGAGGAGGGCATCGAGACCGAGATCCTCGACCTGCGCACGCTGCAGCCGCTCGACTTCGACAGCGTGGCGCGCTCGGTGCGCAAGACCGGCCGTGTGCTCGTGGCGCACGAGGACGGGCTGTTCTGCGGCTACGGCGCGGAGGTCGCGGCGCGCGTCGCGGACGCGTGCTTCATGGACCTCGACGCGCCGGTGCGCCGCGTCGGCGCGCTCGACACGCCGGTGGCGTACGCGCCGCAGCTCGAGGACGCCATCCTGCCGCAGAAGGACACCATGCTGCGCGCCATCCGGGAGCTCGCCGCGTACTGAACGCGGCGCCGGGGGAGCCGCGCGTGGCGCGCTGGACGGTCGCCATCCTGGTGTTCGACGGCGTCGAGGTGCTCGACTTCGCCGGGCCGTTCGAGGTTTTCTCGCGCGCCCGCACCGTGCCGGGTCCCGAGTCGCGCCGCAGCGACGAGGGCGCGCCGTTCGAGGTGGTCACGGTGGCCAAGACGGCGCGTCCGGTGCGCGCCACCGGCGGCCTCGTCGTGCTCCCGCACCACGGCTTCGGCGACTGTCCGCGTCCCGACGTGCTCGTGGTGCCGGGCGGCTTCGGCACGCGCGCGTTGCTCAACGACCCCGAGACGCTCGAGTGGGTCGCCGCGCGGGCGCGCGAGGCGCGCGTCGCCGCCTCGGTGTGCACCGGCGCGCTGGTGCTGGCGAAGGCCGGCGTGCTCGGCGGGCGCCGCGCCACGACGCACTGGGCGAGCCTCGACCTGCTCGGCGCGCTCCACCGCCCGGAGCTGGTCGAGCGCGGCGTGCGCTGGGTCGAGGACGGGGTCGTGACCTCGGCGGGCGTGGCGGCCGGGCTCGACATGGCGTTCCACGTCGTGGCGCGGCGGCTCGGCGCCGAGGTGGCGGAGGAGACGGCGCGCTACCTCGAGTACCCGTGGCGCGCGGACGGCGCCGGCGGTGTGGTGGCCGCGCCCCTCGACCTCGGCCCCCCGCCGGCCGCTGCGGGCCGGTGAGCGCGCCGCGCGCCGCGCGACGTGGCGAGATGAGCGGACTCGTTCTCGCGCTCGACCTCGGCGGCACCGACCTCAAGGCCGCCCTCGTCACGCCGCACGGCGCCCTCGTGGCGTTCGAACGGGTGCCGTCGCGCGCCGCCGAGGGGCCCGAGGGCCCGTTGCTCGCCATGGACGAGGCGCGCGCGCGGCTCGCCGCGGCCGGCGCCGCCGTGCGCGCGGTGGGCGTCGGTTCGCCCGGCGCCGTGGATCCGCTCGACGGCAGCCTCGTCGGGCGCACCGCGCACCTGCCGTGCTGGGACTCCTTTCCGCTGCGCGCTCGCCTCGAGGACCGCTACGGACTCCCCGTGGCGGCCGACAACGACGCCAACCTGGCCGCGCTCGCCGAGCACCGGCTCGGCGCGGCGCGCGGCGCGCGCGCGTCGCTCACCGTGACGATCGGCACGGGCGTCGGCTGCGGCATCGTGATGGACGGGCGCGTCGTGCACGGCGCGCGCGGCGGGGCGGGGGAGCTGGGCCACCTGCCGCTCGGGCGCGACGGCGCCCGCTGCCCCTGCGGCGTCGAGGGCTGCGTGGAGCCGGAGATGTCCGGCGGCGGCCTCGCGGCGCGCGCGCGCGCCGCGGGGCTCGACTGCCCCGACGCCGCCACGGTGTTCGCCTTCGCGGCCAAGGGCGAGCTGCGCGCGCGCGCGCTGGTGGAGCACCTCGCCGACCGTCTCGGCGCGGCGCTCGCCACCGCCGTCAACCTGCTGAATCCCGAGGTGGTGGTGGTGGGAGGAGGCGTCGGCCAGGCGGGCGAGGCGCTGCTCGCGCCGGTGCGAAGCGCGCTCGAGCGCTACGCGCTGGCCTCGCACCGCCTCGGGCTGCGCGTGGTGCCCGCCGCGCTCGGCGAACGCGCCGGGGTGACCGGGGCAGGGCTCGCGGCATGGGACCTGCTGGCGCGCGCGCCGGCGGCATGACCGGCGACGGCGCGCGCCGCCTGCGGTCCGCGCTCAGCCGAGGCGCACGAGCGGCAGCGGCGCGCGCGACTCCGCCACCGGCTCGGCGAACAGCGTGATCGGCGTCGCCCCCACGACGCGCGCGCGCCTCAGCGTGCCCGCCGGGGTGCCGTCGTTCGGCAGGACGACGGTCTTGAACTCGCGCGTCTTGCCGTGGAGCTGGGCCGGATCCTTGCGGCCCGGGCCCTCGATGAGGACCTCGACCTCGCGGCCCACCGCGCGGTCGTTGATCTCGCCCGAGATGCGGTGCTGGAGCTCGATGAGGCGCGTCAGGCGGCGGCCCTTCTCCTCCTCGTCCACGGTCTCGGGCCAGCGCCACGCGCGCGTGTCGGGGCGCGCCGAGTACTTGAACAGGAACGCGCCGTCCCAGCGCACCTCGCGCATGTAGTCCTCGGTGGCGGCGAAGTCCTCGGCGGTCTCGCCGGGGAAGCCCACGATGAGGTCGGTCGTGAGCGCCACGCCCGGGATCGCGGCGCGCAGCCGCGCGACGACTTCGCGGTAGCGCTCGATCGTGTAGGTGCGGTTCATCGCCTCGAGCACGCGATTGGAGGCCGACTGCAGCGGCAGGTGAACCTGCGGCATGACCTTCGGGCACTCGGCCATGGCGGCGATCAGGCGATCGCTCATGTCGGCCGGGTGCGGCGAGGTGAAGCGGATGCGCAGCAGACCCTCGACGGCGTTGGCGGCGCGCAGCAGGTCGGCGAAGTCGTGCCCGCCATGGCGGTAGGAGTTCACCGTCTGGCCGAGGAACACGACCTCGCGGAAGCCCTGCGCGACGGCATGGCGCACCTGCGCGACGAGGTCCGCGAGCGGCAGGCTGCGCTCGCGCCCGCGCGTGTAGGGCACGACGCAGTAGGTGCAGAACTTGTCGCAGCCGCGCTGGACCGTGATCCAGGCGCGCACGCCGGGGCCGCGGCGCGGCTCGAGGTCGCCGTAGGTCTCGTCGCGGTCGAGGCGCACCTGAGCCACCGGCTCGCCGGCGGCGCGCCGCAGCAGGTCGGGCAGGTGGCGGTAGCCGTCGGGGCCCACGACGAGGTCGAGAACGCGGGCGTGGTCGAGCAGCCGCGCGCGCAGGTGCTGCGCCATGCACCCGGTCACCCCGACGACGAGGCGCGGGTTGGACTTCTTGATGCGCGCGAACTCCCCGAGTCGGCCCAGCACCCGCTGCTCCGCGTGCTCGCGGATGGCGCAGGTGTTGAGGAGCACGGCGTCGGCGTCCTCGGGACGCTCGGTGAGCTCGAGGCCGGCGCGCTCGAGCACGCCCGCCATGGTCTCCGAGTCCGCCACGTTCATCTGGCAGCCGTAGGTCTCGAGGAACACGCGCTTCATGGGGGGCGAATGATAGCACGCGCGCGAACGGCGCGGCCACCGCGCCGCGGCCGCGCGGGCCGCGCCGCGCGTTCAGGCGCCGGGACGGTAGCGCACCACGATCGCCAGTCGGTCGTCGGCGGGAAACGCGCGCGCCGAGCCGCGCGCGGCGAGCGCCAGCACCCCCGCCGCGATGCGATCAACGGGGAGCCGCCGGTGCTGCGCGAGCCACTCCTCGAGCGACGCGCGGCTCACGCCGGCGGGGTCGGCGTCGTCGGTGCCGAGCACGCCGTCGCTCGCGCACACCACGAGGTCGCCGGGCAGCAGGCGGATGCGCTCCTCCTCGAAGCGCGGCGGGTCGGCCGCGCCGGGGGGCGGGCCGCCGCGCTCGAGCGCGACGATCGGGTCGCCTTCGCACGGCACCCACAGCGCGGCCGGATGCCCCGCGGCGCACGATGCGGTGTCGCCGCCGCGCCCGAAGTGGGCGACCCACAGGCCGGACGTGGCGCCCGGCCCGAAGCGCGCGGCGACGGCGGTGGCGATCTGCGCCGCGAGTCCCGCCGCCGACCGCGACGGCGAAGCGGCGGCCGCGAACTGGCCCTGCAGGAAGCCCGCGGCGAGCGCGGCCGGCGCGCCGCGCCCCGCCACGTCCGCGACGAGCAGCGTGAAGCTGCCGTCGGGGTGGGGCACGCGGTCGCACACGTCGAAGGCGGGGGCGAGCGCCGTCGCGCGCGCCACGGCGATCTCGTATCGGGCCGTCTCGGTGAGCCCTTCCGGCAGCAGCGTGGGGGGCACCCCCGGGCGCGCCTGGGCCCGGGCGCGCGCGCGGGCGGCGAGGATCGCGCCGAGCGGCTCGAGGGCGCGCGCGAGGCCGGCGAGGTCGGCCTCGGTGAACGGTTCCGCCGGCGCGCGGCGGGCGAGGCTCGCGACCCCGACCGTGCCGCCGTCGCACGTGAGGGGCACCGTGATCGTGGATTCGAGCCCGGCCTCGCCGGTGCCCTCGAAGCGCTCGTCGGAGGCGGCGCCGTGGAGCACGACGCCGCGCCCGTGATCGAGGACCCAGCGCGAGACGCTGCGCCGGCGCGGCGCCGCGCCGGCGCGGTCCGCGCGCGGTTCGAGACCGAGCCCGGCCGCGAGGCGCAGGGCGCCGCTCTGCGCGTCCACCACCTGCACCGACACGCGCCACGCGGCGGCGTGGGCGGCCACCCGGGCGAGCAGCGGCTCGAGCGCCGGAGCGTCGGCGGCGAGCGGATCGAGCGGTCCGACGAGGGCGAGGACGTCCCGCTGGACGAGCTCCCACGCCGTGGTGGGCGCGTGCACGGCAGGCTGCTTCTGGACTCGGTTCACGTGGCGCTCTCCTCAGAGATGGCACGGCAACCGAGGGGCGCTCCGGGTATCGGCCGCGCGCGGACGACCCTTGAGACCTCCGCTCAGGGGCCGGGCGCAAACCCCTGACGGGCCGTGAGGTGCGCCGGCGCGCCGCCCCGCGGCGAGTGGCGGGCGCCGCGCGCCAGGCGCGGGCGCGCCGCCCCTTGACCCGCCTTCCGGCGCTCGCGCAGACTGCGCGCTCTCCCGAGGAGGGCGCATGCCGACCCAGCCCAGCCGGGGGCTCGTGACGTTTCCCAATCCCGAGCCCGGCCGCGACTACCTGATTCGCCACGAGTGCCCCGAGTACACGGCCGTGTGTCCCGTCACCGGCCAGCCCGACTTCGGCACGATCGTCGTCTCCTACGTGCCCGACCGGCTGTGCGTCGAGCTCAAGTCCCTCAAGCTCTACCTGTGGTCCTTCCGCAACGAAGGGCACTACTTCGAGCAGGCCACCAACCTCATCCTCGACGATCTGGTGCGGGCCATGCGCCCGCGGCGCATCACGGTGGTGGGGCGCTTCAACGTGCGGGGCGGCATCTGGACCACGGTCGTGGCGCGCTGGGAGGCGCCGGCCGGGCGCGCCCGTCGCGCGCGCGGCCGCGCCCGTCGCCCGGTTCGTTCTTGACGCCCGCGCACCCCGACGAAAGACTCGTCGGGGCGCGGTGCGGAGGAAGCGGGGGGCGGCGCAACGTGCGGCGGCCCCGCCCGTAATGACGACAGGGAGCGACCCGCGGCGCGCGCCGCGCGCGGGGACCTCGGCGACCGGGGGCCGATGAACCAGTACCTGCTGCTGTCCACGTTGAACCTGTCGCTCGGGGGGCTGGTCTTCCTCCTCGGGTTCGTCATCCTGCGCGAGAACCCCGGAAACCGCCTCAACCGCGTCGTCGCGCTCATGCTGTTCTTCGGCGGCCTCGGCGCGATCCTCGGCGCGCTGTCCTTCATGGCCGCGCGCGCCGTGGCCCCGGGCGCCGCGGCCACGACCGGCGTCCTCGAGAACCTCTCCTACGTCTGGGAGTTCTTCTTCCCGGCCCTGTTTCTGTTCGCGAGTCTGTTCCCGGAGGAGCGCCCTTTCGTGCGCGCGATCCGCCTGCCGGGAAACCCGTCGTGGTCGCCGGGCTTCGGCGCCCTGCTGTTCGCGCCGCACGTGTTCCACTTCGCGCTCATGCTGCTGCTGCTCGTGTGGAAGCCCGGGTTCTCGGTGCCGGAGGTCGGTCCGCTCAAGTACGCCGCGCCGGTCGTCAACATCGCCGGCGTTTTCGTCGGTCTGTTCCTGCTCGTCCACCAGTCGCTGTTCTCGCTCGTCAACCTCGGCTTCGGCCTCGCCACGATGGCGCTGCTGTTCGACAGTCTGCGCCGCGCGCAGGTGCCGCGCATCCGCCAGCAGCTGCGTGCCATCGCGCTCGGGCTGTCGGCGTGCCTCGTGGCCTACTCGGTCTCGACCTTCATCCCGCAGCTGCTCAACCTCGAGATTCCGGCGACGTGGCGCGCGTCGCTGCAGGTCGCGGCGCTCACGCTCGGACCGGGCTCGATCGCGTACGCGATCGTGGCGCACAAGTTCCTCGACGCGCGCCTGCTCGCGCGCCGCGCGATCCTGTACGCGCTGGCCTCGGCGGCGCTCGTCGGCCTGTACCTGCTCGTGCTGGCGCCCGCCCAGTCGCTGCTGCGCGCCGCGCCGGGGTTCGACCCGCGCGTGCTCGAGCCGGTGCTGCTCGTCATCGCGCTCGTCCTGTTTCAGCCGGCGCTCGCGCGGCTCGAGGAGATGCTCGACCGCATGCTGCTGCGCGACCCGTCCGACTACCGCAACGTGCTGCGCCAGCTCGGCAGCGAGCTGCAGACCACGATCGATCTCGAGGTGCTGCTGTCGCGCACCATCCGCACGCTGGCCGACGCGCTGCTCCTGCGCCGCGCGCACATCGTGGCCTTCACGCGCGACGGCATGGTGGCGCACGCCGGCGCGGGCGAGGCGCTCACCGACGCGCACATCGCGCGCCTGCGCGCGGTGCTGCCCAGGGTGCACGCGCGCACCGCGGTGCATCGCACGGCCGAACCCATCGAGGGGCTGCGCCCCGAGGAGCGCGCCTTCGTGGCGCGCGACCTCGGCATGGAGCTGCTCGTGCCGCTCGCGTGGCGCGCCGACCTGGTGGGCGCGATCCTGCTCGGACCCAAGCTCACCGGCACGCGCTTCACGTCCGAGGACGTGCAGCTGCTCCAGAGCCTCGCCGGACAGGTCTCGGTGTCGCTGCAGAACGGCCTCCTGCTGCGCGACCGCGTGGCGGTGGCGCGCTTCGAGCAGGAGCTCAACCTCGCGCGCCAGATCCAGCGCGAGTCGCTGCTGTCGGAGTTCCCGCCCGTGCCGCGCTGCGACGTGCATGCGGTGTACATTCCGTCGCGGCAGGTGGGCGGCGATTTCTACGACGTCGTCGAGGATGCGAACGGCGCGCACCTCGTCGCGATCGCCGACGTGTCGGGCAAGGGCGTGCCGGCGGCGCTGCTGTCCTCGATGCTGCAGGCGTCGCTGCGCACCCTGGCCGGCACCGGCGAGCCGCTGGCGCGCATCCTCGCCCACATGAACGCGCTGCTCTACCGCAGCACCGCCCACCACCAGTTCGCCACCTTCTTCCTCGCGCGCGTGGACGGCGCGCGCCTGGCGCTGAGCTTCTCGAACGCCGGCCACAACTGGCCGGTCGTGGTGCGCCCGAACGGGGAGCGCGTGTTCCTGGAGCGCGGCGGCGCGCCGCTCGGGATCCTCGAGGACATGCGCTTCGAGGAGGGCCAGGTGGACCTCGCGCCCGGGGACCGCGTGGTGCTCTACACCGACGGCATCAGCGAGGCGACCAACGCGGACGGCGAGCAGTTCGGCGAGGCGCGGCTGTGCGCGTACGTCTCGAGCCTGCCCCTCGACCTGCCGGCGCGCGACGTCGCCGAGCGCGTCATCGCCCACCTGCGGGAGTTCCTCGACGGCGTGGAGGCGCAGGACGACATCACGCTGCTCGTGCTGCGCGTCGTCCAGCCCTCCCCGGCGGTCGCGGGCGGCGGCGTGCCGGCGGCCGACGACCGCGCCCCGCTGCCGGTCGCATGAGCGGCGGCGCGCCGCGCGCGGCGCGGCGGCCGGCGGCCGGCGCGGCGGCGCGCGCCGCCCACGCCCGCGCCCTCGTGCCGTGGGTGCTGCTGCTCGCCGGGGCGCACCTCGCGCGCGTCACGCTCGCCGCGCGCGCGCCGCTCATTGAGGTGGACGGAGCGTACTGGGCGGCGGTGGCGCGCGCCTTCGCGACCGGCGACCCGATGGCGTGGAGCCCGGCGTGGCCGCCGCTCTTTCCGTGGCTGGCCGCGCACGCCGCGCGCGCCCTGTCGGCCGCCGGCGCGCCCCCCGGACCGGCCCTGTTCGAGAGCGCGCTGCGGCTGGTGGCGTCGCTCGCCGGGACGCTCACCCTGGTGCCGCTGTGGTGGCTGGCGCGCCGCGTCGCCGGGCGCACGGCGGCGTGGGGCGCGGTGGTGCTGGCGGCGGCGCACCCGCGGCTCCTCGAGTACTCGGCGGCGGCGCTTGCCGAGAGCACCTTCACGCTGTGCGTGGTGACGGCGTGCGCGTGCGCGGCGTGGGCCGACGGCGCCGGCACGGCGGCGCCGGCGCGCCCGCGCCGGCGCGCGCTGCTCGACGCCGCGGCGGGCGCGGCCTTCGGCCTCGCGTTCCTCGCGCGCCCGGAGGGCCTCGCGCTCGGCGGCGCGGCGTGGATCGCCGGGCTCGCCGGGCGCGCGCGCCGGGCGCGCCCGCTGTTCGTGGCCGCGCTGCTCCTGGTGTCCGCGCCGTGGCTCCTCGCGCTCCACGCGCGGCTCGGCCACTGGTCGCTCGGCGAGAAGGGCGCGTACAACTTCGCGCGCGCGCACCGCGCGCTTTACGAGCGCCACGTCGGCCCGCTCGCGCCGCTCGCGGCGCGCGTCAACGACGGTCCCGAGCTGGCCGCGGCGGCGCCGCCCGCGCCGGGCGGCGCGGCGGCGCTCGTCGCGCGCGCGCCCGGGGAGGTCGCGGCCGCGGCGCTCGGGCGCTTCGGCCGGCTCGCCCTGTCGTCGCTGCCGGCCGCGGCCTATCTGCCGTACGTGCTGCTCGCCGCGGCGGGGGTGGCGCTCGTGCGCCCGGCGGCGTGGCGCCCGGCGTTCGTTCCGGTGGCGGCGATGCTCGTCCTGTACGCGCCGTTTTCCGCCGACCGCCGGTTCCTCGTGCCCGCCGTGCCGTTCGTGCTGGTCGCCGCCGGGGCGGCGCTCGGCGCGCTGGCCGCGCGGTTGCCCCCGCGCGCGCGCCTCGCCGGCGGCGCGGCGCTCGCGCTGGCGTGCGCGGGCGGGTTCGCTTACGCGTGGGCGGGAGCGGGCCACGACGAGGGCAGCGAGCAGCGCCGCGCGGGCGAGTGGCTGCGCGCGGCGTGGCGCGATGCGGCGCCGTCCGCCGCGCGCTTCGGCGGTCGCCCGGTCGTCATGGCGCGCAAGCCGTGGGTCGCGCACTACGCCGGCGGCGTCATCGCCGAGCTGCCTGACGCGCCCCCCGAGTCTCTTGTCGCGCTCGCGCGGCGCAAGGGCGTGGACGTGATCGTGGCCGACGACCGCGCGGCGGCCGGCGACCGGCCGCAGCTCGCGGCGTGGGTGGCGGGGGGCGCCGGCGCCGCCGGGCTGCCGACGCTGTGGCGCGGCGCGGTGCGCGAGGGGGGACGGCGCCTGCGCGTGGTGCTGCTCGACGCGCGTCCCCCGGCCCCGGGAGCGACCGCCGCGCCATGACGCCGGGCGCGCGGACCGCTCAGCGACGCGCGGGCTCGAGCCTCAGGATGCGTCCGGCGTGCGAGACCACCAGCACCTCGCCGTCGCCGTCCACCGCGAACGACACCGGCGCCTCGACGCGCGGCAGTCGCCAGGCGCGCGCGGCCTCGACGCGGCCGCCGGCCCAGCGAAAGCTGCGGATCCAGCCCGCGCAGTAGTCGGCGAACAGGTAGTGGCCGGCGAGCGCCGGCAGGGCGCGCCCGCGGTACACCACGCCGCCGGTGATCGAGCAGCCCTCGCCGTGCGGGTACACGACCGGCGGCAGGTCGAGCCCGGCGGTGTCGCAGCGCTGCGCGCGGTGGCAGGCGCGGCCTTCCATGATGTTCCAGCCGAGGTTCACGCCGCCCGCGAGCGGCACGACGTGGACCTCCTCGAACCGGTTCTGCCCCACGTCGGCCACGTACACGAGCCGCTCGACCGGATCCATGGCGAGCCGCCACGGGTTGCGCGCGCCGATCGCCCACAGCTCGGGGCGCGTGCCGGCGGTGCGCGGCCACGGATTGTCGGGCGGAATCGCATACGGGTCGCCACGGTCCACGTCGATGCGCAGGATCGCGCCGAGCAGCGTGGCGCGGTTCTGGCCGTGCCCGAGCGGATCGCCGCCGCCGCCGCCATCGCCCATGCCGATCCACAGCATGCCGTCGGGGCCGAACAGGATGTGGCCGCCGTTGTGGTTCGCGAACGGCTGCTCGATGCGCAGGATCGTGCGTCCGCTGGCGGGATCGGCGACCGTGGGATCGGACGAGACGCGGTAGCGCTCGATGCGCGTGTGTCCGTCGCGGTCGGTGTAGTTCACGAAGAACAGGCCGTTGCGCGCGTAGCGCGGGTGAAAGGCGAGCGACAGCAGGCCGCGTTCCCCGCCCGCGCGCACCCGCGCGGTGAGATCGAGGAACGGGCGCGCGCGCGGCCGGCCGCGTTCGACCAGAAGGATGCGGCCGCCCTGCTCGACCACGAACAGGCGGCGATCGCCGGGCGGCGAGGCGACGTGCACCGGGCGCTCGAAGCCCTCGGCCACGGTGCGCAGGGCGAGTCCGTCGGCCGGCTCCCACGTCACGGCGCGCGCGGCGCCCGCCGCAGCGAGGAGTGCCGCGGCGACGGCGAGCGCGGCGACGGCGGCGCGCGCGCGCCGCGCGCCGGCCCGGCGCACAGGGCGCGGGGCGGCGGGCGATGCGCCCGGCGCGCGGCGCACGGCGGCCGGCGCGCTCACCGGATCTCCGGACGCGCCGCGAGCATGCGGGCGAGTTCGTCTTGGGAGGCGACCTGCAGCACGCCGTCGGTGCGGACCACCGCCCACAACGGCCGCGCCGGGTCGGGGGCGAAGGCGCGCACGAATCGCACCGCGCGCACGTTGGGGAACAGCACGCGCACCGCGATGCCCTCCATGAGGGCGCTGCGCAGGTTGGCCTCGTAGTAGGTGTCGCGTGTGGTGTCGGCCGCCGCGGCCGGCGACAGCCCGGGCTGGAAGGCGCGCGGGCACCACAACGCCAGGGTCGCCCCCTCCGGCAGCGCGGCGCGCGCCAGCCCGTCGCGCACGTGACGCGCGATGATCGCGCGGTCCACGGTCGGGTCGGCGCGCAGGCCGGTGGCGCCGAGCGGCATGGTCTCGTTGCGTCGCACGAGCGCGGCGCCGTTTGCCGCGAACAGCGCGGCGAGCGCGAAGGCCGCCACCGCGCCGGCGCGGCCGGCCACCGGTCGCGCCGCGACCGCGCCGGCGCGCGCGCCTCGCGCCGCGAGACCGGCGCGCGCCGCGTCGAACAGGATGGCCACCGACCAGCCCGCCGCGAGCAGCGGCGCGTAGAGGTAGTAGTGGTAGGTGTGATTGCGGAGCGGCAGCACCGGCGCGAGCCACAGCGCGCCGAGCGCGCCGGCCGCGAGCCAGCCGCGCCGCCGCAGCGCCGGCACGAACAGTCCCGTCGTCCACGCCGCGAGGAGCGCCGCGCCCCACGGCATGGCGGGCGGGTCCACCGCATCGGTGACGCCGCGCACCAGCGGGGTGGCGATGTGAACGGTCCATCCGGCGTACGTGAGCAGGTTGTCGAGCACGTGGCGCCCGAGGCCGACGCTGTACGCCGCCGACCCGGGAAGGCCGGCGCGCACGCCGAACGCGTCGCCGGCCATGAACAGCGCCGCGCCGAGCGCGCCGACCGCGAAGGTCGCGCGCAGCACCGGGTCGAGGGGCCGGCGCGCGGTCCGCGCGTGCGGCGGCGCGGCGGGCTCGCCGGGCGCGCCGGTGGCGGACGACAGCGCGAGGGCGAGCGGCAGCAGCACCGTGTTCTCCTTGCACATGAGCGACAGCGCGAAGGCGGCGGGCGCCAGCCAGCGCGCCGCGCCGCGCGCGTCGAAGGCGGCGAGCGCGGCGAGCGCGAAGCCGGCCGAGAGGATCTCACCGATACCCGACACCGAGTAAAGCGCCGTGTAGAGGCTCGGGTGGGCGGCGAAGAACGCCGCCCCGGCGAGTCCCGCGGCCGCCCCGTAGCGGCGCGCGAGCGCCAGCGCGAGCCCGGCCGAGACGGCGGCGTGCGCTCCGAGCGACGCCGCGCGGTAGGCGGCGGCCTCGAGCCCGGCCACCGCGCGCATGACGTCGAAGTAGAGCTGGCCCGAGATCCACCGCCACGGCCCCTCGAGCGGCGGCAGCACGCCGCGGGCGCGCGCCAGCCCGGCGAAGTCGTCCTGCGCGAAGTAGTACCCGAGCGCGTCGCGGAAGACGAACCATGCCACCGCCGCGGCGGCGAGCGTGGCGAACGCGTCGCCCGCCGCACGCGTCGGCCCGGTTGCGGGCGGCGGGCCTGCGGCGCGCGGGCGGGCGAGCGGGGTGGAGCGCCGGCTCAGGCGCGGCCTCTGTGCGGCGGGAAGACGGCGGGGAAGGACATGACGCGACGCATTCTAGCCGCCCGGGCGTCGCCGCTGAATGTGGCGCCCGGCCCGAGCCGGCCGGCTCAGAACTGCTCGGTCTCGGTCGAGTCGTCGAGGGCGCGCGTGGACGCCTGGCCGCGGCTGATGACCGTCTGGACCTCGTCGAACCACCCGGTGCCGACGAACGCCTGGTGCTTGACGGCCTCGTAGCCGGCGGTGCGGTGCAGCTCGAACTCGCGGTCCTGGAGCGCGGCATAGGCGGCCATGCCGCGCTCGCGGTAGGCGCGCGCCAGCTCGAACATCGAGAGGTTGAGCGCGTGGAAGCCGGCGAGCGTCACGAACTGGAAGGCGTAGCCCATGCGCCCGAGCTCGTCCTGGAAGCGGGCGAGCGTCGGCGGGTCGAGGTGTTTCGACCAGTTGAACGACGGCGAGCAGTTGTAGGCGAGCAGCTTGCCGGGGAAGCGCGCGTGGATCGCTTCGGCGAAGCGTCGCGCCTCCTCGAGGTCGGGGTGCGCGGTCTCGCACCACACGAGGTCGCAGTACGGCGCGTAGGAAAGGCCGCGCGCGATGGCCGCGTCGAGGCCGCCGCGCATTTCGAAGAACCCCTCCGCGGTGCGGCGGCCGGTCAGGAACGGACGGTCGCGGTCGTCCACGTCGCTCGTGAGGAGCTTCGCGCTGTTGGCGTCGGTGCGCGCCACGAGCACCACCGGGACGTCCTCGAGGTCGGCGGCGAAGCGCGCCGCGACCAGCTTTTGCACGAACTCGCGCGTCGGCACGAGCACCTTGCCGCCCATGTGCCCGCACTTCTTGGCGGAGGCGAGCTGGTCCTCGAAGTGGACGCCGGCGGCCCCCGCGTCGATGAGCGCGCGCATCAGCTCGAAGGCGTTGAGATCGCCGCCAAAGCCGGCCTCGGCGTCGGCGACGATCGGGGCGAACCAGTCCGCCACGCGCCGGTCGCCGGCGGCGTGCGCGATCCGGTCGGCGCGCGCGAACGCGTGGTTGATGCGCCGCACGACGCGCGGCACGCTGTCCACCGGGTACAGGCTCTGGTCGGGATAGGTCTCGCCCGCGGTGTTGGCGTCGGCCGCCACCTGCCAGCCCGACAGGTAGATGGCGTCGAGCCCGGCGGCGACCATCTCGACCGCCTGATTGCCGGTGAGCGCGCCGAGCGCCCGCACCGGCGCGCGCTCGTGGAGCGCGGTCCACAGGCGCGCGGCGCCGCGGCGCGCCAGCGTGTGCTCGATGGCGACCGTGCCGCGCAGTCGCACCACGTCCTCGGCGGCGTAGGGACGCTCGACGCCGCGCCAGCGGGGGTCGCCGGACCACGAGGCGCGGATCTGCTCGGCGCTGCGGGCTCGCTCCATGGTTCCTCCGTGGGGACGCGGCCCCTCCCGGCCGCGGGGGGCGGCGCGTCGCGCCGCGCGTGGCTCACACCGGGTCGAACCAGCCGTTCACGATCATCGCCTCGCTGGCCGCGGCGGCCGCGCGCAGCGTGCCTTCGTCGCCCGCGTCGCGGCCGCGCGGCAGCTCGCCCACCAGGCGCGCGGTCTCCTCGGCGAACAGCCGCGCGAGGAGCGCGGGCGTGTGCGCCACCGGCGCGCCGTCCTCGCCCGTGATCCGGACCGCGCCGTCGTGGCGCAGGCGCTGCGCCAGCATGAGGCGGTAGATGCGGTCGGTGGCGAGGTCCTCCATGTAGCCGTCGAGCAGGCTCGCGCCGCGTCCGTGGAGCACGCCGTTGCGGTAGCGGATCACGGTGCGCACGGCGGCGCGGGTGCCCGCCATCGTGCGCGCCCCGACGCCCTCGGGGCGCGGGCGCAGATCGGGCCAGCGGTCGTCGAGCGGCGGCCGGCGGCCGAGCTGGTTGGGCGCCGGGAACTGGGCGACCGCAATCGCGTTCTGATCGGGGTGGCCGGTCCACGCGCCGTCCATGAAGCACGCCGCCTCGTTGGCCTTGTCGCGCTCGAGCACGGCGAGCGCGCGCGCGTTGAGTTCGGCGTCGTCGCGGCTTGGGTAGAGCGCGGTCATGCCGCCGATCGCCAGCGCCCCGCGACGGTGGCACACGTCGGCGAGCAGGAGCCGCAGGCGCTGGAAGAACGGCACGTCGTGCGGGATGGTGTTGCGGTCGGGCAGCACCCAGCCGGGGTCCGCGAGGGTGTAGTGAATGAGGCTCGCCATGTAGTCCCAGCGCCCGAGGTTGAGTCCCACGATGTGGTCGCGCAGGTGCCAGAGAAACTCCTCCATCTGGTACGCGAGCGGATGCGACTCGACGAGCGCCATGCAGCGGATCTGGTCCGGCGCCCAGCCGCGCGCCGCGGCGAGGGCGCGGAAAACGTCGCGCCACCACAGCGCCTCGTCCGCCGACTCCGACTTGGGGATGTAGAAGCACAGCGGGTGCCTGAGCGTTTCGGGCTCGACCTGGTGGCAGATGAGCGCGAGGTCGAAGAGCGAGGCCGAGGTCGGCCCCGACGGCATCACGCCGTCCTGTCCGAGGTGCAGGCCGCGCACCCGGCTCCAGATCACCGTGGGCGAGGGCACGATGCCGACCGTGCCGCCGCGTTTGGGGTCCTCGTACGTGAGGTCGCCGCGCAGCGCCGCGAGGATGTTGCGCACGCCGCGCATGAGCGCGTCCCACGTGTTGGCCATCGAGTCCTCGAGGTCGAGCATCACGCCCGGCGCTCCAGAGTTGAGCATCTTGACGACCAGCTCGGCGTCGTCCGCCGGGCCGGTCATCTGGTTGCGCTGGTCGGCGCACCAGTGGGGCAGCGCGACGCGCCATGCTCCCTCGGTGGCCTCCGACGGTCCGAGGTGGTCCGGCAGCCGCCCGCGGTGCGCGGCCGCCAGCACCTCGCGGCGGCGCGCCAGCAGGGCGCGCTGGCGCGGCGTGAAGCGTTCGTGGAGCGGACGGTAGAAGGCCATGAACCCCGGCGGCAGGTCGCGCTCGGGATCGAAGTCCGCGGGGGCGGAATTCATGACGGGCTGGGCCATGGATGCTCCGTGGAAGGACGCCACCGCCCCGCGGGTTCCACGCGCGGGGCGCCGGGCGGGTTATCGGCCGGCCAGGACGCGCCCCTGAGGCCGGCCGGGGCCGGGCCCGCGCGCGCGCTGGCCGCGCGCTCAGCGGCCCACGCGCACGACGCGCCGCGTGTCGCGCGCCGCTCCCGCTTCAAGTCGCACGAGGTAGACGCCCGGCGCCACCTCGCGCCCGGCGGCGTCGCGGCCGTCCCAGCGCAGGGCGTGCGCGCCCGCCGCGTGCGGGCCGTCCGCCAGCGTGCGCACGCGGCGCCCGGCGGCGTCGAGCACGGTGACGCGCGCGGCGGTGGGGCGAGGCAGCGCGAACGCCAGCGCCACCGCGCCGCGCGCCGGGTTGGGCGCGATCGCGGTCCAGCGCGCGTCGTCGGCGGCGGCCGCCGCGACGGCCAGCGGCGGCGCGTGCACGGCGCGCCACGCGTTGAGCTTCGGCCCGATGGGCTGGTCGTACGCCACCGGGTCGCCCGTCGCGACCAGCCGCGCGCGCACCGCGGCCGGCGACAGGGTCGGGAAGCGCGCGCGCACGAGTCCGGCGACGCCCGCGACGAGCGGGCAGGCGAACGACGTGCCGTCCCCGAACATGTAGGGCCTCACGCCGTCCCACCCGAAGAGGTAGAGGTAGAGGATCTGCGAGAGCACGTCGAGCTCGTAGTTGCGGCACAGCGCGGACCACATGAGGGCGCCGGGCGCGGCGAGGTCCACCCACGCGCCGAAGTTCGAGAACGAGGCGCGCGCGCCCGCGGGGTCGGTGGCCCCGACCGCGAGCACGCCGTCGTTGGCCGCCGGGTACGTCGGCTGGTCGCCGCCGTCGTTGCCCGCCGCGGCGACGACCAGCACGCCGGCCGAGTCGGCGGCATCCACCAGCGGCTGGAAGAACTCCGGCACGCCCGGCGCCGCGGCCGCGCCGAGGCTGAGCGACATGACCGAGGCGCCCGCGTCCACGGCGTAGAGCATGGCCGCGGCGAGCGCGTCCGAGGTGATCTCGCCGGCGGCGTTCGAGACCTTGAGCGGCAGGAGGCGGCACGCCCAGCCGGCGCCCGCGATGCCCTCGGCGTTGTCGGTGGCGGCGGCCGCGATCCCCGCACAGAAGGTGCCGTGGAAGCCGACGTCCATGCCAAGCGCGTCGAACGTCGGTGCAGGATTCGCGTCGGCGTCGCCGTCGCCGAAGTCCCAGCCGTGGACATCATCAGCGAAGCCGTTGCCATCGTCGTCGAGGCCGTTGCCCGCGATCTCGCCGCGGTTCGTCCAGATCTGGGCGGCGAGGTCCGGGTGGCCCAGGTCCACGCCGGTGTCGAGGATGGCGATCACCACGCCCGTGTCGCCGCGCGCCACGTCCCACGCGCCGGGCAGCTCGACGTCAGCCGAATCGCCGTGGTCCACGAACCACTGGAGCGCGAGGTCGGGGTCGTTGGGCCGCGTGTCGAAGAGCTGCACTCGGAACTCCGGCGCCACCGCGGCGAAAGCGCCCGTGGCGCTCAGGTCGGCGGCGGCCGCCGCGGCGTCGAGCCCGGGGCCGCGCGCGGCGAGGCGCACCAGCGCGAGCCCGGCGCGCCGGCTGGCGGGGCCGGGTTCGACCTCGAGCCCGTGGCGCGCGAGCGTCGCGGCGGCGGGGGCGAGGGCGTCGCGCAGCGCCGCGGCGCGCGCGGGGCCGCCGCCGGCGCGGGCGAGCGGGCCGCGCACGAGCGCGACGAGGCGCGGGACCGGCGCCGCGGAGGGCTTCCCCGGCAGCGGTCGTTCTGCGAGAGTGGGGCGCGCGATCGCGAGGCACGCGGCCATCAGGGCCGCGACGCGGAGCGCTCGGGGGAATCGGGGCATGGTCGTCCTCGTCGGTGGGGGCCGGCGCGACGTGCGGGCCGCGCGGGCCGCGGGGGCCGGGGCCGGGAGGCTTGCGGCACGATGCTAGACAGCGCGGAGACCGGACGCCACAGGCAAGATGCCCGCCCCGACGCCGGGGCGATCGTGCAGGCCGCACGGCGCGCGCTCGCCGCCATCGCGCGCGAGCACCCCTTCCACCTGCTCCACGTGGTGACCGGCGACCACGACGTGCGGCCGCCGCGCGTCCTTCATCCCGCCTTCCACGGGGCGTTCGACTGGCACTCGGCCGTGCACGGCCACTGGTGCGTGGTCCGCGCGCTGCGCGCCACCGGCGACGCGGGCCTGCGGGACGAGTCCGCCGCCGTGCTCGAGGCGCACTTCGGCGAGGCGGCGCTGTCGGCCGAGGCGGATTACGTGGCGGCGCCCGGCCGCGAGGGCTTCGAGCGCCCCTACGGGCTCGCGTGGGTGCTGCAGCTCGCCGCCGAGCTCCGTGCGTGGGACGACCCGCGCGCGGCGGCGTGGTCGGCACACCTCGGCCCGCTCGAGGCCCTCGCCGCCGAGCGGCTGCTCGCCTACGCACGCGTGCTGCCGTACCCGGTGAGGAGCGGCGAGCATGCGCAGACCGCCTTCGCCCTCGGGCTCGCGCTCGACTGGGCGCGCGACGCCGGCGAAGCCGAGCTGCGCGCGGCCTTCACGGCCGAAGCCCGGCGCCTGTTCGGCGGCGAGCGCGCGGCCCCGATCCACTGGGAACCCTCGGCGCACGACTTCCTGTCGCCAGCGCTCGGCGCGGCGGACCTCATGCGCCGGGTGCTGCCGTGGGAGGAGTATCCGGAGTGGCTGCGCCGCTTCCTGCCGTCGCTCGACGAGGCCGCGGCCGGGCCGTGGCTCACGCCCGTGGTCTCGCCCGACCGCGCCGACGGCAAGCTCGCGCACCTCGATGGCCTCAACCTGAGCCGCGCGTGGATGCTCGAGGGCGTGGCGGCGGCCCTCGACGAGTCGGCGCCGGTGCACGCGTTGTTCGCGCGCGCCGCGGCCGCGCACCGCGCGGCCGGCCTCGCCGGAGCCGCGTCCGAGCACTACGCCGGCAGCCACTGGCTCGGGACCTTCGCGGTCTACCTGCTGACCGGGCGCGGGCTGGCCTGACGCGCCGCCCGGCGAGGCGGCGTCGCCGGCGCCGCGCCGCGCGACGGGACCCCGGGACGGCTCGGGCTCCACTCGCGCCGTGCGGCGAGGGCGCGCGCGCGGGCCACGAGCCCGTCGAAGCCGGCGAGGTCGCGCGCGCCGGCGCCGATCCACGGCACCGTGCCGTCGCGGGCGAGGAGCACCAGGTGGGCGAGGTCGCGATCGTCCCCGCCGAGCCGCCGCCGCCACGCTGCGGTGTGGTTCCACACCGTCATCACGTTCCCGTGGAGCGCGGGCGGCGTGCCGCCGCGCATGCCGCGGTTGATGAAGGGCCGCGCGAGCCGCACCGGGAGGCCGGACATCATCGGCACCTCGTGGAAGCTCACCGTGGAGTCGCCCGCAAGGGCCTCGCGGAAGCGGGCGCCCCATGCCTCGACGGGAAAGCGCGACGCGTCGCTGAAGCCCATGAGCGGCAGGACGACGCGACCGCGCGCGGCGGCCGGGAGCGAGGCGGCCTCGCCCGTGAGCAGCTCTCCGGCGAGTTCGGGCAGCGGATCGCCGGGACGAAGCTCCGCCGCGTGCGCAGGCGGGGCGGACGCGGCGAGCGCGAGCGCCGCGAGGAAGAGCGGAACGAGCTTCATGCTCGGCTCGGGATGCGCCGCCCGCCCGTCCGGTGCGGCCGCACAGGTTCCATTGGAGCGCGTGCGGCCGCCCCGGGCCTGGCCGCGGGCGTCACCGCCGGGGCGCGTCAGCGCGCCGCGCCGAAGGCGTACGACAGCCCGGCGAGCGCCGTGCGCGGCGCGCCGGTCTGGATGCCGCGCGTGCGGTCCACGATGTAGACGCGGTCCGAGAGGTTCTTCACGCTTGCGAAGGCCGTGACGCCGCTCGTCCCGAGCGCGGCGTTGAGCGTCGCGTTCCACACCGTGTGGGCGGGGAGGCGCCCGCGCTGTCCGTCGGCGCTTGGAGCGGCCGTGTTGGCGAAGTCGGCGGCCTGCGCTCCCGTGTGGACCGCCTCGAGGAGGCCGTCGAGTCCGCGCCACTCGAAGCCGACGGCGGCGCTGACGGCGTGCTCGGGCGCGTAGGGCTGACGCAGGCCGGCCGCGCTGCCCGCGACCACGGCGCCGCCGACCACCTGCCGGAACGGCGTCGTCTGCGCGGCGACCGGGAGCCACGACCACGCGACGCGCGCGTGGGCCCCGCTCCGGTGGCGCAGTCGGGCGGCCACCTCGCCGCCCACGAACAGCGCCTCGCCTTCGGCGAGCGGTGTGGAGCCGCCGGCCACCGAGCCGACCGCGATGAGGCGGCGGAAGTCGTTGCGGAACGCCGCCACCTGGACCTCGGCGCCGGGCGCGGGCTCGAGGCGCGCGCCGAGTTCCCAGTTCACGGACTCCTCGGCGCCGACGTCGGTCGCCGTTCCGGAGCCGGTGATGACGTCCTCGGTGCGCGGCGGGGCAAAGCCGCCGTGCACGCCGGCGAACGCGACGACGGCGCGCGCCGGAGAGAACGTCACGCCGATGCCCGGGATCCAGCGCGACAGCGCGTCCGAACCGTGTGCGTCTCCGGGGAGGCGGTTGGTGCGCTCGGAGTGGATGTGCTCGAAGCGCACGCCGGGGGTGACGCTCCAGCGTCCGATCTCGAGACGCTGGGCGAGGAACGCCGAGGCGGCGCGCGTGCGGCGCAGGTTGTTCTCGACGAGCGTGCCGGTGCGGGCGTTGGCGGAGGCGCCGTTGATCTGGCGGCGGTCCTGGCGCTCGACGTGGGCCCGGGCGCCGGCCAGCAGCTCGGCGGACGCGCCCCCGAGGTCGTACGTCCAGCGCAGGCGCGGCTCGATCCCCCACGTCACGTACGCGCGCAGGCGGCCCTGCACGGAGGGAATCGTGTCGGCGTCGAGCGCCTCGCCGGCGAGGCGCGCGGCCGCCACCCCCGGGCCGCCCTGCGCATCGGTGGTGGTGCTCGACTGCCGCCACCAGTCGCGCGTGAAGCGCGAGGCGTAGACGCTGGTGGTGAGCAGCGCGCCGCGCCCGAGCGCCAGGCGGTGGGTGGCCGAGCCGCCGACGCGGTCGAGGTCAAAGCGGTCGTGCTTGAACGGATTGTAGCGCGGGCCGCGGCGCTCGAACTCGGCCTGCGTGAGGCCGCTGTACGGGACGCGCGAGCGCTCCCGGAACGCGTTCGCGCGCACCACCAGCGCGGGCGTCACCACGGCCTTGAGGTTGAGGTCGTCGAGCTCGGAGGCGATGTGTTCGCGCGCGCCCTCTCCCTCCTTGCGGGAATAGTCGAACAGCGCACGGTAGCCGCCGAGCCGCGCACGCACGGCGGCGTAGCCGCGGTTGCCGCGCGCGCTCGAGAGGCTGCCGGAGGGGCGCGCGGGCGGCGCCGGCGTGATGTAATTGACCAGCCCGCCGATGGTCTGAGGGCCGAACAAGACCTGCCCCGCGCCCTTCATCAGCTCGACGCTCTCGTAGCGCTCGATGGGCGGGTGATAATAGCTCGCATTGTCGCCATACGGCGCGTACGCGAGCGGGATGCCGTCCTCGAGCAGCGTGACCTTGGTCGAGCGCGTCGGGTTGAGCCCGCGCATCCCGATGTTGGGGCGCAGACCGAAGCCCTCCTCGTCGCGCACCACGAGGCCGGGGAGCTTGCGCAGCGCCTCGTTGGGTGAGAGCACGCGGCTCGCCTCCAGACTGCGCGCGTCGAGCACGCTCGCGCTGCCCGGGATCCGGCGCAGATGGTCGCGCCGCCCGACGACCTCGACGCGCGGCACCTCGAAGACGGCCGTGTCCGTCGCCGCCGAGGTGGAAAGCGCGGGGGAGAGGGCTGGAGCCGCCCCGGTGGTCCGCGCGGTGGCGGTGGAAGGGGCGAACAGTGCTGCGAGCAACACTGCGGTGTGGAGGCGGCGCATTCGATGGCTCCGGTGTGGAGGGGCGCGGGTGGGGCCTGGGCCGCGGCGCCCGTTTTCACGGTGGAGGTTCCGGCCGGCAGGCGACATAGTTAAGACCGCTTAACTCAAAAGTCAAGTGCGCTTCACTTTTGTCACGGCATGGCCAAGCGCGCGGTGAATCGCCCGGCGCGCCGCCGGTCAGGAGTCGGGGCGTGCGCGCCGCGCGCCGGGCCGACAAGGGGCAGCGGCGCTCGAGGAGCGCTCGAGCGCGACCTCGACGTGGCCGCCGGGTGCGGCCGGGCGCTTTGGCCTTCAGCGGAGGGGCCGGGCGCCTCGCGACGCCCTCAGGCCGGACCGGCCGGCGGCCGAAAACTCCTCACGCTCCCTGTCTCTTCGGTCCGCCACCCGGTGTCCCGTTCCGTGCACGACGATCCCTTCGCCCCGGCCTGTCCGCGCGCGCGCTTCGTCGAGACGCGCCAGTGCGTCGAGGTGCTCCGCCGCCTCGACGAGGGGCTCGGCGCGCGCGAGCCGTTCCTCGTGATCACCGGCGAGCCGGGCACCGGCAAGACCACGCTCGTGCGCGAGGCCGTCGCGCGCTGGGGAGCGCGCGCGGTGGTCGCCTTCGTCGCCTATCCCGCGCTGTCGGAAAGCGACCTGCTGGAGGAGTGCCTGCGCCGCTTCGGCGCGGAACCGCCGCAGGGGGCGAGCCGGCCGCGGCTCATCGCCGGGCTCGAGCGCGCGCTCGTCGAAGCCGCCGGCGGTGGGCGCACGGCGGTGCTGGTGGTGGACGACGCCCACCTGATGCCGGCGGAGGGACTCGAAGCGCTGCGCCTGCTCGCGAATACGGCCGGAGGCGCGGGGGCGGCCCTCGAGATCCTGCTCGCCGGCCTGCCGTCGCTCGACGCGCGGCTCGACGAGCCGTCGCTCGCCGCGTTGCGTCAGCGCATCGCCGTGCGCGCCCGGCTCGAGCCGCTCTCGCCCGAGGACACGCGGCGCTACGTGAACGGACGCCTCGGCACGGCCGAGGATGCCGGCCCGCGCTTCTCGGACGCGGCGTGCGCGGTCCTCGCGGCGCGCGCGTACGGCGTCCCGCGCGCGGTCAACGCGCTCGCCGGCGAAGCGCTGCGCCGCGCGACGGAGGCGGGGGCGAGCGTGGTCGAGGCCGCGCACGTGCCGGGGGCCGTCGGCGCGTCCCCGGTCGCCGGCGAGGCGCGGACCGTCCGGCGCGAATCGAGCGCCGAAGCGGCGGCCCCCGCGCCTGTGGAGGAACCCGGCGGCGCGTCACCGCGCGCCAGCGACGCGCCACCCTGCGCGACGGCGAACGCGGCCGCCGGGCCCTTCGTCCGCGCGGCGGGCGCGCTCGAGCCGGCCCCGGCGCGTGACGCGCGCGAGGCGAGCCGGCCTGGGGAGCCGCGCCCGGTCGCGGCCGCTCAGGATCCTCGGGCGTGGGTGGCGCGCTTCGTCGGCGATCGCGGTCCGGTCCGCATCGGCGCGCTCGCCGGCATCACGCCGGCCGACCTCGACGACCTCGACGCGCCGGGGCACGACGAGACCTCCGTCACAGCGAACGGTCCCGCCGCGGAACGCGCGCGCCGCGCCGCGCGGCGCGTCCGCCAGCGGCCGCGCGCAAGGCCCGGCGTGCGCGTCGCTGCGCCTCTCGCACTGGTTGCTCTCGCCGCGCTTTCGGCGGTCGCGCTCGTCGTGCGCGCGGGCTGGCGGGCGGGCGAGGTCGGGGCCGGTGAGCCTGGCGCGTCCGGGCGGCCGGCGGCGGTGGCCTCGGCAGCGCCCGCCACGCCCGCGGGCGCGCCTCAAGCCGTGCGTTCGGCGACCGTGGCGCCGACGCGCGCCATGCTCCCGGCCGCGAGCGCCCGTTTGGAGAGCGCGCCGCTCCCGGCGCCGCCGTTCGCCTCGCCCACCGCCGTCGCCGCCGCGCCCGCGCCGGTGAGCGCGGCGCAGGCCGATTCCGGCGGCACACCGGAAGCGCCGCCGCCCGCGCTCGCCGAACGGCGCGGGCCTTTCACCGTCGAGGTGGCGGCGAGCCACGACCCGCAGGCGGCCTTCGACGAGCGCGGACGTCTGGAAGACCTGACCGGCATCGAGGGCTGGGTGATTCCGCCGCGTGAGGGCTCGGACGGCCCGCATCGCATCGTGCTCGGGATCTACGGCACGTACGAGCGCGCGCGCCGCGCCGCCGACATGCTCGTCAACACGAGGACGCTCGGCGCGGCGGAGGTCGTTCCGCTGCCGCCGGCCCGCGACCGGCGCTGACCGCCGCTCATCGCCGCCCTCCGTGCGGACCGGCGCGCGCCGCACGTGCTTCCTTCTTGCCGCGCGCGCGGCGCGCCGCCACAATGCCCGCTCTCTCACAGCGCGCGTCCGCGACCGTCGCGGGCCGCGCGGTCGTCCACTCCGGAGACCTGGCTCATGAAGCGCTCGGCCCTTGCCGTTCCCGCCGCCGCCATCGCGTTCGCCGCGATGCTCCTGCTCGACGCCGCTCCCGCCGCCGCTCAGGCGAGCGACGAGCCGAAGAACCTCAAGGTGCTGCCCAAGACCATGTCGCGCCGCGAGGTGAACGAGGTCATGCGCTCCTTCACGCAGGCTCTCGGCGTGCGCTGCATCGAGTGCCACGTCTCGACCCGTCCTGGCTCGGACCGCCTCGAGGACCTTGACTTCGCCTCGGACGAGAAGCCGGACAAGGAGATCGCGCGCCAGATGATGCGCATGGTCGGGTCCATCAATGACCAGATCGCCCGGATGGGCATCAAGGACGCCCCGCAGGTGCGCTGCATCACCTGCCACCACGGCGTGAAGCGCCCCGAGACACTCGCCGCGCTCATGACGCGGCGCGTGGGGGAGAAGGGCGTGGACGCCGCGATCGCCGACTACCGCAGGCTGCGCGAGCGCTACTACGGTCGCTCCGCCTACGACTTCGCGCCGCACTCCCTGAACGAGGTGGCGGGCGGGCTCGCCGAATCCAGGAAGGACTACGACGGAGCGATCCGGCTGCTCCAGCTCAACCTCGAGTTCGCGCCCAGGGACGCCGACACGCACGCCACCCTCGGCCGCGTGCACATGGCGAAGGGCGACGCCGCGGCGGCCATCGCGAGCCTCGAGAAGGCGCTCGAGCTGGACCCCGGCCACCGCGCCGCGAAGGCGCTGCTCGAGAGGGCGAAGGCGGGGCGGTGAGCGCGCGGCTTCCCGCTCCGGCGCTGGCGGTCGCGGCGGTCGTGGCCGCCGCGGCCGCGATTCAGCTCGTGCCGGTGCGCCGCGACAATCCGCCGGTCGGGTTCGAGGTCGAGGCCCCGCCCGCGGTGCGCGAGGTGCTCGAGCGCGCCTGCTACGACTGCCACTCGAACCGCACGCGCTGGCCGTGGTACGGCCGCATCGCGCCGGTGTCGTGGCTCGTCGCGCGCGACGTCCACAAGGGCCGCCGCGAGCTGAACTTCACCGAATGGCCGGCGTTCGACTTCGAGGAGCAGGAGCACCTGCTGGCGGACATCGCGAAGCAGGTGGAGCGGCGGCGCATGCCGCTTCCCATCTACCTCACGCTGCATCCCGAGGCGCGGATTTCGGCCGGCGAGCGGCGCGCGCTCGTGGCGTGGGCGCGCGGGCAGGATGCCGCAGCCTCCGCGGCGGAGCCCGACGGCGGGCGCTGAGCGCCGCGCGCGCGGCGCGTGGGACGCCGCAACCTTCCGCGTCGCGCGACTTACGCCGGAGGGAGGCGCCGGCGCGACGCGCTGAACGCGGGCGCGGCGGATCACCTCACCACGGCGAAGCGCGCGGTGCGACGCGCCGAACCCTGCGACAGGCGCACCACATAGAGCCCGGGGGCGAGCGGCGTCGCGGGCGTCAGTTCGACCGCGCCGCGGCCGGACGCCGGGGCGGCGAGCGCGCGGTCCAGCACGCGGCGGCCCGCGACGTCCAGCACCTCGAGGCGCGCGGGCGCCGGGGTGGGAAGCGCGTACGCGATGCGCACGCGCAGGCCGGACGAGGGATTGGGCTGCGGGGGATCAAGCGCGAGGGCGTGCGGCGCGGCGGAGGGCGCGGCGAGCGCCCCGCCCGGCGTGGCGACGGCGAAACCGCTCGCGTTGCCGTTCACGTCCACCGCCGCCAGCTTGTACCAGCGCCCGGGCGGGCCGGGATCCACGTAGGCGCTGTCGGCGATGATCGCGATGGCATTGTCGGCAGCCGGCACGAAGGTCTCGGTGTCGCCGCGGTGCAGCCGGTAACAGCACAGGTCGGGCTCCGCGGCCGCGCGCCACCGGAGGTGTGTGGCCCCTTCGCCGTAGGCGGCGGCGAAGTCTTCAGGGGTCGCCGGCGGCAGGTTGTCCACCGAGCAGCCGGAGTCCGGCGCCGAATCGTGGAACTCGCCGGGCGTGGCGCTCACCGCACGCACCACGAAGGTCGCGCGATGCGCTCCGCTTGCGTTCGAGTCCGCCGGCGTCGGCGCCACCGACTCGTAGGCGGCGGCGGTCGTGGCCGGCACCGAGGCCACCACGGTCCAGCCGTCGAGCGAACCTGCGCGCGCCGCGCCGACCGGCGCGGGCGCCGGGGCCGCGGGCGCGCGCAGCACGTCGTAGCGGACGACCGGCGCCGCCGTCCCCGCGCGGTCGAGCGCGCTGGCGGCGAACCGCAGCCGCACCCATCCCCCCTGGTCGTCCGGCACGTCGGCGATCTGCGTGATGAGCGGCTCGAGGCGCGCGACGACACGCAGCGGCGCGGGGGCTGAGATGCTCCCGAAGCGCGTGCCGTCGCCCTCGTACACCGCGACGAGCGCGCGGTCGCCGAGACGGGCGGCGGGCCACACGAGGCTCGCGACGCCGCCGGAGAGGACCGCGGCCCCGATCGCGACGTCGCCGTCAAAGAAGCGCACGCTGCCGGTCGGCGCGCCGTGGCCCGGGGAAGTGCCCGTCACGGTCGCGGTCAGCGTGACGGCCTGGCCGAGCGCGGCGGTCGAGGCGCTCGCGGCGAGCGCGGTGCGCGTGGGGACGAGTCCGGTGAGCACGGCCACGGCGTCCGCATCGCGGCACGCGAGCGCGAGATCGGCGCGGCCGTCGCCGTTCACGTCTCCGGTCGCCACCGACAGCGCTCCGGCGGCGGCGGCGTGCGCGTACGCGGGGCCCAAGCCGCCGGCGCCGTCGCCGAGCAGCACCGAGGCCGCGCCGGAGAGGCGGTCGGCCACGACCACGTCGGGGCGTCCGTCGGCGTTCACGTCCGCGATCGCGACCGCGGCCGGGCCGTCGCCCGCCGCATGGGCGGTCGCGGGCCCGACACCGCCCGCGCCGTCGCCGAGCAGGACCGAGATCGAGTCGTCGGACCCGCGCGCCACGACGAGGTCGGGGGCTCCGTCGCCGTCGAGGTCTCCGGCGGCCACGCCACGCGCGCTGGCGCCGACCAGCCGGTCGGTGCGCCCGCCAAAGCCGCCCGCGCCGTCGCCGAGGAGAATCGTGAGCGTGCCGTTCGCGTCGCTGGCCACCGCGAGATCGGGCGCGCCATCGCCGTTCAGGTCGGACACGGCCATGGACGAGGGCGCCGGGCCGGTGGCGAAGGCCGTCGGCGGACCGAATCCCGCGCCCGTGCCGGGCAGCACCGACACGGTGCTGTCGGCGGCGTTCGCGACCAGCGCGTCGGGCATGCCGTCGCCGGTCACGTCGGCGACGGCGAGCGCGCGCGGCGCGCTCCCCGCCGGAAAGTCGGCGCGCGCGCCGAACGCGCCGAGCCCGTCCCCGGGGAACACGGAAACCCTGCCGCCCTGCTCGTCCGCGATCACGAGGTCGGGCGCGCCGTCGCCGTCCGTGTCCGCGACGGCCAGCGCCGACGGCGTCCCCGCGGTCGCGAGGTCCAGGCGGCCGCCGAAGCCGCCGACGCCGTCGCCACGCCAGGTCGACACCGTGCCCGCGGCGCGGTTCGCCACCGCCAGGTCGGCGCGGCCGTCGGCGTCGAGATCGGCGAGCGCGGCCGACACGGGCTCGCCTCCCGTGGCAAGCAGGGAGGGCGCGGAGAACAGGCCGCCGCCGTTTCCGAGCAGGACCGAGACCGTGTTCGTGCCGCGATTGGACACCACCAGGTCGCGCCGCCCGTCGCCGTTCATGTCGGCGATCCCGACCCAGCGGCTGCTCGGGCCGGTGGCGAAGTCCCTGCGCGCGCCGAGGCCGCCCGCACCGTCGGCGGGAAAGACCGCGACCGAGCCGGCGTCGAGCCCGGCGTTCACCACCACGACGTCGGCGCGCCCGTCGCCGCCCACGTCGCCGATGGCCACCGAGACCGGACCCCAGCCGCTCGCATGGTCCATCCGTGCCGCGAAGCCGCCCGCGCCGTCGCCCAGCAGCAGCGTCATCGAGCCTTCCTCGGCGTTGGCGACGGCGACGTCGGGGACGGCGTCGCCGCTCACGTCGCCGATCGCGGCGTAGAACGGGCCGCTGCCGACGTCGGTGTCGCGGCGCGGTCCGAAGCCGCCGGCGCCGTCTCCGCGCAGCACGCCGATCGTGCCATCGCCCGCGTGGGTCACGACGGCGTCGAGGAGCCCGTCGCCGTCGAGGTCGCCGAGCGTGACCGAGCGCGGCCTGCAGCCGGTGGGGAAGTCCAGGCGTGGCGCGAACCCGCCGGCGCCGTCCGCGAGCAGCACCGAGATCGAGTCGGCCAGGTAGTTGGCGGTCACGAGATCCGCTCTGCCGTCGCCGTTCACGTCGCCGGACGCGACGCAGAACGGCCCCGCCCCGGTGCGGACGTCCCGCCGCGGGCCGAAGCCGCCGGCGCCGTCACCCGGCAGGATCGAGACGACGTTGGCGCCGTGGTTCGCGACCGCGAGGTCGGGTGTTCCGTCGCCGTCGAGGTCCGCGATGGTCACGGAGAGCGGCAGCTCGTGGACGGCGTACGCGGCGCGCGAGGTGAAGCCGCCGCGGCCGTCGCCGAGCAGCACGGTCACGGTGAACGCGTAAAAGTTGACCACCGCCACGTCCGGCGCCCCGTCCGCGTTGAGGTCGCCGATCGCGAGCGAGCGCGGGTAGTCGCCGGCCGCGTGGTCGGTGCGCACGCCGAGCACGAAGCCGAGCGCCGCTTCCGCCGGCATCAGCGCGAGCGCCACGAGCGCCGCCGCGGCGAGGGCGGCCGCGCCGCGCCCGCCACGGGCGCGCCGCCAGGGGCCGCTCCCGCACGGGCGTTCGGTGCGGCCCGCAGCGCGGGAGCCGGCCGGCGAGGTAGGGGCGCAGCGCGTGATGGATCGCCTCCGGGGCTGGAGCGTCGCCCGGGCGCGGGGGCCGGGCGGGAGCGTGGAGCGCGAGCGGACGACAAAGCGTGCGGCGCCCGCGCGCGGCGCGCGAATTGTCCCGCCCCGCGGGCGCGTCCCGCAACCGGCCTCTTGCGCGCGGTGCGGCCGGCGGTCTCGCCCGGTCCGCGTCCTCGATCGGAACCGCGCTTCGCAACGCGGCTCCGCTGCCGGGACGGAAGCGCGATCGGACGATCCTGGCGCGCCCGCCCTCGCTTGACTCCCCCCGGTCGCGCGTTCAGCATGCCGCGGGTCTGGCGCCCGGGGCGTGGCCCCACCACGCGCGGCGCCACTTCCGGCGGCGCGTGCGTCGCCGCGGCAGTGCCCCGGCTACTCAAGGGGTGGGGTGAGGGGGCGAATCAGCCGGGTTCGCCATGAAGCAGGGGGGCCCGGTCCGGGCCGCCCCCGCATCCCCGACGGTTCTGGTTGAGGAAGACTCTCCTCCGCGCGAGGCTGCGCCGTCGGCATGCAGCGCTCCCCGCGCGCAGGTTCGAGGGCCTCGGACGACGTCGAGGCGCTCTCGGGGGACGTGCATGGCACTGGTGATCGGAATTCCTGCGGAGGTGGCGCCCGACGAGAAGCGCGTCGCCACCGTGCCCGAAGTGGTCGAGAAGCTCATCAAGCTGGGCTTCTCCGTCATGGTCCAGAGCGGTGCCGGGGCGGCGGCCAACTTCGATGACGCCGCCTACCGCGCCGCGGGCGCCGGCATCGCCGAATCGGCCGCCGCGCTGTGGAGCGGCGCGGACCTGGTGCTCAAGGTGCGCCCGCCGACCCTGGACGAAGTCGCCCTCATGAAGCCGGGCGGCATGCTGCTGTCGTTCGTGTGGCCGGCGCAGAACCCCGAGCTCATGCAGGCGCTCGCGGCCAGGAACGCCACCGTGCTGGCCATGGACTCGCTGCCCCGCCAGCTGAGCCGCGCCCAGAAGATGGACGCGCTGACCTCCATGGCCGGCATCAGCGGCTACCGGGCCGTCATCGAGGCGGCCAACGCCTTCGGGCGCTTTTTCGGTGGCCAGATCACCGCCGCCGGCAAGATCCCGCCGGCCAAGGTGTTCGTCGCGGGGGCCGGCGTGGCCGGCCTGGCGGCCATCGGCACCGCCGTCGGGCTCGGCGCCATCGTGCGCGCCAACGACACGCGCTCCGAGGTCGCGGACCAGGTGAGGTCCATGGGCGGCGAGTTCATCAAGGTGGACTACGACGAGGAGGGCTCCGGCGCCGGCGGCTACGCCAGGGTCATGAGCGAGGGCTTCCAGAAGGCCCAGCGCGAGATGTACGCCAGGCAGGCGCGCGAGGTGGACATCATCATCACCACCGCGCTCATCCCGGGGAAGCCCGCGCCGCGGCTCATCACCGCCGAGATGGTGCAGAGCATGAAGCCCGGCAGCGTCATCGTGGACCTCGCCGCCGAGCAGGGCGGCAACTGCGAGCTGACCGAGCCGGGCCGGGCGGTCGTCAAGCACGGCGTGACGATCATCGGCTACACGGACCTGCCGAGCCGCCTCGCCCGGCAGTCGTCCACGCTCTACGCGACCAACCTGCTGCGCGTGGTCGAGGAGCTGTGCAAGGCGAAGGACGGCACGGTCGTCATCAACATGGAGGACGACGCCATCCGGGGGCTGACGGTCATCAAGGACGGCCAGATCACATGGCCGCCGCCGCCGCCCAGGATCCCCGCCGCGCCGCCGCCCGCGGCCGCGGCGGCCGCCCGACCGGCCGAGAAGCCGAAGGCCGCGCACGGACACGGCGCCCCCGGCGCGCCGCCCTCGCCGGCGCGCACGGCCATCCTGTTCGGGGCCGCGGCCGTGCTGCTTTACGTCATCGGCGCGGGGGCGCCGCCGGCGTTCCTGTCGCACTTCACCGTGTTCGTCCTCGCCTGCTTCGTGGGCTACATGGTGGTGTGGAACGTCACTCCGGCGCTCCACACGCCGCTCATGAGCGTGACCAACGCGATCTCGAGCATCATCGCGATCGGGGCGCTGGTGCAGATCGCTCCGCCGCTGTCGGCGGAGGGGGCGGCCATGAGCCGTCCCACCGGCTGGATCCTCGGACTCGCGGTGGCGAGCCTCGTGATGGTGAGCGTGAACATGTTCGGCGGCTTCGCGGTGACGCGGCGCATGCTCGACATGTTCCGGAAGTAGGGGAGGCCGCCATGATCCTCACGCCGAGCCTCGCCACCGTCGCCTACATCGCGGCGACCGTCCTATTCATCCTCAGCCTCGGCGGGCTCTCGCATCCCGAGACGTCGCGCCGCGGCAATCTGTACGGCATCATCGGCATGACCCTCGCGGTGCTGGCGACGGTCTTCGGACCGCGCGTCACGCCCGCCGGCTACGGCTGGATCGCCGGCGCCATGGCGGTCGGCGCCGCGATCGGTCTGTACGCCGCGCGCGTCGTCAAGATGACGCAAATGCCCGAGCTCGTGGCCCTCATGCACAGCCTGGTGGGCGTCGCCGCGGTGTTCGTCGGCTTCGCCAACTACATCGATCCGGCCGCGACCGCGGCCCATGCGGGCGCCGAGCGCACCATCCACCACATCGAGATCTACGTCGGCATCCTCATCGGCGCCGTGACCTTCTCGGGGTCGGTCATCGCCTTCGGCAAGCTCGCCGGCAAGATCAGCGGCAAGCCGGTCATCCTGCCCGGCCGGCACCTCCTCAATCTGCTCGCGCTGCTCGTGGTGATCGCGTTCGGCGTCCGCTTCGTCGGCGCGCACGAGGTCGCCGACGGCATGGTGCCGCTCTACGTCATGACCGCGCTGTCGCTGCTGTTTGGGGTGCACATGGTCATGGCCATCGGCGGCGCCGACATGCCCGTGGTGGTGTCCATGCTCAACAGCTATTCCGGCTGGGCGGCGGCGGCGACCGGCTTCATGCTGTCGAACGACCTGCTCATCGTGACCGGCGCGCTGGTGGGCTCGAGCGGCGCGATTCTCTCGTACATCATGTGCCGCGCGATGAACCGCAAGTTCCTCGCGGTGATCTCGGGGGGCTTCGGCACGGAGGGCGGCGCCGCGCCGGCCGCGGGGGCCACGCCGGCGGGCGAGGTGATCGCGATCACCGCCTCCGAGACGGCGGAGCTGCTCAAGGAGGCGAAGAGCGTCATCATCGTGCCGGGCTACGGCATGGCGGTGGCGCAGGCGCAGCACACCGTGTACGAGATCACGAAGCTGCTGCGCGAGCGCGGGGTGAACGTGCGCTTTGGCATCCACCCGGTCGCCGGCCGCATGCCCGGCCACATGAACGTGCTGCTCGCCGAGGCCAAGGTGCCCTACGACATCGTGCTCGAGATGGACGAGTTGAACGCCGACTTCCCGGACACCGACGTGGCGATGGTGATCGGCGCCAACGACATCGTGAACCCCGCGGCCGAGGACGACCCCACCAGCCCGATCGCCGGCATGCCCGTGCTCCAGGTGTGGAAGGCGAAGACCTCGATCGTGATGAAGCGCAGCATGGCCTCCGGCTACGCGGGCGTGGACAACCCGCTCTTCTACCGCGAGAACAACCGCATGCTGTTCGGCGACGCCAAAAAGATGCTCGACGAGGTGCTGGCGGCGCTCAAAGGCTGACGCGATCCTGCCCGCCGCACGGGACGGGCACGACCGCCCCGGGAGCGATCAGGCTTCCGGGGCGGCCGCCTTTGCGGGCGGCGCCCGTGGAGCGCGGGGGCCGTGGTACAGGCGCTTCACACGCGCCGACGACGTCGGCCGCGCGGAGGTGGCGTCGTCGCGCTGGCGGATGCGGTCATGGCCAACGTGCGCCGGGCGCGGCGTTGTTGTGGTCGGCGACGTGAAGCATCCCGTCGTCGCCGAACGCGTCCTCGATCCGGGTCCACCATGCCCGCGGATGCGGCAGCGTCGGCGTGTTGTCGGGGAGAGCGAAGCGTCGGTGGGGCGCGCGGGACATCGTGCCGAGAATGGCCGACCCTGCGGAGCAACTCCAATCATTGACGCATTCCAACATCTGACCTAATGTGCCCGCCCATGTCCCGCGATCCCGCCGAGCTCCTCCGCCGCCACGGACTTCAGGTCACGGCGCAGCGTCTGGCCGTCCTGCGAGCGGTATCGGCGCATCCGCACGTCACGGCCGACGCCGTGGCCGAGCTCGCCCGTGGCGAGATCGGCGCCATTTCGCGGCAGGCCGTGTACGACGCGCTCGGTCTGCTGACCGAGAAGGGGCTCATCCGACGCATCCAGCCGGCGGGCTCTCCCGCCCGCTACGAAGACCGCATCGCCGACAATCACCACCACCTCATTTGCCGCGCATGCGGCCGCACGGTCGACGTGGACTGCGCGGTCGGCGCGGCGCCCTGCCTCACCGCAGCCGACGCCCTCGGCTTCGAAGTGGACGAAGCCGAGGTCATCTACTGGGGCCGCTGTCCGGAGTGCGTGAGGCGATCGTGACCGTCGCGCCGGCCGCCGGGCGACACGACAGCGCGCCGCGCGCGCCAGCGCCGGAGGTGCGCCCCGCCCCGCTTCACCGGCCGCTTCGCGCGGGATCCGACGAAGCGCGCCAGCCACGAACCATGAAGGGAGCCAAGCGATGAGCGCCGAGAGCAAGTGCCCGGTGACGGGCGGGACCCGCGGCAGAACGAACCGCGACTGGTGGCCGGACCAGCTGGATCTGCGCGTGTTGCGCCGCAACGCCCCGCAGTCCAATCCCATGGGCCCCGGGTTCGACTACGCGAAGGAGTTCAAGAGCCTCGACCTCGACGCCGTGAAGCGCGACATCGAGGCGGTCATGACGACCTCGCAGGACTGGTGGCCCGCCGACTTCGGCCACTACGGGCCGCTCTTCATCCGCATGGCGTGGCACAGCGCGGGCACGTATCGCATTCACGACGGCCGCGGCGGCGCCGGGGCCGGCCTGCAGCGCTTCGCGCCGCTCAACAGCTGGCCCGACAACGTGAACCTCGACAAGGCGCGCCGGCTGCTGTGGCCGGTCAAGCGCAAGTATGGCCGCAAGCTGTCGTGGGCCGATCTCATGATCCTCGCCGGCAACTGCGCCCTCGAGTCCATGGGCTTCAAGACGTTCGGATTCGCCGGCGGGCGCGAGGACGTGTGGGAGCCGGACGACACCTACTGGGGGGCCGAGACCACGTGGCTGGGCGACGCCCGCCACAGCGGTGACGGGGAACTCGAGAAGCCGCTCGCGGCGGTGCAGATGGGTCTCATCTACGTGAACCCCGAGGGACCCAGCGGCAACCCGGATCCGCTCGCCGCGGCGCGCGACATTCGAGAAACGTTCCGCCGCATGGCGATGAACGACGAGGAGACGGTCGCGCTCATCGCCGGCGGGCACACGTTCGGCAAGGCTCACGGCGCGGGCCCGGCGACGCACGTGGGTCCCGACCCGGAGGCCGCGCCGCTCGAGGCGCAGGGCCTCGGCTGGGCGAGCAGCTACCGCAGCGGCAAGGGCGCGGACACCATCACCAGCGGACTCGAAGTCACGTGGACCACGACGCCGGTGCGATGGAGCAACGACTTCTTCAGGCACCTGTTCGGATACGAGTGGGAGCTCACCCGGAGCCCGGCCGGCGCGCACCAGTGGAAGCCCAAGCACGGCATGGGCGAGGGCACGGTGCCCGACGCGCACGATCCGACGAAGCGCCACGCGCCGACGATGCTCACCACCGATCTCGCGCTGCGATTCGATCCGGCCTACGAGAAAATCTCGCGGCGCTTCCTCGAGCATCCGGAGGAGTTCGCCGAAGCGTTCGCGCGCGCCTGGTACAAGCTCACCCACCGCGACATGGGGCCGTACGTGCGCGGGCTCGGCAAGGACGTGCCCGCCGAACCGCAGCCGTGGCAGGACCCGGTGCCCCCGGTGACGCACGAGCTGATCGGGGCCCGGGACGTGGCCGACCTCAAGGCCCGTCTCCTCGCCTCGGGGCTCTCCACCGCGCAGCTGGTCGCGACCGCGTGGGCCTCGGCGTCCACCTTCCGCGGCACCGACAAACGCGGCGGGGCGAACGGCGCGCGCGTGCGCCTCGCGCCGCAGAAGGACTGGCCGGTCAACGATCCGCCCGCGCTGGCCAGGGCGCTCACCGCGCTCGCCGCCATCCAGCAGGCATTCAACGCCGCGCAGCGCGGAGGCAAGCGCGTCTCGCTCGCCGACCTCATCGTGCTCGGCGGCTGCGCGGCCGTCGAGCAGGCGGCGAGGAAGGCGGGGTACGAGGTCGCCGTTCCATTCCGGCCCGGGCGCACGGACGCCACGCAGGAGCAGACCGACGTCGAGTCGTTCGCCGTGCTCGAGCCGGCCGCCGACGGGTTCCGCAACCACGTGGGTCCCGCCCTGCGGCGCACGCCCGAGGCCGAGCTGATCGAAAAGGCGTGCCTGCTCACCCTCACCGCGCCGGAGATGACCGTGCTGGTGGGCGGCATGCGCGTGCTCGGGGCCAACACCGGGCAGACCGACCTCGGCGTGCTGACCGACCGGCCCGGTGCGCTCACCAACGACTTCTTCGTGAACCTGCTCGACATGGGCACGACGTGGCACGCGACCTCGCCGGCCGCGGACACGTTCGAGGGCCGCGACCGCGCGACGGGCACGACGCGCTGGAAGGCGAGCCGCGTGGACCTGGTGTTCGGCTCGAATTCGGAGCTGCGCGCGTTGGCCGAGGTCTATGCCAGCGACGACGCGGGGGAGAAGTTCGTGCGCGACTTTGTCGCGGCGTGGGTCAAGGTCATGGAGCTCGATCGCTTCGATCTGGCCTGACGCGCCGCGCAGAGGCCGCGCGAGGCCGCGGCGCCCCGGCGACGGGGCCCTGGAGGCGGGGCGGTCCGCTCGCGCGGGCCGCCCCGACGTTCGGTGGGGCGCCTCTTGGCCTCGCCCGCCGCGCGCGGCCGGCGGCGGCTCGCCGGCGGGGTCCGGACGCCGCGTTCAGCGGGCGAGCAGCACGATGCGACGCTGAGCGACGCGCCCGCCCGAGGAGAGCCGCGCGAGGTAAAGGCCGGGCGCGCTGCCGCCGACACGCGTGCCTTCGCCGCCCCACGTCGCCTGCCGCCACGATCCGTCGGCCGCGCCGCGTGCCAGCACGGCCACGCGGCGGCCGCGCGGGTCGAAGACCTCGAGCGTGGCCTGGGCGCCGGCGGGGGCCCGGAAGCGCAGCGTCGCCGATCCCGGCGCGGGGTTCGGGTGGATCTCGAGATCGAGTCCCGAACCGGGAGCGGAGGCCGTCGGGACGTCCGCCGCGCCGCCGCGTTGGACGAGCACCGTGACGACCCCGGCCAGCGGTCCCGTCGCCACGATGTCGGGCCGGCCGTCGGCGTTCATGTCGGCGATCACGCAGTCGGCCGCGCGGTAGGGAAGCGCGACGTCCTCGAGACGCTCGAGCGATCCGTCGCCGAGCCCGCGGTAGACGACGAGCGCGCTGTCGCCATCCGGGTACCCGGTGGCGACGACCACATCGGGAACTCCGTCGCCGTCGAGGTCCCCCGTGTCGAGGCCGCGCGGCCGCGGCGTTGTCGCATAGGAGACCGGCGCGGCGAACGTGCCATCGCCGTGGCCGAGGAGAACCGACAGGGTGGCCGCGTGGACGTTCGTGACGAGCAGGTCGGGGGTGCCGTCGCCGTCGAGGTCGGCGAGCGAGAGCCCGATCGGATGCGGCCCGCAGGCGAAGGGCAGTGCCGCGCCCGGGGTCGTCGTGCCGTCTCCGCGATGGATGGAGACGGCGCCCGCGCCGCTGTTCACGAGGGCGAGGTCGGGATGCCCGTCGCCGTCCAGATCGGCGCTCGCGATCTGATGGGGAAGGGCGCCGGTCGCGACCTCGATGGCCGCGCCGAACCCGCCGCCCGGCAGCGCGGGGAGCACCGCGAGGGAGTTTCCGGACTCTCGCGAGATCGCAAGGTCCGTTCGCCCGTCCCCGTTCAGGTCGACGGGCGCGAGCGCGACGAGCCCCGCGCCGACCGCGAGCGCCTCGCGCGGAGCGAACGTCCCATCGCCCTCGCCGCGCAGCAACGTCACGCCGCCGCCGGTGTAGTCCGCGGTGGCGAGGTCCGCAACGCCGTCGCCGGTGAGGTCGGCGATCGCCACGTCCTGCGGCTCGGCGAAGGTGGGGTAGGCCGTGAATGGCGCAAGCGAGCCGTCGCCCAGACCGAGGAGCACGGTGACGACCGAGACCTGCGAGTTGGGCGTCGCCACGTCGGGTGCGCCGTCGCCGTTCACATCGCCCACCGCGAGCGTGTGATGGAAGCCTGCGCCGGTCGCAAAGTGCAGCGCCGTCCACGGCGTGCCCGCCGCGCCCGGCGCCGGCGCGGCGACCAGCACGGCGAGGGCGGCCAGAGCGGCGGAAAATGAGGTGCGTGAAGTCGTCACGGGAGTCTCCGACAGGCACACGCCGCAGGGCGCGCCGGACCCGGAGGAGCCGCCATCCGGCCCTCTGTGGAGATCAAGAGTCTGCGCGTCCACCCATCCAACGGGGAGATCCTGATGACCGCCCTGCCGCAGAGTAGCCGACGGGAGCTGTCGCTGCTCAAGCTCACCGAGGAACGCGGCATCGTCTCGAAGGCCTGCCAGATCATGGGCTACCACCGCGACTCGTTCTACGAGACCGCGCGCGCGTTTCAGGCGGGCGGCGTGATCGGCCTGCTGGCGCAGAGGCGCGGACGCAGGAGTCCGCCCCAACCGGGTGGCGCCTGAAATTGAGCACGAGATCCCCGCCGATGATTCCTCGTGAGCGTGTCTCGCCGAACGGGGGGCGGAGCATGAACAAGCTTCGCCGTCGCGGTGCGGCGTGAGGGCTTGTCATCGCACCACGTTTCGAACGTCGTCGATGCCCGCTGCGTGCCCAGCACGTGGCGGGAGGAGTACAACAACACTCGACCTCACAGCGCGCTGGGTCAGCTGTCGCCGGCCACGGCATCGCGGCCAGGTCGAGTCCACCAGAGGCCGGAAGAAGCTTGCATTGCGCCGGGCCCGGTGGACCGGGGAGCGGGGGCAGACCGGAAGCCCGCCTGGCGCCGGGCCGCGTGGACCTCGGATCGGGAGCGGACCAAGATCGCGATTGAAGGCGCTCTCAGCGGGCCCGATAATGTTCCTATGCGCGAATGTGGTTTGCTTTCCACCGTCCATCGCGCTGGCCTTCGTGCTCACGCGATCCTGCTTGCATGGCTGTTCGCGGGCTCGATCCCGAGCACCGGCTCGGCGCAGTGCCTGATCATCAGCGAGTATGTCGAGGGAACGGCGAACAACAAGGCGCTCGAAATCAGGAATCTCTCGCCGGCCGCAATTGACCTGGCAGCGCGCGGCGGCCGGATCCTCATCTATGCGAATGGTGCCGCGTCCGCCACTGCAACGGTGGACCTCACCGGGGTGATCCCTCCCGGGAGCGTTCATGTCGTCGCACACGCGGGCGCGGGCGCTCAGTTGGCCCCGCTGGCCGATGAACTCCACTCGTCCCTTGCGTTCAACGGCGATGACGCCATCGAGCTCGTGCTGGATGGTTTGACAATGGATGTCATCGGCCAGATCGGGGTGGACCCCGGGGTGGCGTGGGGGACCTTGCCGGTCACGACGATGGATCTCACGTTGCGCCGCAAGGAGACGGTGACCCGGGGTGATGTGGTCGGAAGTGACCCCTTCGATCCCGTGACGGAGTGGGACGCATATCCGCTGGACACATTCCACGACCTGGGTCTGCCTCCGGGGGGCGTGTTCTTCTGTAGCCCCCTTTCCGTGTCCGACCAACCCGAAGACGGGGAAGCGTGGCTGTCGCCGCCATACCCGAATCCGCACCCGGGTGGCCGAGTGGCGACGATCGGGTACTCCCTTGGCATGGGTGGACTCGTGCGGCTGGAGGTGCTCGACGTGACGGGTCGGCGCGTGGCGCTGCTCGTGGACGCCGAGCGGCCGGCAGGCAAGTACCTGGCGAACTGGGACGGTCGGGACGACGCCGGCCACGTTCGCGAGAGCGGCGTGTACTTTGTCAGGCTGCAGGCTGGCGGACGTTCGTTCTTCCGCAAGCTGGCACGATTGGCGCGCTGAAAGCCTGCCGTGTGGCCGCTGGCAGGGCGCCGCGGGCGTTCCGGCAGAAGGCAGGTCGATCCGCTGCTCTGGTGGCGTCCCCAACGGGATTCGAACCCGTGTCGCCGCCGTGAAAGGGCGGTGTCCTAGGCCTCTAGACGATGGGGACGCGCGGGTGACGCGAAGCGGCGCGACACACTAGCGAGGCGCGGCGGCGCGGGCAAGCACCACGGGCCCGCGCGTCGCGGCGCCGGCGTGAAGCCTACCGCGCCGCAAGCCGCGCGTACGACAGCACGCGCGCTTCGTCAATGAGGCCCTTCTCGATCAGGTCGCTCGCCGCGCGGTCGGCGGCGGCGCGGTCGGGGAAGGCGCCGAGGATCACGCGGTAGGAAACGTCGCCCGCTTCCGTCACGGGCGCGACGCGGGCGGGAAGCCCGGTGCTCGCGGCGAGCTTGTCGCGCTCGACGCCGGCGCGCTCCTCGGCGAGGAACGTGGCGACGGCGATGCCCCACAGTCGCGCGGGCGCTGCCGGCGTGGTGGCCGCCGGAGCGGACGCCGTCGTGCCGCTCCCGGCCGCGGGCCGGCTGGCCGCGGCCGCCGGCGGCGCGGCGGAAGCGCCGTGCGTCGGCGCGGTCTCCAACGCCGCGCTCCGCGACGGCGGCGGAGCGGCGGCCGCGGCCGGGTCCGGCCGCGATGCGGGCGCGGTCTGCGTCGGATCGGCCTGCGCGGCCGGCTGATTCGCGCCGCCCGGCGCGGCGGCCGGAGCCGTTCCGTGCGCCACCGTTCCGGCGCTCCCGGACCGCGCGGGCGCGGGCGCCGCCTCGCTCCGCGGTGAAGCCGCCTCGGCCGGCGCGCCCGCGGTCGCGGCTTCCCTCGCGGTTGACGCGGCACCGCGCGTGCCGAGGCGCGTGCCGAGCCAGACCGCGGCCGCGACCACCACGACGGCCGCCGCGACCAGCACCCAGCGCATCGCGGAGCCGCCGGCGACGGCGGGCTCGGCGTCCTCGAACTCGAGCTTGCGCCGCAGCCGCGGCGGCAGGCTCTCCAGCTCGACGGCCCGCGCGGCCGCCGCGCTCCCGGAGGTCTGTCCCGCGCCTCGGCGGGCGAACGACTCGTCGGCCGGCTCGCCGCCCTCGTGCGCCTCGCGCGCCTCCACATTGGACCAGCCGCTCTGGACCGACGCCTCGCGTGGCGCGGCGGCCGCGACCGGGGCCCGCCAGGCGTTCGTCTCTTCGAAGTCCGCGTCGTCCCGCATGCCCGCGGCGGTGGGAGGCATGGCGCCGGCCGGCTGGGACGCGGCGGGCGGCGCTTCCCACACGGCCTCACCGGCGGTCTCGTCCACCCAGTCGGGCGGCAGGTCGGCGCCGTGCGCGGCGCCGGCGTCGGCGGGCGCGGACTCGGCGGCCCTCACCACGTCCTCGGCGAACGACGACCTCCACGCTTCCCATGCGGCACTCGAGGCGGCGGGCCGCACGGGCGGTTCGCTCGCGGGCGGCTCGGCGCGCAGCGCGGGCGGCGGCACGGGCCACGACGACGTCGTCGGCGGAACGGTCGGCGGCACCGGCGGGTCGAACGCGCCTTCGTCGGCGGGCGGCGCGGCGGGCGGCGCCACCGGGGCGGCGGTCGCGCTCGCGAGCGGCGCCGCGGGCGCGCCGCCCGCGGCGGGCGCGGCGATGGTCGCGGCGCCCGGCGCCGGCGCGGTCACGCTCGCCGCGACGGGATCGGGCGCGTCGGCGGGCTCGGGGCCGCGCGCCACGCTCTGGAACTCGGTCTCGCTCGCCACGGCGGTGACGTGCGCGGGCAGCACCACGGGCGAGTCCTCGACGAAGGCGTTCAGCATGGCCTGCGCCGCGACGGTGTTGATCTCGCGCGGGATGCCGTGCGTCAGGCGGTACACCTCGCGGCACGCGTCGGCCGGGAAGATGCTGATCGCGTGCCCCCCGGCCACGGTCAGCCGGTGGTGGATGTAGCGTTCGGTGTCGTCCTCGGACAGCGGGTGCAGCCGGTAGAACACGGCGATGCGCTGACGCAGCTGACGCAGCTCGGGGCGCGTCAGGATCGCCTCCAGCTCGGGCTGCCCGACGAGGAAGATCTGGATCAGCTTCTCGCCGGCGCTCTCGAGGTTCGACAGCAGGCGCACCTCCTCGAGCAGGTCGCGGTTCAGGTTCTGCGCCTCGTCGAGGATGAGAATGGCGCGCAGGCCCTGCGCGCGGATCGCGAGCAGGTGGCGCTCGAGGTGGAGCAGCATCTGCGGTTTGCTGACGCCGGGGGGCACCCCGGTGCCGAAGCGCACGCCGATCTCCTCGAGCAGCTCGTCGCGCGTGAGCGCCGAGTTGGTCACCAGCGCCACCACGGCGCGCGACTGCCACTCGCCGAGCACGTCGTAGAGGGCGGTGGTCTTGCCGGTGCCGACCTCGCCCGTGATCAGGACGAACGGCTCGCGGTTCTCGATGCCGTAGCGCAGGTGCGCGAGCGCCTCCTGGTGCTCGCGGCTGGGGTACACGAAGCGCGCCTGATGACCCGCTGCGAACGGGTTCTCGCGCAGCCCGAACTGTCGCTCGAACATGGTGGAACGGCTCCCTCCGCCGAACGTGCGGCGTGCCCTGCCTCGCGGGCGGTTATCGGCCGGGGGAGGGCCGAACTTGGGGACTGCCTTGCGGGGCCCTAGCCCCGGGTGGCCGGGAGCAGCTCGCCGATCGAGAACAGCGCGGTGAACGGATAACCGCGCTGCTGGAAGATCTGCGCCGCGCCCTGCCCGCGGTCCACCACCGCCACCACCCGGACGATCTCGGCCTTGTACGACTCCGCGGCCTCGGCCGCGATGAGCGCGCTCTCGCCGCTCGTGATGACGTCGTCGAGGATCGCGACGCGCTTGTGGCCGGCGAGGTTGCCCTCGACCTGGCCGCGCATGCCGTGGTCCTTGGAGCTGCGCCGCACGAGAAAGCCCTCGAGGGGCCTGCCGGCCTCGCGGCTGTGCAGCATGAGGCCGGCGACGAGGGGGTCGGCCCCGAGCGTCAGGCCGCCGACCGCGGTGACGCCGTCGTCCTTGAGCACGTCCCAGAACATCGCCGAAATGAGACGCAGCCCGTCGGGATGGAGGCTCGTCTTGCGCACATCAATGTAGTAGTTCGAGGTGGCGCCGCTGCTGAGGACGAACTCCCCGAAGCGCATCGAGCGGTCGAGCAGCATCTGGCGAAGTCGGTCGCGATCCTGAGTGTCCATGGGCCTCCCGCGCGTCGTCGTGGGGTGGTGAGAGTCGGCGGGAGTCTGCCCGCCGCGCGGGGGGCGGGTCAAGGCGCCGCCGGGCCTTGCCGCGGCCCGCGGCGCTCCCTACACTTCAGGCCGTCGTGCGACCGGACGTCCCCGCTCCCCGGGGCCGGTCGCACGCGCGTTTGGAGCCATGCGCACGCTCACTGCCGTCCTCTTCGCCGTGCTCGCCGTCGCGCCCGCCGCGCCCGCCGCGCCCGACCTGCCGGTGCGTCCGCGGTCGGGCGGCGAAGCGCCGTCTCGCGCGTGGCGCCCGGACGCGGTCGAGGTGCGCCTCGCGCCGCGCGAGGCGCGCGCGGCGTGGGCGGCGCGCGCGCGCGCCGCGCGGCTCGGGCTCTTCGCCGTCGAGCGCACGGGGGTGGGACCGCTCGACGCCTTCGCGGCGGCGTACGGCGCGCGCCTCGAGCCCATGTTCCGCGGCGAGCCGCACCCGGACCGCTCCGACGCGCCGGAGCTCGCGGCGTTCTGGCGCGTGCATCTGCCGGAGGACGTGCCGCTCGCGGCGGCGCTCGCCACGCTGCGCGCCACGCCGGGGGTCGCCTCTGCCGCCCCGATCGCGTGGCTTCCGGTGTCGGCGGTTCCGAACGACTCGCTTTGGGGCCTCTCGACCTGGTTCTACCAGCCATCGCGACGCGACGTGCACGCGCCCGAAGCGTGGGACGTGACGACGGGCGACACGTCGGTGGTCATCGCGATTCTCGACACGGGGGTCTCGCCATGGCACCCGGACCTCGCCGGCACGGCGGCCGGGGAGCGCGGGAACCTGTGGACCAACTGGGCCGAGGCCGCCGGCGCAGCGGGCGTGGACGACGACGGGAACGGCTTCGTGGACGACGTCGCGGGCTGGGACTTCGTCGCGCTGTCCTCACCGACCAACGTCACGCCGGGCGAGGACTGGCGCGACGCCGACAACGACCCGAGCGACGTCGCGGGACACGGCACCAAGGTGGCGGGGATCGCCGGCGCGCTCACCGACAACGCCCGCGGCGTGGCGGGCACGGCGTGGCGCACGCGCCTCATGCCGCTGCGCGTGGCGTGGTCGGAGGTCGGCCGACCGCTCGGCATCGTGGACATGTCGTATGCGGCCGAGGCGATCCGCTACGCGCAGCGCAACGGCGCCTCGGTCGTCAACTGCTCGTTCGAGACCGCCGACGAGGGCGGGCTGCTGGCGGCGGCGCGCGCCGCGATGCGCGCCGGCGTCACGATCGTCAACGCCGCCGGCAACGGCACCCCGTTCACCGCCCTCGCCGAGATGGACGAGGTCATCGCGGTCGCCGCCACCGACGCCAACGACGCGGTGGCGGGCTTTTCCAACACCGGGCCGTACGTGGACCTCGCCGCGCCGGGCGTGGACGTCGCCGGGCCGTTCGTGGTGGCGGCGGGCCCGGACTCGATCGGCGTGCGCACGCCGTCCTACGACCGCGCCTTCGACGGCACCTCGTTCGCGGCGCCGATCGTGGCGGGCGCGGCCGCGCTGCTCCAGTCGCAGGCGCGCGCGGCCGGCGGCCCGCCGCTCGATCCGCGCGAGGTGCAGCTGCGGCTCTTCGACACCGCCGACGACATCGCGGCGCAAAACCCGTCCGCGTCGGGCTACGGCGCGGGCCGGCTCAACCTCGCGCGCGCGCTCGGCGACCCGCCGACCTCGGCGGTGCTGCCGGGCGCGGCGCGCACCGTCGGGCCTCCCGTCGTGCTGCCGACGCGCTCGGGGGCGCCGCGCGTGGCGCACGTGACGTCGAACGCGCGGCTCGTCATCGTCGCGGCGGCGAACCGCGAGACGCTCGCGCACGTCGCGCTGCCGGGCGGCCCGGCGCGCATGCTGGCGGCGGCGGACGTGGGCGGCGGGCGCGGCGTGATGCTGGCGGTGGGCACGATCAACGGCCGGCTCGCCGCCTTCGACGCCGCGGGAGCGCCGTGGCCGGGTTTCCCGGTCTCGGTCGGCTCCACCTTCGTGCGCCTCGACGCGGGCCCGGCGTTCGGCGACCTCGACGGCGACGGCGTGCGCGAGGTGGTGTGCGGCTCGGACGACGGGGCGCTGTGGGCCTGGGACGCGAACGGCGATCCGGTGCCGGGCTTCCCGGTGGAGGGGCTCGGGCCCGGCTGGTCGGGCCCGGTGGCGCTCGCCGATCTCGACGGCGCGCCGGGCGACGAGATCGTTGCGCTGGCGCTCGACGGCGTGGCGCACGCGCTGCGCGCGGACGGCGCGCCGCTTCCCGGCTGGCCGGTGGCCCTCGGGGGCCTGCCGGCCGCGGCGCCCACGGTGGCCGCGTTCGCGGATGGCGGCGCGCCCCACGTGATCGCGCCCTCGGCCGCGACGGTGCACGTGCTGGCGGCGAACGGCGCGCCGCGCTTCGCGGCCGCGCTGTCCGCGCCGGTCGTTCACGAGGCGCCGGTCGCCGATCTCGACGGGGATGGCGTGCGCGAGATCGTGGCGCTCGCGAGCGCGTTCATGAACCACACGCTCGCCACCTTCGATTCGAGCGGCACCCCGCGCACGGGTGCGGGCTGGCCGCTCGCGCTCGGCGCGGCGCCGCTCGGGCCGCCGGTGGTGGGACCGCTGCGCGCGGGCGGCGCGCCGGGTGTCCTGCTCATGCGCTCCGGGGGGCTCGCGGCCTGGACCGACAGCGCGCGGGCGATCCGCGGCTTCCCCAAGCCCGGCGGGGCGGGGGCGTTCCCGGCGCTCGCCGAGCTGGACGGCGACGCGCGCACCGAGGTGGTGGCGGGCACCGGGCCGGACTCGGCGCTTTACCTGTACGACGCCGGCGCCGGCACGTGGGGCGCCCCGGGCGGCTGGCCGGAGTACCGGGGCAACGCGGCGCGCACCGGCAGCGCCATCGCGCCGCCGGCGCTGCCGCCGCTCGACGACGTGGCGCCGGCGGCGATCGCCGACCTCGCGGTGGACTCGATCGCGGCCGACGCGATCGCGCTGCGCTGGACAGCGCCGGGCGACGACGGCGCGGCGGGGCGGGCGGCCGCCTACCAGCTCCACGCCTCCGCCGTGCGCGAAGCGGCCGGCTCGTTCGCCGGCGCGGGCCTGTACGACGTGGCGGCGCCGCCCGACACGGCGGGCGCGCCGCAGCGCGCGGTGCTCGCCGGGCTCGCGCCCGGCACGGCGTACGCGATCGCCGTGCGCGCGCGCGACGCGGCCGGCAACTGGGCGCCGGCCTCGAACGTGGTGTGGGTCACCACGCCGCTCGGGCCGGCGCGGCTCGCTCCGCCCGGCGTGCCGGCGGTGCGGCCGGTCGAGGCGCCGTCGCGCGCGCCGGTCGCGCTGCGCTGGCAGGGCGCGGCCGCGGCGCGCGGCCGCGAGCAGTGGCTGCGCGTCCACGACGCCGCCGGCCGGCTGGTCCACAGCATCGCCGTGGGGCGCGACACGGCCGGGACGGCGCAATGGAACGGCCGGGACCGGACGGGGCGTCCGGTTCCGGCCGGGGTTTACTTCGTGCGTCTCGCCAGCGGTTCCTTCCACGCCGAGACGCGCGTCGTGCTCCTTCCCTGAAGCGCGGGCACCTCGATCAGCGGCGCAGGTCGCCGGGCTCGTCGCCCGGGTTCGGCAGCGGATCGGGCGTGCGGCCGGTGACGTGGGTCTCGGCGGCCGCCGAGAGGGCGCTGCGGTTGCCGCTCTGGTCCACCGCGCGCACGCGGTACCACTGCTCGCCGACGCCGGACAGCACGTACTCCGGGGCGCCGGTCACGGTGCCGACCAGCACGTAGGCGTTGTCACGATCCGGCGCCGGCGAGTACATGTAGACCTCGTAGCGGTCGAGATCGGGCTCCGAGTTCGGCGTCCAGCGCAGCACCGGGACGGACTGCCCGTTGAACGACTGGGCGAGCCCGGTCGGGGCCTGGGGCGCGGTGGAATCGAGGGTGGGCGTCGCGGCGGTCGGACCGCCGTCGCTGCCGCAACCGGAAATCGCCATCGCGACGACGAGCGCCGCGACGATCGATGCGGTGGTGGGGAAACGCTTCACGACCTAGCCTCCTTGTCAGCGTCGAGTGCCCCGATCCGCCGCGGAGACGGCATGGTGGGATCGGGCCTGCCACGGAAGGAGCGAGCGGTGAGCAACGGAGGTGCCAGCGGCGCCCGCCGGGTCGAATCCCCCGAGATGTCGCGCCCGCATGCACATGCGACGGGCGTCGCGGGCGGCGTGCGACGCCGTCCGCGGACCGGAGCGTGCGGGCTGCAAGCTTCGCCCGCCGCGGCGTTGCATCTCGCCGGGCGCGGCGCGGCGGCGCGCGCCCGCTCCCTCGTGCGCGCCGTGCGCGCCGCGACGCTCGCCGCCGCGCTCGCGTGCGCGCCGGCGCCCGGCGAGGCGCGCGCGGCCGACGGCGCGGCGGCGGCCGGGGCGGGCGGGGCCGCCTCCGCGGCGGCGTGGACCGCGCGCGAGGGCGCGCTGCTGCCGGGGCTCGCGCACCCGCCGCTGCCGGGGCCGCTCGTTCTCACCGGGACCTTCGGCGAGTACCGCAGCAGCCACCTCCACGCCGGCCTCGACTTCTCGACCGGCGGGGCCGTCGGCATGGAGGTCTATGCCTCGCTCGACGGGGTGATCGAGCGTGTGCGCGCCTCGGGCGCGGGCTACGGGCGCGCGCTCTACCTGCGCGCGGCCGACGGACGGCTGCTCGTGTACGCCCACCTCGACGCGTTCGCGGAGCCGATCGCGCGCTACGTGGCGGCGGTCCAGGACTCGGCGGGCATCTACGAGCAGGACCTCTACCCGGAGCCGGGCCGCTTCCGCGTGCGCGCCGGCGAGCGCATCGGATGGAGCGGGCGCAGCGGCACCGGGAGCCCGCACCTCCACTTCGAGGTGCGGCGCGGGGACGTCGCGTACAACCCGCTGCGCGCCGGCATCCGCCACCGCGACGCGTGGCGCCCGTCGCTCACCGGCATCGTGCTCGAGCCGCTCGATGAGGCGTCGTACGTGGCGCGCGGCGCGGCGCCGCGCGCCGCGCGCGCGAGCGGCGCGCCCGAGACGCTGCTCGTCGAGGGGCGCGTGCGGGTGGTGGTGAACGCGGTGGACCCCGGCGAACGCCGCGCCGCGATGGCGCCCTACGCGGTCGGCGCGCGCTTCGGCGACGCGTGGGTCGAGGCGCGCTTCGACAGCGCCTCGTGGGCCACCGACATGGCCGAGCTCGATTACGTCTACGACCGCGGGCGCGCCGCGGCGTTCGCGCGCACCACCGTGCAGCTGTGGGCGGCGCCGAACGCGCGTCTCGTGTCCGTGCGCTCGAATGCCCCGCCGGGCGCGGCGGCGGGAGCGTTCGAAGTGCGTCCGGGGGACCCGCCGCGCCCGCTCGAAGTGTGGGCGCGCGATCTCGCCGGCCACCGCGCGTCGCGCACCGTGTGGCTGCGCGGTCCGCGCCCCGGCGAGACCGGGCCGCTCCCCGGCGCGGGCGGGCTCGGCGAGCGCGGCGACGGACGCTTCACGTTCGCGCCGCTTCCCGGGGCGCGCCTGCGCATCGCGTGGCGCGGCGCGCCGGAGGGCGCGCGCGAGGCGCGCATCCTCGGCCGTCCCGCGACGGAGCGCGGCGGCGTGTGGACGGCGGTCGTGCCGCCCGAGGCGCTGGCCGGCGGCGTGCCGGTCACGGCGAGCGCGCGCGACGCGCGCGGCGGCGAGGTCGCCGACACGCTCGCCGGCTACCGCGCCGACGTGCTGCCGGCGCTTGCGGTCGCGGGCGGGGCGACGTTCCAGGCCGGCGTGCCGGAGGGGGCGCCGTTTGAGGCCGCGGCGTGGGTGTGGGACGCCGAGGGCCGCGAGCCGACCGCCGCCGGCGGTCTGGTGGCGCTCGGGCGCGCGTTCGAAGTGGCGCCCGCCCACCTGCCGTTGCGCGGCGCGGCGCGCGTGACGGCGGCCGCCGCTTCGGGGGCGCTGCCGGCGACCGCCGGGCTGTGCCGGGACGGCGGCGACGGCTGGGAGTGGCTCGAGCGCGCGCGCGGGGCCGGCGCGCCGTCGGTCACCGCCGACACACGGCGTCTCGGGCGCTTCGCGCTGTTCGCGGATCAGGTCGCGCCGCGCGCGGGGGCGCCGCGCGCCCCGCGCGCGGCGGCGCGCGGGGCGTACTCGACGTGGGCGCTCACCGCGACGCTGACCGACGACGGCAGCGGCGTGGACGGGCGCGCCTCGCACTTCGTGGTGGACGGCCGGCGCGTGCCGAGCGAGTGGGACGCGGTGCGCGGCGTGCTGCGCTGGCGGCCGCTCGCGCCGCCCGCGGCGGGCGTGCACGCGGTCGAGGTCGTGGCGGTGGACCGCGCGGGCAACACCGCCCGGAGCGCCGGGAGCTTTGTGCTAGATTAGCCGCCGCGCGCTCGAGGACGTGCCCGCGCGCGGGATCCCCCCGCGCCGTCGGCGAAGCCACCGCCACGCGCAGGACGCGCCATGCACCACGCCGACTTCGTCCACCTTCACAACCACAGCGACTACTCCCTGCTCGACGGGGCGAGCCCCATCCCGGGCATGGTGGCGCGCGCCGCCGAGCTCAGGATGCCGGCGCTCGCGCTCACCGACCACGGTTCGCTGTTTGGCGCCATCGAGTTCTACGAGGCGGCGCGCAAGGCGGGGGTGAAGCCGCTCGTCGGCATGGAGGCGTACGTCACGCGCGGCAGCCGCCGCGACCGCACGCGCGACACCGCGCACCATCTCGTGCTGCTGGCGCGCGACGAGCGCGGCTTCCGCAACCTGTGTCGGCTGTCCTCGCTCGCCTTCCTCGAGGGCTTCTACTACAAGCCGCGCGTGGACCACGACATCCTCGCCAGGTACGCCGAAGGCTTGCTCGCGCTGTCGGCGTGCCCGAAGGGCGAGATCGCCACCGACCTGCTCGCCGACGACGAACAGGGCGCGCTGCGCACCGCGGGCCTGTACCGCGACCTGTTCGGCGCCGACCACTTCTTCCTCGAGATCCAGAACCACGGCCTCGAGATCGAGGACCGCATCCGGGTGCGCGTCGAGGCCCTCGCGCGGCGCACCGGCATTCCGCTGGTGGCGACCAACGACTGCCACTACCTGCGCCACGAGGACGCCGACGCGCACGACGTGCTGCTGTGCATCCAGACCGGCAAGACGATCGACGATCCGGGCCGGCTGCGCTACTCGGCGGACCAGTTCTTCTTCAAGGACGCGGCGCAGATGCGCGCGCTGTTTCCGGACCATCCCGAGGCGCTGCGCAACACGCTGGCGGTCGCCGAACGCTGCAACCTGCAGCTCGCCTTCGGCAAGCCGCTGCTGCCGGAGTTCCCGCTGCCGGCGGGCGAGACGAGCGCCGAGGCCTACCTCCGGCGCCTCGCGTGGGAAGAGCTGGCGAAGCGCTTCGGCGGCGAGCCGGCGGAGGAGGTGCGCCGCCGCTTCGCGTACGAGCTCGACGTCATCTGCTCGATGGGCTTCGCCTCGTACTTCCTCATCGTGCGCGACTTCATCCACTTCGCGAAAGCGCGCGGCATCGGCGTCGGTCCGGGGCGCGGCTCGGTCGCCGGCTCGCTCGTCGCTTACGCGCTGCGCATCACCGAGGTGGATCCGCTGCGCCACGGACTCATCTTCGAGCGCTTTCTCAACCCCGAGCGCGTGACGATGCCCGACATCGACATCGACTTCGACGACCTGCGCCGCGGCGAGGTCATCGAATACGTGAAGTCGAAGTACGGCGAGGACAATGTCACGCAGATCATCACCTTCGGCACGATGGGCGCGAAGGGCGTGGTGCGCGACGTGGGCCGCGCGCTCGGGCTGCCGTTCGGCGACGTGGACAAGATCGCCCGGCTCGTGCCCGACGGCGTTGGCATGACCCTCGAGCGGGCGCTCGAACTGTCGCCCGACCTCAAGGCGCTGCCGCAGCGCGGGCCGGTGTACGACCGGCTGCTGCGCAGCGCGCGCACGCTCGAGGGCCTGGCGCGCCACGCCTCGACGCACGCCGCCGGGGTGCTCATCACGCCGGGTCCGCTGCTCGATTACGTGCCGCTCTACCGACAGAAGGACGAGTCGGTCACGACGCAGTGGGACATGAAGTCGGTCGAAAAGGTCGGGCTGCTCAAGATGGACTTCCTCGGCCTGCGCACGCTGTCGGTGCTCGCCGACGCCGTCGCGCTCGTCGCGCGCCACGAAGGCGTGACGCTCGACCTGCTCGCCCTGCCGATGGACGACGAAGCCGCCTACCGCGTGTTCCAGACCGGCGACACGGTGGCGATCTTCCAGTTCGAGTCGAGCGGCATGCGCGACTACCTGCGCAAGCTCAAGCCCACGGTGTTCGAGGACCTGGTCGCCATGAATGCCCTGTACCGGCCGGGCCCGATGGAGAACATCCCGTACTTCATCGACTGCAAGCACGGCCGGCAGGTGGCGCGGTACGAGCACCCGGCGCTCGAGCCGATCCTCAAGGGCACCTACGGCGTGTTCGTGTATCAGGAACAGGTCATGGCGGCGGCCAACGCGCTCGCCGGCTTCTCCATGGCGCAGGCCGACGAGTTGCGCCGCGCGATGGGCAAGAAGAACGTCGAGGAGATGGAGGCCAAGCGCGCGCGCTTCGTCGAGGGCGCGCGCGCGAACCGCATCCCCGAGGCGAAGGCGCTGAAGATCTTCGCCACCATGGAGAAGTTCGCGGGCTATGGCTTCAACAAGTCGCACAGCGCGGCTTACGCGCTGCTCGCGTACCAGTCGGCGTACCTCAAGGCCCATCACCCGGCGGCGTTCATGGCGGCGACCCTGTCGAGCGAAATGGCCGACAGCGCGCGCATCGCGACGCTCGTGGAGGAGTGCCGGCGCATGAAGCTCGAGCTGCTGCCGCCCGACGTGAACGCCTCGGAGTGGAAGTTCACGCTCGAGGGCGGCCGCATCCGCTTCGGCCTCGGCGCGGTGCGCAACGTCGGCCAGAACGCGGTCGAGGCGCTCATCGCCGCGCGCGCCGCGGGCGGCGCGTTCCGCGACCTGTTCGACCTCGCGTGCCGGCTCGACGCCAGGGCGATCAACCGCCGCGTGCTCGAGAGCCTGGTGGCGGCTGGCGCCTGCGACGCGCTGGGCGGCGAGCGCGGCGCGCTGTTCGCGGCCGCCGGGCCGGTGCTCGAGCGCGCCGCGGCGTTGCAGCGCGAGCGCGCCAGCGGGCAGTCCTCGCTGTTCGGCGGCGATGGGGTGGCGGCGGTCGCGGTCGCCGCGCCGCCGCCGCCGCAGGTGCCGGCGTGGTCGAGCCGCGAGCGCAGCGCGCGCGAGAAGGACGTGCTCGGTTTCTACTTCACCGACCACCCGCTCGCGCCGCTGCGCGAGCGCGCCGCGAAGATCGCGACCCACGCCGTGGCCGACGCGCTCGGGCTCGAGGACGGCGCCGAGACGCGCCTCGTGGGCGTGGTCGGCGAGGTCAGGCCGATCGTGACGAAGCAGGGACGCCGCATGGGGGTGCTCACGCTCGAGGACCTCACCGGACGCCTGGAGTGCACCGTGTTCCCGGACGCCTTCGAAGCGGCGAAGGACCTGCTCGTCGGCGACCCGGTGCTGGTGGTGTCCGGGCGCATGGAGGTCAACGACCGCGGCACGCGGCTGCTCGTCGCGGAGCTGCGGCCGTTCGAGGGCGCGCCGTCCGCCTTCGCGCGCGCGCTGCACGTCGAGGTGCGCTCCGAAGACCTGTCGGTGGAGTGGCTCGAGCAGGTGGACGCGGTGCTCGGCGCGCACCCCGGGGAGAGCGACGTCTATTTGCACATCGTGATGCCCGACCGCTCGCGCAAGGCGAGCCGGTCGCGGCGCTACCGCGTGGCCGACGACGACGCGGTGGTGCGCGCGCTGCGGGAGCGGTTCCCGTCCGTGCGCGTCGGCTGGGGAAAGGGTCTGGCATGACGACGTGGCTCGATTTCGAGAAGCCGGTCCTCGAGCTGGAGGCCAAGATCGAGGAGCTGCGCACGCAGGCCGCCGAGCGCGGCCTCGAGGCCGACGCGGAGCTCGACGACCTCGTGAAGAAGGCCGACGCCCTGCGCCGCGAGGTGTACGCGAACCTCACGCCCTACCAGCGCGTCCAGCTCGCGCGGCACCCGCGCCGCCCGTACGCGCTCGACTACATCGCGCGCGTGTTCGAGGGCTTCACCGAGCTGCACGGCGACCGCCACTTCGCGGACGACCCGGCGATCGTGTGCGGGCCGGCGTGGCTCGGCGGGCGCGCGGTCATGGTGGTGGGACAGCAGAAGGGGCGCGACACCAAGGAAAACCTGATGCGACGCTTCGGCATGCCGAACCCCGAGGGCTACCGCAAGGCGCTGCGCGTCATGAAGCTCGCCGAACGCTTCCGCATGCCGGTCGTGACGCTGGTGGACACGCCGGGCGCCTACCCGGGGCTCGGCGCCGAGGAGCGCGGCCAGGCCGAGGCGATCGCGGTCAACCTGCGCGAGATGGCGCGCCTCACGGTGCCCATCGTGACCGCGGTCATCGGCGAGGGTGGCTCGGGCGGCGCGCTGGCGATCGCGGTCGCCGACGTGGTTCTGATGTTCGAGAACTCGGTGTACTCGGTCATCTCGCCCGAGGGCTGCGCCTCGATCCTGTGGCGCGACGGCAAGAAGGCCCCGCAGGCCGCCGAGGCGCTGCGCCTGACGGCCCCCGACCTCGAGCGGCTCGGCATTGTGGACGGCATCCTGCCGGAGCCGGTCGGCGGGGCGCACCGCGACCCGCAGGCGTGTGCGGCGACGCTGTGGGACGCGCTGGCGGGGCACCTCGCGGCCCTGTGCGGTGTATCAGGGGCGGATCTCGTGACGCGCCGCCTCGCCAAGTACCGGCGCATGGGCGTGTTCAGGGAGGCATGAGGGTTCCAGTGCGCGGCGCCGCGCCTTGACCCTCGAAAAATCAAGTTGTTAGACTGCGGCGGCGCCGCACGCACCGGCCGCTCCGAGGGTCCGATATCGAGTCTGGCTACGCGTCGAGTTCCCGCCCGCGGCCTCCGCGGCCGGGGTTCCGTGTCCAACCCGCACCCACCCCCATGACCCTCAGCCCCGATCTCCTCGCCATCCTCGTGTGCCCGCAGTGCAAGGGCGACCTCGCCTACGACGCCGCGGCGCAGACCCTGACCTGCCCGGCGTGCCGCCTGCGTTACCGCGTGGTGGACGGCATCCCCGTGATGCTGGTCGAGGAGGCCGAGAAGTTCTGAGGCGGACTCTGCCCCGGAGGCGCGTGCCCGTACCGCAGCGCATCCCTTCGCCGCGCTCCGTTCGCCCGCCCGTCGCGTGGGCGCTCGCCGCCGCGTGCCTGCTGCTCGCGCCGGCGGCGGGGACGGCGGCCCCGGCCGCGGTCCGCGTCGTCTCGTCCGGCCCCGGCGTGCTGCGCTTCACGGTGGACGTTCCGGAGCCCGCGCTGCGCCGCGCCGCGACCGACACGGCGCGGGTCGAGGTCGCGATCGAGGGCTACGCGAGCGGCACGGAGGCGGGCGAGCCGTCGCTCCCGGCGCGCGTGATCCACGTGGCGGTGCCGCCGTCGGGCGAGGTGTCGGTGAGCGCCACCGCCTCCGGCGCCACCGTGCGCGAGGGCGTCGCCGTGGCGGCCGTGCCGCGCGTGGCCGAGGGCGTGGACGGCGCGCGCGCGCTCGCCGCGGCGCCGCCCGGCGCGGGCTTCGCCGCCGCCGGTCCGTTGCGGCCGGCGCGCGCCACGCTGCTCGGCGTGTCGTGGCTTCGCAACCAGCGCGTCGCGAGCCTTGCGATCCATCCCGCCGACTGGTCGCCCGCCGACGGCCGACTCACCACGTGGCGCGCGGTGGACGTCGAGGTGCGCTTCGCCGCGACGCCGCCCGTGTCGCGGCCGGCCGAGCCACGCGACCCGTTCGAGCGCGTCTACCGCGAGGCGCTCGTCAACTACGAGCAGGGCCGCGCGTGGCGGCGCCCGGCGGCCGCCACGGACGCCGCGCTCGCAGCCGGGCCGCCGCCCGGGACGGCGGCCGTGCCCGACACCTCGATCTTCGCCGGGCGCTCGTGGGTGCGGTTCGCGATTCCTGCGAGCGGCTTTTACCGCGTCACCTTCGGGCAGCTGCGCAACCTCGCCCTGTTCGGCGGCCGCGTGGACGTGCCGGTGGACAGCGTGCGCCTCTTTACGCGGGGCGGCTACCCGATCCTGCCCGAATCCACGTTCGACGACGCCGACGGCTACCGCGAGGTCGCGCTCCAGGTGAAGGACGTCGCCCAGGACGGCCTGTTCGGACCCGACAACGAGGACGAGCTCTACTTCCACGCGCTCGGCCCGAGCGACTGGGCGACGCGCTTCGACCCCTCCCAGCCGGACTCCGCGTACCTCAACAACGTGTACGAGACGCGCAACTTCTGCTTCCTCACGATCGGCACCGCCGGCGAGCCGATGGGCGGAACGCCGGCGCGCATCGCGGTGCGCGACGTGTCGCCGAGCGACGACGGCACCGAGGCGCGTCCGACCACGTTCGAGGCGCGCACGCACGTGGAGTTCGACGTGGCGGACGCCGCCTACCCCAACCTGTCGCCCAAGGGCTCGGGCGAGGCCGCGCTCGGGGTGGCGTGGGAGTGGTTCTTCTGGAAGGCGCTGTCGCTCGGCGGGCGCTTCGCGGCGAGCGTGCCGACGCCGGGCGTCGAGACCGGGGGGCCCGCGCACCTGCGGATCCGCATGTGGGGCATCGAGGGCTCGCATCCTTGCGGCGGGCCGGTCGTGGCCACGCACCTGCTCGACGTGAGCGTCAACGGCGCCCCCCAGCCGCGCGCCGGCTGGTTCGGCACGCGCTCGTTCACGTACCACGCGACGCCGACCTTCGCGGACGCCAATGTGGTCGAGATCCAGATTCCGGCGGTGCCCGGCTGCGCGAACCGCATCGACCGCAGCGTGCTGGCGTGGATCGAAGCGCGCTGGACGCGGCGCTTCGAGCCGGTCGCGGGCGTGCTGGCCTTTGACACCCCGTCGCCCGCGCCGGACTCGGCCATCTACCGCATCGGGCCGTTTTCGGCGGCCGAGCCGCCGCGCGTGTTCGACGTCACCGACGCGCTCGCGCCGGTCGAGCTCGCCGGATTCGCGTGGGTCGAGGAGTCGCCGGGCCGGTGGTGGCTCACCTTCGAAGACGCGGGCGGAGGGGTGCGCCGCCGCTACCACCTGCTGCCGTCGTCGGACATCGTCAAGCTGGCCGACACCGAGGTCGCGGACGTGCCGGCCGCGAACCGCGTCAACCTGCGCGGGGCGAGCCAGGGCGCGGACTACGTCGTCATCTACTACGACGGGCTCGTGGAGGCGGCCGAGGCGCTGCGCGCGTGGCGCGAGCAGTCGCTGCCCATCGAGGGATCGAGCGCGCCGTACCGCGCGGTGGCGGTGCCGGTGTCGGCGATCTACCAGCAGTTCTCGGGCGGCCGCACCGACCCCGGGGCGCTGCGCAACTTCCTGCGCGCGGTGGACGCCCACTGGAGCCCGCGGCCGGCGTTCGTGACGCTGCTCGGCGATGCGTCGTACGACTTCCGCAACATCCTCGGCCGCGTCTCGGGCGGTTTGCCCGGCGCGCCGGTGCCGTCGTGGGAGAACGGCTTCGCGATCGGCACCGCGTTTGCGACCGACGACTGGGTGTTCAACGTGGACAACCCGCTGCTCGCGCTGCCGGACTTCTTCGGCGGGCGCATCCCGGTCGCCGACGCGACCCAGGCGCTCGACTTCGTGCGCCGCAAGGTCATCCCCTACGAGTCCACCGCGCCGCACGGCGCGTGGCGCAACCGCGTCATGCTGATCGCCGACGACGACACGCAGGCGGACTCGCCGGATCCGCTGCTGTGGCGCCACGTGCGGCAGACCAGCCAGATCGACTCCGCCAGCGTGCCGGCGCACGTGGACCGCCGGTACGTCTATCTGCACAAGTACGCGTACGGGCCGGGCTTCACCAAGCCGGGCGCCAAGGCCGACATCAAGAACGGCGTCAACGAGGGCGTGGTGGCCTTCAACTACATCGGCCATGGCAGCTTCTTCAAGATTGCGGACGAGACCGTGCTGCTCGACGTGGACGCGGGCACCTTCAACAACATCGAGCGCCTGAGCGTGTTCGTCGCCGCCTCGTGCGACGTCGGCAAGTTCTCGAACCCGCAGGTGCAGAGCCTCGGCGAGCGGCTCGTGCTGGCGCCGAACGGCGGCTGCATCGCCGTCATCTCGGCGACCGAGCTGGCGCTCAGCGATTACAACGCGCGCCTCGCGGAGGCGCTGTACGAAGAGATCTTCACGCGTGGCGCCGCCAGCGGGCAGTTCCGCGAGGGGCTCGCCGAGGCGCTGCTCGCCGCCAAGCTCTCGACGCCCATCAGCCAGGTCGAGAACAACCAGAAGTACCTCGTCATGGGCGACGCCGCGACGCGCCTCAACCTGCCGCGGCGCTGGGCCGAGATCGGGCTCTACGCGTGCGACACCTGCACCACGCCGCTCACCGAAATCCGGCGCGGGCAGACCGTGTCGTTCCGCGGCCGTGTCACCGAGTCGCCGGGCGGCGCGCCGGTGGCCTTCGACGGCGTCGCCGACGTGCTCATCGAGGACAGCGCGCCGCTCGAGCAGGCGCCGCCGTGCCGGTTGTTTCCCTGCCAGGTCTTCGAGCGGCCTTTCTACTACTACACGGCGGGCGCCATCTTCCGCGGCGACGTGCGCATCGAGGGGGGGCAGTTCAGCGGTCGGTTCGTGGTGCCCATCGAGGCCGTCGGCGGCCCGCGCGGTCGCGCGCGCGCCTACGTCGAGGGCCGCGCGGCCGGGGAGACGCGCGACACGGATGGCGTCGGCAGCCTGTTCGCGCAGGTGTCGCCGGGCACCGCGCCGTCCGACGACAACGACGGCCCGTCCATCACGCTGTCGTTCCCGGGCGGCGCCACCGTGGTGAGGCCGGACGCCACGCTGCGCATTGACCTGCGCGATCCGAGCGGCATCCTCACCACCGGCCACAATCCGCAGAACGGCATCATCGTGACGGTGGACGACAACACCACGGCGCGCGTGGACGTGACCTCGTCGTTCCGCTACGCCGCCGGCTCGTACCAGTCGGGCACGGCGAGCTTCCAGCTTCCCAACCTCGCGCCGGGACCGCACACGATCCGCGTGTCGGCGGCCGACAACCTGGCCGGCGGGCTGGACGCCGCGCTCCACCGCAGCTCGGCGAGCATCGCGTTCGAGGTCGCCGAGCTGCCCCCGTTGCAGATCCAGTACGCCTACCTGTTTCCCAACCCGGCGCGCTCGAAGGGGCCCGGGGCGGGCGGGCAGTTCGTCCTCGGGGCCCTCGGCGACTCGCTCAACGCGCTCATTCGCATCTACACGGTCGCCGGCAAGCTGGTGCGCACGCTGACCGTGTTCGGGAGCCTCGGTCAGACCCAGGTCGGCTGGGACGGGCTCGACGCCGAGGGCGACCCGCTCGCCAACGGCACCTACTTTTACCGGATCCAGATCAACGCCCGGGACGCGGACGGTCGCTCGAGCCCCCGCCAGATGGCCAGCCTCGAGGGGAAGTTCGTCATCCTGAATCCCTGACGGCATCCAGCGTGCAAAATGCCCGGAGAAGGCTGGAACCCTGCGGTGTAGTATGTCGGACCCCGGACGCCCCGACCGATCTCCTTGGAGGATTCATCTCGTGAAGCGCTTGGTGACGACGTGCCTCATCGTTCTCGCTGGCCTGGCCACCGCGACGGTTTCCCATGCCCAGCTCGGCGGCACCGGGGCCTCGCTCAACATCCAGCCGGGGGGCCGGCAGAACGGCATGGGCGCGGCGGGCGTGGCCGTGGCGGACGACGCCACCGGGGCGACCTGGTGGAACCCGGCGGGGCTCGGGTTTACCCAGAAGGCGTCGGTCATGCTGACCTGGGCGCAGCTCGTCCCGGGTCTGGCGGACGACGTCAGTTACAACTACCTCACCTACGTGCAGCCGGTCGAGGGCTGGGGGGCGTTCGGCGTCGGGGTCATCTTCCTGCCCTACGGCGAAAGCATCGGCACCGACCAGTCGGGCGCCGAGACGGGGGTGTTCACCTCGAACGAGTTCTCGCCCGCGCTTTACTACGGCACGCAGATCCTGCCCGATCTCGCCGTCGGCGCCTCGCTCAAGTACGTGCGGCTCCAGTACGCGCCCGACAGCCAGCGCGGCGTCGGCTCGACGTTCGCCTTTGACTTCGCCGGCCTGTACCGCATCCCGGCCGCGAAGCTCAACCTTGGCATGAACCTGCAGAACATGGGCCCGAGCGTCACGTTCGTCAACGAGGACCAGGCGAGCCCGCTCAGCCGCAACATCAAGGTCGGCTTCGGCTGGGAGGCGTACGCGACCGACCAGTTCGCGATTCTGCTCGCGGGCGACTTCAACCAGTCGCTGGTGCCGGGCTCCAACAACCTCAAGACGTACCATGGCGGGGCCGAGCTCACCGTCGGACGCCAGCTCGCCGGGCGCATCGGCTACTACTCGGACCCGGTCGGGGACATCGAGGACCTCACGTTCGGCATCGGCCTGCGCTGGGAGCGGCTGCTGCTCGACTTCGCGAGCATCCCGCAGGCCAAGGACTCCGGGCTCGACAACGTCAAGAAGATCACCCTCGGCTTCACCTTCTGACGGGCCCGCGCCGGGCTCCCGCAACGGACGCGATCCGAAGGTGCGCGGACGACTCCTCCACACGCTGACGCTCGCCCTCACGCTCGCGCTCGGCGCCGCCGCGACATGCCGGGCGCACGGCGCCCCGGCGACGCTCGTGGCGCGCCGGCTGAGCGATGCCGGGACCCCGAAGGGCCAGGAGCCCGCGTGGCCCGCCTTCGCGCGCGAGGCGATGGCCGCGCGCGACCGCGCGTGGCGCTCGTTTCCCGACCTGGTGGTCGCTCCGGGTGTCAACCTGTCGCCGCTCGCCGCTCGCCGCCGCGGGTGGACGCCCGCGCGCGCCGGCCTGCGCAACCCGCACGCGGCGCACGCCGGACGTGACGCGGATCTCTCCGCGACCCCGCCGGACACGATCCGCGTCGCCATCCTGCGCATTGACTTCCTCGCCGACCGCGGCGGCGGCGCCTCGACGGGCAACGGGCGCTTCGACCTGACGCCGCCCGACACGCTGGCGCCGCCCATCGACCGGCCGCCCCACAACCGCACGTTCTACCTGCGCCACCTCGAATCGCTGGCGCGCTACTACGACGTCCAGACCTACGGGCGCGTGGTCATCACCGGAGACGTTTGGCCGCGCGAGGAGAACCTCGCCTACTCGGTGAGCGACATGGCGGACTTTGGCCCGTGGCTCTTCAGCCAGACCATCTACCGCGACGCGGTGACCATGTTCCAGACCATGATCCGCGCCGCGGACTCGCAGTCGGTCGCGCTCGGCGACCGTGTGCCGTGGGCGGACGTGGACCGCGTCGTGCTGCTGCACGCCGGCAGCGACCTGCAGAGCGACCTGCGCCAGGACAGCCCGTCGGACATCCCGTCGTTCACCATTGGCGTCGCCGACACCGACGCCGTCGTGCTGCGCGACGTGCCGGCGCCCGGCGAGTCGGTCCTCGTGGACCGCGCTTCGCTCATCCCCGAGACCATCAATCAGGACGGTTACTACGGCACGATCAACGGCGTGCTCGCCCACGAGTGCGGGCACCTGTTCTTTGGCTTCTCCGACCTGTACGACGTGAACTCGGGCCTGCCGCGCGTCGGCTACTGGAGCCTGATGGACAGCGGCAACTTGCTCGGCTCGATCGTGCGCCTCGCGAACGGCGACGAGCTGTACGCGACCGGCCTGCTGCCGCCGAGCCTCGATCCGTTCCAGCGCTTTTTCGCGAGCGACGTCCTCGAGTTCCCGGACGTCGCCTACGGCGCGACCGACACCCTGCCGCCGAGCCAGCGGGTGCCCGCGATGCGGCGGCTGTGGCTGTCGAGCGACGAGTACGTGCTGCTCGAGAACCGCTACCTCGCGCCGGCCCAGTTCGTCGAGCTCGACCAGGACTCGGCGACGCGCGTCATCCTCGGGCCGCGATCGCCCGACCGCTTCGAGTGGGACGCGCTGCTGCCCGGCGGCGGCATGCTGGCGTGGCACGTGGACGCGAGCGTCATTCCGTTCGAGTACTCGCTGCGCACCAATCCCGAGTTCGGCTTCAACACCAACCCGTTCCGCTACGGCGTGCGGCTTATCGAGGCCGACGGTCTCGCCGATCTTGGCGACCTCGGCTCGCCGTTCCTGCTCGGCAGCTACCGCGACCCGTGGTACGTGGGCAACAACGCCACGCTCAGCGACTCGACCCCGTTCCCGCGGCTCGTCGCCAACAGCGGCACGCGCCCGCACGCGCGGCTCGACGTGCTCACCGGGCCGGACTCGATCATGGTGGTGCGCGCCACGCGCACCTGGCAGCTGCCGGGCTGGCCCGTCGGGGCGGACTTTCCGCCCGGCGGACCGCAGCTGCTGGCGGTGGACGCCGACGGCCAGCCCGGACTCGAAGTGTGCTGGGCCGGCGGCGACTCCGCCGGGCCGGACAGCGCCTCGCTGTTCGCGCTGCGCGCCGACGGCACCGGGATGGCCGGTGGCTCCGCGGTGTTCGCCACGCTCGACCGCCGTCCGTTGCCGGTGATGGCGGCGCTCCCGACGGGCGCCGCGCGCGACGCGCCGGGCGGCGCGGCCGGGCCGAGCCTGTTCGCCGTCACGACCGTGCCCGGACCGTCCATCGCCGGCTCCGGCGGGCGCGTGTGGCTCCTCGACCACCAGGGCGTCGTCCAGCCGGGGTGGCCCGCGGGCCTTCCGGCCCCCGCCACCACGCCGCCGGTGTTCGCCGCGGGCGGGGGCGCTGCGGCGGTGTTGGTCGGGGCCGCGAACGGGCAGGTGTACGCGATCGGTCTTGACGGGGTGGTGCTGGCCTCGACGGCGCGCGCGGGGGCGGCCGCCGTGACCGGGCGCCTCGCCGTCACGCGCGCGGAAGGGCTGTGGCACGTCGCCTTCGGCCGCGCCGACGGAAGCCTCGACGTGGTGACGACCGACCTTGCCCCGGGCAACCCGGCGATGCCCTCGCGCCCCGGCTGGCCGGTCGTGGTGCACGGCGGCGACGGCTTCGCGCCCGACTTCCTGTGGCTCGACTTCGACGGCACGGGCGGCGGTTCCAACCCCTCGCGCTGCGCGACCGGCGAGCCCGAGCTGGTCGCCCGCCACGCCGACCGGCTGTGGGCGTTCTGCGGCTCGGGCGCCCCGCTCGCGGGCTGGGGCCGCAGCCTCGGCGACACGCTGGCGGCGGGGCTCGGCGCGGCGGACGCCGACGGCGACGGCTTTCTCGAGGTGCTCACGCAGTCGTGGGGCGCGCAGGTCGCGTTCGTCAACGTCACCGGCGCGCCCTCGCCCGGCTGGCCGCGTCGCGCCGGCGCCGAGGGCCGCCTCGTCGAGCGCGGCGAGCTGACCTTTCCGCGCGAGCCGCGGGTCTTCCCGGCGAGCGCCGCGCCGGTCGCGGCGGACGTGGCCGCCGCGGGGCGCCCGCGCATCGTGACGCTCTCGGCCGGCGGGCTCCTCACCGCGCTCGACGACGCGGGCCGCCAGCCCGAGGGCTGGCCGCTCGCCACCGGCGCTGGCGCCGGCGGCGCGCCGCTGATCGCCGACCTCGACGGCGACGGCGCGCTCGAGGTCGTGGCGCCCGATCGCTTCGGCGCGCTCTACGCCTACACGCTGCCGGGCAGCGTGGCGGGCGAGGCGCGCGTGCCGTGGGCGATGCTCGGCGGCGATCCGCAGCGCACCTCGCACATGCCAGCGTCGCGCACCGCGGCCGCGCCCGCGCCGTCTGCGGGGCCGTTCGTGCGCGGCTCGCTCAAGGCGTATCCCAATCCGGCGCGCCGCCGCCCGGTGACGCTCGCCTGGCGGCTCACGGCCCCGGCCGACGTCGAGATCCGCGTGCTCGACACGTCGGGGCACGAGGTGGCGTCGTTCTCGCACGCCGGGGTGCAGTCCGACAACATCGCGACATGGGAGCCGGGCGCGGCGCCGGCCGGGCTCTACCTCGTGCGCCTGCGCTTCCGCGGGCAGGGCGGCGAGCACGTCGAGGTGATCCCGGTGGGGATCCTCCGATGATGCGCGCGGCGTGCGCGGCGCTCGCCGCGCTGGCGGCGCTCGCCGGCGCGTGCGGCGCGGCGCGTGCGGGCTCGCTGTGCGGCTCCGCGCTGGCCCTGCCGGCGCTGTCGCCCGACGCCACGCCGCGCCTCGTGGTGGCGCAGCGCGCCATCACCCGCGCGTGGGGCCCGTCCGAGGACTCGACCTACATCGAGGTCGCGGTGCCGGAGTGGCGCTCGGAGGGCTGGGCCGCGGCGCTGTCGGCGGTGGCGCCGGGCGCGGGCCAGACCTACGTCGGCGAGGGCAGCGGGCTGTGGTTCGCGCTCGCCGAGGTCGCCGGCTGGACGGCGCGCCACGTGTTCCGCAGCGAGGCGCGCGAGCTCGAGGAGGAGGCCGCGGCGGTGGCGGGCGTGCCGGCCGACACCGGCGCGGCGTGGTCGTTCGCGCGCTGGGCGGAGCGCACCGAGGGTGACGCGTCGGAGATCGCGGCGCTCTACGATCACGACCGGGACGCCTTCTACGCGCGCATTGCGAACGATCCCGCCTACGCCGCGGGGTGGGCCGGCGAGGCGCCCCGCAGCGCGTTCCGCTCGCTGCACGGCCGCTCGCAGCGCTACGAGAAGCGCGCGCGCTACGCCGGCAACGCGCTGTGGCTCAACCACGTCGTGGCCGCGGTGGACGCGCTGCGCGCGGCCCGCATCCACAACCTGCCGCTGCGCGAGAACCTGCGCGTCAGGCTGCGCAGCGGGTGGCGCCACGGCGGGCCGTCGGTGGTCGCCGCACTCGAGAGGAGGTTCTGACCATGGGCCGCTGTGCGCGCTGCCGCCCGGCGACGAACGCCGCACTCGCGCTCGCGCTCGCCGCGCTCACGGCGCTCGCCCCCGCCGCGGCGCGCGGCGCCGCGACGGCGCGCGCGCCGTTCGAGGTCGCCGCCCCCGGGGCGCGCGCGGAGCCGCCCGCCCCGCCCGCCATGGCCTCGGCGCTGGCGTTGCCGGCGCTCGATCCCGACGCCGTGCCTGCCGCCGCCGCTCCGCAGGACGCGGCGCGCCCGGCCGGGCTCGGCGCGGAGCGCGCCATGATTCTGCTGCGCTCGCTCACGGTGCCGGGCTGGGGACAGGCCACCCTCGGGCGCCCGCGCACGGCGGCGGTGTTCCTGCTCGCCGAGGCCGGCGTGTGGGGCGCCTTCACCGCGTTCCGCATCCAGGAGCGCATGCGCCGCGAGTCGTACGAGCGCACGGCGCTGCTCGCGGCCGGCATTGACATGCGCGGGCGCGACGAGGAGTTTCGGCGCATCGTCGGCTCGTTCCTGAGCAGCGAGGAGTACAACCTGTACGTGGTGGCGCGCGACGCCGCGAACCTGTACTACGACAACCCCGACAGCATGCGCGCCTACATCGAGCGCAACTCGCTCAGCGGCGACGACGCGTGGGCGTGGTCCGACCTCGAGGGCATCCAGCGCTACCGCCGCCAGCGCCAGGACGCGCAGCGCGCGGAGAAGCGCGCCAACACGGCGCTGGCGGTGGCGGTGCTCAACCGCATCCTGAGCGCCGCGCACGCGGCGCGGCTCGCCGGCCACAGCCCTCCGGCCCCCGGCTGGTCGCTGGAGGTGACGCCGCCGACGGTGGCCGACCCGACGTCGTGCCGGGTCGCCCTGTCGCGCAGGTTCTGAGGGACGCGCCGTCATGACCGCGCGCGCCCGCACCGCGCCGGCCGCCCGGCGCCGCGCGCGCGCGGCGGGCGCGGCGGACGGGCCGGGGCACGCGCGCCGCGCCGCGGCGGCGCTCCTCGCGGCGCTCCTCGTGCTGGGCGTCGCGGTGCGCTCCGGCGCCGCGCTCCCCGATGGCTCCGCGGCGCGCGAGGCGGCCGCCGCGCGCGGCGCGGAGGCGCCCTCCGACTCGGCCGCGGCCGACGTCGCCGCCCACGGCGCGGCGGCGCGCGCGCCGCTCGCGCTGCGCGACGCCGGGGCGCTCGTCGCGCGCGGCGACGGGCGCGGCGCGGTCATCGAGCCCTCCGGCCTCGCCGTGGACGCCTTCGGGCGCGTGCACGTGGTGGACGCGGCGCTCCACCGCGTGCAGCAGTTCGACGCCGGCGGCGCGTGGCGATGGGAGGCCGGGGGCCTCGGCAGCGACGCGGGCCAGATGCGCCGTCCCACGGCGGCCGCGCCGCTCGGCGCCCTCGGCCTGGCGGTGCTGGACGCCGGCAACCGGCGCATCGCGAGCTTCGACCTGTTCGGCCGTCGCGCGGGCGTGCTCGTGGACCTCGCGGCGCTCGAGGCGGACGATCCGCTCGGGCGCATTGACCCGGTGGCGATGGCCGCCGACCGCGGCGGCGCGGTGGTGGTGGCCGACGCCGAGCGCGACCGTGTGCTGGCCTTCGACTTCTCGGGCCGCCCGGTGGCGACCATCGGCGGCCCCGGGGCGCGGCCGGGCTCGTTTCGCGGGCTGCGCGGCGTGGCGGTGACGGCGCGCGGCGAGCTGGTGACCGCGGAGCGCGGCGCGGCGCGCGTGCAGCGCCTCGACGCCGGCGGCCGCGTCGTGGCGTCGTGGCCGATCGCGGTGCGTCCCGGGTCCGGCGCGCTGGCGCTGGCATGCGACGACTCCGGTCGCGTGGCGCTCGCCGACGAGGAGGCGGGCACGCTGCGCGTGTTCGACGCGGGCGGCGGCGTGCTCGCCGCGCTCGATGGCCTTGCCGGCCCGCGCGCGGTGGCGTTCGCGCGCGATGGCGCGCTGCTCGTCGCCGAGGCGCGCGCGGGGCGCGTGCGCCGCTTCGTCCTCGAGCCGGCGCCGCACGGGGGACGCTGAGCCATGCGCGCGTCGCGCCTCGCGGCGTGCGCGCTGCTCGCGGGCGCCGCGTGCGCGGCGCCCGTTCCCGCCGCGGCGGTCTCCGCGCCCGCTCCCGCCTCGGCCGCTGGCGCCGTGGTGCGGGACCCCGGCTGCGGGACGCTCGAGGTCGTGACGCGCGAGGGCGTGCTCGTCTACCGGCTGGGGCGCACCTTCCTGCGCGCCGGCAGCGACTCGGTGAGCGCGCGCGGCGTGCCGCTCGCGCCGGGGCGCGACTACGCGCTCGACCCCCTGCGCGGCGAGCTGCGCCTGCTGCGCCCGCGCGCGGCCGGCGAGACGCTGCGCGTCGCGGCGTGCTGGCTGCTCGATCCGCCGCCGCTCGAGCGCCACGGGCTTCGCTACCGCCCGCCCGGCGCGGCGCGCGCCGAGAGCGCCGCGGTTCCGGCGACGGTGCGCGGACTGCGCGCGGCGGTGGCGCGCGATCCGGCCGCGGCGCCACCCGGCGCGTCGCTCGCGGTCAACGGCAACAAGACCATCGCGGTGGACTTCGGATCGTCGCAGGACGCTTTCCTGCGCCAGTCGCTCGACCTCGCGGTGAGCGGCACGCTCGCGCCCGGCGTGTCGCTCACCGGCGTGCTCTCGGACCGCAACACGCCGCTCACCGCGCAGGGCAGCACGCAGAGCCTGCAGGCCCTCGACCGCGTGCTCATCGAATTGCGCGCCCCGCGTGGCGCGGCCGCCCTCGGCGACGTGTCGCTCGGTTTCTCCGAGGGGGACTTCGCGCGTCTCGAGCGGCGGCTGCAGGGCGCCACCGGCGAGGCCACGTTCGGCGCGACGCGGGTCACGGCGGCCGCGGCGAGCGCGCAGGGCGAGTACCACCGCCTGCAGTTCTTCGGCGTGGACGGCCGTCAGGGCCCGTACCGGCTCACCGATCGCGACGGCAACCCCGGCGTGGCGGTGGTGGCCGGCAGCGAGGCGGTGACGCTCGACGGCGCGCGGCTGGCGCGCGGCGAGGCCGCGGACTACTTCATGGACTACGAGCGCGGCGAGCTGACCTTCACCAACCGGCGCCCGATCTCGTCGGCGAGCCGCATCACGGTGGACTACCAGTTCGCGGTCAACCGGTACCGGCGCAACCTCGTGGCCTTCGACGGCGGCTGGCGCGGCGCGCGCGGCGGGCTGTGGACGCGCGTGCTCCACGAGAGCGACGACCGCGGCCGCCCGCTCGACGTCACCCTCGGGGACGAGGACCGCCTCGTGCTCGCCGCGGCCGGAGACTCGGCGGCGCTCGCGCTCGCGCCCGGCGTGACGTCGGGGCGCGGCGACTACGACACGGTGCGCGTCGCGGGCGTCCTGCGCTACGCCTTCGCCGGACCGGACTCGGGGGCCTTCGCCGTGCGCTTCGCGCGCGTCGGCGCGGGGCGCGGCGACTACGCCGACTCGGCCTCGGTCGCCGGGCGCACCGCGTTCCGCTACGTCGGCGCGGGCCAGGGGGCGTTCCGCATCGGTCGCGCGCTGCCGCTCCCCGAGACCCAGTCGCTGTGGGCGGCGGGCGGCGGCGGACGGCTCGGCGCGCTGGCGTTCGAGGCCGAGGGCGCGGTGTCGCGCCGCGACCGCAACACCGCCTCCGCCCTGGACGACGCCGACAACACCGGGGTCGCCGGCCGATTGCGGCTCGGTCTCGAGGGGCGTCTGCCGGACGCCGTGGGGGGCACCGCGTCGTTCGCCGTGCAGGCGCGCGGCGTCTCCGCACGCTTCGCGCCGTTCACGCGCCTCGAGCGGCCGTTCGAGCAGGAAGACTGGGGCCTCGCGCCGGGCGCCGACCTCGAGCGGCAGCGGCGCGTGGACGCGACCCTCGCGCTCGCCACGCGCGCGGCGGGCGCGCTGCGCGCCTTCGCCGGCGCGCTGCGCACGCCCGGGGGCTTCGAGTCGCTGCGGCGCGGCGCGGAGTGGTCGCGCGACGCGACGCTTGCCGTGCGCGCCGCATGGGAGCGCGCCGAGGGGCGCGACCCGGCGCGGCGCTTCGCGCGCGGCGGGCGCGATCGTCTGCGCGGGGAGCTGCGCCTGCGCCTGCCGTGGCTCGAGCCGGCGGTGCGCGCCGAGGCGGACGAGCGCACCAGCCCCGCCGATTCGGGGCGCGTCGGGGAGCGCTCGCGCGAGGGGGCGCTCGAGCTCGCCACCGGACGCGCCGCGCGCTGGCGCGCGCTCGGCGGACTCGCGCTGCGGCGCGACGCGGCCCTCGGCCCGGACGGCTTCCGCGACCGCGCCGACACGCGCAGCGCGCGCCTCGCGCTCGACAGCCCGGCCGACGCCGCCCTCGGGGTGGCGGCGAGCGTCGTGCGGCGCGAAGTCGAGCCGACGGGGGAGGGCGCGCGCACGCGCTCGGACCTCGCCAGCCTGCGCGTGCGCGGCGAAGACCGCGCGCGCGGACTGTCGGGCACCGCGTCGCTCGAGGTCACCAGCGAGGGCAGCGAGCGCCGCTCGCGCACGGTGACGTTCGTGGGGGCCGGACGGGGCGCCTACGACGCCTTCGGCAACTTCGTCGGCGTCGGCGACCACGACCTCGGTGCGGTGAGCGGCGGCGGGCTCGAGCGCGTGAGCCGCGCGGCGCTCTCGGCGCGCGCCGCGTGGCGCTTCGGGGCGTCCGAGGCATGGCGCGGCTCGCGCGTCGAGTTCGCGTTCGAGGGCGACGCGCGGCGCCGCGGCGAGCTGCGCGGCGCGGACCTCGCGGTGGCGCCGGGAGCGGCGCTCGGCGACCCGGGGCTCGCGCGCGGCAGCGTGCTCCAGCGTCTCGAGGCCGAGCTTGCCCCCGGCTCGGCGACGGCGGCGGTGCGCCTGCGCGCCGAGCGCCGCGTGGCCGCCGACCGCGCCTTCGAGAACTTCGCGCAGGCCACGGACGACCGCATCGCGGCGCTGCGCTGGCGCGTGCGGCCGGCGGCGTCGTGGACGGCGGAGTGGGAGTCGCGCCTCAAGCGTCAGGAGGCCGCGCAGTCGCTGGCGGGGGCGGGCGGATACCGGCGCGTGGTGACGGAGGGGGGCGGCGCGCTGAGCGTGGCGTGGACGCCCGACCCCGCGCTGCGCGCGGTGGCCACCGTGGACGCGGCGTGGTCGCGTCCCGAGGGGGGCCGCGGATTCACGCGCATCGTGCGCGCGGGCCCCGACGTCGGGCGCTCGATCGGTGCGCGCGGCCGCATCGAGGTGTCGGCGCGCCGCGCCTTCGTGTCGGGCCCGGCGCCGGTCGGACTGCTGCCGGGTCCCGACCCGGCGGGCGGTCCGCGCTGGGAGGCCTCGGCGCGCGCCGACGTGCGCGTGCGCGAGAGCACGACGGTCGGGCTGACGGTGACCTCGCGCGCCTTCGCGGGGCGTGCGGCGCAGACCGTGGGCCGCGCCGAGGTGAGGGCGTTCTTCTGATGGGCCGCATCGCCCTGCACCGGCCGGCGCGCGGCGCCGCCCGTGGACGGCCCGTGCCGCGCGCGCGCCCGGCGCGCTCCGCGCCCGTCGCCGCGCTGCTCGCCGCGCTGCTCGCCGCGCCGCCGGCGCCGGCCGCCGCGGCGCCGCGCCTCGAGGTGCGCGGCGCCACGCTGCCGGCGCGCCAGATCGAGGCCGCCCTCGCCCCGGCGCTTGCCGCGCCGGGCGATTCGGCGGCGCTGACGCGCGCGCTCGGCGAGCTGGTGCGGCGCCTGCAGGCCGAGGGGCGCCTCGCCGCGCGGGCAAGCGGCGCGTGGGCCGGGCCGGAGCGGCTCGCGGTCGTGATCGAGGAAGGTCCGCTCCACCGGCTCGCCTCGCTCGCCATCGTCGCGCCCGGCGCGGAGGACTCGGCGGCGTTCGCGGCGGCGCTCGGGCTCGCGCCCGGGCAGCCGGTCTCGCCGGCGCGCGTCGGCGCGGCGATCGAGCGCGCGGTGGCGCGCGCGGTGGCCGCCGGCCACCCCTATGCCGAGCTCGCGTTCGGGGCGTGGGAGGACAGCGCCGGGGCGGTGCGCCTGCGGCTCGCGGGCTCGCGCGGGCCGCGCGTCACGGTCTCGCGGGCGCGCGTCGAAGGCCTGGTGGTGACGCGCCCGGCGCTCGCGGCGCGCGCGCTCGGGCGCCTCGAGGGCACGGTGTACGACCCCGCGGCGGCCGCCGCCGCGCGCGACCGTCTGGCGCAGCTCGGGCTGTTTCGCAGCGTGCGCTTCGAAGGGCTCGAGGGCGAGCCCGACTGGAGCCGCGGTCAGCTCGTGTACCGCGTCGAGGAGCCGCGCTACAACCAGTTCGAGGGGGCGGTCGGCGTGCAGGGGGACGCGGGCGTGGTGGGGCTGGCGCGCCTCGCGCTCGGGAACCTTGCCGGCACCGGGCGCTCCGCCACGCTGCGCTGGGCGTCGCGCGGCCGCGGGCTCGCCGAGTTCGGCGCGCGCTACGCCGAGCCGCTCCTGCTCGGCCTGCCCGTGCGGATCGAGGGCGGGGTCGAGCAGCAGCTGCAGGACACCGTGTACACGCGCACGCGCTGGGGTGGGCGCGTGCAGTTCCTGGTGTCGGCGCAGGAACGGCTCGAGGCGGGCTACGAGGAGGAGCGCGTGGTGGAGAGCGCCGCGGGGCCGCTCGAGGAGGCGTCCATCCAGAACACGCTGTTCGCGCTCGAGCGCTCGACGCTCGACCCGCCGCTCGCGCCGCGGCGCGGGCTCCACTCGCGCCTCGCCGGGCTGCAGGCGTTCAAGCGCGAGCGCCTGCGCGACGGCGGCGCCCGCAGCGCGCGCGCGAGCGCGGTGGACCTGTCGCTGGCGTGGCACCGCCCGCTCGGGGCGCGCTCCGGGGCGAGCCTCGAGGCGCGCGCCGCGGGGCGCTTCTCGAGCGAGCGCGTGCTGCCGCTCTACGAACGCACACCGGTGGGGGGCGCGGCCACGCTGCGCGGCTGGGACGAGGAGTCCTTCCGTGTGGACCGCCACGTGCTCACGCGGCTCGAGTGGAGCCTGTTCCTCGCGCCGCAGGGCGGCGCGCGCGCGTTCGCGTTCTGGGACCACCTGTGGAGCGGCACGCGCCTGCCGCTGGCGGACGGAGGCGACCGGCTCGAGGTCCTCCACCGCGACGGCTTCGGCGTCGGCCTGCGCCTCGAGACGGCGGGCGGCGTGGTGGGCGTGGACTACGGCCTCGCGCCGGGGGCCGGCCCGCTCGACGGCCGCGTCCACCTGCGCCTCGTGAGCGCGTTCTGAGCCGGCCGACGCTGGCGGGGGGCGCGGCGTCCGGGCTAGTGTGCCGGGGATGACGCTCGCCGACCGGGTCGAGGACCTGCTGGGCCCCGCGGGGCCGTTCGCGCGCCGCTGGCCGCACTTCGAGGCGCGCCCCGGGCAGCTCGCGCTGGCGCGCGACGTGGCGCTCGCCATGGAGCGCGGCGGCGTGCTGCTCGCCGAGGCGCCGACCGGGGTGGGCAAGTCGCTCGCCTACCTGCTGCCGGCGGTGCTGCTCGCGGCCGGCGAGGAGCGCCGCGTCGGACTCGCGACGTGCACACGCTCGCTCCAGGACCAGCTCTTCGAGCGCGACCTGCCGGCGGTGCTCGATGCGCTTGGCCTCGCCGTGTCGTGCGCGCGCCTCAAGGGCAAGCAGAACTACGTGTGCCCGCGGGCGCTCGACCTCGCCGAACCCGAGGCGGCGGCGGAGCGCGCCGAAGTCGGACGCCTGCGCGCGTGGGCGGCGGCCGACGAAGAGGGCGACCTCGACCGCTTTCCGGCCGCCGATGCGGAGGCGTTCCGGCGCCTGCGCCCGCGCGTCGCGGCCGACCCGCACGCGTGCACGGCGGCCACCTGCCGGCGCGGGCGCGAGTGTCCGTGGGCGCGCGCGCGCCGCGCCGCCGCGCAGGCGCGCGTGGTGGTCGTCAACCACGCGCTGCTCGCGATCGCCGGCGAGGCGGAGGGACTGCTGCCGGAGTTCGACGTGCTGGTGGTGGACGAGGCGCACCGCCTCGAGGGCGTGCTCCTCGCGCAGCTCGAGCGCGCCGTGTCGCGCCACCGCTTCGAAGAAACGCTGCGCCTGCTCGGCACCGGGCGGCGCGGCGGGCAGGGGCTGCTGGCGCGCGCGCGCGCCGGCGGGCTGCCGCTGCTCGCCGATCCGGCGGCGCGCGCCGCGCGCGAGGGGCTGATCGAGGACCTCGCGACGCGCGTCGGGATGGCGCGCGGGCGGGTCGAGGCGCTGTTCGCCCGCCTCGAGCCGGCCGAGACGCCGCGCGGTCCTTACGGGGAACGCACGCGCTACCGGCGGGCCGAAGACCTGCTCGGGCGCGACCTCGCGCCGGTCGAGGCGGTGCTCGAGGACTGCGCGGCGCTGCAGCGCGACCTGCTGCGTCTCGCCGACGCGCTGGCCGCCGCCGGGGAGGAGGGCGCGCCGCTCGCCGCGGAGGCCGAGCAGGTCGCCGGCCAGGTCGCCACGCTGCGCGCCGACCTCGACCGCGTCACGAGCACGGTGGAGGAGGGCTGGGTGCACTGGCGCTCGGCCGGCGGACGCGGGCTCGAGCTGCACGCGGCGCCGATCACGGTGGGCGCGCACGCCCGGCGGCTGGTGCTGGGGCGCGCGCGCGCCGCGGTGTTGACCTCGGCGACGCTCGCCGCCGGCGACGACTTCGGCTTCGTCGCCGAGCGGCTCGGGCTCGGCGAGCGCTTTGGTCTGCCCTTCGAGGCCGGACGCTACCCCAGCCCCTTCGACCTCGCGCGGCAGGTGGCGGTGTTCACGCTCGACAGCGGCGCGGACGAGGCCGCGGCGGTGGCCGAGGCGGTGGCGGCGCTCGCCGGGGCGACGCGCCGCAACCTGCTCGCGCTGTTCACCGCCCATGAGCGGCTGCGGCGCGCGCGCGAGCTGCTGCGCGGTCGCCTGCCGCACGGCGTGCCGCTGCTCGCGCAGGAGTGGGACGGGCCGGCGGGCATCCTCGCCGAGCGCTTCCGCCTCGAGCGGGGCGCGGTCTTGCTCGGCGTCCAGAGCCTGTGGGAAGGTGTGGACTTCCCGGGGGAAAGCCTCGAGATCCTGGTCGTCGCGAAGTTGCCGTTTGCGGTTCCGGACGACCCGATCGTGGAGGCGCGCGGCGAGCGGCTGCGCGAGCAGGGACTCGATCCGTTCCGGCACGACGCGGTGCCGGAGGCGGTGCTGCGCTTCCGGCAGGGCGTCGGGCGCCTGATCCGCCGCGCCACGGACCGCGGCGTGCTCGTGGTGTGCGACCCGCGCCTCGAGCGCGCCCGCTACCGGCGGCCGTTCCTCGAGGCGCTGCCGGCGCCTCCGCGGCGCGTGCCGGGGCCGGCGGCGCTGGCGGAGGAGGCGGCGCGGTTCCTCGGGGCCGCGGCGGCGGTGGAGGAGGAGACGTGATCGAACTCGGCAGGCGGCCGCTCACGGTGGCCGACGTGGTCGCGGTGGCGCGCGACGGCGGCGCCGTGACGCTCGCTCCGGAGGCCCTCGCGCGCGTGCGCGACAGCCGCGCCGTGGTGGACCGCGCGGTGCGCGAGGAGCGCGTCATCTACGGGGTGACGACCGGCTTCGGCGAGCTCAAGGACCGCCGCATCCCGGCCGCCGACGTGCGCCGGCTGCAGCTCAACCTGCTGCGCTCGCACGCCGCCGGCGTCGGGCCGGCGGCCCCGCGGGACGTGGTGCGCGCCATGCTCCTGCTGCGCGCCGCGTCGCTCGCGCACGGGCGATCGGGCGTGCGGCCCGAGGTCATCGAGGCGCTGCTCGCGCTGCTCGAGCGCGACGTGACGCCGGTCGTCCCGCTGCAGGGCTCGGTCGGCGCCTCCGGCGACCTCGCGCCGCTCGCCCACCTCGCCGCCGTGCTCACCGGCGAGGGCGAGGCCGAGCTCGGCGGACGCCGCATGCCGGCGGCGCTCGCGCTGCGCGGCGCCGGGCTCCAGCCGCTGGCGCTCGAGGCCAAGGAGGGCCTGGCGCTCATCAACGGCACGCAGTTCTCGACCGCGCTCGCCGTGCTCGCGCTCGCCGACGCGCGCCGCGTGTGGGAGGCGGCGGTCGCGGCCGCCGCGCTGTCCACCGAGGTGCTGCTCGGCACGTTCCAGCCGGCGCGCGAGGACGTGCAGCGCCTGCGACCGTACCCGGGCGCGCTGGCGGCCGCGCGACGGCTGCGCGCCTACGCCGCGGACAGCGCGCTGGTCGAGTCGCACGCCGATTGCGGGCGCGTGCAGGACGCCTACAGCCTGCGCTGCGCGCCGCAGGTGCTGGGCGCCTCTTGGGACGCGTTCGCGCACGTCGAGGCGCAGCTCACGATCGAGCTCGACGCCGTCAACGACAACCCGCTGGTGTTCGCCGAGCGCGACGAGGTGGTGTCCGCCGGCCTGTTCCACGCGCAGCCGGTGGCGCTCGCCGCCGACTATCTGAAGATCGCGGTGGCCGAGGTCGCCTCGCTCGCCGAGCGGCGCATTGACCGCCTCGTGGACCACCGCGTGTCGGGGCTGCCGCCGGTGCTCGCCGCCGATCCGGGGCTCGAGTCGGGCTACATGCTGGCGCAGTACACGGCCGCGGCGCTGGTGTCCGAGAACAAGTCGCTCGCCCACCCGGCGAGCGTGGACTCGATCCCGACCGGGGCCGGGGTGGAGGACCACGTCAGCATGGCGCCGATCGCGGGCCGCCACGCGCGGCGCGTGGTGGAGAATGCCGCGCGCGTCGTCGCGCTCGAGCTGCTGTGCGCGTGCCGCGCCCTCGAGTTCCGCCGTCCGCTCACCGCCGGGCGCGGCTCCGAGCTGCTCTACGGGGCGGTGCGGCGCGTGTCGCCGGCGCCCGAGGGCGACCGTCCGCTGTCCGAACCGTGCGAGGCCGTGGCGCGCTGGGTGCTGTCGCGCGCGCCCGAAGCACTCGCCGAGGAGGTGCTCGCGTCATGAATCCGACCGCCGCCCGCGCCGTGCGCGCCCCGCGCGGCACCGCGCTGTCGTGCCGCGGCTGGCCGCAGGAGGCCGCGCTGCGCATGCTCATGAACAACCTCGACCCGGAGGTCGCGGAACGCCCCGAGGACCTCGTGGTCTACGGCGGCACCGGCCGCGCCGCGCGCAGCTGGGAGGCGTTCGATCGCATCGTCGAGTCGCTGCGGCGCCTCGGCGACGACGAGACGCTGCTCGTGCAGAGCGGCAAGGCGGTCGGCGTGTTCCGCACCCACCCGGGCGCGCCGCGCGTGCTCATCGCCAACTCCCTGCTCGTGCCGCGCTGGGCGACGTGGGAGCACTTCTGGGAGCTCGAGGGCAAGGGCCTCATGATGTACGGGCAGATGACCGCCGGCTCGTGGATCTACATCGGCTCGCAGGGCATCGTGCAGGGCACCTTCGAAACCTTCGCCGAGTGCGCGGAGCGCCACTTCGGCGGCACGCTCGCCGGACGGCTGGTGCTCACCGCGGGGCTCGGCGGCATGGGCGGGGCGCAGCCGCTCGCGGTGACGATGAACGGCGGCGTGTGCCTGGCGGTCGAGGTGGACGAGGCGCGCGCGCGACGGCGCGTGGAGACGGGCTACTGCGACCGCCTCACGCGCTCGATGGACGAGGCCCTCGGCTGGGTGCGCGACGCGCTCGCCGCGCGGCGGCCGCTCAGCGTCGGGCTCGTCGGCAACGCGGCCGAGACGCACCCCGAGCTGGTCAAGCGCGGCGTGCGTCCCGACGTCGCCACCGACCAGACCTCGGCGCACGACCCGCTCCACGGCTACGTGCCGGCCGGGCTGACGCTCGAGCAGGCGGCGGCGCTGCGCGCCGCGCATCCGGCCGAGCACGTGCGCCGCGCGCGCGAGTCCATGGCGGCGCAGGTGCGCGCGCTGCTCGAGATGAAGAAGGGCGGCACGGTGCTGTTCGACTACGGCAACAACCTGCGCGGCGAAGCCGCGCAGGGCGGGCTGCCGCGCGAGCAGGCGTTCTCGTACCCGGGCTTCGTGCCGGCCTACATCCGCCCCCTGTTTTGCGTCGGCAAGGGGCCGTTTCGCTGGGCGGCGTTGTCGGGCGACCCCGACGACATCCTCGCCACGGACCGCGCCGCGCTCGAGGAGTTCCCCGACGATCGGCGCCTGCACCGCTGGATCCCGCTCGCCCAGAAGCACGTGCGCTTCCAGGGGCTCCCGGCGCGCATCTGCTGGCTGGGGTACGGCGAGCGCGCGCGGCTCGGGCTGCGCTTCAACCGCATGGTGCGCGAGGGCGCGTTGCGCGCGCCGGTCGTCATCGGGCGCGACCACCTCGACACCGGCTCGGTGGCCTCGCCGTGGCGTGAGACCGAGGGCATGCGCGACGGCTCCGACGCGGTCGCCGACTGGCCGGTGCTCAACGCCCTGCTCAACACCGCCTCGGGGGCGACGTGGGTGAGCGTCCACCACGGCGGCGGCGTGGGGATCGGCAACTCGATCCACGCCGGCGTCGTCATCGTGTGCGACGGCAGCCGCGAGGCCGACGCGCGGCTCGAGCGCGTGCTGACCAACGACCCGGGCACGGGCGTCATGCGGCACGCCGACGCCGGCTACCCGGAGGCGATCGAGCATGCGCGTCGCAGCGGCATGAATCTGCCCGGGATCACTTCGTAGGCGCGCCGTGTCGCTGCTCGATCCGCGCGATCCGTCCAGCAAACCGGTGGCCGGCCGTTCGGCGTACCTGCTCCTCCACAACACCTCGGAGGTCGTGACACCGGACGCCGCCGGCGAGCGCGTGCTGCGCTTTCCGAAGGGCGGCGTGGTGTTCCGCGACGGCCGCGTGCTCGAGGTGGGGCCGGCCGCGGAGCTGCACGCGCGGCACCGCGACGCGCGCCCCCTCAACGCCAACGGCCGCCTCGTGACGCCCGGGCTGGTGGACTGCCACACGCACATGATCTTCGCCGGGCACCGCGCCACCGAGTACCACCGCCGGCTCAAGGGCGAGAGCTACGCCGACATCGCGGCGTCGGGCGGCGGCATCCGCGCCACGGTGGCGGCGACCGCCGCCGAGCGCGACGACGCGCTCGAGAAGACGCTCGCCAACCGCCTCGAGCGCTGGCGCGCCAACGGGTGCACGACGGTCGAGGTCAAGAGCGGCTACGGGCTGGCGCCCGCCGCCGAGGTGCGGCTGCTCGAGCTGATGCGTGGCGCCGCGCAGCGCGTGCCGGCGCGCGTTCACCGCACCGCGCTGCTGCTCCACGCGCTGCCGGCGGGCTGGGAGGGTCGCCGCGCCGAGCTGCTCGACGAGCTGTGCGAGCGCACGTTGCCCGAGGTGCGGCGGCGCGAGCTGGCGAGCGCCGTGGACGCGTTCTGCGAGGAGGTCGCCTTCACCCCCGCCGAGTGCCGGCGCCTGTTGGAACGCGCGCGCGCGCTCGGCTTCGCCGTCAAGCTGCATGCCGATCAGCTCACCCGCAACGGCGGCGCGGCGCTCGCCGCCTCGCTCGGGGCGCTGTCGGCCGACCACCTCGAGTCCGCGACCGAGGAGGACTGGACGCTGCTCGCGCGCGCCGGCGTGGTCGGCGTGCTGCTGCCGGCCGCCGCGCTCACGCTGCGCCAGCCCCTGCCGGAGGCGGCGATGCTGCGCCGCAGCGGGGCGCGCGTCGCGATCGCGACCGATTTCAATCCGGGCACCGCGCCCGCGCAGTCGTTGCTCGAGTGCGCCGCGCTCGCCTCGCGCCTGTGCGGTTTCGACGCCGAGGAGACGCTGCTCGCCGTGACGTGGAACGCGGCGCGCGCGCTCGGCGTCGAATCCGAGGTCGGTCACCTCACGCCCGGGGCGTGGGGCGACGCCGTGACCTGGGAGTGCGAGCGCCTCGAGGAGCTGCCCTACTGGCTGCCGGCGGTGCGGCCCGACACGGTCTTCGTGCGCGGCGCCGACCTCGCCATGCCAAGCCTGGAGCGCCGCGTGTGGCCGTGACCCGGGCGCCGCGCCGGGCGCACGCCGCGACCCTTCCGAATCCCCGACCCGACCGAGGGTGATCCCATGCCGCGTCTCGTCGAATGCGTTCCGAACATCTCCGAAGGCCGCCGCCGCGAGGTGGTGGAGCAGGTCCTGCAGGTCATCGCCGCGGTGCGCGGGGTCATCCTCCTCGATCACGAGATGGACCCCGACCACAACCGCTCGGTGCTGACCTTCGCCGGGGAGCCCGAGCCGGTCATGGAGGCGGCCTTCCGCGTGGTTGAGAAGGCGCGCGAGCTGATCGACCTCAATCACCACTCCGGCCAGCACCCGCGCATGGGGGCCACCGACGTGGTGCCGTTCGTGCCGGTCGAGGGCATGACGCTCGACGACTGCGCCGAGCTCGCGCGGCGGGTCGGCCGCCGCATCGGCGAGGAGCTCGAGATTCCGGTCTTCCTCTACGAGGCCGCCGCCTCGCGGCCCGATCGCGTGAGCCTCGCCGACGTGCGGCGCGGCGAGTTCGAGGGGCTGCGCGAGCGCATCGGCAGCGACCCGGCGCGCGCGCCCGACTTCGGGCCGGCGCGCATCCATCCGACGGCCGGCGCCACCGCCGTTGGGGCAAGACGTTTCCTCGTGGCCTTCAACGCCAACCTGAACACCGGGGACGTGCGCGTCGCGAGGGCGGTGGCGGCGGCGGTGCGCGAGCAGAGCGGCGGGCTCAAGAACGTCCGCGCGCTCGGCTTCTCGATCGAGGGCGGGCGCCGGGCGCAGGTCTCGATGAACCTCGTCAACACCGAGGCCACGCCCATCCACCGCGTGCTGGCGCTGGTGCGCGACACCGCCGCGCGCCACGGGGCGGCGATCTCGGGCTGCGAGGTGGTCGGCCTCATTCCTGAAGCCGCCCTGCTCGACGCCGCCGAGCACGCGCTCCAGCTCGAAGGCTTCCGCCGCGACCAGGTGCTCGAGCTGCGCCTGCGGCAGCCGCCGCTCACCGAAGCGGTGACGCTCGGGCAGTTCCACGACGCGGTCGCGGCGCCGACGCCGACCCCCGGGGGCGGCACGGTGGCGGCCATGGTGGGGGCGCTGGCCGCGTGCCTCGCCACGATGGTCGCCAACCTGACGATCGGAAAGAAGAAGTACGCGGCGGCCGAGGGGGCGATGACCGACCTCAAACGCGAGGCCGCCCGCCTGCGTCTCGTGCTGCTCGAGCTGGCGCGCCGCGACAGCGAGGCCTTCGACGCGGTGCTGCGCGCCCGGCGGCTGCCGCAGGCCACGCCCGCCGAGCAGGAGGAGCGCGCCCGCGCGGTGGCTGCGGCGGAGCTGGCGGCGTCCCGGGTCCCGCTCGAGACGGCTGAAGCCTGCCTCGCCGTGCTGCGGCTCGCCGGCACGGCGGCGGCGCGCGGCAACGTCAACGCCGTGAGCGACGCGGGGGTGGCCGGGCTGCTCGCGCGGGCGGCGGCCGAAGGGGCCCTGCTCAATGTTCAAATCAACCTGAAGTCGCTGGCCCCCTCCGCCGATAAGGAGGCCGTGGAGATGGGACTGCGCCGCATCCAGGAGGCGCTCGAGCCTGCGGCCCGGGCGTGCCTTGATGCGGTCCAGTCGGCCTTGATCGCGTGACCGGACGTGCGCGCCAGACGGGTGCCCAGGACGCGCCCGCCGCGGAGACAGCCAACTTGGATAAGGCGATCGAGATCAAGCGACGGGCCCAGCGCTGCGTCCAGAACGGCGATCTGGACGGCGCCCTCGCCGAGTACGAGAAGCTCGTCGCGGCCGAGGACTCCGACCCGTACAACTACGTGCTGCTGGCCGATCTGCTCTACAAGAAGGGCGACCAGGCGGCGGCCTCGAGCCGCTACCTGGCCGCCGCCGAGGCCTACGAGCGCGCCGGCCTGTACAAGAACGGCATCGCCGTCTGCAAGAAGATGATGCGGCTCTCGCTGTCGCAGAGCCCGGTACTGCAGCGCCTCGCGGTCCTTCACGAGCTCGACGGCATCGCCACCGAAGCGAGCCTGTACTACGCGCAGTTCGCCGAGGCGCTGGTGCGCGAGGATCGCCTCGAGGACGCGGTGGTCCACTTCCGCAAGGCGTTTGAGGTGTGCCCGGAGTCGGTGAAGCCGATCGAGCGCCTCGCCGAGGTCCACGCCCTGCGCGGCGACCGCGCCGCGGCCGCCGCCGCGCTGCGCGAGGCCGCCGGCTTCTACCAGCGCGCCGGTCAGCTGCAGGACGCCGACCGCTGCCGCACGCGCGCCGCGCAGGTGGACCCGGCGGGCGGGGGGAGCGCCGACGCGCCGAGCGCGCCGTCGGCGGCCCCGGCGTCCGCCCCGCTGGCGCTCGAGACGCCGCGCGGCTTCGAGGACCTCGCTCCGGTCGCCGGCTCCGCCGAGACGCTCGCTCTCGACGCGCCCGACGCGGCGGCGGTGCCGGGGACGCTCCCGGAGGACGCCGCAGCAGCGCCGGCGCCGCCGCGCCTCGACGTGGACGCCCACCGCGCCGCGGCGGTGACGGCCGCGGACGACGCGCCGCGCAGCGTGGGCCCGCCGCGCCTCGACGCGCCGCGCCTCGCGCCCGGAGCATCCGGGGCCGGGACCGGGACGGACGACACCGAGGCGGCGGAGGCCGCGCCCTCCGAGAACGGTGCCGCGCACGACGGCCCGCCGCGGCTCGACGCGCGCGCGACGGTCCGCGCCGCGGGTGCGGCGGACGCGCCGGCGGGGCCGTTCGCCGCGAACGAGGCGCCCGCCGCCGACGACGCGCCCGGGCTCGCCTTCGGCGCGCCGGCGGCGGCCGGCGACGCGCCGCCCCCCGAGGCCGCGACCGCGGATGAACGCGCCGCCGACGGCGCCGACGACGACGAGGCGCCGGGCGCGGACCTCGGCCGCGTGGAACAGTGGCTGGCGAGGGCGCAGGAGCACTTCCGCTCGGGCGACCGCGACGCCGCCGGGGCGGCGCTGGCGGAAGCGGCGCGCGAGTACGACGCGCTCGGCCAGCACGACAGCGCGGCGACGATCTACCGCAGCCTCGGCAAGAGCGCCCACGCCACCCGCGAGGTGCTCGAAGCGTGGCTCGCCAACTGCGAGCGGCGCGCGGACGGGGTCGAGGCGGCCCAGGTGGCGTGCGATCTCGGCGATCGCGCGCTCAACGACGGCGACACCGGCGCGGCGCGCGGCTGGTTCGAACGCGCCCTCGCGCTCGACCCGGGCAACGCGCTCGCGCCGCGCCGGCTGCAGCGCCTCGCGCCGGCGCCGGCCGGCGCGCCGGTGGCCGCTCCCGCCGCCGCGGCGCCGGCGCCCGGGCTGCCCGAGCCGGGACGCGTCGAGGTGGCGGTGGGGCGCGGCGAGGCCGTGACGTTCGACCTCGGCTCGCTCGTCGCGGAGTTCCAGCGCGGCGTCGAGATGCAGATTTCGGGCGACCCGCAGGGGCACTACGACCTTGCCATGGCCTACCGCGAGATGGGGCTCCTCGAGCAGGCGCTCGAGGGTTTCCGGCTGGCGGCGGGCGACCCGGCCTTCGCGCACCGCTGCGCCGAGATGGCGGGCCGCTGCCTGCTCGACCAGGGGCGCTTCGACGAGGCGGTCGAGGAGTTCCGCAACGCCATCGCGATGCCCGGCGCGCGCCCGGAGCAGATCGTGGACCTGCGCTTCCAGCTGGGACTCGCCTACGAGGCGGCGGGTCAGGTGGCCGAGGCGTTGCGCGAGTTCGAGCAGGTGTACGCCGCGCAGTCGAACTACCCGGACGTCGCGCTCAAGATCCGCGTCCTGCGCAAGAGCCTCGACAGTCGCGCGGGATGAAGCCCGCGCGCGGCGCCCGCGGCGTGCGCCGGGTCGATCTCCACACCCACACCACGTTCAGCGACGGGGCGCTGGACCCCGAGGCGCTCGTCGCACTCGCGGTCGAGCGCGGACTGGCGGCCCTCGCCGTCACCGACCACGACTCGGTCGAGGCGCTGCCGCGCGCGCGCGCCGCGGCGCCGTCCACGCTCGAGATCGTGCCGGGCATCGAGGTCTCGACCACGGCCGCGGGGCTCGACCTCCACGTGCTCGGCTATTACGTGGATCCCGAGCACGCCGGATTGCGCGCGCGTCTCGAACGCTTTCGCGGCGAGCGCGTGGCGCGCGCCGAGGCGATCCTGGCGCGGCTCGCGGACCTCGGGCACGCGGTGGCGCGCGACGAGGTGCTGGCGCTCGCGGGGCACGGCGTGGTCGGGCGCCCGCACGTGGCGCAGGCCCTGGTGCGCGCCGGGCATGTCGCGACCGTGGACGAGGCGTTTCGTCGCTTTCTCGCGCCGCACGGCGCGGCGTACGTCCCGCGCCCCGCGTTCCGGCCCGAAGAGGCCATCGCCCTGATCCACGGCGCGGGCGGCGTGAGCGTGCTCGCGCACCCGGGCGCGGCGCTCGGCGACACGCTCGCCGAACGACTCGTCGCGGCCGGGCTGCGCGGGGTCGAGGTGTGGCACCCGCAGCACGCGGCGCCCGCCATGCGGCGCTGGCGCGCGTTCGCCGCACGCTTCGGTCTGATCGCGACCGGCGGATCCGACTTCCACGGCCCAGGGCGCGGCGCGGCGCTCGGCGACCTGCCCGTGCCGTGGACGGCGCTCGCCGGACTCAAGCGCGCGGCGGGCGTGGCCGGCTGAAACGCGGTGCGCGGCCGCGGCCGCCGCCCGGCCGGGGCGTTGACGCTCGCGCGCGGGCGCGGCTACCCTCGCGCGGCCCGCGCCCCGCCGACCCACGCCCCGCAGGGAGCTCGTCCCATCGCACCGCGTTCCTCGTCGCGCCGTCTCTCGTACGCCGCCCTCATGGTCGCGGCGGGGCTCACCGGCGTCTACGCCGAGACCATTCCGAACTTCGAGGTCCTCACGCTCGTCGTCTTCGGCTCGGGGGTGCTGCTCGGCGCCCGCGACGGCGCCCTCGTCGGGGCCGTGACCATGCTGGTGTTCTCGATGCTCAACCCCTACGGCGCCGTGCACCCGCTGGTGACGGCGGCGCAGGTGGCGGGCATGGTCCCGGCCGGCCTCGCGGGCGCGGCGCTCGGCGCCACCGGCCTGCCGTCGGCCGGCGTGCCGCTGCGCGCCGCGGTGCTGGGTGCGACCGGCACCGCGCTCACCGTGCTGTTCGACCTGCTCACGAACCTCGCCACCGGCCTGTTGTTCGGGCAGGTCCGCGTCACGTTGCTCGGAGGCATCCCATTCGCGCTGTGGCACGCCGGCACCAACGCCGCGCTGTTCGCGACCGCGGGCGTTCCGCTCGTCTCGGTCTTCGCGCACTACCGCTCGCGGCTCTCCTGATCGCGGCCGGCGGCGCGCCCGCGCGCGCGCAGGGCGTCGCCGCGCCCGCCGCCTCGTGGGCCGAAGCCGACCCCGACCTCGCCGCGTGGTGGGGCGCGCCGGGGCGTCCGGGATCGAGCCCCGACGCCGCGCTCGGGACGGGCTTCCCGCGCGCGCTGGCCGGGCTCGCGATCGGCGGCTGGCGAGCGCCGGGCGCGTTTCCGTGGCCGGGGCCGCAGGGTGCGGAGCGGCCGCTCGTGTTCGCCGACTCGCTGGCGGCGGCGGCCGCGGCCGCGCCGCCCGGAGGCGGCTGGGGCGTCGCGCTGGCGACCGGTGACGCCGCGACCTCCTTCGCTCCGGCCGGCGCGCGCACGCGCAGCGTGTTCGTGGCGCGCAGCGGCGACCCGCAGATTGACGAGACCGCGCTCGCGGTGGAGCGGCGCGGCGCGCGCGGCGGGGCCCGCATCGAGCTCCTGAGCGGGACGCGCGCCGGGGCCGGGGCATTCGGCCGCGCCGGGCGCCATCGCTGGGGGCTCGACGCGTGGGGGCGCCGCGGCGCTCACCGCCTCGAGACGGGCTTCGTGCAGGCCGGCGCGGCGACGTCGCTGGCGAGCGGCGAGGGGCAGGACGCCTCGGCCGGCGCCGGCTTCGCCCGCTGGCGCTGGAGCGACCGCAGCGCGTGGGCCGCGGCCGGGATCGAGCGCGCGTACTCGGCCCACGAGAGCTTCGCGGCGTTCTTTGCCGCGTCGCGGCGCGACGCGGAGGACGAGCGGGCGTGGGCGGCCGGCGGGCGCGGTCTCGGCGGCGGGTCGGTCGCCGCGCGCCTCGAGGTGTCGCGCGCGCGCGTGCGCCGCGACGCGGACCCCGCCTTCGACAGGACCGCCCGCGGCGTGTGGGGCGGCGTGCGCGTGGCGCGCACGGTCGGAGACGGCACGCTCGAGCTGGACGCGGGCGGCGGGCGACACGGGCGCCTCGGCGGCGCGTTCGCGCCCGCGCTGCGCTACCGGGTGGCGCACGGCGCGGTCGCGGCGTGCGCCGCGGTCGAGCGCCTGGTGTCGCCGGTGTGGAGCGACCTCGCGCCCGGGACCGTGCCGTTCCTGCAGGACACGTGGGCGCTGCGCATGGAGTCGGCGTGGTCGCGCCCGGGGGCGCATGCGGCGCTCGGGGGGCTCGTCGGCCGCACCGCGGACCGCGCGCTCGTCGCGCGCCTGCCGATCGAGGACCTGTGGCTGCGCCTTGGCGCGGCGCGCGACGCGGGGCGCTGGGACTTCGCGCTGCTCTCGGGGAGCGCGTCGTGGAGCGGCCGCGCGCTCGGCGCGGGCGCCGAGGGCTTCGCTCTGGCGCGCGACCGGCGCGCGGCGCAGGCGCGCGTGGACCCGGCGGCGGGCCTGCGCGCGTGGGGCGAGTGGCGCGGAACGTTCTTCGCGGGCGACCTCGGCGTGCGGCTGCGCCTCGAGGGCGCCGGCGTGGGGGAGCGCGAGAGCGAGGCCGCCGCGCCGCGCCGCCTCGCGCCGTACCTGACGTGGGGCGCGACGCTCGCGCTCACGCTCGCCGACGCCACGGTCTTCGTGCGCGCGCGCAACCTCGAGGACCGCATTCGCGAGCAGGCGTGGGTGGACCTCGCCACCGGCCGCGAGGCGCTCGGCGCCGGCCGCACCGTCGAGACGGTCCTGGTGTGGAGGCTGTTTGACTGACGCGCGGCGCCGGGCGCGCCGTGCGGCGCGGACGGCGCGGCCCGCCCCCGTGTTCCGTCCCCCGGTTCCCGCCCCCGCGGAGGCGCCGTGCTCAACCCGAGCGAGCGGCGCGGGGCGCTCGTCGTCGCCGCGCTGTTCCTGATCGGCGCGGCGTGGGACGTGTGGCGCGCCGCCCGGCCCGCGCCGCCCGCCGCGCCCCCCGGTGCGGGCGCGCCCGCGCCGACGGCGGACCCCGCGTCCGAGCGCGCGCCGGAGTCGGGTGCCCGGCCCGCACGCGGCGGCGGGGGCCCCGCGGCGGAGGCGCCGGACGCCGCTCCGGCTCTCGACCTCAACCGCGCGAGCGTCTCGGAGCTCGACGCGCTGCCCGGCATCGGCCCGGTGCTGGCCCGTCGCATCGTGGAACACCGCGCCCGCCACGGTCCGTTCCGGCGCGTCGAGGAGCTGCGCGCGGTGCGCGGGGTGGGGCCGCGGCTGCTCGAGCGGCTGCGTCCGCGGGTGCGCTGCGGGAGGTGACGCGGGCGGCCGGAGCCGTCCGGCACCGTGCAAGGCGCACGACCGCGGCCCCGCCGCCGTGCGGATTCTCCTTCAGTCGCGGCCCGCCGCCTCCGATACCACCGCCGAGGCAGTCCGTTGCGGCGACGCGCGGCGGGCGCCGTGGCGCGCGCCGCACGCGGCGCGCCGTGCGCCCCCGGCCCCGCGCGGGCGCGCAGCGCGCACCCGCGCATCACCGGCTTCCAGAACGGGACAACACGTGCAGGACGACATCGGACAGAAGCTGCTCGAAGCGCGGCTCGTGGACGAGTCCGCGATCGCGAAGGCCCAGCAGCAGCAGAAGAACGTGGGCGGCTCGATCACGTCCAACCTCGTCAAGATCGGCGCGATCACCGAGGAGGGGCTGCTCGAGTTCCTTTCGCGTCTGTACGGCACACCCTCCATCGACCTCAAGGGCTGGGAGCCCGATCCGGCCCTCATCAAGCTGCTGCCGGGCGACGTCGCGACCAAGTTCATGGCGCTTCCCGTGCAGCGCTCCGGCCGCCGTCTGGTGGTGGCGATGGCGAACCCGACCAACATCTTCGCCATCGACGACATCAAGTTCATCACCGGCTACGAGGTCGAGCCGCGCGTCACGACCGACGGCGCGCTCAAGAAGGCCCTCGACCGCGCCTACGACTCCGCGGGGACGATGGCCGACGTGATGAAGAACATGGAGGACGACCTCGCGGTCGTCGAGGAGGAGGAGCCGGACGCGGACGCCGGACTGTCCGGCGCCGACGAGGCCCCCATCGTCAAGCTCGTGAACTCGCTCATCGCCGACGCGGTGCGCAAGGGCGCGAGCGACATCCACATCGAACCCTACGAGAAGACGATGCGGGTGCGGTTCCGCATTGACGGCGTCATGCAGGAGATGATGGCGCCGCCCTTCAAGTTCAAGCAGGCGATCATCTCGCGCCTCAAGATCATGGCCGAGCTCGACATCGCCGAACGGCGCGTGCCGCAGGACGGGCGCATCAAGATCAAGGTCATGAACCGCACGATCGACCTGCGCGTCTCGTCGCTGCCCACGATCTTCGGCGAGAAGATCGTGATGCGCATCCTCGACAAGGGCAACCTCAACATTGATCTCGAGAAGCTCGGGTTCGAGCCGAACGCGATGAAGGAGTTCGTGTCCGCGATCGCCAATCCCTACGGGATGGTGCTCGTCACCGGCCCGACCGGCTCGGGCAAGACGACCACGCTGTACTCGGCGCTGTCGCGCGTGAACACGCCCGAGGTCAACGTCATGACCGCCGAGGACCCGGTCGAGTACAACCTCGACGGCATCAACCAGGTGCTCGTCAACGAGGACGTCGGCCTGAGCTTCGCCGCGGCGCTCAAGGCGTTTCTGCGCCAGGACCCAAACATCATCATGGTGGGCGAGATCCGCGACATCGACACCGCTTCGATCGCGGTCAAGGCGGCGCTCACCGGCCACCTCGTGCTTTCGACCCTGCACACGAACGACGCGCCGAGCGCCATCGGCCGCCTGGTGGACATGGGCATCGAGCCGTTCCTGGTCGCCTCTTCGGTCAACCTCGTGCTCGCGCAGCGCCTCGTGCGCCGCGCGTGCGCCGCGTGCAAGAAGCCCATCACGCTGTCCGACGAGGTGCTGCGCGAGCTGCAGCTGTCGCCCGAGGAGGCGCGCGGCGCCACGTTCATGCAGGGCGAGGGGTGCGTGGACTGCAACGGCACCGGCTACCGCGGCCGGCAGGGCGTCTACGAGGTCATGCCGATGTCGCCCCGGCTGCGCGATCTGGTGCTCGAACGCTCGTCGGCGGCGGAAATCAAGAGGGTCGCGATCTCGGAGGGGATGCTCACGCTGCGACGCGACGCCCTCGAGAAGCTCAAGCGCGGCCTCACGACCGTGGAGGAAGTGCTCAAGGAGACGGCGGCCGACAAGCTGTAGGCCGGCGCGCGCACGTGCGCGAGAAAGGAAGGATTCCGTGGTCACCCTGAGGCAGCTGCTCGAAGACATGGTCCACCGCAAGGCGTCCGATCTCCACCTCACGGCGGGGGTGCCGCCCGAGTTTCGCGTGGACGGCGCCATCACCCCGAGCGAGTACGAGGTCCTGACGCCCGAGGCGTGCGCCTCGCTGGCGTACAGCGTCATGTCCGACGAGCAGCGCAAGCGCTTCGAGACGACCAAGGAGCTGGACTTCTCGTTCGGCGTCAAGGGCCTGTCGCGCTACCGCGCGAACGTCTACCTGCAGCGCGGGGTGACCTCGATGGCGATCCGCCAGATCCCGTACGAGATCATGGCCCTCGAGAAGCTCGGCCTGCCGCCGGTGGTGCGCGAGTTCACCAACCGTCAGAAGGGCCTCGTGCTGCTCACCGGCCCGACGGGGTCGGGCAAGTCGACGACGCTCGCCGCGATGCTCGACAAGATCAACGCCACGCGTCAGTCGCACATCATGACGATCGAGGACCCGATCGAGTACATCCACCACCACAAGAAGTGCATCGTCAACCAGCGCGAGGTCGGCGCCGACACCGCGTCGTTCCCGACCGCGCTCAAGTACGTGCTGCGCCAGGATCCCGACATCATCCTCATCGGCGAGATGCGCGACCTCGAGACCATCGAGTCGGCGCTGACGATCGCCGAGACCGGCCACCTGGTGTTCGCCACGCTCCACACCAACTCCACCTACGAGGCGGTCAACCGCATCGTGGACGTGTTCCCGGCCGACCAGCAGCGCCAGATCCTCACGCAGCTGTCGTTCGTGCTCGAGGGCGTTGTCACGCAGCAGCTCATTCCGCGCAGCCGCGGCGCCGGCCGCGTCATGTGCGCCGAGGTGCTCGTGTGCACGCCGGCCATCAAGGCGGTCATCCGCGAGGGCAAGACCCACCAGATCTACAGCCTCATGCAGGCGGGCCAGAAGTTCGGCATGCAGACCATGAACCAGGCGCTCCTCCAGGCGGTGCTCGACAAGGCGCTGACCCCGGAGGACGCCCTCGAGCGCTCGACGGACCGGCTGGAGCTGGAGGCCATGCTCCAGAAGGTCCTGCGGGCCGCGGCGTAGGAGGAGGCCATGGCGGTTTACGTCTGGAAGGGGCGCACGCTCGCGGGCGAGCCCCAGTCGGGGGAGATCGAGGTCGCGCGCCAGGACGAGGCGCTGGAGATTCTCCGCAAGAAGAAGATCCTGGTCACGTCCATGAAGCCCAAGGGGGGCGGCTTCACCATGCCGCGCCTCGGCGGCGGATCGCCGGCGACCACCAAGGACCTGGCGATCTTCACGCGGCAGTTCGCGACGATGATCTCCGCCGGTCTCCCGCTCGTGCAGTGCCTCGACATCCTCGCCAAGCAGTCGAGCAAGCCGGCCTTCGGGCGCATCATCGCCGAGGTCACGCGCGAGGTCGAGTCGGGCTCCACGCTGGCCGACGCGCTCGGCAAGCACAAGGTCGTGTTCGACGACCTGTTCCGCAACATGGTCGCGGCCGGCGAGGCGGGCGGCGTGCTCGACGAGATTCTCATGCGCCTCGCGACGTACATCGAGAAGGCGGACGCCCTCAAGCGCAAGGTGCAGAGCGCGATGGTCTACCCGGCCGTCGTGCTCACCGTGGCGCTCGGCGCGACCGCGTTCATGCTCATCTTCATCATCCCGACGTTCGCCAAGATGTTCACGGACTTCGGCGGCGAGCTGCCGCTGCCGACCAAGATCGTGCTCGGCCTGTCGGGGTTCCTGACGTCGTTCTGGTGGGCGCTGCTGCTCGGCATCGTCGCCGCGGTGATGACGTTCCAGCGCTACTACGCGACCGAGGCCGGCCGCCGCAACGTGGACGCGATGATGCTCAAGTTCCCGGTGCTCGGCGACGTGCTCCTCAAGGGCGCCGTGGCGCGCTTCACGCGCACCCTCGGCACGCTCATCGCGTCGGGCGTCCCGATCCTGTCGGGTCTCGAGATCACGGCGCGCACCGCCGGCAACAAGATCATCTCGGAGGCGATCATGACGGCGCGCGCCTCGATCCGCGAGGGCGAGACGGTGTCGGCGCCGCTCAAGACGTCCGGCATCTTCCCGCCGATGGTCGTGCAGATGATCTCGGTGGGCGAGCAGACCGGCGCCCTCGACGAGATGCTCACCAAGATCGCGGTGTTCTACGAGGCCGAGGTGGACACCGCGGTGGACACCATGACCTCGATCATCGAGCCGATCATGATCGTCGTCATGGGCGGCATCGTCGGCGGCATGGTGGTCGCGATGTACCTGCCGATGTTCAAGCTCATCAGCGTCGTGGCGGGCGGCCACTGATGCGCCCTGCGGCCACGGCCGAAGTCCACGAGGCCGGGCGCGCCGACGGCGCGCCCGGCGGCGCCGGCCGCTGGGAGGCGCTGCGGACGCTGGTCCGGGCGCGCCTGGTGGTGGCGTCCCTCGCGCTGCCCGTCGGGGTGCTGCTGCGTCCCGGCGTCGGCGAGGCGGCGTGGCCGCTGCTGCTTGTCGCGCTCGCCGCGGTCGCCGCGCTGTCGGCGCTGTTCTGGTGGGCGGCGGGCGTGCGCCGCTGGCCGCGCGTGCAGACCTACGGGCAGATCGCGGCGGATCTCGCGCTGGTGGGCGGCGTGTCGGCCTTCACCGGCGGCCGCGAGAGCCAGTTCGTGCTGTTCTTCGCGCTCGTCGTCATCACCGGCGGCGTGCTCGCCCGGCTGCCGGGCGGGCTGTTCGCCGCCGGGGGCGCGTGCGTGGCGTTCGTCGCGCTGCCGTGGCTCGCGGCCGCGGTCGGGCGGCCCTCGGAGCCGGGCGTCGCCGCCGCGCTGCCGCGGCCGGAGCTGTTCGTCGCGTTCCTCGCGGTCGTCGGCGTGCTCGCCGGCATCCTCGGCGAGCGGGCGGGGCGCACGCGCGAGGACCTCGAGCGCACCGCGCGCGAGCTGGACCGCGTGCGGGTGGACAACGACGTCATCCTGCGGCACCTGACGTCCGGGGTGCTCACCGTGAACGGCGCGGGGCGCGTCGCGTACCTCAACCCGGCGGGTGAGGCCATGCTCGGCCTGCGCGGCCTCGAGGTGCGCGGCCGCATGCTCGGCGAGGCGCTGCCGGAGCGGCTGCGGCCGCTGCGCGACGTGCTCGCCGACGCGCTGTCGCATGGCCTGCCGCGGGCGCGCGTCGAGGTGGCGCTGCGCACGCCGGACGGCCGCACGCTGCCCGCCGGCCTGTCCACCAACCCGCTCGTCCACGACGGCGCGGTCGAGGGCGTGGTCGCGGTGTTCACCGACCTCACCGAGGTGCGCGAGATGGAGCGGCGCGCGCGGCGCAACGAGACGCTCGCGGAGCTGGGCGCGCTGGCGGCCGGCATCGCGCACGAGCTGCGCAACGGCCTCAACCCGATCAGCGGATCCGCGGAGTGCCTGCAGCGCGAGCTCAGGCTCGAGGGTGAGAACGCGGTGCTCATGGAGCTCATCGTGAAGGAGTGCGCGCGCCTCAATCGCTTCGTGACGGACCTGCTTGCCTACTCGCGCGAGCGGGACCTGGCGCCGGCCGCCTACGACCTCGACGCGCAGCTCGGCGAGCTGCGCGAGGTGTTCGCGCGCGATCCGCGCGCCGGCGCGGGCACGGTCGTGGCGTTCGAGCCCGGGCCGGATTGCGGCCGCGTGCACGCGGACCAGGAGATGCTTCGCCAGGTGTGGCTCAACCTGGCGGCCAACGCCCTCGAGGCGATGCCCGCGGGGGGACGGCTCGTCGTGCGGCGGCGCGCGGAGGGCCGGGATCGGCAGGTGGTGGAGTTCGTGGACACCGGCACCGGCATCGCGGCGGAGGACCTGCCGCGCGTCGGCCAGCCGTTCTTCACGACCAAGCGCGGTGGAACGGGGCTGGGACTGGCGATCGCCCAGCGCATCGTGGAGCGCCACGGCGGCGCGCTCTCGCTCGAGAGCACGCCCGGCCGGGGGACGATCGCACGGGTCATCCTGCCCGCGGCGGCCGACGAACGGGCGCTGGCGGCCTGACGCACGACGACGCACGTGAACGAGGTGAATCCTATGGCGGCGGAGAAGATCCTCGTCGTTGACGACGAACAGAGCATGACCCAGTTCCTGGGGATCGTGCTCCGCAAGGAAGGCTTCCAGGTGACGACCACGAACAACGGCCGGGACGCGCTCGAGCGCGTCCGGAGCGAGGCGTTCGATGTCGTCATCACCGACATCAAGATGCCGGGCATGGACGGCATCCAGCTCCTGCAGGGCATCAAGAAGCACGATCCGACGCTGCCGGTGGTCATCATGACCGCCTACGCGTCGCAGCAGTCGGCGATCGACGCCGTCAATCTCGGCGCCTTCCAGTACATGATCAAGAACGCCAAGAACGACGAGATCAAGCTCGTGGTCCGCAACGCGATCGAGATGCGCCGCGTGCGGATGGAGAACCAGTACCTCAAACGCGAGCTCAAGAAGGGCCACGACGAGAAGGTGCTCATCGGCTCGTCGGAAGAGATGGAGCGCGTGTTCCGCATGGTCGAGAAGGTCGCCGACAGCGAAGCGACCATCATGATCCAGGGCGAGAGCGGCACCGGGAAGGAGCTCATCGCGCGCGAGATCCACTACCGCAGTCGCCGCGCGCAGGGCCCGTTCGTGAGCATCAACTGCGGCGCGATCCCGCGCGACCTGCTCGAGAGCAACCTGTTCGGGCACGTCAAGGGGTCGTTCACCGGCGCCGTGCGCGACGCGCAGGGGCTGTTCCAGGTCGCCGAAGGCGGCACCTTCTTCCTCGACGAGGTGGGCGAGATGCCGCTCGCGACGCAGGTCAAGCTGCTGCGCGCGCTGCAGGAGCGCGAGATCATCCCGGTCGGCGGCACGCAGCCGATCAAGATCGACTGCCGGCTCGTGGCCGCGACCAACGCCGATCTCGAGCGCGAGGTCGCCGAGGGCCGCTTCCGCGCCGACCTCTTCTACCGGCTCAACGTCATTCCCATCAAGCTTCCGCCCCTGCGCCTGCGTCGCGACGACATTCCGCTGCTCGTGGACCACTTCCTCAAGCGCTACGCGCAGAGCGGGCGCGCCAAGGTGGTGTCCAAGGAGGCCATGGAGCTGCTCATGAAGTACGACTGGCCGGGCAACGTGCGCGAGCTGGAGAACGTCATCGAGCGCGCCATGGTGCTCGACGAGAGCGGCACCGTCGGTCCGGACGACCTGCCCGACAAGATCCGCCTCGGTTCGAGCCACCGCGGGAGCCTCATCATCGATTCGCCCACGCTGACCCTCGAGGAGCTCGAAAAGGAGTACATCCTCAAGGTGCTGCACTCGACGCGCTGGCAGAAGAAGCGCGCGAGCGACATCCTCGGCATCAACGCCTCGACGCTCTACCGCAAGCTCATCGCGTACGGCGTCGAGAAGCCCGGCACGCGCCGCGAGGAAGAGGAGGGCGCCGGGGGCGGGGCGGAGGAGCACGCCGCCTGAGGCGCGCCGCGCGGGAGGCGCGCGCGAGGGGAGGGCCGGGGCCCGGGCGGGCGCCGGCCCTCCGGCGTTTGCGGAACGCGTGCGCCTTGCACGGGCCGTGCGAATCGCACGCGGATTGCACGGTCGCGCCTTCCGAAGGATGGAAATTGCCCGCCCGGCGGGACCGGCGCAGTCGGCGCCGGGGTCCGGACGGGTCCGGCAAACCGTTGCTCGTCAAAGACATGGCGGCGCCGGCGGCGATGGCCCGCGCGGTGGCACATGGCCTGCTCTGTCGCACCGGCGTGGGGTGAACAACGAGAGAGAGCCCCGGTCAACCGCAAGAGGAGGATCCCCGGACATGATTCGCACGCAGAAGGGCTTCACCCTGATCGAGCTGATGATCGTGGTCGTGATCATCGGCATCCTCGCCGCCATCGCGATCCCGAACTTCATCGCCATGCAGGATCGCGCCAAGGAGGGCAGCACCAAGTCGAACATGCACACGTTCCAGCTGTCGGCCGAGGACTACGGCGTGCAGTACGACGGCACCTACGCGGCGACGGCGACCCTCGTGGCCCCGCTGCTCCCGGGCGGTGGCGCCAACTTCAAGAACCCGTTCAACCAGGCGGCGGCCGCGTACGTGGACCAGGCGACCTGGGCGCGTCCGATGGCGACCGGTTCGACCGTGGCGGGCATCACGGCGTACGGCGACTCCTCGTCCCTGACCTACCAGGTCGCGGGCCGTGGCAAGACCGCCGATCTGACGCTGGTGCTCACGAGCGGCCAGTAATCCGTCCAGCGGCAGCGCGAGGGCGGGAGGCGACTCCCGCCCTCGGCGCGTTTGGCGCACCCGGCGCGCCGCCGGCGTACGATGCCGCCCGCGGGCCGCGAGGACGCGCGCGACGAGGACCGCGCGGTGCGGTGAGCGCGCCGGCATCCGCCGTGGCGATCCCACCCGCACGGCGGCCGCCGGCCGTGCGATTCGCACGGGCCGCCGCGCGGTCCGTGCAAAGCGGACCTCCTCGGGCGCGGCGCATGGCACGCTCCAACGCATGGGACGGCGGACAAGGATCTGCGGCGGAAGCGGTTGCATCGCGGCGCGCGAGGCGGGCGCGGAGGGGGGAGGGGTGGCACGAGGTCTGCTCCATCCAGGATGAAGGGGAGGGCGTCCGCCGCTCCCGCGGAGGTGACGATGCGCACGAGCCGGGGATTCACGCTGGTCGAGCTGATGATCGTGGTCGTGGTCATCGGTGTTCTTGCCGCCATCGCGATCCCCAACTTCATCTCGCTGCGCGGTCGCGCCAAGGAGGCGGGCGTGCGCAGCAACATGCACGTCGTCCAGATCTCCATGGAGGACTACTCGGTCCTCAACGACGCGACCTACCCGACGAGCCTTGCGGACGCCCTGCCCGACGGCCGCACCATCGTGGACGTGTGCCCGTGGGGCCGTTTCCCGGAGAACCCGTTCACGGGCACTCCCTCGGTGGTGCAGTTCAACGCCGAGCCGTCGAGCGGGGCCCCGGGCGAGCTGGGCGTGAACCCGGCGCAGCCCGACGGCTATCGCCTGAAGGGCAACGGCGCCCAGGGCGACACGCTCAAGCTCGTGCTCACGAACGGCCAGTAGGCCCGCGCGTCGCGCATCCCGGTCCCGGGCAAGCGCTCCCCGGGCCGTTTCCATTCGGCGCGGGGCGGCTGGCACCGGGGTTGCAGAACGCACGATCGAAGCGCCGCGCGAACCTTCGGCGCGCACGTGGAACCCGTTGGAGCGCCCAGCGATGACCGACAGGACGACGCCCATCACGCCCGCCGCCGAGCATTTCGCGGCGGCGAATTCGTGGCCGCAGGCCGGCTCGCGCATGACCGCCGCGCGCCCCGACCCGGGGCTCGCCATCCAGACCGCGGACCTCACCAAGCAGTATCGCAACCCCTGGACGCTCAAGGTCACGACCGGCGTCGAGGCTCTGAACCTCGGGGTCGCGCGCGGCGAGGTGGTCGGCTACCTGGGCCCCAACGGCGCCGGCAAGACGACCACGCTCAAGCTGCTGCTCGGGCTTCTCAAGCCGACGCGCGGGCGCGCGTGGCTGATGGGCGTGCCGATCGAAGACCGCGCGAGCCGCGCGCGCCTCGGTTTCCTGCCGGAGCAGCCGTACTTCTACGACTACCTGAACGGCCGCGAGTACCTCGAGCTGGCGGCGGGCCTGTCGGGGCTCAGCGGACGCGACGCGTCGCGCGCCGCGCTGTACTGGCTGGGACGCGTCGGCCTCGGCGAGCGGCCGCGGCTCCTGCTCCGCAAGTACTCGAAGGGCATGCTCCAGCGCCTCGGGCTGGCCGCGGCGCTGGTGCACGGGCCGGAGCTGCTCATCCTCGACGAGCCGATGAGCGGGCTCGATCCCTTCGGCCGCCGCGACGTGCGCGACCTCATCCTCGAGCAGCGCGAGCGCGGCACGACGGTGCTGTTCTCGTCGCACATTCTGCCGGACGTCGAGACGCTGTGCGACCGCGTGGCGATCGTCATGCGCGGACGCCTGGTGCGCGTCGCCACCGTCGGCGAGCTGGTGCGGGACGGCCGCTCGTCGGTCGAGATCCGTTGCACCGGGTCGCCGGTCCTCGAACTGCCGGCGGCGTGGCACGGCCGGCTCGAGCGCATCGAGCGGCCGCACGAGACGGTGTTCCAGCTCCACGACGAGGAGGCGCTGCAGGACGTGCTGGCGTTGCTCATGCGGGCCGGGGCGCGCGTGCGCGCGGTGACGCCGCAGCGCGGCTCGCTCGAGCAGCTCTTCATGGCGGCCGCCGGCGCCGCGCGCGCCGCCCTGGACGCGAGCCAGGCGCCCGACGCGCCTGCCGCGGCGGAGGTGCCGTCGTGAGCGCTCTGCTCGTCGCGCGCAACACCTACCGCGAGGCGATCCGCGACCGCATGCTGGCGGGCGTGGTGGGGGCCGGGCTGGTGCTGCTCGCGCTCACCCAGATCGCGAGCCCGCTCGCCCTCGGCGAGGGCACGCGCCTCACCGTGGACCTCGGGCTGTCCAGCCTCACCTGGCTCGGGCTGCTCGTGGTGCTGCTCGTCGGCGGCGGGCTGGTCGCCAAGGAGATCGACCGCCGCACGATCTACAACCTGCTGTCGCGGCCGCTGGCGCGCCGCACCTACCTGATCGGCAAGTGGGCCGGGCTGTCGGCGGCGCTGTGGGTGCTGTGCACGGGCCTCGGACTGGCGCTCGCGCTCGTGCTGTGGGCGCGCGGCGGCGCCGGGCTCGGGCCGGCGCTGGCGGCCGCGGTGATCCTCGCGGCGCTCGAGCTGACGGTCATCACCGCGGTGGCGGTGTTGTTCTCGGCGCTCTCGACGCCCGTGCTGTCGGCGCTCTACACGCTTGGCGTGTTCGTCGCCGGGCAGTGGAGCTACGACCTGCGGGCGTTCGCAGCGAAGTGCCCGCCGGCGCTCGGGGCGGTGCTCGAGGTCGCGGCCAACGTGGTCCCCAACCTGCCGCTGTTCAACGCCCGCACGCTGGCGGCCGAGGGCGGCGCGTTCCCCGCGCTCCAGCTCGCGCTGGCGACCGCGTACGCCGCGCTCTACACGGGCTGCATGCTGGCGCTGGCGGCGGCGGCCTTCGAATCGCGGGACTTCAAGTGAGCGCGCCGGCGGCGGGAGCGGCGGCGCGCCGCCGCGCGATGCTCGCGGCGTGGGGTGTGGCGCTCGCGCTCGGCGCCGCGGCGGCCGGCCTCGCCGACCGGGCGGCGCGCACGCTGCCGCCCCCGCGTCCGCTCGAGGAGCTGTCGTACTACCCCTCGGGCGTGTCGCTGAAGCCCGCCGCGCTCGGCCACGCCGAGAGCTTCGCCGATCTCGCCTGGCTGCGCGCCGTCCAGTACTACGGCGAGCACCGCACCACCGACCTGCGCTTCGACCGCATGGAGCACGTGTTCGACATCCTGACCACCCTCGCGCCGCGCTTCGAGCCGGCCTACGTGTTCGGGGCCTTCGCGCTCGCCCAGGAGGGGCGCAACTTCCCGGCCGGCGAGCGCCTCATGCAGAAGGGCCTGCGCGCCAATCCGCGCAGCGGCTGGCTCGCCTTCGAGGCCGGCTTCCTCTACTACGTGAAGCCGGGCGGGCGCGATCTGCTGCGCGCCGCACAGCACTTCGAGGACGCCGCGCGGCTGCCGGGCGGACCGCCGCAGGCGGCGCGCTTCGCCGCCTTCGCGCGCCAGCACGGCGGGGACCTCGCGGTGGCCTACGCCCTGTGGGCGGAGGTGCGCGACCACTCGCCCAACGCCTACCTGCGCGACATCGCGGAGCGCGAGATGGAGCGCATCCGCACGGCGCTCGAGGAGCGCCGCCACGAGCGGGCCATGCGCCGGCTGTCCACGCCCGCGGTGGTGCTGCGCGACGGCGACTAGCGCCCCGCGGGCGGCCCCGGCGCGGCCGCCCGCGGGGGGGCGCGGGCGGGGGCGGGCCGATTCCGGCTCCCACAATCGGGCTCAAGTCCCGGCCGCGCCCTTCCGATGATGTCCACAGCGCACCCGGCAGGGAGCGCCGAGACGGTTCGTCACGCCGCGAGCGATGTCCCAGACCCGCGGTCCGGCCAGGCGTGCAGGCTCAGAACCGCAGCCTTTCATGGAGTGAAGACATGCTCTTCGGAAAGAAGCAGTCCCTCGTGGGACTGGACATCGGGAGCCACACGATCAAAGCGGTCGAGCTGGAGGCCACGTCGAACCGCGGCTACCGGCTCAACCACTGGGGCGTGTCCGCTCCGCTCGCCGAGGCCATCGTGGACGGCGAGATCATGGACCGCCAGCTGGTCGTGGACGGCATCTCCAATCTGCTCGAGTCGCGCGGCATCAAGTCGCGCAACGTGGTGGCCGCGGTGAGCGGGCGCGCGGTGATCGTCAAGAAGATCACCATGAACAAGCTGTCGGCCGACGACGCGCAGCAGGCGGTGTACTGGGAGGCCGAGCAGCACGTTCCGTACGACATCAACGACGTGTCGCTCGACTTCGAGATCCTCGGCCCGGCCCCCAACGATCCGAAGCAGATGCAGGTGCTGCTCGTCGCGGCGAAGAAGGACATGGTGTCGTCCTTCAGCGACCTCATCCGCGAGGCCGGGCTCACGCCGCTCATCGTGGATGTCGACTCGTTCGCGGCCCAGAACGCGCTCGCGCTCAACTACGACTTCGGCCCCGACGAGGTCGTCGCGATCCTCAACGTCGGCGCCGAAATCACCAACATCAACATCACCCAGGGCGGCGTGCCGTACTTCACCAAGGACCTTCAGGTGGGCGGCAACTCGTTCATCGAGGCCTGCCAGCGCAAGTTCAACCTGAGCCAGGCCGAGGCCGCCGCCGCGGTGCGCGGCGAGAGCGCCGCCGGGCTCGAGGCCGCGCCGGTGATCGAGCAGGCGTGCGAGGGGCTGGCGACGGCGCTCGAGCGCGCGCAGGCGTACCTGCGCACGGCCGGCGAGGCCGGTCCGGTGAACCGCATCATGCTGTGCGGAGGCGCGGCCATGACGCCCGGCGTGCAGGAGTTCCTGCACCGCCGCTTCAGCGTCCCCACCGAGATCGCCAATCCGCTGTCTCGCATCCAGTACGACCCGGCCCTGTTCGCCGGGCAGGACGTCATGAAGGTGGCGCCGCTTCTGACGGTCGGCATCGGGCTCGCGCTGCGCCGCCTGGGAGACAAGAAATGATCCGCATCAACCTGCTTCCGCGCGAGGAAAAGGCCCAGCGCCAGACGCCGGTGCAGTTCAAGGCGGGCGACCTGGTCGTGCCCGGGGCGATGCTGCTGGCCGCGGGCCTCGTGATCGCCGGCACGGTCGTGTCGCAGCACTCGCGCGCCGCCCGGCTGCAGAAGGACATCGCGGAGGTCGAGGCCCAGTCGCGCGCGCTGCAGCCGCAGATCGAGCGCGTCAACCGGCTCGCGCAGGAGCGCGCCGAGCTCGACCTGCGCCTCGGCATCATCGCCAAACTGGAAAAGGGACGCACCCAGAGCGTGCGGCTCATGGACGAGCTCGCGAAGTGCGTGCCCGACCACCTCTGGCTGACGGGCTCGACGCAGGATGCGGCGACGTCCCTCGCGCTGGAGGGGGTCACCTTCTCGAACCTGGTGGTCTCCGACTTCATGTCCCGGCTCGAGCGCTCGCCGATGTTCGCGAACGTCGAGCTGGAGGTGGCGGAGCGCGGCGTCCTGCAGGATCGCGACGTCGTCAAGTTCCGCATCACCTGCACGGTGACGCCGGACGAGCCCGCGAACTAGGAGGACGCCATGGTCAACGTCGATCTCAAGAATCCCGCGGTGCAGAAGATCCTCCTCGCGTCGCTCGTCGTGGCGAGCCTGCTCGGGGTGTTCTTCTTCACGCACTTCCTGCCGTTCGGCTACCCGGCGCAGCGCGACCGGATCGTGGCGCTCAAGGCCGACTACGAGAAGAAGTCCACGGACCTCGCGCGCGCGCGCGCCACGGTCGCCGACCTGCCGCGCTTCGAAGCCGAGTACGAGCAGCTTCACCAGCGCTGGGAGCTCGCCGCCGAGCTGCTGCCGGCGGACCGCCAGTCGGCGGCCCTGCTGCGCAAGATCACGCTCGCGGCGCAGCAGACCGGCGTGCAGTTCGTGAGCTTCCGTCCGGCCGCGCCGAAGGGCGAGCAGTACTACACCGAGCTCCCGCTGCAGATCTCGGTGAACGGCGGCTACCACCAGGTCGGCTCGTTCCTCGCGGAACTCGCCAACCTGCGCCGCATCGTCACCGTGGCGAACGTCAAGCTGAAGCAGAACGTCGGCAACACGACGGGGTACCAGACGACCTCGGCGGAGTTCACGGCGTCCGCCTACAGCCTCAACACGACCCCCGTGCCGGCGCCCGGCGCCGACGCGAAGAACCCGAAGAAGGAGGCCGCCAATGCGCGCAAGTCGTGAGTCCCGCCCGTCGGCCGTCCGCGCGGCCATGGGCCTGATCGCGACCGGTCTGCTGCTGGGCGGCGCCGCGGTCGCCCTGCTGCGGGCCGCCGGCGACGTGGCGCAGCCCGGCGACGCGGTCGCCGCGGCGGCCCCGGCGCAGGCCGCGCCCGCGAAGGCCACCGCGGCGGCGCCGACGAAGGCGACGCCGCCGACGAAGGCCGCGGCGACGGCCTCGCGGGCCGCCGCGCCGCGGCCGGCGGGCGTGCAGCCGGTCGCTCACCTCGACGACCACGTCACGTACCACTACAACGCGCTCGGTCGTCGGGATCCGTTCCAGCCCATGGTCGGCGGGGAGTTCGTCGGCGACGACGTCGGCGGCGACGCCCCGGTGGACGTGGGCGGCATCAAGGTGGTGGGCATCGTGTGGGGCACCTCGGACCGTTTCGCCCTCGTCGAGGACGGGCGCGGCAACAGCCTCGTGCTGCGCCAGGGCGACAAGGTGATGAACGGCGTCGTCGAGGGCCTCAAGCGGGATGCCCTCGTGGTGAAGCTCACGGTGGACGGTCAGTCTCAGTCGGTGACGATCCCGGTCACGCGGAAGGGAGATTCCTCGAATGCGAAGCGCTAAGGGCCTGATCGGCCTGGTTCTCACGGTCGCGGCGTTCGCGGCGCTGTCGACGGCGCCGGCCGCGGCGCAGCAGCCGTCCTCGACCATGCAGCAGGTGGGCCTGGTGCGGACCGGTGCGGGCACCTTCAGCCTCGACGTCGAGGGCGCGGACATCCGCACCGTCGTGCGTGCGATCGCGGAGTTCAGCGGCCGCAACATCGTCGTCGGCAAGGACGTCAAGGGCACCGTCAAGGTGTCGCTCCGCAACGTCGGCTGGCAGGAGGCGTTCCGCAGCGTGCTGCGGAGCACCGGCCTCGACTACGTGGACGACAACGGCATCCTGCGCGTCGACGACATGACCAAGCTTCACGCCGAGATGGTGGACCGGGAGCAGGCGCGCGCCCGCGCCGCCGAACTGGTGCCGCTCGAGACGCGCATCGTGAAGCTCAACTACGCCAACGCCGCGGAGCTCATGGGCGCGCTGCAGAACTCGCTCACCAAGCGCGGCAGCATCCAGGTCGAGCGCCGCACGAACTCGATCATCATCAGCGACCTCGAGAGCCAGGTGGACAAGGTCGAGGCGATGGCGATGAAGCTCGACTCCGAGACGCCGCAGATCGAGATCACGGCCAAGCTGGTGGACGTGGACGCCGAGGCGCTGCGCGGCCTGGGCGTCGAGTGGAACGTCGGCCCCACGGACGGGACGGACGCCGAGTTCTTCTCGTCGGTGCCGGCGCCCGGGGCGCAGTACCTCAATCCGGGCAACGACGGCAACAACGCGCTCGGTGGCTCGCAGAACACCAGCATCGCGGATCCCGCGGCGACGATCACCTACGGCATCGCCAAGTCGTGGGGGTTCATCGAGGCGCAGCTGTCCATGCTCGAGCAGAACCGCAAGGCCAACATCATCTCCAACCCGCGCATCACGACGGTGGACAACCGCGAGGCCAAGATCCTCGTCGGTCAGAAGATTCCGCTCATCGTGCAGGACATCGCGGGCAATCCGGTGTCGCAGCTGCAGACGATCGGCATCCAGCTCAAGGTGACGCCGCACCTCACCCAGGAGAAGAAGATCATCATGGACCTGCACCCGGAGGTCAGCGACCTCTCGACGCAGAGCACGGTGCAGGGCGGCGTGATCATCAACACGAGCGAGGCGGACACGCGCGTCATGGTCGAGGACGGCCAGACCGCGGTCATCGGCGGGCTCATCCGCACGAACGATTCGAACGTGCGCAAGGGCATCCCGCTGCTCAAGGACGTGCCGCTGATCGGGGCGCTGTTCCGCTCCGACAACACGGTGCGCCAGAACCGCGAGCTCATCATCTTCGTGACGCCGAAGATCATCCAGACGATGGCCGCGGCCGAGTAACGGCCGGGACCGGACACGGGCGGGGCCGCCGGAGCCATCCGGCGGCCCCGCCCCGTTCCGGGCCCCGGCGCCGCGCGCGTGCTAGCATGCGGCCGTGACCACGCTCCGCTCCGACCTCTTGCCCGGCCGCCCCGTGGCCCTCGTGGGGCTCCCCGGCGCCGGAAAGAGCGTCGTGGCGCGGCTGCTCGCGGCGCGCCTCGGGCGCGCCGCCGTGGACCTTGACGCCGCCGTCGAGGCGGCGGCCGGGGAGCCGGTCGCGGCGATCTTCGCGCGCTCCGGGGAGGCGGCTTTCCGGGCGCTCGAGGCCGCGGCGCTCGGCGCGGCGCTCGACGGCGGCGCCGGCGTCATCGCGTGCGGGGGCGGCCTCGTCACCGCGCCCGGACCGCGCGCCACCCTGCGCGCGCGCTGCCTCACCGTGTGGCTCGAGGTGGCGCCCGACGAGGCGGCGCGCCGCCTCGGGGCGGGGGCCGCCGCGCGGCCGCTGCTCGCCAGCGACCCGCGCGCGCGCCTCGCCGAGCTGCTCGCGGCGCGCGCGCCGCTCTACGCCGAGGTCGCCGACGCGCGCGTGGCGACCGACGGTCTGGCCCCGGAGGAGGTCGCAGCGCGCGTGGCCGCCGCGCTCGGGAGGGCGGCGTGACGCGCCGCGCGGCGAGCGCCGCGCTGGCGCTCGGCCTGCTCGCCGCGGCCGGCTGCGCGCCGCGCGCGGTGCGCGCGCCGGCGCTTGACGCGTCGTCGGTCGCGGAGCGTCACGCCGCGGCGCTCGCCGCGCGGCGCGCGGTGGGGGAGGCGCTCGACGCCGAAGCGCGCGTGTGGGTGGGGGGCTCCGCGTTCGGCGAACTGCCGGCGGTGAGCGCGGTGCTCGCGCTGGGCGGTCCCGATGCGTGCCGCCTGCGCGTCCAGTCGCTGTTCGGCACCGCGCTCGACGTCGCGGCGCGCGGCGACTCGCTCGAGGCGTTCGTGCCGCCGCGCCGGCTCGCGCTGCGACTGCCGGCCGCCGCCGCGCGGCTCGGCGTGCGCGACCCCGGCGGCCTCGCGGTGCGCGTGTGGAGCGCCGGCTGGGAGCCGCCGCGCGCGGCGTGGGCGGCGGCCGCGTGGCGCGACTCGCTGCTCGAGGTGACGTGGCTCGAGGACGGCGACACGCTGTCCGTCGGCGTGGGGATCAGCGGGCTGCCGGGCACGGCGCGGCTGGCGCGGCCGGGTGGCCCCGTGGTGCGCGCCGCGTACCGTCGCTGGCAGCCGGTCGAGGGCACGGCGTGGCCGTCGCGCGTGGACTTCGAAGACGAGGCCGGCACGGTGCGCATCACGTGCCGCGTGGACCGCGCGCGCCGCCCGGCGCGCCCGGACCGCGCGCGCCTCGTGGCGCGCATTCCGGACGACGCGGAGGTGCTGGAGTGGGACGACCTGCGGCGGGCGATCGCGCGTCTCGGCGGCCTGTGAGCGCGCGGCGCGCGCGTGGCGCGCGGTTGCGCGCGGCGCTCGGGCTCGTCGCGGCGCTCGGGCCGACCCCTGCGCTCGCGCCGCCGGCGGGCGCCGCGGCCGGCGCCCCGGCGGCCTCCGCCGCGCCGCAGGCGGCGGGCGCGGAGCTCGCCGCGAGCCGCGTGTTCGTGCGCCGCCTGATCGCGAGCGGGCGCGCGACCGCGTCCGTCGAGCGCCGCGCGAGCGATCCGTTCGGCGGTTCGGCCCGCACGGTGCGCGGGCGCATCGCGCTCGAGCCGCCCGACCGCGCGCGGCTCGACCTCGGCCCGGGCGGCGAGTCGGTCACGCTGCGCGCGGACGGCGGCGAATGGCTGCAGCCGGCCCTCGGACAAATGCTGCGCCTGCGTCCGGCCGCCGCGGCCGCGGCGCTGCGCTGGTGGAGCCTGCTGCTTCCGGGGGCCGGGGCGCGCTTCGGCGAGCGCCGGGTCGGCGCGCGCGAGTACGCGGTCGTGGCGCGCGACGGCGCGGCCGGCGACACGGCGTGGGTGACGCTCGATGCGGCCGGCCTTCCTTTCGTGCTGCGCTTTCGCGACGCCGCAGGCGAGCCGGTCGAGGTGCGCCTCACCGGCTGGTCGTTCGGCCCTCCGCGCGGCGCGCGCGCCTTCACGCTCCGCGCGCCGCCCGGCACGGTGGTCGTGGAGCTGCCGTGAGCGGTCCGCGCGCGGCGCGCGCCTTGACACCCTCCGGACCCTGCCGGAGACTCCCCGGCCCGCCATGCGCGTGATCGCGGGTGCGCTCGGCGGGCGCCGCCTGCGCGCTCCGCGCGGCCTCGCCACGCGGCCGACGTCGGACCGGGTGCGGGAGGCCCTGTTCATGGCGCTCGAGCCGCTCGCGGGCCTGCGCGTGGTGGACCTGTTCGCCGGGTCCGGCGCGCTCGGGATCGAGGCGCTGTCGCGGGGCGCGGCGTTCGCCGACTTCGTGGAGCCGGCGCGCGAGGCGCGCCGGGCGCTCGCCGGGAACCTGGCGGACCTCGGGCTGGCGGAACGCGCGCGGGTGTGGCCGCTCGTGCTGCCGCGGGGGCTCGCACGCCTCGCGGAGCCGCTCGCCGCGGCGGACCTCGTGCTCGTCGATCCGCCTTACGGGGGCGGGCCGGCGCGCGAGACGCTGGCGGCGCTCGGCGCGCCGGGGGTGCTCCCGGCGGGCGCGTGCGTCGTGCTCGAGCACCACCGCCGGGATGGGGCGCCCGAGGCGTCGGGTCGTCTCGTGCTCGAGCGGCGCAGGGCGTACGGGGAGACCGAGATCAGCACGTACCGTGTGCGCGGGGAGGGCGAGGACGCGCTCCCGCGCGGAGGAGCCGCATGACGGACCGTCGGGTGGCCGTGTTCCCGGGGACATTCGACCCGTTCACCAACGGGCACCTCGACCTCGTGCGCCGCGCGGCGCGGCTGTTCGACCGCGTCGTCGTCGCGGTCGCGCACAGTCACGCCAAGGGCACGCTGTTTCCGGTCGCGGAGCGCGTCGAGCTGATTCGCGCCGCGACGCGCACGCTGCGGCGCGTCGAGACCACCGATTTCGAGGACCTGGTCGTGGACTGCGCGCGGCGCGTCGGCGCGCACGTCATGATCCGCGGCGTGCGCTGGGTGAGCGACTTCGAGTTCGAGTTTCAGATGGCGCTCATGAACCGGCGGCTGTCGCCCGGGCTCGAGGTCGTGTTCCTGATGCCGAGCCAGCACTACACCTACCTGAACTCCACGCTCGTCAAGGAGGTCGCGCGCCTCGGCGGTTCGGTGCGCGGGCTGGTGCCGAGGGCGGTCGAGGAGCGGTTGCGCCGGCGGTTCCCGGCGCGCGCCGCGGCGGCCGCGCGCGGCGCGCCGCCCGCGCGCCCGGCGGCGCGGCCGCGCGCGGGCGGGGCGGCGCGGGAGCGCCGGGGGAGAGCACGATGAGCGCCCTGATGGACCGGATCCGTCGCATGGCCGCGTTGCGGCCGCAGCGGCTGCTGCTGCCCGAGGCCCACGACGAACGCGTGGTGCGCGCCGCGGAGCGCATCGCGCGCGAACGCATCGCGGAGGTGGCGCTGCTCGGCCGGCCCGACGAGGCGCGCGAGACGGCGCGCCGCGCCGGCGTGTCGCTGGCGGGCGTGCCGGTGGTGGACGCCGGCGCCCCCGAGGAGATCGCCGCGACCGCCGCCGCGCTGCGCGCCGCGCGCGGCGAGCGCATCACGGCCGCCGGCGTCGAGCGATACGCCGCCGACCCGCTGTTCCAGGCGGCGGCGCGGGTGCGGGACGGGCGCGCCGACACCTTCGTCGGCGGCGCCACGCGTCCGACGGCCGACGTCATGCGCGCCTGCATCTGGCTCGTCGGCATCGCGCCCGGCAACCGCACGGTGTCGTCGTTCTTCTTCATGGAGTGTCCGTCGGTGGGCGGGACGCCCGAGCGGCTGCTGCTGTTCGCGGACTGCGCCGTGATCCCCGATCCGACGCCGGAGCAGCTGGCGGACATCGCGATCCTGTCCGCCGACCACTTCGCGCGCCTGGCGCAGCAGGTGCCGCACGTCGCGTTCCTGTCGTTCTCGACGCGCGGCAGCGCCGAGCACCCGCGCGTGGACAAGGTGCGGCAGGCGCTCGCGCTGGCGCGGGCGCGGCGCCCGGACCTCCACCTCGACGGCGAGCTGCAGGTCGACGCCGCGATCGTTCCCGACGTGGCGCGCCGCAAGGCCCCCGACAGCGTGGTCGCCGGGCAGGCAAACTGCCTCATCTTCCCGGACCTCGACGCCGGCAACATCGGTTACAAGCTCGTGCAGCGTCTGGCCGGCGCGCGCGCCATCGGTCCGATCAGCATGGGCCTCGCGCGCCAGGCCAACGACCTGTCGCGGGGCTGCAGCGCCGAGGACATCGTCGAGGTGTCCACGGTGGCCTGCGCTCTCGCCGCCACCCAGACCGCCGCCGCGCGCGGCTGAATCACACGCCAGGGAGACGCCGAGACCCATGCCGACCTACGACTATCGCTGCCGCAAGTGCAGCCACGTGTTCGAGGTGTTCCACAGCATGACCGACGAGACGCCGCGCCGGTGCCCGCAGTGCCGCGCCCGCGCCGAGCGCATGCTGGGCACGGGCGCCGGGCTGCTCTTTAAAGGCAGCGGCTTCTACATCACCGACTACCGCAGCCCGTCGTACCGCGAGAAGGCGAAGTCCGACGGCGCCGGCGGCGCGGGCGGCGAGGGCGCGGGCGGCGGGAGCGCCGGCGTCGGACCGGCCGCGTCCGGCAAGGGCGCTGCCCGGCCGAAGCGGCCCGGCGCCGGACGTCCGAAGTCGTCCGGGTGAGCGCGCCGGCGCCCGCCCCGCTCGCGCGCCGCCTGCGCGAGGCCCACGCCGCACCGGGTCCCGGGGGCGGGCGCGAGGGCGTGCGCCCGGACCATGCCGTGGCCGGCGAGGACGGCGCGCTCCTCGCCCTCGCGGCCCTCGGGCGGCTCGGCACGGCGCGCGTCGCCGCGGACTTCGCGCTCGTCGCCCCGGACCGGCTCGGGGCGCGCGCCGGCTTCCACGACGCCGATGTGGTGACGGCCCTGCGCGCCCGCGCGCGCGGGCTCGGCATGCACGTCGCCCGTCCCGGCGCGGGTCCCGCCGGCGACGTGTACGTCGAGCGCGCCGCGGCGCCCGGCCGCCTCGCCTTCGCGTGCGGCGCGGACGCGGCGGCGGCGGGCGCGCTCGGCGCCGTCGCGCTCGCGGTGGACGCGTGCGAGTGGGCGGCGGCGCTCCACGGTCGCGGCGTCGAGGCATGGCCCGCGGCGTGGGCCGAGGTCGCCCTGCGCGGCGCGCCGGTGCCCGGCGTGTGCGGCGCCGACGCCGCGCTGGCGCTCGCCGCGCGCGCCGGCGAGACGCTCGTCGGCCGCGGCGTGGAGTTCGGCGGCGAGGGCGTGACCGCGCTGTCGGTCGAGGAGCGCATGGCGCTCGCGCGCGGGCTGGTGCGCGCCGGCGCGGCGGCGGCGCTGTTCCCGGCGGATGCGGCGGCGCGCGCCTGGCTGCGCGCGCGCGGACGCGAGGCGGACTGGCGCCCGTTCGAAGCGGAGCCGGCGGACGGCGCGCCGTCGTTCACCCTCGACCTGGGCGCGCTCGAGCCGATGGCGGCGCCCGAGGGCCGCGCGTTCGCGGCGCGCCCGCTGCTCGCTTCGGCCGGGCTGCCCGTGACGCGCGTCGTGGTCGGTGGCGAGGCGTCGCTCGACGACCTCGCGCGCCTCGCGACGCGCCTCGCCGGGCGCGACGTGGCGCGCGGCACCGCGCTTGTGGTGACGCTCGCCGGCCGCGCCCGGCACGAGGCGGCCGAGGGGCTCGGCGTGCTCGAGGCGCTGCGCGCGGCCGGCGCCCAGGTGGTGGGCGCGGAGGCCGCGCCCGACGAGCCGCGCGAAGGACTGATGCTCGCGTGCGCGGGCGGGCGCGCGGCGGCGGGGGCGACGTGGCTCGGGGTGAGCCTCGAGGCGGCGGCGGCCGCGGCGCTCGCCGGGCGGGTGGCCGATCCGCGCGGCGCGTTCGCCCCGTGGCCCGGCCTCGAGCGGCCGCCGGCGGTGGCCGCCACGTGGGTCGAGCCGCCGGGGGTCGAGGACGGCGCGGGGCTCGCGCCGACGCCGGCGGGCGCCGTGCCGACGCCGCTTCCCGTGGACGGTCCCCTGCGCGGCGTGCTGTTGATGCGGGCGGTGGGGCCGCTGTCGCCCGCCGACCTGCTGCCGGGCGGCGCGCGTCTCGAGCCGCTGCGCGGCGACGTCGGCGCGCTGGCGGCGTGGGCGCTCGCCGACCTCGCGCCCGGCTTCGCGGCGCGCGCGCGCGCCGCGGGCGGCGGCTTCGTGTCGGCCGGACCGGGCTTCGGCGCCGGCGCGGGCGACGGCGAGCGCGCCGCGCTCGCGCTCGCCGCCCTCGGCGTGCGGGCGGTGCTGGCGCGCGGCTTCGACGCGCGCTTCCGCGCCCGCCTGCTGCGCGCGGGGGTGCTGCCGCTGCGCCTCGAGCGCGCCTCGGACCTCGCGGCGTGCGAGCCCGGCGATCTGCTGGAGCTGCCCGGACTGCCCGAGGCCCTCGGCGCGGACCGGCCGCTCGCGGTGCGCAACCTCACGCGCGGCGTGCAGTGCCTGGCGCGCCACGACCTCGACGCGTCCGGCGCGGCGCTCGCGCGCGCCGGTGGACTGCTCGGCTGGGCGGCGCTCGACGCCGCGCCGGCGGGGGCACGCTGATGCTCGTCGACCTCGCGCGCATCGAGGTGTCCGCGGGCAAGGGCGGCGCGGGCTGCATCAGTTTCCGGCGCGAGAAGTTCGTGCCGCGCGGCGGGCCCGACGGCGGCAACGGCGGGCGCGGGGGCAGCGTCGTGCTGCGCGTCGATCCGCACGTGCGCACGCTTCTTGACTGCCGTGAACAGCACCGATACCGTGCGCGCCCGGGCCGTGCGGGCTCGGGGAACAATCGCACCGGGCGCGACGGCGAGGACCTCGAGATCCGGGTGCCGCCCGGCACCGTGGTGCGCGACGCCGACACCGGGGAGACGCTCGCGGACCTGGTCCGCCCCGGCCAGCGCTTCGTCGCGGCGCGCGGCGGCAGGGGCGGGCGGGGCAACGCGGTGTTCGCCACCTCCACGAACCAGACGCCGCGGCGCGCGGATCCGGGGGAGCCGGGGGAGTCGCGCCGGCTCGAGCTCGAGCTCAAGCTCATCGCCGACGTGGGGCTCGTGGGCCCGCCCAACGCGGGCAAGTCCACGCTGCTGTCGCGCATCTCGCGCGCGCGGCCGCGCATCGCGCCGTATCCGTTCACGACCCTCGAGCCGCACCTCGGGATCGTGCGCCTCGACGACGAGCGCGCCTTCGTGGCGGCGGACCTGCCCGGACTCATCGAGGGCGCGCACGAGGGGCGCGGGCTCGGGCTGCGCTTCCTGCGTCACGTGGAGCGCACGCGGGTGCTGGTGCTCATGGCGGACGCGTCGTCGCCGTCGCCGGCGGCGGACCTCGCGGCGGTGCGGCGCGAGCTCGAGGCGTACAGTGCGGCGCTGGCGCGCAAGCCGGCGGTCGTGGTGCTGACGAAGTCCGATCTGCTCGCGCCCGAGGCGCGGGCGGGGGCGGCCGCCGCCGCCGGCGCGCCGGAGGCGCGCGTGATCAGCGCGCACACCGGCGAGGGCGTGCGGGAGCTGCTCGAGGCGCTGTGGACGATGCTGCCGGCTCCGTCGCCGGCGGCCGACGACGAGGACGAGGACCACGATGAGCGATGACCTGTCCCGCGACCGGCGGCCGCTGGAGATGCTCAACGCGCGCGGCCTGACCGCGAAACGCGAGTACGTGCGCGGTCTCGAGCAGCGCCGCGACCCGGAGGCGCTGTCGCTGCTCGTCGAGTGCCTGTGCGACGAGAGCTGGTTCCTGCGCGAGCTCGCCGAGGAGGCGTTCCTGCGCATGGGGCCCGAGCACGCCGCCGTCGTGGTGCCGCTCCTCGACCAGGGCCTGTGGTTCACGCGCACCAGCGCCGCGCGCGTGCTCGGCCGCCTCGGCGTGCGCCCGGCGGTGCCCGGGTTGCTGCGCCTCGCCGAGGACGCCAACGAGACGGTGCGTGCCGCCGCGTGCGACGCGCTCGTGGCGCTCGCCCACGCGCGCGGCGCGGTGCGCCTGGCGCACGCGCTGTTCCGGCTGCCGCCCGAGCCGCGCCGCCGCCGCCTCGCGGACCTCGCGCGCCGCGACCGCGCGGTGGCCGACCGGCTCGAGCGGCTCATGCGCAACGAGGAGCTCATGCACCTCGACGCACCGGACGACGTCGCCGACGACCACCCGCTCGTGCTCGCGAGCGAGGAGGGCGTCGAATGGGAGATCCTGACCGGACCGCCGCCCCCGAAGGAGCGCCCGAAAGGCGCCGAGGGGCATGGCGAGCCGCCCGCGCCGTGACGGTCTGCCGGCGGAGATCCCGGGCGCGCGCATCGTCCGCCGCGGCGCCGACGGGTGGCCGGCGGCGCTCGACGACCTGCCCGACCCACCGCCGTGCGTGTGGGTGCTGGGCGCCCTCCCGGCGGCGGCGCGCGCCGCGGCGGTGGTCGGCTCCCGCGCCGCCACGCCCTACGGACGCGGCGTGGCGCGGCGCCTCGCCGCCGACCTCGCGCGCCTCGGCGTCACGGTGGTGAGCGGGCTGGCGCGCGGCATCGACGCCGAGGCGCACGAGGGCGCGCTGGCGGCGGGCGGCGCGACCGTGGCGGTGCTGCCGGGCGGGCTCGCGCCGGTCCACCCGCGCCACCACGAGGACCTCGCGCGGCGCGTCGCGGCGCACGGCGCGCTGCTCGCCGAGCGCCCGCCGGGAAGCCCGGCCTTTCCGTCACGCTTTCTCGAGCGCAACCGCCTCATCGCCGCGCTTGCCGGCGCCACCGTGGTGGTCGAGGCCGCCGAGCGCAGCGGGGCGCTCGCCACCGCCGCGCGCGCGCGCGCGCTGGGCCGGCCGCTGCTTGCCGTGCCCGGCGACCTCGACCGTCCGACGAGCGCCGGCGCGAACGCGCTGCTGCGCGCGGGCGCGCGCCCGTGCCTTGACGCCTCCGACGTGCTCCGTGCGCTCGAGGCGGCGCCGTCGGCGGCGTCCAACGCAGCGGGGGCGGGACCCGCCGACGCGCCGGCGGCGCGGCTGCTCGCGCGGCTCGCCACGGGCGTCTGCGGGCTCGAGGCGCTGGCGGCCGCCGCCGGACTCGGGGCCGGTGCGGCGCTCGCCGCGCTGCTCGAGCTCGAGTGGGCGGGGCTCGTCGAGCGCGTGCCGGGGTCGCGCTGGCGGAGGCGCGCGTGAGGGGGGCGCGGCACGCGGCCGAGGGCTGGCTGCTGGCCGCGGCGATCGCCGGGCTGCGCCTCGGGCCGCTCGCCCGGGCGCGGCGCGTCGGGGCCATGGCCGGCGCGCTGGCCCACGCGCTGGGCGCGCGGCGGCGCGTGGCGGAGGAGAACCTGCGGCTCGCGTTTCCGGAGCTCGACGCGCGCGCGCGCGGCGCGATCCTGCGCGCCCATTACCGCGAGCTCGGGACCGTGGTGGCCGAATACGCGCGCCTCGCCGACCTCGCGCGTGCGCCGCTCGGCGAGGCGATCGCCGCGGTGCGCGGCCTCGAGCACATCGAGGCGGCGCGCGCCGCGGGTCGCGGGGGCATTCTCCTCACCGGGCATTTCTCGAACTTCGAGCTGCTCGGCGCGTGGCTCGCGCAGCGCCACCCGGTGGACGCGGTGGTCAGGGCGCTCTCCAACCCGCGCGTCGAGGCGTGGATCGCGCGCGAGCGGCGGCGCGCGGGCTTCGGCCTGATTGACGCGGGGCGCGGCCTGCGCGCGCTCTACCAGGCGCTGCGCGCCAACCGCCTGGTCGCGATCCTCGCCGACCAGGACGCGCGGCGCGCGGGCGTGTTCGTGCCGTTCCTCGGCCGCCCGGCGAGCACCCCGGTCGGACCGGCCCGCCTCGCGCTCGCGACCGGCGCGCCGATCCTGATGGGCTTCGTGACGCGCGCGGCCGACGGCCGGCTCGAGCTCGAGGTCGAGCCGCCGCTTGCGGCCGGGGACCGGCGCGCGCCGCAGGCGGCCGAGCGCCTCACCGCGCTCCACACGGCGCGCCTCGAGGCATGGGTGCGGCGACGGCCGGAACTGTGGTTCTGGCTGCACCGTCGCTGGAAGACGCGGCCCGCGGCGGCCGCCGGGGAGGGCTGATGCACCGCTACACCGTGCGCGTGCGCTACGCGGACACCGATCAGATGGGCGTCGCCTACCACGCGAACTACCTGCGGTGGTTCGAGGTCGGGCGCGCCGAGTTGTTGCGCTCCCTCGGCACCAGCTACCGCGAGGTCGAGGCGTCGGGCCTCGCCCTGCCGGTGGTCGAGGCGCGCTGCCGATACCTGCGGCCGGCGCGCTACGACGACCTGCTCGCGATCGAGACCGCGGTGGCGCGCCTCGGGCGCGCCTCGGTGACCTTCGCCTACCGCATCGTGCGCGAACCCGACGGCGACCTGCTCGCGCACGGCACGACCGAGCACTGCTTTCTCGACCACGAGGGCCGGCCCTCGCGTCCTCCGGCGGCGCTCGCCGAGCTGCTCGCGCGCGCTCCGCGCGCGACGCCGGGGCCCTGAAGCGGCTCGCGCGCCGCGGCGCGCTCAGGCGTGGAAGCCCAGCTCCTTGCCCTTGCCTGGCTCGCCCGGGAGCTTGATCGGGCCGAACTGCGATTCGTACTGCTTGAGGTTCTGCTCGAGCGCGGCGAGCAGCGCGCGCGCGTGCTGCGGGGTGAGGATGACGCGCGCGTACACCTTGGGTTTGGGCAGGCCGGGCAGCGCGCGCGCGAAGTCGAGGATCACCTCGGAGGCCGAGTGCGCGATGAACACGAGGTTCGAGTAGATCCCCTCCGCTTCGCGCTCCCCGAGGTCCACCTGCACCTGGGTCTGGGGCTTTTCCACGAGTCCGCTCCTCCGATTGACCCAGTCCGCGCCCCGGCCCCGGCCGGGGCGCGTTGCGGACTGCACGCCGTGTCCCGACACGCTACGGAGCCGCGGCAACATCGTCAAGCGCGGCAGGGAGTTGCGCGGAGCGGCTGAAGTGGCGTCGGAGCCGGCGCCCGTCCGTGGACGCGGCACGCGGGTTGCGCCTCCCGTCGAGGGAGAAGTGTGCGTTCCCCCGATCCCGGAGAACTCCCCGTGACCGACCCGTCCGACGCGCGCGCCCCGGGCGCCGGTCCGGCGCGGCCTCTCGACGAGGCCGCGGCGGCGCTGGCGCTGTGGGACGCTCCCGACCTCGACGCCCTCGAGGACCGGCTGCTCGCGCTTGCCACCCACCGCCACGGCCTCGGCGCCGCGCGCGCATGGCTGCTGGCGTGGAACGCGCGCACCGGCCGCTTCGAAGGTCGCCGCCGCCGCGCGACGGGGGACGAACGCGCCCTCGGCGACGCCGTGCGCCACCCGGCGCCGGGCTCGGGCGCCGAGGCCGACGCGTTCCGGCTCCATCGCAGCGCGCCCTCCGATCTCGATCCGGTGCTGGCGGCGGCGTGGGCGGAGGGCGCGGCGCGCGACGGCCGCTGCGGCGCCTCCGGCGCCCCGTGGGACGGGCGCGAGGTGACGGCGGTGCCGCTGCGGCTCGACCTGCGGCCCTGGGCGCTGCTCGTCGTGGAGGGCGGCGTGCGGGCCGCGCTGCCGTCGTTCGCGCGCGTCGCGGCCACCGCCGCCGACGCGGTGGTGACCGCGGACGCCGGCCGCCGGCGCGCGCGGCGCGCCGCGGCGCTTCACGAGGCGGCGCGCGCCGTGGTGTCGAGCCACAACCTCGCCGAGGTCGTGCGGCTCGTGGCGCGCCTCGCGGCGCACGCCACCGGGGCGCGCGGCAGCGCGCTGTGGCTGGCCGCCGGCCGCGCCGGGGTCCGGCTCGAGGCCACGCACGGTCCCGCCGGGCAGCGCGAGAGCCTGGCGCGCGCGCTGCAACCGGTGGCGGACACGGTCGCGGCGTCGGGCGTGGCGTTCGCGAGCGATGCCGTCCCCGACGACGCGCGCCTCGCTCCGGCGGTGCGCGAGCGGCTGCAGAGCCTGTGCGTGGTGCCGGTCACGGCCTTCGAAGCGTCGCTGGGCGCACTCGCGGTGTACGACCGGGCCGCCCTGCACCCGGCGCACGCGCCCGGCTTCGACGGCGAGGCGCGCGAGTTCCTGCGGGCGCTCGCCGACCTCGCGGCCGGCGCGGCGGGCGCGGCGGCGCGCGAGGACCGGCTGCGCGCGGCGGAGGCGCGCGTGGCGGACCTGCGCGCGCGCGCGCGCCGCCGCGAGCGGCTCGCGGAACTCGGCGAAGGCGCGGCGCGTCTGGTGCGCGAGGCGCGCAACCCGCTCGCCTCGATCGCCGCGTTCGCGCGGCGCGTGCGCCGCGCGCTGGCGGACGACGCGCCCCAGCGCGAGTACCTCGAGATCGTGATTCGCGAGGCGGACCGCCTCGAGCGTCTGCTCGCCGAACAGGCCGGGCTCGTCGCCTCGGAGCCGCCGGGGCTGCGGGTCGAGGGAGTCAACACCATCGTCCAGGAGGCGCTCCAGCAGTGCGCCGAGGCGCTCGTGCGGCGCCGCGTGCGGCTGCTCAAGCGCCTCGCCCCGGACGTGCCGGCGCTGCTCGTGGACCCGCTCCGCATGCGACAGGTGGTGCGCAACCTCCTGCAGCACGCCGTGGACCGCGTGCCGGTCGGCGGCCGCATCCGTGTCGAGACGCGGCGCGCGGGCCAGCACGTGGTGGTGGACGTGGCGCACGACGGCGCGCGCGCGGCGGGCGAGGCGCTCGAGGCGTTGTTCGTGCCGTTCGCGACCGGCGGCGAGGACACCGGACTCGCCGCGGCCCAGCGCATCGTGCGCGAGCACGGCGGCGAGGTGCGCCTGCGCGGGGACGGCGCCGCCACCACGGTGTCCTTCACGTTGCCGGTGCCCGGCAACGAGGAGCGCCGCCGCGGCGGCGAGCGGCGCGTGACGCGCGGCGACCGCCGCGCCGCGGCGCGGTGAGCGGGGCGCGCGCCGGATTGACGGCGGCTTCTGTCGCGTGCTACAAGACGGGCCGCTTTCGGGCCCGGCTGCCGCGCCGCGCCCGCTCGGGACGGGGTGCGACCCTAGCTCAGTTGGTAGAGCACCGCACTGAAAATGCGGGTGTCCCCAGTTCGACTCTGGGGGGTCGCACCATTCTCTTCACCGGCCGGTTCCTGCCGCGCGGGACCGGCCGTCCGTGTCGCGGAGCCGACGTAGCTCAGCTGGTAGAGCACATCACTCGTAATGATGGGGTCACCGGTTCGATTCCGGTCGTCGGCTCCAGTTCCCCCTCGCGCTCCCCGCGCTCCGTCCGCCGCCCCCCGAGGCGCGCGGCGCTCCCGGGCCCGCTCCCATGACCACACCGCTCATGATCAGCGTCGCCGGCGTGCGCGGCGTCGTCGGCGACTCCCTGACCCCTCCGGTGCTCGCTTCGTTCGCGGCCGCCTTCGCCCGCGAGATGCCCGCCGGACCGATCGTCGTGGGGCGCGACGCGCGCCGCTCCGGCCCCATGGTGTTTCGCGCCGTCGCCGCCGGCCTCGCGGCCGCGGGCCGCGACGTCGTGGACCTCGGGCTTGCGACCACGCCCACGACCCAGCTCGCCGTCGAGCACCTCGGCGCCGCGGGCGGCGTGATCCTCACCGCCAGCCACAACCCGGCCGAGTGGAACGCGCTCAAGTTTCTGTCGCCGCGCGGCGAGTTCCTCGGCCCCGCCGAGGGCGCCGCGGTGCGCGCGCGCTGGGAGGCCGGGCGCGACCTGTGGGCGCCCTTCGACCGCCTCGGCGCCGAACGCCACGAGGACGGCGCGCTCGACTGGCACGTCGAACGCGTGCTCGGTCTGCCGCACGTGGACGTGGCGGCGGTGCGTGCGCGCCGTCTGCGCGTGGCGGTGGATGGCTGCGCCAGCGTGGGCGGGATCGCCGTGCCGCGGCTGCTGCGCGCGCTCGGCGCCGAGGTGATCGAGCTCGACTGCGTTCCAAACGGCGTCTTCACGCGCGAGCTCGAGCCGCTGCCGGAGCACCTCGGCGCGCTGGGGCGCGCGGTGCGCGAGGCGCGCGCCGACTTCGGCGTGGCGCTCGACCCCGACGCGGACCGCGCCGCCTTCGTGGACGAGGCCGGCGTGCCGCTCGGCGAGGAGTACACGGTGGCCCTCGGGACCGCGGTCGCGCTCGCGTGCGCGCCCGGCCCGGTGGTGACAAACCTCTCCACCTCCCGTATCCTCGACGCCGTCTGCGCGCGCTTCGGCGTGCCCCTCCACCGCACGCCGGTGGGCGAGGCGCACGTCGTGGCGGGCATGCGCCGGCACGGGGCGGTGGCGGGCGGCGAGGGCAACGGCGGCATGATCCTGCCGGCGGCCCACCACGGGCGTGACGGCCTTGTCGCCGTGGCGCTGGTGGCGCACGCGGTGGCCCTCGAGGGACCGCTGCGCGCGCTCGCGGAGCGTCTGCCCCCGTACCGCATGGTCAAGGCCAAGGCCCCGCTCGGCGGGCTGGCGTGGGCGGCCGCCGCGGAGCGGCTGCGCGCCGCGTTCGCGGGCTGGTCGCTCGATGCCGAGGACGGCCTGCGCTTCGCGCGCGGGGACGAGTGGCTGCACGTCCGGCCCTCCGGCACGGAGCCGGTCGTCCGATTCATCGCGGAGTCGCTCTCCGACGAGCGTACCCGCGAACTCATCGACATGGCGCGCGCGGCCCTGGCCGGCGCGCGAGGGAGCGCCTGAGCATGTGCGGGATCGTCGGCTATGTCGGGCACCGGCCGTGCCTCGGCATCCTCGTCGAGGGGCTCAAGCGCCTCGAGTACCGCGGTTACGACAGCGCCGGCGTGGCGCTGCAGGTGGACGGCGACCTGCGCATGGTCAAGGCCGCCGGCAAGATCCGTCAGCTCGAGCAGCGTCTCGCCGAGCAGCGCTTCGACGGCACCGCCGGCATCGCGCACACGCGCTGGGCGACGCACGGCGAGCCCAACGACGTCAACGCCCATCCGCACACCGACGAGCGCGGGCGGGTCGCGGTGGTGCACAACGGCATCATCGAGAACTACGCGGTGCTCAAGGCGGCGCTCGAGGCCGAGGGGCACACGTTCCGCACCGAGACCGACACCGAGGTGCTCGCCCACCTCATCGAGAAGTACCTGCGCCGCGGCCTGCGCCTCGAGCGCGCCGTGGGCGAGGCGCTCGCCGACGTCGAGGGCACCTACGGCATCGCGGTCATGTCGGCCGACGAGCCGGGCACGGTGGTCGGCGCGCGCAAGGGCAGCCCGCTCGTGGTGGGCGTGGCGGACGGCGAGTACTTCCTGGCCTCGGACGTGGCGCCGATCGTCGAGCACACGCGCCAGGTCGTGTACCTCGACGACGGCGAAATGGCGGTGCTGTCGCCGGACGGCTTCCACACCGCGACCATCCGCCACGAGCCGGTGGACAAGACCATCCACGAGGTGGAGTGGGACCTCGCCCAGATCGAGAAGGGCGGCTACGACCACTTCATGCTCAAGGAGATCTACGAGCAGCCCGAGTCGGTGCGCAACGCGATGCGCGGCCGCCTCAACACGGCCGAGGGACTGGCGCGGCTCGGCGGGCTCAACATGACGCAGGAGGAGATGCGCGAGATCCGGCGCATCATCATCCTCGGCTGCGGCACCTCATGGCACGCCGGCCTCATCGGCGAGTACATGCTCGAGGAGCGCGCGCGCATTCCCGTCGAGGTCGAGTACGCCTCGGAGTTCCGCTACCGCAACCCGATCGTGGACGAGGGCACGGCGGTGCTCGTCATCTCGCAGTCGGGCGAGACCGCCGACACGCTCGCGGCGATGCGCGAGGCGCGACGCAAGGGAGCGCGCGCGCTCGGCATCGTCAACGTCGTGGGCTCGACGATCGCGCGCGAGTCGGACGGCGGCGTGTACATCCACGCCGGCCCGGAGATCGGCGTCGCCTCGACGAAGGCGTTCACCAGCCAGGTCACCGTGCTGGCGCTCCTTACGCTCGCGCTCGGGCGCCAGCGCGAGCTGTCGCGCGAGGCGGGCATCGAGATGGCGCGCGAGCTCGACCGCATCCCGCACAAGATCGACACGATCCTGCGCCGCGGCGACGAGGTGCGGCGCATCGCGGAGCTGTACAAGCACCACAACAACTTCATCTACCTCGGGCGCGGGTACCATTTCCCGGTGGCGCTCGAGGGCGCGCTCAAGCTCAAGGAGATCTCGTACATTCACGCCGAGGGCTACCCGGCGGCCGAGATGAAGCACGGCCCGATCGCGCTGATCGACGAGAACATGCCGGTGGTCTTCATCTGCACGCGCGACAGCGCCTACGACAAGGTCATGAGCAACATGTCGGAGGTGCGCGCGCGGCGCGGGCGCATCATCGCCATCGCCACCGAGGGGGACGAGGAGGTGCGCGCGCGCGCCGATCATGTCCTGTACGTGCCCGACACGCTGCCGATGCTGCAGCCCCTGCTCACCGTCGTGCCGCTCCAGCTGCTCGCTTACCAGGTCGCGGTGGCGCGCGGCTGCGACGTGGACCAGCCGCGCAACCTCGCCAAGAGCGTCACCGTCGAATAGCCCCGCCCGGCGGGGATCAGGGAGGAGACCCGATGAAGACCGCCCTCAACGCGCCGGGAGCGCCGGCCGCGATCGGCCCCTACAGCCACGCCACCGTCATCCGCCTGCACGGCGGGCAGCGCCTCGTCGCGACCTCCGGGCAGATCGGGCTCGACCCGGCGAGCGGCGAGCTCGTGCCGGGCGATGTCGCCGCGCAGACCGAGCAGGTCTTCCGCAATCTCGCCGCGGTGCTGGCCGGCGCCGGGCTCGGCCTCGCCGACGTCGTCAAGACCACCGTGTACCTCGCCGACATGAAGGACTTCCAGGCGATGAACGAGGTCTACGCGCGCCACTTCCCGTCCGACCCTCCGGCGCGCAGCACGATCGCGGCGGCCGGCCTGCCGAAGCAGGCGCGCGTCGAGATCGAGGTGCTGGCGGTCGGGCGCGACTTCTGAGCGCGGCGTCCGCGGCCGGCCCGCAGCACGAGCGTCCGTGAGCAAGCGGCGTCGCATCGAGATCCGCCTCACCGCGCAGGTGGCGTGCGCGGGTTGAGCGTCGAAGCTGGGTCCGGCGGACCTGCGCGCAGCCCTCGACGGCCTTCACCCGCGGCGCGACCGGCGGGTGCTGGTGGACGCGTCCACCCTCGACGACGCGGGCGTCTTCGCCCACGGCCGTGGGGAGGCGCTCGTCCAGACGGCCGATTTCTTCACGCCGGTGGTGGACGACCCGTACGACTTCGGCCGCATTGCCGCGGCCAACGCGCTGTCCGACGTGTACGCGATGGGCGGCCGCCCGCTCACGGCGCTGGCGCTGCTGTGCTGGCCGGACGGCGCGCTGCCGCCGGCCGTGCTGCGCGAGATCCTGCGCGGCGGGCTGGCCGTCATGCGCGCCGCGGGCGCCAGCGTGCTCGGCGGGCACTCGGTGCGCGACGCGGAGCTCAAGTTCGGCTACGCCGTGACGGGCGTGGTCGCCCGCCGCCGGCTGCTCACCAACGCCGGAGCGCGCCCGGGCGACCGGCTGGTGCTGACCAAGCCACTCGGATCGGGCATCCTCGCCACCGCGCTCAAGCGCGGCCACCTCGACGCGGCCCTGCTGCGGCGCGTGACGCGCGTCATGGCGCTGCTCAACCGCGCCGCGTCCGCCGCCGCCGTCGAGTTCGGGGCGCGCGCGGCGACCGACGTGACGGGGTTCGGGCTGCTCGGGCACGCCTCGCAGATGGCCGACGCGAGCGGCGTGACGCTGCGGCTCGCTCCGGCGGCCGACTGGTTCCTGCCGCGCGTGCTGGCGTGGGCGCGCGAGGGGGCGGTGCCCGGCGGGCTGGCGTCCAACCGCGCGTTCTACGGGCCGTCGGTGGACGCGGGCGAGACCCCGACGGAGGTCGTGGACGCGCTGTACGATCCGCAGACCTCCGGCGGGTTGCTGCTGGCGGTGCCGGCGCGGCGCGCGCGCGCGCTCATGGACGCGCTCGCGCGGCGCAGGGTGTGGGCGCGCGACGTGGGCGAGGTCGCGCCACGCGGCGCGCGCGCGATCGCGCTCGTGCCGCGCGGAGCGGCGGAGCACGGCGGTTGATGCGGGAACGAATGGGATCTGGTGGTCCCCGGGGACTTCAAATCCTGCGGTCGGGCGCCTCGGGCGTCCGAGGTGGGTTCGATTCCCACGCGTTCCCGCCACTCCTGAGGCGCGCGCGGGCGGCGCTCGCGCTCGCCGCGGCGCTCGCGGCGGCCGGCGCGCCGGCGGCCGGCGCGCCGGCCCCGGCGACGCGCGACTCGCTCGTCGCGCCCGCGCCCGGCGCCGCCGCGACGCGCCGCGCGCTCCCGCCGCCGGGGCGCTTCGATGCGCCGGGCTGGGTCATGTTGCGCTCGCTCGTCGTGCCCGGATGGGGCCAGGCGCACAATGGAGCGTGGCTCAAGGCGGCCGCCGTGGCGGGCGCCGAGGCGGCGCTGCTCCTTGCGGTGCGCGCCGACCTCGACGAGCTCGACCGGCTCGACGCGGAGGTGCTCGCAGCGCGCGCGGCCGGGGACGTCGCGCGGGAGTATTCCGCCGTGTTCGCGTACAATGCGCGGCTCGACCGGATGGTGTCGCGCCAGTGGCTGCTCGGGGGCGTCGTGGCCTACGCGCTGCTGGACGCCTACGTGGATGCGCACTTCCGGAACTTCCGGCTGGAGTTCGAGAGCGACCCGGCGCTGCCCGGCGGGCCCCCGCCCGGCGCGCGCCTCTTCCTGCGGTGGCGGTTTTGAGCGATCCCCGTCTGTCCCACATCCGCAACTTCTGCATCGTGGCGCACATCGACCACGGCAAGAGCACGCTGGCCGACCGTCTGCTCGAAATCACGCGCACGCTGACGCCGCAGCAGATGAAGGACCAGGTGCTCGACGACATGGACCTCGAGCGCGAGAAGGGGATCACGATCAAGTCGCACGCCATCGCCATGACCTACCGGGCGCGCGACGGCGTGACGTACGAACTCAACCTCATCGACACCCCGGGCCACGTGGACTTCACGTACGAAGTCTCGCGCAGCCTCGCCGCGTGCGAGGGCGCCATCCTGGTCGTGGACGCCTCGCAGGGGATCGAGGCGCAGACGCTGTCCAACTACTTCCTCGCGCGTGACCAGCACCTCGTCATCGTCGGCGCGCTCAACAAGATCGACCTGCCCGCGGCGCGCCCCGATGACGTGGCGCTCGAGGTCGAGCACGTCACCGGCGTGCCCGCCGAGCGCGTGTGCCGCATCAGCGCGAAGAGCGGGCAGGGCGTCGAGGACCTGCTCGAGCAGGTCATCGCGGACGTGCCCCCGCCGGGCGGCGATCTCGACGCGCCCTTCCGCGCGCTCATCTTCGACTCGAAGTTCGACCAGTACCGCGGCGTCGTGTGCCTGGTGCGCGTCGTGGACGGCCGCCTGCGCGCCGGCGACCGCATCCGCTTCGTGTCGACGGGCAAGGCCTACGAGGTCACCGAGGTCGGCCAGCTGAGGCTCAAGCTCGATCCGGTCGAGGAGCTGCACGCCGGCCAGGTGGGCTATGTCGTGGCCGGCGTCAAGAGCGTCGGCGACGCGCGCGTCGGCGACACCATGGCGAGCGAGTCCGCGGGAGAGGTGCAGCCGCTGCCCGGCTTCCGCGAGACCAAGTCCATGGTGTTTTCGGGCCTCTACCCGATCGACGCGGAGCAGTACGAGCCGCTCAAGGAGGCGCTCGCCAAGCTCAAGCTCAACGACGCGGCGCTCGTCTACGAGCCGGAGACCTCGGTGGCGCTCGGCTTCGGCTTCCGCTGCGGCTTCCTCGGGCTGCTCCACCTCGAGATCGTTCAGGAGCGGCTGCGGCGCGAGTTCCAGATCGACCTCATCGCCACCACGCCGAGCGTGGAGTACCACGTGCTCCTCACCGACGGCGCGCTCGTGACGATCGACAACCCGAGCCAGATGCCGCCGCCGCAGAACATCGAGTCCATCGAGGAGCCGTTCGTGCTCGCGCACGTCCTCACGCCGTCCGAGTACCTCGGCAACATCATGAAGCTGTGCCAGGACCGGCGCGGGATCTTCGTGAGCATGGAGCACCTCGAGGAGCGCCGCATCCGCGTGGCGTACCGGCTGCCGCTCGCCGAGATCGTGCTCGACTTCTACGACCGGCTGAAGTCGGTGTCCCGCGGGTACGCCTCGCTCGACTACGAGTTCGACGGCTTCCGCGAGGGGGACGTCGTCAAGCTCGACATCCTGCTCAACGGCGATCCGGTCGACGCGCTGTCGGCCATCGTCCACCGCGACAAGGCCTACGCCTACGGCAGCGCGCTGTGCGAGAAGCTCAAGGAGCTCATTCCGCGGCAGATGTTCGCGGTCGCCATTCAGGCCGCCATCGGCGGCAAGATCATCGCGCGCGAGACCCTCGGGGCGATGCGCAAGAACGTGCTGGCGAAGTGCTACGGCGGCGACATCTCGCGCAAGCGCAAGCTGCTCGAGAAGCAGAAGGAGGGCAAGAAGCGGATGAAGCAGATCGGAACGGTCGAGGTGCCGCAGGAGGCGTTTCTCGCGGTGCTCAAGGTCGAGCGGTAGGCGGCGGCATGGGGCAGCGCCGATCCACCCTGCGCGAGTACGTTGAGGCCGCCCTGTGGGCGCTGGTCCTCACCCTCGTGCTGCGCGCGTTCGTCATTCAGGCCTTCCGCATTCCGTCGGAGTCCATGCGGGACACGCTGCTCATCGGGGACTTCCTGTTCGTCAACAAGTTCGAGTACGGGCCGAAGATCCCCTTCACCCACGTGCGCCTGCCGGGGCTGCGCGCGCCGCGGCGCGGCGACGTGATCGTGTTCCAGTACCCGCAGAACCCGAGTCAGGACTACATCAAGCGCTGCATCGCGACCGGCGGGGAGACGGTGCAGATCGTCAACAAGCGCGTCATCGTGGACGGCGACACGCTGCGCGAACCTTACGTGCGCTTCGAGTCCGACGACGTGCGCGGCGGGGCGTTCGACTCGCGCGACAACTTCGGACCGTTCACGGTCCCCGCCGGCGAGCTGTTCATGATGGGCGACAACCGCGACAACTCCTCGGACAGCCGCGTGTGGGGCACGGTGCCCATGGACTACGTCAAGGGGCGCGCGCTGTTCCTTTACTGGTCGTGGGACGCGGAGCGCTTCCGCCCGCGATGGAACCGCCTGTTCCGCCCGGTGAGGTGAGCATCCCCGAAGGTCCGTCGGCGGCGGCGCGCGACGCGGCGCGCGCCGGCGTGTACGTGCACGTGCCGTTCTGCGCCGTGCGCTGCAGCTACTGCGACTTCGCGACCGGCCGGCTCTCGACGGGGGGCGTGGCGCGCTGGCTCGATGCCCTCGAGCGCGAAGCGGCGCTGCGCGCACCGGAGGCCGCGGGCACGACCTTCACCTCGGTGTTCTTCGGCGGCGGCACCCCCTCGGCCCTGCCGCCCGAGGCGTTCCGCCGCGCGGCGCGCGCGGTGCGCGCCCACTTCGCGATCGATCCCGGCGCCGAGTGGACCCTCGAGGCGAATCCCGAGTCGGTCACGCCCGCGCGGCTCGACGCGTGGCGCGCGGCCGGGGCCAACCGCCTGTCCATCGGCATGCAGAGCGCGCATGCCGACGAGCTCGATCGCCTCGGGCGCGCGCACGCGCCCGGACGCCCGCTCGTAGCCGCCGCCCTGGCGCGGCGCGCGGGCTTCGCACGGCTGTCGCTGGACCTCATGTTCGCCTTCCCGGGACACGACGCGGCGCGCTTTCGCGCGAGCGTGGCGTGCGCGCTCGGCAGCGGGGCCGAGCACCTGTCGGCCTACTGCTTCATTCCGGAGGCCGGCACCCCGCTCGGCAACGCGGTGCTGCGCGGCGAGGCGCGCGTGCCGGCGCCCGAGACGCAGGCGGATCTCTACGAGGCGCTCCACGGCTGGCTCGAGGCGGCCGGTCTGGCGTGCTACGAGACCTCGAACTTCTGCCGCCCCGGGGCCGAGGCGCGCCACAACCTGGTGTACTGGCTGCGGCGGCCGTACGTCGGACTGGGGCCTTCCGCGCACGGCTTCCTCGGCGGGACGCGTTACGAGAACCCGTGGGCGTTCGAGCGCTGGGCCGCGGCGCTCGAGCGCGGCACGCGGCCGGAGGCGCGCCGCGAGCCCGAGACGCCGGAGTCGGCCGCGTCCGAGACGCTCATGCTCGGCCTGCGGCTGGCGGGCGGCGTGCGCGCCGCCGACTACGCGCCGGCGGCATGGGCCGCGTTTGAGGCGCGCTACGGCGCCGCCCTGGCGCGCGCCGAGGGGGCGCGCCGCGTCGAGCGCACGCCGTGGGGATGGCGCCTGCCGCGCGCGCTGCGCTTCGTGGCCGACGACGCCGTGGCGTGGATCGAGGCGCGGGCCGGACGCAGTTTGACAGTCGCGCCGCTCGGCGCATAATCCGCTGTCGCCATGTCGCAACCCGCCCTGCCCGGGGCCGTCCTGCGGGACGATCCCGACCTGACCGAACGCCAGCGCGCCCTGTTCGGGGCGCTCGTGGAACTCCACCGCCGCCACGCGCGCCCGGTGGGGTCGGAGGCGCTCCATGCCCGTTCGGGGGTGGCGCTGTCGTCGGCGGGCGTGCGTGCCGAGCTGGCCGAGCTCGAGGCGCGCGGCCTGCTCGAACGCGGCCACGCCTCGGCCGGGCGCGTGCCGTCGGCCGCGGGCTGGGCCTACTGGGTGAGGCACCTCATGGCGCCGGCGCCGGTGTCGCCCGAGGTGGAGGCGCGCATCCGCGCGGTGCTCGCGCACTCGGCGCACGACGTCGAATCGCTCCTTCAAGAGGCTTCGCGCCTGCTGTCCGACCTCACCCGGCAGATCGGTCTGGCGCGCGCCGACTCGCTCGACCGCGAGACCCTGACGCGCCTCGATGTGGTCCCGCTCGGGGAGCGCCGCGTGCTGCTCGCGCTCAACCTCGGCGGGGCGCTGGCGCGCACGCTGGCGCTCGAGCTGGAGAGCCCGCTGGCGCCGGACGAGCTCGACGAGGTGGGCGCCGTGCTGCGCGAGCGCCTGCTCGGGCGGACGCTCGCCGAGGTGCGGGAGCGGCTCGACCACGATCCCGAGCTGGTGCGCCACAGCGCGGCGCGTCTCGTGGCGCGCGCCCTGCGCGGGCAGTGGGCGCAGCCGGTGCGAACCCCGCTGCTCGCGGCCGGGGCGTCGCACATCGCCGGGCAGCCGGAGTTCGCGGACGGGCCGCGCCTGGCTCCGGTGTTGCGGGCCATCGAGGGCGGCCCGCCGATCGACCGCCTGCTCGCGGGCAGCCTCGAGGGCCAGGCCGCCGCGCGCGTGGGACTCGAGCCGGACGGCGCGCTCTCCGCGCTGAGCCTGGTGAGCGTCGCCCTGCCCGGCCCGGTGCCGGGCGCGGTCGGCGTGCTCGGCCCGCTGCGCATGGACTACGCCCTCGCGTTCGCGGTGGTGGACGCGGTGGGGCAGCGCCTCGGGGAGCTGCTCGACGCATGAGCGCCGACGTGCACGACCGCACGCCGAACGGCGAGCCGCCCGAGGAGGCGGCCGCGCCGGCCGACGAGTCCGCCGCGCCGGCGACGGGCGCGCCGGCCGAGGCGGCGCCGGCGACCGCCGCGCCCGCGGCCGAGTCGGCCGAGGTCTATCGCGACCGCTGGCTGCGCGCCGAGGCCGAGCTCCAGAACTACCGCCGCCGCGCGGCGCGTGACCGCGAGGAGGCGCGGCGGGCGGCCGAGGACGCCGGCCTGCTCGAGATGATCGCGGTGCTCGACGACCTCGAACGCGCGCTCGCCGCGGCCGCCGAGGCGGGCGCGCCCGAGAACTGGACGCAGGGCGTGCGGCTCGTCGTCCAGCGCGCGAAGGACGCCCTGGCGCGCGCGGGCGTGCGCGTCATCGACCCGCGCGGCGAGGCGTTCGACCCGGCGTTCCACGACGCGCTGATCGAGGTGGACGCTCCCGAGGGCGTGGCCCCGGGGCACGTCGTGGACGTCGTCCTCAAGGGATACGCGCGCGGCGACCGGGCCCTGCGCGCGGCGCGCGTGGCCGTCGCGCGGGCCGCGGCGGACGGCGGCCGCTAGATGGCGAAGCGCGACTACTACGAGGTCCTCGGCGTGCCGCGCGGCGCGGGCGAGGACGAGATCAAGCGGGCGTACCGCAAGATCGCCTTCGAGAGCCATCCCGACCGCAATCCGGGCAACGCGGAAGCCGAGAAGCGCTTCAAGGAGGCGACCGAAGCCTACGAAGTGCTGCGCGACCCCGAGCAGCGCGCGCGCTACGACCGCTTCGGCCACGCCGGTGCGGGGGCGGGAGCGGGGGCCGGGCCGCAGGGTTTCGACTTCAGCGGCTTCGACCTGGCGGACGCGTTGCGCACGTTCATGCGCGACTTCGCCGGCGATCAGGGCTTCGAGGAGTTCTTCGGCGGCGGCGCGCGCGGCGGACGGCGCGTCGTGCAGGGCAGCGACCTGCAGGTGCGGCTGCCGCTCACCCTCGAGGAGATCGCCACCGGCGTCGAGAAGAAGATCCGCGTCAAGCACCAGCGTGCGTGCGGGACGTGTGGAGGACGCGGCGGCGAGGGGGAGGCGACCTGCGCGCAGTGCCAGGGACGCGGCCAGGTGCGGCGCGTGCAGCAGTCCATCTTCGGCCAGTTCGTGAACGTTTCGACCTGCCCGCAGTGCGGCGGCGGGGGGCGCACCGTGCGGGAGCGCTGCCGCACGTGCGGCGGCGAGGGCCGCGTGTCCGAGACCGAGACCATCGCGGTCAAGGTGCCGGCGGGCGTGGCGAACGGGAACTTCATCCCGCTGCGCGGCCTCGGCGACGCGGGCCCGCGCGGCGGCCCGGCGGGCGATCTCATCGTGCTCATCGAGGAGAAGCCGCACCCGGTCTTCCAGCGCGACGGCGATGACCTGCACGCCGAGGTGCGCGTGCCGTACCCGGTGCTGGTGCTCGGCGGGCGCGTCGAGGTGCCGCTCCTCGGCGGGGGCGCCGCGCCCCTCGACGTGCCGGCCGGCACCGAGAGCGGCACCGTGCTGCGCCTGCGCGGCAGGGGGCTCCCCAGCCTGCGCGGCGCGCACGGCGACCTGCTGGCGCGCGTGGTGGTGGCGGTGCCGAGCAAGGTTTCGCCCGCCGAGCGCAGGTTGCTCGAGGAGCTGCGCAAGCTCTCGGAAGGACGCGCCACCCGATCCGGGCGCTCGGCCTTTCAGCGCGTGAAGGAAGCGTTTGCGTTCTGACGCCGCGCCCGCGCGCGTCTGGGTGCCTGAGGTGCCCGCCTGCGGCGCGCTGATCGATCCGGGTCCCGACGCGCGTCATTACCTCGAGCGCGTGTGCCGCGCGCGCGAGGGGGAAAGCGTGACGCTCACCGACGGGCGCGGGCGCGTGGCCGTGGCGCGCGTCACCCGCGACGGCGGGCGGCTGGCGCTGGCCGTCGGGCGCGTCGAGGACCTGCCCGCGCCGGCGCCGCGCGTGCTGTTGTGCGGCGCGCCCGAGGGCGAGCGCGCGGACTGGATGGTCGAGAAGCTCGCCGAGCTCGGGGTCACCACGCTCATCCCGGTGGACACGGCGCGCGCCCGATGGGAGCGCTTCGAGCGCCGCGCGCAGCGCTTCGAGCGCCTCGCGCTCGCGGCGCTGCGCCAGTCGCTCGGGGCGCACCGCATGGAGATCGGGCGCCCGACGCCGCTCGGCGAGGCGTGCGCGGCCCTGCCCGCGGGAGGGACGCGCTGGCTGGCGGAGCCGTCGGGGGCCCGCGCCGATGCTCGTCGGGCGGCTCTCCCCGGCTGGTACGGCGTCGTCGGGCCCGCGGCCGGACTCGACGAGGCGGAGCGGGCCTCCTGCATCGCGTGCGGCTTCGCCCCTATCTCGCTGGCGGACAGTCGCTTGAGGACTGAGACCGCGGCCTTGTGCATGGCCGCGCTGTGGGCCGCCTGCGCGGATCGCGGCGCGGAGGTCGCGGGCGAGACGGGGCGCGGGGCTTGACGCTCCAGTAGGCCGCACCTATCCTGCCAAGGCCTATATCGCGCCTCGGTGCCTCCCGGCGCGTCTCATTCTCGTGTCACAAGCGAGCCGTCCTCCGACGTCTCTCTGTCCATGGAGAGGGGGGAATCTGTTGCCTGGAATCAGGGTGAAGGAAGGCGAGTCCTTCGAGAGCGCCCTGCGTCGTTTCAAGAAGAAGTGCGAGAAGGCCGGTCTCATGGCGGATCTCCGCCGCCACCAGCACTTCGAGAAGCCGAGTGAGCGGCGCAAGCGCAAGGTGAACGCCGCCCGCCGAAAGGCGATGGCCCGGCGCCAGCAGGAGAACTACTAGACCTGAACGCCATCGAGGGCCTGACCTGGCTGGACGGTGTGGTCGCGCTGGCCATCCTCGCCTTCGCGCTCGGCGGCGCGTGGCGCGGCGCGGTGGCGCAAGCGCTGTCCATGGCCGGGGTGGTGGCCGGTCTGTGGTCGGCAGGTTGGATCGCCCAGTGGGTCGGGCTGCACTGGCAGGGCGCCCGACCCGCTGTCGTCTTCTGGTTGCTCAAGTGGATCGTCGCCGCGCTCGGCGGGCTGGCCGTGGCGAGCCTGCTGCAGTGGTGGGGGGATTCGCTGCGCGAGGCGGTGCAGGCCGGTCCCCTCGGCTGGCTCGATCGCGCCGGCGGCCTCGTCGCGGGCGCGGCGTACGGCCTGCTCGTGGCGACCTTCGCGCTGCTCATGGGCCTGCTCGCGGCGTGGCCGCGGGAACTGGCGGATGCGGCGGCGGGCGCGCGCGTCAGCGCGCCGCTCATGCGCGCGGGGCTCGTGGCGTGCGAGACCGCGGGCGGCCTGCTGCCGGGACGCGGCTGGCTCGAATCGAAGTTCCGGACGGCCCTCGAGCGGACGCGCTCGCGGTCCGCCCGCTCCTGAGCGCGTCACCGCGCTCGCGGAGTCCGTCGTGGACCAGCATTCCCTGGACGTCCTCGAATTCGACCGGGTGACGGCCGCGCTCGCCGACCTCGCGGGGTCCGAGCGGGGCCGTGCCGCGTTGCGTGCGTGGCGCCCGATGGCGGACCGCGCGGCGCGCGCGCTCGAGACCGCGCGCCTCGCGGAGGCCATCGCGCGCCACGGCGAGCCGGGCGTGTGGTGCGCGACCGGTCCCGGCACGCTCGGCGCGCGGCTCGAGCCGGGGCGCGCGGAGCGGCTCGACGGCCCCGGGCTGGTCGAGGTGCGCGCGTGGCTCGAGGCGGCCCGCGACACGCGCGCCGCGTGGGCCGACGAGGCGCTGCGCGCGCGCCACCCGTCGCTCGCCGCCCTCGTCGACGGCGTGCCGCCGCTCGACGCGCTGCGCGAGACGCTGACCGCCTCGCTCGAGCCCGACGGCCGCGTGAGCGACGCCGCCTCGCCCGAGCTGCGCCGCGCGCGGCGCGGCGTGGCCGAGGGCGAGCGCGAGCTCGAGCGGCAGCTCGAGCGCTTCGCGCGCGGCTTCGGCGACAACGCCTACGTGACGCGCCACGGCGAGCGCTTCGTGGCGCTCGTGCCGGCGGCCGGGTTCCCGCGGCGCCGCGGCATCGTGCACGACGTGTCGGGAAGCGGGCACTCGCTGTTCGTCGAGCCGCTCGAGGCGTGCGAGGCGAACAACCGTCTGCTCGAGTTGCGCGCCACCGCGGCGGAGGAAGAGCGCCGCGTGCTGCGCGCGCTGGCCGACGCGGTGCGCGCCGCGGCCGCCGAACTCGGCACGCTCGAGGAGACGCTCGTCCACCTCGACACGCTGCGCGCGCGCGCGCGCTGGGCGCACGCGGTGCGCGCCGTGGCGCTCGAGCCGGGCGGCGACGCGCTGCGCCTCGTCGCCGCGCGCCATCCGCTGCTCGCCATGGGGCCGCGCCCCGAGGCGGTCGTGCCCCTCGACCTCGCGCTCGGCGCGGACGGGCGCGTGCTGCTCGTGAGCGGGCCCAACATGGGCGGCAAGACCGTGCTGCTCAAGACGGTCGGGCTGGCGGTGGCGCTCGCCCACGCGGCGCTGCCGGTGCCGGCCGCCGAGGGCAGCGCGGTGCCCGAGATCGACGCGCTGGTCGCCGACCTCGGCGACGAGCAGTCGGTGGACCACGGCCTTTCGACCTTCGCCGCGCACCTGCGCACGCTCAAGGCCATGGCCGAGGCGGCCGGCCCGCGCGCCCTGCTGCTCGCCGACGAACTGGGCGCGGGCACCGATCCGGACGAGGGGGCGGCGCTCGGCCGCGCGCTCGTCGAGCACGTCGCGCGCGCCGGCGCGTGGGCGGTGGTGACGACCCACCTCGGCAGCCTCAAGCGCGTCGCCGGCGAGGTGCCGGGCGTGGTCAATGGCTCGCTGGAGTTCGACGAGGCGACGTTCACCTCGCGCTTCCGCTTCGTGCCCGGCGTTCCCGGCGCGAGCCACGCGCTCGCGGTCGCGGAGCGGCTCGGCTTCCCGGCCGCGGTGCTGGCGCGCGCGCGCGCGCTGGCGCCCGAGTCGGTGCTCGCCGTCGAGCGGCTGCTCGCCGAGCTCGCCGCGGCGCGCGCCCGGCTCCACGAGGAGGCCGCGGCGCTCGCCGCGGCGCGCGCGGCGGCGGAGGCGGAGGCGGCCCGTCACCGCGCGGCGCGCGAAGACGCGCGGCGCGAGCTCGACGCCCTGCGGCGCCGGCTCACCGCGGAAAGCGAAGCCGTGCTGGCGCGCGTGCGCGAGCTGTGGCAGACGGTGCAGCGCGAGGCGCGCCGCGCCGACAAGTCGCGCGCCGCGGCGCACGAGGTGCGTGCCCGCCTCGAGGAGGCGGAGCGCGGCGTGCAGGCCATCGAGCGCGCCGCGGCGCAGGCGGCCGCGGCCGGCGCGTCGGCCGACGCCGGCCAGCTCGCGGCGGTGAACGTCGGCCAGCGCGTGCGCGTCGCCGATCTCGGCGTCGAGGCCGAGGTGGTCGCCGCGCCCGACGCCGAGGGGCGCGTGACGCTGCGCCGCGGCAGCTGGACGATCCAGAGCCACGTCTCCAAGCTCGCCGCCGCCGGTCCGTCCGCGCCGCGACCGGAGCGCCCGGCGGCCCTCGCGACGTGGGAGGCGCCCGCCGAGGCGCCGGCGCTCGAGGTGGACGTGCGCGGCCTCGAGGTGGACGAGGCGCTGCGCGCGCTCGACGCGGGGCTCGACCGCGCGGTGGTGGGCGGGCTCGGTGAGCTCCGCGTCATCCACGGCATCGGGCGCGGCGTCCTGCGCGCGGCGGTCGAGCGCCATCTGCGCGGGCACCCGCAGGTCGCGGGCCAGCGCCTCGGGCAGGTCGGCGAGGGCGGGCGCGGCGTGACGATCGCGAGGCTGCGGTGACGGCGGGCGCGGGACGCGGTCCGCGCGGCGCGGACGACTGGGTGGAGCGCGTGCGCGCCGCCTCGGACATCGTCGAGGTCATCGGCGCGTCGGTGGCGCTGCGCCGCTCGGGGCGCAACTGGGTCGGGCTGTGCCCGTTCCACGCCGAGAAGACGCCGTCGTTCTCGGTCAACGCCGAGCGGCAGTTCTACCACTGCTTCTCGTGCAAGGCGGGCGGCGACGTGTTCCGCTTCGTCATGGACACCGAGAAGGTCGGGTTCCTCGAAGCGGTCGAGATGCTCAGCCGGCGCGCGGGCATCGCGGTGCCCGAGCGGCGCTCCGGCGAAGGGCGCGGGCGCCGCGGCGTCCTGCTCGAGGCGCTCGAGGCCGCCGCACAGGCGTACGAGCAGTGGCTCGGCGACCCCGGGCAGGGCGCGCGCGCGCGCGCCTACCTCGAGGGCCGCGGCGTGGCGCACGAGACGGTGCGCGCCTTCCGCCTCGGGCTCGCGCCGCCGGGCTGGGACGCGCTCTCGGCGCGCCTGCGCGGGCGTTTCTCCGACGACGTGCTGGTCGAGGCCGGCCTCGCGGCGCGCCGCGACACCGGAGGTCTGTACGACCGCTTCCGCCACCGCCTCATGGTGCCGCTCGTCGCGCCGGGCGGCGCGGTGCTCGGCTTCGGCGCGCGCGCGCTGGCCGAGTCCGACCAGCCCAAGTACCTCAACTCGCCGGAGACGCCCGCCTACCACAAGGGCGCGTTCCTGTATGCGCTCGAGCAGGCGCGCCGCGCGGTGCCGCCCGACGGCGAGGTCATCGTCGTCGAGGGCTACTTCGACGCCATCGCACTCCATCAGGCGGGGCTGGCGAACACGGTGGCAACCTCGGGCACCGCGCTGACGCCCGAGCAGGCGCGCCTGCTGCGGCGGCTCGCCGCGCGCGTGGCGCTCACCTACGACGGCGACCGCGCCGGCCGCGAGGCGATGATGCGCTCGCTCGGCGTGCTGCTCGCGGAGGGGCTCGAGGTGGCGGTCGTGGACCTGCCGCCGGGGGAGGATCCCGACACCCTCGTGCGGCGGGGCGGCGCGGCGGCCTGGGCGGCGGCGCGCGGCGCGGCGGCCGACCCGGTGGAGTTCGTGCACCGCCACGTGCTGCGCGCCGCCGGTCCCGGCGACCCGCGCGAGCGCGCGCTGCAGGCGGTCGTGGCGCTCGGCGCCGCGGTCGCGGACCCGGTGCGCCTGCGGCTGCTCGCCGAGCGCGCCGCGCAGGTGCTCGGCTTCCCGGAGGCGACGCTGCTGCGCGCCGTGGAGCTCAAGCGCGCCGGGCGCGAGGCGGCGGCGCCGCTGCGGGCGGCGGTCGCGCGGCGCGCGGAGACCGAGGGCGCGCCCGAACGGCGTCTGCTGCGCGCGCTCGTGCACGCGCCGGAGGCGGTGGCGTGGGTGCGCGGCGAGCTCGCGCCCGACGACTTCCGCGACGCGGGGTGCCGCGCGGTCGCCGAGCGCCTGTGGGCCGGCGGCGATCCATGCGCCGGCGACGACGCGCCGGCGGCGCTGGCACGCGGCCTGGCGGCGGAGGAGTGCCCGCCGGCGGACGAGGCGGCGGTGCGCGCGGAGGCGCTCGGCCTGGTGCTGCGGCGCATCCGCGAGGAGCAGCGCGATCTCACCGCCGAGGTGCGGCGCGCCGGCGACGATGCGGCGCGCCTCGCCGCCCTCGAGGAGCGGCTGGGGCGTCTCACGACGCAACTCATCGAGACCGAAGCACGGCTCGCGGAGGCGCGGCGGAGTCTGACGGCCCGTCCCGCGGGCGGCGATCCGCACGACGTGATGAACGACATTCGGGCCATCGCGCGCGCCGCGATGGCCGCTGGAACGAACCACGACCGGGGAGTGAAACCCTGATGGCGACGGCGACGGCGACGGCGAAGGCGAAGGCGAAGCAGGAGAAGCTCAAGGCCCGGCAGGAGTGGCGCAAGCGGCTCGACGAGATCAAGTCGCTCGCGCTCCGCCAGGGCTACGTGACCGAGGACCAGATCGTCTTCATGCTCGACGAGAACCTCGATCCGGAGCAGCAGGTGGATCAGATGGAGGAGATCCACGCCATGCTCGCGACCCTGCACATCGAGGTGTTCGCGAGCGAGGAGGACGCGCAGGAGCGCCTCAAGAAGCTGCGCAAGATCGAGGAGAAGAAGCCGGCGGTGCAGACCAAGGCGGTGCCGCCGCAGCCGATCCGCTACGACGATCCGGTGCGCATGTACCTGCGCGAGATGGGCAAGGTGCCCCTCCTCACGCGCGAGGGCGAGGTCGAGATCGCGCGCCGCATCGAGGCCGGCGAGCGGCAGGTCGTCATGGCGCTGTTTCGCGCCGAGCCGTCGCTGCGCGAGATCCGCGGGCTGCTCAAGAAGCTCAAGGAGGGTCAGCTCAAGATCGAGGACTTCATCAAGGTTGACGAGAACGCCGCGACCGAGCAGGCGCTCAAGAAGGAGCGCATGCGCGCGGTCAAGATCCTCGAGCGCGTGCTCGCCCTGCAGAAGCGCGCCAACGAGGCGCTCGAGAGGACCGGCGCGCGCATGACCGACCGCCAGCGCTCGAGCGCGCAGGCCAACTTCGCGAAGGTCGAGGCCGAGCTGCACCAGGAGATGCAGAAGCTGTCGATGAACCCGCGCATGGTCGAGGGACTGGCGCGCCCGATCAAGGACATGGCCCAGCAGGCGCTCGAGCTCGACGAGGTCGTGGCGGCGATGGAGCGGCGCTTCGGCCACAGCGTGGACGAGATGCTGGAGTTCGCGCGCCGCCTCAAGAAGGGGCCCAGGGAGCTGCGCGCGGTGCGCCGCGACTCGGGCCTGCAGCCGGCGCAGATCGCGGAGTTTCTCAACGAGCTCAAAATGGTGCGCAAGCAGATCAAGGCGATCGAGGACGAGGGAAAGATGTCGAAGGACCATCTCCTCGAGCTCATGCGCCAGATCCAGGACGGCGAGCGCGCCACCGCGCAGGCCAAGAAGGAGATGATCGAGGCCAACGTGCGCCTGGTGATCTCGATCGCCAAGCGCTACACCAACCGCGGACTCGAGTTCCTGGACCTCATCCAGGAGGGAAACTCGGGGCTGATGCGCGCGGTGGACAAGTTCGACTACACCAAGGGCTACAAGTTCTCGACTTACGCCACGTGGTGGATCCGGCAGGCGATCACGCGCGCGATCGCGGACCAGGCGCGCACCATCCGCGTGCCGGTGCACATGATCGAGCACATCAACCGCGTGGTGCGCGTGTCGCGGCGGCTCGTCCAGGAGCTCGGCCGCGAGCCCACGCCCGAGGAGATCGCCGAGCGCCTCGAGCTGCCGGTGGACAAGGTCAAGAGCATCCTCAAGGCGGCGCAGGAGCCGATCTCGCTCGACCGGCCAATCGGCGAGGACGACGACTCGAACCTCGGCGACTTCATCGAGGACACGAGCGTGGTGAGCCCGGCGCACTCGGCCGCCTCGGCCATGCTGCGCGACGAGGTCAACGAGGTCCTCATGACCCTCACCCCGCGCGAGGCCAAGGTCATCCGGCTGCGTTTCGGCCTCACCGAGGACGGCGCGCAGCGCACGCTGGAGGAGGTCGGCGCGTTCTTCAACGTGACGCGCGAGCGCATCCGGCAGATCGAGGCCAAGGCGCTGCGCAAGCTGCGCCACCCGACCCGCAGCCGCCGGCTCAAGGCCTACACCGAGCTGCTGTAGGCGCGCGGCCGCTCCCTTGACGCTGGTGCGGCCGGGTGATAGAAACGCCCGGCTCGCGCCGCGGCAGGGGAGATGTGCGCTGGGCCCATAGCTCAGCGGTCGAGAGCAGCCGGCTCATAACCGGCGAGACCCTGGTTCGAATCCAGGTGGGCCCATGCGGCCCGCCGCGAACGGACCGGGTCCCGGCGCGACGCACGGAGCATGCGGGCGGGTAGCTCAGCTGGCAGAGCACCTGGATCACAACCAGGGGGTCACAGGTTCGAGTCCTGTTCCGCCCACCACCTCTTCCTCGGTCCCACCGTCTCCACCCGCGCGCCGCGCCCCGGAGGCCATGAACGACGCGACGCCTCCTCACCGCCGCGATCGGCGGGCGTCCGACGCGCCCGCGGCGCGCGCGTGCCACGGACCGCGCGCGCCGCGCGCCGTCCCACGGGGGTGCCCCAGCGGGCCCCCCGTTTTCATTGGAGGTCGCATCCCGTGAACGACGTGGACATCCTCTGGTCCCTGCACGGCCTCGACGAGGAGCGCATCACCCTGCGCGCCGCGCTGGCGCGGGTTCCGGAGCAGCGCCGGCAGCTCGAGGCGCGCGTCGCCGCCGAGCGCGCCGCGCTCGAGGCGCACCGCGCACGCCTCGCCGAGGTCCAGAGGCGGCGCCGCGCCCAGGAGCAGGAGATCGAGGCGCTCGCCGCGCAGGAGCGCCAGTTCCAGTCGCAGCAGCCGTCGGTCAAGACCAACGAGGCGTATCAGGCGCTCACGCACGAGATCGCCACGGTGCGCGGCAAGCGCTCGGACCTCGAAACGCAGGTGCTGCTCGGGCTCGAGGAGGAAGAGGCGCTCGCGCTCCAGAAGGGACCGCTCGAGGAGGCGCTGCGCGCCGCGGAGGCCGAGCGCGACGCGCGCCTCGCGGCGCTCGCCACGGAGGAGTCGGGGCTCGCCGCCGCGCTCGAGGGCCTCGACGCGCGGCGCGTGGCGGCGCTCGAAGGGCTCACGCCCGCCGCGCGCGTGCGTTACGAGCGGGTGCACGCCTCGCGCGACGGCCGCGCCGTGGTGGCGATCGCCAAGGGCGCGTGCGGCGGCTGCTTCCGGGCCCAGCCCCCGCAGCTCCTGCAGGAGGCGAAGCGCCGCGACCGCGTGCTGGCGTGCGAGGGCTGCGGACGCCTGCTCGTGCTGCCTCCCGAGGGCGAGCCCGCCTGACGGAGGGCGCGGCATGAGCGCGATCCGGCCGCGCGCCGGCCTGCCGTTCCGGCGCATCGCGGTCGTGCTGTCCGGCGGCGGCGCGCTCGGCGCCTACGAGGTGGGCGTCCTGCGCGTGATCGAGGCCGCGGGCCTCGCGCCGTGGCTCGTCGCGGGCGTCTCGATCGGCGCGGTGAACGCCGTGGTGTGGCTGGCGCACGGCGGGCGCACCGCGGCGCTCGAGGAGGCGTGGCGCTCGATGCGCGCGTCCACCATCGGCCTGCGCTGGGGAACGCTGGCGATGCGCGCCGCCGGGGCGGCGATCATGATCGTGGCGCTGCTCGAGCTGCTGCTGGCGGTGATGGGCTCGCGCGCGCTGTCGGGCTCGTGGTGGCTGTGGCGCCGGTGGAGCGGACGGGCCGACCTGTCCTCGGGGCTGCTCGACGCGACGGCGTGGGCGGTGCTCGCGCTGGCGGGCGCGCTGCTCGTCGCCGTGTCGCGCCCCGCGGAGGGATGGCTGGCGCGCCTGAGCCCCCCCGCCGATCCGCAGCGCCTGCACCGGCGCTTCGGGCTGGCGCTCCTCGCGCTCGCCGCGGTGCACGCCACGGTGTGGGTGTTCGGCTGGCCGTGGCCGCACCGCTTCAGCGCCTTCACGCTTCTCGTGCTCGGCGGCGCGTGGCTCGCGAACCGGCCGGGGCGCGCCGGCGACCGCATGCGCGGGCTGCTGCGGCGCCTCATGCCCGAAACCCGCGGGCGCGGCCTGTGGGGGAGCGCGGCGCGGCGTCAGGTCATCGAGCGGCTGGTGCGCGCGGGCGATCCGCAGCGGCTCGCCAGCGGCCCGACCGGACTGCTCGTGAGCGCGCTCGCCACCGACACGGGGCGCGTCGCGCACTTCACGCGGCTGGCGGATCCGGACCCCGCGCTCGCCGCGCGCTTCGCGCAGCGCGTCGAGCGCGAGCTCGGCGAGGTGCTGCCGATCCGCGACGCGGAGGACGCCGTGCGCGCCGCCGTGGCGTCGTCGGCGATTCCGGGTCTGTTCGAGCCGGTGCGCATCGCCGGACGCGACTTCGTGGACGCCGGCGGGCTCACCAATCAGCCCATCCACCTCGCGATCGCCGCCGAGTCGGACGCCGTGCTCGTCGTGCTGCTGTCCCCGAGCGGAAGCCCGCCGCCGGCGCCGCCGTCGGCCAACCTGCTCGAGCTGGCGGCGCGCCTCCTCGAGCTCTCGAACTGGCGCGACCTGCAGGCCGAGCTGCGGGCGCTGCCGGACGGCTGGTCGCGGGAGGGCCGCCCGGCGCGCGTGTGCGTGGTCGAGCCGGCGGCGCCGCTGCCGGGCGGGGTGCTGGGTTTCGCGCCCGAGTCCGCCGCCCAGTTGATGCGGCTGGGCGCGGCGGACGCCGAGGCGGCGCTGGCGCGCGCGGGCTGGATCGAGCCGGCGGTCGCGGCCGGCGCGGCGCGCGCGGCGGGCGGGGCGGGCGCATGACGCGGGGCGCGGGCGCGGGGCGCGACCGGGCGCGGCGACCCGCGGGCGCGCCGCGCCCCGCCCGTGCGCGCGGGCCGGCCGCGCGGGCCGCGTGGGGCGCGGCGCTCCTCGCCGCGGCGCTGGCGTTCGTCGTGCACCTGCCGAGCCTCGCGAACGGCTACGTGCGGGACGACGCCGACCTCATCGAGCGCAATCGGGCGCTGCGCGAGGCGCCGCTCGTGCGCCTGGCGCTGGCCGACTACTGGGCCTCGCGCGGCGGCGCCTCGGGGTACTGGCGGCCGGCGCCGCTGCTCAGCTTCGCGGCCGAAGCGCGCCTCGGGGCCGGCGCGGCCGTGCGCCACGCCGTGAACGTCGTTCTCCATGCCGTGGCCACCGCGGTGCTCGCGGCGCTGCTGGTCGGGGCGGGGCTGCCGTTCGCGGCGGCGCTCGCCGGCGCGGCGTGGTTCGCCGTCATGCCCGCGCACGCCGAGGCCGTGGCGTGGCTGGTGGGCCGCACGGATCTGCTGTGCGCGCTCGGGGCGCTCGCCGCGCTGGCGCTCGACGCGCGCGAGCGGGCGGCCGGGCGGCGGTGGCCGGGCCCGGCGCCGCTCGCGGCGCTCGCCCTCGCGCTGCTGTCCAAGGAGGCCGCCGCGCCGCTGGCGCTGGTGCTGGCCGCCGCGGCATGGGCGGATGGCGCCGGCGCGCGCGACGTGGCGCGGCGCGCGTCGCCCTACCTGCTCCTCACCCTGGCGTGGCTCGCCGCGCACCGCGCGCTGGCCGCGTCCGGCGGGTCGGGGCCCGTGTACCTCGATCCGGCGCGGCGCGACGACTGGCCGTGGGCGGCGTGGACACTCGTGCCGGCGGCGGCCGCGTTGCTCGTGCCGGGCGTGCCGATCGCTCCCGACCAGCTGCCGCCGCTGCCGCGCGGCCCGCTCGATGCGGCGGCGGTGGCGGGGTTCGCGGCGACCGCGGCGGCGGTCGCCGCGCTCGCGTGGCTCGCGGCGCGGCGCTCGCCGGCGCTGGCGCCCGCCGCGCTCGCGCTCGCGCCGCTGCTGCCGCCGGTGGCGGCGGCCGCCCTGGGCGCGGCGCTGCCGTTCGGGCCGCGCGTCGTCTACCTGCCGTCGGCGGGCGCGGCGTGGCTCGCGGCGCTCGCCCTGGCGCGCGCCGAGGCGGCCGGCGCCCGCTCGCGCGCGGCGGGACGCGCGGCGGCGGCGGCGCTCGTCGCGGCCTCCGCCGCCGGCAGCATCGCGCTGCAGCCGGCGTGGCGGGACGAGGAGCGCCACTGGCGCGCGATGGTCGCCGCCCAGCCGTCGAATCCCGCGGGCTGGACCGGCCTCGCCGACGTGCGCTCGCAGCGCGGGGCGCGCGCCGAGGCCGAGTCGCTGCTCGCGCGCGCCGAATCACTCGCCCCGGCGCTGCCGGCTGCGGCGCTGGCGCGCGCCGCGCTGCACCACCGTCACGGCGAGTGGGAACCGTCGGCCGCGGCCGCCGAGCGCGTGCTGGCGTGGGACCCGCGGCACCGTGAGGCGCGCTGGCTGCGCGGCGTGGCGCGGCTCCGGCTGCGGCGGCTGGCCGAGGCGCGCGCCGACGCCGAAACCCTCCTCGCGGGGTGGCCGGACGACCCGCGCGCGCTCGGGCTGCTCGGACAGGCGCGCCTGCTCGGCGGCGATCCCGCCGGGGCGCGCGCGGCGCTCGAGGCGGCGGCGCGCGGCGCGCCCGACGATCCCGCGGTGTGGTTCGCGCTCGGCGGCGCGCGGGTGCTGTCGGGGGATCCGGCGGGCGGCGCGCTCGCCTTCGAGCGCGTGCTGGCCGGCGACCCGCGCTACTACGACGGCTGGCTGCAGCTCGCCCTGGCGCGCGCCGAGGCCGGCGACGCGGCGGGCGCGCGCGCGGCGGTGGCGCGCGCGGCGGCGCTGCCCGAGGCGGCCGACGGGCGCGCGGCGGAGCTTGCCCGGGCCCTCGCGGCGACGCGTTTGCCCGCGGGCGGCGCTTCCCGTACGGTGCGGCCATGACCTCTCACCGCCCGGGCGTGTGGACGCTGCGCTGCGACGGCGGCGCCCGCGGGAACCCGGGGCCCGGCGCGGGCGCCTACGTGCTCATCGCGCCGGACGGCCGCGAGGTGGAGGCGCGCGGCGAGTACCTCGGCACGGTGACGAACAACGTCGCCGAGTACCGGGCGCTCATCGCGGGGCTCGAGGCGGCGGCGCGCCACGGCGTCGCCGCGCTCGAGGTGAGCATGGACTCGGAGCTCGTCGTGCGACAGATGACCGGCGAGTACCGGGTCCGCAACGAGGGGCTCAAGCCCCTCCACACGAAGGCCCGGCACGCGGCGGCGCGGATCGCCGACGTGCGCTGGAAGGCCGTGCGGCGCGAGCACAACGCGCGCGCCGACCGGCTCGTGAACGACACGCTGGACGGGGTGACGGGATCCGAGTCTCCCAGGTGATCGCGCGCGGCGCGCCGACGCCCCCGCTTCAACGCGGGGGACCGAGGCCGTCGCGTGAGGAAAGTCCGAACTCCACAGGGCAGGGTGCTGGGTAATTCCCAGGGGGCGCGAGCCCACGGAAAGTGGAACAGAGAGCAGACCGCCAGCGGGCGGTCCGCGCGAGCGGGCCGCAGCGGGCAAGGGTGAAACGGTGCGGTAAGAGCGCACCAGCGGTCCCGGTGACGGGGCCGGCTCGCCAAACCCCACCCGGAGCAAGACCGCATAGAGGGGGAGCCGTGTGTCCCGCGGCGCCATCACCCCGGGGTCGGTCGCATCGAGCCGTTCCGGAAACGGACGGCCCAGACAAATGATCACCACGGAGCGATCCGGACAGAATTCGGCTTACCGGGAGACTCGCCCCGTCCCTGCGTCCGGCGCGCGCTTCGAAGGGGCGTTCTTGACCCTGCTTTCCGCGCGCTGCTAGCGTCCGGCGGCGCGCCTTCGGCGCGTCGCGCCACCCCCACATGTCCGAGCCCACGACCGAACGACGAAGCCCCGCGCGCGCGGCCGCGCCCGGATGGACGCTCCATCCGCGGCACGACGCGGAGCGCGCCCGCGCGCTCGCCGCGGCCCTCGGGGCGCCCGTCGCGGTGGGCCACGCGCTCGTCCACCGCGGCATCGTTTCGGCCGCCGACGCGCAGCGTTTCCTCGATCCGGCGCTCGAGGACCTCCACGACCCCTACGCGCTCGCCGACCTCGCCACCGCGGTGGCGCGCCTGCGCGCCGCGATCGCGGCACGCGAGCCCATCCTCGTCCACGGCGACTACGACGTGGACGGCATCACCTCCACCTTTCTGCTGTACGCGGTGCTCGAGGAGCTCGGCGCCGACGTCGGCTACCGCATCCCGCACCGCACGCTGGACGGTTACGGTCTGTCGCCCGCCGCCGTGGACGAGGCGCACCGGCGCGGCGCGCGCCTCATCGTGACGGTGGACTGCGGCGTCACCGCGCACGAGGCGGTGGCGCGCGCGCGCGCGCTCGGCATCGACATCATCGTCACCGATCACCACGAGCCGGCCGCGACGCTGCCGCCGGCGCTCGCCGTGGTCAACCCGTTGCGCGCCGACTGCGGGTATCCGTTCAAGCCCCTCGCCGGCGTGGGCGTCACGTTCAAGCTCGTCGAGGCGCTGCTGCGCGGGCACGGCGGGATCGCGCGCGCGCGCGAGTTCCTCGACGTCGTGGCGCTCGGCACCATCGCCGACGTCGTGCCGCTCGTGGGGGAGAACCGCGTGCTGGCGCGCCTCGGGCTCGACCGGCTGAGCGGCGCGGGCCGCGTCGGCCTGCGCGCGCTGGCCGAGGTCGCCGGGCTGGCCGGCAAGCGCATCGGCAGCGGGCACGTGGCGTTCGTGCTGGCGCCTCGCATCAACGCCGCCGGGCGCATGGGGCACGCCGAGCAGGGGCTGCGTCTGCTGCTCGCGCGCGACGAGCGCGAGGCGCGCGCCTGCGCCGAGAGCCTCGAGGACGACAACGAGCGCCGCCGCCGGCACGACGAGCAGGTGCTGCAGGAGGCCGCGCAGCGCGTCGAGACGGAGCTCGGCTGGCCCGGGTGCCGCTCGATCCTGCTGTGGTCCGAGCACTGGCACCCCGGCGTCATTGGCATCGTCGCGTCGCGGCTCGTCGAGCGTTTCCAGCGCCCCACGCTGCTCGTGGCGCTCGACGGCGATCGCGGGCGCGGCTCGGGCCGCAGCCTGCCGGGCCTCGACCTGCACCGCCTGCTCGCCGACTGCGACGACCTGCTCGAGTCGCACGGCGGGCACGCGGTGGCGGCGGGGCTGTCCGTGCGGCGCGACCGGCTGCCGGCCTTGCGCGAGCGCGTCGAACGGCTGGTGGCCGAGCGGCTGGCTCCGGAGGACTGGACGCCGCGCCTCACGTTCGACGCCGACCTCGCGCTCGGCGACTGCACGCTCGACCTCGTCGAGTGGCTCGAGCGTCTCTCGCCGCACGGGCTGGAGAACCCGGAGCCGGTGTTCCGCGCCACCGGCGTGACGGTGCTCTCGGCGCAGGCCGTGGGCGGCGGCAAGCACCTGCGGCTGCGCCTCGAGGACGGCACCGGCACGGCGGATGGCATCGGCTTCGGGCTCGGGCCGCGCGCCGGCGAGATCAGCCGTGCCGGCCGCGCCGCGCTGGCCTTCGTGCCGCAGCGCAACGAGTGGCTGGGCGAGACGCGCGTCCAGCTCAAGCTGCGCGACGTGCGCGTGCCGTGAGCGCCGAGCCCGCCTCGCCGGTCCATCCCGAGCTGCGCGCCGCGCTGCTCGCCGCGGTGGACGAGCGCGCCCCGCGCCTCGACCGCGACCGTGTCGCCGCGTGCTTCGACTTTGCCGACCGCGCCCACGGCGACCAGCGCCGCGAGTCGGGGCTGCCGTACGTCTCGCACCTCGTCGAGGTCGTGCGGATCCTCATGGACCTGCTCGAGGGCCGCCTCGACACCACGCTGGCGTGCGCGGCGCTGCTGCACGACGTGGTCGAGGACACCGAGGTGTCGCTCGAGGAGGTCGAGCGCCGCTTCGGGCGCGAGGTCGCCTCGCTCGTCGAGGGGGTCACCAAGCTCGCCGGGCTCCACTTCGACAGCCGCGAGGCGGAACAGGCCGAGAACTTCCGCAAGATGCTGCTGTCCATGTCGCGCGACCTGCGGGTCATCTTCATCAAGCTCGCCGACCGCCTGCACAACATGCGCACCATCGAGTACCTGCGTCCCGAGAAGCGGCGGCGCATCGCCGAGGAGACGCGCGACATCTACGCGCCCCTCGCGCACCGGCTCGGCATGGCGGGGATCAAGCGCGAGCTCGAGGACCTGGCGCTCAAGGTGCTGGAGCCCGACGCCTACGTCGAGCTGGCGCGCCGCGTGGCGGCGCGCCGGGAGGAGCGCGAGGCGTTTCTGGCCGCGGTCCAGGGCCGGCTCGAGGAAGGGCTGCGCGCCGCCGGCATCCGCGCCGAGGTCAAGGGCCGGCCCAAGCACTTCTACTCGATCTTCAGCAAGATGCGCAGCGGCCGCGACTTCGAGACGATCTACGACCTGTTTGGACTGCGCATCGTGACCCACACGCGCAACGACTGCTACCGCGCGCTGGGCGTGGTCCACGACCTGTTCACGCCGGTCGCCGACCGTTTCAAGGACTACATCGCGACGCCCAAGAGCAACATGTACCAGTCGCTCCACACCACGGTGCTCACCGAGAGCGGCGAAATGGTCGAGGTGCAGATTCGCACCTGGGACATGCACCGCACCGCCGAGACCGGCATCGCCGCGCACTACGTTTACAAGCAGGGCGGCCGCCTCGACGAGGAACTCGACGCCAAGCTGGGCGGCTTCGTGGCGCAGACCGCCGACTGGCAGCGCACGACCGGCGACGACGAGTACATGGACTTCCTCCGCACCGCGCTCTACCAGGAGGAGGTGTTCGTGTACACGCCGCGGCGCGAGCTCAAGCGCCTGCCGAAGGGCTCCACGCCGCTCGATTTCGCCTTCCTCATCCACACCGAGGTCGGCCAGCGCACGGTGGGCGCGCGCGTCAACGGCGAGCTCGTCCCGCTGCGGCACGAGCTGCGCAACGGCGACACGGTCGAGATCGTGACGTCGCCGAACGCGCAACCGAGCGAGGACTGGCTGCAGATCGTCCGCACCACGACGGCGCGCAGCAAGATCCGCCACTGGCTGCGCCAGAAGCGCCACGACGACAGCGTGGCGCTCGGGCGCGAGATGCTCGAACGCGAGCTGCGCCGCCACCGCCACACGGTGGACGACGGGCGGCTCGAGGAGGTGGCGCGCGCGCTCGGCCAGCCCGACGTCGAGACGCTGTTCGCGCGCCTGGGCGAGGGCCAGCTGTCGCTCACGCAGGTCGTGCGCAAGGCGCTCCCCCAGAAGGAGGGGCTTGCCGAGGGGCTCCTCAAGGGCCCGCTCGAAGCGCTCGGCCTGGTGCGCAAGCCCGCCGGCGGCGTGCGCATCCAGGGCATCGACAACGTCATGCTGTCGTTCGCGCGCTGCTGCCAGCCGGTGCCGGGCGACCGGGTGGTGGGCATCGTCACCGTGGGGCGCGGCGTCTCCGTGCACCGCATGGATTGCCCCAACACCTTCGCCGGCCGCGTCGCCCCGGAGCGCCGCGTCGCGGTCGAGTGGGACGCGCGCGTCGGCGAGACGTTTCCGGTGCGCCTCGTGGTGTGGGGCACCGACCGGCCCTCGCTGCTCGCCGACATCGCCAGGGCGATCTCGACCACGTCGGTCAACATCCGCCAGGTCGGCATGGCGAGCGAAGACCGCACCGTGCGCGGCGTGTTCGTGGTCGAGGTCCCGCACCTCGCCAAGCTCGAGGAGGTCACGGCGGCGATCCGGCGCGTCAAGGGCGTGACGCAGGTCGAGCGCCGCCAGCGGGCGTTTCGCCCGGGCGGCCCCGGGGCGCGATGAGGGCGCTCGTGCAGCGCGTGACGCGCGCCTCGGTCACGGTCGAGGGGCGCGTGACCGGCGCGATCGGCCGCGGTCTGGTGGTGCTGGTGGGCGCGGCGCGCGGCGACGGCCCGGGCGAGGCCGACTGGCTGGCGCGCAAGGTGGCCGGGCTGCGCGTGTTCGACGACGGCGCCGGGCGCATGAACCTCGCGCTCGCCGAAGCGGGCGGGGGCGTGCTGGCGGTGCCGCAATTCACGCTCTACGGCGACGCGCGCCGCGGCCGGCGCCCCGACTTCACGCGCGCCGAGCGGCCCGAGGCGGCCGAGCCGCTGTTCGAGCGCTTCTGCGCGACCCTCGCCGGCGAGGGCGTGCCGGTGGCGCGCGGCGTGTTCCGCGCGCACATGGCGATCGAGCTGGTGAACGACGGTCCGGTCACGCTGCTCCTCGAGCGCGAGCCCGGCGAGGCGGGCGCGTGAGCCGGCGGGCCGCCACGCTGTTCTGGCGCGGAAGCGCGCCGCTCGTGCTGGCGTCCGCCTCGCCGCGGCGCGTGGCGCTGCTGCGGCAGGCGGGCGCCTCGTTCACCGTGGCCGACCCCGGGCCCGACCGGCCGTGGCCGGGCGCGGCCGAGCCGCGGCACGGCGTGCGCGCGCTGGCCCTCGACAAGGCGAAGCGCGTCGCCGCGCGGCGCCCGGGCTGCGTGGTGGTGGGCGCCGACACGGTGGTCGTGGCGCGCGGCGTGATCCTCGGCAAGCCGGCCGACGCGGCCGAGGCGGCGGCCATGCTGCGCCGCCTGCACGGTCGCACGCATGAGGTGTGGACCGGCATCGCCGTGGTGCGCGATGGCGAGCAGCGCACCGCCGCCGAGTGCACGCGGGTCACCATGACGCGTCTGACGGACGACGACATCGCCGCCTACGTCGCGACCGGGGAGCCCCTCGACAAGGCGGGCGCCTACGGCCTTCAGGGGCTGGCGGGCCAGTTCGTGCGGCGCGTGGACGGAGACTGCGCGAACGTCGTGGGCCTGCCGCTCGCGCGGCTTCGCGCGGTGCTCGCCGAGTTCGCCTGAGCCGCGCCGGCGCCCGCGGCCGAGGCGAGGGCCGGAGTCCCTTGGGTTGACAGCGTTTTCAAGAGCGTGCTAGCTTCCGGCGCTTCCTACGCATGGGATCGGGTGCCCGCCCGCGCGCGGCCACGGCGCGCGTCGCGGCGAGGTGCGCCCCGTCGTTCACCGGAGGACCTCATGAAGACCTATTCCGCCCGTCCGGCGGACGTTCAGCGCCAGTGGCTGGTCGTGGACGCCGAGGGCAAGACCCTGGGCCGGCTCGCGACCCAGATCGCCATGGTGCTGCGTGGCAAGCACAAGCCGACGTACACGCCGCACCTCGACACCGGGGACCACGTCGTCGTGATCAACGCCGAGAAGATCGCGCTGACCGGGCGCAAGGGCGACGACAAGAGGTACTTCCGCCACAGCATGTACCCCGGCGGCCTGACGTGGACGTCCATCGGCGAGGTTCTCGAGAAGCACCCCGAGCGGGTGGTGACGAACGCCGTGCGCGGCATGCTGCCGAAGACCCGGCTCGGCCGCGCGATGATCAAGAAGCTCAAGGTCTACGCCGGTCCCGAGCACCCTCACGCCGCGCAGCAGCCGGTGGCGTGGACGCCGAAGTCCTGACGAGCGAGACGAGGAGAGGATGACCACCACGACCGCGAATCGCCCCCAGACCGGCCGCCGCAAAGAGGCCGTGGCGCGCGTGCGCCTCGTCCCCGGCCCCGGCAAGCACGTCATCAACGACCGCGCCCCGCTCGAGTACCTCAAGCGGGAGACGCTGGTGCAGGCCGCGCTGCACGCCCTCACGGTGACCAACACGGCGGGCAAGTACAGCATCGTCGCGCGCTGCCACGGCGGCGGGCTCACCGGACAGGCCGGCGCGCTGCGCATGGCGGTGGCGCGCGCGCTCGTGCGCGAGGACGAGTCGCTGCGCGGCCTGCTCGGTCGCGAGGGGCTGCTCACGCGCGACCCGCGCATGAAGGAACGCAAGAAGTACGGACAGCCGGGCGCCCGCAAGCGCTTCCAGTTCAGCAAGCGCTAGGCGCGGCGGCCGGACCATCACGCACGCGGACCCCGGAGCGCGGGGTCTCCCCGGCGGGGAGCGGCGCTCGGAGCAGGCGGGACCGCGGAGGACATCGGGCAACCCCGGGAGGCAACACGTGGCGCAGATCGTCATGAAGGACCTGCTGGAGGCGGGCGTGCACTTCGGGCACCAGACCCGCCGCTGGAATCCGCAGATGAAGAAGTACATCTTCATGGAGCGGAACGGCATTTACATCATTGACCTGCAGAAGACGCTCAAGTGCGTCCAGGAGGCGCGCGCGGCGATCGAGAAGACGGTGCGCGGCGGCGGGCACGTGCTGTTCGTCGGCACCAAGAAGCAGGCGAAGCCGATCGTCGTCGAGGAGGCGAGGCGCGCGGGGATGTACTGGGTCACCGAGCGCTGGCTCGGCGGGATGCTCACGAACTTCAAGACCATCCGCACGAGCATCAAGCAGCTCCACGACCTCGACCGCATGGCGACCGACGGAACGTTCGAGCGCCTCACGAAGAAGGAGGCGGCCCGCCTCCAGCGCGAGCGCGAGCGCCTCGAGTTCGCCTTCGCCGGCATCAAGGAGATGCCCGGCCTGCCGTCCATGGTGTTCATCATCGACACCAAGAAGGAGAAGATCGCCGTCGCCGAGGCGCAGCGCCTCGGCATCCCGATCGTCGGCATCGTGGACACCAACTGCGATCCGACGCTCGTCGACTACCCGATTCCGGGCAACGACGACGCGATCCGCTCCATCCGGCTGTTCACGCGGTTCGTCGCCGACACCATCCTCGAGGCGCGCGCCATGGCGCTCGAGGGCGGGGACCAGCAGGAGACGGTCTCCTTCGGCGGCGACGGCGCGGAGTCCGAGGACGCGGCGGCGACGGCCCCCACGGCCTGATCGTCCCCACCGACCCCCACGTTCCGGCCGCCCGTCCGCCTGCGCGGGCGGGCGGTCGTCCCACGACGACGGAGACCCCATGAGCACGATCACGGCGGACCAGGTCAAGACGCTGCGCGACCGCACGGGCGCGGGCATGATGGAGTGCAAGAAGGCGCTCGCCGAAGCGGGCGGCGACTTCGAGAAGGCGGTGGACCTGCTGCGCAAGGCGGGCATCGCCAAGGCCGAGAAGCGCGGCGGCCGCGCGGCGAGCGAGGGCCTGGTGGACGCCTACATCCATCCGGGCAACCGCGTCGGCGTGCTCATCGAGGTCAACTGCGAGACCGACTTCGTGGCGCGCACCCCGGAGTTCGGCGAGCTGGTGCGCAACCTCGCCATGCAGGTGGCGGCCGCGGGCGCCGAGTTCGTGCGCCGCGAGGAGGTGCCGGCCGAGCGCGTCGAGAAGGAGAAGGAGATCTTCGCCGCCCAGCTCGCCCGCGAGGGCAAGCCGGCGCAGATCATCGACAAGATCGTGGCCGGCAAGCTCGACAAGTTCTTCGCCGAGATCGTGCTGCTCGAGCAGCCGTACATCAAGGACGACAAGCGGACCGTCGGCGAGCTCGTGCAGGAGGCGGCGGCCAAGACCGGCGAGAACATCGTCGTGCGCCGCTTCGCCCGGTTCCGGCTCGGCGCCGAGTAGCGCCGGGGGGCCGGGCCGTGGCCGCGCGCTACCAGCGCATCCTCCTCAAGCTGAGCGGCGAGCAGCTCGCCGGCGAGGCGGGGTACGGCATCGACGACGGCGTGCTCAACGCCCTCGCGGACGAGATCCGCGACGTGCACGCCCTGGGCGTGCAGATCGGCATCGTCACCGGGGGCGGCAACATCTTCCGCGGGCTGGCGGCGAGCACGCGCGGCATGGACCGCGTGGGCGCCGACTACATGGGCATGCTGGCGACGGTCATCAACGGCCTCGCCCTGCAGCACGCGCTCGAGAAACGCGGGCTCTACACGCGCCTCATGTCGGCGATCGAGATGGACCGCGTGTGCGAGCCGTACATCCGCCGCCGCGCGGTCCGTCACCTCGAAAAGGGCCGCATCGTGGTGCTCGCGGCGGGCACGGGCAACCCCTACTTCACCACTGACACCGCCGCGGCGCTGCGCGCCATCGAGATCGGGGCCGACGTCATCCTCAAGGCGACCCGTGTGCGGGGCGTCTACAGCAGCGACCCGGTCCACGACCCGTCGGCCACCTTCTTCCCCCGCATCAGCTACCTCGATATCCTGACGCGCGGATTGAAGGTCATGGATTCGACCGCGATCACGCTGTGCATGGACAACCGCCTCCCGCTCGTGGTGTTCGACGTCGGCGAGCCGGGCAACCTGCTGCGCGTCGTGCGCGGCGAGGCGGTCGGCACCCTCGTGGGAGAGAGCGCATGAACCACCATCCGATCCTCGTCCACGCCGAGGAGCGCATGAAGAAGGCCGTGGAGGCGACGCGGCACGAGCTGGCGACGATCCGCACCGGCAAGGCCACGCCGGCGCTGCTCGACACCGTCAAGGTCGAGGCCTACGGCACCACCGTGCCGCTGCAGCAGGTCGGCTCGGTGTCGGCGCCGGAAGCGCGCCTGCTCGTCGTGCAGCCCTACGACCGCAGCCTGGTCAAGGCCATCAGCCGCGCCATTCAGATGGCCGAGCTCGGGCTCAATCCGACCGACGACGGCAGCGTCATCCGCGTGCCCATTCCGTCGCTCACGGAGGAGCGGCGTCGGGACATGGTCAAGCTGGTCTCGAAGCTCGCCGAGGAGGGCCGCGTGCACGTCCGCCAGGTGCGGCACGACGCGCAGCACGAGCTCAAGGGCAAGGAGAAGGCCCACGAGATCTCGCAGGACGACGCGCACCGGCTGGGACAGGACCTGCAGAAGCTCACCGACCGCTACGTCTCGACCATCGACGAGCTCCTCAAGAAGAAGACCGCCGAGGTCATGGAGGTCTGAGTTCGGCCGCCGCGGGCCGTGCGCGGGCCGCGGCGGCGGATCCCGGCCGGAGGCGTCGTGACCGTCCGCACCCCCACCCCCGAAGAGCTGCGCGCGCGCGGCAACCTGCCGCGTCACGTGGCGATCATCATGGACGGCAACGGCCGCTGGGCGCGCGCCCGCGGCGTGCCGCGCCTCATGGGCCATCGCGCCGGGCGCGAGTCGGTGCGCGAGGCGGTCAAGGGGTGCGTGGCGCTGGGCGTCGAGGTGCTCACGCTCTACACGTTCTCGATCGAGAACTGGGCGCGCCCGCGCCGCGAGGTGACGGCGCTCATGGGGATCCTGCGGCGCACGCTGCGCGAGGAGCGCCGCGAGCTGCGCGACAACAACGTGCGCCTGCGGGTCGTGGGGCGCGCCGGCGACCTGCCGCCGCCGGTGCGCGAGGCGATCGCCGAAACGCAGGCCTACCTCGCCGGCTGCGACGGGCTGCTCCTCAACCTCGCGCTGTCCTACAGCGGCCGCGCCGAGGTGGTGGACGCGGTGCGCGCCCTGCTCCGCGAGCACGCCCGCTCGCCCATTGACCCGCGGCGCGTGGACGAGGCGATGGTGGCGGGGCACCTCTACACGGCCGGCCTGCCGGACCCCGACCTGCTCATTCGCACCAGCGGCGAGATGCGTCTGTCGAACTTCATGCTGTGGCAGCTCGCCTACACCGAGCTGTGGATCACCGACACGCTGTGGCCGGACTTCCGGCGTCGGCACCTGTACCAGGCGGTCGCCGATTACCAGCGCCGCGAGCGGCGCTTCGGGCGGGTGGATTGAGCGCCTCGCCCGGTCCCGGGGCCGCCGCCGCGGCGCCGGCCGGCGCCCCGAAGGCCCCGGGCTGGTCGCTGCGCTGGCGGGTCGCGAGCGGCGTCGTGTTCGTGCCGCTCCTCGTGCTGCTCGCGAGCGCCGGCGGTCTGGCGTGGACGGCGTTCGTGGGGCTGCAGGTCGCGCTCGGCCTGCACGAGTTCCACCGCATGATGCGCGCCAAAGGGCTGGCCCCGTTCCGCACGCTCGCCCACCTCGGCGCGCTCGGCATGCTCGCGGCGGCCTACCGGCCCCACCTCGTGCCGGCGCCGCTGCTCGCCACCGGCGGGGCGCTGCTGCTGCTCGCATTCGCCCTGCGGCGCACGCCGGGCACGCGCATCGTCGAGAGCGCGGCGGTCACGCTCCTCGGCCTGGTGTGGATCGGCTGGACGAGCACGCATCTCGTGCTGCTGCGCGAGCTGCCGTGGCGCGCCGGCGCGCCCTACGCCGACGGCGCGCGCTTCGTGCTGCTCGCCTTCTTCGTGACGTGGGCGTGCGACACCGGCGCCTACGCGTTCGGCCGCGCCTTCGGGCGCGTGCGCCCGTGGACGGCGATCTCGCCGCGCAAGTCCGTCGAGGGGGCGCTCGGCGGTCTGGCGGCGGCCGTCGCCGCGGGCTTCGTGGCGCGCGCCTGGTTCGCGCCGTTCCTGTCGCCGCTCGACGCGCTCGCCCTCGGGCTCCTCGCCGGCGTGTTCGCGCAGGTCGGCGACCTCGTCGAGTCGCTCCTCAAGCGCGACGCCGGCAGCGGCGACTCCTCCGACCTCATCCCCGGCCACGGCGGCATCCTCGACCGCTTCGACAGCCTCTACTTCGCCGCGCCGCTGGTCCACGCTTACCTGGTGCTGGCGGTGTTCCGCGTGCCGTGAGCGACGGGCGACGCACGCTGGCCGTTCTCGGGTCCACCGGCTCGATCGGGGTGCAGGCCCTCGAGGTCGCGGCGCGCGCCCCCGATCGCCTCCAGGTCGTCGCGCTCGCCGCCGGACGCTCGCTGGACGCCCTGTGCGCGCAGGCGCGCGCGCTGCGGCCGCGGGCGCTGGCGCTCGAGCATCCGCCCGGCCCAAACGCGGACGCGGAGCTGCGCGCGGCGGCGCCCGGCGCCGAGGTGTGGACCGGACCGGGGGCCACGGCGCGGCTCGCCGCCGCGTGCGGGGCCGACGTCGTGCTCAACGGCGTGGTGGGCGCCGCCGGCCTCGCCGCGTCGCTGGCGGCGCTCGGGCGCGGGGCGCGGCTCGCGCTCGCCAACAAGGAGACGCTCGTCATCGGCGGCCCGCTCGTGCGGCGCGCGCTGGCCGCGGGCGGGGAGCTGCTGCCGGTGGACAGCGAGCACAGCGCCGCGCTCCAGTGCCTGGGCGGCCGGCCCGCCGAGGAGGTGGCGCGCCTCGTGCTCACGGCCTCGGGCGGGGCGTTGCGCGATCACCCGGACTGGCGGCGCGCGACGCGCGCCGAGGTGCTCGCGCACCCGGTGTGGCGCATGGGCGAACGCATCACCGTGGACTCGGCGACGCTCTTCAACAAGGGCCTCGAACTCATCGAGGCGCACGCGCTGTTCGACCTGCCGTACGCGCGGCTCGACGCCGTGCTCCACCCGCAGGCGCTGGTGCACGCCATCGCCACCTTCACCGACGGCTCGTCGGTGCTGCAGGCGGCCGTGCCCGACATGCGCCTCCCGATCCAGCTCGCGCTGTCGTGGCCGGCGCGCTGGGGAGAGGCCGCCGCGCCGCTGCCGGCCGAACGGCTCGCCGGGCTCGAGTTCCGCCCCATCGCGCCGGGCCGCTTTCCGGCGCTCGATCTCGCGCTCGCCGCGGGACGCGCCGGCGGCACCGCGCCGTGCGTGCTCAACGCCGCCGACGAGGTCGCGGTGCGCGCGTTTCTCGACGGGGCCGTGCCGCTCGGCGCGGTGCCGGACCTGATCGCGCGCGCGCTTGATGCGGAGCCGCCGCAGCCGGTCGAGTCCCTCGCGCAGCTCGAAGCGGTGGACGCGCGCGCGCGCGCCGTGGTGCGCGCGGCGGTGGCGCGGGCGTGAGGCGGCGCGCGTGAGCGGTCCGCTGCTCGCCCTCCGGCCGCGCGCCCTCGGCGACGTGGTGCTCGTGACGCCGGCGCTGCGCGCGCTCGCCGCCGGCCACCCGGGGGCGGAGCTCGACGTCGTCACCGAGGCGCGCTACGCGCCCCTCCTCGAGGGCCTGCCGGGGATCGCCCGCGTGTGGCCGCTCGAGCGCTCGGGCGCCGCCACCGCGGCCCTGGCGCGGCGGCTCGCCGCGCGGCGCTACGCGGCGGCGGTGGATTTCTTCGGCAATCCGCGCACCGCCTTCCTGTGCGCCCGCACGCGCGCGCCGCTGCGCGCCGGCTACGACCTGCGCGGCCGCCGCGGCGCCTACACGGTGCGCGTGCCGCGCACCGCGACGCTGCCGGACGGACGGCGCGAGTACGCCGCCGCGACCCACGTGCGGCTCGCGGTGGCGGCCGGCGGGCGCGCGGACGGCCTCGACGCGCGCATTGCGCTCGCGGCCCCGGCGCGCGAGGAGGCGGAACGCCTTCTCGCGGCGGCGGGCGTCGGCGAGCCGGCGCGCACCGTGGGCCTCGTGGCGGCCGGCACGTGGCCGACCAAGACGTGGCCGCTCGCGGACGCCGCGCTGTTCGCCCGCCGCCTCATCGCGGGCGGCCGGCCGGTGCTGGCGCTCGGCGGCCCGGGCGAGTCGGACCTCGTCGCGCGTCTCGCCGCGCTCGCGCCCGGCGTGCGCGTGCTGCCCCCGTGCGGCGTGGCGGCGCTGGCCGCGGTCGTTGAGCGCCTCGCGGCGGTCGTCGGCACCGACAGCGGCCCGCGCCATGTCGCCGCCGCGCTCGGCGTGCCGACCTTCGCGTGGTTCGGCCCGACGCATCCCGACAACTGGAACCCGCCGGGCGCGGCGCACGGTCACTGGTTCACCGACGTGCCGTGCCGCGGCTGCGACCGCACCACGTGCCCGCACTGGACGTGCATGACGCGGCTTGACCCGGACGAAGCGGCGGCGCGCGTCGTCGCGCACCTCGAGCGCCATGGCCGGTGAACTGCCCGTCTCGGTGCTGCTCCTCGCGCGCGACGAGACCGCGGGCGTGGCCGCGCTGCTCGCGGCGCTCGCCGACGCGCGCGAGGCGGTCGTGGTGTGGGATCCGGCGGGCGATCCGGCGGTGCGCGAGGCGGCGGCGGCCGCCGGAGCGCGCGTCTTCGAGCGGCCGCTCGACGGCTTCGGCGCGCAGCGGGCGTTCGCCCTCGAGCGCTGCACGCAGCCGTGGGTGCTGTGGGTGGACGCCGACGAGATGCCCGACGCCATGCTGCGCGCGGCGCTGCCGCGCGCGCTCGCCGAGGCGGGGGAGACGACGGCGTTCACCGTCCTGCGGCGCGGCTGGTTCCTCGGGCGCCCGATCCGGCACTGCGGCTGGCGCGGCGAGCGCATCGTGCGGCTGTTCCGGCGCGCGCACGCGCGCTTCGACGACGCGCCGGTGCACGAGCGCGTGATCGTCGCCGGACCGCCGCCGGCGCCGCTTCCCGGCGTGCTCGAGCACCGCAGCTACGAGACGTGGGAGGCGTGCGTGGACAAGATGGTGCGCTACGCGCGGGCCGGCGCCGAGGCGGCGCGCCGCGCGGGGCGGCGCTCCGGGCCGCTCGACGTGCTGGCACGTCCGCCGCTGCGCTTCCTGCGCATGTATGTGGCGCAGCTCGGCGTGCTCGACGGCGCGCACGGGCTCGTGCTGTGCGCTCTGGCGGCGGCGCAGGTGTTCCTCAAGTACGCCGAGCTGTGGGCGCGGCCGCGCGGCGGGGCGGGGCGCGCGTGAGGGTGTGCCTGTTCGGGGCGTGGGATCCCGACTACCCGAGGAACCGCCTGCTGCGCGCCGCCCTCGTGCGCGCCGGCGTCACGGTGGACGAGGCGCGCGTGCGCGAGCGCCGCGCGGTGTTCCGCTGGCCGGCGCTGGCGGCGGCGTTCGGCGCGCACGGGCTCGACGCCGACGTCGTGCTGGTGCCCGAGTTCCGCCACAAGGACGTGCCGCTCGCGCGCGCGCTCGCCGGGCGGCGGCGGCTGGTGTTCGACCCGCTCGTGTCGCGCTGGGACACGCTGGTCGCCGACTGGAGGTTGCACGGCGCGGGCGGCGCGCAGGCGCGCTGGAACCGCGCCATCGACCGCTGGAGCCTGCGGCTGCCCGACCTCGTGCTGTGCGACACGTGGGCGCACGGCCGGCTGTTCGAGTCGCTCGGCGCGCGCCGCGAGCGGCTGCGTCGCGTGCCGGTGGGGGCCGAGGACGCGTTCTTCGCGGTGCCGCCGCCCCCGGCCGACGGCCCGGTGCGCATCCTGTACGCGGGCGGCTTTCTGCCGCTCCACGGCGTGCGCCACGTGATCGAGGCGCTCGCCGCGCTCGAGGCGCGCGCCGCCTCGCTGCCGCCGTTTGAGGCGGTGCTGGCGGGGCGCGGCATCGAGCACGCCGCGGCGCGCGATCTGGCGGCGGCGCGCGGGCTCGCGCGCGTGACCTTCCTCGGGCGCACGCGCCTCGAGGAGCTGCCGGCGCTGCTGGCGGGCGCGCACGTGGTGCTTGGCGCGTTCGGGGCCGGGGAGAAGGCCGGGCGCGTGGTGCCCCACAAGGTGTGGCAGGGACTCGCCGCCGGACGCGCGGTCGTGACCGGCGACGGCGCGGGCACGCGCGAGTGGTTCGAGCCGGGCGTGCACCTGCTCGCGGTGCCGCGTGGCGACGCCGCCGCGCTCGCGGAGACGCTCGCCGCCGCGGTCGCCGACGCCGCGCTGCGCGCGCGCCTCGGCGCGGCGGCGCGCACGCGCGCGCGGGAGACGGGCTCGACCGAGGCGGTGGGACGCGCGCTGCTCGAGGCGCTCGAGGGCGCGCGGTGAGGACGGCGCACTTCGACACCGGGCGCACGTGGCGCGGCGGGCAGCAGCAGGTGCTGCACCTCGCGCGCGGGCTCGCGTCGCGCGGGCACGAGGCGGTGGTGTTCGCTCCGGACGGCCCGCTCGCCGCGCGCGCGCGCGCGGCGGGGCTCGCGGTGCGGCGCTGGCGGCCGCTCGGCGAGTGGGACCTCGGGGCGCTCGCCGCCGCGGCCGCCGCCCTGCGCCGGCTGCGGCCGGACGTCGTGCACGCGCACAGCGCGCACGCGCACGCGCTCGCGGTGCCGGCCGCGCGTGTCGCCGGCGTGCCGGCGGTGGTGGTGTCGCGACGTGTGGACTTCGCGGTGGGGGCGCACGCGGGAAGCCGGCTCAAGTACGCGCTGCCGGTGGACCGCTACCTGTGCATCAGCCGCGGCGTGCGCGACGTGATGCGCGCCGGCGGCGTCCCGGAGGCGCGCCTCGCGCTCGTGCCGAGCGGCGTCGAGATCCCCGACGCGGCGGCGCTCGCGCGCGAGGCGGCCGGGGCGCCCGACCTGCGCGCGCTGATCGGGGCGCCGCCCGGCGCGGAGGTGGTCGGCACGGTCGCGGCGCTGGCCCCGCACAAGGACCACGCCACGCTCCTCGAAGCGGCCGCGCGCGTGGTGGCGGCGCGTCCGGGGGCGCGCTTCGCATGGTTGGGCGAGGGGGAGTGCCGCGCCGCCCTCGAGCGGCGGCGCGCGGCGCTCGGCCTCGAGGGCGCCGTGCACCTGCTCGGCTTTCGCCCCGACGCGCGCGCGCTCATGTCGCAATTCAGCGTGTTCGCGCTCTCCTCCCGCCTCGAGGGGCTGTGCACGTCGCTGCTGGACGCCGGCGCGCGCGGCGTGCCGATCGTCGCCACGGCGGTGGGCGGCGTGCCGGACATCGTGCGCGACGGCGTGAGCGGGCGGCTCGTGCCGCCCGCGGACCCTGCGGCGCTCGCCGCGGCCATCCTCGAGGCGCTCGCCGACCCGGCCGGGGCGGCGGCCCGCGCCGCCGCCCAGCGGGAGGCGGTGGCGGCGTTCTCGGTGGAAGCGCTCGTCGAGAACACCCTGCGCGTCTACCACGAGGTGCTGGAGGAGCGGGGCCGGAGCGGCCGATAACCCACCGCGCCCGCGCGCGGAATGCCGCGTTCCGGTCCGGCGTACTCGATGACGGCGCCGCGCCTTGACGCTCCCCGGGCAGCGGGATAGCCTGCGCAACGGTTTGACTTCCAAGGAGATCCCCGTGTTCTGGAGCGCCGTCGTCCCGGGTGTCCTGCTGCTCGGGCTGGTCATCTTCGTCCACGAGCTGGGCCACTTCCTGATGGCGAAGTGGCGCGGCGTGCGCGTGCTCCGCTTCTCGCTCGGCTTCGGCCCGGCCATGCTGTCCTACCGGCGCGGCGAGACCGAGTACCGGCTGGCGTGGATCCCGCTCGGCGGCTACGTGCAAATGGCGGGCGACCACCCGGGCGAGGACGGCAGCATGCCGGGCGCGCGCGACGAGTTCCTGTCCCATCCGTGGTTCGGGCGCCTGCTCATCGCGGCGGCCGGCCCGGCCGCCAACCTCGTCACGGCATTCGTCACGCTCGTCGTCGTGGCGCTCGTCGGCGTCTCCTACCCGGACTTTCCCAACCGGCTCGGCGCCACGCCCGACACGAGCCTCGCCCACGCGGCCGGGTTGCGCGAGGGTGACCGCATCGTGGCGGTGAACGGCACGGCGGTGGACTCGTGGGTCGAGATCTTCGTCACGAACTCGCGGGTGCCGGCGGGGCGCGGGGTCACGCTCGGCGTGGAGCGCGGCGGCGAGCGTTTCGACGTCAGCCTCTCGCCCGAGGGGCGCGAGCCGGTCATGTCGAGCCTGCGGCGGCCGTCGGACCCGCCCGTGGTGGGCGCCGTGGTCACCGGCATGCCGGCCTACAAGGCCGGGCTCAAGAACGGCGACCGCATCCTCGCGGTGGACGGCGTTGCGATCTCGACCTGGGAGGAGCTGCCGCGCGCGCTGCGCGGCAAGGCCGACCGGCGCGTGACGCTCGCCGTGGAGCGCGACGGGCGGCGCTTCGACATCGCCGTCACCCCCATCCGCGCGGACGGCGGGCCGGGCGGGGACGCGCGCATCGGCATCGAGGCCCCGCGCCACGCGGTGTACGTCGAGCGGCATGCACCGCTCGCGGCGCTCGAGCTCGGCCTGCGCGGCACCGGCGCGCTGGTGGGCTCGGTGTACGGCAGCATGTGGCTGACCGTGACGCGCCCGCTCTACTACCGCGAATACCTCGGCGGGCCGCTGTTCATCGCGCAGGCCGCGAGCGAGCAGGCGCGCCGCGGCCTCGACAGTTACCTGCAGTTCCTCGCGATGATCAACATCGCGATCATGGCCTTCAACCTGCTCCCCCTGCCGCTGCTGGACGGCGGCCACATCCTGCTCGCGCTGCTCGAAGCGGTGCGCCGCCAGGCCATCTCCGGCCGCGCCTACGTGCGCTTCCAGAAGGTCGGCCTGGTCGTCATCGGCGCGCTGTTCCTGCTCATTCTCGCCAACGACCCGCTGCGCCTCGTGCAGCGGCAGCGCGCGCTCGATCAGGCCCCCCGGGAGGCGCCGGTTGCTCCACCGCCCTGACGCGCGGCGCGTGGCGGCGGCCGCGCTCGCCGCGCTGGCGCTCGCCGCGCTCCGTTCCGCGGGGGCCCAGGAGGGGTTCCCCGCCGAGTTGAAGACCGTCGCGCGCGTGGACCTCGAGGGCCGGCGCCGCGTGTCGGCCGCCGAGATCCGCGCCGTGCTCAAGACGCGCGCCGGCGGGCGCTGGCCCTGGAGCGCGCGCGTCCCGCTGCGTCTCGATTTCGTGCGCGCGGACACCGCCTCGATCGCCGCCGTCTACCGGCGCCACGGCCACCTCGACGCGCGCGTCGCGTTCCGCATCGAGCCGCGGCGCGACCCCTCCGAAGCGCGCGTCGTGTTCGCGATCTCCGAGGGCGCGCGCAGCGCCATCCGTTCGGTGTCCTTCAGCGGCGTGACGGCTTACCCGGAGCGCGAGCTGCGGCGACGCCTGTACGCGCGCCCGGGCCGCGCCTTCAACCCGAGCTACCTCGCGGTGGACACGCTGCGCATCGCCGCCGCCTACCAGGACCGCGGCTACCTGCCTTCGGTGAGCGCGGCGGCGGCGCGCGAGTCGCTCGCGGTGGACGTGCGCTACGACGTCGCCGAGGGGCGCCTGTACCGCTTCGGCGAGGTCGCGGTGTCCGCTCCGGGCGGCGGGCGGGTCGCCGAGCGCTACGTGCGGCGCGAGCTGCTCGTGCGGCCGGGCGACGTGTTTCGCCAGCCGCGCATCGAGCGCTCGATCGAGCGGCTGTACGAGAGCGGCCTGTTCAGCCAGGTGCAGGCGACGCCGCGCCCGGACTCGGGGCGCGGCGTGGTGGACGTGGAGCTGCGCGTGCGCGAGCGTGCGGCGCGCTGGGTGGACCTCGGCGTGGGGAGCGGCACCGCGGAGCGCTTCCGCTCGACGGTGCAGTGGGGCAACCGCAACCTCGGGCGACGCGCGCTCCAGGGGGCGGTCGGCGGGCGCGCCGCGCTCGACGGCAACGCGCGCTTCCTGCTCGCGCGCGGCGAGGCGTCGCTGCTCGAGCCGTGGCTGGTCGGCACGCGCACGCGCGGGCTCCTCACGGCGTCGCTCGAGCGGCGCGACAACCGCGAGGACCCGCGCTGGCTCATCCGCCAGCGCTTCCGCGGGGTGAGCATGGCGGCCGAGCGTCAGCTCGGGCGCTTCGCGCGCCTCACCCTCGCGCAGGAGAACGCCTGGGTGCGACAGAGCCTCGAGCTGCTCGATCCGGCGCTGTCCGGAGCGACGCGCGACAGCATCGAGGGCGTCGCGGTGCCGCGCTACACGACCCACCGCGTGCGGCTCGCGGTCGAGCGCGACCTGCGCGACTCGCCGTTCCTCACCACGCGCGGCTCCATCCAGAACCTCGTGTTCGAGGTGGCCGGCGGTCCGCTGCGCGGCACGAGCAGCTTCTCGAAGGGCGAGTTCGTCTCGTCGTGGTACACGCCGCTGCGCGGCAACGCGGTGCTCGCCGCGCGCGTGCGCGCCGGCGCGATCGATCCATTTGGCCGCCCGCCCGCCTTCACGCCGAGCGCCGGCGTGGACCCGCAGGTGGCGCGCGTGCCGCTCGAGGACCGATTCCGCATCGGCGGCGTGAACTCGATCCGCGGGTACAATGACAACGCCATTCCCGCAGGGGGCGGGCTCGCGCTGCTGCAGGCCAACGTCGAGCTGCGGCTGCCGGTGGCGGGTCCCCTGGGGCTCGAGTTCTACGTGGACGCCGGCAACGCGTGGGCGCGCTTCGAGCAGATCCGCGCCGAAGCGTTCCTTCCCGAGGTGAGCCATGTGGCGCTCGACGACGCGGACGTGCGCTACGTGTTCGGCCTCGGGCCGCGCCTCGACCTGCCGATCGGCCCGGTGCGGCTGGATTTCACCTGGAGCCTGCGCCCGACGCGCGATCGCGCGGCCCTCGTGGCCGAGCCGCAGTTCGCCATCGGGCCCTCGTTCTGACCATGAGCGACCGCGGTCGGGAACCGGAGGCGCCGCACGGCGGCGAGCGGCACGAGCCCCACGGCCTCGTGGAGGAGATTCGCCACGAGATCGAGGAGGTCGTCGAGCACGTGCCGCCTCCGGTGCGCTGGACCGTGGCGCGCGTGGCGTGGATCGCGGGCGCCACCGTCGCGGCGCTGCTCGCGGTGGTGGCGGTGAGCGCCGCGTTGTGGATCGCGAACCGCACGGAGTGGGTGGCGCAGGAGGCCGCGCTGCTCCTCAATCAGGCGCTGGCCGCGCGCTCCGACGTGGCCCTCGACCTCGCGGACGTGAGCGGCAACCCGCTCACCGGCATCCGCTTCGCCGAGCCGCGGCTGCGCTTCCGGGACGGCGACGGCCCGCCGCTGCTCGAGGCGCGCTCGCTCACCGCGCGTTACGGCCTGTGGTCGCTGCTCACCGGCGGGCGCGGGCCGATCCACGTCGAGATCGAGGGCCCGGTGGTGCGCCTCGCGCCGGGGCGCGACGGGCGCCTGCGGCTGCCGCGCTGGTCGGGAGGCGCGCGGCGCGGCGCGGCGCGCACCCTCGACGTGCGGCTCGTGCTGCGCGACGCGCGGCTCGAGGCGCCCGCGCCGCTCGTGGCGCGAAGGGTCGCGCTCGACGCCGAGCTCTCGACGGGCGCGACGACGCGCGTGCGCGTGCGGCGCCTGTCGTGGGCCGAGGGGCCGTGGGGAAGCGCGCTGCGGCGGTGCGAGGCGCGCGTCGAGGCCGGCGACAGCGTGCGCGTGCGGGTGGACGCGCTGGAGAGCGCCGACCTCGCGCTGTCGGGGAGCGCGGCGTGGGCCGCGCGCGGCGGCCCGCGCGAGGCCGAGGTCGAGATCCGCCGCGTGCGCTGGGCGTGGCTGGCGCGCGTGTTCCGCAACGACGCGTTCGACGTTCCGGGCGAAGGCGCGCTGCGCGCGCGCGCCGCGGGGGAGCGCGCGTGGCGCGGCGCGTTCGAGGCGCGCGCGACGTGGAACGGGCTGCCGATCACGGGCCGCGGGCGGTTCGCCTACGACGCGCCGCGCTGGCGGGTGAGCGGGCTCAGCGCCGCCGGGCCCGCGGGGGAACTGTCGGAGGGAGTGTTCGATTACCGGCCCGACGGCTGGTCGTTCGAGTCGCGCGTGCGCGGCGGCAATCCCGAGCACTGGGGCGCCATCCGCCTGCCGGGCTGGCCGCGCGGAGACCTCGCGGGGCGCTTCCGCTACGAGGTGGACACGCGCCGCAGGGACGGCCGGCTGCGGGCGTGGCTCGCGGCGTCGGAACTCGGCGGCTGGCGCGCGGACAGCGCGCGCGTGCGCGCGGACTTTCCCCCCGGCGCGCCCGACAGCTTCGTGGTCGAGATGGAGCGGCGCGGGGGCGCGGTGCGGCTCGCCGGGGCCACCACCGAGGGCGGCTGGAGCGGCGCGTGGAGCGTGACGGGGCTGCCGCTCGACGAGTGGCCCGACGGCCGCGCGAGCGGCCTGCGCGGCACCCTCGCGCATGGCGCGGGCACCGTCGAGGGGCGCGACGGCGCGCTCGCGGTGCGCGGCGCGCTCGAGGGCGCGGACACCGACTGGCTCGGCGCGCGCATGGCGCGCTGGCGGCTGCCGTCGGTGGAGGGCCGGCTGCTGCCGGCGCCGGACCTCGCGCTCGACGGGCGCCTCGAGGCGGTGGAGTTCCTTGGCCTGCGCTTCGACAGCACCGCGCTCGCGCTGCGCGTCGGGGACGCGGCGGCGCGCCTCGAGACGGTGCGCGCGTGGGCGTCCGACACCGCGATCGCGGTGTCGGGGGAGGCGCGCTGGGGGCCGAGGGGCTGGCGCCTCGAGCTGTCGGGGGCGGAGGCGGTGAGCGAGCAGTTCCACTGGATCGCCGACCCGCCGCTCGCGCTGGCGGGCGACGCGACGGGCGTGACGTTTGAGCGCCTCGTGGCGCGCGACGGGGACGCCACGCTGGCGGTGCGCGGCCGCTGGGCGGGCCCGGGCGGGCGCTACGACTGGAGCGCGGAAGGCGAGCGCCTCGACCTCGGGCGCCTTGGCCTGCCGCCGGCGTGGCGCCTGGCGGGTCGCGCGGACGCGGTGTTGCGCGTCACCGGGGCGGCGGGCGATCCGCGCTGGTCGTTCGCCGGCCGCGCCTCGGCCCCGGGCTTCCAGGACCATCTCGCGGACTCGCTGGCGCTCGACCTCCACGGCGCACCGGGCCGGCTCGAGGTGCGCCGGCTGCTGTACGCGCTCGACGGCGGGCGCCTGTCGGGCGAGGGCGAGGTGCGCGGGACGGCCGCGCCGTGGCCGGCGTCCGTCACCGCAGAGGGCGTCGTGGCGTGGCTCGCCGGCGCCGCGGCGTGGCAGGGGGCGCTGCGCGCCGACGACCTGCCGCTCGATCGCCTCGGGCGCGTGACCCCGGCCGCGGCCGGCTGGCGCGGGCGCGTGACGGGAGCGCTGCGCCTCGGCGGCCGACCGGCGGCGCCCGAGGCCGAACTGGAGGCCACGGCGCGCGGCCTCGGCTGGCGCGAGTACGCGGCCGACGACGTGCGCGCGCGCGCCGCGTACCGCGACGGGCGGCTCGCCGTCGAGGACCTGCGCATGACGCGCGGCGACCTCGAGTCCACGGTGCGCGGCCACCTGCCGGTGCGCCTCGCGCTCGGCGCCGCGCCCGAGCTCACCGAGGCCCCGATGTCGTTCGACGCGCGCGTCCCGAACGGTGACCTCGCGGTGCTCAGCTCGTTCGTGCCGCAGGTGGGCTACGCCGCCGGACGCTTCGACCTCGACGCGCGCGTGCGCGGCACCCCGGGGGCGCCGAAGCTCGACGGCGCGATCCGCGTGCGCGACGGCACGGTGCGCCCGGCGGCGCGCGAGGAGCTGCTCGAGGGCGTGTACGCCGACCTGCGCCTCGACGAGTCGCGCGTCACGCTCGACTCCCTGCGCGCGCGGCAGGGCGCGCGCGGCGTGGTCACCGGGCGCGGCGTGGTGGACATCGGCGGGCTGCGGCTGCGCGGCTACCGCTTCGACCTCGCCCTGCGCAGCTTCACGGCCTCCGAGGCCGGACTCTACGCCGCCGAGTTCGACGGCGACTTCGTCGTGACCGACGGCGTGCGCCGCCACGGGCAGACGCTCCCCATGGTGTCGGGCGAGGCGCGCGTGCGGCGCGCCGCCATCCTCATCGACTTCGCGAGCCAGACCGAGGCCCAGCAGCTCGCGGCCACGACGCAGCCGTTGTTCTGGACGTACCAGGTGCGGGTGCTGGCCAACGACCAGCTGCGCTGGCAGCCGCCCGACGCCGACATCGAGTTCAACGCCGACCTCAGCATCGAGCAGACGACCGACTCGCTGCTCATTTACGGCGAGATGCGGGCGCTGCGCGGCACCTACTGGTTCCTGAGCAACCGCTTCCAGGTGACGCGCGCCGACCTCGTGTTCGACAACCTCAATGGCGTGAATCCGTTGGTGGACGCCGAAGCCACCACGCGCGTCACGCCCTCCGCGGCGCGCGCGCTCGACCTCGCCGAGAGCACGCCGGTGCCGCACACGGTGACCGTCACCATCAGCGGACGCGCCCGCGAGCCGCAGGTCGAGTTCGCGAGCGACCCGGCCGACATGGACGAATCGTCCATCCTGCGCGCCCTCACGGTGGGCAGCGTGTACGACGAGCGCGCCGGGCAGGTGCGCCTGCAGGATCCGCTTGACAGCTATCTGACCAAGGCCATCAACCGCACGCTGTCGGCCGAGCTGTCCAAGACCTTCAACAACTACCTCAATGACTGGCAGCTGGAGCGCGAGCGCGGCGGGCTGCTGGCCGGTCAGGGCGGGCTGGTGGTGTCGGTGAGCACCCAGCCGTGGCGCAACGTGAACGTGCGCTACCGGCAGCGCCTGCCGGGGGCCGGGCGCGGCGCCGATCCGGGCGACGCGTCGCTCCTCAATCCGTTCGAGCGCAGCGTCGAGGCGGAGTACCGCCTCAACCGCTTCTTCTACGTGACGACCGAGCTGACCCAGCGCCGCACCGCCGCCGGCGGCTCGGCGACGGGCTCGGCGACGCCGGACTTCAACGTGAATCTCAAGGCCCGGTGGGAGTACTAGGCATCCCCACGGCGCCCGGGCTGGACCCGCAGGCGCGGCGCGGGTGTATGGTGGAGGCGGCCGCGACCGGGCCCACCGGGGCCGTGAGGCCCCGCTTGCGAAAGGATGGTCGGATGACGCTCCGCACGGCCCTGCACACGGCCGCGCTCGCCGCGCTCGCGGTGGCCCTCGGGGCCCCGCCCGCCGCGGCCCAGTACTTCGGGCAGAACAAGGTCCAGTACCGCCAGTACGACTGGCGTTCCATCGGCTCCGACCACTTCGAGGTCTACTACTACTCGGGTCTCGACAGCCTCGCGATCCGGGTCCTCGACCTGGCCGAGAAGACGCACGCCACCCTGTCGGTGCGCATGGGGCACGCGCTCGGGCGGCGCGTCCCGATCATCCTGTACGGCTCGCACAACGATTTCGCCCAGACAAACATCACGCCCGAGCTCATTGACCCGGGCACGGGCGGCTTCACGGAGGCGCTGCGCAACCGCGTCGTGCTGCCCTTCACCGGCTCGTACGAGGACCTGCGCCACGTGGTCGTCCACGAGCTGGTGCACGCGGTCATGTTCGACCTGCTCTACCAGGGGAACGCCGCGTCGCTCATCGCCCGCCAGGGCTTCTTCAGCGCTCCGCTGTGGTTCGCCGAGGGTCTCGCCGAGTACCTCTCGCTCGGCCTCGAGGCCAACGCCGAAATGTGGCTGCGCGACGGCACCATCGATGGCTACCTGCCGCCGTTGCCCTACGCCGGCGGCTACGTCGTCTACAAGCAGGGGCAGTCGGCCGTCGGCTACCTCGCGCAGCGCTTCGGGGAGGAGCGGCTGCGCGACATCCTGCAGCGCATGCGCGCGATGCGGAACTTCGACCGCGCCTTCGAGCGTTCGACCGGCATGTCGGTCGCGACCTTCGACGCGCAGTGGCGCGACTGGCTGCGGAAGACCTACTGGCCCACGGTGCAGCGCAAGGAGGACCCGGAGAAGTTCGCGCGTCGCCTGACGAACCACCGCAAGGACACCTCGAACCTCAACACCGCCCCGGCGATCTCGCCGCAGGGCGACCGCATCGCGTACTTCAGCGACCGTCGCCAGTACACCGACGTGTACGTCATGAGCGCGCTCGACGGGAAGGTGCTGCGGCGCGTGATCCGCGGCGAGCGCAACGTGCAGTTCGAGTCCATTCCGTCGTTCCGCAGCGCGATCGCGTGGTCGCCGGACGGCACGCGCATTGCGCTCACCGCGAAGAGCGGCGGGCGCGACGTGCTCTACGTGGTGGGCGCCGACGACGGCCGCGTGCGCGGCACGTACGCGCTGCCGTGCGAGTCGCTCGCCTATCCGGCGTGGTCGCCGGTCTCCGACACGATTGCGGTGAGCGGCGTCAAGGACGGCCGTTCGGACCTGTGGCTGGTGGACGCCGGCACCGGCGACGTGTCGCGCCTCACGAACGACACGTGGGACGAGAAGGAGCTGTGCTGGACGCCCGACGGCCGCGCGCTGACGTTCGCCTCCGACCGCGCCGCCCCCGTCGTGCTCCACCCCCTGCGGCAGGAGCGCGGGTACGGCGCGTACGACCTCTACGCGCTGGAGCTGGCGAGCGGGGCGGTGACCGAGGTGGTGCGGACCTCGGGCGACGACCACGCCCCGGCGTGGTCGCCCGACGGCGGCAAGCTGGCCTTCATCTCGGACCGCAGCGGCGCGTCCAACATCTACGTGTTTGACTTCGCCGACTCGAGCCTCACGCAGCTCACGGACGTCATCGGCGGGATCCTGTCGCTGTCGTGGTCGCGCGAGAGCGACCGGCTGGTGTTTTCGGCTTTCACGCGCGGCGGCTACGACGTGTTCGCGGTGCGCGAGCCGCTCGGCGTCGAGGGCGTGCTCGCCCGGCTGAAGCGCCGGGCGCCGGAGTCGGTGCTCACGGCGGCCGACGCGCGCCGCGGGCCGGCGCCCGCGCCGCGACCGGAGCGCACCGCCGGCGCGCTCGCCGGACAGTGGCCGGACAGCATGGCGCTCGCCAAGGACACGCTGGCGACCGCGCGGGCGGCGCCCGAGGAGCCGCGCTTCGGCGGCAGCGCGGCGCGCGCTCCAACCGAACTGCCCCCCGGGGCCGAGCCCCCGGCGTGGACGCTCGGCGGGCGGCCCGCGCCGGAACCCGCGCCGCCGCCGGCGCCGCTCCCCGCCACGCCGCTCGTGGAGCGCGGCGGGCCGTTCGCGCTGCCGGACTCGGTGCTCGCGCAGGAGAGCCGTCCGTACCGCGTGCGTCTGGCGCCCGACTACGCGGGCGGCGGCTTCTACGCGGCCACCGGCTACGGCTTCGGCGGCACGACGCAGTTCTACTTCAGCGACTTCCTCGGCAACCACAGCATCAACGTCGCCACGGACGTGTTCAGCAACTCGCTCGAGGACCTCAACGCGTTCGTGCTCTACAGCTACCTGCCGCGGCGCTGGGACGCGAGCATCGGGGTGTTCCACTTCAAGAACTACTTCACCTCGAGCGTGTCGACGCTGGGGGAGCAGCTCGGCGGCCTGCGCAATTTCTCGGAGCGCAACTTCGGCGTGCAGGCCGGGGTCGCGTATCCCTTCGATCGGTTCCGTCGCGCCGAGCTCAACTTCACGCAGATGTTCGTGGAACGCACGTTCTTCGAGGAGGACGTGTTCGGCGGATTCTTCGAGACCGGCTCCGAGTTCCGCTCGGTGTCGTCGCCGTCGGTGTCGCTGGTGAGCGACAACGTGCTGTGGGGCTGGTACGGCCCGGTCAACGGCGCGCGCGCCAATGTGACCTTCGCGCCGTCGTTCGCGTGGTTCGACAACGGGCTCAGCTACCGCACGGTGACGTTCGACGGCCGCCGCTACTGGGATCTGACGCGCGGCTACACGTTCGCCGGCCGCGTCCTCGCCGGGCGCAGCGACGGGCGCGACCGGCAGGCGTTCCGCGTCGGCGGCTTCGCCACGCTGCGCGGCTACCCGGACTTCGACCTCGAGGGCTCGCGCGTGGCCATCGCCAACGCCGAGCTGCGCTTCCCGTTCATCCAGCAGCTCGGCCTCGTCGGGCCGGTGCCGCTCGGCGTGTTCAACCTCAAGGGCGCGGCGTTCGCGGACGCCGGGCTGGTGTGGAACGACGGCGACCCGCTGCGCTTCACCCGGCGCGTGAACGGCGCGCGCGGGCTGGCGAGCCCGCTGTTCGGGTTCGGCGCCGGCGTGCGCAGCTCGGTCTACTTTCTCGTGCTCAAGCTCGACGCCGGCTGGCGCACGGACTTCCGCGACGTCAGCGCGCCGCGCTGGCACTTCTCGATCGGCCCCGAGTTCTGACCCCGCGGCGGCGGCGCCCGCCGGGCGCCGTTGCTTTGCCGGCCGCGCCCCTTCCGATACAGTGCGCGCTCCGCCCGTCATGCACGTCACGACCGAGCCTTTCGCCCTGAATCCCCAGCAGCGCGCCGCCGTCGAGCACGGCGGCGGGCCCCTGCTGGTGCTGGCCGGGGCGGGGAGCGGCAAGACGCGCGTGCTCACCGCGCGCGTGGCGCGCCTGCTGGCGCACGGCGTGCGGCCCGAGGCGGTGCTCGCCTTCACCTTCACCAACCGCGCGGCGCGCGAGATGCGCGAGCGCATCGCGCGCGCGGTGGGGCCGGCCGCCGGGCGGCTGTGGGTGGGGACGTTCCACGCCACGGCGGCGCGCCTGCTGCGGCGCGAGGCGGCCGCCGCCGGGCTGCCGCGCGACTTCACGATCTACGACCGCGACGATCAGGAGGGCGTGCTGCGCGGCATCCTGCGCGACCTCGACCGCACCGACGAGCCGGCGCGGGTCGGGGCGGTGCTGGCGCGCATCTCGGACGCGAAGAACGCGCTCGTCACGCCGGAGGAGGCGGCGCGCGCGGCGACCGGCCCGGCCGAGCGGCGCGTCGCCGAGGCGTACGCGCGCTATCAGGCCGCGCTGCGCGCCAGCGGCGCGCTCGACTTCGACGACCTCATCGTCGAGACGGTGCGCGTCCTGCGCCGCGCGGAGGTCGGGGCGCGCTGGGCGGGCCGCTTCGAGCACGTGCTGGTGGACGAGTACCAGGACACCAACCACGCCCAGTTCCGCATGGTCGAGGCGCTCGCCGCCGTGCATCGCAATCTGTTCGTGGTCGGCGACGACGACCAGTCCATCTACGGCTGGCGCGGCGCCGACCTGGCCAACGTGCTCGAGTTCGAGCGCGCCTTCCCGGGCGCCGCCGTGGTGCGCCTCGAGCAGAACTACCGCTCGACCGCCGCCATCCTCGACGCGGCCAACGCGGTCATCGGGCACAACCGCGCGCGCAAGGGGAAGCGCCTGTGGTGCGACCGCGAGCGCGGTGTTCCGGTGCGTTTCGCGCTCGCCGCCGACGAGGCCGACGAGGCGCGCCGCATCCGCCAGCACCTCGCGGCGCACGTGGCGCGCGGCGGACGGCTCGCCGACTGCGCGGTGCTGTACCGCACCAACGCCCAGTCGCGGGCGCTCGAGGCCGAGCTGCGCCGGCACGCGGTGCCATACGAGATCGTGGGCGGGGTGGCGTTCTACCAGCGCCGCGAGGTCAAGGACCTGCTCGCGTACCTGCGGCTGGCGGTCAACCCGGCGGACGCGGTGGCGTTCTGGCGGGTGTGGAACACGCCGCGCCGCGGCCTCGGCGCGGCGGTCGAGGCGCGCGTGCAGGCGCGCGTCGCGGAGACCGGCGCGCCGCCCCTCGCCGCGCTCCGCGCGCTCGCCGCCGGCGGCGCGCTGGGGCGGGCCACGGCCGGGGCCGCGGCGTTCTTCGACGTGCTCGACGCGGTGGCGTCGGCCGGCCCCGAGGTGCCGGCCGACGCCGCGCTGCGCCTCGTGCTCGAGCGCACGCGCTACCTCGAGCACCTCGCCGGCGAGGAGGACGCCGCGGAACGGCGCGCCAACGTCGAGGAGCTGGTGGCCTCGGCGGCCGCCGCCGGCGGCGGCCGGGGCGCGACGCTCGCCGAGTTCCTCGCTGAAAGCGCGCTGCTTACCGACGCCGACCGCGTGACGGAGGGCACGGACCGCGTGCTGCTGCTCACCGCGCACAACGCCAAGGGCCTCGAGTTTCCGGTGGTCGTGGTCGCGGGACTGGAGGAGGGGCTGTTCCCGCACGGCGCCGCGCTCGAGGACGGCCCGGGCATCGAGGAGGAGCGCCGCCTGTTCTACGTGGCGCTGACGCGCGCCCGCGACGAGGTGCTGCTCACGGCGGCGGCCTTTCGGCGCCGCTTCGATGGCGCGCGCGGCGCGGCGGTGTCGCGCTTCGTGGACGAGATTCCGCCCGCGCTGCTGGAGCGCGAGGAGGCCCCCGAGCCGCGCTGGTCGCGGGCCGGGGGCGCGCCCGCGCGCGGCGTCCGCGGAGGCGGCGCCGACCGCGACGACGAGGCGCCGTCGCTCGCGTGGAGCCCGCCGCCGCGCTCCACCACCCGCCACCGCGCGGTGGGGCGCACCGTGTGGCACGATGCGTTCGGGCGCGGGGTGGTGCAGGCGGTGGAGGGCGACGGGCCCGACGCGCGCTACACCGTGCGCTTCGGCGCGTCGGTCAAGAAGGTGGTCGGGCGGTTTCTCACCGGGGGCGAGGACGGCGATGGATCGTGAGACGGTGAACCGCATCGCCGAGCTGGCGCGGCTCGAGATCCCGGAGGCGCGCCGCGACGCGGTGGCGGCGGAGCTGACGCGCATCCTCGAGTTCGTGGCGACCCTCGATCGCCTCGACGCCGCCGGCGACCCGCCGCTCCCCGGCGTGGCGTGCGACGGGGGCCTGCGCGAGGACCGCGAGGACGGGCGGCGGCTCGGCGCGGAGGCCGCGCTCGCCGGGGCGCCGGAGGCGGACGACGGCTTCTTCGTGGTGCCGCCGGTGGTGGAGCACCTCGAGCCGTGACGCGCGCCGAGGCGTGGCGCCTGCCGGCGCTCGCGCTCGCCGGCGCGGTGCGCGCCGGCCGGCTGGCGCCGGAGGACGCGGTGGAGTCGGGGTGGGAGGGGCCGGCGGCGCGCTTCGAGCCGGAGGTGCGCGCGGTCGTCCACACCGACCCGCAGGTGCGCGCGCGCGCCGCGCGCGCCGCGGCGGACGGCGCGCTGCGCGGGGTGCCGGTGCTCGTCAAGGACAACCTGTGCACGGCCGACGGTCTGCCCACCACCTGCGCGTCGCGCATCCTCGCCGGCTGGCGCGCGCCGTACGACGCGACCGTGGTCGCGCGCCTGCGCGCGGCCGGCGCGGTGGTCGTCGGCAAGGGCAACATGGACGAGTTCGCCATGGGCTCCTCCACCGAACACTCCTGCTACGGGCCGACGCGCAATCCCTACGACCTCACGCGCGTGCCGGGCGGCTCGAGCGGCGGGCCGGCCGCGGCCGTGGCGTACGGGCTGGTGCCGCTCGCGCTCGGCTCCGACACCGGCGGTTCGGTGCGGCAGCCCGCGGCCTTCTGTGGCGTGTTCGGGCTCAAGCCGACCTACGGGCGGCTGTCGCGCTACGGGCTCGTCGCGTTCGGCTCGTCGCTCGACCAGGTCGGCATCCTCGCGCGCCACGCGGGAGATGTGGCGGCGGCGTACGCGGCGGTCGCCGGGGAGGATCCCTTCGACGCCACGAGCCGGCCGGGTCCGGCCCCGGACGTGTCGGGGTGGGACGCCGGCGTGCGGGGAATGACCTTCGGGTGGCCCGCCGAGCTGTGGGCCGAGGGCGTGGAGGCGGAGGTGGTGGAAGGGCTCGAGCTGGCCGCGGCGTGGCTCGAGCGCGCCGGGGCGCGGCGCGTGCCGGTGTCGCTGCCGCCGGGCGAGATCGCGGTCGCCGCCTATTACCTCGTCGCCACCGCCGAGGCGAGCTCGAACCTCGCGCGCTACGATGGCGTGCGCTACGGGCTGCGCGCGCCCGGCGCCGACGACGTCGCCGCGCTCCACCTGCGCTCGCGCAGCGCCGGGTTCGGCGCCGAGGTTCAGCGGCGCATCCTGCTCGGCACCTTCGCGCTCTCGGCCGGCTACTACGACGCCTACTACCTCAAGGGCCAGCGTGCCCGCGCGCGGGTGCGGGAGGCGTACCGCGCGGCGTTCGCGCGCTGCGACTTCGTGCTCATGCCGGCGGCCCCGACGCTGCCCTTTCGGCTCGGCGAGAAGACGGCCGATCCCCTCGCCATGTACCTGTCGGACGTCTTCACCATCGGGGCCAACCTCGCGGGAATCCCCGGTCTCTCGGCGCCCGTCACGCCGTCCTCGGCCGGACTGCCGCGCGCCGTGCAGCTGCTCGGCCCGGAGGACGCGGAGCCGGTGCTGCTCAGGGCCGGGCGCGTCCTCGAGGTGCGCGGGGACACCGCGCGCCTCGGTCGCGACCACCCCGTGGAGTTCGCATGGCCTACGACGCGGTGATCGGGCTGGAGTGCCACCTCCAGCTGCGCACGCGCACCAAGATGTTCTGCGGGTGCCCGGCGGAGTTCGGGGCGGAGCCGAACCGCAACGTGTGCCCGGTGTGCCTCGGCCTGCCGGGGGCGCTGCCGCGCGTGAACCGCGCGGCGGTGGACGCGGCGCTGCGGCTCGGGCTCGCGCTCGGCTGCGAGGTGCGCGGCGCGAGCGCCTTCGCGCGCAAGCACTACTTCTACCCCGACATGCCGAAGAACTACCAGATCACGCAGTACGACCGTCCGCTGTGCACGGGCGGCGCGCTCACGGTCACGGCGGCGGGCGAAACGCGCGCCGTCGGCCTGGTCCGCATCCACCTCGAGGAGGACGCCGGCAAATCCTTTCACCCGGAGCGCGCCGGCGACCGCCGCCGCTCGCGCGTGGACTACAACCGCGCCGGCGTGCCGCTCCTCGAGCTCGTGACGCGGCCCGACCTGCGCCGGCCCGAGGAGTGCGGCGCGTTCCTGCTCGCGCTGCGGCGGCTGGCGCGCTGGCTCGGGCTGTCGGACGCCGACATGGAGAAGGGGCACCTGCGCTGCGACGCCAACGTCAGCCTGCGTCCGGCCGGGGCGTCGGCGCTCGGCACCAAGACCGAGCTCAAGAACCTCAACTCGGCGCGCGCCGTCGAGCGCGGGCTGGCGGCCGAGATCGCACGCCAGCGCCGCATCCTCGAGCAGGGCGGGCGGGTCGAGCAGGCGACCCTGCTCTACGACGCCGACGGCGATCGCCTGGCGGTGATGCGCACCAAGGAGCACGCGCACGACTACCGCTACCTGCCGGAGCCGGACCTGCCGGAGCTGCGGGTGGACGCGGCCTGGCTCGCGCAGGCGCGCGCGCGGCTGCCCGAGCTGCCGTGGGAGCGCGAGCGCCGCTTCGTCGAGTCGCTCGGCGTGCCGCCGCGCGACGCCGCGGTGCTGTGCGAGCAGCGTGAGCTGGCGGAGTATTTCGAGGCGGTGGCGGCGCGCGCGGGCGCGCGGCCCGCGGCCAACTGGGTGCTCACCGAGGTGCTCGGCGCGCTGCGTGCGCGCGGCTGGACGCTCGAGGCGTGGACCGCGCGCGTGCCCGCGGAGCGGCTCGCCGGGCTGCTCGAGCGAGCAGCGTCGGGGGCGCTGCCGGGACCGCTCGCCAAGCGCGCCTTCGTCTGGCTCGCCGACGAGGAGGGCGGCGTGGACGAGCTGCTCGCGCGGCACGGCGTGCGCGCGCGCGGTTCCGCCGAGGAGCTGGCTCCGGTGGTGCGCGAGGTCCTCGACGCGCACCCGGACGCCGTGCGGCAGGTGCTGGCCGGCAAGGCCGCCGCGCTCGGCTTCCTCGTCGGCCAGGTCATGCAGCGCACCGGCGGGCAGGCCGTGCCGCGCACCGTGCGCGAGCTCCTCGAAGCGGAGCTCGCCCGACGCGGACGGTGAACGCGGTCGCGCGCCCCGGCGGCGGCGCGCCCGCCGCGGCGTGGGCGCAGGCGGCGCGCGCCGCCGCGGCGCGCATCGTGGCGCCGGCGGTGACCGCCCTCGTCGCCGATCCGGCCGACCCGGCGGGCCTGGACGACGCGCTGGCGGCGCTCCTGCCGGCGCTGGCACGGGGAGGGGTTCCCACGGGCCGCGTGTTCGTGCTCGTCGCGCACCGCACGGGCGCGGCGCTCGGCGCCGGCGCCGCGGCGGCCCTCGCCGAGCGGCACGGCGTGCCGGTCGTGGTGCACGACCCGTGGCGCTCGCCGGTGTGCGCCTTCGGCCGCCTGCCGACCGGCGCGCCCATCCTGCTCGACGACGAGCTGCGGGAGGCCGAGGCGGTGCTGCTGGCGGGTCCCGTGACCGGGGGCGCGTCGCCGAGCGGCGGCCTCGATCTCATCCACCCGGGGCTTGCCCCGGCGGGCGCGCACGGCGACGCCGCGGCGGCGGCGGCGGCCGTCGGCGTGGACGGCGCGCTGGTGTGGTCGGCCGGGGCGGAGGGTGCGCGCGTGCCGTTCGGCGGCGGACTCGACGCCCTGGCGGCGGCGCGCGCGGCCGCGCGCGGCGCTTGACCGCGGCCGCGTGCCACGCGACAGTGCGCCCCGTGGACGCGGCACGCTATCTGGTGGTGGGCTCGGGGGGGCGCGAGCACGCGCTGGCCTGGCGTCTGGCGCTCGACCCCGGGCATCCCGAGGTGCTGGTCGCCCCCGGCAACGACGGCATGGCGGCGGCCTTTGAGCGCCTGCCCGTCGCCGAGGGCGACGCCGCGGGACTCGTGCGCGCGGCGCGCGCGCGCGGCGTGACGCTCGTCGTGATCGGACCCGAGGCGCCGCTCGCGGCGGGCGTCGCGGACGCGCTCGTCGCGCAGGGCGTCGCCGTGTTCGGCCCGTCCGCGAGCGCCGCGCGCCTCGAGGCGAGCAAGTGGTTCGCCAAGGAGGTCATGCGCGAGGCGGGCGTGCCCACCGCGCGCGCCTCGGTCCACGAGGACGCCGCCGAGGCGCGCGCCGCGCTGGACGGGGCGGGGCCGCCGTGGGTGCTCAAGGCCGACGGGCTCGCGGCGGGCAAGGGGGTGCTCGTCACGGCGGCGCGCGCCGAGGCCGAGGCGTTCCTCGCCGCGTGCCTCGAGGGCGGGCGCTTTGGCGAGGGCGGCCGGCGCGTGCTCATCGAGGAGTTCCTGGCGGGCGAGGAAGCGTCGGTCATGGCGGTGTGCGACGGGGCGCGCCACGTGCTCTTGCCCCCGGCGCGCGACTACAAGCGCGCGCGCGACGGCGACGCGGGTCCCAACACCGGCGGCATGGGAGCCTTCTGCCCGACTCCGGCGGTGGACGCTGCCGCCGAGGAGCGCATCGGGCGCGAGATCGTCGCTCCGGTGCTGGCCGCCATGGCGGCGCGCGGCACGCCGTTCCGCGGGCTCCTCTACTGCGGGCTCATGATGACCGCCGCGGGACCGCGCGTCATCGAGTTCAACGTGCGCTTCGGCGACCCCGAGACGCAGGCGGTGCTGCCGCTCGTGACCGGCTCGCTGGGGGCGCTGCTCGCATCGGCGGCGCGCGGCGACCTCGCGCCGCAGGCGGTCGGACGCGCCCCCGGGGCCGCGGTGGCGGTGGCGCTCGTGGACGAGGGCTACCCCGACGCGGTGCGCGGCGGCGGCGCGATCGAGGGACTCGACGCGCTCGCCGCGCACGAGGGCGTCGCGGTGTTCCACGCCGGCACCGCGCGCGAAGGCGGCGCGTGGCGGGTGCGCGGCGGGCGTGCGGCCTACGTGGTCGGACGCGCCCCGGGGCGGGACGAGGCGCGCGCCCGCGCGTACGGGGCCATCGCGGCCCTCGGCGGGCGGGGCTGGCGCTGCCGCAGCGACGTGGCTGGAGTCGGCGCCGCGCAGGGCGCGGCGGGAGGGATGCGATGACGCGTGCTCCGCTGGTGGGCCTCGTGATGGGCAGCGAATCGGACCGCGCGGTGATGGACGAGGCGACGCGCGTCCTCGACGAGTTCGGCGTGCCGTGGGAGCTGGCGGTGCGCTCGGCGCACCGCACCCCGCAGGCCGCCGCGCGCTGGGCGCGCACGGCGCGGGCGCGCGGCCTGCGCGTCATCGTCGCGGCGGCGGGCGGCGCGGCGCACCTCGCCGGCGCGATGGCCGCGCACAGCGGGCTGCCGGTGCTCGGCGTGCCGCTCGCCTCCTCGCCGCTCGGCGGCTTCGACGCGCTGCTCTCGACCGTCCAGATGCCGCCCGGGGTGCCGGTCGGCACGCTCGGCGTGGGGGCGTGGGGCGCGCGCAACGCGGCCCACCTCGCGGTGCGCATTCTGGCGCTGTCGGACGCGGCGCTGGCGCGCCGCCTCGAGAGCTACCGCGCGAGGCTCGGCGCCGGCGGGCGCGCGCGCCGCCGGGGCTGACGCGATGGACGTCTTCAAGGTGGACCCGGAGCGCCCCGACGACGCGGTGCTCGACGCGGCGGCGGAAGCGGTGCTGCGCGGCGGCGTCATCGCGTTCCCGACGGACACGCTCTACGGACTCGGCTGCTCGCTGTTCGACGTCGGCGCGGTCGAGATGGTGGCGCGCCTCAAGCGCCGCGATCCCTCGCTGGCGGTGATCTCGCTCATCCCGACGCCCGACCAGGCGCGCGGGCTGGCGCTCGAGGTGAGCGAGGCCGCCGAGCGCCTCATCGCCCGGCACTGGCCGGGACCGCTGTCGCTCATCTTCCTCGCCGCCCCGATCGTGCCGGCGCGCGTGCGCGGGGCGGGCGGCACGGTGGCGCTGCGCTGTCCGGCCGACACGCTGTCGCAGCGCCTGCTCGACCGCATCGGCGGACCGGTGGTCTCGAGCAGCGCCAACCTCTCAGGGCAGCCGCCGGCGCAGACGGCGGAGGAGGTCGTGCGCATCTTCGGCAACCAGCTCGATCTGGTGATTGACGGCGGCCCGCGGCGCGGGGCGCTGCCGTCCACGCTCGTGGACGTGAGCGGCGCGCGGCCGCGCCTGCTGCGGCGCGGCGCGGTGGACGTCGTCGCCGAGCTCGGCGACTTCGAGGACGCGACCGGCGGTTGACCCCCCGTCGCGGGCGCGCCTATGCTCTGACCGCATGCCTTCGACACCGCCCGCGTACCGCGTTCTGTTCGTCTGCACGGGCAACACCTGCCGCAGCCCCCTGGCTGCGGCGGCCCTGCGCGCCGAACTGGGCCCGGACGACGGGCGGGTGGAGGTGCTGTCGGCGGGGACCGGAGCGGGGGACGGTCAACCGGCGAGCGAGGGGTCCCTCGCGGTGGCGGCCGCCGACGGCCTCGACCTCCGTGCGCACCGCTCGCGGCGCCTCTCCGGCGAGCTCGCGCGCACTGCGGACCTGATCGTCGCCATGGAGCCCCGCCACCGGGACGCGGTCGAGCGGCTGGGCGTGCCCGCCGAGCGGGTGCGCGTGATCAGCGACTGGCCCGAGCCCGGAGAGCCCGGCCTGCCGGTCGAGGACCCCTTCGGCGGGTCGCGTGAAGCGTACGAGGAATGCTGGCGCCGGATCCGGCGCCATGTGAAGCGGCTGGCCCCGCGGGTGGCGGAGGCGGCGCGCGCGCGCGCCGCCGGGAACGCCTGAGGGACCACAGCGAACGAGGTGCGTCATGCCGATGCAGAAGGCGCAGAAGATCTGGATGAACGGCCAGTTCCAGGCCTGGGACGACGCCAGGGTGCACGTGTTGTCCCATGCGCTGCACTACGGCTCGGCGGTGTTCGAGGGCATCCGCGGCTACCACACGCCGAAGGGCCCGGCGATCTTCCGCCTGCGCGAGCACATCGAGCGCCTGTTCTTCTCGGCCCGGGTGTACCGCATGCAGATCCCTTTCACGGTGGATCAGATCGTGCAGGCCTGCGTGGACACCGTGGCGGTCAACGAGCTCAAGGAGTGCTACCTGCGGCCGCTCGTGTACCGCGGCTACAGCCACGTCGGCGTGGACCCCACCGGCACGCCGATTGACGTCGCGATCGCGGCGTTTCCGTGGGGCAAGTACCTCGGCGACGAAAGCCAGTCGAAGGGCGTCGCCGTCAAGGTGGCGAGCTGGTCGCGCATGGCGCCCAACACGCTGCCGGCGATGGCCAAGGCCGCGGCCAACTACATGAACTCGCAGCTGCTGCGCCTCGAGGCGAACGCCGACGGCTACAGCGAGGCGATCGCGCTCGACACCGAGGGCTACGTGAGCGAGGGGAGCGGGGAGAACCTGTTCCTCGTTTACAAGGGCGAACTGTTCACGCCGGCGCTCGCCAGCAGCATCCTGCTCGGCATCACGCGCGACACGGTCATGACGATCGCGCGCGAGCAGGGGCTCACGGTGCGCGAGACCACCATTCCGCGCGAGATGCTGTACCTGGCCGACGAGCTGTTCTTCACCGGCACGGCCGTCGAGGTCACGCCGATCGGCTCGGTGGACCGCATCCCGGTCGGAAGCGGCGAGCGCGGACCCATCACGCGGGCGATCCAGGAGGCGTACTTCAAGATCGTCCAGGGCCAGACGCCGGACACGCGCGGCTGGCTCACGCCGGTCCCGGCCACGGTGCGCGTCTAGGCGAGTGAAGGTCGCGGTCGGCGCGGACCACGCCGGGCTCGAGCTCAAGGAGCGCGTCAAGCGCGCGCTCGCCGCGCTCGGGCACGAGGTCGTGGACGTCGGGACGCACGGCGGGGAGTCGGTGGACTACCCGGACTATGCGATCCCGGTCGCCGAGCGCGTGGCGCGCGGCGAGGCCGACCGCGGCGTGGTGGTGTGCGCGACCGGCATCGGCGCGAGCATCGCGGCGAACAAGGTGCCGGGGGTGCGCTGCGCCCTCGTCACCAGCGCCGAGGCCGCCCGACTCACCCGTCAGGACAACGACTCGAACGTCATCGCGCTGGCGGGGCGCTTCGGCGCGCCGCACGACGAACAGCTCGCGTGGCTCGCCACGTGGCTCGACACCCCTTTCGCCGGCGGGCGCCACGCGCGGCGGGTGGGCAAGATCGAGTCCTACGAGCGGGCGCGCGGCGCCACGGAGGAGTGAATGGCCGAGCTGCGCACCGCCGACCCCGCGATCCACGCCGCCGTCGAGGCCGAGCGCGCGCGCCAGTGCGGGACGCTCGAAATGATCGCCTCGGAGAACTTCGTCAGCGCCGCCGTGCTCGAGGCGATGGGCTCGGTCATGACGAACAAGTACGCCGAAGGCCTGCCGCGCAGGCGCTACTACGGCGGATGCGAGCACGTGGACGCCGCCGAGGAGCTGGCCATCGAGCGGCTCAAGCGGCTGTTCGGCTGCGACCACGCCAACGTGCAGCCCCACTCCGGGGCGTCGGCCAACCTGGCGGCCTACCTCGCGGTCTCGAATCCGGGCGACGTGCTGCTCGGCATGAGCCTCGCGCACGGCGGGCACCTCACGCACGGTCACGCGGTGTCGGTCACCGGGCGGCTGTGGAAGGCCGTCCAGTACGGGGTGCGCGCCGAGGACGGCCTCCTCGACTACGAGCAGGTCGAGCGCCTGGCGCGCGAGCACCGGCCGCGCATCCTGGTCGCCGGAGCGAGCGCCTACCCGCGCGTCATTGACTTCGCGCGCCTCGCGGCCATCGCGCGCGAGGTGGGCGCGGTGTTCGTGGTGGACATGGCGCACATCGCCGGTCTCGTCGCGGCGGGGCTCCACCCGTCGCCCGTGCCGCACGCCGACCTCGTCACCAGCACCACGCACAAGACGCTGCGCGGTCCGCGCGGCGGGATCGTGCTGGCGCGCGCCGAGTGGGCCGAGAAGCTCGACAAAAGCGTGTTCCCGGGGCTGCAGGGGGGCCCGCTCATGCACGTCATCGCCGCCAAGGCGGTGTGCTTCGGCGAGGCGCTGGCGCCGTCGTTCCGCGCCTACCAGCAGCGCGTGGTGAACAACGCGCGCGTGCTCGCCGAATCCCTGCTCGCGCTCGGCTTCGACCTCGTCTCGGGCGGCACCGACAACCACCTGCTGCTCCTCGATCTGCGGCGGCGCGGCATGACCGGCAAGGCGGCCGAGGAGGCGCTGCACCGCGCGCGCATCACGGTCAACAAGAACGCCGTGCCGGGCGATCCGCAGAAGCCGTGGGTCACGAGCGGCGTGCGCATCGGCACGCCGGCCCTCACCACGCGCGGCATGGGCGAGGGCGAGATGCGCGCCATCGCCGGCTGGATCGCGCGCGTGCTGGAGGCGCCGGAGGACGAGGCGGTGGGGCGGGCGGTGGCGCGCGAGGTCGAGGCCCTGTGCGCCGCGTTCCCGTTGTTCGCGGGGGAGCCGGCGCCGCGCTGAGCGGCGCGGTGGCGCGCGCGCCGCGCCGCGCGCCGCCCGCGTGGCGGGCGAAACGAGAGGCGCGGCGCCGGGAATCGCAACGCCGCGCGCCCCGCTCCTCGAAACGACCCGAAACCGGCCGCGCTGAGCGTTGCGGGGGGCGCACTTGTGGCGCCCGGACACGGATGTCGGATGGCACCCTTCGTGCTGCTGCCGCCGTGCCCCGGCCGCCACGGTCGTCCGGCGCACAGGCACCCATGCTCGACTCTACCTGGACGATGCTCCTCGCGCGGTTCCTGCCGGCGCTCGCCGGCGGACCGGGGCTCCACCGGGCGGCGCTCATCGCGGCGTCGCGCGGGCGGTGGGGCGAGGCCGACCGCCTGTTCGAGCGGGCGGCCGCCGCCTACCGGCGCGACCTGCGGGTCGAGGCGCTGGCCTGCCTGCGCGCCCACCAGCTCATGGCCGGGCTGCGCTGCGGCGCGCGCTGCGACGCGGACGGCGCGCTGGCGCTCGAGGTCGAGCGGCGCCTGGCGCGCCTCGGGCGGATCGCCTCGCCGGAACCGCCGTTCGAGACGGTCGAGGCGCGCCAGCTGCTCGCGCGCTGGTCGGCGGCCGCGTCCGGCGGGCGCGCGCGCGCCGCCTGACGCGCCGGCGGCCCGCGCGGGGTTTTCGACCGCTCCCGTCCCTCGGGTAGACTGCCGCGCGCTGCGCCACGCGGCCGCCGGCCGCCGATCCACAGGGAAGGGACCGATGACCATGGGCCAGAAGGAAGCGGCGCGCCGCATCGAGCGCGCCGGCGAGATCCTCGCGCGCGTGCGCGAGGAGGTGGGACGCGCGGTCGTGGGCCAGCGCGCCATGGTGGACCGGCTGCTCGTCGGGCTCCTCACCGGCGGGCACGTCCTGCTCGAGGGCGTGCCGGGCCTCGCCAAGACGCTGGCGGTGAGGAGCCTCGCGGACGCGCTGTCGCTCAGGTTCCGCCGCATTCAGTTCACGCCGGACCTGCTGCCCGCCGACCTCACCGGCACGCTCGTGTACAACCCGCGCGACGGCTCGTTCAGCGCCAAGCGCGGGCCGCTGTTCTCAAACCTGGTGCTCGCCGACGAGATCAACCGCGCGCCGGCCAAGGTGCAGTCGGCGCTGCTCGAGGCGATGCAGGAGAAGCAGGTCACGCTCGGCGACGCGAGCCACCCGCTCGAGGAGCCGTTCCTGGTGCTCGCCACGCAGAACCCGATCGAGCAGGAGGGCACCTACCCGCTGCCCGAGGCGCAGAGCGACCGCTTCATGCTCAAGGTCAAGGTCGGCTACCCGGAGCGCAACGAGGAGAAGGAGATCCTGCGCCGCGCCGGGCTCGCCGCGCTGCCGCCGCTCACGCCGCGCGCGTCGCGCGAGGACGTGCTCGAGGCGCGCGGCGCCCTCGCCGGCGTGTACGTGGACGACAAGCTGCAGGAGTACGTGCTCGACCTGGTGGCCGCGACGCGGCGCCCGCGCGACTTCGGCCTCGCCCTCGACTCGCTCATCACCTTCGGCGCCTCGCCGCGCGCCACGCTGTTCTTGGTGCGGGGCGCGCAAGCCCTCGCGCTCATCGAGGGGCGCGCCTACGTGCTTCCCGAGGACGTCAAGAAGATCGCGCCGGACGTGCTGCGGCACCGCATCCACCCCAGCTACGAAGCCGAGGCCGAGGGAGTGGACGGCGAGGAGATCGCCCGGCGCATCCTGGAGCAGGTGCGCGTGCCCTGATGCAGACCGCGGAGCTTCTCTCCAAGGTGCGCCGGCTGGAGATCCGCAGCCGGCACCTGGTCGAGGACCTCTTCGCCGGCCAGTCCGAGAGCGTCTTCAAGGGGCGCGGCGTCGAGTTCGAGGAGGTGCGCCCCTACGTCCCCGGCGACGAGGTGCGCGACATCGACTGGAACGTCACCGCCCGCCTCGGCGCGCCCTACGTCAAGCGCTTCGTCGAGGAGCGCGAGCTCACGGTGATGCTGGTCGCGGACGTGTCGTCGTCCATGCGCTTCGGCACCGCCGGGGCGGAGAAGCGCGAGCTGGCGGCCGAGCTGTGCGCGGTGCTGGGCTTCGCCGCCATCCGCAACAACGACCGCGTCGGGCTGGTGCTGGCGGGCGAGCGCGTCGAGCACGCGGTGCCCCCGGCGCGGGGACGCACGCACCTGCTGCGGCTGCTGCGCGACGTGCTCGGCGTGCCGCTCGACACGCGCGGCACGCGCCTCGGCGAGGCGGCGCGCTTCCTGGTGCGCACGCTGCGGCGGCGCAGTCTGGTGTTCTGGCTGTCCGACTTCGAAGACCGCCTTGACCCGCGCGACTGGCGCGCGCTCGCGCGGCGCCACGACGTCACCGCGTTTCGCATCACGGACCCGCGCGACGCCGACCTGCCGGCGGTCGGCTGGGTCGAGCTCGAAGACCTCGAGAGCGGCCGGCGCGCGCTGGTGCCGACCTCCGACCGCCGCGTGCGCGAGCGCTACCGACGCGCGTGGGAGGAACGGCGCGCGGCGGCCGAGCGCGCGCTCGCCGAGGCGCGCTGTCCGCTCGTGGAGCTGCGCACGGACCACTCGTACCTGCCCGTGCTCATGCGCTACTTCTCGGCGCGCCGCCGGGGGCGCGCGTGAGGCGCGCGCGCCGCGCGGGCGCCGCGGCGGCGCTGCTGGCGCTCGCCGCGGCGGCGGGCGCGGCGCCGCGGTCCGCGCGGGCCGACAGCGCCGCGCTGCGCGTGGACCCGTGGCGCGTCGAGGTGCGCGCCTCGGCGTCGCCCGCGGTGGCCCGCCTCGGCGAGCGCATCACGCTGCGCTGGACGGTCCGCCCGCGCACGCCGGTGCGCGCGCGCATCGGCGCGCCCGCGAGCGGGGGCGCGTTTCACTGGAGCGGCTTCGAGGCGCGGCCCGCGGGCGTGCGCGACGGGCGCTGGCCGCGCGGGGAGGAGGGCGTCGTGGGGGGCGCCGTCCCCGGTCTCGAGGCGCGCGCCGACCTGCAGGTGTTCGCGCTCGGCGACATCGCCGTGCCCGGCCCGGCGCTCGAGATCGACGATGGGCGCGGGCGGCGCGTCCACCGCCTGCCCATGGTGCGCGTCACCATCGTTCCGGTGGTGGCCGCGAACGACAGCGCCGCCGACCTGCGCCCCGCGCGCGGGCCGCTCGCCGCGCCGTGGTGGGAGCGCGTGCCGTGGCGCCTGGTGGCGGCCGTCGCGCTGCTCGGCGCGCTCGCCGTGGCGCTCGTCGTGGGGTGGCGCCGGCGCCGGCGGCGGGCCGCGGCGGCGGCGGCGCCGGCGGCGCCGCGCGCGCGGCGCGACCCGTTCGCGGAGGCGCTCGCCGAGCTGGCCGCGCTGCGCCGCCTCGACCTTCCGGGGCAGGGCCGCTTCGACGAGCACGCCCTGCGGCTCACGCGCATCGCGCGGCGCGTGCTCGAGACGGTGGCGGCCGCGGCGCGCCCCGGCGACAGCACGCCGGAGATCGTTGAGCACCTCGTCGGCACGGCCTTCGACGGCGGTGAGATCGAGCGCGTCGAGGGATTGTTGCGCTTCTGGGACCGCGTGAAGTTCGCGCGCGCCCCGATCACCGTCGCCGAGGCGCGCGCCGCCGAGGACGCCGTCGAGGACCTCATCCGGCGCCACGCCCCCGCGCCGGCCGCGCCGACGGCCCCCGGGAGGGCCGCCTGATGCGCTGGGACCAGCCGTGGGCGCTGCTGCTGCTCGCCGTGCTGCCGTTCCTGGTGTGGCGCGCCACGCGCCCGGCGCGGCGCGCGCCCGCGGTGCTGTGGGTGCGCACCGGAGCGTGGGGCGGTCGGCTCGGCGCGGCGCTGGTGCGCGGGCTCGGGGGGCTGCCGTGGGCGGCGCTCGTGCTGGCGCTGCTGGCGCTCGCGCGGCCCCAGCAGGGGCTGCGGCAGAGCGAGACCGAAACGCGCGGCGTGGACATCATGCTCGCCATTGACATTTCGCCGAGCATGGCGGCCGAGGACTTCCGCCCCCTCAACCGGCTGTTCGTGGCCAAGACGACGGCGCGCGACTTCGTGCGGCAGCGCGCGCACGACCGCGTCGGGCTGGTGGCGTTCGCGGCCACCGCCTTCACGCAGTGCCCGCTGACGCTCGACCACGGCGCGCTCGTCGAGCTGCTCGACGGGCTTGACTTCGGTCTCGCCGAGGACGGCACGGCCATCGGCATGGGCCTCGCGACCGCGGTGGGCGGCCTGCGCCGCAGCCGCACGCCGAGCAAGGTCGTGGTGCTGCTCACCGACGGCCAGAACAACCGCGGCGCGGTGGACCCGCTCACCGGCGCCGACCTGGCGCGCGCCTTCGGCATCAAGGTCTACACCGTGCTCGTCGGGCGGGGGGGCGTGGTGCCGGTGCCGGTGGACGATCCGCTCACCGGGCGGCGCATCGAGATGGTGCGCATGGACGTGGACGAGGGGGTGCTGCGCGAGATCGCCGCCCGCACCGGCGGGCGCTTCTTCCGCGCGCAGGACCCGGCGGCGCTCGCCGGGATCTACGCCGAGATCGATCGCCTCGAGCGCGCGCCGATTCGGGCCGTCCAGTACCGCGAGTACCGCGACCTCGGGCCCTGGCTGCTGGGAGCGGCCGCGGCGCTGCTCGCCGTGCACGCGCTGCTCGCCTCGACCGTGGCCTTCCGGCTGCCATGAGGGAGGGCGGCCGATGACGTTCACCGATCCCCGCTGGCTGTGGGCGCTCGCCGCCCTGCCGGTGCTGTTCCTGCTCGAGTGGCGGGCGGTGCGTCGCGCCGAGCGCGCCCTGACGGCGCTCGCCGGCGCGCGCGAGGGGCACCCGCTGCTCGCGCAGCGGCGGCCCGGCGGGCGGCGGCTCGGCCTGCTGCTGCGCCTCGGCGCGCTCGCACTGCTGGCGGTCGGCGCGGCCGGTCCGGAGTGGGGCCGCGAGCTGGTGCGGCGCGCGGCGACCGGCTCGGACGTGCTGCTCATGCTCGACGTCTCGGCCTCGATGGACGTGCGCGACGTGCCGCCGAGCCGCATGGAGGAAGCGAGGCGCGAGGCGCTTGCGGTGCTCGATCGCCTCGAGGGCAGCCGGGTGGCGGTGGTGGCCTTCGCCGGCGATGCGGTGCGGCTGTGTCCGCTCACGCAGGACCTCGGCGCGGTGCGCCTCGTGCTCGAATCGCTGTCCACCGCGTCGGTGAGCGATCCCGGCACCGACCTCGGACGCGCCCTGCGGGCGGCGCGGCGCGTGCTGCCCCCCGGGCGCCGCGAGGAGCAGGCCATCGTGCTGTGGACCGACGGCGAGGATCTCGAGCGCGGCGCGCGCGAGGCGATCGAGGACCTTGCGGCGACGGGCGTGCGGGTGTTCGCGGTGGGGGTCGGCACGCCGACGGGCGACGTCGTGCCGGTGCTGGACGAGGCCGGGCGCGCCACCGACGTGAAACGGGACGAGCAGGGGAACGCGGTGCGCAGCCGGCTCGACGAGTCCCTGCTGCGCACGCTCGCCCGGCGCACGCGCGGGGGCTACTTCTCGGCGTCGCGCGCGGGCGGCGAGCTGCCGCGCCTGCTCGGCGCGCTCGGGGCGCTCGCGCGCTCGGGGCGCGGCGTGCGCATCGTGGAGCGCCCGATCGCGCGCTTCCCGCTGTTCGCGGGACTGGCCGCGGTGCTGCTCGTCGCCGACCTCGCGCGGCCGCGGCGGCGCGTGGCGCCGCGCGCGCCGGGGACGCGCGCGGGCGCCGCGGCGCGCGCCGCGGCGCTCGCGGGCGCAATGCTGCTCGCGGCGGGGCCGGCGGCGGCGCAGAGCCCGTGGGCGAAGGGGGACCGTGCGTGGCGCGAGGGGCGCTTCGCGGCCGCGGAGTCCCTGTACGCGTTGCGCGCGCGCGGCGGGGCGCCGCCCGCGCTGCGCGTGAACCGCGCCACCGCGGCCGGCCTCGCCGGCCGGCGCGAGGCGGCCGAGCGCGATCTGGCGCGGCTCGTCGGGGAGCGCGGCGCGGCGGGCGGCCACGCGCGCTACAACCTCGGCACCTTCCAGGGGGCGCGCGGCGCGTACGAGGAGGCGCTGGCGAGCCTTCGCGCCGCGCTCGAGCGGGATCCCGGCGACGAGGACGCGCGCTGGAACTACGAGATCGTGCTGCGGCGGCAGCGCGAGGAGGAGCGCCGCCGGCGCGAGTCCGGCGGGCAGGACGCGCCGCGCCCGGACCCGGACCGCGCTCCGGGGGCCGGGACGCCGTCGCCGCAGCCGCAGGGGCAGCCGCCGCAGCCGGGCGGGCAGGCTCCATCGCCGTCGCCGCCGGCCGCGCAGGCGCCTTCCGCGCCGCCGCCGGGGGGGGCCACGGGCATGACGCGCGAGCAGGCCGAGCGCGTGCTGGGCGCATTGCAGGACCTGCAGCGCGCCGACGAGCGCAACCAGCGGCGCGTGCGCGTGCTGCGCGAGAAGCGCGGGAGGGACTGGTGAGCGGGGCCGCGCGCGGGCGCGCGGCGGCGCTCGCCGGGCTCGCGGCGGCGCTGCTGTCGCTCGCCCCCGGGGCGGCGCGCGGCGCGGTCGAGGTCGAGGCGCGCCTCGAGCGGCGCACGGTCGTGCCGGGGGAGAGCGTCACGCTCGAGGTGCGCGTGCGCGGGGCGACCGGCGGCATCGCCGACCCCGATCTCGGTGTGCCGCCGGGCGTCGAGATCCTCGGCAGCGCGCGCCAGCAGAGCTTTCAGTGGATCAACGGCCGCAGCTCGAGCGAGACGGTGTTCCGCTACGAGATCGCCGCGCTGCGCGCCGGCAACTTCCCGATCGGCCCGATTCAGGTGCGCGTCGGCGGGCAGATCTTCGAAAGCCCCGCGGTCGAGCTCGTGGCGCGCGCGGCGCGCGAGCGCCTCGGCGCCGCCGGCGGCGCGCCGGCCACGCTCACGGTGGACGTCTCGCCGGCGGACCCGTGGGTGGGTCAACCCGTGCTGCTGCGCGTGCGGCTGGTGCAGCGCGCCCCGCTCGCCGAGGACCCGCAGTACGCGCCGCCGCCCACGCCCGGGTTCTGGGGCGAGCGCTTCCGCGACCCCGAGTCGTACTACGCGGACGAGGGCGGCCGCCGCGTGCTGGTGACCGAAACCCGCGCGCGCCTGTACCCGCTGGCGGCGGGAGAGGCCATCGTCGGCGAGGCCACCGCGACGCTCGCGCTGGCGACCTCGGGGCCCGGCGCCGACCCCCTGCTGTGGTTCGGGCGCGGCCTGCCGCGCCGCGAGCTGCGGCTTGCGAGCGAGCCGGTGCGCGTGCGCGTGCGCGCGCTGCCGCCGGGCGCGCCCCCCGGCTTCGACGGCGCCGTGGGGCGTTACGAGGTGGCGTGGCGCGCCGACCGGCAGCGCACCGCCCTCGACGTTCCGTTCACGGTGCGACTCGAGGTGCGCGGGGTGGGCAACCTGCCGCTGCTGCGTGTGCCGGCGTTCGACCCCGACGGCCTCGAGACCTTCGCGGGGGCGGTGGATGACAGCCTTGGCGCGCCGGGCGCGCTCGAGCCGGGACGGCGCGCCTTCCAGTGGACCGTGCTCGCGCAGCGCGAGGGCACGCTGCGCGTTCCGGCGCCGGCCTTCGCGTGGTTCGATCCCGAGGCGGGGGTCTACCGCACGCTGCAGGCGGAGCCGGTGACGCTGGAGGTGGGGCCGGCGCTGTTCTCGGGCGACGCCGGGCGCGAGGCGTTTCCGGCTGCCATCGCCGGGCGCGGCGCGGACCCCGGCGCGCGCGGCCCGGAGCCATGGGCATGGGCGGTGGCGGGGCTCGCGCTCGGCGCCGCGCTGGCGCTCGCGCGCGGTGCGCGGCGCCCGGCGGCGGACGCCGGCGAGCGCGCGCGCCAGCGCGAGTGGCTGCGCGCGGTGGGGCTCGCGCGCGGGCCGGACTTCTGGCAGGCGGCGGCGCGCTCGGTCGAGTGGCTGGCCGCGCGCGGGGTCGGGGTGGACGCGCTGAAGCGGGAGATTGACGCGGCGCGCTACGGCGGCGCGGCGGGCTCGGAAGAGCGCGTGCGGCGGCGGCTGGTCGAGATGCTCGGCGCGGCGCTGCCGCCCGTGCCGCCGGCGTGGCCGGCGCGCGGCGGCGCGGCGGCGCTCGCCGCCGCGGCGGTGACGCTGTGCGTGCTGTTCGGCCCGCGGTGGGGCGAGAGCGGCGACGTCCTCGCCCTGCGGCGGGCGGACGACGCGGCGCGCGCCGGGGACCTCGCGCGCGCGCGCGCGGCGTGGGAGGACCTGTGGCGGCGCGGATGTCGCGCGCCGGCGCTGGCGGCGCGACTTGCGTGGTCCGAAATCCGCGAGGGAAGGGTGGGACAGGCCGCGGCGTGGGTGCTGCGCGGCGAGCGCGACGATGCGCGCGATCCGGCGCTGGCGTGGGTGGCGGAGCGCGTGCGCGAAGGCGGCGGGCTGCTGGGCGCCGGGCCGTCGCGCTGGCCGGTGCGGCGCCTCGAATGGGCGGTCGCCGCGCTGCTCGCGGGGGCGCTCGCGGGGGTGGCGTGGCCGCGGCGGCGCGCCGCGCTGGCGCTCGCCCTCGCCGCCGTGGCGGCCGGCGCGGCCTTCCCGGCGCAGGGAGCCCTGTGGTCGGCCGCGCGGCGCGCCGTGGTGCTGGAACGCGTGAGGCTCGAGGGAGCGGACGTGGAGGTGGACCCGGGGCAGGTGGTGGTGGTGGAATCCACCGACGGCCGGCGTGCGCGCGTTCGGCTGGCCGGCGACGTGGCCGGAACCCTGCCTTCGAAGTCGCTCGAACAGGTGGAGTAAAGTCCATGCGGTGGCTGCTCTTGGCGGTTGCGTTCCTCGGACCGGTGCAGGCCCTCGACGATGCGGCGCGCGCGGCTGTGCAGTCCGCGCGCTCGCCCGTGATGGACCGCGGAATGCGCACGGTGTCCGACATCGGCAAGCCGGCGGTGGTGCTGGGCGCCCTGCTCGGGATCGCCCTGTTCGACGCGCAGGGCGGGGTCGCCACCGCGCGCCTCGCGCTCGCGGCGCTGGTGCCGGCCAATCTCGCGGTCGAGGGCCTCAAGCGGGCGACCTTTCGCGCGCGCCCGGACGGCGAGCACCGGCGCTCCAACGCCGCCTTTCCCTCGAGCCACGCGGCCAACGCGTTCGCGCTGGCGCTGGTGTTCGCGCGCCGCTGGCGCCGTCTGGCGCCGGCGTTCTTCGCGTTCGCGGCGCTGGTGGCGCTGTCCCGCGTGTGGCTCGACCGCCACTGGACGAGCGACGTGCTGGTCGGTGCCGCGATCGGGCTGATGAGCGCCTGGGCCACGGCGCGCTGGGCCTCGCGCCGGGCGGCGCGGCGCGTGGGCGGGGCGCCGCCGCCGGCCCGCATGGAGGCGCCGCCCCGGGAGTGGTAGTCTGCGGGCGGAGGCTCACGTCGATGACGACCGACACGATTCACTCGGCTCTCGACACCTCGCTCGACCTCGTCGATCTCAGGCATCGCCGCAAGGAAGGCGTTCTCGAGGAGCTGGCGCGCGTCGCCCGCGCGGCCGGCGTGGCGCGCGACGCGGACGTGCTGCGCGACGCGCTCGTGCGCCGCGAACGGGCCTACTCGAGCGCCGTGGGCAAGGGGGTCGCTCTGCCGCACGCGCGCTCGATCGCCGTGTCGCGCCCCCGGATGCTCGTCGCGCGCGCGCCGCGGGGCGTGGAGTGGGGCGCGGCCGACGGCCAGCCGGTGCAAATCGTCGTGCTCACGCTCGCTCCGGCCGAGACCGGCGACGAGGCGTGGCACGGCATGCTCGCCCGGGCCGCCGGCGCGGTGCGGCTGGCGCGCCAGCGCCAGCGCCTGCTGGAGGCGGCGGACGTGTGCGAGGCGGCGGCGGTGCTGGCGGGGGAGAACCCGTGAGCGCCCCGCCACCCGTGCTCGAGCTGCACGACCTCGACCTCATGGTGCGGGAGCTGTCCGCACCGGGCTGCGCCGCGCGGCTGCGGCGGCTCGGCTTCGCCGCGCCGGAGACGCAGGCGCTCGAGCGCCTGCGGGCGCGCGTCGCGGGGGCGCTCGACCGGCGCTGGCTGTCGCACTACGAGCGCGCGCAGCAGCGATACGGCCGGGCGGTGGTGGCGGTACGCGGCCGGGTGTGCTCCGGCTGCTTCGTGACGCTGCCGACCTCGGCGTCGCCGGGGGCGGGCGAGACGCTCACCGTGTGCGAGTCCTGCGGGCGCATCCTGTACTGGGGCTGACGCGCGGTCGGGCGCGCGCGTCGCATGCGCGCCGCGGCCGCGGCACCGCTCGTGTATCGTGGCGGCGCGCCGCCGGGCGCCATCCGACCGGAGTGGAGGAGTTGCGATGATGTCGAGCCGTGGGCTGCGCCGCGCGCTGGCCGCGACGGCGCTGCTCGCCTCGGGGTGCACGACCCTGCGCGAGATTCCGCCCGCCCAGTACACCGCGCGCGCCCAGCGGGAGAACGTGCGCATCGTGACGCGCGACGGGCTGGTCTACGACTTCGAGTGGGTCGAGGTGCGCGGCGACACGCTGCGCGGTTACCGCCGCCGCGACCTCGAGGGTCGGTTCGAGGAGGTGGCCTCGCTCGACGTCGCCGTGTCGGACGTGGCGCGTCTGTCGCGGCGCACCATTGACTGGGCGCGCACCGGGCTGATCGGCGGCGGCGTCATCGCGGCGGCGCTCCTCGCCGGCGTGGGCTCGGCACCGGCCGAGCCGGAGCGCAATCCGTCGAGCGGCGGGGGTTCCGGGCGCCCGCCGCAGTAGCGGCGCGCCCGATTCAGCGCCGCAGCGCGGCGACGGCCGCGACGGCGAGCCCCGCGCCGGCCAGCCCCGCGGCGAGATCCGCCGGATCGAAGCGCCCGCCGCGCCGCCGGTCCGCCCACTCCTTGACGAGGCCGAGCGCGAGCGGCGTGGCGAGCGCCGCCGCCGGCGCATCGGTCGCGATGCCGGCGCCGAGGCCGAGCGCGAGCGACAGCGAGGCGTGCTGCAGGCGGTCGGGCGCGAGGGTCCCGGTCTGCGCCGCGCGCACGCGCGCCGAGTCGGCGGGGGCCGCCGCGCGCGCCGGCGCGGGCGGGACGGCGAACAGGAACGCGGCCACGGCGAGGGCGGGCGCGAGGGCGCACGGCGCGGGGCGGATCACGCGCGCACCGTACCACGGCGGCGCGCCGCTGCGGGCCCGCGCGCGGTCCCGCGCGGAGGCGGGCGCGCATCCTTGACCCTGCCGGGGGCGGCCCGTATTCTGCGCCGCGTTTCGCACAGGAGGAGGGGCCTCTCCACCCCGGCCCCGGCGCACCCATGAGCACGATGGCGGACCTACAGAAGCCCGTCCGGCGCGAGCTGGAGCGGGTCCAGGGCCACCTTCGCGACGCCTTCCGCACGCCCATTCCGATCCTCAACGAGGTCGGCGGGCACGTGCTGGCGACGCGCGGGAAGAAGCTCCGCCCGACCATGCTGTTGCTCGTCGCCCGTCTGCGGCGCCAGGCGACCGAGCCGGCCGTGGTGTGCGCCACCGTGGTCGAGATGGTCCACGCCGCCGCGCTCATTCACGACGACTCGGTGGACAAGAGCGAGATGCGCCGCGGCCGGCCCACGGTCAACGGCCTGTGGTCCGACGAGATGGCCATCATCATGGGCGACTACCTCTACGCCCAGTCCATGAAGCTGCTCGTGGAGCACAAGCTCGACGTGGCGATGGGCGTCATGGCGCGTGTCGTGACCGACATGTCGTGCGGCGAGGCCCTCGAGATCCAGTACGCCTACGATCTGGACGTGACCGAGGCGCAGTACGAGGAGCTGTGCCGCGCCAAGACGGGCTCGCTGTTCGGGGCCGCCACCGAGATCGGGGCGGGCCTGAACGGCGGGCGCGCCGACGCGCGCGCGCGCGCCGTGTACCGGCGCTTCGGCGAGACCGTGGGCGGGGCGTTTCAGATCGTGGACGACCTGTTCGACTACCAGTCGGACCCGGCGATCACCGGCAAGCCCGTCGGCTACGACCTGGCCGAGGGCAAGGTTACGCTGCCGCTCATCGCCGCCCTGCGCGAGGCCACCGAGGCCGACCGCCGGCGCCTGCGGGCGCTCGCGCTGCGCAAGCGCTGGACGCGCCACCAGTGGGAGCGCCTCAACGCTCTCATCGCGCGCGCCGGCGGCTTCGCGTACGCGCGCGCGCGCGCCGAGGCGCTGGCCGCCGAGGCGCGCGCCATGCTCGCCGGCGAGGCGCGCTCCGCCGCGCGCCGCGCGCTCGAGCGCGCGGTGGACTACTCGATCCGGCGCGACCATTGAGCGCGCGCGTGCCGCGACCCGAAGCAGCGCCCGCCGCGGCGCGCCCGGCGCGCGATGAGGGCCCGCCCGCGGCGGACATGCTGCGCGTCGCCGCGCGCGCCGCGGCCGCCAAGAAGGCGACCGACCTCGTGGCGCTCGACCTGCGCGCGCTCGGCGTGGTGTGCGACTACTTCCTGATCGTCTCGGCATCGAGCGAGCCGCAGGTCAAGGCGGTGGCGGAGGAGATCGAGGAGAAGCTCGCCGCGGCCGGGGTCCGGCCGTGGCACGTGGAGGGCTTCGAGGGACGCCGCTGGGTGCTGCTGGACTACGTGGAGTTCGTGGTGCACGTGTTCCACGAGAAGACGCGCGAGTACTACATGCTCGACCGCCTGTGGGGCGACGCCGGGACGGTGGACCTTGGTCTGGCCGGCGCTGACTGACGCCTTCGCGCGCGCGCTGGAGGCCGCGGGGCTGGGCGGGGCGGAGCGCCTCGCGCGACTCGAGCTCGCCGTGCCGCGCGAGCCGGCGCACGGGGACTGGACCACCAACCTTGCGTTGCTGCTCGCGCGCGAGGCTCGGCGTCCGCCGCGCGCGCTGGCCGAGACGCTCGCCGCCGGCCTGCCCGACCTGCCGGAGCTGTTCGAGCGCCCGGAGGTCGCCGGCCCGGGCTTCATCAACCTGCGGTACAGCCGGGCGTTTCTCGCCGCGCTGCCGGGCCGCATCGCGGCGGCGGGCGAGGCGTTCGGCGCGCACGACCACGCACGCGGCCTGTCGGTGCTCGTCGAGTACGTGAGCGCCAACCCGACCGGGCCGCTCAACGTGGTGAGCGCGCGCGCGGCGGCGGTGGGCGCGGCGCTCGTGCGGCTGCTGCGCGCGACGGGTCACCGCGCCGAGGGTGAGTTCTACGTCAACGACGCCGGCCACCAGGTGGACCTGCTGGGCGCGTCGCTGGCGGCGCGCTTCGCGGAGCGCGCCGGCGTGCCGCGCGCGATGCCCGAGGACGGCTACCAGGGCGGCTACCTGCGTGACGTGGCGGCGGCGCTCGACGCGGACGCGGCGCGCGCGGCGCTGGCGCGCGAGGACGCCGCGTGGTTCCGCGATCAGGCGCTGGAGCGCATGCTCGACCTGCAGCGCCGCGACCTGGCCGAGTACGGCGCGGAGTTCTCGCGCTGGTTCCGCGAGTCGACGCTCCACCCGGAGGGCGTGGCGGCCACGCTCGCCGACCTGCGCGCCCACGACGCGGTCTACGAGCGGGACGGGGCGACGTGGCTGGCGAGCGCGCGCCACGGGGACTCCGAGGACCGCGTCGTCGTCAAGAGCGACGGGCGGCCGACCTACCTGCTGCCGGACATCGCCTACCATCGCGACAAGCGCGCGCGCGGGCACCGCCACGCGATCAACCTGTGGGGGCCCGACCACCACGGCTACATCGCGCGCCTCAAGGCCGCCCTGGTGATGCTCGGCATCGAGCCCGACTTCCTCGAGGTGCTCATCGTGCAGCAGGTCAACCTGCTGGCGGGCGGGCAGCCGGTCAAGATGAGCAAGCGCGCCGGGGAGTTCGTCTCGCTGCGCGACCTCATGGAGGAGGTGGGCGCCGACTGCGCCAAGTTCTTCTTCCTCATGCGTTCGACGAGCGCGCACCTCGATTTCGACCTCGACCTGGCGAAGCGGCAGAACGACGAGAATCCGGCGTTCTACGTGCAGTACGCGCACGCGCGCATCGCCTCGCTGCTGCGCTACGCGGCCGAGCGCGGGCAGCGCCCGGATCCCGGCGCCGGGGCCGGGCCGGAGGCCGCCGAGGAGGTCGCGCTGCTGCGCCAGCTGGCGGCCTTCCCCGAGGTCGTGCGCGGCGCGGCCATGGCGCGCGAGCCGCACCGCGTGCCCGCCTACCTCATGGAGACGGCCGCCGCGTTCCACCGCTTCTACCACGCCTGCCGCGTCGTCTCGGAGGACGCCGCGCGCAGCGCGTGGCGCCTCGCGGTGTGCGACGCCGCGCGCGTGGTGCTCGCCAACGGCCTCGCGCTGCTCGGCGTGTCGGCGCCGGAGCGCATGGAGCGCGCCGCCGAGGCGGCGACGTGAGGGCGGGCGGCGACATCCTGGTCGTCGGCTCGGTCGCCTACGACACGATCACCACGCCCTACGGGCACGCCGAGGAGGCGCTCGGCGGGTCGGCCGCGTACTTCTCGGTGTCGGCGAGCCACTTCGCTCCGGTGCGTCTGGTGGCGGTGGTGGGCGAGGACTTCCGCGCGGAGGACCGCGCGCTGCTCGAGTCGCGCGGCGTGGACGTGAGCGGCCTCGAGGAGGCGCCGGGCCGCACCTTCCGCTGGCGCGGCGAGTACAGCGCCGAGCTCGGCCACGCGCGCACGCTCGAGACCCAGCTCAACGTGTTCGCGGACTTCCATCCGAAGCTCCACGACGCCCACCGCGCGTGCCCGTACGTGTTCCTCGCCAACATCGACCCCGACCTGCAGCTCGAGGTGCTGTCGCAGATGAAGCGCCCGCGGCTCGTGCTGTCGGACACCATGAACTACTGGATCGCCCGCAAGCCCGACCGGGTGCTCGACGTGCTGCGCGCGGTGGACGTGGCGCTGCTCAACGAGGAGGAGGCGCGCGCGCTGTCGGGCGAGACCCAGCTCGTGCGCGCCGCGGACCGGCTCGTCGAGCAGGGCGCGCGCGCCGTGATCGTCAAGAAAGGCGAGCACGGCGCCATGTTCCGCTCGCCGGACGAGCGCATGATCACGCCGGCGTTCCCGGTCGAGGCGCTCACCGATCCGACCGGGGCGGGGGACTCCTTCGCCGGGGGGTTCCTCGGGTGGCTGGCGCGCTGCGGCGCGACGGACGGGGACAGCGTGCGTCAGGCGCTGGCGTGCGGGACCGCGATGGCCTCGATCGCCATCGAGGGGTTCAGCCCGGCGCGCCTCGCCGAGGCCGGCGCGGCCGAGATCGAGGGCCGCGTGGCCCTGCTTCATCGCATGGTTCACTTCGATCTCGCGCCGCTGTTCGAGTGATCCCGCCTCCGCACCCCTCCCGCGCGCGCCGCGGCTGTGCTAGTGTTGCGCCACCCTCGAGGGCCGATGTCGCACCCGTGACCCCGCACGCCTGAGGAGGCACCCCCCCGTGCCCATGGAATCGCGCCAGTCGTGGACCCAGCAGCTCGAGTCGGCGCTCAAGACGCTGCGCGACGTCGAGGGCGCGAGCGTGCAGGCGGCGGGCTCCGAGCTGCGCGAGATCCACGTGCTCACCGCCTCGACGCGGCCCGCCAAGCAGATCGTGCGCGACGTCCAGACCCTGCTCCTCACGCGCTTCGGGCGCGCCATCGACCACCGCGTGGTGTCGGTGGCCTACACCGCGCCCGGCGGCTCGCCGGCGCCGGCCGCCGCTCCGGCGCCGTTCGAAGCCGCGCCGGCGCCGGTGCCCGCCCCGACCCCGGACGGCCGCATCCGCTTTGGCAGCGTCAACGTGTACGTCGCCGGTCCGCGCGCCCAGGCCCAGGTCGAGCTGCGCTGGAAGGGCATCGAGCGCGTCGGCAGCGCCGCGGGCAACGCGACGCGCGAGCAGTCGCACCACCTGGTGGCGGCCGCCACGGTGCATGCCATCGAGGAGTTCCTCGAGGAGGGCTGGGCGCTCGGCGTCTCCGGCGTGGAGGTCGTGCGGGTCGGGCGCCGCGACGTGGCGGTGGTCACGCTCAGCCTGCTCGCGCACCGCGACGAAAAGGTGCTGGTGGGAAGCTGCTCGGTGGAGCAGGATGTGCCGCAGGCCGTGGCCCTCGCGACCCTTGCCGCGCTCAACCGCGTGGTGGGCGCGCTCGAGACGCGCGAGCCGACGGAGTACGTGTTGAGACCGGCATCGACCCAGGAGGACAGCGAAGCGAAGTAACACCACGAGCGAAGCGGACCTTCCTGTTGGGGTTGCTGCATGCCCGCAGAGAACCAACGCAAAGGAGGTGGCGTTCGTGGATCTTCTCCTCGAGATCATCACCCTGCTCGGCAAGGCCGGCTGGTAAGCCCTGCTAGCGCCGGCGCCTGACGCCGGCGGCCCCTCCGGAGAAGATGCCGGTCTCCCTCATCGCCCCGCGCGATCACCCGCCCCCGGTCCCATGAGGACGTGAGCACCACCGCGACCCTGCACCCGAACGCGTTCAGGCTCTTCTACGGGGCCGTCGTCGCCGCCGCGGCCCTGTTGCTCGCGCGCTTCACGCCCGCGGCCGCGCCGCCCGAACCGTGGCTCATGCTCGCGGTGCTGGCGCTCATGATCGTGAGCGACTGGCGCCCCGTGCGGCTGCCGAGCGGCGGCTATGCCACCGGGAGCGGCGCCTTCGACCTGCCGGCGATCGCCCTGTTCGGTCCCGCCTATGCGGCGTGGATCGGGCTCGCGAGCACCGTGTTCGTGGAGCTGGCCCAGCGCCGGCGGCCCGCGGTGCGCGTGGTGTTCAACCTCGGTCTCTTCACGCTCACGTACTTCGCGGCGGGGGCGGTGTTCGCCGCACTCGGCGGCTCGATCGGCGCGCCGCGCCTGCCGCGCGACGTGCCGGCGCTGGTGGCCGCCGGGCTCGCGTACTTCCTCGTCAACTCGGCCGGGGTCTCGACGGTCCTCGGATTGACCGACGGTCCGAGCCCGTTCCGCGTGTGGCAGAGCAACTTCCTGCGCGGACTGCTCCACCACCTGTCGTTCATCGCGCTCGGCACGCTCGTCACGGTGGTCTACGTGCTCGCCGGCCCGTGGGGGGTGCTGCTGTTCGCGCTGCCCTTCTTCGTCGCGCGCCACTCGTTCGGCCTCTACATGGAGATCAAGTCCGACCTCAAGGACTTCGTGCGCGCGCTCACCGAGGTGCTCGAAGAGGTGGACCCGTACACGCGGCATCACTCGGTGCGCGTCTCGCAGTACGCGGTGCGCCTCGCGCGCGGCCTGCGCCTGTCCGAACGTCACGTCGAGGAGGTCGAGTACGCGGCGCTCGTCCACGACCTCGGCAAGGTCAGCCCGCAGCACCAGCACATCCTCCAGAAGCCCGGCTCGCTGTCGCACGAGGAGCAGCGCACGCTGCACTCGCACCCGGCCGCGGGGGCGGAGATCGTGGCGCGCGTGCGGGCGCTGCGGCGCGCCGCGGAGATCGTCCGCAGTCATCACGAGCGTCCCGACGGCCTCGGCTACCCGTTCGGGCTCAAGGCGGAGGACGTGCCGGTCGGCGCGCGCATCCTCAACGTGGCCGACGCGTTTGACGCCATGACCTCGGACCGGCCTTACCGCCGCGCGCTGAGCGTGGACGCGGCGCTGGCCGAGCTGCGGAGGGGGGCGGGCACCCAGTTCGACGCCGAGGTCGTGCGCTGCCTGCTGCGGCTCCACGCCGCCGGCCGCTTTCCGCTCATCCCGAGCCCGAGCAGCGAGGAGCTGCGTCAGCTGCGGGTGCGTCCGCTGAGGCAGGCATGAGGTACCGCGACGCCGGCGTGGACATCGCGCGCGCCGACGCGATCAAGGAGGCGCTCGGGCGCGCCGTGCGCTCGACGTGGAGCGCGCGCGTGCGCCCCATCCCGGGCGGCTTCTGCGGGGTGACCGAATTCCCCGGCGGGGGCCGGCTCGCGGCGACCCTGGACGGCGTCGGCACCAAGCTTCACCTCGCGCTCGCCGCCGGGCGCGTGGGGGACGCCGCCGCCGACCTGGTGTACCACGGGGCGGACGACCTCATCGTGCACGGCGCGCGACCGCTCGCGTTCCTCGACTACATCGCGCAGTCCCGCCTCGACCCCGCGACCGTGCTCGGCGTGGTCGAGGGCCTGGCGCGCGCGTGCCGCGAGGTCGGCTGCGCGCTGCTCGGCGGCGAGACGGCCGAGATGCCCGACACCTACGTGCCGGGGGTGGTGGACGTCGCCGGCTGCATGCTCGGGGTCGTGCCCCCGGGCCAGCTCCTCGACGGGAGCGCCGTTCGTCCCGGGGACGCGGTGCTCGGGCTCGGCTCCGACGGACTGCACACCAACGGCTTCTCGCTGGCGCGGCGCGTGCTCGCGGCGTCGGGCCTCGCGCCGGACGCGCCGCTGCCGGGCGGCGGGGGGCGCAGCGTGATGGACGCGCTGCTCGCGCCCCATCGCTGGTACGGCCCGGCGCTCGAGGGCGCGCTGGGGCGCGGCGCCCTGCACGCCCTCGCGCACGTCACGGGCGGCGGCATCGCCGGGAACCTGGTGCGCGTCCTGCCCGAGGGCTGCGAGGCGGCGATCGACCCGCACGCCTGGGAGCGGCCGGCCCTGTTCCGGTGGATCGTCGAGGCCGGCGGCGTTCCCGAGGACGACGCGCGCACCGCCCTCAACCTCGGGCTTGGCATGGTCGCGGTGTGCGCGCCGGAGGAGGCCGGGCCGCTCATGGCGGAGTGGCGCGCGGCGGGCGAGCGCGTGTGGCGCATCGGCGCGGTGCGCGCCGGTCCGCGCGGGGTGGTCTGGACGGCGTGACGGCAGCGAGGTCCCCCGTGGTGCGGTGGTGGAGAGGAGGCGACAATGGAGCGCAGGGGGGAGGCCCGCGAGCGCGCCGCGATGCAGGCGCCGGAGCTGCTCGGCGAGTCGCCCGCGTGGCGGGCGGTGGTGGAGGCGCTGCCGCGCATCGCGGCGAGCGACCTGCCGGTGCTGGTGCTGGGGGAGACGGGCACGGGCAAGGAGCTGGTGGCGCGCGCGCTGCATGCCCTGAGCGCGCGCCGGTCGCGTGGTTTCGTCGCCCACAACTGCGGCGCGACGCCCGACACGCTCATCGAGAGCGAGCTGTTCGGGCACGCGCGCGGAGCGTTCACCGGGGCGGTCGCCGACCGCGCCGGGCTGTTCGACGCCGCCGATGGCGGCACGCTGTTCCTCGACGAGATCGGGGACGCCAGCGCGCTGCTCCAGACCAAGCTGCTGCGCGTGCTGCAGGAGGGCGAGGCGCGCCGCGTGGGCGACACCCGGCTGCGCCGGCTCGACGTGCGCGTCGTGTCGGCGACCCACCGGCCGCTCGAGGAGGGGGTGGGCGAGGGCCGCTTCCGCGCCGACCTGTTCTTCAGGCTCAACGCGGTGCGCGTGCGGCTGCCGGCGCTGCGCGAGCGCGGGCGTGACGCGCTGCTGCTCGCGGAGGCGTTCCTGGCGCGCGCCGCGCGCGCCGCGGGCGCGCCGGCGCCGCGGCTGTCCGCGGCCCTCGCCGAGCACGTGCTGCGCTACCCGTGGCCCGGCAACGTGCGCGAGCTGGCCAACGCGTGCCTGTACGCGGTGCGGGTCGGCGGGGCGCGCGAGGTCGCGGACCTCGCGCACTGGCCGGAGTCGCCCGCGCTCGGCGACGTCGCCGCCGCCGGGCTCCACGCCGAGACGCGCGCGCTCGAGCGACGCCGCCTCGCGGAGGCGCTCGCGCGCACGCGCGGCAACAAGTCGGAAGCGGCGCGCGCCCTCGGACTGTCGCGCCAGGGCCTGCTCAAGAAGCTGCGGCGCTTCGGGCTGCTCGATGCGCCCGAGGCGGGCGCGGCTCTTGACGCTGCCGGAGGCGCTCCCTAGACTGCCGCGCCGTTCTTGCGTTCCCCCCGAGGAGGAGCCGTGGCGCGAAAGGATCTGCGGGTCGGACTGGTCGGCGTGGGCGCCGCCGCTCAGGTGAACCACATCCCGGCGCTCAAGCGCACCGAGGGCGTGGAGCTCGCCGCGCTCGTGGATCGTGATCGCGAGAAGGCCGCGCGCGTGGCGCAGAAGTTCGGCGTACCGGCCGTGCACGCGCGGCTCGACGACCTGCTCGCGGACGACACCATCGACGCGGTGGACATCTGCACCCCGAACTACCTGCACGCGCCGATCGCGATCGCCGCGCTCGAGGCCGGCAAGCACGTGCTGTGCGAGCGGCCGCTGGCGCGCAGCCACGATGAGGCCGCCGCCATGCTCAAGGCGGCGCGCAAGGCCGACCGCCGGCTGATGTGCTGCGTCCAGCACCGTTTCCGCCCGGACGCGCAGCTGCTGCGCAAGTTCGTCGAGAAGGGCGACCTCGGCGAGATCTTCTTCACCAAGGCGGGCTGGCTGCGGCAGCGCACCGAGTGGGACTCGGACGAGTGGCGCCGCCAGAAGCGCGACTCCGGGGGCGGGGTGGTGCTCGACCTCGGCTTCCAGATGCTCGACCTGACGCTGTGGATCCTCGGCAGCCCGGCCGTGTCGTCGGTCACGGCGAGCGTGCACCGCGCGCGCAAGGGCGAGGTCGAGGACAGCGCCAGCGCGTTCCTGCGACTCGAGACGGGCGCGACCCTGACGCTCGAGGTGACGTGGGGCCTGCTCATGGAGAAGGACTTCGCCTACGTCAACGTGTTCGGCTCGGGCGGCGCGGCGCTCCTCAACCCGCTGCGCGTGCACAAGGCCATGCACGGCTCGCTCGTCAACGTCACGCCCACGCTCGAGCCGTCGCGCAACCAGTACCGCGCCTCGGTGGAGGCTCAGCTCGCGCACTTCGCCGACGTGCTGCGGCGCGGCGTGAAGCCCATGGGGCTCGCCGAGGAGATCCTGCCGGTCATGGAGCTCATGGACGCCGTGTACCGCTCCGCCGAGCAGGGCAGGGAAGTGCGCATCGGATGAGCCGCCCCCGGCCGTCGCCCGCGCGGCGGCCGCGCGGGAACGCATGAGGGGCCGCGGCCGTCCGTCCGCCGCCGCGGCGGGGCGCGGGCGCGCCGCCGCCGGCGGGCTGCTGCTCGGGCTCGCCTTTCAGCGGCTGCCGCTCGGGTTCCTGTCGTGGTTCGCGTTCGTCCCGTTGCTCGATGCCCTCGACGCGCGGCTGCGCGCGGGCGGCGGGGCGCGCGCCTGCTTCCGCGCCGGCTGGACCTTCGGCTTCGTCTTTTACCTGGTCGGCATGCACTGGATCGCGCGGCTCTCCGAGGTCGCGATCACCGTGCCGTGGCTCAAGTACCCCGCGGCCGTGGCGGCGGCGGCATACCTCGCGCTCTTCACGGGCGTGGCCGCTGCGCTCGCGGGCGCGCTCGCGCGGCGCTCGGGTCTGTCGCTGGCCGCGACCTTTCCGCCCTCCTACCTGGCGGTCGAGGTGGTGCGCGGCTCGGGCGAGCTGGGCTTCCCGTGGTTCCAGCCCGGCTACGCGCAACACGCCTACACGGCGCTCGTCCAGATGGCGGCGCTCGGCGGCGTGGGGCTCGTCACGCTGTGGGTGCTGGTGCTCAATGTGCTCGTGTGGCGCGCGCTCACCGCGCGGGCGCGCGGGCGCGCCGCGCTCGGGGCGGCGCTGGCGCTGCTGCTGCCGTGGGCGTGGGGCACGCGGGCGCTCGACGCGGCGCCGTCGGAGCGCGGGCCGGCGGTGGCGTTGATTCAGGGCAACATCCCCGGCGCGCTCAAATGGTCGGGGCGCCACCAGCGCGAGATCCTCGCCACCTTCGTGCGCCTGACCGAGCAGGCGGCCGCCGACACGCTGCGTCCGTCGCTCGCGATCTGGCCCGAGACCGCGACCGGCTCGTGGCTGCGCAAGCAGCCGGAGCAGGCGGTCGAGGTCGCCCTGCTCGTCGCGCGCACGGGCGTGCCGGTGTTCGCGGGCTTCGCCGACTACGAGGCGGGTCCGGGCGGCGCGTTGCGCACCTACAACGCGGCCGGGCTGTTCGGGCCGCGCGGCGCGGTCGGCGAGCGCTACGCCAAGCGGCACCTCGTGCCGTTCGGCGAACGCATGCCGTTCCAGTGGCTGGTGCCGGCGCTCGGGCGGCTCGAGCTCGGCCAGGCGGAGTGGACCCCCGGGCGCGGCACGGTGTTGTTCCCGAGCGCCGCGGGCCCGTTCGCGAGCCTGGTGTGTTTCGAGTCCATCTTTCCCGACCTCGCGCGCGGCGACGTGCGGCGCGGCGCGCGCTGGCTCGTCAACGTGACCAACGACGAGTGGTTCGGCAACAGCGTCGCGCTCGACCAGCACGCGGCGATGGCGGTGTTCCGCGCGGTCGAGAACCGGGTGCCGGTGGCGCGTTGCGCCAACACCGGGCTGACGCTGGTCGTGGACGCGTGGGGGAGGGTCATCGCGCGGCTGCCGGCGTTTCGCGAGGCGGTGCTCGTCGCCCGCCTGCCGCGCCCCGGGCCGGCGACGCCGTTCACGCGCTGGGGCGACTGGCCCGGGTTCGCCGCGCTGCTCGGGGTCGTGGCGCTGGCCTCCTCGCGCCTGCTCGTGGGCCCGGGGCGGCTGCGTTGACACCCCGCGAAGCACGCGTCTAGCATGCCGGCTCCGTCCCTCGACCCGCGTTCCCTGGACCGCCCTCCGCCCTCCGGAAGGATCGATGACCCGCCGCGTCGCCATTCTCGGCGCCACCGGACTCGTCGGCCGCACCATGCTGCAGGTTCTCGAGGAGCGCTCGTTTCCGTGCGAGGACGTGCGCCTGCTGGCGAGCGAGGGCGGCCGCCGCGCGCTGTTCCGCGGCCGCGAGGTCCCCATCGAGGCGGTCGGCGAGCGCTCCTTCGAGGGCGTGGACCTCGCCCTGTTCGCGGTCGCCAACGATCTCGCGCGGCGCTGGGCGCCGGTGGCGCGCGCCGCGGGCGCCGTCGTGGTGGACAACAGCAGCGCGCATCGCTACGAGGACGACGTGCCGCTCGTGGTGCCCGAGGTCAACGGACATCTGCTCGAGGCGCGGCCCACCCTGGTCGCCAACCCCAACTGTTCGACGATCGCCGTGGTCGTGGCGCTGGCGCCGCTCGCGCGCGTCGCGCGCCTCGAGCGGGTGGTGGTCTCCACCTACCAGTCGGTGTCGGGCGCCGGCGCGGAGGCCCTGGAGGATCTTGAGCGCGGCATTCGCGCGGGGCTCGACGGGCCGCCGCCCGCGCGCGCCGGCGGGCTGCCGCCGTTCGCCTTCAATGTCGTGCCGCACATCGACCGCTTCGAGGACAACGGCTACAGCCGCGAGGAGATGAAGGTCGTGTGGGAGACGCGCAAGATCCTCGGGCTGCCGGCGCTGCCGGTGAGCGCCACCGCGGTGCGCGTGCCGGTGCGCGTCGGGCACAGCGCGGCGGTCAACGCGGTGTTCGACCGCCCGCTCACGGCGGCCGAGGCGCGCGCGCTGTGGGCGGCCGCGCCCGGCCTCGAGGTGGTGGACGATCCGGCGGCCGGGCGCTTCCCGACGCCGCTCGCCGCCGCCGGGCGCGACCCGGTGCTCGTGGGCCGCGCGCGCGCCGACGTCTCGCATCCCCGCGGGCTCGAATTCTTCGTGTGCAGCGACAACCTGCGCAAGGGAGCCGCGCTCAACGCGGTGCAGATCGCGGAGGCGCTGGCGCGGGCGGCGGCGGGGGCGCGGTGAAGCCGGAGCGGCCGGCGGAGGCGGCGGTCTTGCTCGGGGCGCTGGGGGGCGCGCTGGTGGCGGCGCGCCTCGAAACGGCGGCGGCCTGCGGGCTGGCGGCGGCGGCCGCCGCGGCGCGCGCCGGGGCGCGGCCGCCGGGCGGCGCGTGGTGGCGGCTCGTGGCGTGCGGGGCGGCCGTTTCCGTGCTGCTCAACGCCTACCTGGTGGCCGGCAGCGCGCTGCCGTGGCCGGTGATCGCCGGGCGCGCGGCGAGCGCCGAGGGCCTGGGGCACGGCGCGCTGCTCGCGCTGAGGCTGGCGGGCTCCGCGGCCGCGCTGCTCGGACTGGCGGCGGCGTGGCCGGGCGAGCGCGCGGCGGACGCGCTGGCGCGGATCGCCGCGCCGCTCGGCCGCGTCGGGGTGCCGGTGGGGGAGGCGCGCGCGGTGGCGGGCCTGGCGCTGCGCTTCGCGCCGCTGCTGCGCGAGGAGGCGGCGCGCATCGGTCGCGTGCAGGCGCTGCGCGCCGGGGCGGCGGGCGGGCGCGCGGCGCGGGCGCGCGCCGCTCTGGTGCCGGTCGTGGTCGGCGCGCTCGAGCGCGCCGAGCGCGTCGCGCTCGCGCTCGAGGCCCGGCACCATCGCGTGCGGCCGCTGCCCCCGGCCGGGCGCGTGCCGGCGTGGGCCGCGGCGGCGGGCGGCGCGCTGTTTGGCGCGGCCCTGCTGTGGCGGGGACGATGAGAACCTTCCGCATGACGGTGGCGTACGATGGCACCGCGTTTCACGGGTGGCAGGTGCAGCCGGGGCTGCGCACCGTGCAGGGTGAGCTCGAGCGCGCGATCGAGGAGGCGACGGGCGAACGGACGCGCGTGCACGGCGCGGGCCGCACCGACGCCGGCGTGCATGCGCGCGGGCAGGTCGCGTCGTTCGAGCTGGCCACCGATCTTCCGGCGCGCGCGCTCGGGGCGCGCCTCGCACGCCGGCTGCCGCCCGACGTCGCGGTGCGCGCCCTCGTCGAGGCGCCCGCCGGCTTCCACGCCCGGCACTCCGCGACCGGGCGCCGTTACGCGTATCGCCTGCTGAAGGAGGACGACGTGCTGCTCGGGCGCTTCGCGTGGCGCCCGCGCCAGCCGGTGCGGCCCGCGGCCCTCGAGCGCGCGACGCGGGCGCTCGAGGGGGAGCACGACTTCTCCGCGTTTCAATCGGTCGCCACGCAGCCGCCGGATCCGCGCTGCCGGGTGTCGCGCGCGCGCTGGCTGCCGTGGGAGGGCGGCTGGAGGCTGGACATCGTGTCGGACCACTTCCTGTACCACATGGTGCGCGCGGTGGTGGGCACCGCGCTCGCGGTGTCCGCCGCCGCCGACCCGGCGGCGGCGATGCGCGCGGTGCTCGCCTCGCGCGACCGCGCGCGCGCCGGAAGCAACGCGCCGGCGCATGGCCTGTGTCTCGAGCAGGTGTTCTACGGGGAGGACGCGGCGTGAGCCGGCGCGCGGCGGTGGCGCTCGCATTCGCGCTGGGGCTCGCGGCGGGCGGCGTGGCGGCGTGGGGGGCGGCGCCGCGCGGGAGCCGTCCTGCGCCCGCGCCCGCGACGCCGGCGGCGGCCGACCGCACGGCGCAGATCTCGGCTTCGCGCCGCACGGCGATCGTGTCGGCCGCGCAGCGCGTGTCGCCGGCCGTGGTGTCGGTGAGCGTCATCCAGACGCGCGTGGTGCGCACCGACCCCTTCGGCGGCATCTTCCGGGACGAGTTCTTCGATCGCTTCTACCCGCCGATGGAATACCGCGAGCAGGTTCCGGGCATCGGCTCGGGCGTCATCGTGGACCGGCGCGGGCACGTGCTCACCAACGAGCACGTGGTGCGCAACGCGCAGGAGATCACGGTCACGCTCGGCGACGGCCGCCAGCTGCCGGCCACGCTGCTCGGGGCGAGCGCCGTGTACGACCTCGCGGTGCTGCGCGTCGAGGGCGACGACCTGCCGGTCGCGCCGCTCGGAGACAGCGACGGACTGGTCGTCGGCGAGTGGGCGATCGCCATCGGCAACCCGTTCGGCTACCTGCTCAACGACCCGCAGCCGACCGTGACGGCCGGGGTGGTGAGCGCCACGCGGCGTGACGTGAAGAGCGAAGCCACCGAGGGCGGCGTGTACAAGAACATGATTCAGACCGACGCCGCCATCAATCCCGGCAACAGCGGCGGCCCGCTCGTCAACGGCGACGGCGAGGTCATCGGCATCAACACCTTCATCTTCACGCGCGGCGGCGGGTCGCTCGGCATCGGCTTCGCGATCCCCATCAACCTCGCGCGGCGGCTGCTCGACGAGATCGTCACGTACGGGCGCGTGCGCGCCGCGTGGCCGGGGATGCAGGTGCAGGAGGTGACGCCGTACCTGGCGCGCCGGCTTGGGTTCCGCGAGGCGGGCGGTCTGGTCGTGACGCGCGTCGAGGAGGGCGGGCCGGCGGCGCGCGCCGGGGTGCGCGCCGGCGACCGCGTGCGCGCCGTGAACGGCACGGCGGTGCGCAACCTGGACGACGCGCAGCGCGGCATCTACGGCGCGGCGGTGGGCGACCGCGTGACGCTCGAGCTCGAGCGTGGCGGGCGCACGCTCACCCTCACCCTGACGCTCGTTGAGGCGCCGGGAGGCGGGCGATGATCGAGCGCTACGTGCGGCCCGACATGGCCGCGGTGTGGAGCGACGCGCGGCGGCTCGCGCGGTGGCTCGACGTCGAGCTTGCGGCGCTGGAGGCGCGCGAGGCGCGCGGGCTGGTGGCCGCCGGGACGGCGGCGCGCGTGCGCGGCGCGGCGCGCATCAACCTCGCGCGCATGCTCGAGATCGAGGCCGAGGTGCGCCACGACGTCATCGCCTTCCTGTCCATGATCGCCGAGTCGGCGGGGCCGGACGCGCGCGAACTGCACGTGGGCATGACCTCGTCGGACCTCGTGGACACGGCGCTCGCGCTGCAGCTGCGGGAGGCCGGCGCGCTGCTCGCCGGGGCGCTGCGGCGCGTGCGGCGCGCCGCCTACGGGCTCGCCGAGCGCCACCGGCGCACGCCGATGGCGGGCCGCACCCACGGGGTGCACGCCGAACCGATCACCTTCGGCCTCAAGTGCCTGGTGTGGAGCGAGGAGCTGGGCCGCGCCCTCGAGCGCCTCGACGCCGCGGTGCGGGACTGCGCGGTGGGCAAGTTCTCCGGCGCGGTCGGCACGCTCGTCCACCTCGACCGCGGCGTCGAGGAAGACGCGCTGGCGCGCCTCGGCCTTGCGCCCGAGCCGGTGGCCAACCAGGTCGTGCAGCGCGACCGTCACGCGGCGCTGCTCGCCGTGCTGGCGGTCGCCGGCGGCACGCTCGAGAAGATCGCGCTCGAGGTGCGACACCTGCAGCGCACCGAGGTGCGCGAGGCGGAGGAGCCGTTCGCCGCCGGACAGAAGGGCTCGAGCGCGATGCCCCACAAGCGCAACCCGGTGCGCTGCGAGCGTGTGTGCGGTCTGGCGCGCCTGTTGCGGGGCTACGCGCTCGCCGGCTTCGAGGACCAGGCGCTGTGGCACGAGCGCGACATCAGCCATTCGTCGGTCGAGCGGGTGGCGCTGGCGGACGCGTTCCTGGTGGCCGACTTCATGGCGGGCGAGATGGCGGAGGTCCTCGAGGGTCTGGTCGTGCGCCCCGAGCGCATGCGCGAGAACCTCGAGGCGGGCGGCGGGCTCATGTTCTCGCAGCGCGTGCTGCTCGCGCTGGTGCGCGCCGGACTGGCGCGCGACGAGGCGTACCGCATCGTGCAGGAGCACGCCCTGCGCGCGCAGGACGGCGGCACGCCGTTTCGCGCGGCGCTCGCCGGCGACGCGCGCGTCGCGTCGCGGCTCACGCCGGAGGCGCTCGATGCGTGCTTCGCGCTCGACGACTTCCTGGCCGGCGTGGACGACCTGTTCGAGCGCGCGGGGAGGCCGTCATGAGCGTGGCGCTGCGGGCGCCGGCGGCGTGGACGAGCGACGAAGCGCGCGATCCGGGCGCCGTGTCGCGCGCGCTGGCGGCGCGCGGCGTGGCGCTGTCGGCCGACGAGGTGACGCTGCTCGAGCGCCTCATCGGGCGGCCGCCGACATGGCCCGAGGCGGTGCTGTTCGGCATCCTGTGGAGCGAGCACTGCTCCTACAAGTCCACGCGGCACCTGCTCAGGCGCCTGCCGACGCGCGCGCCGCAGGTCGTGCTGGGCCCGGGCGAGGACGCGGGCGTGGTCGCGCTGCCGGCCCCGTGCGAGGACATCGCGCTCGTGCTGGCGCACGAGAGCCACAATCACCCGAGCCAGGTGCTGCCGGTGGAAGGCGCGGCGACCGGGGTCGGCGGCATCGTGCGCGACGTGGGGTGCATGGGGGCGGAGGTGGTCGCGGTGCTCGACGCGCTGCGCTTCGGGGACCCGTCGAGCGGCGTGCTGCAGCGCGACATCGTGCGCGGCGTCGTGCAGGGCATCGCCGACTACGGCAATGCGCTTGGCGTGCCCAACCTCGGTGGGGACGTGTGCTTCGACGCCGGCTTCGACACCAACTGCCTGGTCAACGTGATGGCGGTCGGGCTCGCGCCGCGCGACGGCATCCTGCGCAGCCGCGTGCCCGAGGGCCCCGGTCCGTGGGCGTTCGTGCTGGTCGGCAAGCCCACCGACGAGAGCGGATTCGGCGGCGCCGCGTTCGCCTCCGGCGAACTGGGGGCGGAGGACCAGCGCGGCGCGGTGCAGCTGCCCGACCCGTTCCTCAAGCGCGTGCTGCACGTCGCGAACGCCGAGGCGTTCGCGCGCATCCGCGCGCGCGGCGTGCCGGCCGGGTTCAAGGACCTCGGGGCGGGCGGGGTGGCGTGCGCGACGAGCGAGCTGGCGGCGGCCGGCGGCCGCGGCGCGCACCTCGTGCTGGATGACGTGCACCGCGTGGCGCGCCCGCTGCCCGCGGAGGTCGTGCTGTGCGCCGAGACGCAGGAGCGCTTTTGCTGGGTGGTGCCCGAGGCGTTCGCCGCGGAGCTGTGCGCCATCTACAACGAGGACCTGGCGCTCGATCGCGTCTACCCCGGCGCCGGGGCGCGCGTCGTGGGACGCGCGCTCGACGAGACGCGCTTCCGGGTGACGTGGCGCGGCGACACGATCGTGGACTGCCCGGTCGAGGCCATCACCGCCGGCCGCCGGGTGGAGCGCCCGGCGCGACGCCGTCCGGCGCGCGCGCCGTGGACGAAGCGCCGCGCCGAGCCGGACCCGCGCGGCGCCCTGCTGCGGCTGCTCGGCAGCGTGGCGTTGTGCTCGCGCGAATACCTGTTCCGCCACTACGACAGCGAGGTGCAGGGACGCACGTGGCTGCGGCCCGGCGAGGCGGACGCGGCGGTGCTGCGCGTCCATCCGCAGCGGCCGACCGGCGTGGCGCTGGCGGTGGGCGGCAACCCGTGGTGGTGCGCGGCGGATCCCGAGCTGGGCGCGCGCCACGCGGTCGCCGAGGCGGCGCGCAACGTGGCATGCGCGGGCGCGCGGCCGTGGGCGCTCACCGACTGCCTCAACTACGGCCACCCCGAGACGCCGGAGGTCATGGGCGACCTCGAGGCGTCGCTCGAGGGGCTGGCGATGGCGGCCGAGGCGCTCGGCGGCCTGGCGCACGCCGGCGCGCCGCTGCCGTTCGTGAGCGGCAACGTGAGCCTCTACAACCAGGTCGGCGAGCGCGCCGTGCCGCCGTCGCCGATCGTGATGTGCGCGGGCGTGGTGCGGGACGTGGCGCGCGCCACCGGGCTCGGACTGCGGCGGCCGGGTGATTTCCTGGTGCTCGTGGGGGAGCCGCGCGCCGACCTGACCGGCTCCGCGTACGTGCGCGCGCTGCTGGGCGAGGACGCCGGCGCGCCGCCGCCGCTCGACCTCGCGCGCGAGGCGCGCCTTCAGGAGCTCGCCGTGCTCGCCTCGGAGGGCGGCTGGGTGAGGGCGGCGCACGATGTGTCGGAGGGCGGGCTGGCCGTCGCGCTCGCCGAGATGCTGCTCGCGGCGCCCGCCGAGCGCGGCGTCGGGATCGAGGTGGACTTCGGGGCGCTCGAGGCGGAGACGGCGCCGGCGCTGTTCTCGGAGGGCAGCGCGATTGTGTTCGAGGTGAGCCCGGAACGCGCGGCGCGGCTGTTCCAGAGCGCGCGCGAGCGCTCGCTGCTGGCGTGGCCGATCGGCACCGTGTCGGAGCAGCCGGCCTTCCGGGCGCGGCTGGCGGGCGACGCGGTGGTGACGTGGACCGCGGACGAGCTGCGCGAGGCGGCCGCGGCGCCGCTCGCGCGGCTGTGGAACGAGGAGTGGCCGTGACGCCGCGGGTCGCGGTGGTGCAGTTCCCGGGCGTGAACTGCGAGGCCGAGACGGTGCGGGCGCTCGAGCGCGCGGGGCTCGCGGCCGAGGTGTGGCGCTGGACGCGGCCGGCGGCCGGACTGGCCGCCTTCCAGGGCTACGTGCTGCCCGGCGGTTTCTCCTATCAGGACCGCGTGCGCGCCGGGGCGCTTGCCGCCAAGGACCCGATGATGGAGGTGCTGGCCGCGGAGGCGGCGCGCGGCAAGCCGGTGCTCGGCATCTGCAACGGGGCGCAGGTGCTGGTCGAAGCGGGCCTCGTGCCGGGCGCCGGGCGCGTCGAGGTGGCGCTCGCCCGCAACCGGGCCGCAGGCTGGACGGGCTACCACGCGCGCTGGGTGTACGTGCGCGTGGAGCCGTCGGCGTGCGTGTTCGCGCGCACACTGGCGCCGGGCGCGGTCATCCCGCTGCCGGTGGCGCACGGCGAGGGGCGCTTCACGTCGCGCGAGCCGGGGCGGCTGCTGGCGCTGGCGCGGGCGGGACAGGCGCCGTTCCGCTACGCGACGGTGCGCGGCACGCTGGCGCGCGGCTTTCCCGACAACCCGAACGGGGCGGACGCCGGGGTCGCCGGATTGTGCAACCCGGCCGGCAACGTGCTGGCCCTCATGCCGCACCCGGAGCGCGCCCTTGACCTCGGCGCGCTGGCGCGCGGCGTGGGCGGGCCGTGGGCGGACGCGCGCGACCGCTGGGCGGACGGGGGCGGTGCCGCGGACGCGCCGGGGCCGGGGCTGGCGATCTTCGAGGGGCTGCGCCGCCACCTGGAGGGCGCCTGATGGCGCGGCGGCGCGGGAAGCACGGGCTCGCCCAGGCCTGGATCCTGTTGCACGCCGACGACCCGGAGGCGGTGTCGGCGCTGGCGGTGGCGCGCGCGCACCTCGCGGCGGGGCGCGCGTTGGCCGGTCTGCGTCGCGCGCGCCTGTTTGAGCTGCGCGGCGACCTGCCGGGACGGGAGGAGCTGGAGGACCTCCTCCACCGTTCGACCCAGTTCTACAATCCCCACAAGGAGCGCTGCCTCGTGCGCACGTCCCCCGAGGAACCTACGCCGGCGGCGGCCGGCGAGCGCATCCTCCTGGTGTGGGAGCGCGGCGGCGAACGCCGGCCGGCCGCGGAGCGCTGGTGGCTCCACGAGACGGGGCGGCGCATCGAAGTGCGCGAGGGCGTGGCGTGGCTGCTGGCGCTCGAGCCCGGCGCGCCGGCGCGCGCCGTCGAGGCGCTCGCCGTCGTCGGGGATCGCGCGCACGGGCTGCTCGTCAATCCGCACGCGCAGGACCATCGCGCGACCGGTCCGGAGGGGGCGTTCCCGTGCTGGGAGGCCGTCGAGCGGACGCGGGGGAAGGAGCCGGCATGAACGGATGGTCGCCCGACAAGACGTGGCGCGAGGAGTGCGGCGTGTTCGCCGCCATCGCCACCGGACGCGCGGCCGAGACCGTGTGCCTCGGTCTTCACGCGCTGCAGCACCGCGGGCAGGAGGCGAGCGGCATCGTGGCGTGCGACGAAGCCGGCGACTTCCACGTCCACAAGGGCATCGGCCTGGTGTCGGACGTGTTCGGGGGTGGCGCGCTCGCGGGGCTGCCGGGGGCCATGGCGATCGGCCACAACCGCTATTCGACCTCCGGGAGCCTGACGCGCGAGAACACGCAGCCGCTCACCGTGGTGTACCGCGGCGGTCCGCTGGCGCTCGCCCACAACGGCAATCTGGTCAACGCGCGCGCCCTGCGGCGGTCGCTCGAGGGCTCGGGCTCGATCTTTCAGACCACGCTCGACACCGAGATCTTCCTTCACCTCATGGCGCTCTCGGCCCACGACGACCCCGAGGAGGCGCTCGTCGAGGCGGCGCGCCAGGTGCGCGGCGCGTACTCGATCGTGGTGCTCACCCGCGACGCGGTGCTCGCCATGCGCGACCCGCACGGGTTCCGGCCGCTGTGCCTCGGGCGGCTCGGCGACGGCTACGTCGTGGCGAGCGAGACGTGCGCGCTCGACCTGGTGGCCGCCGAGTACGTGCGCGACGTCGAGGCCGGCGAGCTGGTGCGCATTGACGCCCAGGGTGTGCGCTCGCGGCGCGCGCTCGAGCCCGAGCGCCCCCTGCGACAGTGCGTGTTCGAGCACATCTACTTCTCGCGGCCCGACAGCCGGGTGTTTGGCGTCACCGTGGATCGCGTGCGCCGTCGCATCGGGCGCCGTCTCGCGGCCGAACACCCGGTCGCGGCCGATCTGGTCATCGCGGTGCCCGACTCGAGCAACTCCATCGCCCTCGGCTACAGCGAGGCGGCCGGCATCCCGTTCGAGCTGGGACTGATCCGCAACCACTACGTCGGCCGCACCTTCATCCAGCCCCAGCAGTCGGGGCGTGACTCGAGCGTGCGCGTCAAGTTCAACCCGGTGCGGGAGGTGCTCGCCGGCAGGCGCGTGGTGCTCGTGGACGACTCGATCGTGCGCGGCACCACGTCCCGCAAGCTGGTGCGCATGCTCAAGAAGAACGGCGCCGCCGAGGTGCACTTCCGCGTCGGCTCGCCGCCCGTGACGCACCCGTGCTTCTACGGCATCGACACGCCGAGCCGGCGCGAGCTGATCGGCGCGCTCAAGACCGTCGAGGAGATCCGCGACTACCTCGGCGCCGACACGCTCGGCTACCTGTCGCTCGAGGGCCTGCTGGCGTGCGAGAGCGAGTCGGCCGACTTCTGCACCGCGTGCTTCACCGGTGCCTACCCGGTGCCGGTGGAGCCCGGCACCGACAAGCTTGCGATCGAGCGCCTTCACCGGCTGAGCCGCCTCGAGATCGGCTGACGCGCGGCGCGCGTCTTGACACCCCCGGGGGCGGTTCCTAGAGTCGCCCGATTCGACACCGCCGCGCCGGCCGCGCGCGGCCGTCCGCGTCCCGGGGTCCGTGCATGTCGCTCGAGCAGTTGAGGGAGCAACGTCGCGCCAAGATCGCCCAGTGGCGCGCGCTGGGGGTGGAGCCCTTCGCGTGGCGCTACGACGTCACGCACACCGCGGCGCAGTGCCTCGCGCGCGGCGACGCGGTCACCGAGACGCCGGGAGAGCGCGTGCGGGTGGCCGGGCGCCTGGTGGCGCGCCGCGGGCACGGCAAGGCCGGGTTCGGTCACCTGCTGGACGCCAGCGGGCGGCTGCAGGTCTACTTCCGCCAGGACCAGCTCGGGGCGGCGTTCGCGCGCTTCGAGCTGCTCGACGTCGGGGACTGGGTGGGCGTCGAGGGGCCGTTGTTCCGAACGCGCACCGGCGAGATCACGGTGCGCGCGGACGGCCTCGAGTTGCTCGCCAAGTCGCTGCGCCCGCTGCCCGAGAAGTGGCACGGGCTGCGCGATCCCGAGACGCGCTTCCGGCAGCGCTACGCCGACCTGTTCATGAACCTCGAGGTGCGCGAGACGTTCCGGCGCCGCGCCCGCATCGTGTCCTCCATTCGTGCGTTCCTCGACGCGCGCGGCTACCTCGAGGTCGAGACGCCGGTGCTCCAGCCGCTTTACGGGGGCGCCTTCGCGCGGCCGTTCGTGACCCGGCACCATGCGCTCGACATGGAGCTCTACCTGCGCATCTCGAACGAGCTGTACCTCAAGCGCCTCATCGTCGGCGGGCTCGAGCGCGTGTACGAGTTCGCGCGCGACTTCCGGAACGAGGGGATGGACCGTTCCCACAACCCCGAGTTCACGATGCTCGAGTACTACCAGGCGTTCGCGGACGTGCACGACATGATGGCGCTCACCGAGGCGCTGTTCACGCACGCGGTGACGGCGGCGTGCGGCGGCACGACGGTGACGTACCAGGGCGAGGCGCTCGACTTCGCGGCGCCGTGGCCGCGCGTGTCGATGCTCGACGCGGTGAGCGAGAAGGTCGGCGAGCGCGTCCACGACCTCGATCCGGAGCGGCTCGGGCGCCTCGTGGCGCGCCATGGCCTGCACCCGCGGCCGGGGAGCGGTCCGGGCGGCATGCTCGACGAGCTGTTCTCGGCGCTCGTCCAGCCGGGGCTTCGTCGGCCGTGCTTCCTCGTGGACTTTCCGGTCGAGACCTCGCCGCTGGCGCGCGTCAGCCGCGCCAACCCGGCGGTGGTCGAGCGCTTCGAGGTGTTCGCGGCGGGCATGGAGATCGCGAACGCGTTTTCCGAGCAGAACGACCCGGACGCGCAGCGCGCGGCCTTCGAGGCGCAGATGGCGCGCCGCGCCGGCGGCGACGAGGAGGCCCAGGTGCTCGACGAGGACTACCTGCGCGCGCTCGAGTACGGCATGCCGCCCACCGGGGGCGTCGGCATCGGCATTGACCGCCTCGTCATGCTGCTCACCGACGCGCGCTCGATCCGCGACGTCATCCTGTTTCCGCAGCTGCGCCCCGAGGAAGGGCGCAGCGAGCCGGGCGAGGACGGGGACGAGGACGGGCCGGCGCCCCACGAGAACGATCGGCGGTGAACCTGTCGTTGTGGATCGCCGGCCGCTACCTGCGCACGCGCCGGCGCAGCGGCTTCATCACGCTGCTCACCGGGATCTCGGTGGCGGGCGTGGCGGTCGGCGTGACCGCCCTGCTCACGGTGCTCGCCGTGATGAACGGGTTCGAGAGCGAGATCCAGACGCGCATTGCCGGCACCGACGCGCACGTGGTGCTGCTCGGCGGCGACACGGGCGGAGTGCCCGACGGCGAGGCCCTCGCGCGCCGTCTGCGCGCCGAGGCGGGCGTCGCCGGGGCGGCGCCGTTCACTTACGCCAAGACCATGGTGTTTCGCGAGGGGCTGGCCGAGGGCATGGTCGTCAAGGGCGTGGACCTCGCGGCGGAGCGTGCGGTAACGACGGTCGCGGCCCACATGACGCCGCCGCTCGATTCCATCCCGCTGCGTGCGGAGGGCGGCGTGCCCGGGATCGTGCTCGGCACCGAACTCGCCGCGCGGCTCGGCGCGCAGGTGGGCGACGAGGTGCTGCTCGCCACGCTCTCCGGCCGCGAGGCCTCGGCGCTCGGCGTCGTGCCGAAGCTGCGGCCGTTCCGGGTCGTGGCGCTGTTCAGCTCCGGTCTCTACACCTACGACTCGAGCTTCGGCTTCACGGCCATCCCGGCGGCGCAGGAGTTCTTCGGCCTCGGCGCGGCCGTGACCGGGGTGGCCGTGCGGCTGAGCGACATGTTCGACGCGCCCGCCGCCTCGGGGCGCCTGCTGCGCGCCGCCGGTGATCCGACGCTGCGCGTCAACAACTGGATCGAGCTCAACCGCAACCTGTTCACCTGGATGCGGCTCGAGAAGACGGTGATGTTCGTGATCCTCGCGCTCATCGTCCTCGTCGCGGCGTTCAACATCGTGAGCACGCTGTTCATGGTGGTGCTCGAGAAGCGCCGCGACATCGGGGTTCTGAAGACGCTCGGCGCCACCGATGGCGCGGTGCTGGGCATCTTCCTGTTCGAGGGGCTGCTCATCGGGGCTCTCGGCACGGCGCTCGGGGTGGGGCTCGGCCTGGGGCTGATCGAGGCCCTGCGCCGCTACCCCATCGTGACGCTGCCGGGCGACGTGTACTTCATCGAGCGCCTGCCCGTGCGGCCCGAGGCCGGGGACTTCGCTGCCGTGGTTCTGGCCGCCCTCGCGCTGTGTCTGGCCGCCGGCATCTATCCCGCGTGGCAGGCATCGCGCCTCGACCCGGTGGAGTCCATACGGAGCAACGCTTGAGTGGGCGCCTGAACCCAATGGGGCAACCCTTTGCAGGAGAACATGGTGTGACGCACGACATCGTGCTGTCGGCGCGCGGGATCCACAAGTCCTACGCCGGCCCTCGGGGCCGTCTCGACATCCTCAAGGGGGTGGACCTGGACGTGGAGCGGGGCACGATTCTGGCTATTCTTGGCGCCTCCGGAGCCGGCAAGAGCACCCTCCTGAACATCCTCGGGACACTCCTCAGGCCGGATTCCGGAACGCTCGCGATCGGCGGGCGCCGCATTGACCACCTCGGGCCCGGCGACCTCGCTCGACTGCGGGCGCAGCGCCTCGGCTTCGTGTTTCAGTTCCACCACCTGCTGCCCGAGTTCAGCGCGGAGGAAAACGTGATGATGCCCCTGCTCGTGTCCGGCGCGACGCCCGGGACCGCGCGCGCGCGGGCGCGCGAGGCCCTCGAGGCCGTCGGCCTGCGCGACCGGTACGAGCACCGCCCGTCCGAGCTGTCGGGGGGCGAGGCGCAGCGCGTGGCGGTGGCGCGCGCGCTGGCGGGCGGCCCGGAGCTCGTGCTGGCCGACGAGCCATCGGGCAACCTCGACGTGGCGTCGGCCGCGGCGCTCCACGAGCTCGTGGCAACCCTCGCCGCCGAGCGGCATCAGACGTTTGTGGTGGTCACCCACAATGATAGGCTCGCGGCTCGCGCGCACCGTGTGCTGGTCCTCGAGTCCGGCACGCTGCGGCCCGCCGCGCGGGGAGCCTGAGCCATGCTGTGCCAGATCTGCGGAAAGAACGCGGGCACCGTCCACATCACCGAGATCCACGATCACCGGATGACCGAGCTCCACGTGTGCGAGCGCTGCGCCGAGGAGAAGGGCATCCACGCGACGGCGAAGAAGCACAAGTTCGACATCGCGGACCTGCTCGCCGGCATGGCCGACGACGGCACGGCGACCGAGGAGGAGCGCATCGGGCACGTGCGGTGCCCGCGCTGCGGCCTGCTCTACTCCGGCTTCAAGGAGACCGGCCGGCTCGGCTGCGCCGATTGCTACGCCGCGTTCCAGTTCCAGCTGCGCCCGCTGCTGCGCCGCCTGCACGGCGACACGCGCCACCGCGGCAAGGTGCCGTCGCGCGACGGCGAGGGCGCCACGCGGTCGCGGCACCTCCAGCGACTGCACGACGAACTGCAGCGCGCGGTGGAGCGCGAGGAATTCGAGCGCGCCGCGCAGCTGCGCGACGAGATCCGGCGCCTCGAGGAGGAGGCGCGCGTGGCGCGTCGGGAGGAGGGCGCGTGAGCGCGCAGGCGGCCTTCGACGCCCTCGTGTCGCGACCGAGCCCGTGGCTCGACGGGGACGGTCCGCGCGCCGAACTCGTCGTGTCGAGCCGTGTGCGGCTCGCGCGCAACCTGCAGGGCGTGCCCTTCACCCACCGCGCGCGCGACGAGCAGCTGCAGGGCGTGCTGTCGAACGTGTCGGCCGCGGCGCTGCGCGCGCCGGGGCTCGAGGGCGGCGCGGTGTTCCGCATGGGCGACCTGTCGCCGGTGGAGCGCCAGGTGCTCGTGGAACGCCATCTCGTCAGCCATGAGATGGGGGACGGCGCGCGGCCGCGCGGTCTCGTCATCGGCCCCGAGGAGCGTGTCTCGCTCATGGTCAACGAGGAGGACCACCTGCGGCTGCAGGCCCTCGCCCCTGGACTCCAGCTGGCGGAGGCATGGGCCATGGTGGACGCGGCCGACGACGAGCTCGCCCAGGCGCTCGACTTCGCCTTCAGCGACGAGATCGGCTTTCTCACGGCGTGCCCGACCAACGCCGGCACCGGGCTGCGCGCCTCGGCGCTCGTGCACCTGCCGGGGCTCGCCCTCATGCAGGAGATCCCGCGGGTGCTCAAGAGCATCGAGCAGGTCGGCCTCAACGTGCGCGGCCTGTACGGCGAGCACAGCGAGGTCATGGGCAACCTGTTCCAGATCTCGAATCAGACCACCCTGGGCCGCAGCGAACGCGACTCCATCGAGAGCGTGGAGCGGGTCACGCGGCAGATCCTCGACCACGAGGAGCGGGCGCGCGAACGCATGATGCGCGACGCGCGCGTGCAGATCGAGGACAAGGTGTGGCGCGCGTACGGCACCCTGCGGCACTGCCGCACGGTGCACGCCAAGGAAGTCATCAACCTGTGCTCCGCGGTGCGGCTCGGCGTCGCGCTCGGGCTGCCGGGGCTGCCCCCGGTCCGGGTGCTCAACGAGCTGCTCGTCGTGGCCCAGCCCGCGCACCTGCAGCGCGCGGCCGGGGGCGGCCTCGGCGCCGAGGAGCGCAACGTGTACCGCGCCCAGATCGTGCGCGAGCGGCTCGCCGCCGCCGAGCGCGACGCGGGCGCCTGACCGTCCCGCCCCCGCGCGGGGCGACGCCGCAGCCGTCGGACACCGCAGGCAGGGAACGCAACCACCTCCGGGGGCTCGCGCCCCCGGGCGCACGGAAGAGAGCGACGCCATGCACGACAAGTTCACGGAACGGGTCCGCAAGGTCATCTACCTCGCCCGCGAGGAGGCGGCGCGGCTCCAGCACGACTACATCGGCACCGAGCACCTGCTGCTCGGCGTCATCCGCGAGGGGGAGGGCATCGCCGCGACGGTGCTCAACAACCTCGGGCTCGACCTCGACCGCATCCGCCAGGAGGTCGAGAACATGGTGAGCGCTTCGGGCGGCACCATGACGATCGGCGAGATCCCGTTCACGCCGCGCGCCAAGCGCGTGCTGGAGCTCGCCGTCGAGGAGGCGCGCTCGCTCGGCCACAACTACGTGGGCACCGAGCATCTGCTCCTCGGCCTCATTCGCGAGGGCGAGGGGGTGGCGGCCAAGGTGCTGCTCGAGCTCGGCGTGGACCGCAAGCGGGTGCGCGAGGAGACGCTCAAGCTGCTCGGCGGCGCGCCGTCCGCGGGCGCCTCGGCCGAGCGCGAGGAGCGCCCCGAGACGCCGGCGCTCAATCAGTTCGGGCGCGACCTCACGCAGCTCGCGCGCGACGGCAAGCTCGATCCGGTCATCGGGCGCGACAAGGAGATCGAGCGCGTCATCCAGGTGCTGTCGCGGCGCAAGAAGAACAACCCGGTGCTGATCGGCGAGCCGGGGGTGGGCAAGACCGCGATCGCCGAGGGGCTGGCGCAGCGCATCGTCGTCGGGCAGGTGCCGGAGAGCCTCAAGAACAAGCGCATCGTCACGCTCGACCTCGCGGCGGTGGTCGCGGGCACCAAGTACCGCGGCCAGTTCGAGGAGCGGCTCAAGACCGTCATGAACGAGATCCGCGAGTCGAAGGACACCGTCATCTTCATCGACGAGCTGCACACCATCGTCGGCGCCGGCGGGGCCGAGGGTGCCATCGATGCCTCGAACATGCTCAAGCCGGCGCTGGCGCGCGGCGAACTGCAGTGCATCGGTGCGACCACCCTCGACGAGTATCGCAAGTACATCGAGAAGGACGGCGCGCTCGAGCGGCGCTTCCAGCCGGTCATGGTGGACCAGCCGAGCATTGACGACACGATCGCCATCCTCATGGGGCTGCGCGACAAGTACGAGGCTCACCACGGGGTCAAGATCACCGACGCCGCGGTGGTCCAGGCGGTCAAGCTCGCCGACCGCTACATGAACGACCGCTACTTCCCGGACAAGGCCATCGACGTCATCGACGAGGCGTGCGCGCGCGCCCGCCTGTCGGTGAGCACGGTGCCTTCGGAGGTCCACGAACTCGAGAAGAAGCTCGAAGAGGTGGTCAAGGAGAAGGAAGCGGCGATCCGCGGGCAGGAGTACGAGAAGGCCGCCCGCCTGCGCGACCGCGAGAAGGAGCTGCGCGCGCGCCGCAACGAGCTCAAGAAGTCGTGGTCGGAGTCCACGCGCGGCAAGGACGTGCGCGTGGACGAGGAGCTGATCGCCGCCGTGCTGTCGGTCATGACCGGCATCCCGGTCGTCAAGCTCGCCGAGGAGGAGACGCAGAAGCTGCTGCGCATGGAGGATGAGCTGCGCCGGCGCGTGGTCGGCCAGGACGAGGCGGTCGCCGCCGTGTCGCGCGCCGTGCGCCGCAACCGCGTCGGCCTGCGCGACCCGAAGCGGCCGATCGGCTCCTTCATCTTCCTCGGGCCAACGGGCGTCGGCAAGACGGAGCTGGCGCGCGCGCTGGCCGCGTTCCTGTTCGACGACGAGGACGCCCTCATCCGCATCGACATGTCCGAGTACATGGAGAAGTTCTCGGTGTCGCGGCTCGTGGGAGCGCCGCCGGGATATGTGGGGTATGAGGAGGGCGGTCAGCTCACCGAGAAGGTGCGGCGCAAGCCCTACTCGGTCGTGCTGCTCGACGAGATTGAAAAAGCGCACCCGGACGTGTTCAATGTCCTGCTTCAGGTGCTGGACGACGGCGTCCTGACCGACAGCTCCCGTCGGCGCGTGGACTTCAAGAACACCGTCATCATCATGACGTCGAACCTCGGCGGCCGGCAGATTGTCAGCGGGGGCCGTGGCCTGGGGTTCAAGCAGGCGGAAGGCAGCACCCAGCAGTTCCAGGCGATCAAGAGCACGGTGCAGGACGAGCTCAAGCGGGCCTTCAACCCGGAGTTCCTGAACCGCATTGACGACGTGATCGTGTTCCACGCGCTGTCGCGCGAGAACATGCACGACATCGTCGGAATCCTGCTGGGACAGGTCAAGGAGCGACTGCGTGCGCAGGAGATCGATCTCGACATCACCTCGGAAGCCGTGGAGCTGCTCATCGAGCGGGGCTTCGATCCCTCGCTCGGGGCGCGGCCCCTCAAGCGCGCCATTCAGCGCCTGCTGGAGGACCCCCTCGCGGAATTCATCCTGCGCGGGCAGCTCAAGGGCGGCGGCGTCGTGCGCGTCTCGCGGCGCGGCGACGAGATCCAGTTCGAGCCCGCCGCCGGGCAGCCCGCGGCGCCCGCGCCGGAGGCGAGCGCTCCCCGCGCCTGACCTCGCCGCGCTCGTCCTCCTCGCCCTTCTCGTGCTGTTCGGGACGCCGGCGGCGGCTCAGCCGCTGGCGTCCGCGCCCTCCGACAGCGCCGCCGCCCCGGCCGCGGCGGCGCCGGTCGTCGGGCGCGTGTCGGTCGCCGGCAACGTTGCCGTGGACAGCGCGCGCATCCTGCGCACCTTCGAGGTCGCGCCCGGCGCCCGCTACTCCGAGGACGCGGTGCGCCGCGGCTTCCGCAAGCTGTTCGCCCTGGGTCTGTTCACCGACATTCAAGTTGACCGCATCGAGCGCCCGGGCGGCGTCCTCGACCTCGTCGTGCGCGTGCGCGAGCGGCCCCGCATTGAGCGCATCGAGTTCGCCGGCAACCGCAAGCGCGAGACCGCCGAGCTCGAGAAGAAGCTGTTCCTGCGCCCGGGAGCGACCTACGCGCCGACGGCGGTGACGGCCCAGACGGACTCGCTCCTGCGCTACTACCGCGAGGAGGGCTTCGCGCGCGCCTCGGTGCGCGCCGAGGCGGACACCGCCGCGGGCGGCGGGCAGGTCGTGCTGCGCTTCGTCATCGCCGAGGGCGAGCGCGTGCGCATCGAGCGCGTGGCGTTCGAGGGCGCGACGGCGTTCCCGGAAAAACGGCTGCGCAAGGCCCTCAAGACGAAGGCGCGCGGGTTCTTCGGCGGCGGCGACGTGCGCGAGGAACAGCTTGCCGAGGACCGCGAGAAGCTCGAGCGCCACTACCGCAGCCGCGGCTACCGTGACATGCGCTGGCTCGGGCACCGCTTCGAGGCCGGCAGCCGCCCCGACCGCACCGTGCTCGTGGTGACCGTGGACGAGGGCCCGCGCTACCGTTTCGGCGAGGTGACGTGGACCGGGAACAGGGTCGTCGCGACGGAGGCGCTGCAACGGCTGTGGCCCCGCGCCAGGAGCGACCTGTACGACGTCTCGCGCATCGAGCGCGCGCAGGGCGGGGCGTATGCCGAGTACGCCGAGAAGGGCTACCTGTACCTCACCGTGGAGCCGCGCGAGACGGTGCGCGACTCGCTCGTGGACCTCACCTTCGCGGTGGCCGAGGGCCGGCCCTCGCACGTGCGCTACGTCGTGATCTCCGGCAACCGCGGCACGCGCGAGAAGGTCATCCGCCGCGAGGTGGACCTGCGCGAAGGCGACCTGTTCCGGCGCTCCGCGCTGGTGCGCACGCAGGGCGACATCATGCGCCTCGGCCTGTTCGAGGACGTGCAGGTGGACTTCACCCCGGCCGAGAGCACCGACGTGGACATCGTGCTCAAGGTCAAGGAGAAGCAGGTCGGCACCGCCTCGGCCGGCGCCGGCTACACGAACGAAGCCGGCCTCACCGGCTTCCTCGAGATCGGGCACAACAACGTGCTGGGCAACGGTCAGAGCATCCAGCTCCACCTCGAGCGCGGGAGCCGGCGCGAGGACTACTACGTGAGCTTCACGGAACCGTGGTTCCGCGACACCCCCACGCTGCTCGGCTTCACCGCCTTCAACAGCACGCGCGACCGCGATCTCTACGAGGAGAAGCGCGTGGGCGGTTCGGGGCGCATCGGGCGCCCCCTGCCGTGGCCCGACTACTCGCGCGGATCGGTCTCGTACCGCCTCGAAGAGGTGACGCTTTCGCGGCGCGGCACGACGCTGTCGGTCGAGGACTCGATCGCGCTGTCGGGCATCGTCGAAGGCGAGGGCATCCTGACGAGCAGCGTGGACGTGAGCTTCCTGCGCAACAGCACGGACAATCCCTTCTACCCGACGAAGGGAACGCGGCTGTCGGCGACGAGCGAGCTGGCGGGCGGGCCGTTCGGGGGCTCGGTGGACTTCAACAAGCACCGCGTCGAGGGCCGGCTGTACGTGCCGTCGATCGTCAAGGGCGTGACGACCATGCTGCGCGCCCGCTGGGGCGTGCTGAGCGGGTACACCGGCCAGACGCGCCCGGTGCCGGCCTACGAACGCTTCCGCCTCGGCGGCGGCACCACGCCCGATCCGTTGCGCGGCTACGACGACTACCAGGTGGTCCCGGAGAAGTTCGTCCAGGACATCGTGCGGCCGCGGACGCAGACGCGCTTCGACTCCTCGGGGGCCGCCATCGGTGTGGACACCGTCGGCACGACGACGATCCGCGTCCGCTACCCCGGGGGCCGCTTCATGACGCTCTACACGCTGGAACAGCAGTTCCCGATTGTCCACCCGCTGCACGGTGTGATTTTCTTGGACGCGGGCAACACGTGGGACCTGCCGCGCGACATCCGGCCGTTCGACCTCAAGCTCGGGGCCGGCGCCGGTCTGCGCATGGAGATCCCGCTTCTCGGCAACATCGGCTTCGACTGGGGGTACGGCTTCGATCGCGACGACGGACCGCGCGCGGTGGGGCACTTCCTCCTCGGCAATGTCAACTTCTAGCGGGGGGTCATGACGGGCGCTCGTCGCATTCGCATCGCCGCGGCCGCGCTGCTCACGGTCCTCGCCGCCCCGTCCGGGGGCGCCGCCGAGGCCAAGATCGGCTACATCGACTCGGCCCGCATCTTCCAGGAGTACAAGCCGGCCCAGGAGGCGCAGGCCGCCTTCGATCGCCAGGTGCAGACGTGGCGCGCGGAGTCCGCCGAGAAGGAGCGCGTCGTCAGCGCCCTGCGCGCCGAGGTGCGCGACCAGGGTCCCATCCTGTCGGCCGTGCGCCGGCAGGAGCGGGAGGAGGCGCTGCAGCGCGCCATCAGCGAGTACGAGCGCTTCGTGCAGGACATCTGGGGCCCGCAGGGGCGGGCCGCGCAGGAGAACGAGCGCGTGACGGCGGAGATCGTGGCGCAGATCCGCTCGGCGGTGGAGAAGGTCGCCGGCGAGCGCGACCTCGACCTGGTGCTCGACTCGGCGGGCGGCTTGATCGTCTACGCGGACCGGAGCCTCAACCTCACGGACTACGTGCTGGCCGAGCTGGCGAACCGCGCGGCCGGCACCACGCGCTAGGGAAGGACGCACGCATGGTGACGCGAACGCTGGGCGAACTCGCCGCCGAGCTGGGCGGCGAGGTCGCGGGCGATCCTGCGACCCCGATCCGCGGGGTGGCGGGGATCAAGGAGGCGCAGCCGGGCGACATCACGTTCATCGCCAACGCCCGCTATGACGGGTACCTGGCCGAGACGCGCGCCTCGGCGGTGATCTGCTCGCGCGAACCGCGCACCGCGCCCGTGCCGCTGCTGCACGTGGACAACCCGTACCTCGCCTTCCAGCGCGTGGTGCGGGTGTTTCGTCCGGACCCCTACCGCCCGGCGCCGGGCGTCCACCCGACCGCGGTCGTGGCGCCGGACGCCGAACTCGGCGAGGGCGTGTCCATCGGTCCGTGGTGCGTCATCGAACGCGGCGCCCGCATCGGGGCGCGCGCGGTCGTCATGGCCGGCGCCTACGTCGGACCGCTCGCCACGATCGGCGAGGACACCGTGCTGTGGCCGCACGTCGTGGTGCGCGAGGAGTGCGTCCTCGGCGCACGCTGCATCGTCCACCCCGGCGCGGTCATCGGCAGCGACGGCTTCGGCTTCGCCTTCGACGCCGGGCGCTACCACAAGGTGCCGCAGGTGGGCACGGTGGTGGTCGGGGACGACGTCGAGATCGGCGCCAACACCACGATCGACCGCGCGACCACCGACGCGACGCGCATCGGCGACGGCACCAAGATCGACAACCTCGTGCAGCTCGGTCACAACGTGGTCGTCGGGCGCCACGGCATCATCGTCGCGCAGGTCGGCATCTCGGGGAGCACGCAGCTCGAGGACTACGTGACGATCGGCGGCCAGGCGGGGGTGGTGGGCCACATCCGCATCGGCCGCGGGGCGATGGTCGGAGCGAAGAGCGGCGTCACCAAGCACGTCGGCGCGGGGGAGGTGGTGAGCGGCTATCCGCTCATGCCGCACGCGCTCTTCAAGCGCGTGTTCGCGCTCGTCCAGCGCCTGCCGCAGCTGTTCCAGCGCACCAAGGCGCTCGAGGAGCGCCTTGCCCGGCTGGAGCGCGAACGGGAGGCCGTGCGATGAGGCGCATGCAGCGCACGCTCGCCCGGCCGTGCGGCTTCGAGGGGGTGGGGCTGCACACCGGCGAACGCGGCGCGGTCACCTTCCGTCCCGCCGAGCCGGACAGCGGGGTGCGCTTCGTGCGCACCGACCTGCCGGGCCACCCGCAGGTGCGGGTGCGCCCCGAGCACGCGCACTTCGATCCCGGCGCTGCGCGCCGCACGATCCTGCAGGAGGGCGGCGTCCAGATCCACACCATGGAGCACCTGCTGTCGGCGGTCGCCGGGCTCGGGCTCGACAACCTCGTCATCGAGACGAGCGCCCTGGAGATTCCGGAGCCGGCGGACGGCAGCGCCGCGCCCATCGCGCGCGTGCTGCGCGACGCCGGCATCGTCGAGCAGGAACGGCCGAAGCGCCACCTCAAGATCGCGCGTCCGACGACGTGGACGCAGGACGGCGTCACGCTGTCGGCCGAGCCGTACGCGGGCTTTCGCATCACGTTCACGATCCAGTACGACCATCCTCTCATCGGCACGCAGACCGTGTCCTTCGACATCAACGAGGACACCTACCTGCGCGAGATCGCGCCGGCCCGCACCTTCGTGCTCGAACGCGACGTCGAGGCGCTGCGGCGCGCGGGGTGGATCAAGGGCGGGCGCATCGAGAGCGCCGTCGTGGTGGGCGACGACGGCCTGCGCAACGCCGAGCCGCTGCGCTTTCCGGACGAGTTCGCGCGGCACAAGGTGCTCGATCTGCTCGGTGACCTGTTCCTGCTCGGCGGGCCGCTCCTCGGACACGTGCGCGCATGGCGCTCCGGGCACCAGAGCCACGTGGCGTTCGTCAAGCACCTGCGCGCGACGCAGCCGCTCCCCGGCCGTCGTCCCGGGGCCCCGGACGACGAGTGGGACGTGACGTCGATCCTCGAACTCATTCCGCACCGCTACCCGTTCCTGCTCGTGGACCGCATCACGCGCATGGAAGAGGGGCACGTCGTTGAAGGCATCAAGAACGTCACGATCAACGAGCCGTTCTTCCAGGGCCACTTCCCGGGCCAGCCGGTGATGCCCGCCGTGCTCATCCTCGAGGCCATGGCCCAGGTCGGCGGCATGCTGCTGCTCCACTCGGTGGACGATCCGAGCAACAGCCTCATGTACTTCATGGGCATCGACGGCGCGCGCTTCCGCCGCCCGGTCACGCCGGGCGACCAGCTGCGCATGGTGCTCACGCTCCTCAAGCTGCGCGGCGGCACCGCGCGCATGCGCGGCGAGGCGTTCGTCGAGGGCCAGCTCGTCGCCGAGGGCGAGCTGCTCGCCACCGTCGTGCCGCGGCGGGGCGCATGACCGCCACCCGCATTCACCCGGCCGCCCACGTCGACGAGCGCGCCCATCTCGGGGTGGGCGTCCACGTCGGCCCCGGCGCGGTCATCGGCCCGGACGTGCGCATCGGCGACCGCACCGAGATCGGCAGCCACGTGCTCGTCACCGGGCGCACCACGCTCGGCGCGGACTGCGTGGTGCACCACGGCGCGGCCGTCGGCGGTCCGCCGCAGGACCTCAAGTACGCCGGCGCGCCGTCGTACCTCGTCGTCGGCGACCACACCGTGATTCGCGAGTTCGCGACGCTGCACGTGGCGACCGAGCCGGAAGGCACGACGCGCGTCGGGTCGCACTGCCTCATCATGGCGTACGCCCACGTCGCGCACGACTGCGTGGTCGGCGACCGCGTCATCCTGGCCAACGCGGTGCAGATGGCCGGGGTGGTCACCGTCGAGGACTGGGCGATCGTCGGCGGCGCGACGGTGATCCACCAGTTCGTGCGCATCGGCCGCCACAGCATGATCGGCGGCGGCTCGCGCATCGCGCAGGACGTCGCGCCGTACACGAAGACCGCGGGCAGTCCGCCCCGCAACGCGGGCATCAACACGATCGGCCTCGAGCGGCGCGGCTTCTCGCGCGAGGCCATCGCCGCGCTCGAGCGCGCCTACCGCATCGTCTACCGCCAGGGCCTGACGGCGGCGGACGCCGTGGCGCGGCTGCGCGCCGAACTGGCCGGGGTGCCGGAGGTCGAGCACCTGGCGCGCTTCATCGAGACCTCGGTGCGCGGCATCACGCGCTAGGGAGGGTCGGCCGTGGCGAGGACGCGGGTCGGGGTGTGGGGCGTGGGGGCGTGGGGCGAGAAGCACGCGCGCGTCTACGCCGCGCGCGACGAGGCGGAGCTCGTCGGCGTGTACGACGCCGACCCGGCGCGCGCGGCGGCGGTGGCGGCGCAGCATGGCACGCGCGCGTTCGACGACCCGGACGCGCTGCTCGCAGCGTGCGAGGCGGTGTCGGTGGCGACGCCGACGGTCGCGCACCGGGAGGCCGTGGAGCGCGCCTGCGCCGCCGGCCGCCACGTGCTGGTCGAGAAGCCCATGGCGCCGACGGTGGCCGACGCCGACGCCATGGTGGCGGCGGCGGCACGCGCCGGCACGGTGCTGCAGGTCGGGCAGGTCGAGCGCTTCAACCCGGCGCTGCTCGCGGCGCGCCCGTTCGTGCGCGGCGCGAAGTTCGTCGAGGCGCACCGCCTCGCGCTGTTCCAGCCGCGCTCGCTCGACATCGACGTGGTGTTCGATCTCATGATCCACGACATCGACGCGGTGCTGCACGTCGTCGGCCGGCGCCCGGTGAGCCTGTCCGCGGTGGGGGTGGCGGTGCTGTCGCACAACGAGGACATCGCCAACGCGCGGCTCGAGTTCGCCGACGGCTGCGTCGCCAACCTCACGGCGAGCCGCGTGTCGCAGGACCGGCTGCGGCGCATCCGCTTCTTCACGAGTGACGCGTACGTCTCGGTGGACCTCCTCGAGAAGACGGGCGAGGCCTTCGTCATTGCCGACCCGGGCTCGTTCCGGCCCGGGCAGGCCGACCCGTTCGCCCTGCTCGCCGGCATCCGGCGCACCAAGATCGAGGCGCAGGCGGCCGAGCCGCTCGCGCTCGAGCTGGCGGCGTTCCTGCGCTCGGTGCGCGAGGGCGGCCCCGGGGCCGCCTCGGCCGAGGAGGGCCGCGAGGCGCTGCGCGTGGCGGAGGAGGTGCGGCGCGCGATGCGCGAGCGCGCGACCCAGTGGGCGACCGCGTCCGCCGGTTCCTGATCGTCGCGGGCGAGGCCTCCGGCGACGCCCACGCCGCGCGCCTGGTGCGCGCGCTGCGCGCGCTCGGGCCGTGCCGCGTGACGGGCATCGCGGGGCCGCGCATGCGCGCCGAGGGCGTCGAGGCGCTCGTGCCGCAGGAGGAGCTCGCGGTCCTCGGCTTCGTCGAGGTGCTCGCCAAACTGCCGGTGCTGCTGCGCGCGCGGCGCGTGCTGCTCGAGGCCGTCGCGCGCGAGCGTCCGGACGCTGTGGTGCTCGTGGACTACCCGGGCTTCAACCTGCGCTTCGGCCCGCAGGCGGCGGCGCGTGGCGCGCGCGTGTTCTGCTACATCGCGCCTCAGGTGTGGGCGTGGCACCCGGAGCGCGCCGCGCGCATGGCGCGCTGGGCGACCGGGCTCGCCGTGGTGTTCCCCTTCGAGGAGCCGCTGTTCCGCGAGGCGGGCGTCAATGCGCGCTTCGTCGGGCATCCGCTGCTCGACGACCTCGCCCCGGAGACCGACGCCGCCGGGCTGCGGGCCGCGCTCGACGCCGCCCCCGACCAGCCGGTGCTCGGGCTGCTGCCCGGGAGCCGGGCGCAGGAGGTGGCGCGCATGCTGCCGCCGATGCTGGCGGCGGCGCAGCGCCTGCGCGCGGGGCGTCCGCGCCTGGCGGTGGTGGTCGCGGCGGCCCCGGGTCTGCCGCCGCGCGCGCTGGCGGCGGCGCGCCGCGCCGCAGGCGTGCGCGTCGTCGAGGGACTGACCCACGCGGTGCAGGCGCACGCCACCGCGTGCGCGGTGAGCTCCGGCACCGCGACGCTCGAGACCGCGCTGTTCGGCACGCCGCTCGCGATCGTCTACCGCACCGGGCGGCTCACCTTCGCCATCGCGCGGCGCCTGGTGACCGTGCGCCGCATCGGGCTGCCCAACATCGTGGCCGGGGAGGACGTGGCGCCCGAGCTGGTGCAGGGCGAGCTCACGCCGCAGCGGCTGGCGGAGACGCTGGCGCCGTGGCTCGACGATCCGGCGGCCCGGGCCGCGGCATCCGCGCGCCTCGGCGGCGTGCGGGACCGGCTCGGCGCGCCGGGCGGCTCGGCGCGCGCGGCGGCGTGGCTGTGGGAGCTGGCGGCGTGACGCCGCGCTACCCGTGGTGGCTGGAGCCGGCGAGCGCGGCGGGCGCGGCGCTGGTGCGCGTCCTGGGGGCGACGTGGCGGGTGGACCGCGCCGGGCTCGCGGCGTGGGACGCCGAGATGGCGCGCGGCGCGCGCTGCATCTTCGCCTTCTGGCACGCGCGCCTGCTGCCGCTCGTGTTCACCCACCGCGGGCGGGGCATCGCCGTGCTCGTGAGCCGGCACCGTGACGGGCAGCTCATCACGCGCATCATCGAACGGCTCGGCTTCGAGAGCGCGCGCGGCTCGAGCACGCGCGGCGGAGAAGAGGGCGTGCTCGAGCTGCTCGAGCACGCCGCGGCCGGGCGCGCGCTGGCCATCACGCCGGACGGGCCGCGCGGGCCGGCCGGCCGGCTCAAGCCGGGGGTCGTGTGGCTCGCGAGCCGCACCGGCCTGCCGGTCGTGCCGGTGGCGACCGCGGGGCGCGCCGCGTGGGTCCTGCGCTCGTGGGACCGCTTTCGCGTGCCGATGCCCTTCACGCGCGTGGTGGTCGCGTACGGCGAGCCGATCCGCGTGCCGCCGGGGCTGTCCGCCGAGGAGAGCGACGCCTGGCGGGAGCGCATCGAGACGGCGCTCGAGGCGCACACGCGGGCGGTGGCGGCGCGCGCGGGGGAGGCGGCGTGAGCGTCGCGTGGGCGGCCTACCGCGTCGTCGCGCCGGTGCTCGGGGCCGTCGCCCCGGCGGCGCGCCTGCTCGCGTCGCCGCACGAGCGTCCGCTGTGGGACGAGCGCATGGGCCGCGTGCGCATCGCGGGCGGGTGCCACGCGTGGGTGCACGGCGCGTCGCTCGGCGAGGCGAACGCGGTGGTGCCGCTCGTGGAGGCGCTGGCCGCACTCCAGCCCGGGCTGCGCGCGTGCCTGACGGCGACCACCCGCGCGGGCCGCGCGCGCCTCGAGCGCGCCGGGCGCGGCGCGCACCTCGCGCCGATCGACGCGCCGCAGGCCGTGGCGCGCTTCTTCGACGGCGTGCGCCCGCAGCGCGTCTTCATCGTCGAGACCGAACTGTGGCCGCACTGGCTGCTGCGGGCGCGGCGCGAGGGGGTGCCCGTCGCCATCGTGAGCGCGCGCCTCTCGGAGCGGTCGGTGGCGCGCTACCGGGCGCTGGGCCGCGGCCTGCGCCGGCTGGTCGGCGGCCTCGCGGCCGTGCTGTGTCAGAGCGAGGAGGACGTCGAGCGCTGGCGCGCGATCGGGGCGCCGCCCGCGCGCACCGAGGTGGCGGGCAATCTCAAGAACGACGCGCTTCCCGAGCGCGTGCTGCCGCGGCCCGAGGCGCGCGCCGCGCTCGGCCTCGACGCGCAGCGCCCGCTGCTCGTGCTCGGCAGCCTGCGCCCCGGCGAGGCGCGCGCGCTCGCCGAGGCATGGGCGGCGCTGCCCGCCGCGCTGCGCGAGCGCTGGCAGGTCGCGGCGCTGCCGCGCCACGTGCGCGCCGACGAGGAGCTGCGCGCCGAGGCGCGCGCGGCCGGCGTGCGGCTCGTCGCGGAGGGCGCGCCGCGCGGCGGCGCGTGGCGCTGGGACGCGCGCATCGGGGTGCTCAACGACTGGTACGCCGCCGCCGACGTGGCGGTGGTCGGCGGGAGCCTCGGGCGCTTCGGGGGTCACAATCCGCTCGAGCCGGCGGCCCTCGGCGCGGCGGTCATCGTCGGTCCCCACCACGCCTCTCAGCGCCCCGGGGTGCGCGCCCTCGAGGCGCACGGCGCCGTGGCCGTGGCCGCGGCGGGGGCGCCGCTGCGCGCCGCGCTCGAGCGGCTGCTCGGGGACGATGCCGAGCGCGCGGCGCGCGCCGCCGCGGCGCTCGCCGCGGTGGCGGGGCTGCGCGGGGCGGCGCGGCGCGTGGCGGGACGCCTCGCGACGTGGGGCCTGTGGCCGCTGTGACGGACCTGCTGCGCGCCGCGGGCGCGGCGCTCTACGGCGCCGCATGGGAGGCGCGGCGGCGCGCCTACGCGGCCGGACTGCGCACGCCGCGGCGCGTCGCGGCGCGGGTGGTGAGCGTCGGCAACCTCACGGTGGGCGGCACCGGCAAGACCACGCTCGTCCTGCACCTCGCGGCGGCGGCCCGCGCGCGCGGGCTCGAGCCGGCCGTGGTGTGCCGCCGCTACCGCCCGGGACCGGCGGGCGAAGGAGACGAGGAGCGCATGTTCCGCGCCGCGCTCGGGGCCGGGGCGGTGTACGCCGGCGCCTCGAAGCGCGACCTCGCCGCGGCGGCGGCCCGCGCCGGGCGGCGCCTCGTGCTGGTGGACGACGGCTTCTCGCACTGGGGGCTGGAGCGCGACCTGGACGTGGTGCTGCTGGACGCCCGCGACCCGTGGGAGGAGGGCCGGCTGCTGCCCGCCGGGCGCCTGCGCGAGCCGCTGCGCGCGCTCCAGCGGGCGGGCGTGGTGGTCGTGACGCGGCTCGCCCCGGGCGAGGACGCGGCGCCGTGGCTGGCGCGCGCCGGGCGCCACGCGCCGGCCGCGCGGCTTGCCGCCGGGCGCCACGCGCCCGATGGCGTGCGCTGGCTGGCGGGCGGCGAGGTCCCCGCGGGGGCGCGTGCCTGGGTGCTCACCGCGACCGGCAACCCGGCGGCGGTCGAGGCCACCGCGCGCGAGGCGGGCCTCGCGGTGGTCGGGCGCTCGACCTTTCGCGACCATCACTGGTTCAGCGCCGGCGAGGCGCGCGCCGCGCGCGCGCGGGCGGCGCGCGCGGGCGCGGCGCTCGTCGTGACGGCCAAGGACGCGGTACGCTGGCCCGCCGCGGCGGGCGTCGAGGGCGTCGCGGTGCTGGCGGTGCGCTGGGCGTGGGTGGCGGGCGGCGAGGCCGCGGAGCGCGCGGTGTTCGGGGAGGAGGCGCGATGAACGAGCCGGACGTGCTGGTCATCGGCAGCGGAATCGCGGGGCTGACGGCGGCGCTCAAGGCCGCCGACCGCGGGCAGGTGCTGGTGCTCACGAAGAAGGAGGCGCTCGAGGCGAGCACGCGCTACGCGCAGGGCGGCATCTCCGCCGTGTTCGATCCGGAGGACCGCTTCGAGGACCACGAGCGCGACACGCTGCGCGCGGGCGCCGGCCTGTGCCACCGCGACGTGGTGCGGGCGGTGGTGCGCGAGGCCCCCGAGCGGGTGCGCGAGCTGGAGGCGTACGGGGTGGCGTTCGATCGCGCCGGGGGCGCGTTCTCCCTCGGACGCGAGGGCGGGCACTCGGCGCGGCGCATCGTCCACGCCAGCGACTTCACGGGACAGGCCATCGCCGAGGCGCTGCTCGAGCGCGCGCGCCGCCACCCGCGGATCCGCGTCCTCGAACACCAGCTGGCCGTGGACCTCATCCTCGAGTCGCGCCTGCGTCGCGCGCGGCGCGCGGGCGGCCGCGACACGGTGTGGGGCGCGTACGTCATGGACACCGCGAGCGGGCGCATCCGGCCGGTCACGGCGCGCGCCACGGTGCTCGCCACCGGCGGCAGCGGCAAGGTGTACCTGTACACGTCCAATCCGGACGTCGCGACCGGGGACGGCATCGCCATGGCGTGGCGCGCCGGCGCGCCGGTCGCCAACCTCGAGTTCGTGCAGTTCCACCCGACCTGCCTGTACCATCCGCGCGCCAAGTCCTTCCTCGTCTCCGAGGCGCTGCGCGGCGAGGGCGCCGTGCTGCGGACGCTCGACGGCACGCGCTTCATGCCCAAGGTTCATCCGCAGGCCGAGCTGGCGCCGCGCGACGTGGTGGCGCGCGCCATCGACCGCGAGATGAAGCGGCGCGGCGAGCCGCACGTGTACCTCGACCTGTCGCACGCGCGCGCGCGCTGGATTCGCGACCGCTTCCCCAACATTCACGCGGCGCTGCTACGCTTTGGTTTTGACCTCACGCGCGAGCCGATTCCGGTGGTGCCCGCCGCCCACTACATGTGCGGCGGCGTGCGCACGACGCTGTCGGGGCGCACACCGCTGCGCGGCCTGTGGGCCATTGGCGAGGTGGCGTGCACCGGACTGCACGGCGCCAACCGGCTGGCGAGCAACTCGCTCCTCGAAGGGCTCGTCATGGCGCACCACGCCGCCGGCGAGATCGCGCGCCGCCTCGAGTCGGCGCCGCGTCCGCCGCGCGCCGAGCCGTGGCACGCCCTCGGCACGCACCCGCCCTTCGAGAGCGTGGTGGTCAACCACAACTGGGACTCGGTGCGGCGCATGATGTGGGACCTGGTCGGCATCGTGCGCACCGACCAGCGCCTCGCCTTCGCCGCGCGGCGCCTGGCGCTCGTGCGCGAGGAGATCGAGCACGACTACCGCAGCCTGCGCCTGGTGCCGGACCTCATCGAGCTGCGCAACCTGGCGCTCGTTGCGAGCCTGATCGTCGAATCGGCGCGGCGCCGCCCGGAGAGCAGGGGTCTCCACTTCAACCTCGACCATCCGCGCCCGTCGCGCCGGCTCGAGGGCCGCGACACGGTGCTGCGGCGTCCGGCGCTGCGCCGCCGGCGCCTGCGTCTTGCCGCTCCGGCGCGCCTCGACCTATAGTCGCCGCCACGCCATGGACGATCCCGAGCACGACTTCTGGCACGCGGTGGACGCGATCCGCGAGCGGGATCCGCGCTACCGCCGCGAGGCGTACGCCTTTCTCATGGCCGCCCTCGGCCATGCGGTCGCTTCGCTTCCCGCCGAGCGCCGCATGGATCCGCAGCGGCGGCACCTGAGCGGCGGCGAGCTGGTGGACGGCGCTGTGGCGCTCGCGCGCCGCGAGTTCGGCGTCATGGCGCCGACGGTCTTCCGCGAATGGGGCGTGACGCGCGCCGAGGACCTCGGCGTCATGGTGTTCCAGCTCGTCGAGGCCGGTCAGCTCTCCGCGCGGCCGGAGGACCGTCTCGAGGACTTCGCCGGCGGACCGGACCTGCTCGAGCGCCTCGGCGACGAGGCGCGCACCGGTCCGGGTCCGGCGCGCGCCTGACGTGCGGCATTACCTCCGGCTGCTCGGCTACCTGCGGCCGTACCGGCTGCGCCTCGCGGCCGCCCTCGCCTGCATGGTCGTGTACGCGGCGATGTCGGCGGTGTCGCTCGGACTGGTGGCGCCGTTCATGCGCGTGTTGTTCGAGCGCGCCGCACCGCCGGCGGCGGGGGAGGTGACGGGCGCGGTCCCGGCGCCGGCCGCGGCGCTCCCGGAGGCGCACGCGGAGCGCCTGATTGGCTGGCCGGCCCCGCTGCGGGCGTGGGCGGAGCGCACCCTGCTCGACGCGCGCCCGATCGTCGCGCTCGAGCGGTTGTGCGTCTTCATTCTGGTCGTGCTGCTCATCAAGAACGTCGCGGACTACCTGCAGGCGTTTCTCATGGTGTCGGTCGAGCAGGCGGCGATTCGCGACCTGCGTGGGGCGCTCTACGCGCACCTGCAGACGCTGTCGCTCGATTTCTTCCACGGGCGCAAGACCGGCGCCCTCGTGTCGCGCGTGACGAATGACGTCGAGTATCTGCGCGCCTCGCTGGCGGCGGGCATCAGCAACCTCGTCAAGGACGGGCTCACCCTCATCGGGTGCCTGACGTGGGTGTTCGTCGCGTCGTGGAAGCTGGCGCTGCTGTCGCTCGTGGTGCTGCCGCCGGTGGCGCTCGCGCTGGTCGCCATCGGCCGCAAGATGCGCAAGCGATCGGACCGCGCTCAGGAGCGCATGGCCGACCTGACGGGGCTCCTGCAGGAGACCATCGCCGGGGCGCGCGTCGTCCAGGCGTTCGGCATGGAGCGCTTCGAGGAGGGGCGCTTCCGCGACGCGAACCAGCGCTTCTTCGAGGCCTTCGTCCACCTGCGCCGCGTGTCGGCGGCGGCGCGGCCGGTGAGCGAGTACGCCATTGTGCTCGTCGCGGTGGCCATGCTGTGGTTTGGCGGGCGCGAGATCTTCGAGAGCCGCACGCTTGCCCCGCAGCAGTTCATCCTGTTCGTGACGGCGCTGCTCTCCACGATGGGGCCGGTCAAGAGTCTGTCCGAGGTCAACGCCAACGTGCAGCAGGGAGTGTCGGCCGCGGCGCGCATCTTCGAGCTGCTCGACACGCGCCCGCGCGTCGCCGACCGGCCCGGGGCGCGCCCGCTGCCGCCGTTCCAGCGCGCCATCCGCTACGAGAACGTGTGCTTCGCGTACCCCGGCGGCCCGCCGGTGCTGCACGGCGTGACGTTCGAGGTGCGGCGCGGCGAGGTCGTGGCGCTGGTGGGCGCGAGCGGCGCCGGCAAGAGCACCACGATGGACCTGCTGGCGCGCTTCTACGACCCGACGGCCGGTCGCGTGACGGTGGACGGCACCGACGTGCGCGACGCGACGGTTGCATCCCTGCGCGGCCAGCTCGGCCTCGTCACGCAGGAGACCATCCTGTTCCACGACACGGTGCGCGCCAACATCGCCTACGGTCTCGCCAGCGGCGACCCGGCGGCGGTGCGCGCCGCGGCCGAGGCCGCCCATGCGCACGCCTTCATCGAGCGTCTGCCGCACGGCTACGACACCATCATCGGCGAGCGGGGCGTGAAACTGTCGGGCGGCGAACGGCAGCGCATTGCCATCGCGCGCGCGCTGCTCAAGAACCCGCCGATCCTGCTGCTCGACGAGGCCACCTCGTCGCTCGACACCGAGAGCGAGCGGCTCGTGCAGGCGGCGCTCGAACGGCTCATGCGCGACCGCACGGTGCTTGTCATCGCGCACCGCCTGTCCACGGTGCAGCACGCCGACCGCATCGTGGTGCTCGACCGCGGCCGCGTCGTCGCCCTCGGCACCCATGCCGAGCTGCTCGCGCAGGACGGCGTGTACCGGCGCCTGCACGACCTCCAGTTCGTCGCGTGAGCGCGCGCCGACGGTCCCTCGTGCCGCCGGCCGGCGGCGTGCGGCGCATCGCGGTGCTGCGCCTGTCGTCGCTCGGCGACGTCGTGCTGTGCCTGCCGGCGGTCGAAGCGCTGGCCGCGGCGTTCCCGGAGGCGACGATCGACTTCTGGGTCAAGGAGGAGTACGCGGACGCGGTGCGCTTCCACCCGGCGGTGACGCACGTGCGCGCGCTCGAGCGCGACGCGCGCCGCCTCGAGGACCTGGTGTCCATGAGCGCCGAGCTGGAGGCCCACGACCTCATCGTGGACCTGCACGGCAGCGCGCGCACGCGCCTGCTCACGGCGCGCCAGCGCGCGCCGGTGCTGCGGTCGCCGTCGTACCGGCTGCGGCGCGTGCGCTGGGTGCACGCGCGCTGGAGCGCGCCGCCGCCCGTGCCGCCGGCCGTCGCGCGCCACGCGGAGGCGCTCGCCCCGCTCGGCGTCACGTTGAGCGGGCCGGCGCGCCTGCACGCGGGCGCGGAGGCCGAGGCGTGGGCCGCGGCATGGCTCGCCGCGTGGGCGCCCGGCGCGGCGCCGGTCGCACTGTGCCCGGGCGCCCGCCACGCGACCAAGCGCTGGCCGGAGGAGCACTGGGCCGCGCTCGACGCGCGCCTCGCGGCGGCCGGCGTGCCGCGCCTGTGGTTGACCACGGCGGGGGAGCGCGACGCGCTCCCGTCGCTCGCGGCGCGCGCCGCGGCGGACCATGCCGCGCGCTGGTGCGCCGAGCCCCTGCCGCGCGCCGCGGCGCTGCTGTCGCGGTGCGCGGCGGCGGTGACGGGGGACAGCGGGCTCATGCACGTCGCGGCCGCGCGCGGGGCGCGCGTGGTGGCGCTGTTCGGCAGCACCTCGCCGGTGCTCGGGTTCGCGCCGGCCGGCGCGGGCCACGCGGTGCTGTGCCGGGACGAGCCGTGCCAGCCGTGCACGCTCCACGGCCGCGCGCGCTGCCCGCGGGGGCACTTCCGCTGCATGCGCGAACTGCGGCCGGAGGCCGTGGCCGCGGCGCTCGCCGCGCTCGTCGGCCGCGCCGTGTGAGGGGCGGCGCGTCTTGTTCGCGCCGCGGGCGGCGGCCTATACTGCGCCACCTTGTGTCACCCTGGACGCGACCGTGGAGCGTGACGTGAGCGAAACCGAAGGCGGCAAGGGCTTCGTCGAGGAGCTGACGGACCCGTCGGACGACTTTTCCCGCTGGTACAACGAGGTGGTGCGCAAGGCGCAACTCGCCGACTACGCGCCGGTGCGCGGCTGCATGGTCATCCGCCCGTACGGCTTCGCGTTGTGGGAGAACATGCAGCAGCGCCTCGACCGCCGCATCAAGGACACCGGGCACCACAACGCCTACTTTCCGCTGCTCATTCCGGAAAGCCTGCTGGCGCTCGAGGCGGAGCACGTCGAGGGCTTCGCGCCGCAGGTGGCCTGGGTCACGCACGGGGGCGCCGAGCGGCTCGAGGAGCGCTACTGCGTGCGGCCGACGAGCGAGGCGATCATCGGCCATATGTACTCGAAGTGGATCGAGTCCTACCGCGATCTGCCGCTGCTCATCAACCAGTGGGCGAACGTCATGCGCTGGGAGAAGGTCACGCGCCTGTTCCTGCGCACCGCGGAGTTCCTGTGGCAGGAGGGTCACACGGCCCACGCCAGCGAGGCCGAGGCGCAGGCCGAGGTGCTGCGCATGCTCGAGGTGTACCGCGACTTCGTCGAGAACGACCTCGCGATGCCGGTGTGGCCGGGGCGCAAGAGCGACGCCGAGAAGTTCGCGGGCGCGTCCGCGACGTACTCGATCGAGGCGCTCATGCGCGACGGCAAGGCGCTGCAGGCCGGCACCTCGCACGACCTCGGGCAGCACTTCGCGAAGGTCTTCGACATCACCTTCCAGGACGAGCAGGGCCGGCGCCAGCACGTGTGGCAGACCTCGTGGGGCGTCTCGACCCGGCTCGTGGGCGGCATCGTCATGACGCACGGCGACGACGCCGGGCTGCGCCTGCCGCCGGTGGTGGCGCCGATCCAGGCGGTCGTGGTGCCGATCTGGCGCAAGGCCGAGGACCGCGCCGCGGTGCTGGAGTTCGTGGCGCGCGTGCGCGCGGCGGCGGGCGCGGCGGTGCGGCTGCACGTGGACGACCGCGACCAGTACACGCCCGGCTGGAAGTACAACGAGTACGAGCTGCGCGGCGTCCCGGTGCGGCTCGAGGTCGGGCCGCGGGACGTGGCGGCCGGGGCGGTCATGAGCGTGCGGCGCGACACCCGCGCCAGGGAAAGCATTCCGCTCGACGCGCTCGCCACGCGCCTCCCGGCGCTGCTCGGCGACATCCAGCGCGCACTGTTCGAGGACGCGCGGCGCTTCCGCGAGCAGCATACCGTGTGGGCGGACTCGCTCGAGGAGATCGAGGCGCACTTCCGGGAGCGGCGCGGCTTCGTGGCGACGCCGTGGGACGGCGACGCCGCGTTCGAGGCGGAGGTCAAGGCGCGCACCATGGCGACGTTGCGCTGCGTGCCGCTCGACCAGTCGGCGTTCCACGACCGCGCCGGCGGCCGCCGCTGGGCGTTGTTCGCGCGCGCCTACTGAGCGCCGTCGCGCTTCCGGCCCCTCGCATGGCGCGCCTGCTCGTCCGCCTGCCCAACTGGCTCGGCGACGCCCTGCTCGCGCGAACGATGCTTCATGCCGTGCGGCGCGCGTCGCCCCGCCTCGAGGTGCTCGCGGTGGGCCCGGGCCCGCTGCTCGGGTTGCTTGCGGCGGACGGGCTGTTCGACGCCGTCGAGGCGTGGCCGGCGGGCGGCGCGGCGCGCGCCGCGCTGGCCCGGGCCGTGCGCGCGTGGGGCCCGGACGCTGCGCTCGTGCTGCCGCCCTCCTTTTCGTCGGCGTGGTTCGCGCGCCGCTGCGGCGCGCGACGGCGGGCGGGGTTCGCGCACGAGGGCCGCTCGCTCCTGCTCACGCATCCGCTGCGGCGCCGCGCGCGCGGCGACGTGCATCTGGCGCGTGAGTACGCGGCGCTCGCGGCGTGCCTCGGACTCGGGCCGGCGGACCCGCCGCCGCCGCCGCCGCTCGCCGTGCCCGCGCCGGGGGCGGCCGAGGCGGAGGCGCTGCTCGCCCGCGTGGCGCCCGGCGACGGGCCGCTCGCGCTGATCGGGCCGGGCGCGCTCTACGGTCCGGCCAAGCGCTGGGCACCGGAGCGCTTTGCGGCCGTGGGGCGGGCGCTCGCGGGACGTGGAATGCGGGTGGTGGTGTGCGGCGCCGCGGCGGAGCGCGAGACGTGCCGCGCGGTGGCCGAGGCGGCGGACTGTCCCACGCTGGCGGGGGAGACCTCGCTGGCGGCGCAGGCCGCGCTCTGCGCGCGCGCGGCCCTCGCGGTGTGCAACGACTCGGGACTCGCGCACCTCGCGGCGGCGGCGGGCGCGCCGACGGTGGCGGTGTTCGGCTCGACGAGCAGCGCGTGGACGGCGCCGCTCGGCGCGCGTGTGCGGGTGGTGCAGCGGCCCCCGGTGTGCGCGCCGTGCTTTCGGCGCACCTGCGCGATCGGCACCCGCTGCCTCGAGCGCGTCGCGGTGGCAGACGTCCTGCGCGCCTGCGCGGAGGCGGCGGCGTGAGGGTGCTCGTGGACGGCGTGGCGCTGGCCGCCGGCCACCCGCGCATGCGCCCGGCGGCGGTCGGGCTCGCGCTGCGCGGGCACGAGGTGTGGTGGCGGGGGGCGCTGCCCGAGGGCGCGCCGGAGGGGCTTCATCGTGCGCCCCCGGGGCTGGCGCTCGGGCGCGTCCACGCCGACGTCATGGTCGGCTCCGGCGATCGGCCGACCGGCATCGCGCTGGCGGGCTGGATGGCGCGCGCGCGCGCCGCGGTGCTCGACGTTCGCCTGGCGCGCGTGCGGGCGTGGTCCGCGGCGGAGCGGCTGGCGTGGTCGTCGCTCTACGGCCTCGGGCTGCTCGAGGCGGAGGAAGCGGCGGCGGCCGCGGCCGATCCGCCGGTCGAACACGAGCGGCTGGCGCTGTGGTCGGACGATCCGCCGCCGGAGGACCCCGACGCCGCGCACCTGGACACCGAGATCCTCGAGCGCGCGTGCGAGCGCGCGCTGGCGCGGGCGCGGGGCCGCGCGCCGCGGCCCGCGGTGTTTCTCGACCGCGACGGCACGCTCGTCGTGGAGCGCGGGTACCTGTCGGACCCGCGCGAGCTGGCGCTCATGCCGGGGGCGGCGCGCGCCGTGCGCCACCTGGCGGCGGCGGGCTACGCGGTGGTGGTGATCTCGAACCAGTCCGGCGTGGGCCGCGGCGCCTTCACGCTGGGCGCCGCGCACGCCACGATGGCGGCGCTGCGGCGCGCGCTGCGTGCGCACGGGGCGGAGCTGGACGCGATCTACTTCTGCCCCCACCGGCCGGACGCCGGATGCGCCTGCCGCAAGCCCGGGACGGCGCTGCTCGAGCGCGCCGCGGACGACCTCCAGCTCGCGCTGCGGGCGTCGGTCATGGTCGGCGACAAGGCGCTCGACGTGGAGGCGGGCCGGCGTGCCGGGGCGCGCGGGGTGCTCGTGCGCACCGGCTACGGGGCGGAGGAGGAGGCGCGCGCGGCCGGCGCGGCGACGCCCGACCACGTGGCGGACGACGTGGAGGCGGCGGCGCGCTGGATCCTCGAGCACCCCGCCCCCGCGCTCGAAGCCTAGCGGACCGGCTGCAGCTCCAGCGCGTAGCCCGCGCCGTCGTCGGACGGCCGGTAGCGCAGCAGGTAGCCCGGCAGCGCGGCGCGGCGCGCGCCGATCCAGCGCGCCTCGACGAGGTCCTCGAAGCGTCGCGGGTAGTGGCCGTGCTGTCGGCGGTAGAGGTGCAGCGCGTGGCGCACGTCGCGCTCGAAGGCGGCCGCGAAGACGTCACCGCGCGGGGGCGGAGCCGCCGCGGGGTCCACCGCGGCCGACAGGCGCCGTAGGCCGAGCATCACGGCCAGCACGCAGGCGGCGACCGCCAGCTCGCGCCACCACGGCCGGCGCGGCGCCACCGCGATGCGCGGCGCGGCGGGCCCGGGGGCGGGACGCACGCCGGGGTCGCGCCGGCCCGCGAACTCGATCCAGTTCGCCTGCAGCATGCGGTGGAGCGCTTCGTAGGCCTCGTATTCGGAGAGCGCGGCGGCCTCCACGACCTCCTGCACGGTGTGCCGGCCGTCCACGATCGCGAACAGCTCGCGCTCCTCCTCGGACAGCGGCTCGTTGGGATCGGGCAGGTCGCGCACGCTGAGCAGGGCGTAGGGGTCCTTGAACACCCCCACGAAGCGCTTCTGTTCGTCCACGCGGCGCGCCGCCTCGATGAGGGCGCCCTCGATGCTGAGGCGCACCAGCGGCGGCGACGGCCAGCGCGCGTGCGGATCGAAGCGGTAGGTGCCGTTCTCCCAGCGCACGAGACGCATGAGGTCGTCGAAGATCTGGCGCTCGAGGAAGCCCGCCAGCTCGTCGGCCTCGAGGTAGCGGCCGTTGACGAGCAGTTCCTCGAGGTCGCGGTTCGACTCCTTCTGGATCGTCAGAATGCCGCGCAACTGCTCGTCGGACAGGCGGCGCACGCGGCGCAGGAACGCGAGCAGCGGGTCGTCCTTGGACAGCCCCGGCTGGCGCGTGGAGACGATGCGTCCCTCGCTCACGTAGATGAGCGCGCGCTCGGAGTTCCACTCCATCATGAGCGCGCCCGTCTTCTTCTGGGTGCCGATGAGCTGGAGGATCTCGGTGGCCGAGAAGTCCCGCAGGTTTCCCTGGAGCGCCATCGCGTCCTCCTAGGCGGCCGCCGCGGGCGGCGCGTGACGGGTGGGCGGCGCGCTGCGGCTGCGCACCGGCGCGGCCAGCTGGGCCTCCTGGGCGCGGCGGCGCGCCTCGAGGCGCGCGTGCGCGGCGAGGGAGGCCGCGTAGAGCGCGATCCACAGGGCGACCACGAGCGGCGCCGGCCCGCCGCCATCGCCGAGACCGACGCGCGGCTCGAAGGCGAAGGGCGCCGTCATGCCCGCGGTGCCGGCGAGCAGGGCGGCGGCGGCGGCGAGCATCGCGAACGGACGCACGACGCGGCGGTGGACGACGAGACCGAAGCCGGGAACGAGCGTGGCCAGTGCGGTCTCGATGAGGTGGCGTCCGCGGCGGCGGCGGCGCGCGTGCTGGAGGAGCAGGACGCGCGCGAAGTCCGGGCTTTCCGCGCGCGCTTCGACCTCGGCGCACGACGGGCACAGCGCCAGCTCGCGACGGCGGTGCGCGCAGCGCCGGCACACCACGACGCCGCAGTTGCTGCACGACCGCAGCGGGGTGTGCCGGTGCTCGGCGCGCCCCGCGACGAGCGCGAGGACGGCGACGCACAGCGCCGCGGCCGCGAACGGCCAGCCGGACGCCTCGATGCGCCCGCGCCACGCGGGGGGCAGGGCGCGCGCGGCGTCGCCCGCCGGGGGCGCAGTCGAGGCGGCCCTCCAGAACGTGGCCGGGGCGATCCAGCAGTCCACGAACGCCAGCGTGCCGTCGTCGGCTCCGCGCGCCTGGTAAGCCTTGACGAGATCGAAATCGAGCGCCGAGGCGCGCCCCAGGGCTTCGGTGGCAGCGCGGTAATCGAAGCGACGCGTGTGGATCTGGGAGGCGTTGAACCATGCGGCGGCGTTGTCGGGGGCGACCTGGGTGGCGCGGGTGAAGAGCGCGAGCGCGTCCTCGTCGCGACCGCGGAGCGCGAGGACGTGCCCGAGATTGACGAGCGCACGATCGTCGTCGGGCCACAGGCGCAGGACCTCGCGGTAGCCGGCCTCGGCGCGCGCGAGGTCGCCGCGGCGCTTGGCCGTCCAGGCGAGACCGAAGTGCAGGAAGGCGTTGTCGGGCTGGGCCGCCGACAGCCGGGCGAGGCGGGCCTCGGCGCTCGGCGACGGGGCCTGGTTCTCGAGGAGCGGCACGCCGTAGAGCGGCGCGCGCTCCTCGTGGAGCGGCGTCGCGAGTCGGTCGAGGGCGTGCGTCGCGATCGGCGAGGCCACCGCGGCCGCCAGCAGCGCCACGAACGCGGCGCGCTCGCGCCCGCGCAGAACGGGCCACAGCAGGCCGAGGGCGGCGAGCGTGGGAAGCACCGGTCCGAGCCCGGCGAGGAACGGCAGCAACACGATCGCCCACGCCCACCAGCGGGCCGTGACCGGCGACAGCCACGCGGTGAGGCGCTCCTGCCAGGGGTGGCGCAGGTCGTCCGCGTGGACCACGACGACGAGGAGGCCGAGCGCAAGCAGGCCGAGAAGCACGGACTGCAGCCCGAGGTACACGAGGTTGGCGACGAGGGCGTGCTGGAGCACGAAGTTTCCGCGCGCGAGTTCGAGCACGGTGGCGAGGTGGAGCAGCGACTGGCTGGGCTCGCGGAACAGGCTCCACGAGGCGATGGTGAGGTGCGGTTCGACGAAGGACGGATCCAGCTCGGCGGCGCCCCTCACGAGGCGCTCGGCCTCGGCGGAGCGGCCCGCCTCGCGCGCCATGAGCCCCTGCCGGTAGAACAATCTCGCCTCGTCCGGGAACGCCGCTCCGTGACGGGCGCGCTGCAGCTCGAGCCATGCGGTGAGGTCGCGCAGGTCGGGCGTGACCTCCTGCGACGCGGCGGGGGCGGCGGCCGAGGTCGGAGCGGGCCACGCGGCGGCGAGCGCGACGGCGAGCGCGAGCAAGCCGCCCGCGATGGGCGCGCGAAGGTGCGGCCGACGACATCCCTGGTGATGTGCCATACGGGTGCAATCCCTTGACAGTGCGACGAAGCGCCCCCTAACGTCCGCCGGGTTTCACGCGCGTTATCGGCGCTCCCGCGGGGGCGCTTCACGTCTTTTGGCGCCACCCCGGTGACCTTCCGGCGGCGCGCCGGTGGCCTCCGGAGCGACTGGACCGCCGCGCGCCCGGCGCCGCAGCGAGGTCTGGCCATGAGCACCCCCGGCAGCGACGGAGCACCCTGGATCCGCATTGGCGAGGCCCCCGGCCGGATCGGCGAGGCGGTCGAGATCCGCGGCTGGGTCGTGCACCGCCGGTCGAGCGGCAAGGTGCAGTTTCTCGTGCTGCGCGACGGCTCCGGGTTGCTCCAGTGCGTGGCGGGGGTCAGGGACCTGGCCGCCGCCGACTGGGAGGCGTGCGCCGCGCTCGGGCAGGAGGCGTCGGTCGTGGTGCGGGGCACGCTGCGCGCCGACGCGCGCTCACCGGGCGGCGTCGAGCTCGGGCTCTCCGCGGTGCGGCCGTACGGGGCCTCCGAGGGCTATCCGATCACGCCCAAGGAGCACGGCACCGACTTTCTGATGGACCACCGCCATCTGTGGCTGCGCTCCCAGCGACAGCAGGCGATCCTGCGGGTGCGCGCCGAGATCGTCGGCGCATTCCGCGACTTCATGGACGGCGAGGGGTTTCTGCTGGTGGACGCTCCGATCTTCACGCCGAGCGCGTGCGAGGGCACCACGACCCTGTTCGAGACGCAGTACTTCGACCAGAAGGCATACCTCACGCAGAGCGGCCAGCTGTACAACGAGGCGGCCGCGATGGCGTTCGGGCGCGTGTACTGCTTCGGCCCCACCTTCCGCGCGGAGAAGAGCAAGACGCGGCGCCACCTCATCGAGTTCTGGATGATGGAGCCGGAGTGGGCGTGGGCCACGCTTGACGACGTCATCGCGCTCGAGGAGCGTCTGCTCGTGTACACGGTCGCGCGCGTGCTCGAGCGGCGCGGCGAGGAGCTCAAGATCCTCGAACGGGACGTGTCGCGCCTGGCCTCCGTGCGCGCGCCGTTCCCACGCCTCACCTACGATGAGGCGGTGCGCATGCTCCACGACCGGGGCCTGCCTTTCGAGAGCGGCAACGACTTCGGCGCTCCCGACGAGACCGCGATCTCGGAAAGCTTCGACCGACCGGTGTTCGTGAAGTACTACCCGGCGGCCGTCAAGGCCTTCTACATGGAGCCGCACCCGGAGGACCCGCGCCTGTGCCTGTCGTGCGACTGTCTTGCGCCCGAGGGCTACGGCGAGATCATCGGCGGGGGCCAGCGCATGACGTCGCTCGAGCTGCTCACGCGCCGCATCGAGGAGCACGGCCTGCCGCAGGAGGCCTTCGAGTGGTACAAGGACCTGCGCCGTTACGGCAGCGTGCCGCATTCGGGGTTCGGCATCGGCGTCGAGCGCACGCTGGCCTGGATCGCGGGGCTCGATCACGTGCGCGAGACCATTCCCTTCCCGCGCATGCTCTACCGCCTGCGCCCCTGAGCGGTGCGTCTCAGTCGGCGCGCCGCAGGACGAGCAGGGCGGACGGGTCCCCCGCAGGGCCCGGGTCGCGCACCAGTCGGTAGCGCGCCAGCGCCGCGTCGCGCTCGGCCGCGGATCGGAACGGCGCGCCCGCGCCGGCGAACGCCCTGCCCGTGTCGAGCACGCCGCGGCGCACCACGAGCCACTCCGGGGCGCGCTCGGCGAGGAGGTCCGCATACCAGCCGGGGCCGCGCGCGCGGCGTTCGGCGACGCCGCGAGAGACGAGTCCGACCTCGTCAATGACCACGAGCGGCGCCTGCCAGCCCACCCAGCCGATCGGCTCGAGCAGAACGCGCTCACCGGGGCGCGCCGCTTCGCGCAGGAAGCGGGCGGTCGCCCCGAAGGTCTCGAACTCGGTGCGCGCCCGGCCGAGGTAGATCGGCGGCGACCACGTCCACGCTCCCAGCAGGAACAGCGTCGCCGCCACGCCGAGGGCGCGTCCGCGCGCGATGCACTCGAAGCCGGCCGCGCCGAGCGCGAGCGCCACGGTCAGGGGCACGGCCGCGTACCACCAGAAGTACGCCACGCCGAGGGCGGCGTAGCCGCCCCACGCCGCGAGCCCCGCGGCGAGGAACGCGGCCAGCGCGCTGCGCCGCGCGCGCCACACGGCGGCCGCGCCGAACACCACGGCGGGCGCGAGCACGATCGCCAGCGGGAAGATGGCGTTGAAGTCGAGCACCGGCGACCAGCGGCCGGGGGCGAAGGGCAGCAGCCATTCCCACCAGAAGCGGCCCTCGATCGGGCCGGGCGTGCCGTACAGCACCGCCTTGGAGCGCAGGCTCTGGGGGATGGGCGAGCCGTAGTAAAGCGCGAGGCCGCCCCAGACGGCCCCGGCGAGGATCGCGCCGACGATGCGGTCGCGGGCCCCGGCCCACGCCCCGATCACGGCGGCCATCACGGCGCCCTCGGGACGCGACAGGGCGAGGGCGCCGAGTGCGGGTCCCGCCCAGACCGCGCGCGACGTCGCGGCGCCAGCGGCGACGGCGGCGAGCGCGATCATGACGCCGTTCTCCATGCCGGACGCCGCGAGCGCCGAGAAGTAGGGCCAGGTGGCGAAGGGTATGGTGAACGCCCACGCCGCGGCGCGCGAGACGTGGCGCTCGAGCATGCGCGCAACCGCCACGAGCGTGACCGCGTCCGCCGCCGCGGCCCACCCGCGCGCCCACGGCAGCGGGTCGCGGAACAGGACGATGCCGAGCGCGTTCCACGCGGTCCACAGCGGGGAGGTGAAGCCCATGACGCGCTCGCCCGGGTTGTAGACGAGCCCCTCGCCGGTCGCGAGGCTGCGCGCGTAACGGAAGGTGATGTAGGCGTCCTCCGCCGCCTGCGGCAGGGTCCAGTCGGCGACGGCGCGCGTGAGGATGAGGAGGAGCAGCGGCCCGAGATACGGGCCGCGCAGGTCGAACAGCCTGGACGGGGCGGCCGGAGGCGGTGCGATGCCGGGCCGCGTTGCATCCCAAAGGGCGCTGGCGGCCCGCCGGGGGACGGGTCGCGAACTCATGCGCGGGAGTTTACGGAGTGGAGCGGCCGCTTTGCCAATCGCGGCGAGCGTGTCCTTGACACCCCGGTTGACCTGTCTCTAACGTCCCGTGCTTCGCCCGCGGCGCGGCGATCGGCGGCCCCGAAGGCACCTCATGAGTCCATTCGTTGACAGGCGGTTACGCAGCTTCCTACAATCCTTTCACTTCGTGACGCCGGGCAACGGTCCGAGACGGGTGTCGTGGACCGTGCGCCTCGTGTTCGTCGCTGCCGTCGCGGGCGCCTGTTCTCCCCAGCCCGCGTCCAGGACGGTGGAAGATTCGCTCACCAGCGGACGTATCAAGATCGTGGTGACTCCCGACGTGGAGCGCCTCATGGTCCGCCAGGTCGAGGCCTTCGGACGGCTGTATCCGGAGGCGCGCATGGAGATCGGCCGCGGCACCGCCCGGGAGGCGATCGCGGCGCTTTTCGGCGCGCGAGCGGACGTGGCGGTGATCGCGCGCGAGCTCGAGCCCGAGGAGCGCGAGGCGGCGGTGCGGGGCCGGCTCGACGTCGAAGGCTATCGTTTCGCGCGCGATGCCGTGGTCATGGTGGTTCACCCGGGGGTGACGGTGGAGAACGTGTCGCTCGACGACGTGCGCGGCATCTACCAGGGGCGCATCTCGCGCTGGTCGCAGCTGGGGGGCGCGGATGTTCCCGTCGTCCCGGTGGTGCAGCCGCCGGGCGCGGACATCACGGCCTTCCTGGTGGGGGAGGCGCTGCAGGGCGAGGCCATGACGGCGCGCGCGATCGAAGCCGTTGGGGACTCGGCCGTGGTGGCCACGGTGTCCCGCACGCCGGGCGCCGTGGGCTACGTGTCGCTGCAGTGGTCGGCGCGCGGGGCGCGGGCGCTGCGTCTGTCGCGGGTCGTCGGACTGCCCTACTGGAAGGCCGACCCCGAGACGGTGTACAAGGGGCAGTATCCGCTCACCCGGTACTTCAATCTCTACGCGCGCGCCTCGGGCCCGCGGCTCGCGCACGGAGTGATCACGTTCGTCACCGGCCGGGAGGGCCAGCAGCTCGTCCACGAGAGCGGCGCGGTGCCGACCACGGTCCCGGTCCGCTTCGTCCGGCGCTCCCCGATGCAGAGCACCCACTGAGGAGATGAGACCGTTCCGATGAACGCACGCCCGATGTCCGCCACGCCGCGCGTCCGCCCCATCCTGTGGGCCGCCGCGCTGCTCGCCACGCTCGCCGTCCCGGCCGCGGCCCAGAGCGTCAAGGAGGCGCGCGCTGCGCTGGAGCAGGGCCGTCTCGACGAGGCGATGCAGCTCTTCGAGCGGGCCGCTCAGGATGGCTCCGCCGAGGGCCGGGCCGGCGTCGGGCAGGTGTGGCTGCGCCGCCGGCAGCTCGCCAGGGCCCAGGAGGCCTTCGAGACCGCGCAGAAGATGGATCCCATGCTGGCCGCGGCCTACTGGGGGCAGGGCGAGGTCCTCAAGCGGCAGGGGCGTTGCGCCGAGGCCATTCCGCTGCTGCAGAAGGCGAACGAGCTGGACCGCAAGTACCCGGATGCGGCCATGTCGCTCGGGCGCTGCCTGATCGAGTTGAAGCGCATTGACGAGGCGATTCCGGTGCTGACGCAGGGCACCCGGTGGGGCCCGAAGTGGCGGCCGAAGTTCCTCGTGGCGCTCGGCGACGCCGAGCTGGCGCGGGATTCGCTGCGCAGCGCGAGCGTGTTCTACACGCAGGCGCGCGAGGAGGCGCCGGGCGACCCCGTGGCACGGCGCGCGCTGGGCGACTTCTACCTCAAGGCGCGCGGAATCGGCGAACTGGCCGTGCCCGAGTACGAGGCGGCGGTGGCGATCGATTCCACGGATGTGGAACTGCGCTTTGCGCTCGCGCAGGGCCTGTTTTACGCCCAGCGCTACAACGCCGCGCTCGAACAGTACCGGTGGGTCGTCGAGCGCGACCCGGAGTTCGCGCCGGGCCTGCTCGGTCTCGGCAACCTCTACTTCCTGTCGGGACCGGCCGACCCGCGACGCTACGCCGATGCCGTCGCGCCGCTCGAGGCCTACGTCAGGCTCGAACCGCAGGACGGTCGGGGCTGGAGCCTGCTCGGTCGCACCTACTTCTACCTGCAGCGTCGCGATGAGGCGGTGAAGGCGCTCGAGAAGGCGGAGTCGCTGGGCGCCGGCAACAAGGAAATGTTCACCATCCTGGGGCGGCTGTACGCGGCCCAGAAGGAGTGGAGCAAGTCGCTCGCCGCTTTCGCGCGCGGTGAGCCCACCACGCGCGACCAGCTCACCATGGCGCAGGTGTACGTGTTCGAGAAGCAGCCGGAACGGGCGGATTCGATCTACCGCGCCGTGGTCGCCATCGACTCGACCACCGCCGACGCGCGCTTCGCGCTCTACCAGCTCGGGCTGATGCGTTTTCGCGCCCTCGACTACGCGGGCGCGGCGAGCACGTTCCGTCGCGTGATCGGGCTTGACCCGAAGCACCCCGACGCGTACTACTACCTCGGTTTGTCCTACAAAGAGTTGAAGCAGGCTCCGGAAGCGCTGGACGCCCTCAGGCAGGCGGCGGCCATCACCCCGGACAAGGCGGACCGGCACTTCTGGCTGGGGGTCATGTTTGCCCAGTCGGACTCGGTGGAGGCCGCACGGGCCGCGCTGGCGCGCTCCGTGGAGCTGGACTCCACGAGCAAGGTGCAGGGCGTCGCCTTCCGCCAGCTCGGCTTCTACGACCTGGTTGCGCGGCGCTACGCGGAGGCCATCCGTCACCTCGAGCGCGCGGTTCAGTTGGACGAGAAGGACGTCCAGGCCTGGGTGTGGCTCGGGCAGGGACAGCAGAACACCGGCAACCGGGGCCGCGCCCTGGAGGCGTACCGAAGAGCGCTGGCCCTTGATCCGCGGCAGGCGGACGCGCTCAAGGGGATCCAGGCCCTCGAGGGATCGGCGTCACGCTAGGGAGGTTGATGATGAAGGAGCGCACCGTCGGCAACGTCGTCGTCCTCTACCCCAAGGGTTATCTGACCGGCGGCGAGGAGACCGACGAGCTCGAGCAGCGCATCAAGTCGCTCATCGAGTCAGGCAACAAGCATCTCGTCGTCAACCTGAGCGACACGCAGCACCTGAACTCCACGGCGCTCGGCGTGCTGATCTCGGCGCATTCGAACTACGCCAAGCGTGGCGCGCAGATGAAACTGTGTGCGGTGGACAAGCGCATCGAGAACATCTTCGTCATCACCAAGCTGTCGCTCGTCTTCGACGTCTACGCGACGGAGGAGCAGGCGATCGCGAGCTTCGCGGAGAAGGAGTCGGTCTGACGCGGCTCGGCCGCGGGGCACGGCATGGCCATTCGGCGCAGGCAGATCGAGAGCATCGTGGTGCTTTACCCGGTGGGGAGTTTCTACGGGGATCACGAGACCGACGAGCTGCAGAAGGCGATCATGGACGAGGCGGCGGCCGGGAATCAGCGGCTGATCCTGAACCTGGGCGATTGCCAGGCGCTCAATTCGATCGCCATCGGCGTGCTCATGCGGGGTTTCACGAACTACAAGAGCCGCGGCGGGGACATCCGGCTGTGCGGGCTCGGCAAGCGGCTCACCGATCTGTTCACGATGACGAAGCTGATTTACGTGTTCGGGCACTTTGATACCGAGGAGGAGGCGCTGGCCTCGTTCGCGGTGGCGTAATTGTTCGCGACGCGTGGCGGCGAGCCCGGCGGACCGGGCCGGCCCACCGCCGCGCTGGAGCGAGGCACGACGCCGGTTTGGCTCCCGGCGCCGGCCCCCGGGGTCCCTCGGGCCCCGATCCAGCAGCCACATCACGGTCCGCGGCCCAGGCGGCGGAGCGTCACGGAGGAAGGTCCTGACATGAACCGTTTCATCGTTCCCATCGGATTCACCCTCGCCGCGGTCGTCTCGTTCGCCATCTGGTGGTACCTGCCCGCGCTGGGCGAGATCGGCCAGCAGATGAAGCAGGGTGGCCCGCTGGTGGCGGCGCTCATCATGCTGGTCATCCTCCAAACCGCCTTCATCATCGAGCGCAGCTGGAGCCTGAAGAAAGCTCAGGGTCGCGGCCCTCTGCCGGCGTTCCTCGGCAGCGTCCGCCAGCGCCTGAAGGGCGGCGACATCGACGGCGCCATCGAAGCGTGCGCCAAGCAGCGTGGCTCGGCGGCGAACGTGATCCGCGCGGGCCTCGAGCGGTACCGCCAGCTGAGGGCGGAGGGCGCGAGCAAGGAGAAGCTGGTGGCCGAGACGCAGGCCGCCATCCAGGAGGCCAACGGCCTCGAGGTGCCGCTCCTCGAGCGCAACCTGATCGCGCTCTCGACGATTGCCTCGATCGCGACCATGATCGGCCTGCTGGGCACCGTCATCGGGATGATCCGTTCGTTCGCCGCCCTCGGTCACACCGGCGCGGTGGACGCCAGCAAGCTCGCCATCGGCATCTCGGAGGCGCTCATCAACACCGCCGGCGGGCTGTTCTGCGCCATTGCCGGCATCGTGGCGTACAACGTGTTCGTGACGCGCGTGGACGGCTTCAACTACATGATGGACGAGGCGTCGTACGAGGCCATTCAGCTGCTGTCGGCGTCAGCGCCCGAGCACAAGTAGGCGGGGGGATCGCGAGCAATGCTTAAAAAGATGCGCCGCATCGGCATCGCCATCGACATGACGCCGATGGTCGATGTGGCGTTCCTCCTGCTGATTTTTTTCATGACGACGACGCAGTTCAAGCCGCCGGAGAAGGACAAGATCACACTGCCTGAGTCGAGCTCCGAGGCCAAGGCGCCCGAATCGGACATCATCACGATCGCAGTCACCGCCGCAAAGCCCGAGAACAACAATCAGGCGATTGTGCGCGTGATCTACCGGTCGCGCGGGGAGGAGCAGTCCCAGGTGCTGCTCCCCGACCAGATCCTGTCCGACTTCGGCACCGCGCTGTCGAACGCTCGAGCGGCGAACCCGGGGGCCCGCATCATCGTGAAGATGGACAAGGACGCTCCCTACGGTGTGATGGCCGACATGATGCATGGCCTGCAGGCCGCCAACGCGCCTCGATTCAACGTCATGACCGAGCTGAAGATGACGGGAGGCATCGGCCCGCTGTCGCGCGCCGCGTCCTCCGGCGGAGCCGGACACTGAGGAGGTGAGTCTCCATGGGTGCCGTTGACACCCCGCAGAGGGAATCCAAGGGCAAGAAGGGCAAGGGCTTCCATCGGCCCAAGCGCCGTGTCGGCATCCGCATCGACATGACGCCCATGGTGGACGTCGCCTTCCTGCTGCTCATTTTCTTCATGGTGACGACCGTCTTTCGCACACCGCAGGCGCTGGAGATCAACCTCCCGCCCGACGAAGACGTGAAGATCGAGGTCGCCGAGTCGAAGGTGCTCAGCCTGCGCGTCCTTGGCGAGGACCGCATCTACTGGAAGCGCGGCAAGGATCCCTGGGCCCGGTCCAGCGTGTCGGGGCTGGTGGACGTGCTCAAGCCCTACAAGGGCAGCAAGGAACTTGTGGTCGTCATCAAGATCGATCGCGACGCCAAGTTCTCGAACATGGTGAATGTCATCGATGAACTCGACCTGGCGAAGCTGACGCGCTTCTCCCTTGCGACGCTTACGCCGGAGGAGAAGCAGGAGGTCGAGGCGCTGTGACGACCGAACGGATCAGCCTGTACGAGTTCATGCCCTACGGGGCACCTGAGCTCAAGGAGGTCGCGCGGAAGTACATGTTCCGCGCGGTTCTCGTGGCGTCGGTGGCGCTCATGGCCGTCTATTTGCTCTCGTTCGGAAGCTCGCAGCTGCTCAAGCGCGCTCCGCGGGAGACGAGCGTGATCGTCGTACCGTACCGCGAGCTGGCCGCGCCTCCGCCGCTCACGCAGGACGCGCCGCCGCCGCAGGTGGCCATCGCGCAACCGGTCGCTCCGCCGACCGTCGGCGTGGCGGTGCCGGTGCCCGACGCCGAGGCCCCGCCCGAGCAGACCATCGCGTCGCAGGAGGAGCTCGCCGCGACCACCCCGAGCGTGCAGTCCTCGGGCGGCGAGGGCGACGGGCAGATCGTCGTGGCTCCGCCCTCCGAGGAGGAGCTTCCCAAGTTCGGCGAGTACGTTTACGTCGAGGAGCTGCCGGAGGCGATCACCAAGGTGCCGCCCACGTACCCGGACATCGCGCGCGAGGCGGGGGTGGACGGGCAGGTCGTGGTGCAGGCGCTCGTCGGCAAGGACGGGCGCGTCAAGGACACACGCGTCGTGAAGAGCATCCCGATGCTCGACGCCGCGGCGATCGCGGCGGTCAAGCAGTGGGTGTTCAAGCCGGCGCTTTCGAACAACAAACCGGTCGCGGTATGGGTCGCGGTGCCGGTGCGGTTCTCCCTCAACTGACGCGCGCAAACCGCGCTGCCTGACGCGCCGGCCGGTCGCCGCATGGCGGCCGGCCGGTCGCCGCTTTCGGGCGGCGCCGCGTCCGGGGCGGGTTTGCCCGCGCCCGTGCCCGCCGATTTGACCCCCCTGCGGGCTGCTCCCTACGCTGCCTGCCGACCCCACGCCGTCCTGTCCCCGCACGCCAGGAGAGGCCATGAGCACCGCTCCGATCCCGGGCGCCCCGCCCGCGTCCGCCCCGGCCAGCCTGTCCGTCCTGCAGCGCTTCGTCGCGATCTTCGCGCGTCCCACCGAGGCCTGGACCGGCCTGCGGGAGCGCGCGCAGTGGTGGTGGCCTCTCGCCGTCGCCCTTGCGGTGACGTGCGCGGGCACGCTCGCGCTTCACGAGCGTGCGTTGATGCCGATGCTCACCGCGCAGTGGGACCAGGCGGTGGCCGACGGCCAGATGCCCGCCGCGCAGGCCGACCAGATGGAGGCCTTCTTCGCCGGCCCGGGGGGCATCTCGTTCCTCGTCGCGCAGCAGGTCGTGGCGTTTCTGCTCATGACCCTGCTCGTCGCCCTGCTCGTGTGGTTCGGGCTTGCGTTCGCGGTCGGAGTGCCCATGCGGTTCCGCTGGGCGTTCGAGGTGACGTGCTGGTCATGGCTCGTCAGCCTGCCGGGGACGCTGCTGACCTACACGCTGGCGTGGTTCAAGGAGAGCTTCGAGGGCGTGCGGATCGGTTTCGGCCTGCTGGTGCCCGAGCCGGAGACGCCGAACCGGATGCTCACCGCGCTGGCGACGTTTCTCGACGGCCTCGGGCCGTTCCAGATCTGGTGGCTGGTGGTCACCATCCTCGGCGCCGCGGCCCTGACGGGGGCGCCCCGCCGCCTGGTGGCGCGGTGGCTGTCGGCGATCTACGTGGTCGTCCTGCTCGTCGTCGCGGGCGCCGCCGCGATGTTCTCGCGCGGCGGGTGACCCTGTCGTGCAACCCCACCGCGCCACCTGCGTACACACAGGCACGCCGCCCCGCGCGGCGGCATTCATCAGGGAGGAGTTCATGCTTCGTCTCGGGCACGGGGCCGCAGCCCTGTCCATCGCCCTCGCGTTCCTGCCGGCCGCCCGGCCGGCGGCCGCCGCGCTGACCGCCGAGGAAGCGGTGCGCCTGGCGCTCCGCAACAACTCGAACGTCGTTCGGGCGGAGGCCGGCGTCCTTGACGCGAAGAGCGGGCTCTACAGCAGCTACGCGGCCATTTTGCCGAGCCTCTCGGCCTCGCTTGTGCGCGACAACCGCGTCGTCGAGGGCAACGTCGGCTACTTCGGCAGCCTGCCCGTGGAGCAGGACCAGGAGTCGCACGGCACGACGCCGCAGATCAACGCGACGTGGAACCTGTTCGACCTGTCGTCGCTGACGTCGTTCCAGTCCGCGCGGGCCGGGCTGGCGGCCGCCCGCCACACGCGCGAGTCGGCCCGCAACGATGTCGTGTTGTCCACCCTCAGTCAGTTCTACGAGACGGTGCGCACCATCCACCTCGCCAGCGTCGCCTCGGGCGCCCTGCGCGTGGCGCGCGACAACGAACGCCGGGCGCGGGCGCTGTTCGAGGTAGGCTCGGTGTCGCGCAGCGACCTGCTCAAGGCGCAGGTGCAGACGGCGCAGAGCGAACTCGACTCGCTCACCGCCTCGCAGGCGATCGTCAACCAGCGGATCGCGCTTGCCCAGCAGCTCGGCGTGGCCGAGGAGGGGCTCGGCGAGATCGACACCGTGCTGACCGCGACGGCCGCGGAGGTGGACGAGGCCGCGATCCTCGCCGAGGCCGCCGGCAACCGACCCGACGTGCGCGCCGCCGAGGCGGAGCTGCGCGCCGCGAAGGCGGCGCGCCTCGCCGCGCGGCTCGGACGGCTGCCGTACGTGAGCCTGTCGGGTGGCGCGACCTTCGACGCTCGTTCGCGCACCACCAACACCACCGTGCGCGGCATCTCGCCCTTCATCCCGGAGGGCATCGACGCCAACGAGAGCGAGACGGACCGCACCGTCAGCTGGCGCGTCGCGCTCAACTGGGACGTCTTCGACGGGCTGCGCACCGACGCCGCGTCGGCCTCGGCCGAGGCGCGGCTGCGCCGCGCGCGCGACGCGCACGATGCGCTCAAGCGCAACCTGGCGAGCGAGGTGCGCCAGGCGGTGCTCGCCTACCGGGAGGCCGCGGAGCGCGCGCGCGTCGCGGCGCGCGCCGTCGAATCGGCGCAGGAGAACCTCAACCTCACGCAGCAGAAGTACAACGTGGGATCGGCCACGATCCTCGAGCTCGTGGACGCGCAGGTGCAGGCGACCCGCGCCGCGGCCGACGGTGTGTCCGCGCGTGCGGCGATCCGCATCGCCGAGGCGCGCCTCGACCGGGTCCGCGGACGCGGCGCCCGCTGACGCTCGACAGGGGAACGGAGAGGCGCATGAAGAAGCGGTGGGTGTGGATCGGCCTTGCGGCGGTCGTCGTGGTCGCGCTGGTGGCGGTCAATGTGGCGCGGCAGCAGGCGGGCAAGGTCACGTCCGTCCAGTACGCGCGGGTGCGCGTCGAGGACATCACGGCGCGCGTGCGGGCGCCGGGCAAGATCGAGCCCCGCACGCAGGTCAAGATCAGCGCCGACATCCCCGGCAAGGTCGTTCAGCTGCGCGTCAAGGAGGGCGACCGCGTGCGGCGCGGAGAGCTCCTGCTGCAGCTTGACGACACGCAGTACCGCGCGAGCCTGCAGCAGGCGCGCGCCGCGCTTGCCACCGCCCAGGCGCGGCTGCGCGAGGCCGAGAAGGCGCTGGCCATCAACACCGCCAACTTCGGTCGGCAGCGCGCGCTGTTCGAGCAGAAGCTGCTGTCGCAGGCCGAGTGGGACGAGGCGACCCGCCTGCACGAGTCGGCGCGCGTGCAGGCGGCGGCGGCCGCAGAGGAGGTGTCCCGGGCGCGCGCGGCGGTGGATGCCGCGCAGGACAACGTCCGCAAGTGTCGCTTCGAGGCGCCGTTCGACGGCGTGGTGAGCGCGCTCAACGTGGAGCAGGGCGAGATCGTCATCACCGGCACGATGAACAATCCCGGCACCCAGATCATGGTGGTGTCGGACCTGTCGCGCATGCTCGTGAGGGCCGACGTGGACGAGACCGACGTGGTGGACATGAAGGTCGGGCAGAAGGCGAAGATCTCGGTGGACGCCTTCCCGGACACGACGTTTCCCGGCACGGTGACGGAGATTGGCAACACGGCGAAGCGGAGCCTGACCTCGGCGGTCGAGGGTCAGACCAACTTCGAGGTCAAGGTGGTGTTCGACGTGGACGTGCCCGAGGTGCGGCCCGGCATGACGGCCGACGTCGAGATCGAGACCGCGACCCATGCGCGGGCCATGGGCGTTCCGATCCAGGCGGTCGTCGTGCGCACCGAGCGCGAGCTCGAGCGCGCTGCGAAGAAGGGTCGCGACCGCGCCGAGCGCCGCGCGCGGCGCAACGACGCGGTCGCGGCCGAGGACGACACGGCCGGGCGCCGCGACAAGGAAATCACCGGGGTGTTCGTGGTCAAGGACGGCGTGGCGACCTTCGTCCCGGTGCGCACCGGCATCGCGAGCGAGTCCACGATCGAGGTGTTCGGCGCGCTCGAGGAGGGCCAGACGATCGTGTCGGGACCCTACAAGGCGCTGCGCGACCTCAAGCCGGGAAGCAAGGTCAAGCAGGAGCAGGGAGGAGCGCGTGGCGGACGCCGCTGACGGCACGCTCATCGAGATCCGCGGGCTTCACCGCGTGTACCAGGTGGGCGAGGAGAGGGTGCATGCCCTGAACGGCGTGGACCTCGACATCGCGCGCAACGAGTACGTCGCGATCATGGGCCCCTCGGGTTCGGGCAAGTCCACGCTCATGAACATCCTGGGCTGCCTCGATACGCCGACGCAGGGCTCGTACCGCCTGAAGGGCCATGAGATCGGCCGCATGACGGACGACGAGCTGGCGCGCATCCGCAATCAGGAGATCGGCTTCGTCTTCCAGACCTTCAACCTGCTGCCGCGCGCCGACGCGCTGCACAACGTCGAGCTGCCCCTCGTCTATGCCGGGCTGCGCCACGAGGAGCGCCGGCGCCGGGCGCGCGAGGCGCTCACGCTCGTCGGCCTCGCCGACCGCATGAAGCACAAGCCGAACGAGCTCTCGGGCGGGCAGCGCCAGCGCGTGGCGATCGCGCGCGCGCTCGTCAACCGGCCGAGCATCATTCTCGCCGACGAGCCGACCGGCAACCTCGATTCGCACACCGGGGAGGAGATCATGGGCGCCTTCGAGGACATCTGGGCGCAGGGCAACACCGTGATTCTCGTGACCCACGAGGCGGACATCGCGGCGCACGCGCGCCGCGTGGTGCGCATGCGGGACGGCCGCATCGAGAGCGACCAGCCCAACCCGCACCCGGTCCTCGCCCGGCGGCCATGAGGCCGGCCGTGGACGCCGCGGCTCCGCGCGCGCCGCACCGCACGCTCAACCTGCGCGAGAGCGCCGGCATCGCGCTCGGGGCGATCCGCGCCAACAAGCTGCGTTCGTTCCTCACGCTGCTGGGCACCATCATCGGCGTCATGTCGGTCATCGCGGTGGTGTCGTTCGTCGAGGGCATGAACCGATACGTGTCGGAGAAGCTGCTCGCCGCCGGTTCGAACGTGTTCTCGATCGACAAGTTCGGCCTCATCACGAGCCAGGAGGCGTACGAGGAGGCGATGCGGCGCCCGGACGTCACGCCGGACGACGCGGACGTGCTGCGCGCGTCCATGCGGCACGCGACCCTGGTGGTGGCGAACGGCTTCACGCGCGCGGCCGTGCGTTACCGCGACAAGGTGGTGCGCGGGGTGTCGGTGCGCGGCCGCGGCGCCGGGTACGAGGTCATCGACGACCTCGCCATCGAGGCGGGTCGCCACCTCTCGGAGTACGACGACCAGCGCCGCCGGCTGGTCGCGGTGATCGGCCCCGAGATCGCCGAGGAGCTGTTTCCGGGGCTCGACCCCGTCGGCCGCACCATCCGGGTGGGGAACTACGCGTTCGAGGTGGTGGGCGTCACCGTGGCGAAGGGCAAGGTGCTGGGTCAGAGCCAGGACCGCTTCGTCGCGGTGCCGATCCGCACCTTCGTGAAGTACATGGTCGAGCGCCCGTCCATCGAGATCGCCATCAAGAGCCGCGACCAGGCGTCGCTCGAGCTGGCGCAGGCCGAGGCGCGCACGCTCATGCGCGCGCGCCACCGCCTGCGCCCGAATGAGCCCGACGACTTCGCGATCACGACCTCGGACACCTTCATGGAGCTGTACCGCAACCTGACCGGCGGCATCTTCGTGGTGGCCATCGGCGTGTCGGCGATCTCGCTCGTGGTGGGCGGCATCGTCATCATGAACATCATGCTCGTGTCGGTCACGGAGCGGACGCGCGAGATCGGCGTGCGCATGGCGCTCGGGGCGCGGCGCCGCGACATCCTCGCGCAGTTTCTGGTCGAATCCACGACGCTGTCGCTGGCGGGCGGGGTGCTCGGCATCGTGCTCGGCGTGAGCCTCGCCCTGATCGTGGGCGCGGTGTCGCCGCTGCCGGCGGCGGTGAGCCTGCCGGCGCTGGCGATGGGGATCCTCATGTCCACGTTCGTCGGGGTGTTCTTCGGCTCCTACCCGGCCGCGCGCGCGGCCCGCCTCGATCCCATCGAGGCGCTGCGCTACGAGTGACCATGGGCCTGCTGCCGCTCCTGCGTGAGACGCTCGGCATGGCCGGTCAGGCGCTGGTCGCGAACCGGCTGCGCTCGCTGCTCGCCCTGCTCGGCATCGTCATCGGCGTCGGCACGGTGATCGGCATGGTCGCCCTCATCAACGGCTTCCAGCGCTCGTTCCAGCAGAGCATCCAGTCCATCGGCCAGAACACGATCTACATCCGGCGCATCCGGCCGGGCATCCAGATCAACGGCCAGATCCCCGACAGCCTGCGCCTGCGCAAGGCCTTCACCATGGCGGACGCCGAGGCGATCCTGGAGCAGGCCCCGGCCGTGCGCGCCATCTCGCCGTTCAAGTTCCCGTACCAGGACCTGCGGCTCGGCTACCGGGGCAAGCAGACCAAGGTCACGTTCGTCTACGGCACGAACCAGGACTACCTGCTGACGCACGGCTACGACCTGAGCCACGGGCGCTTCTTCACCGAGGAGGAGGTGCGGCGCCGCGCCAACGTCGTCGTGCTCGGAAGGGACACGCGCGAGGCGCTGTTCGGCGACCGGCTCGGACTCGGCGAGCAGGTTCACATCGGCGGCATCCCCTTTACGGTCATCGGCGAGTTCGAGGTCAAGGGCCGCTTTCTCGGCAACAACTTCGACGAGGTGGCGGCGGTGCCGTGGACCACGATCGACAAGTATTTCCAGGCGCCCTCCGACGCGCCGCCGTGGTTCCCGCGCAAGGGCGAATTGTTCCTCGACGCCATCGCCGTCTCGCCGGACCAGTCCGAGGAGGCGATCCGCCAGATCACCGAGGTCCTGCGCGTGCGGCGCAACCTGCCGAGCCACAAGATGAACGACTTCGCGATCTTCACCGACGACGCGTTCCTGTCGCTCTACCAGCAGATCACCGGCGGCATCGTCGCGCTCATGACCCTCATCTCGTCCATCGCGCTGTTCGTCGGCGGCATCGGCGTCATGAACATCATGCTGGTGGCCGTGACCGAGCGGACGCGCGAGATCGGGGTGCGCAAGGCGCTCGGCGCGCCGCGACGCGCCATCCTGCTCCAGTTCCTCGTCGAGGCCGTGGTGCTGACCGCCGCGGGCGGGGCGCTCGGCGTGCTCCTCGGCGCGGGCATCTCGGGGCTGGTCAAGGCGCTGAGTCCGCTGCCCACCTACGTGTCCGCGTGGTCGGTGGTCACCGGCCTGCTGTTCTCGGCGGCCGTCGGCGTGTTCTTCGGGCTCTATCCGGCGATGCGCGCCTCGCGGCTCGACCCGGTCGAGTCCCTGCGCTACGAGTGAGGCACGGGCCGCGCCCGGCGCCCCGGCGCCGTGGTACCCTCGGCGCCCCATGAGCACCTCGACCGACCCCGCGCCGATCGAGACCGCCCATCGCGAGGCGGCCGGGCGTGGCCTGAGCGACATCGTCATTCGCGGCGCCCGCGAGCACAACCTGCGCAACCTCACGCTGCGTCTGCCGCGGCAGAGCCTCATCGTCGTGACCGGCGTGTCCGGGTCGGGCAAGTCCTCGCTGGCCTTCGACACGCTGTACGCCGAGGGCCAGCGGCGCTACGTGGAGTCGCTGTCCGCCTACGCGCGGCAGTTCCTCGGGCAGATGGAGAAGCCGGACGTGGACGCGATCGAGGGGCTGTCGCCCGCGATCGCCATCGAACAGCGCGGCGCGGGCAGCAACCCGCGCTCCACGGTCGCCACGATCACCGAGATCTACGACTACCTGCGCCTGCTGTTCGCGCGCCTCGGCGTGCAGCACTGCCCGGCGTGCGGAACCGTCATGGAGCGGCGCAGCGTGCAGGAGATCGTGGACGCGGTGGCGGCGCAGCTACCGGGCGCCCGGATCACGCTCCTCGCGCCGATCGTGCGGGGACGCAAGGGCGAGTACCGCAAGGAGTTCGAGGATCTGCGGCGGCAGGGCTACCTGCGCGCGCGCGTGGACGGGGCCTGGGTCGAGCTCGAGGACCCGCCGAAGCTCGCCCGCCACAAGCGACACGACGTGGAGGTGGTGGTGGACCGACTGACCGTGGAGCGCGCGGGGCTCCAGCGGCTCGCGGAGTCGGTCGAGGCGGCGCTCAAGCTCGGCGGGGGGCTGCTCACGGTGGCGCGCGACGGCGCGCCGGACCTCGCCTTCAGCCAGGGCGCGGCATGCCCGTCGTGCGGGACGAGCGTGGAGCCGGTGGAGCCCAGGAACTTTTCCTTCAACTCGCCGTACGGGGCGTGCCGCGCCTGCGACGGGCTCGGCACGCGCATGGAGATCGATCCGGCGCGCGTCGTGCCCGACGCCGCGAAGAGCCTGCGCGAGGGCGCGGTGACGACGTGGGGCGACGCCGGAGGCACGTGGACCGGGGGGACGCTCAGGGCGCTCGCCAAAGCCTACGACTTTTCGCTCGACACGCCGTGGCGGCGGCTGCCGGCGAAGGTGCAGCGCCTCGTGCTGTACGGCAGCGGCGGGGAGGAGGTGCGCTTCGAGTTTCGCACGCGCAAGGGCTCGGCGTTCATCCACCGCAGCGCCTTCGAGGGGGTCATTCCAAACCTCGAGCGGCGTTACCGCCAGACGGGCAGCGAGAAGGTGCGGCGCTCGATCGCGGCGCTCATGAATCCGCGCGCATGCCCCGAGTGCGGCGGCGCGCGCCTGCGCCGGGAAAGCCTCGCGGTGCGCATCGCGGGGGCGAGCATCGCGGAGTGGAGCGCGCGTTCGATCGCCGCGGCGCGCGCCGGCGTGCGCGCGCTGCGTTTCACCGGCGCGCGCGAGGCGATCGCGCGACCGATTCTCAAGGAGCTCGAGAGCCGGCTCGGATTCCTCGAGGACGTGGGACTCGGCTACCTGACGCTCGATCGCTCCGCCGCGACGCTCGCGGGCGGCGAGGCCCAGCGCATCCGGCTCGCCACGCAGATCGGCTCGCAGCTCACGGGGGTGCTCTACATTCTCGACGAGCCCTCGATCGGCCTGCACCACCGCGACAATCAGCGCCTGCTCGCCACGCTCCTGCGCCTGCGCGACCTCGGCAACACGGTGGTCGTCGTGGAGCACGACGAGGACACCATGCGCGCCGCGGACTGGCTCGTGGACCTCGGCCCGGGCGCGGGCCGCCACGGCGGGGCGCTCGTCGCCGCCGGGCCGCCCGCCGAGATCGCCCGCCACCCGGCGTCCCTCACCGGACGCTACCTGTCGGGCGAGCGGCGCATCCCGCGGCCCGCGGCGCGGCGCGCGGGCAACGGCGGCGCGCTGGAGGTGCTCGGCGCGCGCGAGCACAACCTCAAGGACGTGGACGTGCGCATCCCGCTCGGCACGTTCACCTGCGTGACGGGCGTGTCGGGGTCGGGCAAGAGCACGCTCGTCCACGACATCCTGCTGGCCGCGCTCGACCGGCACTTCGGAGGCAGTGGGCCGCCGCCGGGCGCGCACCGCGGGCTGCGCGGGCTCGACCTCGTGGACAAGGTCGTGGCGATCGACCAGAGCCCCATCGGCCGCACTCCGCGCTCCAATCCGGCGACGTACAGCGGCGCCTTCACATTCATCCGCGACCTGTTCGCGAGGCTGCCGGAGGCGAAGGTGCGTGGCTACGGGCCGGGGCGCTTCTCGTTCAACGTGCGCGGCGGACGCTGCGAAGCCTGCGAGGGGGACGGCCTGCGCAAGATCGAGATGCACTTTCTGCCCGACGTCTTCGTGCGCTGCGACGTGTGCCACGGCCGGCGCTACAACCGCGAAACGCTGGAGGTGCTCTACAAGGGTCGCTCGATCGCCGACGTGCTCGACCTCACGGTCGAGGAGGCGGTGGAGGTGCTCGGCGCCATTCCGCCGCTGCGCCGCAAACTCGAGACACTGCGCGACGTCGGGCTCGGCTACATCCATCTCGGCCAGTCCGCCACCACCCTGTCCGGCGGCGAGGCGCAGCGCGTCAAGCTGGCGACCGAGCTCGCGCGGGTGGCGACCGGGCGCACCCTGTACGTGCTCGACGAGCCGACGACCGGACTTCACTTCGAGGACGTGCGCGTGCTGCTTGACGTGCTGCAGGCCCTCGTCGGGCGCGGCAATACGGTGCTCGTCATCGAGCACCACCTCGACGTCATCAAATGCGCCGACTGGATCGTGGACCTCGGTCCCGAGGGCGGGGACCGCGGCGGCAGGGTGGTCGCGGAGGGCACGCCCGAGGCGGTGGCGCGCGCGCGTGGCAGTCACACGGGGCAAGCGCTGCGCGCCGTGCTGCGCGAGTGACCCCGGGATGACCGTGACTTCCGGACCGGAAAGGCGCATCCTCGCGGCGTGGTGCGGGGGCGCCGGGCCCCCGCGCCGTTCCGCCGCGCGCGCCGCGCGCCTCGACCCGGTGCACCGATGCGAGACAGGCCCGCCATGAATCCGACCACGACCGCCCAGGAGACCCCCCGCACGTCCACCGGCCCACGCGCCACGACCATGCGCGCCGTCGTCAAGGCGCACGCCGGGCCGGGGGTCGAGATTCGCGACGTTCCCGTCCCCGAGATCGGGCCGGGCCAGCTGCTCCTGCGCGTGCTGCGGGCGGGCGTGTGCGGCACCGACCTGCACATCTGGGAGTGGGACGCGTGGGCTTCCGGGCGCATGAAGCCTCCGGTCACGATCGGTCACGAGTTCGTGGGCGAGGTCGTCGAGATCGGCGCCGGGGTGACCGAGTTCCGCCCCGGCGAGCGCGTGTCGTGCGAGAGCCACGTCGTGTGCGAGCACTGCATCGCGTGCCGCACGGGCAACGGGCACGTGTGCGAGAACACCCGAATTCTGGGCGTGGACATGAATGGCGGGTGGGCCGAGTACGTGGCGGTGCCGGCGTCGAACGCGTGGCGCGCCCCGGCCAACGTGCCGATCGAAGTGCAGGGAATCATGGAGCCGCTCGGCAACGCGGTGCACACCGCGTTCGCCGGCGAGCTCTCCGCCTGCCGCATCGCCGTCACCGGCTGCGGTCCGATCGGGCTGTTCGCGGTCGGGGTCGCCAAGGCCGCCGGCGCGGCGCAGGTCATCGCCAGCGACGTGTCCGCCTACCGACTCGGGCTGGCCATGAAGATGAACGCCGACGCCGTCATCGACCCGTCCAGGGAGAACTTCGTGGAGCGCGTCCGCGAGCTGACCGGCGGGCGCATGCTCGACGGCGTGCTCGAAATGTCGGGCAACCCGACGGCGATCCGCGACGGGCTCGCGGCGCTGCGCATGGGCGGGCGCCTGTCGCTCCTCGGCCTGCCGCGCGAGAACTTTGGCCTCGACTGGAACAAGCTGCTCATCTTCAAGGGCATCACGCTGCACGGGATCATCGGGCGGCGCATGTACCAGACGTGGTACCAGATGGACGGGCTGCTGCGCTCCGGGCGGCTCGACCTGCGCCCGGCGATCACGCACGTCATGCCGATGGATCAGGTGGACGACGCGATCGGGCTGCTGCGTTCGGGGCAGGCGGGCAAGGTCGTGCTCGTTCCGTGGGGGCAGGGCGCCTAGGCGCCCGCCGGGAGGGGTCCCGTGTACGAATCCGTACGGCCGCGCCTGCGGGCCGAGCTCGACGCGATCCGCGACGCCGGCCTGTGGAAGGACGAGCGCGTGCTGGCCTCGCCGCAGGGCGCCGAGGTGGCGCTCGCGGACGGGCGCCGCGTGCTGGTGTTCTGCGCCAACAACTACCTCGGGTTGTCGAGCCATCCGGCGGTCATCGCCGCGGCCCACCGCGCCCTCGACAGCCACGGCTTCGGCCTGTCCTCGGTGCGCTTCATCTGCGGAACGCAGGATCTGCACAAGACGCTCGAACGCAAGATCGCGGACTTTCTCGGCACCGACGACACGCTCCTGTACGCGGCGTGCTTCGATGCCAACGGCGGCGTCTTCGAGCCGCTGCTCGGCGAGCAGGACGCCATCCTCTCGGATGCGCTCAACCACGCCTCGATCATTGACGGCGTGCGCCTGTGCAAGGCGCAGCGCTGGCGCTACCAGCACAACGACATGGCCGACCTCGAACGCTGCCTGCTCGAGGCGAAGGCGAGGGGCACGCGCCACCGCCTGGTCGCGACGGACGGCGTGTTCTCGATGGACGGCACGATCGCGAACCTGCCGGCGATCTGCGACCTCGCCGAGCGCCACGACGCGCTCGTCATGGTGGACGAGTGCCACGCGATGGGCTTTCTCGGCGCCACGGGCCGCGGCACCCCCGAGCACACCGGCACCGCCGGGCGCATCGACATCATCACCGGCACGCTCGGCAAGGCGCTGGGCGGCGCGATCGGCGGTTTCACGTCGGGACGGCGCGAGATCGTCGAGCTGCTGCGCCAGCGCTCGCGCCCGTACCTGTTCTCGAACACGCTGCCGCCCGCGGTTGTCGGCGCGGGCATCGCGGTCATGGACCTGCTGTCCTCGACCACCGAGCTGCGCGACCGGCTCGAGGCGAACACGCGCTGGTTCCGCGAGCGCATGACGGCCGCCGGCTTCGACATCAAGCCGGGCATGCACCCCATCGTGCCCATCATGCTGTACGAAGAGCGGCTCGCCCACGACATGGCGCGCCGCCTGCTCGATGAGGGCATCTACGTCATCGGCTTCTCGTACCCGGTGGTGCCGAAGGGCCAGGCGCGCATCCGCGTGCAGATCTCCGCAGCCCACGAGCGTGCGCACCTCGAGCGCGCGGTCGAGGCCTTCACCCGGGTCGGTCAGGAGCTCGGGGTGCTCCGGGCGGCGTCGCGCTGACGCGCCGCCGGCCACGCGAGGGCGATCCATGGCGCGCGGCGCCGCGGCGAGCGGCGCCGCGCGCTGCGTTTGACCCTCCGCAGGCCCCTCGCTAGAGTCCGCACGCGCACTTCAGCGAGGAGGTTTCCGTGAGCGCTTCCGGCGTCGTCAAGCGCACGCCCTTCAACGACTTCCATCGCGCCCTCGGCGCGAAGATGGTGGACTTCGCCGGCTTCGAGATGCCGGTGCGCTACACGGGCGACGTGCGCGAACACCTGTGCGTCCGCACCGCGGCGGGCCTCTTCGACATCTCCCACATGGGCGAGTTCCACATCGCGGGGCCGGGTGCGCTCGAGTTCCTGAATCGCGCGGTGACCAACGACGTGGCGGCGGCCGCGGTCGGGCAGGCGGTCTACTCGCCCATGTGCCGCGAGGACGGCGGCATCGTGGACGACCTGCTCGTCTACCGCATGGCGGATCGCTTCATGGTGGTGGTGAACGCGAGCAATACGGCCAAGGACTTCGCCTGGCTGGATGCGCTGCGGCCGGCGGGCGTGACGCTCGAGGACCGCTCGGACGTCACGGCCCTGCTCGCCGTGCAGGGGCCGCGCGCCGCCGATGTGTTGCGCGGGCTGGTGCCGGAGGCGGCGCTTGAGCTCGGGTTCTATCGCTTCCTCGAGGGCGAGGTGGCCGGCGTGCCAGCCGTCATCTCGCGCACCGGGTACACCGGAGAGGACGGCTTCGAGCTCTACTTCGCGAACGACGGCGCGGCGCGGGTGTGGCAGGCCATCATGGCGGCCGGGGCGCCGCACGGGCTCGAACCGGTCGGCCTCGGCGCGCGCGACACGCTGCGGCTCGAAATGGGCTACATGCTTTACGGCAACGACATTGATGACTCCACGACGCCGCTCGAGGCCGGGCTCGGGTGGACGGTGAAAATGAAGAAGGGCGACTTCGTCGGCCGCGAAGCGCTCGCCCGTCAGAAGGAGAGGGGCGTGCCGCGGCGCCTCGTGGGCTTCACCCTGGAGGGCCGGCGCGTGCCGCGCCACGGCATGGTCATCGAGTGCGCCGGCCGGGCGGTGGGGCGCGTGACGAGCGGCACCTTCAGCCCGAGCCTCGATCGGCCCATCGGCATGGGCTACGTCGAGCCCGCGCACGCCGAGCTCGGCGCCGCGCTCGACATCGTGGCCGGCCCCTCGCGGCTCCCGGCGCGCGTCGTCGCGCGCCCGTTCTGGACGAGCGGCTCGCACCGCTGATCGGAGGAGGAAGGCCGTGGCGTTTCCGGAGGATGTCCGTTACACGACCCAGCACGAGTGGGCCCGCCTCGAGGGCGACGTCGTCACGGTCGGCATCACGGGCTACGCGACCGACCAGCTCGGCGACGTCGTGTTCGTCGAGCTGCCGGAGGTCGGCCGCCGCCTCGAGGCCGGCGCCGCGTTCGGCGTCGTCGAGGCGGTCAAGACGGTGAGCGACCTGTACGCGCCGCTGGCGGGCGAGGTCGTCGAGGTCAACGGGGCGCTCGCGGACCAGCCGGGCCTCGTCAACCAGTCGCCGTACGGCGAGGGCTGGATGATTCGCCTGCGCCCGAGCGACCCGGCGCAGTACGCATCGCTCCTCAACCACGTGGACTACGAAAAGCTCGTCGAGGAACAACACGCATGAGTTACACGGGGCTGACCGCGGCCGAGGAGTCGCGCATGCTCGCGGAGATCGGCGTCGGGTCGTTCGAGGATCTGCTCGCCGGGGTGCCGCGGGACGTGCGGCTCGAGCGGCCGCTCGCGGTGCCGGGGCCGCTGTCGGAGATCGAGGTGCGGCGCTTGCTCGGCGGCTGGGCGCGCGCGAATGCCGCCGACCGAGCGGTGTCGTTCCTCGGCGGTGGCATGTACGACCACTACGTGCCGTCGGCGGTGAACGCTCTCGCGGGGCGCAGCGAGTTCGCCACCGCGTACACGCCGTACCAGCCGGAGGTGGCGCAGGGCACCCTGACTGCGATCTTCGAGTTTCAGAGCATGATCGCGGAGCTCACGGGCTGCGAGGTCGCGAACGCCTCGCTCTACGACGGCGCCACGGCGGTCGTCGAGGGCGCGTTGCTGGCGCGCGCGCACACGGGTCGCGCGCGCGTGGTCGTGGCCGGCGCGGTGCACCCCCACACGGTGGAGGTGCTGCGCACCTACCTGGAGCCGGCGAACCTCACGCTCGTCGCCGACCGCGGCGGCCAGTGCGCGCCGGAGGATCTGCGCTCCGCGCTCGGGGCCGACGTCGCATGCGTGGTCTATCAGCACCCGAACTTTTTCGGGCTGCTCGAGAGCCCGGCGGCGCTCCACGCCATGGCGCACGAGGCGGGCGCGCTGGCGATCGCCTCGTGCGATCCGATCGCGCTCGCACTGCTCGAGCCGCCGGGAGCGACGGGCGCGGACATCGTGGTCGGAGAAGGGCAGTGCCTCGGCACCCCGCCCAGCTTCGGCGGACCGGGACTCGGGCTGTTCGCGTGCTCGATGAAGCTCGTGCGCCGCATGCCCGGCCGTCTCGCGGCCGAGACCGTGGACCGCCGCGGCCGCCGCGGCTTCGTGCTCACCCTCCAGACCCGCGAGCAGCACATCCGCCGCGAGAAGGCGACGTCGAACATCTGCACGAACCAGGGCCTCATCGCGTTGCGCGCCACCATCCACATGGCGCTGCTCGGACGCGAAGGGATGCGGGAGGTGGCCGAGCTGTGCCTGCAGAAGTCGCACCATGCGGCGGCGCGCGCGGCGGCGCTGCCCGGCTGGCGGCGCGCGCACGACGCGCCGTTCTTCCGCGAGTTCGTGCTCGAGGCCCCGGTGGACGCGGCCGAGGTGTGCCGCGCCGGGCTGGCCGAGGGCATCCTGCCGGGCGTGGACCTCGGCCAGTTCCGTCCGGAGTGGCGGCGCTGGCTGCTCGTGGCGGTGACCGAGCAGCGCTCGGCGGAGGAGATGGACCGCTGGACGGACCTGCTGCGGCGGGCGGGAGGCGCGCGATGAACCTCGAGCGGCGGCTGCTCATCGAGCAGGGCGGACCGGGGCACCGCGGCCCCGCGCTGCCCGCCTGCGACGTCCCGCAACGGCCCCTCGCGGAGCTGCTGCCGGGGGCGCGCCTGCGCGCGGACCTCGCCTTTCCGCAGGTCAGCGAGCCGGAGGTGGTGCGGCACTTCATCGAGCTCTCCAACCTCAACCATCACATTGACCGCGGCCTCTACCCGCTCGGGTCGTGCACGATGAAGCACAACCCGAAGATCAACGACGAGATCGCGGCACTGCCCGGCTTCGCGGGGAGCCACCCGCTCGCGGGCGACGCCGCGAACCAGGGCAGCCTGCGCCTCATCCTCGAGCTGCAGCGCACGCTCGCCGCCATCACCGGCTTCGCGGCGTGCACCACCCAGCCCGCCGCCGGCGCGCAGGGCGAGATGACCGGGCTCATGCTGATCCGCGCCTGGCACCGCAGCCGTGGCGAGGGGGATGTGCGCCGCAAGGTCATCGTGCCCGACTCGGCGCACGGCACGAACCCGGCAAGCGTCAACCTGCTCGGCTGGGAGACGGTGACGGTGCGCTCGGGACCCGGCGGCACGGTGGACCTCGACGCGTTTCGTGCGGCGCTCGGGCCCGACACGGCGGCCATCATGTTCACGGTGCCGAACACGCTCGGCCTGTTCGAGCGCGACATCCGCGAGGTGACCCGCCTCGCGCACGAGGCGGGCGCCCAGTGCTACATGGATGGCGCCAACCTCAACGCGCTCGTCGGGCTGGTGCGCCCCGGCGACCTTGGCTTCGACGTCATGCACATCAACGTGCACAAGACGTTCTCGACGCCGCACGGCGGCGGCGGGCCGGGCGCGGGACCGGTCGCGGTGGCGCGGCACCTCGAGCCGTTCCTGCCGGTGCCGATCATCGAGGAGCGCGACGGCGCGCTCGTCACGGTGACCGACCGCCCGCACTCGATCGGGCGCGTGCACGGATTCCACGGCAACTTCGGCATCCTGGTGCGCGCGCTCACCTACATCCTGCGCAACGGCCCTGCGGGCCTGCGCGGCATCAGCCGCGCGGCGATCCTCAACGCGAACTGGCTCATGCGTCGGCTCGCGAAGACCTACGAGCTGCCGCACGACGCGCACTGCATGCACGAGTTCGTGCTGTCGGGACGCGGCCTGCGCAAGCACGGCGTCAAGACGCTCGACGTCGCCAAGCGCCTGCTCGACTTCGGCGTGCACGCGCCGACGGTGTACTTCCCGCTCATCGTCGAGGAAGCGATGATGATCGAACCGACCGAGTCCGAGACCCTGGATCGGCTCGAGCACTTCGCGGCCGCCATGGAGCGCATCGCGGAGGAGGCGCGCACCTCGCCCGAGACGCTGCGCGACGCGCCGCACACCACGCCCAACGCGCGCCTCGACGAGGGTCGCGCCGCGCGCGAGCTCAAGCTGCGCTGGTCGGCGCCGGCGCCGGTCGCGCGGCCCTCGCCGCAGGAAGCCGCCGGACGCGCATGAACGCCACGCCGCCGGGCACGGACGCCGGGCGCGACGGGGGCGCTCCGCTCGAGTGGACGTACAATCCGTGGCGCGAGCGCCCGGGCCTCGCCGTGGCGGGGACGGCGCTCGCACTCGGGGTGTGCGCGGTGGTGGGTGCGCTCGGCGAGGGCCCGTTGCTGTCCGCGGGGCTCGCGGCGGCGGGCGTCGCTTCGCTCGCGCCGCTGTTCGTGCCGGCCCGCTGCCGCGTGGGCGCGGACGGCGTGGCGCGGCGCGGCCCCCTCGGCTGGAGCCGGCGGCCGTGGGCGGCGATCCGGCGCGCGGTGGCCGGGCCCGGCGGCCTGCTCGTCTCGCCCTACACGCGCCGCCACTGGCTCGACCCGTGGCGCGCCATGTTCCTGCCGCTGCCCTCGGCGCGGCGCGCGGTGCTGCTCGCCGCCTTGCGCTCCAGGCTCGAGGACCATGGCCTCGGCCGCTGAGGCGCTGTCGGCCGCGGACCGGGCGCTGCTCGAGCGGCTCGCTGCGCGCATCGTGGCGCTGCGGCTCGAGGTGCCGGCGCTGCTCGCGCTCGAGTCCTCGAAGCCGCTCGCGCTGGTCGCGGGCCAGGGCATGGTCTTCTTCGAGCCGCTGGTGCAGGCGCTCTTCCACGTGCCCGAGTACGAGCGCTGGGCCGCGCTCGTCCAGCGCCGCGAGGCGCTCGAGGCGCTCGCCGCGCTCGTCGAGGAGGGCGCCGCGCGACGCGGCGCGCGGCGGCCGTGACGGCGCGTCCCGAGGACATTCGGTCCATCCTCGCCACCGACTGCGGCTCGACCACGACCAAGGCGATCCTCGTCGAGCGCGGCCCGGACGGCTACCGGCTCGTGGTGCGCGGCGAGGCGCCGACCACGGTCGAGGCCCCTTACGAGGACGTGACGCGGGGCGTGCTCAACGCGGTGCGCGAGGTCGAGGAGCTGGCGGGCCGGCGCCTGCTCGAGGGCGAGCGCATCCTGTCGCCGCAGCGCGGCGACGCGGGCGTGGACCTGTACGTCTCCACCTCGAGCGCGGGCGGCGGCCTGCAGATGACGGTGTCGGGGCTGGTGCTGCAGATGACGGGAGAGAGCGCCCAGCGCGCCGCGCTCGGCGCCGGCGCGATCGTCATGGACGTCATTGCCCTCAACGACGGCCGGCGCGCCCACGAGAAGATCCGCCGCCTGCGGCAGCTGCGGCCCGACATGATCCTGCTGTCGGGAGGCACCGACGGGGGCGACGTGCGGCGGGTGGCCGAGCTCGCGGAGCTGCTCGTGGCGGCCGACCCGAAGGCGCGCCTCGGCGCCGGCTACGAGCTGCCGGTGATCTACGCGGGCAACCGCGACGCCGCGCCGCTCGTGAGCGAGCGTCTCGCGTCGCGCGTCGCGCTGAGCGTGGTGCCGAACCTGCGCCCGGCGCTCGAGCGCGAGAACCTGCGCCCGGCGCGCGACGCGATCCACGAGCTGTTCATGGAGCACGTCATGGCGCACGCGCCGGGCTACCGCAAGCTCATGACGTGGACGCCCGTGCCGATCATGCCGACGCCCGGCGCCGTGGGACTCATCATCGAACAGGTCGCTCGCCGCGACCGGCTGTCGGTCGTCGGGGTGGACATCGGCGGCGCGACGACCGACGTGTTCTCCGTCTTCCGGGGCGTGTTCCACCGCACGGTGTCGGCCAACCTCGGCATGAGCTACTCGGTGTCGAACGTGCTCGCCGAGGCCGGGCTCGAACGGGTGCTGCGCTGGCTGCCGTTCGACGTGGACGAGGGGGAGCTTCGGAACAGCGTCAAGAACAAGATGATTCGCCCGACGACCATCCCGCAGACGCTGCCGGATCTCCTCGTCGAACAGGCGCTGGCGCGCGAGGCCCTGCGGCTCGCCTTCGCGCAGCACCGCGAACTGGCCGTCGGGCTCAAGGGTGTGCAGACCGAACGCACCATCTCCGACATCGTGAGCCAGTCCGAGAGCGGAGCGTCGCTCGTGGACCTCATGGAGCTCGGGCTCATCGTCGGCTCCGGCGGCGTTCTGTCGCACGCGCCGCGGCGCAGCCAGGCGGCCCTCATGATGATTGACGCATTCCTGCCGGAGGGCATCACCCAGCTGGCCGTGGACAGCATCTTCATGGCGCCGCAGCTCGGCGTGCTGTCCACGGTCCATCCGGAGGCCGCGGCGCAGGTTTTCGAGCGCGACTGTCTCGTGCGGCTGGGTGCGGTGGTGGCGCCGGTCGGTCATGCGCGCGCGGGCCAGCCGTGCGTGACGGTCGAGGTGGCCGCGGAGGGCCGTCCGGCCGTGGTCCGCCGCGTGGCGTTCGGCGAGATGGCCCTGCTGCCGCTGCCGCGCAGCGGCCGCGCGCGCGTCACGGCGGCGCCCGAGCGAGGCTTCGACGTCGGCCTCGGACGCGGGCGGCCCGTGTCCGTCGAGGTGCCGGGGGGCGCGGTCGGGGTCATCGTGGACGCGCGCGGCCGGCGACCGTTCGAACTGCCCGCCGACGCGCGCGAGCGCATCGCGCGGCTGCGAGCCTGGAACGCGGCGCTCGACCTCTACCCGCGGGAGCCGTGACATGCCGCACGCGTACACTCCGGGCCTGCGCGTCACGGCGCGCGCGACGGTGCGGCGCGAGCGCCGCCTGCCGCTGCGCGGCGCGGTGCTCGTCGTCCCCGGCGAGCGCGTCGAGCCGCACACGGTGGTGGCGCGCTGCGAGCTGCCGGGCGACGTGCAGGCGGTGAATCTCGCGGCGCGCCTCGCGCTCGACCCGGCGCGCGCGCCCTCCGCGCTGGTGCGTCCGGTCGGCTCGGTGGTGCGCAAGGGCGAACCGGTGGCGCGCGCGCGCGGGCTGTTTGGCCTGGTCACCACGGTGGTCGAGGCCCCCGCCGATGGCGTCGTCGAAAGTGTGTCGCCGGTCACCGGACAGCTGCTGCTGCGTGAAGCGCCGCTGCCGGTCGAGGTCCGCGCCTACGTGCGCGGCACCGTGGCCGAGGTGCTGCCCGAGGAGGGGGCGGTGATCGAAGCGCGCGGGGCGTTTCTGCAGGGAATCTTCGGCGTCGGCGGCGAGGCGTGGGGGCCGATCGCCGTTGCCACCGCCGGTCCGGCGGAACCCCTCACGCCGGATCGGCTGCGCCCGGAGCACCGCGGCGCCGTCGTGGTGGGCGGCTCGCACGTGCCCTACGCGACGCTCGAACGGGCGCGCGCCCTCGGGGTGGCGGCGATCGTCGTCGGGGGGCTCGACGATCTCGTCCTGCGCCGTCTGCTGGGCCGTGACCTTGGAGTGGCCATCACGGGCGAGGAGGATCTGGGCCTGACGCTCGTGATCACCGAAGGCTTCGGACGCATTCCGATGGCGCAGCGCGCGTGGGACCTGCTCGGCGCGCACGCCGGCGCGGCCGCTTCGGTGAGCGGCGCGACCCAGATCCGCGCGGGCGTGGTGCGGCCCGAGATCATCGTGCCGCTCGACGGCGACGAGGGCGCGGGACCGCCGGCGGAGGCCGAGGTCGGCCTCGCGGTCGGAGCGCAGGTGCGGGTGATCCGCGCGCCGCACTTCGGCCGCATCGCGGAGGTCGTGGCGATGCCGCCCGAGTTGCACGTCCTCGACACGGAGGCGCTGGTGCGCGTGCTCGTCGTGCGGTTCGCGGATGACGGCGCCGAGGCGACGGTGCCGCGCGCCAACGTGGAGCGCATCGCGCGGTGAGCGCCCGGCGCGAGGGGGCGCGGTTTGGCGTTGACGGGCCGCGAATGCGGTTGCTACGTTGCCCGCCATCCGCAAACCGCGCGTCGCGGATCTGCCGCTCCGCCGACGCGCCAGGCACGCCAGGGAGGCGCATGCGAGGGACCGCGGCACCATCGAAACGTGCCCCTGGGGCGGCGCTCGCCGCGGTGACGGCGGTCGCGCTCCTGGTGTGCGCGCCGTCCGCACGCGCCGCGCCGGCCGACACCGCTGGCCCCGGGCCGCGGCCCGCCTTCGGGCTGATCGCGCGCGACGTTCCGAACGACGCCGGGCGCGCCATCCACCTCACGTGGTCGGCGTCGCCGGATGACCGCGCGGGCGGCGTGGTGCACTACCGGCTCGACCGCGCACCGGCGCCGGGCGGCCCGTGGACGGTCGTGGACTCGGTGCCCGCAGGGGTGCTCGAGAAGACCGACGCGGGGGTCGAACGCGCACGCGAGTACTTCTACCGCATCACCGCAGTGGGTCCGACGGGCGAGACGCCGGCGCGCAGCGTCACCGGGCCGGTGCGCTCGCGCTCCGAGTGGGTCAACACGAGGCGCTGGAGCGTGCTTGCGACGGTGGTGCTGTTCTTCACGCTGGTGCTGTACGCCATCGGCAGCGCGCAGTCCGGGCGCGTGCCGTTCGTGCGGCGCATTCCCGGGATCGACGCCATCGAGGAGGCCATCGGGCGCGCCACCGAGATGGGGCGCTCGGTGCTCTTTCTGCCGGGCATTCTTGACATTGACGAGATCCAGACCGTCGCCGGACTGGTCATTCTCGAGAGCGTGGCGCGCATCACCGCGAAGTACGAGACGCCGCTCATCGTGCCGGTGAGCTACCCGATCCCGTTCGCGGTCGCCGAGGAGATGGTGCGCGCGGGTTACACGCACGCCGGCCGTCCCGACCGTTACGACCCCGACAGCGTGCGCTTCGTCTCGCCCGAGCAGTTCGCCTATGTCGCGGCGGTGACGGGCATCATGCTGCGCGACAAGCCGGCCGCCCACATTTTCATGGGAGCGTTCTACGGCGAGTCCCTGTTGCTCGCGGAGACCGGCTTCGCCACGGGCGCGATCCAGGTCGCCGGGACCGCCAACGTCCACCAGCTGCCGTTCTTCGTCGTGGCGTGCGACTACACGCTCATCGGCGAGGAGCTGTTCGCGGCCAGCGCCTACCTGTCGCGGGAGCCCAAGCTCGTCGGCAGCCTCAGGGGGGCCGACCTCATGAAGCTCGTCGTCATCGTGGTCATCCTCGCCGGGTGCCTGCTCGAGACCTTCGGCGTCACCGCGCTCACCCGCTGGATGGCCACCCAGTGAACGGAGGGCGCGCATGAAGCGCGAGGTGCCGCTCCTCATCACGGCGGTCATCGGCCTGTTCATGATCCTGTCGTTCTTCGTGCCGCACCAGGTCGTGAGCGTGCCGGCGGACTTCCTGCAGCAGTGCGCCATCGTCGTGGTGGCCTTCGGCTACGTGCTCGGGGGCGCCAACGTGCTGCGCGTCAACTTCGACGGCATCGCCAGGCGCCAGGAGCACTGGCCCTACAAGGTCGTGCTCGTCGTTTCGCTGCTCGGCACGGTCGTCATCGGCGCGGTCGAGGGCGAGGGCTTCCTCGACCCGGGCACGCGCTCGCGCTGGATCTACGACCACCTCTACTCGCCGATGTCCGCCACGATGTTCGCGCTGCTCGCGTTCTTCATCGCCTCGGCCGCCTTCCGGGCCTTCCGCATCCGCACCGTGGAGGCGGCCGTGCTCGCCGCGGCGGCGCTCATCGTGATGCTGGGGCGTGTCCCCATCGGCAACGCGCTGACGGCCGCCCTGCCCGACGCGATCGGGCTGCCGGCGGTGCAGGAGTGGATCATGGACGTGCCGCAGAACGCGGCGAAACGGGCGATCCTGATGGGCGCCGCGCTCGGGGTGATGGCCACCGGGCTGCGCGTGATCCTCGGCATCGAGCGCTCCTACCTGAGCGGGGAGGACTGAGCGCGTGCGCCTGCTCGACGCCCTCGAGCGCCTGGATCGCCGGTGGATCTTCGTGGTGCTCGGCCTGCTCGTGCTCGTGCCGCTCCTCGTGCCGCTGCGCCTGCCGCTTTCCGTGTCGCCGTCCTCGCGCGGCTTCCACGCCGCGATCGAGGCCGTCCCGAACGGCTCCACGGTGCTGATGTCGTGCGACTACGACCCGAGCACCATCCCGGAGATGGTGCCGATGACCCGCACCGCGGTGCGCCAGCTGCTCGACAAGCGCTGCCGGATCGTGGTGACCGTGTTGTGGAACGGCGGCCCCGGACTGGTGGACCGCGTGATCCGCGACGTCGTCGAGCGCGAGTATCCCGACCGGCGCTACGGGGTGGACTGGGTCAACCTCGGCTACAAGGCGGGCAACGAGGCGGTCATGGTCCTCATGGGGCAGGGGATCCGCAACGCCTTTCCGCGCGACTACCGCGGCCACGACACCGCCACGCTGCCCATCATGCAGGGGGTGCGCGACTACTCGAGCTTCCCGCTGCTCGTCAGCATCTCGGCCGGCTACCCGGGCACCAAGGAGTGGGTCCAGCAGGTGCAGGCCCGCTTCCACCTGCCGATGGTGGCGGGCGTCACCGCCGTGAGCGCGCCGGAGTTCTACCCCTACCTGCAGTCCGGGCAGCTGCGCGGGCTGCTCGGCGGCATGGCCGGGGCCGCGGAGTACGAGGCGCTGCGGGGCGAGCCGCCCGGCCCGGGAAGCGCTCAGCGCGGCATGGACGCACAGTCGCTCGCCCACGTGTTCGTCGCGGCGTGCATCGTGCTCGGCAACCTGCTGCGCCGCCGCCGGCGCGGGGAGGGCGCATGACGCCAACCGCCGACCTTGGCCTGTGGGTGGGGGCGCTCCTCACCCTGTGCGTGTTCAGCTTTCTCTACCGCGACAACCCGCTGTACAAGCTGGCCGAGCACCTGTTCGTCGGGGTCTCGGCCGGCTACTACATCATCCTCAACTGGTGGACGGTGATCGTCCCGAACCTGCTCAGGCCGCTCGGCGACGCGCTCGGCGGGCGCTGGGCGGATCCCGCACGGCCCGGGCTGTTCGCGGCCGAGCTTGGCGACTACCGCGGCTTCCTGGTCGTGCCGCTGGTGCTCGGCGTGCTGCTCTTCACGCGCCTCGCCGGCCGCGTCGGCTGGCTGTCGCGCTGGTCGCTGGCCGTCATCATCGGCGTCTATGCCGGCATCAAGACCACCGGCTACGCGCAGGGCGACTTCGTCGCGCAGGTGGAGGCCAGCCTGCAGCCGCTGTGGACGTCCAACCTCGCCGACAGCCTCAACGCGATCGTGTTCACGCTCGGGCTCGTCACGTCGCTGCTGTTCTTCTACTTCAGCCGCGAGCATCGCGGGGCGCTCGGCGTCGCCTCGCGCATCGGCATCCTGTTCCTCATGGTCGGCTTCGGGGCCGGCTACGGGTACACGGTGATGTCGCGCGTGTCCCTGCTCATCGGCCGGCTCCAGTTCCTGCTCGAGGAATGGCTTCGGCTGCTGTGAGCCCCGTGCGTCCCGACCGCGGGCGGGGGACGGGCGGCGCGTGATCCTGTGGTGCGACGGGGCCCACGACCCGGCCGAGAACATGCGCCGGGACGCCGCTCTGCTTGCCGCCGCCGGGGCGGGCGCGGAGCCGGTGCTGAGGTTGTTCCGCTTCGCGCCGCACGGCATCACGCTCGGCGCGAGCCAGCGCCCGGAGGACGAGCTGGACCTCGCGCGCTGTGCCGCGGACGGCGTACCCTGGGCCGTGCGGCCCACCGGCGGGCGCGCCATCTTCCACGCCGAGGAGTGGACCTACGCGCTGGCCGCGCCGCTCGGCGATCCCGAGTGGGGAGGACCGCGCTCGCAGGCCTACGCGGCGGCGTCGCGCCTGGTGCTCGAGTCCCTGCGCCGCCTCGGGGTGCCGGCGGCGCTCGAGCCGGGGCGCGGGCCGGCGTTGCGCCCGCGGCGCGCGGGCGGCGCCGCGCCGCCGTGCTTCGCGTCCACCGCGCGCCACGAAATCGTGCTCGACGGCCGCAAGCTGGTGGGCAGCGCGCAGCGGCGCACGGCGCAGGCCCTGCTCCAACAGGGGAGCGTCCTGCTCGGTCCGGGACACCTGAGGCTCGCGGACTACCTTGCCGGAGACGGGGCGGCGCGCGCCGCAGCGCGGGCCGCGCTCGCCGCGGCCTCCGCCGACGCGGGGCGCTGGATCCCGCCGCACGCCGCGCTCGACGAGTGGGCCGCCGCGCTGCTCGCCGCGCGGCCGACGCTGCGTCGGGTGGACGGCGACGCCGGGCTCTTCCTGTTGACCCCTCCCGAGAGCGGCTCCTATACTGCGCCACGCCTTCGCCGGGCGACGCAAGTCGAACGCGGTCAACGCGTCAGGAGAGCCCCATGAAGCCGAGTGTGAAGCTGCGGCGCACGGCGTGCGCGGTCTTGCTCGCGGCGCTCAGCGCCGGCTGCGAAGGCGTTCCCCGGGCCGCGCGGTCCGCCTACTCCGACCCCCACCCGCTGCCCCCGGACACGGCCACCGTGCCCATGCCGGAACTCGGCGTCCACGGCGGGCGCTTCGTCATCGGCCAGACGAGCGGGCCGAAGACCTTCAATCCGGTCATGGCGAACGAGACGTCTTCCACGGACGTCATCAACCTGCTGTTCGCCTCGCTCACCGACTACGACCACCGCGCCTTCGAGACGCGACCCCTCCTCGCCCGCTCGTGGACGATGAGCGAGGACGGCCTCACCTACACGTGGTCGCTGCGCCGCGGGCTGCGCTTCTCGGACGGCGTTCCGATCACCTCGGCCGACGTGCTGTTTTCCTTCGAGGTCGCTCAGGACCCGCGCCTGCCCTCGGCGATCGGCGACCTGCTCAAGGTGGACGGCCGGCCGATCGACGTGTCCGCGCCCGACTCGTACACCATCGTCACGCGCATCGCGCGGCCGTACCGGCTCATGGCGTCCGCGGTGTCCTCGGTGCGCATCCTGCCGCGGCACGTGCTCGAACCGGCGTACCGTGCGGGCGCCTTTGCGACCGCCTACCCGGTGAGCGTCGCCCCCGAGAGCCTCGTCACGAGCGGCGCGTGGACGCTGGCAGAGTACCGGCCGGGGGAAAAGACGGTGCTGCGGCGCAACCCGTACTGGTTCCGCGTGGACGCGCGCGGCCGGCGCCTGCCGTACCTCGACGAGGTCGTGTTCCTCCACGTGCCCGACCAGAACACGCTGGCGCTCAAGTTCCGGGCGGGCGACCTCGACGGCCTCGAGAACGTGAAGCCCGAGGACTACGCGACCTACGAGGACGGGCAGCGCGCCGGAAACTACACCCTGCACGACCTCGGGCCGCGCCTCACCACCAACTTCCTGTGGTTCAACCTCAACACCGGCAACGCGCGCAAGACCGGGCGTCCGCCGGGCCGGCCGTACGTGGACCCGGTCAAGTACGCGTGGTTCACGAACCGCGCCTTTCGCCAGGCGGTGAGCAAGGCCATCGACCGCGACGCGATCATCCGCTCGTGCTTCTTCGGGGACGCGGTGAAGAACTGGTCCACGGCCACGGCGGGGAACCGCGCGTGGCACGTGCCGGACGTCGTGCGCCACGACTTCGATCCGGAGGGCGCGAAGCGGCTGCTCGCCTCGCTCGGATGGAGGGACGCCGACGGCGACGGGTTCCTCGAGGACGATCGGGGGCGCACCATCGAGTTCACGCTCAAGACCAACGGGGACAACCTGACGCGCATGCAGACCGCGAACCTGATCCGCGACGATCTCGCGCGGGTGGGCGTGCGGGTCATCCCGGTGGGCGTGGACTTCAACACGCTCATCTCCAACCTTCGCAACGACCTCGACTACGAGGCCATGCTCCTCGGCTCGCAGTCGGGCGTCCCCCCCGATCCCGGCATGGGCCAGAACGTGTGGCGCTCGAGCGGGCTCACGCACTACTGGAACATCCTGCAGGAGCGGCCGGCCACCGAGGCCGAGGCGCGCATCGACGCGTGGATGGACCGCCTCGTCGAGCCGCGGCCGCATGCGGAGCTGCTGCGCCTGTGGACGGACGTTCAGAACACGGTGAACGACGAGTGCTTCCTCGTGTGGCTGCCGACGGCCGTGCTCAAGGTCCCGGTCCGGAACACGTTCGGCAACGTCCAGCCCAGCGTGATCCCGCACACCCTGCTGTGGAACATCGAGTGGGTGTACGCCAGGCCGGGAGGCCCGCGGGCCTGACCGTCCGCACGCATGCGCACCTACGTCCTGCGGCGGCTGCTCGCCCTCGTGCCGCTTCTCCTCGGCATTTCGGCGCTCACGTTCCTGCTCCTGCACCTCGCGCCCGGGGACTTCCTCGCCATCCATGGCGAGAACCCCGCGATCTCTCCGGAGCGCCTCGAGGCGATGCGTCGCGGCTTCGGCCTCGACCGGCCGGTGTGGGAGCAGTACGCGCTCTATCTGCGCAACATCCTGCACGGCGACTTCGGGCAGTCCTTCTCGCGCCACCAGCCGGTGTTCGCGGTCCTGCGCGAGGGTCTGCTCAACACGCTGCTGCTCGCGGTGGCGGCGGCGGTGGTGACGTGGGGTCTGGCGATCCCGCTCGGCGTGATCGCCGCGGTGCGCCAGCACTCCTGGGTGGACCGCGGGCTGTCGGTGCTCGCCTTCGCGTGGTTGTCGGTGCCCGAGGTGCTGTCGGCGCTCCTGCTCCTCATGCTCGCCGCCGGCACGGGGTGGTTCCCGGTGGGCGGCATGCGCTCCGTCGGCCATGACGAGCTGTCCGCGGCCGGGCGCGCGCTCGACGTGCTCCACCACCTCGCGCTGCCGGCGCTTGCGGTGGGGCTGGTGCCGCTCGCCGGCCGCATGCGTCAGATGCGGGCCAGCCTGCTCGACGTGCTGCGCCTCGACTACGTGACCACCGCCCGCGCCAAGGGCCTCGACGAACGCTCGGTGGTCTTCAGGCACGCGCTGCGCAACGCCCTCAATCCGATGATCACGCTGTTCGGATTCACCCTCGGCTCGCTCGTCTCCGGCTCGTTCGTGGCGGAGGTGGTGTTCGCGTGGCCGGGGCTTGGCCGCATCACGCTGGAGGCCATTCAGACGCAGGACCAGTACCTCGTGCTGGGGGCCGTGCTCATGGCCTCGACCGTGCTCGTGCTCGGCAACCTGGCGGCCGACCTGATGCTCGCGGCCGCCGATCCGCGGATCGCCCATGAGTGACGCGCCGCGCGCGAGCGACGCCGGACTGCCGCACGCGCCGTGGCGCGCCTTCGCGCGACGCCTGCGGCGCAGCCCGCTCGCGCTCGCCGGGGCGGTCGTCATCGCCGCCTTCTACGCGCTCGCCGCGCTGGCGCCCTTCGTGGCGCCCTACGGGCAGACGAGCGTGGACCGCGCGCGCTTCTTCCATCCCCCGCACCGCGTGCACTGGCTCGACGCCCGCGGCCGTCCCGCGTGGCCGTACGTCCACGCCACCGTCCTCGTGGACCCGCGCCGCTTCACGTACCGCGAGGACGCGTCGCGACCGCTGTCCCTGCGGCTGTTCGTGCGCGGCGAGCCGTACCGGCTGTTCGGCGTGGTCCCCGCCGACGTCCATCTGTTCGGCGTGGACGCGCCGCACCGCGTGTTCCTCCTCGGCGCCGACAGCCAGGGTCGTGACGTGCTGTCGCGGCTCCTGTTCGGCGCGCAGGTGTCGCTCACGGTGGGGCTCGTGGGCATCGCCATCTCCTTCACGATCGGCCTTCTGGCGGGGGGCGTGGCGGGCTACTTCGGGGGGCGCGTGGACGGCGCCATCATGCGCGCCACCGAGCTGCTCCTCAGCATTCCGGGGCTCTACCTCATCGTCGCGCTGCGCGGGCTGTTCCCGGTGGACCTGCCGAGCCGGCAGACGTACCTCGCCATCGTGAGCATCCTCGCCGTCATCGGCTGGGCGACGCTGGCGCGCGTGGTGCGCGGCATGGTGCTGTCCATCCGCCGACAGGAGTTCGTGCTGGCGGCCGAGGCGCTCGGCATGAGCCGGCTGCGCATCATCGCGCGCCACGTGCTGCCGAACACGATGAGCGTCGTCATCGTGGCGGCGACGCTCTCGGTGCCGGGCTACATCCTCGGCGAGGTGTTTCTGTCGTTTCTCGGCCTCGGGGTGCAGGAGCCCGACGCCTCGTGGGGCAACATGCTCAACGCCGCGCGCAGCGTGCGCGTCCTGACGTCCTTCCCGTGGATGGTGTGGTCGCCGGGCATCGCCATCTTCCTCACGGTCATGGCGTACAACCTGCTCGGCGACGGGCTGCGCGACGCGCTCGACCCGCGGGGCGCAGCGCGAGGGAGGGCCGCGTGAGCGCGCCGCTGCTGGAGGTACGCGATCTCAAGACCTGGTTCCACACCGACGACGGCGTCGTGCGCGCCGTGGACGGCGTGAGCTTTGACGTGCGCGCCGGCGAGACGCTCGCCGTGGTGGGGGAGTCCGGCAGCGGCAAGAGCGTCACGTCGCTGTCCATCCTGCGTCTCGTGCCGCGTCCGCCGGGGCGCTACGAGGGCGGCGCCATCCTGTTCCAGGGCCGCGACCTGCTCGCCCTGCCGGAGCCCGAGATGCGCCGCCTGCGCGGCAAGGCGATCTCGATGATCTTCCAGGAGCCGATGACGTCGCTCAACCCGGTGTTCACCTGCGGCGACCAGATCGCGGAGGCGGTGCGGCTCCACGAGGGGCTCGACCGTCGCGCGGCGCGTGCGCGCGCGATCGACATGCTGCGCCTCGTCGGGATCCCGTCTCCCGAACAGCGCGTGGACGAGTACCCGCACCAGATGTCGGGCGGCATGCGCCAGCGCGTCATGATCGCCATGGCGCTCGCGTGCCGGCCCGCCATCCTCATCGCCGACGAGCCGACCACGGCGCTCGACGTCACCATCCAGGCGCAGATCCTCGAGCTGCTCGAGCGCCTGCAGGCCGAGCTCGGCATGGCGGTGCTCCTCATCACGCACGACCTCGGCGTGGTCGCGGAGACCGCCGACCGCGTCGCCGTCATGTACGCCGGTCAGGTGGTGGAGCACGCCGACGTGCGCGCGCTGTTCCGCCGCACGCTGCACCCGTACACGGCCGGGCTGCTCGCGTCGCGGCCGCGTCTCGGCGAGGCACGCGACCGCCTGCGCGTCATCCCCGGGCAGGTGCCGAACCCCGCCCGCTTCCCGCCGGGCTGTCGCTTCCACCCGCGTTGCCCCCTCGCCGAGGAGCGCTGCCGCCGCGACGAGCCGGCGCTCGAGGCGTTCGACGACGGGCACCTGGTGCGCTGCTGGCGCGCCGCGGAGATCGCCGCCGGGACCGTGGACCCGGCCGGCGCGGAGGACGCCGGTGGCTGAGGCGCTGCTCGAGGTCCGCGACCTCGTCAAGCACTTTCCGATCCGCCGCGGGCTGTTCTCGCGCGTGACGGGCGCGGTGCGCGCGGTGGACGGCGTGTCGTTCTCGGTGCGCCGCGGCGAGGTGCTCGGCCTCGTCGGCGAGAGCGGCTGCGGCAAGACCACGACCGGGCGCTGCATTCTGCGCCTCGTCGAGCCGACCTCGGGCAGCGTGCGTTTCGAGGGGCGCGAGATCCTCGGGCTCGACCGTCGCGAGATGCGCGCCCTGCGGCGCGAGATGCAGATCGTCTTCCAGGACCCGTACTCGAGCCTCAACCCGCGCCTCACGGTCGGCAGCATGCTCGAGGAGGCCCTCGCCCTCCACGGCATCGCGCGGGGCGCGGCCGCTCGCGCGCGCGTTGCGGAGCTGCTCGTTCAGGTCGGTCTGTCGCCCGACCACGCGCGGCGCTATCCGCACGAGTTCTCGGGGGGCCAGCGCCAGCGCATCGGCGTGGCGCGCGCCCTGTCCGTGGGGCCGAAGCTCATCGTGGCCGACGAGCCGGTGTCGGCGCTCGACGTTTCGATTCAGGCGCAGATCGTCAACCTGCTGCGCGACCTGCAGCGCAGCATGGGCCTGACGTACGTGTTCGTGGCCCATGACCTGTCGGTCGTCGAGCACATCAGCGACCGCGTGGCGGTCATGTACCTCGGCCGCATCGTGGAGCTGGCCGCGAGCCGCGATCTGTACCGCGCGCCGCTCCACCCGTACACGCGCTCGCTGCTGTCGGCCATCCCGGTGCCCGACCCGGATCGCCCGCGCTCGCGCATCGTGCTGACGGGCGACGTGCCGAGCCCGGCCCGTCCGCCCTCCGGCTGCCGCTTTCACCCGCGCTGTCCGAGGGCGGAGCCGGTGTGCGCGCGCGAGGAACCGCTGCTGCGCGAGGTGTCGCCCGGGCACTGGGCCTCCTGCCACTTCGCCGAGGCGCCGCCGCCGGCGGCCGACGCAACCGCTCCGGGCGCGCACTGAACGCGCCGGGCGGGGCGCCGCGCCGCGTGGCCGGCGCGCGCTCCGACCGGGCGTCTTGCCCCAGCGCGCGCGTGCGCTTCCGCCAATTCCCCCACGCCCCCCTGGATCGGCGCTGCGCGCGCGTGCAGAGCAGCGTGCGCGACTCGCGCCGCGGAGCGCCGTAACCCCCGGTGGCGGCACGCCCTCGCGCGCACGCACCCGGGCGCGCCGGCGGCGCGCGCCGCGCTGGCACCCGGCTTGCCCCTCGGTGCTGGTGAAGCCGGCGTCGCCGGACCCGCGCACCGCGGGCGCACGGAGGCGCCGGCCCGACATCGCGAAGACCAGGTGTTCCCTGTTCGACTCGTGATTGGCCGGCTGCGGGCTGATCCCCCTATCGCGAGCGAAGGAGTCTGACGGACCGGCACACGGTCGCTACGGGGAACCTCTTTCGGGCCCCGCGCCCGCGGACAAGAGACGCTTCGACGCACGACGACGACTCCGCGGCCGGGGCCCATGACGTCCGGGGCGGGGACGCCCCCCACGGGCCGGATGGGCGTTGTCAGGGGCAACGGGCTGCCTCTAGAATCACCCTGCGCGTGTGCGCGCGTGTCACACCCCTTCTCCTCGAGAAGGGAAGGCAGCCACTCCAGCCCGAGGTCCGCACCATGCCACTTCGTACGAGCCTCCGTGCCACCCTCGCACTCCTGGCCCTGATCGCCGCCGCGCCCGCCGCGGCGACGAGCATGTACATCACGAGCGACGCCTCGGATCTTCTGAGGCGCTACGATCCCGCGAGCGGGGCGTTTCTCGGGGTGTTCACCGCGTCGACGTTCGGACCTGCCGGGCAGCTCGGCGTGCACTTCAACGCCACGAACACGCGGCTGCTGGTGGGGCACTGGGGAGGCGGCGTTCAGGAGTTCGACGCCGCCACGGGCGCGCCCATTCAGGTCTTTGCCCCGGGCGGCGGCCCCCAGTGGGGCGCGGTCTACACGCCGTGGGGAAACGTGTTCATCGGCAGCTGGAACACCAACGACGTGCGCGAGTACGACGGCACGACCGGCGCCTTCGTGCGGGTTCTGGCCTCCATGTCGTCCCCGGCCGACATGCGTTACGGGCCCAACGGCAATTTGTACGTGTGCTCGTGGATGACCGGCATGGTGCTCGAAATCGACCCGGTCAGCGGCAACATCCTTGGGGCGACCGGACCGCTGCCGGGGGGCGGGCGGTCCAACGACGTCGTGTTCCTTCCGAACGGGGAGATGCTGGTGACGGCCATGGGCCCCGACTCGGTGTACCGCTATTCGCCGGGGGGCGCGCTGCTCGGCTCGTTTGGCGGCACCGGCATGGCCAGCCCGCACGGCATCGAGCTGGACCCGGTGGACGGCACGATTCGCGTCGTCAGCGGAGGGGGGCAGCAGCTTCACGTGTTTGATCCGGTGACCTTCGCCGAGATCACGCCGAGCAAGCTGGTGCCCGGTCCGGGCGACAAGATCGTGGACATCGCCTACGGGCCCGACCCGCAGTCCACGCCCGTGGAGCGGACTTCATGGGGCGAGCTCAAGCGTCGCTGGCGCTGACGTGCGCCTCCCTCGTGGACGCCCCGCCGCGCGCACGCGGCGGGGCGTCGGCGCTTGCGGGCGCGGCGGCCGCCCGCACGGGCGGCCGTTGACCCTCGTGCGCTTCCCTGATAGCGTGCGCGGCCGTTGCCGAATGTCCCGTCCCGCCATGCACTTGGACGACACGGAGGTCCGGATCCGCACGTGACCACAGAGGCGCTCGGGATGATCGAGACCAGGGGCTGGGTGGGCGCCGTGGAGGCCGCCGACGCCATGTGCAAGACAGCCCGCGTGCGCCTCGTGCGCTACGAGCGCGTGTGGGGCGGCTTCACCTCGGTCGTGGTGCGCGGCGACGTGGCGGCGGTGGAGGCGGCGGTGGACGCGGGCGCGCGCGCCGCCGAGCGCGTGGGCGAACGCGTCGCGCGCCACGTGATCCCGGCGCCGGACGCGCTGCTCGAAGCGCTGCTCGCGGCGACCGCCCCCGGTCGGCGGCGCCCGGACGGCGAACGCTGACCCGATTCCCGAACGCCAAGGAGCCTCGCATGAATGAAGAAGCGCTGGGCCTGATCGAGACGCGCGGCTGGGTGGCGATGGTGGAAGCGTCCGACGCCATGGTGAAGGCGGCGCGCGTCCAGCTCGTCCACTACGAGAAGATCGGTGGCGGCTACGTCACCGCCGTGGTGCGCGGCGACGTCGCGGCGGTGCGCGCGGCGACCGAGGCCGGGGCCGCGGCCGCCTCCAAGGTCGGCGAGGTGGTGTCGGTGCACGTCATTCCGCGGCCGCACGCCATGCTCGAGGACGTGCTGCCGATCCGCCGCCCCGAACCTTCCGGCAAGAAGTAGCGCGCGGTGTTGCTCGCGCAGGTCCTCGGGACCGTGGTGTCCACCCGCAAGGACTCGTCGCTGACGGGCCTCAAGCTCATGCTGTGCCGCGAGGTGGACGCCCAGTTCCGCCCCTCCGGCCAGTACGTCGTGGCGGCCGACGCGGTCGGGGCCGGCGAGCACGAGCTGGTGCTGCTCGCCCAGGGCTCGTCGGCGCGCCTCACCGAGGTGTCGCGCGACCGGCCGGTGGACGCGGTCATCGTGGGCATCGTGGACGCCGTCGAGTCCGGCGGACGCGACGTGTGGCTCAAGCGCGAAGGCGCGCGCGCGTAGGGCGCCGATGACCGTGGACGAGCGCCGCATCCGGTCCATCGTCGCGGACGTCCTCGAGCGCCTCGAGGCGCCGTCCGCGATGGAGCACGGTGCGCCGGCCGGCGTCCACCCGAATCTCGACGCGGCCGTGGCGGCGGCGCGCCGCGCCTTCGGCCTGTGGGAGCGCGCCCCGCTCGAGACGCGGCGGCGCGTGATCGCCGCGATCCGAGAGATGCTGCTGGCGAGCCTCGACGCGCTGGCGCGCACCGCGGTCGAGGAGACCGGGCTCGGGCGCGTCGAGGACAAGGTCCTCAAGAACCGGCTGGTCGCGGAGAAGACCACCGGCACCGAGGACCTCGAGCCGCATACCTGGACCGGCGACGACGGCCTGACGCTCATGGAGCGCGCGCCGTACGGCGTCATCGCGGTCATCACGCCGGTGACCAACCCGAGCGAGACGATCATCAACAACGGCATCGCCATGATCGCCGGCGGCAACGTGCCGGTGTTCTGTCCGCACCCGGGCGCGCGCCGCGTCTCGCACCTGACGATCGATCTCATGAACCGCGCGGCGCGCCGCGCCGGGGCGCCGGCGGCGCTGTTTCACACCGTCGCCGAGCCCGGCATCGAGGTCGCGCAGGCGCTGCTCCGCTACAGCGGCATCCGCCTCAACGTCGTGACCGGCGGGCCGGGCGTCGTCAGGGAGGCCATGGCGGCGGGCAAGAAGGCCATCACCGCCGGCCCCGGCAACCCTCCGGCGGTGGTGGACGAGACCGCCGACCTCGAGCGCGCCGCCCGCGACCTCGTCCTCGGAGCGTCCCTCGACAACAACATCATTTGCACCGACGAGAAGGAGATCGTGGCGGTCGCGCTCATCGCCGACCGGCTCAAGGAGGCGCTCGCGCGCCACGGAGCGGTCGTCCTGCAGCCGCACCAGACGGAGCGCCTGCGCGCGCTGGTGCTCGAGAAGGAGCACGGTCCGCGCAAGCATGCCGCCGTCGAGCGGCGCTTCGTCGGGCGCAACGCCGACGTCATCCTGCGCGAGGCGGGCATCCCGTGCGACCCGTCGCGGCGCCTCGCGGTGTGCGAGGTGGACGCGGACCATCCGTTCCTGTGGACGGAGCTCATGATGCCGATTCTGCCGCTGGTGCGCGTCCGCACGGTGGACGATGCGATCGACTTCGCGATCGAGGTCGAGCACGGCTTCCGCCATACCGCGTCGATGCACTCGCGCAACATTGACAAGCTCTCGCGCATGGCGCGCGCGTGCGACTGCTCGATCTTCGTGAAGAACGGCCCCAACTGCGCGGGGCTCGGCATGGGCGGCGAGGGGCCAACCAGCTTCACGATCGCGAGCCCCACCGGCGAAGGCATGACGACCGCGCGCAGCTTCACGCGCGTGCGCCGCTGCACGCTCGTCGACCACTTCCGGATCGTGTGATGCCGGTCGCCATCGCCGCCGTTGAGACGAGCAGCATCGCGCAGGGCGCCGTGGCGGCCGACGCCATGGTCAAGATGGCCGAGGTCGAGCTGCTCGAGGCCTGCCCCGTGTCGCCCGGCAAGTACTGGATCCTGATCGGCGGCGACGTCGGCCCGGTGCGCGCGGCGCACCGGCGCGGCGTCGAGACCGCCGCCGACACGCTGCTCGATCACTTCCTCATCCCGCAGCTCCACGAGGCCGTGCTGCCCGCGCTGCGCGGCGTGGCCCCTGCGGCCGACGACGACGCCCTCGGCGTGCTCGAGACCCACACCGCGGCCTCGGCGATCCTCGCCGCCGACCTCGCCGTCAAGGCCGCCGACGTGCGCCTGCGCGACATCCGCCTGGCCAACGGCCTCGGCGGCAAGGGCGTGGTGTTCCTGACCGGAGCGGTCGGAGACGTGCAGGCCGCGGTCGCGGCCGGGGCCGAGGAGGCGCGGCGTCGCGGTCTGCTCGCGCGGCACGTGGTGGTGCCGCGGCTCCACGCCCAGGTGCGCGCGAGGATCTTCTGACGTGCGCTTCGGACGCGTGACCGGCACCGTGGTGTGCACCGAGAAGGTGCCGGCCTTCCGCGCCCACCGGCTGCTGCTCGTCGAGCCGACGGATCCGGCGGGAGCGGCCGCGGGGCGCCCGTTCGTGGCGGTGGACCTGGTGTCGGCTGCGCCCGGGCAGCGCGTCTTCTACGTGCGCGGGCGCGAGGCGGCCAACGCCCTGCCCGACCCCGACAATCCGGCGGACGCGGCGATCGTCGGCCTCGTGGACGAGGTGCGGCACGCGCCGTGGGCGGGCGGGGCGCGCTGACGCCATGTTCGCCGCACGCGTCGTGGGAGAGGTGGTCGCGACCGTGAAGCACGGCGACCTGGCCGGCCGCAAACTGCTCCTCGTGCAGCCGGTGTCGCCGGGTGACGCCGCCCTCGGTGCGCCGCACATCGCGGTGGACGCTGTGGACGCGGGCCCCGGAGACCTCGTGCTGGTGCTCGACGAGGGGAACGGGGCGGCGCAGGTGTTGCGCCGTGCGCGCGGCGCGGTGCGGACGGTGGTGGTGGGCGTGGTGGATCGCGTGACGGAGAAGGAACCGTGAGCGCCCCGCCGCCGTGCCGCCGCGTGGGCGCGCGTGTTAGAGTGCCGCGCCGGGGAGGTTGCCCATGCCCCTGTACGATTTCGCCTGCGCCCGCTGCGGGCGCCGATTCGAAGCTCTGGTGAACCGCTGGGACGACCCCGCGCCGCAGTGCCCCGCCTGCGGCGCGGCGGGCGCCCGGAGGCTGCTGTCCACGTTCGCCGTCGCCGGTCGCGCCCGGCCCGAACCGGGGCCGTGCGGGGCGGGCGACTGCGTGTGCCGTTCGCGGCGCGACGAGTGATGTGGAGGAGCGCATGACCAAGGCGGATCTGGTGGAAGCGATCTCGGCCGAAACCGGCGTGTCGAAGACCCACACGGGGCTCATCGTGGACGGACTGCTCGATGCCGTGTGCAGGGCGCTCAGCGAGGGCCGTCACATCGAGATTCGCGGCTTCGGCACCTTCAAGGTGCGCGAGCGCCGGGCGCGCCGCGCGCGCAATCCACGCAGCGGCACGGAGGTGCTGGTGCCGGCGAAGCTCGTGCCGGTCTTCAAGCCCAGCAAGGAACTGAAGGCGCAGGTGCTCGACGGCGCGCAGGCGCCCGAGCCGGTCGCCGTCTGACACGATCGCGAGGAGGGCCGATGGGTTCCGGAAAGAAGCGCAAGCGCAAGAAGATCGCCACCCACAAGCGGAAGAAGCGTCTGCGGAAGAACCGCCATAAGAAGCGCGTCCGCTAGCAGGTCCCCGGGTGGCGCGGAGCCCGCGGCTCCGCGCCTCGTCGGCCGCGCTCACCGCGTGCGCGGCCGCTGGACCTTTGACCCGGCCCGCCGCTGGCCGGGAGGGCCGCGCCCCCTGGTGTGGAAGGGCCCGCACGAGCCCGACGACGGCGACTTCGTCGTCGCGGAGCTGGAGCCGGACGAGGGACCGGCTCACCTCGTCGAGGTCCTCGGCGCCGACGACCGTCCGGCGTGGGACGACGCGTCCGTCGCCTCGCAGCACCGCCTCAGGATCCGTTTCCCCGCCGAGGCCGAGCGCGAGGCTGCGGCCTTCGGCGAGCCCGGCGCCGCCGAGCGCGCGGGGCGGCTCGACCTTCGCGACCGGCTCGTCTTCACCATTGATCCCGCCGACGCGCGCGACCACGACGACGCGCTGTCGTTCGGCGAGGCGCCCGGCGGCCACGCCGAGGTCGGGATCCACATTGCCGACGTCTCGCACTACGTCGCGGCCGGCGGCGCGCTCGACCGCGAGGCGGCGCTGCGCGGCACCAGCTGCTACCTGCCCGGCGGGGTCATTCCCATGCTGCCGGAGTCGCTCTCGGCGGACCTGTGCTCGCTGCGGCCGGACCGCGACCGCCTGACCCTCTCGGTGCTCGTCACCCTCGACACGCACGGGCGCGTGCATGGCGTACGCTTCGCCGAGAGCGTGATCCGCAGCCGGCACCGCCTGCACTACGGCGAGGTGCAGGCGTGCTTCGACGGCGCGAAGCGCTTCTCGCGTCCGCTTCAGGACGCGCTCGAGGGGCTGCGCCCGCTGGCGCGCGCGCTGCGCCGCCGACGTTTCGCGGCCGGCGCGCTCGACCTCGAGGTGCCCGAGGCGAAGGCGGTCGTGGACGTCCAGGGACGCGTGCTCGCGATGGAACGGCGCGAGGCGCTCGAGAGCCACGCGCTCGTCGAGGAGTTCATGCTGCTCGCCAACCGCTGCGTGGGGAACGAGGCCGCGCGCCGCCGTGCCGGCGTGCTGTGGCGCGTGCACGACCCGCCGTCGCCCGGCAAGCTCGCGGAACTCGACGCGGTGCTCAAGGCGCTGCGCCTGCCGCGCCCGGGCGCGGGCGGCGACGCGGCGCGGGCGCTGCAGGCGCTGCTGCGCGCCCCGCTCGATCCGCCGCACCGGCGTCTGCTCCATCGCATGGTGTTGCGCTCGCTGCCGCGGGCGCGCTACCTCGAGCGCGACGTCGGCCACTTCGGCCTCGCGGTGCGCGAGTACCTGCACTTCACCTCGCCCATCCGCCGCTACCCGGACCTCCACAACCATCGCCGCGTGCGCGAGTGGCTGCGCGGGGCGCCCGACGCGGCGTGGGATCCGGCGGCGCTCGCCGATCTCGCGGCGGCGACGAGCGCCGCCGAGCAGGAGGCGGCCGACGCGGAACGCGACGCGGTGCGCGTCAAGGGGCTGCGCCATCTGGAGGGGCGACTCGGGGAACGGGCTTCGGGTAGTATCACCGGGCTCGTGCCCCGGGGCTTCTTCGTCGAGCTCGACGACGCTCCGGTGGAGGGGTTCGTCCGGCCGTCGCTGTACCTGGACGACCACTTCGCCCTCGACGACACCGGGGTTCGGATGGTGGGCCGCCACACCCGGACGCGCTTCACGCTCGGCGATCCCGTGGTGGTGGTCGTGGCCCGCGTGGACGTGCCGGCCCGCGAGTGCGAGCTGGCCCTCGACGTGGCCCCGCGTGGACGCGGGCGCCGACAGGGGAGGCGTGGATGGCGGTGAAGCGTACCCGGCGCACCGAGCGCCGCAGCAGCGCGCGCGCGGACGCGCGCCTCAGCATGCGGGTGGAGGGGCCTCACGACGAGGGCGCGCGCGCCCAGATCGTGACCGAGAGCCAGAACATCTCGTCGAGCGGCGTGTACTGCCTGTCGGACCACTACCTGGCGCCGCTGTCCAAGGTGGCGCTGACGATCGTGCTCCCGAAACTCCCCGGGCGGCGGGCCGCCGAAGAGCTCATCAAGTGCGAAGGCATCGTGGTGCGTTGCGATGGCCCTCGCACCCGCTCCGACAAGCACTACGAGCTGGCGTGCATGTTCTCGGATCTCGACGCGCCGCGCCGCGAACGCATCGAGGCGTTCGTGACGTGGCGCAACCTGCAGTCGCTGCGTGCGGCGGCGGGGGGCGCGGCGGCGCCGCGCGCCGCGGCGCGGCGCCGCGCCGTGGCTTCGAGCGCGGCGCGCGCGGCGCGTCCGGCCGCGCGCGCGGCCGCCCGGCGCGCCCCCCGCAAGAGCGCGCGGCGCCGCACCGTCCACTAGGCATGGCGGGTGCCGTCCCGCTCGTCGTGACGCCGGGCCCGCCCCTCGCGGGCGCGTTCAAGCCGCCCGGCGACAAGTCGGTCACGCACCGCGCCATCCTGTTCGGGCTGCTCGCCGCCGGAACGACGCGCATCTCGAACGCCAACCCGGGCGCCGACTGCGCGCGTTCGCTGGCATGCGCCGAGACCCTCGGCGCGCGCGTCGCGCGCGACGGCGACACGCTGCTCGTCGAGGGCGTGGCCGGGCGCGTCGTCGAGCCGGCCGAGGTGCTCGACTGCGGGAACTCGGGCACCACGCTGCGGCTGCTCGCCGGGCTGCTCGCCGCGCAGCCGGTGCTTGCGGTGCTGACCGGCGACGCGTCGCTGCGCAACCGCCCGGTGGCGCGCGTCGTCGAACCGCTGCGCGCCATGGGCGCGACCCTCGCGGCGCGCGACGGCGACCGCCTGCCGCCGCTCGTGGTGCGCGGCGGCGCGCTGCGGCCGCTGGCCATCGAGCGGACCACCCCGAGCGCGCAGGTGGCGACGGCGGTGCTGCTCGCCGGACTCCAGACGGCGGGGCGCACGTCGGTCGCGGTCGCGGCCGGCGCGCGCGACCACACGGCGCGCATGCTGCCGGCCTTCGGCGTGCCGATCGCCTCGGCCGAAGGACAGGACGCCGTGCGGCTTGCGGTCGAGGGCCCGCTCGTGCCGCGCGCGACGCGTCTCGAGGTTCCGGGGGACCCGTCGGCCGCGGCGTTCTTTCTCGCCGCCGCCGCCGCGTCGCCCGGCGCGCGCGTCACCGCGCGCGGCGTGAGCCTCAACCCGACGCGGTGCGGGCTGCTCGACGCCCTCGAGGCGATGGGAGCGCGGGTCGAGCGCCGCGCGCTCGGCGTGGAGGCCGGCGAGCCGGTCGGCGACGTCACCGTCGAGGGTCCGGCGCGCCTGCGCGCGGCCGACGTGGCGCCGGCGGCGGTGCCCGCCATGATCGACGAGTTCCCCGCGTGGTGCGTGGCGGCGGCCGCCGCCGAGGGCGTGTCGCGCATCGCCGGCGCCGGCGAGCTGCGCGTCAAGGAGAGCGATCGCCTCGCGGCGATGGCGCGCGCCCTCGCCGCCCTCGGGGTGGCGGTCGAGGAACGCGCCGACGGGCTCGCCATCGCCGGCGGCGCGGTGCGGGGCGGGCGCGTCGCGGCGCACGGCGACCATCGCGTGGCGATGTCCCTCGCGGTGCTCGCGACGCGCGCCGCGGGGCCGGTGGCGATCGACGACGCGTCGTCCATCGCCACCTCGTACCCCGGCTTCACGGCGGACCTCGCCGCCCTCGGCGGACGCGTCGTCGAGGCCAGCGCATGAGCTTCGTCGTCACCATTGACGGTCCGGCGGCGGCCGGCAAGAGCACCACGGCGCGCGCCGTCGCGGCGCGGCTCGGATTCCTCTACATCGACACCGGCGCCATGTACCGCGCGCTGGCGCTCAAGACGCGCGAGCAGGGCGTGTCGCTCGACGACCCGCAGGCGTTGCGCGCCTGCCTCGAGGGCACGCGCGTGGACCTGTCGGGCGCGCCGCACGAGACCCACGTGTGGCTCGACGGGGTGGACGTCTCGGACCGCATCCGCACGCCCGAGGTGAGCGAGCTGTCGTCGCGCCTCGCCGCCCTGCCCGAGGTGCGCCGCCACCTCGTGGCGCTGCAGCGCGCGCTGCGCGCGCGCGGGCCGCTGGTGGGCGAAGGGCGCGATCTCGGTACGGTCGTGTTCCCGGACGCCGAGGTGAAGATCTTCCTCGACGCCGACCTCGAAACGCGCGCCCGGCGGCGGGTGCGCGACCTCCAGTCGCGCGGCATCGCGGCCACCCTCGAGCAGGTGCGCGAAGATCTCCAGCGTCGGGACGCCCGCGACCGGAGCCGCGCCGAGAGCCCGCTGCGCGCGCCGGAAGGTGCGCGGGTGCTGGACACCACCGGGCTGGACATCGAGGGGCAGATCGAGGCCGTGCTGGCCGAAGTGCGGGCTCACCCGGAATATTCGAAGCTCCTTCGAACCCGTTGAGAGGTCGGCGGCTGCGCGCGCGCCACGCTCCGTGGCACCGCGCCGGCCGCCGCCCGAGACGGCGGCACGGCGGATCGGGTAGGATGCCCCGCCGCGCTCCCGCGCCGGCGGTCGCCGCGCGGGGCGAAGCCGGGGCGCCTCCGCGGGGAGAGGCCGGTCCGGCCCGCATTAGGAGATTTTGTGGCCTCGTACTACACTGCCACCCGCTCTGTCGTGGCGGCGGTCATGGGCCCGATCACCGGATGGTCGGTGGTCGGCCGTGATCTCGTGCCGCGAGAGGGCGGCCTCATCGTCGCGAGCAATCACGTCTCGTTCTGGGATCCGCCCCTGGTCGGAGCGGCGTGCCCGAGGGAGCTGCACTACCTCGCCAAGGACGAGCTGTTCCGGACCCCAGGGCTCGGCTCGCTGATCCGCGCATTCAACGCCATCCCGATTCGTCGCGGCATGGCGGACCTCGCGGGCCTGAGCCGCGCCATCGAGGTGGTGCGGTCCGGCGGCGCGCTGCTCCTGTTCCCGGAGGGCACGCGCATGCGCGACGGAGAGCTTCACCGGGCGCGGCCGGGGGTGGGCATGATCGCGGTCCACGCCGACGCGCCGATCGTGCCGTGCTTCATCTCGGGCAGCAACCGCCCGGGACGGTGGTGGTGGCGGGGGTCGCGGGTGCGCATCGCGTTCGGCGTGGCGCGGCCGTGGCGGCAGTACGCGGGGGAGGGCGACCTCACCCCGGGACGCGCGCTCTACCAGCGGGTGAGCGACGCGGTGATGCGCGACATCGCCGCCCTGCGGGCGGCGTTCGAAGACTCGGCGGTACGTGGCGCGGCTCGCCGCGCCCCATCTCGATAGATCAGGAGGCCCTCATCCCCATGCTGGAAACCACGACCCACAACCCCGTCGCGGACACGCCGCGGCGGGCCCCGCTGCCCCTCGTCCCCCTCAACGCCGACGACGAGGACGAGCTCACTCCCGAGCAGCGCGCCGAGCTGTTCGGGCAGTACGAGGAGTCCATGCGCTCCATCGGCGAGGGTGAGATCGTGCGCGGCACGGTCCTCGCCGTTGACGAGAAGGACGTGCTCGTGGACGTCGGCTTCAAGAGCGAGGGCGTCATCTCGCTCTCCGAGTTCCCCGATCCCTCGAGCATCAAGGTCGGCGACACGATCGACGTGTTCCTCGAGCGGATGGAGAACCAGGACGGCCTCGTCGTGCTCTCCAAGCAGCGCGCCGATTTCGTGCGCGTGTGGGATCGCGTCAAGGAAGCGCACGACAACGGCCAGGTCGTCGAGGGCAAGCTCGTCCGCAAGATCAAGGGCGGGGTCGTCGTGGACCTGTACGGCGTCGAAGCGTTCCTGCCCGGCTCGCAGATCGCGCTGCGCCAGGTGCAGAACGTGGATGCGCTGCTCGGCCAGACGGTGGCGGTCAAGATCATCAAGCTCAACAAGCGCCGCCGGAACATCGTGGTGTCGCGCCGCGCGGTGCTCGAGGAGGAGCGCGACCGCCTCAAGGGCGAGATCCTCAAGGACCTCGCGAAGGACCAGATCCGCGAGGGCGTGGTCAAGAACATCACCGATTTCGGCGCGTTCGTGGACCTCGGCGGCATCGACGGCCTGCTCCACATCACGGACATGTCGTGGGGCCGCGTCGGGCATCCGTCGGAGCTGGTCAAGATCGGCGACCGCATCCGCGTCAAGGTGCTGAACTTCGACCCGGAGAAGGAGCGCATCTCGCTGGGCCTGAAGCAGCTCGAGGCCTACCCGTGGGAGGGCGTCGAGCAGAAGTACAAGGTCGGCGATCGCATCAAGGGCAAGGTCGTCTCGATCACCGACTACGGCGCGTTCGTCGAGCTGGAGAAGGGCGTCGAGGGCCTCATCCACGTGTCCGAGATGTCGTGGACGCGCCACGTGCGGCACCCCTCGAAGGTCGTCAACATCGGCGACATCATCGAGGCGGTGGTGCTCAAGGTGGACAAGGCCAACGAGAAGATCTCGCTGGGCCTGAAGCAGGTGGAGCCGGATCCGTGGCTCACCCTCGACCAGAAGTACCCGCCGGGCACGCGCGTCAAGGGCAAGGTCCGCAACCTCACCAACTTCGGCGCCTTCGTGGAGCTCGAGGAAGGCATCGACGGCCTCGTCCACGTGAGCGACATGTCGTGGACGAAGCGCGTCGCGCACCCGAGCGAGGTCCTCAAGAAGGGCGACGCGGTGGAGGTCGTGATCCTCGCCATTGACAAGGAGCACCGCCGCATCAGCCTTGGCCTCAAGCAGGTCACCGAGGATCCCTGGCCGCTGCTGGCCGACCGCTTCACGCCGGGCATGGAGCTGCGGGGCACGATCAACCGTCTGTTCGACCGCGGCGCGATCGTGGACGTGGGCGAGGGCATCGAAGGGTTCATTCCGCTCTCGCAGATCGGGATCGACGACCTCAAGCGCCCGAACGACGCCTTCGAGGTGGGCGAGGAGCTTGTCATGAAGGTGACGCGCGTGGACGTCCCGAACCACCGCCTGATCCTGTCGGTCAAGGCGTGGCTGTCGGAGCAGGACGACATCGCGCTCGCCGAGTGGACCTCGAAGCGCAACCAGATCCGCGCGAAGATCGCGGCCAACCCGCCCGTCGAGGAGCCGTCGGCCGCGAAGGGCAAGCGCAAGGACGAGGAAGACCTCGTCAGCGAGTAGTCGGCCGCGCGCGGCGCTTCACGGACGGGCGGTCCCGCGAGGGGCCGCCCGTCGCGCATGGCGGCGCGCGCCTCGGCGAGGAACGCCGGCGGCGCGATGGCGGCCCGCATCGCGGCGCCCCGCCGCCGGCGCAAGGAACCTCCGCGCCGCGCGGGCGCCGCCGCGCGCCGCGACCGCGCCGACTGCGGTATGCTGCGGCGCCATGCCGCTCCCGGTTCCGATCCTGCTCGCGCTGCTGGCCGCGGCGCCCGCCCCGGCGCCGCCCGGTCGTTCTCCGGCCGCGCAACCGGCGCCGCCCGCCGCCCCGCCCACGCTGCGCGCGGCGCTCGTGGGCACGCCCGCCGACAGCCTGGCGCCGGTGCTGCGTCGCGTCGAGATGCAGGCGCGCGGCGGCGAGGCCGCCGAGGCGGCCCTCGAGCTCGGACGCTTCCACTTCGCGCGCGGTGAGTACCGGCAGGCGGCGGGCGCGTTCGCGCGCGCCGCGGCGCGCCTCGATCCGGCGCGCAAGCCCGAGGCGCGCTACTGGCAGGGACTGAGCGCGCTGGCGGTGGGCGACGCGGCGGCGGCGCGCGCCGCGCTCGACGAGGTGGCCCGGGGCGGCGCAACACGCGCCGACGACGCGGCGCTCGGCGTCGCGCTCGCGTGGGAGATGTCCGGCCGGCCGGATCGCGCCCTCGACGCCCTGCAGGGATTGATCGCGCGCGGCGGCGGCGGCGAGGCGACCCCCGCGGCGCTCGAGCGCATCGCGTCCCTCGCCGAGCGTCTCGGTCGCGGCGACGATGCGCGGCGGGCGCGCGAGCGCCTGCGCCGCGAGTGGCCGGCGAGCATCGAGGCGGCCCGCGTCGGGCCCGTGGCGCCGGCCGCGGCGCCGGCATCGGCGCCGCGCCCGTCGGGTCCGGTGGCGGTCCACCTCGGCGTGTTCGCCGACGACGCGCGGGCGCGCCTGCTGGCCGAGCGCGCGCGTCGCGCGGGCTTCGGCGGGGTCACGGTGCTGGCGCGCGGCGAGGGCGGCGCGCGTCTTCACGTCGTGCGCCTCGGCGTGTTCCCGAGCGAGGCGGAGGCGCGCGCCGCCGGCCAGCGCGCGGCCGACTCGCTCGGCATCCACTACCGCCTGGAGCGCTCGCCGTGAGCCGCGCCGCACGCCTCGCCGAACGCGCGCCCGCGGCGCGCGCCGCGGCGCGAACCCCCCTCATGGCGCAGTACCTGCGCATCAAGGACGAGCACCCGGACGCCTTCCTGTTCTTCCGGCTCGGCGACTTCTACGAGATGTTCTTCGACGACGCCGTGGAGGGCGCCCGGCTGCTCGGACTCACGCTCACGTCGCGCAACAAGCAGGATCCCGAGCCCATCCCCATGTGCGGCATCCCCTGGCACCAGCGCGACGCCTACGTCGCGCGCCTGCTGCGGCTCGGGCGCAAGGTGGCGATCTGCGACCAGCTCGAGGACCCGGCGCAGGCCCGGGGGCTCGTGCAGCGCGGCGTGACCGAGGTGCTGACGCCCGGGTCGGTGACGAGCGACAGCTTCCTCGACGCGCACGCCAACAACTGGCTCGCCGCCCTGTGGCCGCTCGAGACACGCCTCGGGGCGTGCCTCGCCGACGCCTCGACCGGCGAGGTGCGGCTCGCCGAGCCGACGTGGGAGGAGGCCGGGGGCCTGCTCGGCCGGCTGCGCGTCGCCGAATGGGTCGTGCCGCATGCCGCGGAGCTCGCGGAGGACCTCGCCGAGCGACTCGAGGGGGCGCTGCGCGGCCTGCCCGGGGCCCGCACGCCGCTGCCGCTCGCGCGCTTCCTCGACCTCACGCTGCCGGAGCGCCGCTGGGGCGGCGCCGGCGTCGCGGCCGGCCTGCCCGGAGCGCTGCATGCGGCGGCGGCGGCCCTCGACTACCTCGATCGCGTGCAGGGCGGGGCCGCGCGCCAGCTCACGCGCGTCGAGCGCTGGAGCGAGGACGAGGTGCTGCGCTACGACGCCGCCACCGCGCGCCACCTGGAGCTGTTCGCGCCGCAGCCGGGCGGCGAGGCGTCGCACACGCTGTGGCACCACCTCGATCTCGCGGTCAGCGCCCCGGGCTCGCGCCGGCTGCGGGGCTGGATCGAGCGCCCGCTCGCCGCGCGGGCTCCGATCGCGGCGCGCCACGACGCGGTGGACGCGTGGCTCGCGGCCGGGGAGCGGCGCGGCGGCTTTCGCGAGGCGCTGCGCGGCCTGCCCGACCTCGAGCGCCTCGCCGCGCGCCTCGCGGCGGGCAAGGCGTCGCCGCGCGACCTCGGGGCGCTGCGCGACGCGCTCGGCCGCCTGCCGGTCCTCGCCGCCGCCCTCGGCGGTGTCGGCGCCCCGGGGGCGGACGCGGCGCGCGCCGCGCTCCACGTGGATCCCGCGCTGCGCGCGGACCTCGAGCGCGCGCTGGTGGACGATCCGCCGGCCGTCTCGCGCGAGGGCGGCGTCATCCGCCCCGGGCACGATCCTTACCGCGACGAGCTCGACGACCTCGCGCACTCGGGCAAGCGCTGGATCGCCGAGCTCGAGGCCGCGGAGCGCGCGCGCACCGGCATCCCGAGCCTCAAGGTGGGCTACAACCGCGTGTTCGGCTACTACCTGGAGGTGACGAAGGCGCACCAGGACAAGGTGCCGCCCGACTACGAGCGGCGCCAGACCCTGACCGGCGCCGAGCGTTACGTCACGCCCGGCCTCAAGCAGCGCGAGCAGGAGATCCTCAGCGCCGAAGAGAAGCTCAAGGCGCGCGAGCACGAGCTGTTCGTCGCGCTGCGCGAGCGCGCCGCCGCCCACGTCCCGGCGCTGCAGGGCGCGGCCGACGCGCTCGCGCGCCTCGACGCCGAGGCCGCTCTGGCCGAGGCCGCGGCGCGCTACGGCTGGACGCGGCCCGCGATCGAAGACTCGGACCGCCTCGAGATCGAGGACGGACGTCACCCGGTGGTGGAGCGCCTGCTGCCGCGCGGTGAGTTCGTCCCGAACAGCGTCCGCCTCGACGGCGCGCGCCGCCAGATCCTGCTGCTGACGGGGCCGAACATGGGCGGCAAGAGCACCTACCTGCGGCAGGTGGCGCTGTGCGTGCTGCTCGCGCAGGCCGGTTCGCACGTGCCCGCGGCGCGCGCCACGATCGGGGTGGTGGATCGCCTGTTCACGCGCGTCGGGGCCGCCGACCGACTCGGCGCCGGTCAGAGCACGTTCATGGTCGAGATGACCGAGACCGCCGACATCCTGCGCGCCGCCACGCCGCGCTCGCTCGTGCTGCTCGACGAGATCGGGCGCGGCACCGCGACCTACGATGGCCTCGCCATCGCCTGGGCGGTGACGGAGCGGCTGGCGGATGCCGCCGGCCCGCGGCCGCGCACCATCTTCGCCACCCACTACCACGAGCTGACGCAGCTCGCCGAGCGCCTGCCACGCCTCGCCAACGTGCACGTGGCGGTGCGCGAGCACGGCGGCACGGTGGTGTTCCTGCACCGCATTGCCGACGGCGCCGCCGACCGCTCGTACGGCATCCACGTGGCGCAGCTCGCCGGGCTGCCTGCCGAGGTCGTGGCGCGCGCCGCGGAGGTGCTCGAGGAGCTGGAGCGCGAGCGGACCGCGGATCAGCTCGAGGCGCGCGGCCGCGGCCGCGCGCGGCGCGCGGGGGCCGATCCGGCGCAGCTCGGGTTGTTCACGGCGCCGCCGGAGCACCCGCTCGCGGAGGCGCTGCGGGCGCTCGATCCCGACCGCCTCACCCCGCTCGACGCCCTGCGGACGCTCGTCGAGTGGAAGCGGCGCTTCGGCGGGGAAGCGCCTCCCGGCCCGGCCGCCCCGCCGGCCGGCGCGCGCCCGCCGCGCTGACGGCGAGGGATTCGACCGGCACGAAGCCGGCGGGCGCGCGCGCCGCGAGCGCGTCGGCCACGGGCGGCGCCTGCGGCGCATCGCGCCGCCATGCCACGAGCCTGCGCCAGTGGGCGGGGCGTTCGCGCTGCATCCACGCCTCGAGGTCCGCCGCCTCGCGGAACCACGCGCGGATGTCCGACAGCGGGTAGCGCCGTTCGCAGGTGCGCGGGTCGTAATCGCGGCACAGCACTGGATGGCGCCCGTGGATGTCGCAGCGCCCGGCGGCGTTGAGCTGGCGGCACACGCCCTCGACGTGCAGGAACCAGCGCTCGGGTCGCTCGAGGTAGATCTGCAGCCCGCGGTGGTGCAGCACCCAGATCCACTGGTCGTACTCCCATGCCGAGCGCGGAGGGTCGATCTCGATGGACACGTAGGTGCAGCACCGGACGCACCCGGCGCACAGATCGGCGTTCTCCGCGGGGGACAGGGCGCGCGCGTCGCGCGCGTCCTCGGCGGCCGGCGCGGCGGACGGCGGGATCGGGGCGGCAGACACGCGGCGGCTCATGGGTGAAGTCCTAGCAGACCGGCCGCGGGGACGCCACGCGCCGCGCGCGTCGCGCGGCCGGCGACCCTCACGGGCGCGCGTCGAGCACCTCGAGGCAGTTCTCGAAGCGCCCGAAGGACGGCATCAGGTACACGCCGTTGGCAAGCCCGCGGCACTGGGCGAGCAGCTCCTGGGCCAGCGCCACGCCGACGCGTTGGCCGTCGTTGCCGGCGCGGTGCATGCGCTCGCGGATCCAGTCGGGCACGTGGATGCCCGGCACCTCGTTGTGCAGGAACTCGGCGTGCCGGTACGACTGCAGCGGCAGGATGCCAATCAGCACCGGGATGTCGGTCAACCCGCTCAGGCGGTCCACGAAGCGCTTCCATGACTCGAGGTCGTACACCGGCTGGGTCATGAGGAACTGCGGCCCCGCCTCGAGCTTCTTCGCCACCCACGCGAACTCGGCGTCGAGGTCCTCGGCCGTGGGGTTGACCCCGCAGCCGTAGGCGAAATTGGTCGGCGCCCCGATGGAGGTGCCGGCGAGGTCGGTGCCCGCGTTCATGCGCTGCACGATGCGCATCAGGCCGGGCGCGTCCGTGTCGAACACCGCGGTGGCGTTCGGGTAGTCGCCCAGGCTCGGCGGGTCGCCCGTCAGGCACAGGATGTTGCGCAGCCCGAGCGCGTGGGCCCCCAACAGGTCGCTCTGCAGGCCCATCAGGTTCCGGTCGCGCGTGGTGAAGTGCAGGATGATCTCGAGCCGCGGGAAGTGGTGATGGATCTGGTAGGAGAGCGCCATCGCGCTCATGCGGATGCGCGCCATGGGCGAGTCGGCAACGTTGACCGCGTCCACGCCGCGCTGCGCCATGAGGCGCGCGCCCTCCATGACCTTCGCCGTGTTCGTCCCGCGCGGCGGGTCGATCTCCACCGACACCACGAAGCGCTCCCGCAGCTTGCGCAGCAGGGACGGTTCCTCGCGTCCGGCCTGCGCCGCCACCGGCTCGGGCGAGCGCTCGAGCACGCGCACCTCGGCGCCGCTCGGCAGCTTCTCGGCCGGCAGGTGGGAAGCGAGGCGCTCGCGCATCGCGCGCACGTGGCGCGGCGTCGTGCCGCAGCAGCCGCCCACGATGCGCACGCCGAGGTCCACCGCGCGCGCCGCGAACTCGGCGAGGTACTCGGGGCTCCCGGGGTAATGAAAACGCCCGCCGCTGAACTGGGGCAGGCCCGCGTTCGGCATGGCCGAGACCGGCGCCTCCCCGGCGGCGGCCACCACCTCCTCGAGGATCTCGAGCATCGGCTGCGGTCCGACGCTGCAGTTGACCCCGACCACGTCGGCGCCCGCGCGCAGCAGCGCGGTGACCGCCTGCGCCGGGGTGTGCCCGTACAGCGTCTTGCCGTCGAGGCCGAAGCTGACGTGGGCAATGACCGGCATCTGCAGGGCCACGCGCCGCGCCGAGCGCAGCGCGGCGAGGATCTCGTTCAGGTCCTGAAAGGTCTCGAGCAGGAACGCGTCGCATCCTCCCTCGAGCAGCCCCTCCGCGACCGCGTGGAAGTGGCGCTCGGCGTCTGCCAGCGTGAGCGGCCCGAAGGGGGCGAGCGGCTTGCCGAGCGGGCCGATGGAGCCGGCGACGAAGGCCGGCGTGCCCACGATCTCGCGCGCCGCGCGCGCCACCTTGACGCCCTGGCGGGCGATCAGGCGCACCTTGTCCTCGAGGCCGTGCGCCGCGAGCCGCACCGCGTTGCAGCCGAAGGTGTTGGTCTCGATGAGCTCGGCGCCGGCCGCGAGGTAATCGCGGTGGACTTCCTCCACCAGCGTGGGGCGCGACAGGTTGAGCTCGTCGAAACAGTCGTCGTAGGACACACCCCGCTCGTAGAGGAGCGTGCCCATGGCGCCGTCGGCGAGGAGCGGGCCGCGGGCGAGGCGATCGAGGAGTGGACTCGGCATGGGGCCGCGACTGTACGGGCCGTCCGCGCCGCCCCGCAAGCCGGGGACCGCGGTCCGGGCCGCCGGCGGAGCGGACGGCGCCGTTGCCCGGCCGCCCGCGAGCCTCCACAATGCCGCGCGGTCCCGGCCGAACGACGCCCCGTTTCCGCGTGGAGAGACGACATGCCCATCCGTTCCCGCCTGCTCGCCGTCGCCCTGGCGACGCTCAGCGTCGCCGCGTCATGGCCGTCGCCCGCGGCCCGCGCGGCGCCGCCGGAGGGGCATGCGCGCCTGCATTACCACCGTCCGCGCGGCGACTACGAAGGGTGGGGGCTGCATGCGTGGGAGGACACGCGCGCGCAGGTCACGTGGACGAGCCCGCTGCCGGCCACGGGACGGGACGACTTCGGCCTCTACTGGGACGTTCCGCTCGCTGCGGGCGCGCGCCGCGTCGGCCTGATCGTTCACCGCGGCGATCACAAGGATCCGGGGCCGGACCTGTTCCTCGACCTTGCGCGCGGGCGCGAGGTCTGGCTCGTCTCGGGACGCGCGCAGCTGCTCGCCGAGCGCCCCGACGTGAGCGGGCTCGCCTACGGTGACCTGTCGCGGGCGCGCGCCCACTGGATTGACCGCACCACCCTGGTGTGGCCCGAACCGGCCCCGGCGGGGGCCGCGTTCCATCTGCTGGCGTCACCCTTCGGCGCGCTGCGTCTCGCGCGAGACGGCGCGTCCGGCGGGGACTCCGTGCCGCTGCGGGTGGATCCCGCGGGCCTCTCGGCGGAGCAGCGCGCGCGCTTCCCGCATCTCGCGGCGGGTACCGCGCTGCGCCTCGCGCAGGCGGACGCGGCGCGGGCCGCGGCCTTCCTCAAGGGACAACTGGCGGTGGCCTGGCGCGCCCCCGATGGCGCGCGCGATGCGAGCGGCGTTCAAATTCCCGGCGTGCTCGACGACCTGTTCGCGCATCAGGGCCCGCTCGGGGTCACGTGGTCGCACGGTGTTCCCACCCTTGCGCTGTGGGCCCCGACCGCGACGCGCGTCCGCCTGCACCTGTTCGACGGACCGCGCGGCGGGACGGCGCGCGTTGTGGAGGCGGCCGAGGCGCGCGGCGTGTGGACGGTCACCGGGCGCACCGACTGAGCGTGGCGCTACTACCTGTGGGAAGTCACGGTGTGGACGCCGGCCACCGGACGCTTCGAGACCTCGCTCGTGACCGACCCCTACGCCCACAGCCTCGCGCGCAACTCGGAGCGGGTGCAGATCGTGGACCTCGACGACCCGGCGCTCGCCCCGCCGGGCTGGACGACGTTCGCCAAACCGGCGCTCGCGGCGCCCGAGGACGCGGTGCTGTACGAGCTCCACGTGCGCGATTTCAGCGCCTCGGATGCGGCGGTGCCCGACTCGCTGCGCGGCACCTACCTCGCCTTCACGCTCGACACGCCCGGCACACGCCACCTGCGGGCCCTCGCGGAAGCCGGCGTCACCCACGTCCATCTGCTGCCGACGTTCGACTTCGCCACGGTGAACGAAGAGCGCGCGGCCTGGGCGTCCCCCGGCGACCTCGCCGGCCTCGCGCCCGACGGCGAGGAGCAGCAGGCCGCCATCGGCCGGGTGCGCGCGCGCGACGGCTTCAACTGGGGCTACGACCCGTTCCACTTCGGCGTGCCCGAGGGCAGCTACGCTACGCAGCCGGACGGTGCCGCGCGCATCATTCAATTTCGCCGCATGGTGCTGGCCCTCGCCGGCCTTGGACTGCGCGTGGTCATGGACGTGGTGTACAACCATGCGCACGCCGCGGGCGTCGCGCCGCAGGCGGTGCTCGACCGCATCGTGCCCGGCTACTACCACCGCCTCAACGCCGATGGCGCGGTGGAGAACAGCACGTGCTGCGCGAACACGGCGAGCGAGCACGCCATGATGGAGCACCTCATGGCGTCCGACCTCGTTCACTGGGCGCGGCACCATCGCGTGGACGGCTTCCGCTTCGACCTCATGGGACACCACATGAAGGTCAACATGGAGCGTGTCCGCGACACGCTGCGCGCGCTCACGCCGGTCCGCGACGGCGTGGACGGGCAGGCCATCCTGCTCTACGGCGAGGGCTGGGACTTCGGCGAGGTGCAGGGCGGGCGGCGCGGCGTGAACGCCACGCAGCGCAACCTCGCCGGCACCGGCATTGGCACCTTCAACGACCGCCTGCGCGACGCGGTGCGCGGCGGGAGCCCGTTCTCCGACCGCCGCCAGCAGGGCTTCGCCACCGGTCTCTTCACCGCTCCGGGCGAACTCGATCGCGGCGGGGAAGGGGACCGCATCAGGCTCCTCGACCTGCAGGACCGCATCAAGGTGGGGCTCGCCGGGAATCTGGCCGCATACCGCCTCACCGACCGCCGCGGCCAGCCCGCGACCGGCGCCTCGCTCGGCGGCGCCGGCTACGCCGCCGATCCCGAGGAGTGCGTGAACTACGTCGAGGCGCACGACAACGAGACGCTGTGGGACAAAATCGCTTATGCCGCCCCGGCGGCCACGCCCCTCATGGAGCGCGTGCGCATGCAGCTGCTGGCGCTCGCCGTGCCGGCCCTCGCCCAGGGCGTGCCGTTTTTCCACGCCGGCGGCGAGATCCTGCGCAGCAAGTCCATGGACGCCGACAGCTACGACTCCGGCGACTGGTTCAACCGCGTGGACTGGACGCTCTCGATCAACCACTGGGGCATGGGCCTGCCGCCGGCCGACAAGAACCGCGAACGCTGGCCCCAGATCCGCGAGCGGTTGAGGCGCGCCGACCTCGCGCCCGGGCGGGAGGAGATCGCGCTCGCCTTCGGCGCGTTCCGCGACCTGCTCGCGGTGCGGCGTTCGTCCCCGCTCTTTCGCCTGCGCGACGCGGCGGACGTGCAGGCGCGCCTCGGCTTCCTCACGCACGGACCGGCGCAGCCGCCCGGCGTGATCGCCATGGCGCTGTCGGACGCCGTCGAAGGCGCGCCCGACCTCGATCCGCGCTGGGAGCGCATCGTGGTCGTGTTCAACGCCACGCTCGAGGAGCGGCGCGTCGCGCATCCGGCGTTCGCACAGTTCCCCTTCGAGCTTCACCCGGCGCAGCGCGCGGGGCGCGATCCGCGGGTGCGCGCCGCGCGCGTCGAACGCGGGCAGGCCGCGGTCGTGGTCCCGCCGCGCACGGTGGCGGTGTTCGTCGCGCCGTGACCCGGCGCGCTGGCGCCCCCGCCGGGCCTCGGCTACAGTGCCGCGCCGTGACCCTCCGTGTCCTGGCGCTCGCCGCCCTGCCCGCGCTCCTTGCCGGCGCCGCGCGCGCCGCCGAGCCGACCCTGCCGCCGGAGGCGCTGAGGCCCGGTCAGCGCGCCGTGGTGCGCACCGTGTTCGCCGGGGACTCGATCGAGACGTTCGACGCCGAGATCGTCGGCGTGCTGCGCGGCGGACGGGTGGAGGGCGACCTCATCCTCGCGCGCGCGACTTCGCCGCGCGTCGTGGCGTCCGGCGTCGCCCAGGGCATGAGCGGCTCGCCCGTCTATGTGGACGGCCGGCTCATCGGCGCGCTGTCGTCGGGCTGGGCGTTCTCGCGCGAGCCGCTGTTCGGCGTCACGCCCATTGCCGACATGCTCGCCGTGCTCGGGCAGCCGGACGCGGCGCCCGGCGCGCCGAGCGGCGGCCCGAGCGGCGTTGAAGCCACCGGCCTCGCCGCGCCCGCGCGTTTCGGCGAGTGGCGCTGGAGCGGCGACGACGACAGCGGCGCGGCCGGCGCGCCCGCCCCGCCGCTCCCGGCCGGCGCGCTGCCGCGACTCAAGGTGCCGCTCGCCGTCGGCGGGCTTCACCCCGCGGCCCTCGGCGCGCTGGGCGGCGCCTTCGACGCCCTCGGCTTTTCCCTCGTTCCGGGAGGCGTGGCGTCCCCCGTGCGCGCCGCGGCGCCGCGCGCGGGGCGCGACGCACCGGCCCTTGCGCCGGGCGCCGCGGTGGCCGTGGACGTGATGCGCGGGGATCTCCAGATGTCGGCGATCGGCACGCTCACGTGGCGCGACGGCGACCGCGTGCTGCTCTTCGGACATCCCTTCTTCCAGGCGGGTCCCGTCAACCTGCCGCTCTCGACCGCCGAGATCGTGACCGTCGTCGGCAGCCAGCAGACGAGCTTCAAGCTCGGCGCGCGCGGGCGTGAGATCGGCGCCGTGACGCAGGACCGTCGCGCCGCGGTGGCCGGCCGGCTCGGCCCCGCGCCGCGCCTGCTGCCCGTGTCGCTCACCATCGCCGGCGCCGCGCCGCGGCCGCAGCGCTTCCGCTTCGAGGCCGTCGAGGACCGCCAGCTGCTGCCGCTGCTCGTCGGTGCCGCGGCGCTCAACGGGCTGCTCGAGTCCGGCGGGGCGGGGGCGCAGCAGACGCTGCGCTGGCGCATGGTCCTGCACCGTCCCGGCGCCACGCCCCTCGCGCTGCGCGACGTGGTGGCCGGGGACGGTCCGGCCCTGGCGCTGTCGGCGGCGCTGCAGGGCCCGCTCGCCTTTCTCGCCAACAATCCGTTCGAGCGCCTGCGCCTTGACAGCGTGGCGGTCGAGGTCGCGGTCGAGCCCGGGCGCGACCAGTGGCAGCTGCGCAGCGCGCGCGTGCTGGCGCCGGCCGTGCGACCCGGCGGGCGGATCGTCGTGCGTTGCGAGCTCGAGCGCTGGCGCGGCGCGCGCCGCTTCGTGGACCTCGGACTCGAGATCCCGGAGGAGGCCCCGGACGGGCGCTTCGCGCTGTTCGTCGGCGGAGGCGCGGAACTCGCGCGCTACGAGGCCCAGCGGCTGCCCGGGCGCTATCGTCCGGTGTCGCTCGACGACGCGTGGACGCGTTTCGCCGCCCTGCGCCCGGGCGACGCCCTGTACGCCGCGCTTTACGCGCCCGCCCCCGAGGTGACGAGCGACGGCCGCGACTACCCCGAGCTGCCGCTCTCGGCCCTGCCGCTGCTCGCCGGCGCGCAGGCGGCGGGCGACGTGGCGCGCCGCGGTACGGTCACCGTGCTCGCCGACGCGCGCGCGCCGCTCGGCGCTGCGCTGCGCGGCGAACTGCTGCTGTCGGTGCAGGTGGACTCGAAGCTTCCCTGATTCGGAGGATCCGTGACCCGCTCCCGTGACCGCCACCCTTCCCGCGCCCCGCGCCGCACGGTCGCCCTTGCGTGCGCGGCGCTGCTCGCCGCCGCGCCCGCCCGCGCCGCCGACACGCAGTGGTGGATCGCGGACGCCCCGGCCGACCACGCGCGCTCCGAATCGCGCGGCGTGGTGGTGCGCGCGGACGGCGCCCTCGAGCTCGGCCCCGCGGCGGCCTCGGCCGCGGCCGACAGCCTGGACGTGGTGTGGGCGCTGGCGGTGCTCGCGGACGGCTCGGTGGCGCTGGCCGGCGCGCACGGCCGCATCGATCGCTGGACGGAGCGCGAGGGCGTGCGCCCATGGGTGCGCCTGCCCGTCGGCCAGGTGCTGTCGCTGGCCGTGGACGGCGACCGGTTGCTCGCCGGCACCGGGCCGGACGGGCTCGTGTACCGCATCGGCGCGCGCGGCGACACGGCGCTCGCGGCGCGCACCGGCGAGCGCTACGTGTGGGGCATCGCGCCGGCCGGTCGCGACGCGTGGTGGCTCGCCACCGGCACGCGCGGACGCCTGCTCAAGCTCGAGGCCGGACGCGTGCGCACCGTTCACGACAGCGATGAAAGCAACCTCGTGAGCCTGACGCCTGACGGCCGCGGCGGCGCCTTCGCCGGCGGCGACAGCAAGGGTCGCATCTACCACGCGCGCGCCGACCAGACGGTGCGCACCGTGTTCGACGCCTCGGAGGACGAGGTGCGCGGGCTTGCGCTCGCCCCCGACGGCGCGCTCTACGCCGCGGCCTTGAGCGCCCAGGCGGTGACCGGGGCCGATGGCGACGACGACGGCCCGGCCCCTGTGAAGAGCGCCGTCACGGGCGGGCGCGCGGTCGTCTACCGCGTGATTCCGGACAGCGTCGTTCAATCGTGGTGGACGTCGCCGCATCCGTTCGTGTACGCCCTGCTCGCGCGGCCCGACGGCGTGCTGGCGGCCAGCGGGAACCGGGCCGGGCTGTTCCTGATCGAGCGCGGCGGCGCGAGTCAGTGGCTGTCCACCGCGCAGGGACAGTTCACCGCGCTCGCCGCGCGCGCCGACGGCGCGACCTTCGCCGCGACCTCCAACCCGGCGGTGCTGTGGCGCCTCGGCCCGGGGCGCGCCGCGCGCGGCGAGCTGACCGGCCCGGCGCTCGACGCGCGGCGCATGGCGCGCTTCGGGCGCCTCGCCTGGCGCGGCTCGGCGGGCGGCGGACGCGTCGAGCTGTACGCGCGCAGCGGCAACACCGATCCGCCCGACACGACGTGGTCGCCGTGGCGCGGCGGCGCGACCGACCCCGCCGGGCGCGAGGCGGGCGCGCCGCCGGCGCGCTACCTGCAGTGGCGCATCGCGCTCGAGGGCGGAGCGCCGCGTGTCGAGTCGGTGAGCGCGGCGTGGCGCGAGCAGAACCTGCCGCCGCGTCTCGAGGACCTCGCGGTCGCGCCGCAGGGCGTCGGCTTCCGCGAGGGCGAGCTGACGCCGCGGTCGGAGGCGGTGACGCAGCAGCTTCCGGGCGGCCAGAAGGTCGAGTTCAGTCTCAGCGCGCCGGCCAATCCCCGCCAGCTGCGCGAACTGCCGATGTGGGCGCGCGGGCTGCGCACCGCGCAGTGGAAGGGAAGCGACCCCAACGGCGATCCGCTCGTCTACCGGGTGGACGCCGCCCCCGACGGCGGCGGCCCCTGGCTCGAGGTCGCAAAGGACCTCACGCAGGCGGCGGTGACGTGGGACACGCAGGCGGTGCCCGACGGCCGCTGGCGGCTGCGCGTGACGGCCTCGGACGCCGCAGCCAACGCGCTGGGCGAGGAGGGCGTCACGGAGCTCGTGAGCGAACCCTTCACCGTGGACAATACCCCCCCGACGATCCCGGCGCTCGAGGCGCGTGGCGAGGCGGGATCCCTGGTGGTCGAAGGCCGCGCCGAAGACGCCGTCGGCCCGGTGTCCCGGCTCGAGCTGTCCGTGGACGACGGCGACTGGCGCGCGGTGACGCCGGACGGCGGACTCGCCGACGATCCCGTCGTCACCTTCCGCGTGCGCCTGCCGGCCGCCGCGGGCGAGCGCACCATCGCGGTGCGCGCGGTGGACCTCGCCGGCAACGCGGCGGTGCGCACCGCGCGCGCCACCGTGCCCGCGCGCCGGTAGGCGCGGCATGCGGCCGCGCCCGCCGCTGCGGCTCGTGGCCGGGTACGCGGGCGGCGCGACCGGCGGCGCGACCCCGCTCGCGGCGGCGCTCGAGTTCGCCGCGCTCGGCCTCGGGCTCACGGCGTGCGTGGCGCTCCTCGCCCGGGCGCCCGCCTGGTTCTGGAACCTCGGCACCTTCCAGGCGCTGTTCCTCGCGGCGTTCGGTTTCCATGCGCTCGCGCTCGCGCGGCTGCGGCGCTACGCGGCGCTGCCGGGCGTCGGCCTCGCGGTGCTGGCGGTCGCGGTCGCGGCCCGGCTGCTGCTGCTCCCGGTGCCGCCCTCGCTGTCCGGCGACATCCACCGTTACGTGTGGGAGGGGCGCGTGCTGGCGGCGGGGGGGAACCCCTACCGGCAGGCGCCGCTCGATCCCGCCCTCGCGCCCCTGCGCGACGCGCGCGTCTGGCCGCACGTCAACCACCCGCACCTGTCCACGATCTACCCGCCGCTCGCCGAGGCGGGGTTCGCGCTGGTCGCGGCCCTCGCGCCGGGCGTCGCGGCCATGAAGCTGTGGATCGTGTTGCACGACGTGGGGCTGGTCGTCGTGCTCCTCGCGTGGGCGCGCCGCCGGCGCGTGCCCGAAGCGGCCGTGCTCGCCTACGCGTGGAATCCGCTGGTGCTCGTCGAGTACGCCGGCACCGGGCACAACGACCCCACGGCGCTCGTGTGGCTCGCGCTCGCGTTCATGCTGCGCGAACGGCGGCCGGTGGCGGCGGCGCTGGCGCTGGCGGCCGCCGTGCTCGTCAAGCTCGTGCCGCTCCTCGCGCTCCCCTTCCTGCTGCGGCGCTGGCCGTGGCGCGCGCGCCTCGCGGCGCTCCTGCCGCTCGCCGCCGGGCTGGCCGCGTTCTGGGCCCTGACGCGCGGGACCGACTCGGGGCTCTCCGCCTACTGGGGCTCGTGGCGCAACAACGAGCTGGCGTTCCACTACCTCGACCGCGCGCTCGGCGGCCACGCTGCGGCGCGCGCCGCCACGCTCGCGGCCGTCGCCGCGGCCGCCGCGTGGGCGTGGCGGCGGAACTGGGCGCCCGAGCGGGCGACGGCGCTGCTCGTCGCGACCGCGCTCCTGCTCGCGCCGGCGTTCCACCCGTGGTATCTCGGGTGGGTGCTTGTGTTCCTGCCGTTCGCGCCGTCGGCGGCCTGGACGGTGCTCTCGGCGACCTGCGTCCTCAACTACGGCGTGCTCGCGACGCCGGCGGAGGGGCGCGTGTTCCACCTGCCGCTCGCGTGGCGCTGGGTCGAGTACGGGATCCCGCTCGCGGTCGGCCTTGCGGCGCGGGCGGCGCGTGTCGCCGCCCGCCGGAAGGATGAGACATGGAGCTCGGTCCCCTGATCGCCGCGCTGCGCGCGGAGGTGTCGGGCGAACGCGCGCTCGGCGCGGTGCGCGCCCTTGCGCGCCACCATCGCATCCAGGCCACCGCCGGCTACGCCGACGCCGCGGCCTGGCTGTGCGGCGAGCTTGCCGCCTCGGACCTCGCGCCCGAAGTCGAGATGGTGGCGGGGGACGGACGCACGCGGCATCTCGGCATCCTCGCGCCGTGCGGGTGGAGCTGCGCCCGCGCCTCGGCGGTGCTGGTGGATGGCGCGGCGCGCGAGCGCATCGCCGACTGGAGCGCCGAGCCGCTGTCGGTCATCCAGCGCAGCGCCGCCGCCTCCGGGCGCTTTCCGGTGGTGGACGTCGGCGCCGGGAGCGAGCCCGCCGACTACGCCGGGCGCGACGTGCGCGGAGCGGTGGTGCTCGCCTCCGGCGCCCCGCACCGCGTGCTCGACCTCGCGGTGCGCGAGCGGGGCGCGGCGGGCATCCTCGCGCACGGCCGCCGCCTGTTCCCGCCGGTGCGCACCGCGACGCACGATCCCGAGGCCCTCAGCTACACCTCGTTCTGGTGGAACGGCACCACGCCCGAAGGCTGGGGGTTCGTGGTGAGCCCCGGCCGCGCGGCGCGCATCGCCGCCCGCCTCGCCGCCGGGGCGCGGCTCGAGCTCGAGGTGGACATTGACGCCTCGCTGCATGCCCTGGACATGCCGCTGGTGAGCGCCGTCCTCGCGCCGACCGGCGGCGGCGCGCCCGAGGCGCTGGTGCTCGCCCACCTGTGCCATCCGCGACCCGGGGCCAACGACAATGCGTCCGGCGCGGCCGCCGCGCTCGAGGCAGCGCGCGCCCTCGCCGCGCTGCGCGCGCGCGGCGCATGGGCGCCGCGCGCCCGCGCCGTGCGCTTCCTGTGGGTGCCGGAGTTCACGGGCAGCGCGGCGTGGTTCGGGCGCGACCCGGCGCGCGCCGCGCGCACGGTCGCCGCGCTCAACCTCGACATGGTGGGCGAGGACCAGAATGCCTGCGGGAGCACGTTCCTGCTCGAGCACCCGCCGTACGGCGCGGCCTCGTTTGGCGAGACGCTCGCGGCGCGCGCGCGGCGCGAGTCGCAGGACTGGACCACGAGCTACTCCGGAGCCGGGGTGGTGGGCCCGGCGCGCATGGCCGAGGTCCCCTACGGTGGCGGCAGCGACCATGCCGTGCTGCTCGACCCCGCCGTGGGCGTGCCGTGCGCGATGCTCATCCAGTGGCCCGACCGCTGGTACCACACCTCGCTCGACACTCCCGACCGTTGCGATCCACGCTCGCTGGCGCATGCGGCGCGCACCGCGGCGGCGTGGGCCGGCGCGCTGGCGGCGGCCGACGCGGCGGACGACGCGGCGCTGGCGCGCGACGTGCGGCTCGACGCGGCGGCGCGCCTCGCCGAGGCGGCGCGCGCGCCCGCCGCGGAGCGGGCGCGGCGCGTGGCGCGCGAGGCGGCGCGCGCCGCCGCGGCCGTCGCGAGCCTCGCGCGCCTCGGCGTGGATCCCGGCGTGCTCGAGCGCGAGCGCGCCGCGCTGGCGGCGGCGCGCCTCGTCCTTCTCGGAGCGGAGCCGGAGGAAGCGCCCGCGGCCGCCGCCGGGGCGGGCGCGCGGCGCGTGCCGGTGCGCCGCGTGAACGGGCCGCTCGAGATGCTGCGCCACCTGCTGCCGGGGTGGTCCGAACAGCCGCGCGCCGCGCGCGAGGCATGGCACGTCGCCGAGCGCGATGCCGAGGGCGGCGCGCTCGGCTACGATCTCGCCTGGTTCGCGTGCGACGGCGCGCGCGACCTCGAGGCGATCGCCGGGGCGGTGTGGCTCGAGTGCGGCCACCGGCTGCCGGCGCGAGGGAGCGCGGACCCGCGCTCGCTCGAGGCATTCTTCGAACGCACCGCCGCGCTGGGACTCTCGACGTGGCAGGAGGCCGTTCCGTGAAACACCAGCGCACCCGTTACGGCCACGTGCTGCGACTCGACCCCGGGGAGGAGATCGTCGCCTCGCTGCGCGCCTTCGCGGAGGCCGAAGGCCTGCGCTGCGGCCTCGTGTCCGGCCTCGGCGCGGTCGGCAGGACCGAGCTCGGCTTCTTCGTGCGCGCGACCGGCACCTACGTGCGGCGCGTGTTCGAGGGCGAGCACGAGATCGGCGTCCTGACCGGGAACCTGAGCGAGCTCGACGGGCGCCCGTTCCCGCACTGCCACATCGTCATCGCCGGGGAGGACTTCGTCGCGCACGCCGGGCACCTGTTCTCCGGCGTGGTGACGGTGACGTGCGAGATTCAGCTCGTGACCGACCCGGCGATGCTCCGCCGGGTGGCGCGCCCCGACCTCGGCTTCAACCCGCTCGAGCCCGCGGGCGCCTGAGCGCAGGCGGCGCCGCCGGGCCGCGCGCGCCCGGCGCGCCGGGCGCGCGTCATCGGGCCGTGGCCCGGGCCGCGTCAGGAACGGGCGTTTCCCAGCGCGCGAGCGGCTCGAGCCACGCCCGGGTGACGAGCGTCTTCTTCATGGGGTTGCGCCCGCCGCCCGGCGACGGCGGCAGCGACGCGTCTTCGGCCAGCGCCACGATCCGGTCCACGACGTCCATGCCGGAGATGACGTGCCCGAACACCGTGTAGCCGTCCCGGTCGAGCGAGGGCTGGTCGGCCACGTCAATGAAGAACTGGCTCGCGTTCGAAGCGCGTTTCGGGTTGATGGCGTCGGCCTGCCGCGCGGTGGCGACCGCTCCGCGCACGTGAGGCAGGCCGATCTCGGCCGGCACCGTGTAGCCGGGGCCGCCCAGCCCGTCGTCGTTGGGGTTGTCGTTCTTCGTGTTCGGATCGCCGCCCTGAATCATGAAACCCGGAATCACGCGGTGAAAGTAGGTGCCGTCGTAGAAGCCCGACGCCACCAGCCGCTTGAAGTTGGCCACGGTCTGCGGGGCGTCGCGTTCGGCAAGACGGATGACGATCGTGCCGAGGACGGTCTCGAGAACGGCGGCCTGCGGCCCGCCGCTCGAGCGCGCGGGCTGGCGCGCGGCGTTCCTGGCGGTCCCGGCGGCCGGTTCGGCAGCGCGCGCGGCGCGCGCGGTCGGCGGGGCCGGCACGGGCCCCCGCGCGGCCGGCTGCGCGATGGGCGCGGCGGGAACGCACAGCAGGGAAGCTGCGGCGAGCATGGTGAGGGTGCGGCGCATCGGGGCTTCCTCCTCGCGCCCGGCGCGCTTCGCGCGCGGGCGCCTCGCGGGTCGGTGGGGGGGCGACCGGCGCATGCTATACTGCCCGGCCGCCGCGGGCGTCACGGCGATCCAAAGTCCCAGGGCGCAGCGCCGCGACCGCCCACTGGCGCCCGGAAGGGCTGCCGTCGCGGCGGTGGGAGAAGTACCAGTCCGGCGCGCACGCGGTGCACGCGCCGGTGTCGTTCCAGGACGAGGCGGGAAGCCCTGCCGCGGTGAGCTGGAGGCGGGTCGCCTCGACGAGATCGAGGTGGGTCCGGCCGGCGGCGGGCCGCGTGGCGGCGGCGGGGAATTCGGACAGCACGTCGGGCCCCACGGCGTAGCAGCAGGCGCGGATGCAGGGCCCGACATGAACCGCGACGTCGGCCGGCGCCACGCCGGCGGCGGCGCACACCGCGCCGAGGGCGACGCGGGGCATGCCTGCGGCGGTGCCGCGCCAGCCCGAGTGGGCGACCGCGACCACGCCGGGGGCGAGGAGGACGATTGGAAGGCAGTCTGCGGTCGTGACGGCCACGGCCAGCCCGGGCGTGCGGGAGAGGAGCGCGTCGCATTCCGGAACGTGTCCGGGCTCGCTCACCTCGACGATGCGGGCGCCGTGGACCTGCCCGGCGGTCGCGAGGCGTTCGAGGTCGAGCCCGAGCGCCGCGAGCACGCGGCGCCGATTTTCCGTCACGTTTTCCGGGCGGTCACCGGTCGAACGTCCGACGTTGAGGGAGTCGTAAGGGGCGCGGCTCACCCCGCCGCGCCGGGTCGTGAAGCCGACGGCGGCGGGCACGTCGCCCGCCAGCCTCCACAGGGGCGGCGCGCCGCCGGAGTCGAGCGTCCACATGGGCGCTGAACGCTAGTGAAACGTGCGCGAGACGGTCAAGCGCGGCACCGCCGTGCGACCCGCTCGCTCGAGGGAGATCCGTCCACGGTGAACGCGCGCTACCGGAGCATCGCGGCCGCAACCGCGGCCGCGTCGTCGGCCGTTCTCGTCGTTCTCGCCACCGCACAGACCCCGGGCGCGCGCCCGCCCGCGTCGCCGCCCGCCGCCGCGCGCCCGGCGCCGCCGCCGGCGGTCGCGACCGTCGGCGGCACGGCGCGCATTTCGCGCGACGAGTTCGAGGCGCGCGTGCGCGAGGGGCTCGCCGACTACCGGCAGCGGCTTGGCGCCGACGTTCCCGAGAACCTGCGCCCGGTTGTGCGGCGCCAGATTCTCGAAAGCTTGGTGCGTCGCGAACTGCTGGTGCTCGAGGCCGCGCGGCGCGGCCTCCAGGGATCGCAGGCCGAGGGCGAGGCGCTCCTTCGGCAGTCGCCGTTCTTCAACCCCGGCGGCCGCTTCGACGAGGCGCGCTGGGCGCAGGCGCGGGCGGCGAACCCGCAGATGATCGAGCAGGCGGTCAACGACCTGCGGCGGCAGCTCGGCGCGCGCATGCTCAACGAGCGGCTCGACCGCGAGATCGCCCCGCGCGAGGACGAAGTGCGCGCGAGCGCGACGCGCGCCCTGACGCGCGCCGGGCTCGACGTGCTGGCGCTGCGTCGCGCCGACTTCTCGGGCGCCGCCCCCGAGCCCTCCGAGCCCGAGGTGGTGGAGGCGTACCGCGCGCGCGCGGAGGAGTTCCGGCGCCCGGCGCGGGCCGTGCTCTCGGTGGTCGCCCTCGACGCGCCGGAGCCGCCCGACCCGGCGGCGGAACGCGCGCGGCAGCGCGCCGACAGTCTGGTGCGCGCGCTGCGGGCCGGCGGCGCGTGGGCGGCCGCCGCGGACTCCTTCGGCGCGCGCAGCGGGGTGGTCGTGACGCCGGACAACTTCCCGGGCTTCTGGCGCGGCGACGCGCGCCAGTCGCGCGCCGTGTTCGAGGCCGACGCCGGCACGGTGCTCGCCGAGCCGGTGCGTGGCGCGACGGGCTGGCTCGTGGTGCGGGTGGACGAAGTGCGGCCGTCCGGGATCGCGCCGCTGCGCGACGTGGCGCGCGAGGTGCGCGCGCGGCTGCGGCAGGAGGCGCGCGAGCAGCTCGAGGAGCGCGCGCTGCGCGCCCTCTTCGCGCGCGTGGCGGACAGCCTGCGCACGACCGCGGTGCGCCTGCGCTACGTCGCGCTCGACACCTCGCGGGTGCGCGTGCCGGAACTCCCGCCGGCGGAGCTCGAGCGCTGGTACCGCGGGCACCTCGCCGACTACTCGTCGTTCGATCCCGCCACCGCCAGCATTCGCGCGCGCCCGTTCGAGGAGGTGCGCGACGACGTGCGGCGCCGCGCGCTGGCGGAGCGGCGCGTGCGCGCGGCGCGCGCCACGCTCGAGTCGATCGAGCGCGCGTGGCGGGCGGGGCGGCGCGACGCGGCGCGCGAGCGGCAGGCCACCGTGCTGCGCGAGGTGGGGCCCGTGGTGCCGGGCGCGCCCGCCGACACGGGCCTGGCGGGCGCCGCGGTCGGCGACTCGCTCGCCCTGTGGGGCGCGACGCCCGGCGTGCGGACCGGCGCGTGGGCGCGCGGCGGCTTCGTGGTCCACGTCCACGAGGTCGTCGCGAACTTCGTGCCGTCCTTCGAGCAGGCTCGTCCGATGCTGCGTGCGCGGCACGCCGCGGCCGTCGCGGCCGAGGAGGAGCGCGGGGCGCGCGCCCTGTTCGACGCCGCGCCGGCGCGCTTCGCGCGCGGCGACCAGGTGCACTTCACGCGCGTGCTCGTGCCGCTGCGCGAGGCGGCCGACGTGCCCCTCACGCGCGACGAGGTCGAGCGCTACCACCGCGCGCACATTGACCGCTACTCGGCCCCCGAGGAGGTGCGCGCGCGGCACATCCTCGTGAGCCCCGACGGGGAGGGCCCCGAGGCCGACGCCCGGGCGCGCGCCGAGGCCGAGTCGCTGCTGGCGCGCGTGCGCGCGGGCGAGGACTTCGGCGCGCTGGCGCGGCAGCACACGGACGATCCCGCGACGCGCGACGTGGGCGGCGACCTCGGCTTCTTCGGCCGCGGGGCCATGCTCGACGCCTTCGAGCGCGCCGTGTTCGCGCTGCGTCCGGGCGAGGTGAGCGACGTGGTGCGCACCGAAGTCGGGTACCACATCATCCAGCTCACGGAGCACCGGCCCGCGGTGGCGCAGCCGCTGGCGACCATGTGGACCAACGTCGGCTCCGACCTCGCCGCCGAGAAGGCCGACTCGCTGGCGCGCCGCACGGCCGACAGCCTGTACCGCGCGGTGCGCACGCCGGCGCAGCTGCGCGCGGCCGCCCGCACGCTCGGCCTCGAGGTCGAGTCGTTCGTGCACAACGTGGGCGAGCGCGCGGCGACTCAGGACATGCGCCCGGTGCTCGAGCGCATCGAATCCGTCGCGCCGGGCCGGCTCTACCCCGGCGTGTTCTCCCTGCGTGGCATGGGCACCGCGCTTGCCATCGTGGACAGCGTGACGCCGGCGCGCGCGCCCTCGTGGAACGAGGCGCGCGCCCGCGCCATCGAGGCGTACCGCGCCGGCGCCGGAGGACGCGCGCTCGAGGCCAAGGCGGCCGAGCTGGACTCGCTGCGGCGCGCGGGCTGGAGCCTCGACAGCCTCGGCGCGCTGTGGGGCGGCCTCACCACGCACACGCACGCGCCGGGCGGCAGCGGCCTCCCGGGCCTCGGCGGCGGGGGGCAGCTCGACTCGCTGGTCGCCGGAAGCGGAGAGCGACCGGGAGCGCTCGCCGTGGGAGCCACGAGCGGCTGGCTGCGCCTCGACGGCGGCATGGCGCTGGTGCGCTACCGCGAGCGCATCGAGCCCAATGCGACGCAGCTCGCAAGCCGCATCGAGTCGGAGCGCGAGGCGATCATGAACCGGCGACGCTGGGAGTTCTTCGAAGACCTGAAGAAGCGCTTCCCGGTGCGCATCCTCGACGCGGCGCTGCGCGAAACGAGCCTGCCCGAGCCGCCCAGACGCTGAGCGCCGACCGGACGACCTCGGTCCGGCGCGGCCGGGCGGAGGAGAGGGCCGGGTGTTGCAAAACGCCCGGCCCCCTGCGTTTTGGCCGCGCCGGTCAGTCCATTTGGCGCGGGTTCGGCGCGAAGCGGGTCATGGTACGGTCCCTGCAAGGCCTTGGGCAGGAACCCCTTCCCATGACGCTCTCACCCTCCGTCTCCGTTCGTCGGACCGCCGCGGCGCGGCGCGCCGTGCTCATTGACTTCGACTGGAAGGACGCCGACCTGATCCCGGCGCTCCTCCGGAAGCCGGGGCTTTCCGTGCGCCTCGTGGCGGGGGAGCGCACCGACGAGGCCGGACTTCGCATCGCCGAGCTGTGCGGCCTGCCGCGCACGGTGGACCTCGCCGATCTGACGCGCGAGATCTTCGACCTCGCGCTGGTGTCGGAGCGCTCGGCCCGTCGCACGCAGGTCGAGGGGCTGCTGCTCGCCCTTGGCACGCCGAGCCTTTCCCCCGAGCATTTCCTCGAGGGCGCGCCGGAGTCGGAACGGCCGGCCATCGAGGCGCCGCTCGCCCTGCATGCGGCCGCGCTCGAGCACGCGCTCGGCGGGGAGGCGTTTAGCGCCCTCGTCGAGCAGGCGCTTCCCGACCTGTCGGCCGACGCGCCGACCGTGCCGACGCCCCCGCGACCGGGTGGCCACGGCGCGCCGGCCGTGCAGTCGCTCGACGACTTTCCGTCGCGCGAGGACCGCCTCAAGCTGGAGGCCGCCCTCGCCGAGCTGGCGCGCACGACGGGCGCTGGCACGGCGGAGCTTCACGCCGGGCGACCGGACCAGGTCACGCCGGTCGTGCGCGTCGGGCGCGAGGACCCCCTGCTGCGCGGCCTCGTGGACCTCGCGCTCGAGCTCAACCAGCCGCAGGTGGTGAGCCGCGTGACCGGTCCGGGCTCCGGAAAACTGTGGGGCGCGTGGCCGTTCCGAACCACCCAGCACCGCGGCGTGCTGGCCGCCGCCGGCATCGGGCCGGCGCCGGGGCCGTCGCCGTGGGAGAAGATGGTCGAGGACCTGCGCAGCACGTGGGACCGGCACGACCGCGACCTCGCGGCGGCGGCGTTCCCGATGACCCCGGAGGCGCGCGAGGGCTGGCTTGGCGCCGACGAGTTCGCCCGGCGCGTGGAGCTCGCGCTGGAGCGCAACCGCCGCGACGGGATGCGCTTCGCCCTGCACCGGCTCGAATTCCCCGAGGCCGGGGCGGCCTTCGAGGCCCTGGCGGCGAATCTTCCGGGCCAGCTGCGCGGCACGGACTCGATCTGCCAGCCCGCGCCGCGCGTGGTGCTGCTGCTCGCGGCCGGTCCCGCCGCCTCGTTCCTGCACGTGCGCCGGCGCCTGCTCGCGCTGTGGGAGCAGTGCTGGAACGACGCGCGCCGCGCGGCGCCGGCCCCACCCCTCGTGGACCAGCACATCGAGCTGCGGGGCCCGGAGGACGCCGAGTCGTTCCTCGCTGCCGCCGGAGGCTGGCTGACGGGTGCGTGAGCGGCGCCGCGCGCGCCGCGGTTGACCCTGTTTCGCGGGCTCTGCCATGCTGCGCGGCCCGCATGGACACCACCCGCCCTCCCCGCATTCGACGCCTCGATCCCGGCACGGCCTCCCGCATCGCCGCCGGCGAGGTCGTCGAGCGTCCGCTCTCCGCGCTCAAGGAGCTCGTCGAGAACGCCCTCGACGCCGGCGCGCGCGCCATCGAGGTGCGCGTGGACGGCGGCCTCGACCGCCATTTCAGCGTGGCGGACGACGGCGCGGGCATCGCCGCCGACGAGCTGGAGCTGGCGCTCGAGCGGCATGCCACGAGCAAGATCGCGACGCTCGAGGACCTCGACCGCCTCGACTCGCTCGGCTTCCGGGGCGAGGCGCTGCCGAGCATTGCGGCCGTGAGCCGCCTGCGCCTCACAAGCCGCGCGCGCGGCGCGGAGGGCGCGGCGTGGGTCACCCTCGAGGGGGGCGCGCTCACCGGCCGCGGCGAGGCGCCGCGCGCGCCCGGCACCACCGTCGAGGTCTCCGACCTGTTCTTCAACACGCCGGCGCGCCGCAAATTTCTCGGCACCGCGAGCGGGGAGCTGCGCGCCGCGATCCGCATGATCGAGGCCTACGCGCTCGCCTACCCGGAGGTGGGGCTGCGGCTCGTCGCCGACGGGCGCGAGCGCTTCGACTGGCCCGCCGCGGCGTCGCGGCGGGACCGCGCCGTCGCGCTGTGGGGCGCGCGTCACGCGGAACAGCTGCTCGCGGCCGAGGGGGAGCGCGAAGGATTCGTGGTCGAGGCGCTGCTCGGGCTTCCCGAACACGCGCGCGCCACGCGCGACGGGCAGATCGTGCTCGTCAACCGCCGCTGGGTGCAAAGCCCGACGGTCGCCCAGGCGCTGCGGCAGGCGTACGGCAATCTGCTGCCTCCCGGACGCTTCCCCTCGGCGGTGCTGTGGATCTCGGCGCCGCCGGAGCGGCTCGACGTGAACGTGCACCCGACCAAGCGCGAGGTGCGCTTCGCGCAGGAAGCCCCGGTGTTCGCCCTCGTCGCCGCCACGTGCGCGCGCCCGCTGGCCGGGCTTCAGCCGCCCTTCACGGTGGTGCGAGGAGGCGGGGCCGAGCCGGCGTGGGCTGACCGCGTGCGCGAGACGCCGCGCAGCCAGACCGCGCTCCGCTTCGAGCCGCCCGCCCGCGCGGCGCCGCCGCCGGCCGGCCCGGCCGACGACGTCGCGCCCGCGCCTGCCCCGGAGCCTTCTGCGGGGCGCGCCCGCGCCGGCGCCGAGCCCGAGCTGTGGCAGCTCCACCGCACGTACATTCTCGCGCCCGTGCGCGGCGGCCTCGTCATCGTGGACCAGCACGCGGCGCACGAGCGCATCCTGTTCGAGGAGGCCATGCAGCGGCTTGCGGGCGAGCGCGGCGCCTCGCAGCAGCTCCTGTTTCCGGCCCTCGTGGACCTGTCGCGCGACCAGTTCGACCTGCTGCTCGAACTCGGCCCGCAGCTGCGCCAGCTCGGGTGGGATCTGTCGCCGCTCGGCCCTCCGACCGTGGTGGTTCAGGGCGTGCCCTCGGGCGTGCGCGTCGAGCACCCGGGGCGCTTCCTGCAGGACGTGCTCGACGGCATCCAGGAGGCCACCGGCCGCACCGCCGCCCAGGACGTGGCCGAGTCGCTCGCGCGCTCCTACGCCTGCCACGCCGCCGTGCGCTCGGGCGACCCCCTCACCCAGGAGGAGATGCGCACGCTCGTGGACCGCCTGTTCGCCACCTCGCGTCCGCATGGCGATCCGCACGGGCGGCCCACCTTCGTGCGGCTCGACCTCGACGAGCTGCACCGGCGCTTCGGACGGGCCTGAGGCCGGCCCCGGGAGCGTTCGAGGTGCGGCTGCCGATCGTCGTCGTCGCCGGCGCCACCGCCACGGGCAAGACGGCCGTGGCGGAGATCCTCGCCGCGCGTCTCGACGGCGAGGTCGTGTGCGCGGACTCGCGGCAGGTGTTTCGCGCCCTCGAGGTGGGAACGGGCAAGCCGTCGCCCGCCGAGCGCGCCGCGCGGCCGCACCACCTGTTCGAAGCGCTCGCGCTCGGGGAGAGGCCGAGCGCCGGCTGGTACGCGCGTGCCGCGGCCGCCGCCGTGGAGGCGATACGCGCGCGCGGCCGAACGCCGGTGCTGGTCGGCGGCACCGGCCTGTGGCTGCGCGCCGCGATGCGCGGCCTGGCGCCGGCGCCGGCGGGCGACCCGGCGGTGCGCGCCCGGCTGGCGGCCGAGGCCGCGGCGGAGGGCCCGGAGGCGCTCCACCGCCGCCTTGCGGCGCGCGATCCGGCGACCGCCGCGCGCCTGCGCCCGCGCGACGCGCAGCGCGTGATGCGGGCGCTCGAGGTGCTCGAATCCACCGGTCGCCCGCTCTCGTGGTGGCACCGGCGCCCGCCCGAGGGGGCCGTGGCCGGGCCGTGGCGGGTGGCCGAGCTGCGCGTCGCCCCGCGCGCGCTCCTCGTGCGCATCGAGGCCCGCGCGCGGTGGATGTTCGCGCACGGACTGCTCGACGAGGCGGGCGCCATCGCGGCGGCCGGGCTCGCGCCGGCGCTGCGCGCGCTCTCCGCGGTCGGCTACGACGAAGCGCTCGACGCGGTGGAGGGAAGGCTGTCCGTCGAGGACGCCGTGGTACGCACCGTTCTGCGCACGCGCCAGCTCGCCAAGCGCCAGCGGACCTGGTTCCGCCACCAGCTGGAGGCCGCGCGCATCGAGGCCGGCGACGACGGTCCCGAGGCGCTGGCGGGGCGCGTGCTCGCCGCGCTCGGGCTCGCGCGGGACGCGGAACGTTGACGTCGGCGGCAGCGGGCGGGCACGTTGACAGTCCGCCCGGGCCTGCCTACCTTTGCTCCCGCACCACGACGAACGTCCAGCGGGCATAGCTCAGTTGGTAGAGCGCGAGCTTCCCAAGCTTGAGGTCGCGGGTTCGAACCCCGTTGCCCGCTCCATCTGCTTCGGTCGGGCGCGCCGGCTCCGGCCGGCGCGCCGATCCGTTCCCGGGCGCCGCGCCGCGGCGGCCCGTCCGGGGCCGCGCGCACCCGCCGCCAAGGCCGCCCGCGTTCACGCCATGCCCGTTCCCGTCGTCGCCATCATCGGCCGCCCCAACGTCGGCAAGTCCACGCTCTTCAACCGCGTGCTCGGCGAGCGGCGGGCCGTGGTCCACGACCGCCCGGGCGTGACGCGCGATCGCAACGCGGCGCGCGCCGAATGGAACGGCCGCGCCTTTCTGCTGGTGGACACCGGCGGATTTCTGCCGACCGCGCTCGAAGGCCGCGACGCCGAAGTGCGCCGCCAGGCCGAGGTCGCGATCGGCCTCGCGCACCTCGTGCTGTTCGTGGTGGACGCCAGGACCGGCGCCACCGACCTCGACGCGGCGATTGCGCGCAGTCTGCGCCGTCACGGAACGCCGTGCATCCTCGTGGTCAACAAGGTGGACCGTCCGGACGACCTCGTGGCGCACGACTTCCACCGCCTCGGCATCGGCGAACCCGTGGCGGTGTCGGCGGAGCAGGGGCACAACACGGGCGACCTGCTCGACCTGGTCGTCGCCCAGCTGCCGCCTCCCGCGGGAGAGGAGGCGCGCCCCGCCGCGAGCATCGCCATCGTCGGCCGTCCCAACGTCGGCAAGTCGTCGCTCGTCAACGCGCTGCTCGGAGAGCAACGCATGGTGGTGGACGAGCGCCCGGGCACCACGGTGGACGCCGTTGACTCGCCGTGGGAGACACCCGCCGGCACCTTCCTGCTCGTGGACACCGCCGGCATTCGCCGCCAGGCGCAGTTCTCCGACCAGTCCGAGTTCTACGCCGTGGTGCGCGCCTACCACGCCATGGAGCGCGCCGACGTGGCGTGCATCGTGGTGGACGCCGTGCAGGGCTTCGAGCGGCAGGAGGCGCGCCTCGCCGGGCAGGCGCTCGACGCCGGCTGCTCGCTCGTCGTCGTGTACAACAAGTGGGACCTGATCGAGGAGCGCGAAGCGGCGTGGAAGCGCCTGCTCGAGGAGCGCGCCCGTCGCTACCCGACGCTCGCCGACCTGCCCTCGGTGCCGCTCTCGGCGCGGTCGAGGCTTCACCTGCAGCGCCTCGCCCCGCTGCTCATGAAGCGCGTCGAGGAGCACCGGCGCAGGATCCCGACCGCAAGGCTCAACGCGTGGCTCAAGGAGGCGCAGGCGCGCCGCTCCGTGCCGACGACCCGCCTCGGCCACCAGCCGCGCATCTACTACGCCACCCAGACCGGGACCGCGCCGCCCGAGATCACGCTGTTCGTGAACCAGCCGTCGCGCCTGTCGGACAACTACCGGCGCTACCTGTGGCAGCACTTCACCGGCCACTTCGGCTTCGAGGGCACGCCGGTGCGCATGAAGGTGCGAAAGAGCGAGTAGCGCCGGCGTCCCGCGCCGGCGCCTGGGGGGCCGCGTCAGACGCGGCCGGGAAAGGAGGCCGCCATGCATCCCGCCGTCGCCGCCGCCGTCGCCACTGGGGCCGGTTACCTGTGCGGCGCGCTGCCGTGGGGCCTGTGGCTCGGGCGCTGGCTGCGCGGGGTGGACGTGCGCGCGCTCGGTTCGGGCAACCTGGGCGCGACCAACGTGTACCGCGCGCTCGGGCCCGGCATCGGCGTCGCAACGCTGGTGCTCGACATCGCGAAGGGCGCGCTTCCGGTGTGGATCGTGCCGCGCAGCGCCGCCGGCGCGGCGTTCCCCGGCGGCCCGGAGTGGTGCGCGGTGGCGACGGGCCTCGCCGCCGTCCTCGGCCACGTGTTCACGGTGTTCGCCGGCTTCAAGGGGGGCAAAGGGGTCGCCACCACCGTCGGCGTCCTCCTCGCGCTCAGTCCGGAGGCGTTCGCCGTCTTCGTTGCGGTGTTCGCGGTCACGGTCGGGGCGACGAGGTTCATCTCGCTCGGCTCGATCCTCGGCTCGCTCGCCTTCGCCGCGGCGCTCGCCGCGGTGGCGCCGGAGGGCGTGCGCAGCCCGACCTTCGGCTTCGGAGTCGTGGTCGCCGCGCTTGTCATCGTCCGCCATCGCGACAACATCGGCCGCCTCCTGCGCGGGCAGGAGCGCCGCTTCTCGTTCAAGGGAGGAAAGAGCGCGTGAGCCGAGTCGCCGTTCTGGGCGCCGGATCGTGGGGCACCACGCTCGCCATCCACCTCGCCGCCGCCGGGCACGAGCCGCGCCTGTGGGGCAACGACCGCACCGATCTGGCCGCGCTCGTCGCCGAGCGCGAGAATCGGAAGTTTTTGCCTGGCATCGCGCTACCGCCTGAGGTAAAGGTTCAGCCGGAACTTGAAGCGGCGCTTGCCGGGGCCGATTTCACGTTCTACGTGGTGCCCTCCCAGGCGGTGCGCGACGTCGCCGCGCGGGTGCGCGCCGCGGGCGGCGGGGGCCTGCCGGTGGTGGCGAGCAAGGGGCTCGAGCTCGGCACGCTGCGGCGCATGACCGAGGTGCTGACCGAGGCCCTCGGCGACGCCGCGCCGGTCGCGCTGCTCGGGCCGAGCCACGCCGAGGAGGTGAGCCGCGGCATCCCCACGTCGGTGGTGGCGGCCTCGGTGGACGAGGGGCGCGCCCGGGCGGTGCAGGTGCTGTGCTCGACCGGGCGCTTCCGGGTGTACACGAACGACGACGTCGCCGGCTGCGAGTACGGCGCGGCCCTCAAGAACGTGATCGCGATCGCGGCCGGCGTGTGCGACGGCGTCGGCTTCGGCGACAACACGAAGGGCGCGCTTCTCACTCGGGGCCTCGCCGAGATCTCGCGCCTCGGCATGGCGATGGGCGGGCGGCGCGAGACGTTTTTCGGCCTGACCGGGATGGGCGACCTGATCGCCACCGCGATGAGCCGTCACAGCCGCAACCGGCACGTGGGGGAGGCGCTCGGTCGCGGGCAGTCGCTCGAGCAGGTGCTGGGCGGGATGGTCATGGTGGCGGAGGGCGTGACGACGGCGCGCGCGGCGCGGGACCTCGGGCGCGCCCACGGCGTGGAGCTGCCCATCACCGAGCAGGTGTGCGCGATGTTGTTCGAGGGACGCGCCCCGATCGAGGCGCTGCAGGCGCTCATGGCGCGCGACCTCAAGCGCGAGGGCTGAGCGGGGAGCCGGCGGCCCCGGGGCCCCGCGGGAGGACCGATGGCACCGATTCGCGATGACGCTCCGGATGACGGCAAGCGCTACCGCTCCATCAGCGAGGTCAGCGAGATGGTGGGGGTGAAGCCGCACGTGCTGCGCTACTGGGAGACCCAGTTCAGCATGCTGCGCCCCCGAAAGAACCGCGCCGGAAACCGCATGTACCGGCCGGAGGACCTCAAGGTCCTGTTGCGCATCAAGGAGCTGCTCTACGACCGCCGCTTCACCATCGCGGGCGCCAGGCGCACGCTCCTCGCCGAGCGCCGCGAGGCCCCGGAACAGTACGAGCTGTCCTTCGCCGACGCCGAGCGCAAGGTGCTGATCCACGAGGTCAAGGAGGAGCTGCGCCGCCTCGCCGGACGCCTGCGCGAGCGAGAGCCGGCGCGCTCGTGAGCCCCGGCGCGGCCGCAACCCGCGCCCGGCGCCCCGCTTGCGCGCGCGGCCCTCGCGGGCTAGATTTCCGGCCGTGCGGGGCGATGAGCCCGGCATGGTCGGGGCGTAGCGCAGCCTGGTAGCGCACCTGCATGGGGGGCAGGTGGTCGCTGGTTCAAATCCAGTCGCCCCGACCACTTCTTTTTCCCCCCGCGCCCCCGGGCCCGCCCCGCGCGCCACCCGACCGCATGCCCATTCTCGTCCGTCCCCTCGCCTGCGCGGCGTCGCGCCGTCCGTCGCAAACCGGCGCGCCCCGATGCGCATCGCCGCGCTGATCCCGGCTTACCAGGCCGCGGCCCACCTCGGCGAGGTGCTGCTGCGCCTCGCCGCCCTGCCCGAGCCGCCGGAGGTGCTGGTGGTGGACGACGGCTCGCGCGACGGCACCGGCGAGGTGGCGCGGCGCCTCGGCGCGCGCGTCCACGCCTTCGCCGGCAACCGCGGCAAGGGCGCCGCGCTGCTCGCCGGCTTCGCGCTGCTCGCCGACCGTGACGCGGTCGTGACCCTCGACGCCGACGGGCAGCACCCGCCGGAGAGCCTGCCGCGCTTCGTGGCCGCGGCGGAGGCCGGCGCCGACCTCGTCATCGGCGCGCGCGAGCGCACGCCCGACATGCCCGCGGCGCGGCGCTTCGCCAACGCCTTCGCGTCCGCCTGGGCGAGCGCGCTCGCCGGGCAACGCCTCGCCGACAGCCAGTGCGGCTACCGGCTCTACCGGCGCGAGGTGCTGGCGCGCACGCCGCTCACCCCGGGCCGATTCGAGTTCGAGACCGAGGTCGCGGTGCGCGCCGCGCGGCTCGGCTTCCGCATCGCGTCCGTGCCGATCCCCACGGTCTACGGGGAGGAGCGCAGCCAGATCCACACCCTGCGTGACGTGCCGCGCATCGTCGGCACCCTCGCGCGTCTCGGCCTCGAGGGCATCGCGCCGCCCGCCGCCATGCGGGCCGCGCTCCTCGAAAGGCGGCCATGATCATCCTCATCACGAACGACGACGGCATCTTCGCCCCCGCGCTGTCCGCGCTGCGCACCGAGCTGGCGTCCCTCGGGCGCGTCATCACCGTCGCGCCCGACCGCGACCAGAGCGCCACCTCGCACTCCCTCACGCTCCACCGCCCGTTCCGCATCCACCGTCACGACGTCGACGTCTACAGCGTGGACGGCACGCCGACCGACTGCGTGGTGTGCGCGTGGTACGGCCTGCTCGACGCCCCGCCGGACCTCGTCGTGTCGGGCATCAACCACGGTCCGAACATGGGCGAGGACGTCTTCTATTCGGGCACGGTCGCGGCCGCCATCGAGGGGACGCTGCAGGGCGCCCCTTCCATCGCCGCCTCGCTCGTGACGCGCGAGCGCACCGACTTCCTCGAGCCGGCCGCCTTCGTCGCCCGCCTGGCGCGCACCGTCGTCGAGCGCGGCCTGCCGAAGCGCAGCCTGCTCAACGTCAACCTGCCGTTCCGGCCGTGGGACGCGGTCGAGGGCGTGCGCATCACGCGCCTCGGCAGCCGCGTCTATCAGGACACGCTGGTGCGCAAGCAGGACCCCCGCGGGCGCGACTACTACTGGATCGGCGGCTCGGAGGCGGTGTGGGACCCGGAGGAAGGCACCGACTTCCGCGCCGTTCATGACGGCTACGTGTCCGTCACGCCGTTGCGACTCGACCTCACGGACCGCGAGGGTCTCGAGCGCCTCGCGGGGTGGGGGCTCGAGAAGTAGCGCCGGCGGCGGGGCCGCGCGGCGGCTGGCGGGGTTTTCGGCGCTGTGCTAGGGTGCCTGCCGCCGCGGCGGTGCGGGAGGTCTCCGCAGCGCCGGCGCGCCACCGCAGCACCTGCAAGCATCCTGTCGTCGGGGCGTGGCTCAGCCTGGTAGAGCACCTGGTTCGGGACCAGGGGGTCGGAGGTTCAAATCCTCTCGCCCCGACCATCCACCTTCGCGAGGCGCGGCGGGTCCTTCCGCTGCGCCTTTTGCGCGCCCGCCGGTTCGCGCGGGCTTGCGCGCCGTCCCCGGGGAGCCCCATCCTGCCGCCGGCATGCACCATGTTCGCGTCGTCGTCGAGGGCCGTGTCCAGGGGGTTGGCTTCCGCGCCTTCGCGCGGCGCGAGGGCGAACGGCTCGGCCTGCGCGGCGTGGTGTGGAACCGCGCCGACGGCGCGGTCGAGGCCGAGGCCGAGGGCGAGCGCGCGGCGCTCGAGAGTTTTCTGAGCGCGCTGCGCCAGGGGCCCGGCGGCGCCGCGGTCGAGCGCGTCCGCGTCGAGTGGTTCGAGGGCCCGTCCCGCCACCGCGGCTTCACCGTCGCCGCGTCGAGGCCGTGGTGAGCGCCTTCGAGCCGGTGCGCTTCGAGGAGCGCCTGCGCGCGGCGCTCGACGCCGCGCGCGCCCGCGGCGAGATGTCGGGGCGCGACTACGAGGCGCTCCTCGTCGATCCCGACTTCGACGATGAGGCATTCGAGCGCTTTCGCGCCGAGGCCGCGCGCGCCGGCGTGCGCCTGCCCGAAGACGAGGCCCCGGAGCCCGCCGCCGTGCGGCTCGAGTCGGCGGCCGGCGGCGCCGACCGCGATCTCCTGGACCTCTACCTGCGCGAGATCGGCCGCATTCCGCTGCTGCCGCACGAGGCGCTGCTCGCCGAGGCGCGGCGCGCGCGCGCCGGCGACGCGCGCGCGCGCGAGCGCATCGTGCTCGCCAACCTGCGCCTGGTGGTGCACCTCGCGCGCGGCTACCGCGACCGCGGCCTGCCCATGCTCGACCTGATCGAGGAGGGCAATCTGGGCCTGATTCACGCCGCCGACCGCTTTGACCCCGAGCGCGGGCTGCGCTTCAGCACCTACGCAGCGATCTGGATCCGCCAGGCCATCCTGCGCGGCATCGCCGAGCAGGCGCGCGCGGTGCGCATTCCGGTCCAGATGTTCCAGCGCGTCAACCGCTTCGTGCGTGCGGAGCGCGCCCTGCGCGCGCGTCTCGGACGTGACCCGGAGATCGCCGAGGTCGCGCGCGAGCTCGAGGTTCCGGTGGCGCGCGCGGAGCGCATCGCGGCGCTGCTGCGCAGCCTGCGCTCGCTCGACGAGAGCGCCGGCCTCGAAGCCTACGAGCAGCTCACCGCGGAGGACCTCGTGGATCCGCCGCTGTCGGTTGAGGGCATGGTCGAGCTGCAGCTCGAGACCGAGCGCATCGACCGCCTGTTGCGCACGCTCGCCCCGCGCGAGGAGCAGATCCTGCGCCTCCGCTACGGTTTCACCGACGGTCTCGCGCGCACCCTGCAGCAGACCGGCGAGCACTTCGGCATCACGCGCGAGCGCGTGCGCCAGATCGAGGCGCGCGCGCTCCAGAAGCTGCGCCGCGCGATCGAGCTGCAGGAGCTCGACCGTTCGGCCGGCGAGATCGTCCAGTGAGCCCGGGGGATTCCATGCCTGACCTGCGCGCCCGCATCCGCGACGTTCCGGACTTTCCGCGCAAGGGCGTCGTGTTCAAGGACATCACGCCGCTGCTCATGGATCCCGCCGCGTTCGCCGAAGCCGTGCGCCAGCTTGCGGCGCGCGCGCGCCGGCCGGACGCGGTGGTCGCCATCGAGTCGCGCGGCTTCGTGTTCGGGGCCGGGCTGGCGCTCGCGTGGGGCGTGCCGTTCGTGCCGGCGCGCAAGTTCGGCAAGCTGCCGGGCGCCACGGTGCGCGAGGTTTACTCGCTCGAGTACGGCGAGGACACGCTCGAGATCCACCGCGACGCGCTGCGCCCCGGCGACCACGTCGTCATCGTGGACGACCTGCTCGCCACCGGCGGCACGGCGGCCGCCACCGGCCGGCTCGTGGAGCAGCTCGAGGCCGTGGTCGAGGCGTACCTGTTCGTGGTCGAGCTCAAGGGGCTCGGCGGACGCGCGGCGCTCGGTGCCGTGCCCGTCGAGGCGCTCGTGGACTTCACCGTGGACGGCGCACGCCGCTGAGCCGCGGCGCGCGCGAAACGCCGACGCCGCCCGCGCGGCTGTCCGCGGGCGGCGTGGCCCTCGGCGGAGCGCGGCGCGCCGTCAGGGCGTGACTTCGCGCCAGGACAGCGTCACGAACTGGCCTCCGTACTTGGCGAGCATCTGCTCGATGGCCTCGCGACTGTAAAGCAGCGAGAAGTTGCCGTTCGCGATGTTGAGGCGCGAGACGCCCTTGACGATGACCGCCCCGAGAATCCATGCGGTGCCGTTGATGTCGAGGTCGCCTTCGACGTACACGAGGCCCTTGAACGTGAAGTTGCCGTTGATCTGCAGGTCGCCGTCCACGTAGAGAAAGCCCTCGCCGTCGCCGCCGTTGTAGTGTTCGGACGCCGAGAGGTCCTGCGACACGCCATTGTTGTCAATGTGGATGATGCCGCGCGGCGGCTGCGGCCCGGTCGCGACCGGATTGCCGACCCACGCGAAGAACTCGGCCTGGCTCATGCCGAAGACTTCCCATGGCCCGGCGTAGAAACCGACGTTGTTGTCGGAGCGGGCGACCGGGCTGCCGTACTGCGCCGCCGATCCGGTGGAGGTGGTGTTCGTCGTGCTCCAGCTCCCCGGCAGCCCCCCCGCCACGTGGTACGGACTGCAGTTGGGCCAGTCGCGCGTCCCGCTCGGCGTCGAGAGCGGATGGTTGTAACCGCACAGGTGGCCGTTGCCCTTGAAGTCAATGCCCACGTCGGCCGCCATGGCGGCGTTGACGATCGCGTTGAACGGCTTCTGGATGGCCTCCGTGACGATGCGCCGCCGGTTGGGCCCCTGGCGGCCGGTCGAGGTGATCCGGTAGATGGGCCATCCGCTCGCCGTGTTGATGGGGTTCGCGAGCGACGGATCGTAGCGGTGCACGACGGTGCGCGCCGCGTCGGTGCGGAACGCCACGGTGAGCACGTCGGGGCCCTTGTTGGGCGTGCTGTAGCGCAACCAGGCGCCAGCGGGTTGGCTCGTCTCCATGGCGACGGTGTCGGCGTTGGCGGGGACCGGAACGGAGCCCGCCGTGGTCAGAAAGATCTGCGCCACCGCACGCGGATTGCCCGGATTCAACGAGATGTCGCCGGACCGGATGCGCGCCAGCGCCTCGCTCACGCCGGCCTCCGCGATGTTGAGCGCCTGGTCGGCGCGCACGTTGTGGCCGGCGATGCGGCGGTTGACGTTGACGTTCATCAACAGGATCACCGCGAGCAGCGACATGGTGAGCAGCACCATGAGGGCCATGACGAGCGCGACGCCGCGTTCGTCCCGCACGGTTCGCCACGGTCTTCGCATCGGACGCTCCCTCTCTCGGCTCATCGGATGAAGACGACCAGCGCGCCGGTGGTGGACGACACCTTGACGCCCACCGCGAGGTCGGTCAGGTAGGGGGGCGCGGGCAGCGAAGGCTGCACGCCGTAGTTGAAGTTGCCCGTCGTCGAGGCGGGAACGAAGTTGCTGACGGAGCCCTGCGAGGGATCCACCCCGAACGCCGGCAGCGTCCCCAGGTCGGTGAACCAGATCTGCACGCCGCCAACGTAGCTCGTCTCGTTCTCGCGCCAGCCGAGGGCGATGTCGTGTCGCGCCGATCCGCCGAAGTCCGCCGCGGCCAGCGTCGTCACGATGCCCGGCGCGCTCGTCTCGCGCGCGAGCAAGAAATTCCAGGGGATCAGCATCGAGCCGTTGCGCCAGTACTGCAGCCAGCCGGCGCTCGACGTGCTCTGCGCTCCGGCCACGAGATCCGGGTAGCCGTCGCCGTCCACGTCCGACACGGCGACCGCGGTGATCGCCTTGCCGAAGCTGCTCATGGTGCTGCGATGGACGAAGCGCGAACCATTGCTGCGCGTCAGGAACTCGAACACGAGCAGCTCGCCCGAATACGTTCCGGTCTTCGTGCCGACCACGAGGTCCTGATCGCCGTCCAGATCGAGGTCGGCGAGGGCCATGGCCGTGACCTCGCCCAGCCGGGCGCCCGGGATGCTGCCGGCGGGGGGGTAGATCTCCTGTCGCGAGTACGACGGCGTCGCGGCGTCGTTGCTCTGCCAGACCTCGATCGTGCCGTTTCCGCTGGTCGGGCTCTTGGTGCCGACGATGATGTCGTTGAGCGCTCCGCCCGCCACGTCCGCGAGCAGCACGGCGGTGACGTCCCCGTTGTCCGCGGTCCGGTAGGCCTGTCCCGCGCTGTAGGCGGTCGGCAGGTAGCCCTGGTTGCCGTTGCTGTTCTGGTTGAACCACACGAAGAAGTTGCCGGCCAGGGCGTTTCTGCATCCGGTCACGACATCGGGCCGCGTCGCGGGCGCGTTGTTGTCGAGGGAGGCGACCGCGAGCGCGAGGACCGAGTTGGGAGCGTTGCGCGTGTACGTCGGCGCGGCCGTGAACAGCGGGGTCCCGTTGTAGTCGTTGAACCACACCGAGACGTTGTCCGTGCCCCCGGCGTCCGCGCCGAGCACCAGGTCGCGGTCCGCACGCGCGTTGTGCGTCTGGTTGCCGTTCCAGTCCTTCTCGATGAGGTCGGCGCTCGCGAGGCTCAGCACGCGGTTCGCGCTGAGCGTGATGACCTGGAAGGAGGCCATGCCAAAGTTCTGGTTGCCCGTGGTCGCCGACGCCTGAACCCACACGGGGAAGAGCGCCATGGGTCCGGTGGGATAGAAGCCCGCCGGAGCGATGACGAACACCCGGTACCCGCTCGTGCGAGGCGGGTCGTTGATCGGCACGCTGATTTCGTAGTCGCCGGTGGCGTTCGTGTACGCGAACCCGAGCACGGTGACGCCGTCGGTGCCCGTCACGCCCACGTAGACGTTCTGGATGCCGGCCTCCCCGGCGTCCAGCACGCCGTTGCGGTTGTTGTCGCGGAACACGCGGCCGCTCACCTTGCCGTTGAGCGATACCTCGAGACCGAAGGCGTGGAACGCCGTGCCGCCGTCGGTCATCGTGCCGGACACCGGGTTGGCCGTGGTGGCCCGCAGCGAGTCCGGCGGCGAGCAGGTCACGGTGTACGCCCCGGGCGGCGAGAACAGCTGCACGTCGCCGGTGGCGTCCGTCAGGCCCACTTCGCCCGTCGAGGACATCGTGAAGCGGATTCCCTCGAGCGGGCCCTCGCCCGCGTCCTCGATGCCGTCGGCGTCCTGGTCGAGGAAGGCGCGCGCGCGGACCCAACCGCCGGCCCGCGACGTGTCGGCGAACAGCCGCGTCTGCGGACCGGGCACGGTGACGACGAAGCTGTCGGGCGACGTGAACACGCCGTAGCCCGGGGGCGGCACGTGACGCAGGGTGTAGGTGCCTGCGGGAACCGAAAACTGAAAGTACCCCGTGCCGTTGGTATAGATGGTGTAGGTGGGCCCGAGGCGGACCCTCACGTTCGCCAGGCCGGGCTCGCCGAACTCGCGGATGCCGTTGGCGTTCTGGTCGTGGAACACGTATCCGTCCACCGCATACTCGGGCTGGCCGAAGTCCGGGGTGTTGCGCAGCGAGTTCACCTCGGTCCGGTACTCGACGTTCGTGTAGGCGCGCCGCCAGTCGGGGCGGGCGCTCGGGGCCGTGACGGTCACCACGATGCGCTCGATGTTCGGCAGCTGGGCGGCCGGCACCGGGCCGTTCGACCAGTCCCACGGCGTGGAGGAGCCCTTCATGTACACGCTGAAGAGCGGCGCCACGCCGGCTCCGGGCCGTCGCACGAGCGCGATCCGCTCGGTCTGACCACCGTTGTTGCCCGCGACGTTGCCGGTGGAGTCGCCGTACACCTGACGCACGAGGACGAAGTCGTCGGGATTCGGCGTGCGGGCCGCGTCCGCCCCCAGCGCGTCGTCCACGTCGTCCTCGTCCACGGCGCCGTCGTTGTTGACGTCCAGCGTCCAGCGAACGAGCTCGGCGCCCGTCCGATACCGCATCGCGGGCTCCCAGGCGGTGCCGTCGAGCGGGCGCGGGCGCGGCGTGCCCGCCGGGTCGTAGGCGAGCGGCGGGGCGGGCACGTCGCCCTCCGGCCACGGCGAGAGGTTCGTGTTGATGAGGATCTCCGTGGAATCCACGTACGCGATCGGGGGCTGCGCGGGCGTGGCGTCGAGATCGGCGCCGTAGCCGGCCGTGCGCAGGTCGCGCGCCAGCATGTCCACGGCGAGGCGCGCCGCCTGCGACGACTCCACGAGATTCGTGGCCGCGACCTTGCTGCGCGACGAGCCGAGCAGCACGGTGACGAGCGCCCCCATCACGACGCCGAGGACGAGCACGGTGATGAGGAGTTCAACCAGCGAGAAGCCCCGATCCGTCGCGGTCTCGCCACGCCGGGACACGAGCGGGCTGCGGGTCATGGTCATCGCCTCACGTACGTGGTGGCCGTGACGGTGTCGGACGACTGGCCGATCCAGTAGACCGACACAGTGATCTTGCGGAGATTGTCGAGCGGCGCCGACATGGCCTCGACGTCGTACCAGCGGCGCCACACCGAGCCGAGGTCCTCGACGGTGGAGGGATGCCGCCCCGGCGCGAGATCGGGGTCGGTCCACGTCTTGCCGCGCAGTTCCTCGAGCTTTTCCTGGGCGTGGTAGTGCGCGACCGTGTACGCGTTGTCCTTGCTCGCCTCGCGCGTCCCGGTGGGGAACAGCGCGCCGACCGCCATGACGCCGAGGGCGAGCACGACGAGCGCGATCATCAGCTCGACCAGGGTCACGCCGCGCTGGTCGCCGCGGACAGGAGTGCGCATCGCTCGGCTCCTAATAGCTCGTGACCATGCCGGACAGCAGCACGCTCACCGTGTCGCGGTCGCCGCGCTGATTGCGGAGCGGGATGATCCACGACGCGTCCACGCGCCCGTCCTTGCGGAACCAGATGTGCGGCATGGATCCGGCGTAGGTGATCCCGTTCGGGAACTTCCACCCGATCAGCGGACTGCCCTGATGGATGTGGTAGTCGGTGTTGAGGTAGCCGGGGTTGCAGCCCCAGTAGATGTCGGTGCCGGTCGCGATCGCGCGCTCCCGCACGAGGCGCATCTGGGCGGCCATGTTCTCCGCGGCGCCCCGGAGCGTGTAGCTCTGCGTGTAGCTCTTGTACGCGGGCACGCCCATGGCGAACAGGATCCCCATGACGACGAGCACGATCGCGAGCTCGATCAGCGTGAATCCCCGGTGGTTCGTTCGCATGGATGAACTCGCTCCTGGATCGGTGACCGGTGCGTGTGCGTCGAGGGGGCGTCCGCGCGGACGGCCCCGCCTTCTTCTTCGGCCCTCGGCCCCAATGGCTTGAGAGGAAAGCCCGTCGCCCCGCGCGGGGCCGGGCTCTCCGACCACTGCGGAGGGTGCAGGAAACGGGCGAGGCCGTGGACGCGCGTCGGGCGCGTCGGCTGCGGGGCCGCAAGCTCAAGCGCCGCATGGCGCCGCGTCGCGCGGACACCCGCCGGAGCGCGCACCGCAGGTCGCGGGGAGCGGGCGCGCGCCCCGCGGCCTGCGCGATCACCCGTGCAGCCTGCACGACCGGCGGCCGTGGAACGCGCGACGGCGGCTCGCCGGACGACGTTCCAGGACATCGTGAGGGCGCTGTAAGGGCGCCGGCGCCGCCGCGTCCGCCGGGGTGGACGACGCGGAACGCGGCGGCGCCGGACCGGCCGGCGCCGCACCCGCGCCGGTCCGGAGGTCACGGTGAGGGTCATGAACGAGGTCCACCGCCCGGCGCGCCCGCCTGGCACACGCCGCGGGGCGGGACTGGCCCGCCTCTCCCTGCTCGCCACCCTTCACTGCCTCGCGGGCTGCGCCGTGGGCGAGGTCCTCGGGCTCGTCCTCGGAACGTGGCTCGGCCTCGGCACGGCGCAGACCATTGCGCTGGCCGTGGCGCTCGCGTTCGTGTTCGGCTACGCGTTCACCATGAGGCCGCCGCTCGCGTCCGGCATGCCGCTGCCGCGCGCGCTCAGGCTGGCGCTCGCCGCCGACACTGCCTCGATCACCCTCATGGAGATCGTGGACAACGGCCTCATGCTGCTCATTCCCGGCGCGATGTCGGCCGGACTCGCCGACCCGCACTTCTGGATGAGCCTCATGGTCGCGTTCGTGGTCGCGGGAGTCGCCGCGTGGCCCGTCAACGCCTGGCTCATCTCACGCGGCCTCGGTCACGCGACGGTCCACGCCGCGCACCACGGCGGCCACGACGACGCGCTCGGCGCGGCCTCCGGGGCGCCGCAGAAGGTGGACGAGGCGGAGGCGGCCGATGCCCCGGCGGCGGCCGCGCACGGCAGGGGGGATGCGTGGCACGCGCACCACGGGCGCCACGGCCGTTGAGCCGCGGGCGCCGTCAGGCGACGCCGGTGTGCCCGAAGCCTCCAGCGTCGCGCGCCGTGGGGGAGAGCGCGTCGGCCTCCTCCCACGCCACGCGCGGGACCCACTGCAGCACCATCTGGGCGACACGCATGCCGCGCTCCACCACCACCGGCTCGGGCCCGAGATTCACAAGCGCCACGAACACCTCGCCGCGGTAGTCGGCGTCGATCGTGGCGGGCGCGTTCGGCAGGGTGAGGCCGAGCTTCGCGGCGAGGCCGGAGCGCGGGCGCAGCTGCATCTCGTAGCCCTCCGGCACCTCGATCGCGAGCCCCGTGGGAACGCGCGCGAGCGCACCGGGGGCAATCGTGAGGGGGGTGTCCAGCGCGGCGCGCACGTCGAGGCCGGCGGCGCCCGCCGAGGCATATCCGGGAAGCGGCAGGTCCGCGGCATGGGGGAGCCGCAGGACGCGAACGCGGACGACGGAAGGCTCGGACACGGGCACCTCGTTCGGCGGGTCGGGAAAGGCGCGCCGGGCGCGCGGGGCGCGCCACACTAGCACCGCGCCCCCGGCGTGGGCCACAGTCGCCAAGTCAACGCGGACTCATCCGCCGGTGGACGCCGCGGGCCCGCGACGCGCTCGTGCCTCTGGAAAGAGGCGTTCGTGGCTCGCCGCATGCCGCCCCCGCCCACCCACCCGACCGTGGGCCGCGCAGCACCCGGCGCCCACCCCGGCCCGTCGGGATCCGCCCGCTCCTGATCGGAAGGAGGCTTGAGGATGTCCCGAAACCGTCTCGCGCGCCGCGCTGCCGCCGGCCGCCGCGCTCGGCGGCGCCGCCCCGCCCACAGGCGCCCGGGAAATCACGCTGCCACCGGGCGGCGACCACCCGCCGTGCGTCGTCATCCGGCACGTCGGGTTCGCCACGGTGCGCGTGGACCACAGCCGCCCGGACGTGCACGGGCCGAACGGGGAGGACCGCACCGGAAGGATGCGGGGCGGGCTCGTGCCCCAGGCTGCACGACCCGGGGTTTGACGACTGCACACCGTGCCCGTGGCGCGCCGGGGCCCGCGCGAACGCCGTGCTGACCCTCTCGCACGACGCGCTCGTCGAAGGCAGGCCGCTGGCCGCGGGCCGCTGCGGTGTGTTCATGATCGCCCGGCCCGAGGAGTGGACGGCGATCCTCGCGCGAAATTCCACCTCGTGGGGCTTCTACTGGTTCGACCCGAAGGACGACGCGCTGCGCGTCACCGTGAGGCCGCTCAAGGGCAAGTAGCACGAGTGGCTCACCTGCGGATTTACCGATCGCCGCCGGGACCGCACGACGCTGGCGCTCAAGTGGGAGCAGGTGCAGGTGCCCTTCACCATCGCCTTCCACCGCATGCCGAGGCTGTGCGACGGGAACATGCGCTGCGAGCCAGGCGATGCCGCCGGGTTCGACGCCGAGCCGTGGCGCTTCGCCGCCGACGACTGCCTGCGCCACAGGGTGAATCTCGAGGAGGGCCTGCGCTGGGCGCGGAACGCGGTGAGCAAGCCGGGCATCGGGGTCGGGAACCTCGCCAAGCAGTCCACGCTCGCCCGCCTGCAGGAGGCAAACCGGCGTCCGGACGACGCGAAGCGTTCCATGGAGCGCGCCATGGCGCTGCCCGGCACGACCCCCGTGGACATCCCCATGCACGGGCGCGCCCTGCAGGACGAGGGACGGGAGCGCGATGGGCTCGAGGTCATCAAGAGCAACGCGAAGCGCTTCCCCGGTCGGTGGCCGGTCCACGTCGGCTTCGCCCGCGGATACGCGGGGACGGGCGACGACCGGACGGCTCTCGTCCACGCGCGCAAGGCGCTGGCGCTGGCGCCGGATGAGGGGAACCGCCGCAACCTCGAGGGGCTCATCAAGCCGTTCGAGGAGCGCGCCGCGGCGAAGCCACCGCCCGCGCCCCTGCCCACGCCGGGCGGCCCCCCTGGCCATCGAGCGCCACGGCGCATGCGCCGATCACCCAACGGGCGCCCCGCGGTCGCCCCGGCTGCGCCCCGCGCCCGACGGGCGTAGGATGTTCGCCAGCGGGGAGACCCAGATCATGTCCGCCACCCGGCGAAAGTTTCTCGCCTGCGTCGGACTGGCCGCGCTCGCGGCCGGCGTCACCGCGGCATGGCGGCGCCGTCGCGCCGTGAGCGACTGGCTGCTCGCCAAGTCCCTGCCGCCCGCCCCTCCGGGGCCGCTGGCCCTCACCACCGAGGAGACGCTGGTGGCGGCCGTCACGGGGCTGCTCGATGCCCGCGTCGAGACGGGGCACCACCTCGAGGCGTTTCGCTGGCGCGCGCGCCACGTGGCCGGGGCGCGCGCCCTGTACGAGCGCTTCGAGCGCGCCATGGACGAGGCGGCGCGCCGCGCCGGGCACGCCGCGTTCCGCGCCGCGCCTCCCGCCGTGCGGCGCCGCCTGCTCGCGCGGCTCGCCGCGCCGCGCGGCTGGGCCGGCCGAGCGCGACGCGCCTTCCTCGCGCGCGAGGACGCGCGCTTCGCGCGCTTCATCGTGCGCGACATCTTCCGACGCTTCGCGCGCACCGACGCCTTCGTGCTCGCCGGCTACGACGCGTGGCCGGGCATGCCGCGTGCGCTGGCGCGGCTCGAGCCGCACGGGCCACGCTCATGAGCCGGCGCGTCGCGATCGTCGGCTCCGGCATGATGGGCGCCACGCTCGCGTGGGCGCTCGCCGCGCGCGGCGTCGAGGTGATCGTGTTCGAGAAGGGCCCCGACTATCCGTACCCGCACGCGGCGCCGTTCGCGAAGGCGGTGCTCTACGACCACGCCGATCCGGCGTACAACCTCGATCCCGGCCTGCGCCGCATCACCCACAGCGGCGACTACGGCGCCGACCTCGGGCGCGAGGCGGTCATGCGGGTGGGCGGGAGCGGAACGGTGTGGACGGCGCTCGCGACGCGCATGACGCCCGGCGACTTCCGCGTACGCACGCGCTGCGGATTCGGCGACGACTGGCCGATCGGCTACGACGACCTCGAACCGTGGTTCGGGCGCGCCGAGACGCTGCTCGGCGTGGCGGGCACCGACGCCGACAATCCGTGGGCGCCGCCGCGCTCGACGCCGTACCCGTTGCCGCCCTTCGCGCTCACCCCGGACGATGCGTGGTTCGCGGGCCGCCTCGCCGCCGCCGGCCTGCACGTGCACACCACGCCGCAGGCGCGCGCGCGGCGGGCGTGGGACGGGCGGCCGGCGTGCATGAACGTCGGCGAGTGTCAGGCGTGCCCGAGCGGCGCGCGCTACTCGCCGACGCACCACCTGCTGCGGGCGGTCGCCACCGGCCGCTGCCGGGTGTTCGCCGGCGCCGCGGTGCGCCGCGTGCTGACCGACGCCGCCGGCCGCGCGACCGGCGTGCTCGTGCGCGCACCGGGCGGGGCGCGCGACGAGGAGCACCCCGCCGATCTCGTCGTCGTCGCGGCGGGCGCCATCGAGTCGGCGCGCCTGTTGCTCCTGTCGCGCGACGCGCGCCATCCCGACGGACTCGGCAATGCCTCGGGGCACGTCGGCCGGCACCTGGCGTTCCACCACATCTGGACCGGCCACGTGCACTTCCGCGAGCGTGTCATGGCCGGACAGGTCGGTTTCTGGACGGGGCAGAGCGATCAGTTCTGCGACCCGCCGGGACGCGGGCGGCACGGCGGCGTGAAGATCGAGTGCCCGTCGCGCACGTGGCCCGGCCACCGCCACGCGGCGGGCGAGGCCGCGAGCCTCGAGGAGGCGATGGCGCTCTTCGAGCCCACCACGCGCTGCCGGCAGATCGGCATGCACGCCGAGTCCACGACCTCGCCCGGCAAGTTCGTCACGCTGTCGGCGGAGCGCGACGCGTTCGGCGATCCGCTCGCCCACGTCCACTACGCGTTCGACGCCTTCGACGCCGCCACCTACGAGTTCGCGCGCTCGCTCTTCGACCGTGTGGCGCGCGCGGCCGGCGCGGTGGACGGGGAGTTCCCCGGGCCCGGCGCCTTCAATGTCTTCGCGCACTACATGGGCACCCACCGCATGTCGGTGCGGCCCGCCGACGGCGTGGTGGACCCGTGTGGCCGGGTCCACGACACACCGCGTCTGTGGGCGGTGGGGCTCGGCATGTTCGTCGGCTCGGGCGGCGCGGTGAACCCGACGCTGGCCGGCATCGCCCTCGCGTTGCGCGCCGCCGACGCCATGGCCGGAGACCTCGGGGCGTGAACGCGCGCCGCGCGCGCCCGGCCGCCACGCTCGCGGCCCTCGTCGGCGCCGCCGCGCTGGCCGGTCCGGCGGCCGGCACGCCGCCGCCCGGCGGCGGCGCGGCGTCCGCCGAAGGAGCGCGCGGCGTGTTCGTGAGCGCCGCAGCACCCGGCTTTCGCTTCCCGGCCGAGCGCATGAACTTCGGGCCTTCTGAAACCGACCGCTGCCTCGTGTGCCACGGCATGCCCGCCTTTCTCGTGCGCGACTCGCTGTCGCGCGCCGTGCGCGACCTGTCAGTGGACGGCGCGGTCTTCCGCGCCTCGGTCCACGGCCCCGTTCCGTGCACCGGGTGCCACGCCGAGGTGCGCGCCTGGCCGCACGAACTGCCGCGCCCGCGCCCGCGCGTCGGCTGCGACGCCGACTGCCACGCGCGCGACCGCGAGGGCCGGCCCGTGCGCCACACCACGCAGGTCGCCGACTTTCGGCGCGGGGTCCACCGCGGCGGGCTCGCCGGACGGCGCGAGAGCCCCGACTGCCTCACGTGCCACGGCGCCGACGCGCACCGCACGCGGCCGGTGAAGGGTCGCCTGTCGCCGGCCGAGCGCGTGGCGCTGTGCGCGCCGTGCCATGACGACCACGTGCGCATGGCGGCGCGACGCGTGGATCCCGGGGCGGCCGCCAGCTACCGCGCGTCGTTCCACGGCAAGGCCGTGCGCTTCGGCTCGATGCGCGCCGCGGCGTGCGACGACTGCCACGGCGTGCACGTCGTGCTCGCCTCGCGCGATACCGCCTCCACGGTGTCGCCCGCCCGCCTCCCGGCGACCTGTGGCAGGCGCGACTGCCACGACGGCGCCGGCCCGTCCTTCGCGCGATCGGGGGCCGCGCACCTCGACCGCCGCGTGGCGCGGGCGCCGCTGCTCGGGCTCACGGCGGCGCTCCTCGCGGGCCTCAGCGGCGCGGTGCTCGTCGGCCTCGGCGGCTTCGTGCTGCTCGACGTGCGGCGCCGCGTGGCGGGGCCCGACCCCGCGCTCGCCGCGCTGCCGGTCGTGCTGCGCCCCGTCGCCGCGCACCGCGCGCCCGAGCCCCTCGTGGCGCGCCTCACCCTCGCCCAGCGGGCGCAGCACTGGGCGCTCATGGCGAGCTTCGCCGCGCTCGCCGCGACCGGGCTGCCGCTGCGCTATCCCGAGCACGCCGGGCTCGCGGCGCTGTACGCCGCGCTCGGCGGCCTGGACACGGCGCGCCTGATCCACCGCGCGGCGGGCGCGCTCATGATCGCGACCCTCGCGGCGCACGCCGCGTACGCGGCGGCGCTGCTCGCGCGCGCGCGCTTCGACGTGCGGCGCGCGTGGACCATGCTGCCGGGACGAGGCGACGTGCGCGACGCGTGGCAGACGGTGCGCTGGCAGCTCGGACGTCGCGCTGCCCCGCCCGCGGCTGACCGCCACGAGTTCCGCGCCAGGCTCCACTACCTCGCCGTGCTGTGCGGTCTCCCGCTCATGGCCGCGTCAGGCCTGGTGCTGTGGTTCCCGGTCGCGCTCGGCAACCGCCTGCCCGACACGGCCATCGGCATGGCCATCCTCGCACACGGCGACGAGGCGGTGCTGGCCGTCTCGGTGGTGATCCTGTGGCACCTCTACCACGTGCACGTGGCGCCCGGCGCGCACCACCGCTTCGGCACATGGCTCGACGGACGCATCACACGCGGCGCGTGGTTCGCGCAGCATCGCCTCGAGGCGGAGCGCACGGAAGCCGCGGCGCGCCCGGGCGCGCCGCGCGCGGATCAGCCGCAGCCCTCGAGCAGGTAGCGCACGTCGCGCCGCGCGGTGCGGCTGTGGCCGTCGGCGTCGGCATCGCGCGCGAGGCTCAATCCGCGCGCTCCCATGCTGCCGCCGGCGACGGGCCGGGCCACTTCGCGCCCCGGGGCGCGCTCGCCGGCGGGGAGCGCCAGGCGACCGATGCGCATCGGGAGGTCGTGCCCCGGCGGGACGGACACCACGCGCGCGGCGCGGCCACCACGCGGCGGCCGAGGGCGGCCCGCCGGGAAGAGCGTCGGGCGCTTCAGGCGCGGCCCTGGCGCTTCTCGATGCGCGCCCAGGCGTCCTTGAGGGTCACGGTGCGGTTGAACACCGGCGCGCCGGGCCTCGTGTCCGGGTCGGCGCTGAAGTAACCGAGGCGCTCGAACTGAAGCGGCTCGCCCGGCGCGGCGGTGGCGAGCGCCGGCTCGAGCCGGCAGCCGCGCAGCACTTCGAGCGACGCCGGGTTGAGCCCGTCCAGGAAGTCGCCCCCGTCGGGCACGTCGTCGGGGTTTTCGCGCGTGAACAGCGTGTCGTAGAGCCGCACCTCGCCTTCCACCGCGTGCGCCGCGGACACCCAGTGGATCGTGGCCCGGACCTTGCGCCCGTCGAGCGGGGGGCCGAGGCCGGCGGCGAGGTCCACCGTGGCCCGCACGGCGGTCACGGCGCCGGTGACCGGGTCCTTCTCGACGCCGGTGCAGCGCAGCAGGTACGCGGAGCGCAGCCGCACCTCGGCGCCCGGGCTCAGGCGGTGGTACCTGGGCGGCGGCACCTCGCGGAAGTCGTCCTGCTCGATCCACAGCTCTCCCGAGAACGGCACCCGGCGCGTGCCGGCGGCCGGGTCCTCGGGATTGTTCGGTGTCTCGAGGTGGTCCACGCGACCCGCGGGCCAGTTTTCGATCACCACCCGCAGCGGCCGCAGCACCGCCATGCGGCGCAGCGCGCGGGCGTTGAGTTCCTCGCGCACGCAGTGCTCGAGCAGCGCCAGTTCCACGCGGTTCTCGCGCTTCGCGACGCCGACGCGCTCGACGAAGTCGCGCAGCGCCGCCGCCGGGTAGCCGCGCCGCCGCATGCCGCACAACGTCGGCATGCGCGGGTCGTCCCAGCCGCGCACGTGACCATCCTGCACGAGGCGCAGCAGGCGCCGCTTGCTCATGACCGTGTGCGTGACGTTGAGGCGCGCGAACTCGCGCTGCTTCGGCAGCGGGCGCGGCAGGTCGAGCGCCTCGAGCAGCCACTCGTAGAGCGGCCGGTGCACCTCGAACTCGAGCGAGCACAGGCTGTGCGTGACGCCCTCAATGTAATCCGAGAGCCCGTGCGCCCAGTCGTACATCGGGTAAATGCACCAGCGGTCGCCGGTGTGGTGGTGCGTTGCGTGTCGGATGCGGTACAGGACCGGGTCGCGCAGCCACACGTTGGGCGACGCCATGTCGATGCGCGCGCGCAGCGTGCGCGCGCCGTCCGGAAACTCGCCCGCGCGCATGCGGCGCAGCAGATCGAGACTCTCGGCCGCGGGGCGGTCGCGCCAGCGGCTCGGCTCGCCGGGCACCCCGGGGGCGCCGCGCATGCGGTCCACCTCTTCGGCGGTGTGATCGCACACGTAGGCCTTGCCGGCCATGACGAGGCGCTCGGCGAAGGCGTACAGCGCCTCGAAGTAGTCGGAGGCGTAAAACGGCTCGACCGCCGCCGCGTCGCGCGCGCCGGCCGGCGCCGGGCCCAGGTGGTAGTCGAGGCGGCCGTCCACCATGACCGGCTCGGGCACGCGCCCCGCAGCCTTGAGCGACAGGCAATCGTCGGCCCAACCCGCGATGAGCCAGCGCAGGTCGGCGAGGATCGCCTCCACGTACTCAACGTCCTCCTTGGTCGGGTTCGTGTCGTCCATGCGCAGGTTGCAGCGCCCGCCGAACTGCCGCGCGATCGCGAAGTTGATGCAGATGGCCTTGGCGTGGCCGATGTGCAGGTAGCCGTTGGGCTCGGGCGGAAAGCGGGTCACCACCTCGCGCACCGCGCCGCGGGCCAGATCGGCCCGCACCAGCTCGCGGATGAAGTCTTCGCGCGCGGGCGCCGCGGCGACGGACGGGGAAGGCTCGTGCTCGGACATGGACGATGAACACCAGGATGCGGTCGGGACGCGCGCCGCGGGTACCCGCGGCCGCGGCGCGACCTGACGTGGGCGTGAATCGGAGCGGGGAGGATGGTCGAACGGCGGCGCACTGTCCAGCGCCGGCGCTAGCGCAGGCGCGCGTGCAGGCGCACCGTGCGGCCCGGCGCCGGCAGTCCGGCCTGGTCGTAGAGCACGGCGTCGGCCACGTTCTCGACCTCGAGCGCGATGTCGGCGCGGCGGAACGGCCCGGCGCCGGCAAGGTCCCGCCCGTGCACGAGGCGCGCGTCGAAACGCACGCCCGGCGCAAGCTCGCCCCACGCCCCGCGGTCGAGGTCGATGAAGCGCTGCCGCCCTGTGCCGCGCGCCTCGAGGCCGAGGCGCGCGCCCCGCGGGAGGCGCGCCTCGCACCACAGGCGCCCGTGGGCGGCCGGCTCGTACTCGAGCGGCGCCGCGGCGCCGTCCGCACCCAGCGCGCGCAGGCGCTGCAGCGTCAGGTCGCCGCCCGCGACCAGCGCGCCGGCCGAGGCGCGCGCCAGCACCTCAAGTCCGTCGCCCGTGACACGCCCGCGGTTCACGCGCTGGAAGCGGTTCCCCGACGGCGTCGCTACGGCGACGCGCGCGATGCCGTCCTCGAGCACGCTGTGGAAGGCGACGATCTGCACCTCGCCGCGCGCGTGCCGGGCGGTGACGCCGGCCTCGTTCATCCATTCGACCTCGGCGCGCAGTGCGGGATTCTCGAGGAAGCGCCCGAGCGCTCCCGAGTAGAGCTCGCGCAGCGCCGGGAAGCGCGCGCGCCGGCTCGCCGCGGCGTGCGCGAGGAGCCGTCCGTCGCCGAGCACCGCCGTCGCGCCCGCGCGCGCCCCCCAGTCCCACAGCCGTCCGAGCGCCGGCTTGTCGCCGGAGTCCGGCGTGTCGGCGCCGTCGGCGGCCACGCCCGCGCTCACCCGCAGCGGCCGCGCCGCCGGCACGCGCCAGTCGGACTCGGCCGCGAGGCTCCACAGGCGCTGCCGGTATCGCGCGCGCGGCCCGCCATCGAGCGACTCCCGGTGCGAGACATCGGCGATCGTGGCCGCGGCGCGCACGTCGCCGCGTGACCCGAGCGTGTGGTCGCCGAGCACGCGCGCAGTGAACGTGCGGTCATCGGCGCGCTCGCCGCCGCTCACCACGGCGTAGTCGAGGCCGTCGAACGCGTCGATCTCGGTGCGGCCGGCGTCCAACCCGAGGTTCGCCTCGAGGTCGCCGCGTCCCCACGGCGTGTCGCGCATGCCGGTGCCGCCCGAGAGCGCCACGAGCCCCCGCGCCTGGTACGGGTAGCGCCACAGCCGCGGAGCGGCGGTGTGCGCCTCGGGCGCCACGCCGCGCGCGATGCGGTAGCCGGTGCCGGTGAACGCGGCCCACGCTCCGCCGGACGTGGTGCGCCGCGCGGAGACGAAGGCGTCGAACGCCTCGAGGTCGGTGTTGCGGCGCCGCTCGCCGTCCGCCGTCAGGCGCTCCCGCGTCGCGGGGTCCGCCGCGGCGAGCGCGCGCGGCAGCACCGCACCGTCCGAGCCGCGGTGCCCGGCGCCGGCCCGCAGCACCCAGCGCGCGCCGCCCTCCGCCCGCACCGCGCCGACGGCGAGCGACGCGCTGCGTGCGCCGCTGTGGTCCACGCCGAGGCTCGCGGCGAGCGGCGGGGGCGGCGCGTCGGCCCGCTCGCCGCGCGCCACGTCCACCTCGACCGCGCCGCCAAGCGCGTTCGGCCCCATGAGCAGCGAGGAGAGGCCGCGGTGCAGCGTGACATTGCGCGCCGCCGTCAGCGACACCACCGACAGATCGGCGCGGTGGTCCCACGCCAGGGTGACGGGCACGCCGTCCACGAGCACCGCCATCTGGCGATCCTCCGCGCCGCGCAATGCGGGCTGGGCCTCGCCGCGCGAGTTGGCGCGAATCACTACGAGGGGCATCTCGCGCAGCACCTGCTCGAGCGTCGGGGCCGGACGCGTCGCGCCCGTATCGAGCGCCGCGGACACCGCGCTCGATCCGCCCGGGGTCGCGCGCGGGCGCGGCGCGATGACCGTGACGGGCGCGGACTCGTAGACCGAGGTGTCGCGCGCGGCGGGGGGCGCCGGGGCTGCGGCCCGCGCGGCGCCGGCCGCGAGCGTGGCGCAGGTGGTGAAGGCGACGGCGCACAGCGTCGGGGCGGTGTGGCGCACGGCGTCGAAGACCTCGCGGGCGTGGAGCGGAGCCCGACGCGCTGGCGCCGGGCATGACAGGCGAGAAGCCTACGGTCAACCGCCCGGACGCGGCAACGGGCCGCCCCGGGCGCGCCGCCCGGCGCGATCGCCGCCGGCGGGCGGCCGCGCTGGCTCGTCGCCCGGCAATGAGCTTATGTTGCCCGCGCCGGGACCGGCCGGCGTGCCACCCGGGGCGCGCGGGCGGCATTCCGGAGATGCCCTGCGTTCCCATGCCCCGCCCGCTCGCCATCCTCGCGCTGATCGCGGTCGTGAGCGCCGTCGCCGGCGCGCTCGCCGCGTGGATGGCGCGCGCGCGCTGGGAGGCCGCGACGCGCGACCACGTGGCACGCCTTGGCGCCGCCGCCGCCGCCGCCGCGCCCGGCGTCGCCTTCCGCGCTTCCGACACGGACACGCTGCCGCCCCCGGTGGCGCGGTTCTTCCGCGCCGCGCTGCGCGAGGGCCAGTTGCCCGCGGCGCGCGTGCGCATTCGGTGGCGCGGCCACTTCAACATGGGCGGGCCCGGACGCGACGCGTGGCGGCCCTTCACGGCGGTGCAGGAGTTCGCGCCGGGCGCGCCGGGCTTCGTGTGGGACGCGCGCATCCGCATGGCTCCGGGGCTCACCGTGTTCGTGCGCGACGCGCTGGTTGGAGACCATGCTTCCATGCGGGCGGCGCTGCTCGGTCTCGTCACCATCGTGCGCCGCGAGGGCACGCCGGAACTGGCCGCCGGCGCGCGGGTCCGCTACTTCGCCGAGGCCGCGTGGTTTCCGACCGCGCTGCTGCCCGCCTCGGGGGTGCGCTGGGAGGCGGTGGACGACGCGGCGGCGCGCGCCGTGCTCGACGCCGGGGGGACGACGGTCTCCCTGCGCGTCGCGTTCGGAGCCGACAGCCTGATTGCGTCGCTGTCGGCCCCGGACCGCATGTACGACGACGGGCGTCACCCGCCCGCGCCGCGGCCGTGGCGCGCGCGTCTCCTGAAATCCGGCGTCATGGCCGGGATGCGCATCCCGCTCGCGGGCGTCGTCGAATGGGACCTGCCCGACGGGACCTTCGCTTACTGGCGTGGTGAGCCGGAGTCCATCGAACTCGAGGCCGCGCCCGAACGGGGGCGGCGCGCCGGGAGCGCCGCGCCGCCCCGCGGCGCGCGCTAGTGCGCCGCGCTGCCGCCGGCCGGGCCGGCGGCGCCCTCCGCGGCCGGGGGCGGCGCCTCGGACGGCGCCTCGGCCGGCGCCGACGGCTCGACGGCCGACGCCATGAGCGCGCGCACGCCGGTGGCGTGGACGAGGCGCACGCCCTCGTTGGCGGTGCGCGCGACGAGGGTGGTCGCGCCGAGGTAGACGACGAGGAACGCCGCGAACACCGTGATGCGCAGCGGTTCCGCGGGCGGCTTCGGCAGCGCGCGCGGCAGCGCCACGAGCAGCGCAAAGGCGAGCGTCAGTGCGGTGAACACGTTGCGCGTCAGCACGCCGAGCGCTTCGTGGCGCGTGACCGCCGCGCCCACGGCGCCCGCCTTGTCCACCAGCTGTCCTGCGGCGTGTCCGCTGGCGGCGGCGAACCACGCCGCGACCGTGCCGGCGACCATCATGAGCAGCGCCGCGCCCGCCCACGCGCGCCACGACGCGCGCGCGAACAGTCCGGCAAACACGAGCAGCGCCGCCGCGAACAGCAGGGCGACGGGAAAGTGCACCACCACTGGATGCAGCGCGTCCCACTCGGGAAGCGCGGGGAACCACGACATGGCCATCCGTCCTTTCCCGGGCGCCGCGCCCGACCGTGGGGTGGGCGCGCGCGCCCGCGCCGGGGCGCGGGGCTAGGTGATCGAGACGAACCCCGCCGCGCCCGTGAAGCACACCGGACACCGGCCGAAATCCACCGCTTCGACCGTCTTGCCGCACGTCGGGCAGACGCGCAAGGTGCGCGCGGCGACGCCCGCTTCCGCGCTCTGCAACTCCGCCTCGAGCAGGCGCACGTGCTCCCGCTCCGCCGACATCGCGTACGTCATGCTGCGCACGGCCGCCGTCGCACGATCGGCGCGCGCGCGCTCGAGCAACGCCGGGTAGAAGACCTCGGCCGACCAGCGCTCGCGTTCGAGCGCCGCGCGCAGGTTGTCGTCCGTCCCGCCGACCGCGACGCGGTCGAGCACCGCCCTGGCCTCACCGCTGGTCACGGCGATCGCCTCGACATGACGGCGCGCGTGGATCTCTTCGGATTTCGCGCAGGCGAGGAACAGCTGCATCGCCGAGAAACGTCCCTCCTGCTGGGCGCGCCGCGCGGCGGCCAGATACCACTCCTTCGCGTTCATCTCGTGGGTGAAGGCCGCGCGCAAATTGGCCGGCGTGTCGCCAACCTCGACGGGGGGAGGCGCGGGCGGGGGAGCCGGCGCCTTCGAGGACGGTTTCGCCGCCACCACGAGCGTGGCTGTGGCGAGCGCGAGCGCGACCGCGGCCGCGCGCAGCGCGCCGGGCCGCCGTGGTTTGATTCCAACGGGCCGCATGGGATCTCGCCTCCTTCGCGGGGCGAAGGGCGCGGCACACCCGGGCGCGTGGAGGCGGACAGGCGCACGCGCCACCGGGCGCGGGGGACGGGCGGCCGGCCCACTGAGGGACCGGCCGCGGGGCGCGGCCAGCGGGGCATCGCCGCGCCCCGTCCGCCCGGGCGTCGCGGCGCCGCGCGTGCGCGCTGCTCGACCGCGGCCGGGCGCCGCGTCCTTGCCTCACGCCCGGGAGTTTAGCACCGGCCGCGGTCCGCGGTCAGGGACCGTCGCGCACCGGCACTCGAATCCACAGGGTGTCGCCGCCCGCGAGCACCAGCGCCAGCGGGACGTGCGCGCCGGCCGGGAGAGGGGCGCGGAGCCCGAGGAGCATCACGTGCGGGCCACCGCTCTGGAGGATGAGCCGGCCGCGCGCGGGCACCGTCATGCGGGCCACCGGCCGCATCGCCAGCCGACCCGCGGTCTCCGTGACGGTGTGGAGCTCCACCGCGCCCGCCACGGGCGAGGACGCGCCGATCAGGTCCACGGGGCGGGTCGTGAGGTTGGCGAGCTCCATGTAGGCCGCGGCGTTCGCGGCCCCTTCGGGAACCGCCCGAACCCACGCCCCGGAGACCTTCAGGGGCGAACCGCCGGCCGCCTCGCGGGCGGCCGGGGCGCACGAAAGGAGCGACGCGAGCGCCGGGCCGGCAAGGCACCGCACCCAGCTCGCGCCGCTGCGCCGGCCCGCCCCGGTCATGCGCTCGACTCTCAAAGGGGTCATGCGCAGCTCAAAGGAAGCGCCGCAACAGACGGCCCAAGTCCACCTTGCGACCCTCGAGCCTCACGCGCGCCAGAACTTCGCCCGAGGGCCGGAGCAGGAAGACGTCCGCCGAATGATCCACGGTGTAACCCATCGCCGAACCCGGCAGAGGGGTGAAGGCGAAGGCGGCGTCGTACCTGCGAACCACGCGCTCGAGCGCGGCCGAATCGCCGCTCACCCCGACGAACGACTCGCCGAACCGCGACGCCAGGCGCGCGGCGTCAAGCGGTGTGTCGGAGCGATGATCCACGCTCACGAAGAGCACCAGCACCTTGTCCCGCTCCGCCGGCGACAGGCCGCGCAGGGCGGAGGCCAGGCGCGCGAGGGTCGCCGGACACATGTCCGGGCAGCGCACGAAACCGAAGTAGAGGAGCACCAGCGAACGGCCGGCCGCCTCGCGCGAGAGCCGCCACGGCCCCTTCGCCCCGGCGAGCACGAAGTCGCCGCCCGCGACGGGAACACCCGCCGCGCCGCGCACCGCCGGGCCGTGGGACAGCAGCATCCGCCCGCCGAGAAGCAGCGCCACGCCGAGCGCGGCGATCGCCAGCGCGGCGACGAGGAAGCGGGGCGTCCGCGGGGCGGGGGAGGACATGGCGCGACAAGCTCCGGGGTGGCGCGCGGCCACGCCAGGCCCGTGCGCCGCGCGCGCCGCATGCTAGGGCAGGGCGCCCGCGAAGTCACGGCGGGGGCGGGCGCGACGGTGACCCGCCGGCCGGCGGCAACCTTGCGCGGTTATTCAATGGCCCGAAACCTGTGGTATAAGCCGCAGGTCGCGGACCCTGACCGAGACCCTGTGGAGGTGCCGACTGCCTTGTTGCGCGTGACCTATGGCGGCTTGATCGTGCTCGCGCTTTGCGCCGCGGCGCTGAGCGGCGGATGCGGAGCGGATAACCGCGCGGGGGTGGCGCGCGGCAAGGAGCTGTTCGAGACCTGCGTGCCGTGCCACGGCAAGAACGGCGGCGGCAGCCTCGCCCTGCGCGTCCCCGCCATCGCGGGCCTCCCGGACTGGTACCTCGAGGCCTCGCTCGAGAAGTACATGAAGGACATCCGGGGCGCCCACCCCGACGACCTCGACGGTCACCGCATGCGCCCCATGGCGCGCACGCTCTACCGTCCGGGCGACGTGCAGTCGGTCGCCGGGTACGTGTCCTCCATGCCGAAGCCGGGCGTCGAGGACGAACCGGGCGCGGGCGGGGACCCGGTCGCCGGCAGGGCCCACTACGAGGGCGTGTGCGTCGCCTGCCACGGCCCCGCGGGAGAGGGCAACAAGGACATGGGCTCGCCTCCGCTGACCGGTCAGGCGGACTGGTACCTGGTCGCGCAGATCCTCAAGTTCAAGCACGGCATGCGCGGCGCCCATCCCGAAGACATCACCGGCGCGCAGATGGCAGCCATGGCCGCCGTGCTGCCTGATACCGCCGCCGTGCGCGACGTGGCGGCCTACATCCGCACCTTGCCCCGCTAGCACCCGGAGACCCGATCCCCATGGCCAAGCTCGAAGAGCGCCCGCCCGACGGCTGGGGCGACGACGTGGCGAAGTGGAGCTTCATCCTGACCCTCGCGCTCGCCGTGGCGTACATCGCGGCGGTGTTCATCTACGTGATGTAGCGAAGGAGACCGGCGCGTGTTCACTCACCTCGGCCCGCGGGCGTCGAGCTTCTCGGGCGACATCGACGGGCTGTTCTGGCTCATCACGATCATCGTCGGGGCGTGGTTCATCGCCGCCGAGGCCATGTTCTTCTGGCTCATCTGGCGCTACCGGGCGCGCGCGGGCGTCCCCTCGGAGTACGTGACGGGGAAGGAGAAACACCTCAAGCGCTGGATCAACATCCCGCACGGGCTGGTGCTCCTGTTCGACATCATCATCATCGTCGCCGCGGTGCGCGTGTGGGTGCACGTCAAGCAGACGCTGCCGCCCGCCGACGCCACGATCCGGGTGACCGGCCAGCAGTGGGCCTGGACCTTCGTGGACGCCGGGCCCGATGGCCTGCTCGACACCGCCGACGACGTGCGCACCACCGACGTGCTGCACCTCGAGGTGGGCAAGACCTACCACTTCGAACTCGAGTCGAAGGACGTGCTGCACAGCTTCTTCGTGCCCGCCTTCCGCCTCAAGCAGGACGCCGTGCCGGGCCGCGTGTACACCGGCTGGTTCAAGACCGAAAAGACCGGCACCTTCGACATCCTGTGCGCCGAGATCTGCGGCATCGGCCACGGCATCATGGGCGCGAAGCTCATCGTGGGCACGGCCGAGGAGCACGCCGCGTGGCGCGAGCGACACGCCGGCACCGCGGCCCTCGCCGCCGCCGCGCCCGCGACCGACGCGGACGCCGGGACCGCGACGGCCCCGACGGCCACCCACTGACGGAGAACGGCATGGCGCACGCCACCCCCCACGACGCGCACGCGGCCGCCCCTCACGCCGCGCACCACGACGAGTCTTGGTTCAAGAAGTACCTGTGGTCCACGGACCACAAGGTCATCGCGATGCAGTACCTGTGGACCGGCATGGCGATGGCCGTCATCGGCGCCTTCATGTCGTACGTGTTCCGCATGCAGCTCGCCTTCCCCGGCCAGTCGGTGCCGGGCTTCGGCGTGGTCTCGCCGGGCGAGTACAACGCGATGGTCACGAACCACGGCAGCATCATGATCTTCTGGGTCGCGATGCCCGTGCTGCTGGCGGCGTTCGGCAACTTCCTCATCCCGCTCATGGTCGGCGCGGACGACATGGTGTTCCCGCGCATCAACCGCCTGAGCTACCAGCTGTTCCTCCTGAGCGCGCTCCTCATTCTGGCCTCGCTGTTCGTGCCCGGCGGCGGCTTCGGCGGCGCGTGGACGGCTTACCCGCCGCTGTCGTCCACCGCGAGCTACAGCCTGACGCCCGCCGGCTCGACGATGTGGGTGCTGGCGGTGGCGCTCGAGTTCGTGGCGTTCCTGCTCGGCGGCATCAACTTCATCGTCACCGCGATGAACTCGCGCGCGCCGGGCATGAAGGCCTTCGACGTGCCCATCGTGGTGTGGACGATCGTCGTCGCCAGCCTGCTGTTCATGGCCTCGGTCGGCCCGCTCATCGCCGGCGCCGTGATGCTGGTGTTCGACCAGACGCTCGGCACGAGCTTCTACAACCCGAACCGCGGCGGCGACCCGATCCTGTGGCAGCACCTGTTCTGGTTCTTCGGGCACCCCGAGGTGTACGTCGTGCTCCTGCCGGCGGTCGGCATCGTCGCCGAGGTCATGACCACCTTCGCACGCAAGAAGCTGTTCGGCTACAAGATCGTCATCTACACAATCATCGCCACCGGCGCGCTGAGCTTCTTCGTGTGGGCCCACCATCAGTTCGTGGCCGGCATCGACCCGCGCATGGCGAACGTGTTCACCGTCACCACCGTGCTCATCTCGATTCCGATCGCCGAGATGATGTTCGTGTACATCGCCACCCTCTACGGCGGCTCGATCCGTCTCACGACGCCCATGCTGTGGTCGCTCGCCTTCATCGCCACCTTCCTGCTCGGCGGCGTCACCGGCATCTACCTCGGCGCCAGCGGCCTCGACATCTACTTCCACGACACCTACTTCGTCGTCGCCCACTTCCACTACACGTTCTTCCCGATCGCCATTATCGCGGTGTTCGCGGGGCTCACCTACTGGTTCCCGAAGATGTTCGGCCGCCTGATGAACGAAACGTGGGGCAAGGTGCACTTCTGGGGCACGATCATCCCCTTCAACGGCATCTTCATCCCAATGTTCATCCTCGGCGCGTACGGCGAGCACCGGCGCATCTTCGACTTCACGAACTTCCCGCACCTCGCCACCCCCGAGATGCAGGCGCTGCGCATCGTGGCGACCGTGTCGCTGCTCGTCATGCTCGCGTTCCAGCCGATCTTCCTGGTGAACTTCATCGGCAGCATCTTCCGCGGCCCGCGCGCGTCGCGGAATCCGTGGAACGCGAACACGCTCGAGTGGTCGGCGGACTCCCCGCCGCCGCACGGCAACTGGCCCGCGGACCAGATGCCGCAGGTCTACCGCGGCCCCTACGAATACGCGGTGCCGGGGCGGACGCAGGACTACTGGCCGCAGCACGAGAAGGCGTGAGGGAGGAGCCGGCGTGAGCGTCAAGACCATCGCGGTGACCCGCAGTGCGGCGGGCGTCCCCACCGGGCGCCTTGCGATCTGGTGGGTGCTCGTCTCCGAGGTCGTGATCTTCGGCGGCGTGCTCGTGTCGTACATCATGAACCGCCTCGGCCATCCGGAGTGGGCCGAGGAGGCGGCGTACACGAACATGTGGGCCGGGGCCTTCAACACCCTCGTGCTGCTGTCCTCGAGCCTGTCGGCGGTGCTCGCCCACAAAGCCGCGTCGCAGGGCGACGGGCCGAAGGCCGCCCGCCTGCTGCGCCTGACGGTGCTCGGCGGCCTCGTGTTCCTCATCGTCAAGGCGTTCGAGTGGAACTACGAGATCAGCCACGGGTTCACGCTGCAGGCCGGAGGCTTCTGGTCGTACTACTACACTGCGGCCGGCCTGCACGCCTTCCACGTGCTCGCCGGCATGCTCATCATGCTGTGGGTGGCGTCCACCGCCGCCAGAAACCAGGAGCTGCACCGCGTCGAGAACGTGGGGATCTACTGGCACTTCGTGGACATCGTGTGGATCTTCCTGTTCCCGCTGCTGTACATCGCCAAGTAGCACGGAGAACGCCATGACCGGCACCGCCCATCCCGCGCCCGACCACGCGCCCGACGCTCACGCCGCGCCCCACGCGCACCCGAACTACGTGCGCGTGTGGGCGATCCTCGTCGTCCTGCTCGTCGTCAGCGTCATCGGGCCCGAGCTCAACATCCGCGTCGTCACGCTCATCACCGCCTTCGGCATCGCGCTCGTCAAGGCCTACATGGTGGCGAAGCACTTCATGCACCTCAACGTCGAGAGGCCGATCGTGCACTGGGCGCTCGGCTTCTCGCTCGTCTTCATGGTGCTGCTCTACGCGGGGGTGGCGCCCGACGTCCAGAAGAGCGAGGGCCAGCGCTGGCGCAAGACCGCCGGCTACCACTACGTGAGCGACGCCGCGCGCGGCAAGGGCGCCGGACACGGGGACCACGGCGCGGCCGCGGGCGACCACGGCGCCGCCGGCGCCCCGGAGACGACGGATGGACAGGGCGGCTCCGGCCACTGACGCCGCCGCGCGACGCGCGAGCGCGTTCGCGGGCAGCGCGGTGCTCGGCATGGCCCTGTTCGTGTTCGTCGAGGCGATGCTGTTCGCCGGCTTCATCTCGGCGTTCGCGATCGTCCAGAGCACCTCGCCCCCGGGGGCGTGGCCGCCGCCCGACCAGCCGCGCCTGCCGGTCGGCCGCACCGCGATCAACACGCTCGTGCTCCTCGCCAGCGGGGCGACGATGATCGCCGCGGGCCGCGCGTTCGGCGCCGGCGACCGGCGCCGCGCCAGCCGCTGGCTCGGCGCGACGCTGGCGCTTGGCGCCGCATTTGTGGCGCTGCAGGGCGTCGAATGGGCAGCGCTGCTCCGCGAGGGCCTGACGATCCGCTCCAGCCACCTCGGCTCGTTCTTCTACACGATCGTCGGCGCGCACGCGCTCCACGCGCTCGCCGGGCTCGTCGCCCTCGCCGTGGCGTGGACGTGGCTGCGCTCCGGCCGGCTCCATCCCGGCCACATGGGGGCGTTCCGCCTGCTCTGGCTGTTCGTCGTCCTGCTGTGGCCGGTGTTGTACTGGCAGGTGTACCTGTGAGCCGGCCCCGCGCGCTGGCCGCCGTCGTGGCGCTCGGCGCCGCGGCCGTGTTGCTCGTTCCGGCCGCCGCCGAGGCATGCGCGGTGTGCGTGTCCGGCTCCGAGCGCAACCGCATGGCCTTCTTCTGGACCACGGTGTTCCTGTCGCTGTTGCCGCTCGCCGCCATCGCCGGCGGGCTGGTGTGGCTCGCGCGTCGCGCCGGGGCCGGGCTGGCCGCCGAGTTCGAGGACCGGGACGCATGGCCTCCGCCCGCCGCCGGCGCGCCGCCGCGGTCCTGACCGTTCGCGGCGCCCGTCCGTGCCCGTGCGCGGAGGACGCGTGAGCCCTTCCGCCGTCCGGGCGCGCAGCCCGTGGGCCTGGATCCCCTCGCTCTACCTCGCCGAAGGCCTGCCGTACGTCGTCGTGATGACCGTCTCGGTCGTCATGTACAAGGGCTTCGGCGTCTCCAACACCGACATCGCGCTCTACACGAGCTGGCTCTACCTGCCGTGGGTGGTGAAGCCGCTGTGGTCGCCGGTCGTGGACCTGCTCGGCACGCGGCGGCGCTGGATCTGGGTCATGCAGCTCGCCATCGGCGGCGGGCTCGCGGGCGTGGCGCTCACGGTGCCGGCGCCGGACTTCTTCCGCTGGACGCTGGCGTTCTTCTGGCTCCTGGCCTTCAACTCGGCGACCCACGACATCGCGGCCGATGGTTTCTACCTGCTCGCCACCACCGAGCGCCAGCAGGCGTTCTTCGTGGGCGTGCGCACCCTGTTCTACCGCGTCGCCACCATCGCCGGGCAGGGGCTGCTCGTGATGCTGGCAGGCGAGCTGCAGGAGCGCACCGGGGACCCGAAGCGGGCGTGGAGCACCGTCATGGCCGCGCTCGCCGCGCTGTTCGTGCTGCTCGGCCTGTGGCACCGCTTCGTGCTGCCGAGACCGGACGCCGACCGCGCCGGGGAGGCGCGGCAGGTGCCGCAGTTCGTGCGCGCGTTTCTCGCCACCTTTGGCGCCTTCTTCCGCAAGCCGCGCATCGGGGTGCTGCTCGCCTTCCTGCTCGTCTACCGCCTTGGCGAGGCGCAGCTCGTCAAGATGGTCGCGCCGTTCCTGCTCGACGAGCGCGCCCGGGGCGGCCTCGGTCTGACCACGACGCAGGTCGGATTCGTGTACGGCACCGTCGGCATCGTGGCGCTCACGCTCGGCGGCATCCTCGGCGGCATGACCATCGCGCGCTTCGGCCTCAGGCCGTGGCTGTGGCCGATGATGCTCTCGATTCACCTGCCCGACGCGCTCTTCATCTGGCTCGCGCACGCGCAGCCGGAGAACCTGGCCCTCATCCAGCTGTGCGTGGCCGGGGAGCAGTTCGGCTACGGCTTCGGCTTCACCGCCTACCTCATGGTCATGATCCACATCTCGCGCGGCGAGCACGCCACCGCGCACTACGCGATCTGCACCGGCTTCATGGCGCTCGGCATGATGATCCCGGGCATGTGGAGCGGCTGGCTCGAGGACCGCATCGGCTACCTGGCGTTCTTCACATGGGTCCTCATCAGCACCCTGCCGTGTTTTCTCGTGGCGCCGTGGGTCCCGATCGAAGAGGGCTTCGGCCGCCGCACGAAGGCCTGAGCCCGGCCGGGGTGCGGGCGCGGCCGGGCCCGGCCGCGCGTTCCACCGTGGACGCGCCCGGGCGCCCGCGGGAGCGGGGGGCGCGGCCCGCGGCCACCGGGCCCTCCCGGGGATGGCGCGGAAAGTCCTGTGTCTCGCCCCGGGCCGGAGGATAGAATGCCTCGTTTGGAAGCACGCCCTCCACCGACGTTCGCCCCGCTCCCGCGAGGTCCCGCCTGAACCCCGACGACCGCTCCGACGACGCGTCCGAAACACCCGGCGCGACCTCCGCACGCGACCGAGGCAACGAGTTCGACGCCACCCTCGCCACCTCGCGCGCGTCGGCCGAAATCTCGCTCGGCACCTCCGGCGTGATTCCCTCCGCCCCGACCGGAGCGCTGCCGGCGCGCATCGGCCGCTACCGCATCCTGAGCAAGCTCGGCGAGGGCGGCATGGGCATCGTCTACGAGGCCGAGCAGCAGAACCCGCGCCGGCGCGTGGCGCTCAAGGTGGTGCGGGGGGGCCGCTTCGTGGACGACAACATCCTGCGCCTGTTCCGGCGCGAGGCCGAGACGCTGGCGCGCCTTCGGCACCCCAACATCGGCGCCATCTACGAGTCGGGACACACGGACGACGGCCAGCACTACTTCGCCATGGAGCTGGTGCAGGGCGACACGCTCGACCAGTTCCTGGCGCGCCGCCCGAAGGCCTCCACGCCCGAAGAGGTGCGCTTCCGTCTCGCCCTCTTCAAGCGCATCGCCGACGCCGTCCACTACGCGCATCAGCGCGCGGTCATCCACCGCGACCTCAAGCCCTCGAACATCGTCGTGGCGCGCGACGCGGACAGCGATGCCAGCGTCACGACGCTCGCCGGGGTGCGGCTGCCGGACGTCAAGATCCTCGATTTCGGTCTGGCGCGCATCACCGAGGGCGACTTGCATGCCACCCAGGTCACCGAGGTCGGTGTGCTCAAGGGCACGCTGCCCTACATGGCGCCCGAGCAGGCGCGCGGCCAGACCGAGGCGATCGACGTGCGCACCGACGTGTACGCGCTCGGCGTCATCCTCTACGAGATGCTGTCCGGGACGAAGCCCTACGAACTCACGCGCGGCTCGCTCATCGAGGCCGTGCGCGTCATCTGCGAGGAGCCCCCGCGTTCGCTGCGCACGAGCATGGCCGGCGTGCGGCGGATCGACCCCGACATCGAGACGATGGTGGGGAAGGCGCTCGAAAAGGACGCCGACCGCCGCTACGCGAGCGCCGCGGCGATGGCCGAGGACGTCGAGCGCTACCTGTCCTCGCAGCCGATCCTGGCCCGCCCGCCGAGCACGATGTACCAGATCCAGAAGTTCGCCGCGCGCAACCGCCCGCTGGTGGCGGGCGTGGCGGCAACGTTCCTCGTGCTCGTCGCCGGGGTCGTCGCCAGCACGACTTTCGCGGTGCGCGCGATGCGCGCCGAGCGGCTCGCGAACGAGCGCATGGCGCGCGCGCTGTGGGCCGAGGCGCAGGCGCTCGCCGACCGGCGCGAGGCCGAGGAGGCGCGCGCCCTGTCCGAAGTGCGCCGCACCGAGGCCGACGCGCAGCGCACGGTCGCCGAGCACGAGCGCTCCGTCGCGGCGGTGCAGCGGCGCGCCGCCGAGGAAAGCGGCGCGCTCGCGCGGCGCGAGGCGGCCAAGGCGGGGGCGATCAACCGCTTCCTTCAGGACATGCTCGCCACCGCCGACCCGTGGGCGGGAGACGCGGGCAAGGTCACGCTCGACGCCGCCCTCGAGCAGGCCCAGCGCCGCATCGGTGCGTGGGCCGGCGACGATCCCGACGTGGACCATGCGATTCGTGGCGCGGTGGCCACGGCGTTCGCCGGCGTCGGCCGTTACGCCGAGGCCGAGTCGCTGCTGCGCGGCGGACTCGACCGGCTCGCGGCGATGCCCGAGGCCAGCCCGGTGCTGCGCGCCGGGCTCCACCGGCAGCTCGGCCGCATCCTCATGCAGTCCTCGCGCTACGGTCAGGCCGAGCATGAGTTTCGCGCGGCGCTCGCGGCGCAGGCCGGGGCCGGGCACCCGGCGAGCGACACCGTGGCGCTCATCACCACGCACCTCGCGTCGTCGCTCGCCCACCAGGGCCGCTACGCCGTGGCGGACACGGTGGCGCGCCGCGCCTCGGAGATCCTGCGCCAGGCGCCCGCCGGCGCGGCGCTCGCGGCGCCGGAGGTGCTGCGCACGCGCGCCTACATCGAATCGCGCTGGCGCGAGAACTTCGCCGCCGCCGACTCCCTGCTGGCGGCCGCGGTGGCGCTGCTCGCGGCGCGCGCCTCCGACCGCAGCGTCGAGGCCTCCGACGCGCTCGAGGAGAGGGCCGGCAACCGGCTGCGACTCGGGGACACGCCGGGCGCCGATTCGCTGTTCCGCGAGGCGGTCGCGCTGCGTCGCCGCGCGCTCGGCGACGAGCACCCGCTCGTGGCGCGCGCCATCGAGAACCAGAGCTTCTTCCTGTACCGCACCGGTCGCGTGGACCAGACGATCGAGGGCCTGAAGCGCGTGCTCGCCATTCGCCAGCGCGGCGCCGGTGTCGAGAGCCCCCCGGTTGGCCGCACATGGCTCGGGCTCGCGCCCGTGTACGCGCGCGCCAGGCGCCACCGCGAGGCCGAGCACGCGTTCGAGAACGGGCTGCGCATCCTGCGGCGGCGGCTCGGACCAAACCACCCCGACCTGGCGCCGGCGCTCGCCGACTACGCCGACCTGCGCGTGCAGCAGGGGCGCTTCGACGACGCCGAGAAGCTGGCCCGCGAGGCCCTCGCCATCCGCAGCGCGAGCCTCGGCGCATCCAGCCCGGGCGCCGTCGCGGCGCGCGTGACGCTCGCCGAGGTGCTGCGACAGAAGCGCGCGTGGAGCCTGTACCCGGAGGCGGAGGATCTGCTGCTCGCGGCGCGCTCGGCCGGGATCGCCGCGCGCGGGCCCGGCGACCCCGGCGCGCGGCGCGCGGCCGAGGCCCTCGTGCGGCTCTACGAGGCGTGGGGCAGGGCCGGCGAGGCCGCCCGGTGGCGCGGGCTCCTTGCCGGCGGCGGCGCGCCGCGCGCGGCCGCGCCCTGAACCCGGCGCCGGACGGCCGCTCCGGCGCCGGCGCCCGTGTCAGGTCGCGGCGTCGCGCAGCACCTCGTCGAGCACGGCGCCGGCCGCCTCCGTCAGCGCGTCCGACCACTCGTGCCCTCCCTCGAACACGAGCGCGCGCGCGTCGGCTCCGAGCGCGCGCAGCATGTCGGCATCGGCCGCGAGGCGCGCCGGCGTGTACCACTCGTCGCGCGTCCCGGCGGCCGCCAGCACGCGCGGCCACGGACGGTCGTGGCCCGAGGCGAGTTCCGGGGGCACGTCGCCGCAGCCGGCGATGACCGCGGCGCACGCGCGCCGGCCGAGCAGCCCCGCGCGGTACGCCATCGCCACGCCCTGTGAGAAGCCGGCGAACACGATCGCGCGCGGCGGACCGAACTCGCGCTCCAGGGCATCGAGCACCGTGTCCACCCACTCGAGGTTGTCGCGGATCGCGAGCTCCCGGTCCTGCGACGTCATCCAGCTGGCGACCACCGCCCGCGAGCGTCCCGCGTAATGGCGGTGGAGGCCCTGCACCGAGGCGATGAGCCAGTGGCCGCGGCGCGCGCAGCGCTCGAGCGCCGGCATCAGTGCGTCCGCCGTCTGGCCCTGGCCGTGAAAGCCGACCAGCCACGGGCACGGCGGCGCCGCGCGCGCGGGGCGCACGAGGTAGCGGCCGTGGATTCCGGTGCGGGCGTGCCGCAGCAACGGTGCGGCGAGTGGGTCGGACATGCGCGGCAGTATAGCCGCCGCGGGCTCCGCCGCCGTCCGGCAAGGAGCGATCGTGCGCCGTGCCGCGCGTCGTCCGATGCGCCCGCCGTGGACCGGGGGCGCCGCCGGCCTGCCCGGTGGTAGAGTGCGCGGGCACGGCCCGGTCGTTCCCGGCGACCGGGCCCCGGCCCGCCGGAGCGCACGTGAAGACTCGGATCCTTGGCCGCAGCACGCTCGTCTCGTCGCGACTCGCGTACGGCTGCATGCGCATCGCCGGCATGCGTCCGCGCGAGCGGTTCACTCCCGAGCTCGAGGCCGCGGGGCGTCGCGCGGTGATCGCCGCCTACGAAGCGGGCTACACGCACTTCGACCACGCCGACATCTATGGCGACGGGCTGTGCGAGGAGATCTTCGGGCGCGTGCTGCGCGAGGTGTCGGGCATGCGCGACCGCGTGATCATCGCCAGCAAGTGCGGCATCCGCTGGGCCGGCGATCCCACGCCCGGCGCGCCGCACCGCTGGGACTTCTCGCGCGAGCACATCGTGCGCTCGTGCGAGCGCTCGCTGGCGCGACTGGGCGTGGGGCACCTCGACCTCTACCTGCTGCACCGGCCGGACTGGCTGGCCGATCCGCACGAGATCGCGGCGGCGTTCGCGCAGCTTCATGAGCAGGGCAAGGTGCTGGCCTTCGGCGTCAGCAACTTCCGCCCGACCCTGCTCGCGGCCGTCCAGCAGGCGTGCCCCATGCCGCTCGTTGTGAATCAGGTCGAGATCCACCTCGCACGGCTCGACGCGTTCGAGGACGGCACGCTCGACCAGTGCCTCGAGCGGGGGATCACGCCGCTCGCGTGGAGTCCGCTCGCGCGCGGCCTGCTCGGCGATGGCGGGCGCCCTGAGACGGCCGATCCGCACGCCGCGAAGCACGCGGCGCTCGTTGCCGCCCTCGACCAGGTGGCCGGCGCGCACGGCGTGAGCCGCGCCGCGCTCGCGCTGGCATGGCTGCTCAGGCACCCCGCGGGCATCGTCCCGATCGTCGGCACCACCGACCCCGCGCGCATCCGCGACGCTGCGACCGCGGACGGCCTCGAGCTCGGCCGCGAGGACTGGTACACGATCCTGCGCGCGGCGCGCGGCGAACCGCTGCCGTGAGCCGCGCGGCGTGCCCCGCGCCCGGGCGCCGGGCGCGCGCCGTCCGTAATCTGGACGCCGCGGACCGCGGTCGTGACCGCTCGACGGGCGCCGGGAAGAAACCCCGTGCGGCGCGCGGCCCCCGGGGCTAGCCTGCGGTCAGGCTCCCGACCATCGGCCCCCATCCGGCGCTCGTGCGCAGCACGTCGCGTCGCCGAGCACCACGATCGCCATGACCTTCGATTCCGCGATTCCCGTCGTCGTTCCCGGCATGCTGCGTCCCTACGTGCGCGGCGCTGCGCGGCTCGTGGTGGAGGCGCCCGACGTGCGGACCGCCCTCGCCCAGCTCGAACGCGAGCAGCCGGCGCTCCACCGCATGGTGTGCGACGAGACCGGCCGGGTGCGGCGCCACGTGAACATCTTCGTCAACGCGTCGAACGTGCGCGACGGCCGGGGGCTCGACACCCCGCTCGCGCCGGGCGACGTGCTCACCATCCTGCCCGCGGTCTCCGGAGGCTGACATGCCGCAGCGCGTGGTTCTCATGATCGGCACGAGAAAGGGACTGTTCGTCGCGGAGGGCTCCTCCGCGCGCCGCCACTTCGACCTGCGCGGTCCGTTCGGCCCCGGCGTGGCGGTGTACGCGGCGATGCTCGACACGCGCGGCACGCCGCGGCTCTACGCCTCGAGCTGCAATGCCTTCTTCGGCATGAAGGTGCTGCGCTCGACCGACCTTGGCCGGACGTTCCGCGAGACGAAATCCGCGCCGGCGTTCCCGAAGGACGACGGCCGCGCGCTCGCCAACATCTGGTCGCTCGAGAGCGGCGACGGCCGCAGGGAGGTGTGGTGCGGCGTGGAGCCCGCCGCGCTGTTCCGCAGCGACGACGGCGGCGACACGTGGCAGATGGTCGAAAGTCTCAGCAACCACCCGCACGCCCGCACGTGGCACCCGGGAGCGGGGGGCCTGTGCCTGCACACCATCCTGCGCGACGGGCAGCGCATCCACGTCGGCATTTCGACCGGCGGCCATTACCTGAGCGAGGACGGGGGCGCCACCTTCGCTCCGGCCAATCGCGGCGTCGGCGCCGGCTTCGTGCCCGACCCGTACCCGGAGTACGGTCAGTGCGTCCACAAGATCGTGGGGCACCCGGACGCGCCGGGACGGCTGTACATGCAGAACCACGGCGGCTGGTCGGAGTGGAACGGCCCCGGCGGACCGCGGCCGGACATCGGCGTGCTGCGCAGCGACGACCACGGCCACACGTGGCGCTCGATCGCCAGGGGCCTGCCGACCGATTTCGGATTCCCGATGGCGGTGCACCCGCACGATCCCGACACCGCCTACGTCATGCCGCTCGAGCCGATGACCCGCGCCTGCCCCGGCGGCGCGCCCGCGGTGTGGCGCACGGAGAACGGCGGAAACTCGTGGCGCCGCCTGGCGCGCGGCCTGCCGCGCAAGGCGACCTACTTCACCGTGCAGCGCGACGCGATGGCCTTCGACGCCTGTGCGACTCCCGCGCTCTACTTCGGCACCACGACCGGCCAGCTGTGGATCGGGCGCGAAGGGGGAGAGCAGTGGGACTGTCTCTTCCCGTCGCTGCCGCCGATTCATTGCGTCAAGGCCGCGGTGGTGTAAAGCGCGCCCACCCCGCGCCCGGCGCGCGAACGCCCCCGCGGCCCGGCCGCGGGGGCGTCGCGCTGCAACGCCAGCGGGGCTACTTCTCGGACCAGAACCCGAACGTGACGCCGCCCGGCGCCGCGACGACCGCGATCCATCCCATGCCGCCCGACAGCTCCTGGGGAGGGAGGATCCCGGTCGCTCCCGATTCGAGCGCGGCCGCGTACGTGGCCCGAATGTCGGCCACCTCGCAGTATGGAATCGCGCCGGGGGTCTCGGGCGGCTGGGTGGCGCGAATGCCGCCGCCGGTGTCGTTGGCGAATCGCCACATCAGGTAGGGACCGCCCGGCATGGACATGGGCGGCATGAAATTCCAGCCCAGCACCTTCTCGCACCATGCCTGCGTGGCCGGTGGATCGGCGCTCGCCAGCTCGGTGTGCGTGATCACCCCGAGGCGGCTCGGGGGCGCGGCGACGGGCGCGGCGGCGGGCTTCCTCCTTGCGGCCGGCCCCTTCCGCGGAGCGGCCTTCTTCTTCGGAGCGGCGCGCCGCGCGCCGCGCGCCGCAGCGCGGCGCGCGGGCTTCCGAGCGGACTTCTTCGCTCGGCCCTTCGGGGACTTTCTTGTGGCCATGCGATCCTCCCTGAATGGGTCCTGGCAGGATTCTCGAAAACGCCGTCGCCGGGCGACGGGGGTTGGCGCAGGCTACCGCATCAACGCGCCTCGCACAGCAACCGTGTGCGACGCCGCCGCGCGACGCACTGCAGGACCGTGCGCGGCTCGAGGATCCTGCATTGCCCTTGACGCGGGAGCGGGAAGGGGGCAAATTGCGGTCAAGGTTCGGTCGCAACTGCCGAAACGATCCTTGGTCGGCCCTGGCCCTGCCTCCAGGTTCCGCAGCGGGCCGGCGCGCGGCGATGGAAGCCGCGCAGAAGTGGTGCAAGCGGGTCCCCCACCCGTGCAATGACGTTGCAGCACGGAGCGTCCCATGGACGGAAGCCGCACCGCTGGCGTCACGCCCTCTCCACCAACGGGTGGACCGCGCGCGCGTGACGTGACTCACCCGCTTCATCTTCCCCAACACGCCGACCACGCATCGCCTGTCCGCAGCGCGGGCAGGCTCCGCACAGGTGCTGGCCTTATCGCCGGGGGTGGCCCGAATGTCACGTGAAGGCCTGTTCCGTCACTTGGCCGCGGTCCTCGTGGCCTGCGTCGCGCTCGGGGTGCTGTCCGCGCTCGCCGGTCGCGAGCCGGTCGCCCAGGACCGCGTCCGCGAGAGCATGTCGTGCCTCGGTTGCCACGCCGGGCAGGATTCGACGCTCGCCGGCACCGCGCACTGGACCGGAACGGTCCACGACGGCGAGCGGGCCGACGTGGCGTGCACCGACTGCCACGCGGGGGACCGCCGCCACTGGGAAGAGGACCCGGCCGCCCATCCCATGACGAATCCGGCGAAGGTCGGAGCGCCGGGGGAGGCGCGGCTGTGCGCGACCTGCCACCAGACTGCGCACCAGCAGAACATGCTGGAGAAGAACGTGCACCCGGTGAGCGGGGTCTCGTGCAGCGATTGCCACGAGGTGCACGGTTCGGAGCACCCGGCGCTGCTCGAGAAGCCGCAGCGGGCGCTGTGCGTGGAGTGTCACCGGCAGGTGGAAGGCGACTTCGCGCGGCCGTACCGGCACCCGGTCGAGGAGGGCGTCGTGCAGTGCACCGACTGCCACGCGACCCTCGACGCGACGACGCGCCCGCTGTCGCCCGCCGGCACCAACGTGTGCCTCGACTGCCACGGCGAGTTCGCCGGCCCCTTCCCGTACGCGCACCGCGCCACGCTCGACCACGGCACCGACGAGGGCGGCTGCCTCACGTGTCACGAGGCGCACGGCGGCGCGCTGCCCCGCATGCTCACGCAACCCTATGAAGCGCCGCATGCCCCCCTGTGCGCCCAGTGTCACTCGGTGCCGCGGCACTTCTCGAATCCCTTCCACGGCACGAGCTTCGCCGGCATGGCCTGCAACGACTGCCACGCGGACATCCACGGCTCCTACGACAACCGGCTGTTCGTGAACGAGTCCCTCAAGGCCCAGGGTTGTTTCAACTCGGGCTGTCATCGCAACTAGGACGGTGGCCGAATGCGAACGATGACGATGGCGATCCCGATCGCGACGGTGCTGCTGTCGCTCGCCGCGGCCGCGCCGTGGGCGGGGCCCCTGCGCGGCACCGTGCGGCTCGGTCACGTGTTCGTGGACGAGACCGGCGATCGCTCGGCGGTGCAGGAGACCTACGATCTCGAGGAGGGGTTCGCGGTGAGCCGCATCCAGCTCACCGGCACCTCCGGCTCGCGCAGCACGCTCGCGCTCGACGTGCGCGACATCAACCTGCGTTCGCGCGCCGGAGATGTCGCGCTGCGCGTTCCCGGCCGGCTCAGGCTGGCCGGCGGCTACGACCAGAACCGATACGTGTTCGACCCGGCGCGCGGCGTCACCTCCGAGCGCAAGGACTGGCGGGCCTCGGCGCAGTTCACCGCCCGCCGCTGGCTGTCGCTGTCGGCCGACTTCAATCGCTCGGTCCGCGAGGGCGAGCGTCGCGCGCTGCCCGCCGGCACCCGGAGCGTGCTCGGCGAGCGCTACGACGACCGCTTCATGACCGGGCAGGTGGGGGCCGAAGTGCGGTCCGGGCGCGTCGGTGTTGCCGCTTCCTACCGCATGAGCGACTACGCCGACTGGCTCAACGATGCGGCCGCGCGCCGCGGACGCGTGGTGTCCGCGCGGATGTGGGCGCCGATGCCGTTCCACGGCCGCTGGAACAACCTGCTGCGCGGCTCCTACGGCACGCGCGAGCTGACGCGTGGCGGCGTGGAGTGGACCCTCGCCGGACTCCAGTTCACCTCGATCCTGCAGCCGCGCGACGCCTGGCAGCTCCGCTACGCCCTCGACGCCAGCCGCGTGGAGGACGAATCCGACGCGGACAATCGGACCGACCGCGTGCTGAACGACGTGGACCTGACGTGGTTCCACCGGTACGGCCGGCTGAGTGGCGGCTTCGGATACGAAACGCACGACGACGACCGCTCGCTGACGACGGCGACGGGCTGGCGGGCGGGCGCGAGCCTGCGGCCCAATGACCGGATGGACGCGCGCGTGGACTACGCCGGCCGCGTCAGGAAGGACGAGGAGTCGCTGACGCTTCTGCAGGACGTGGAGGCGTCGCGCCTGCGGGCGCGCCTCGAGGTGCGCCCGATCCGGAGCCTCACCGTGGGCGGCGACCTGGCGAGGCGCGAGCGCGAGTTGCCCGACATTGGCGTGTCCGCGGATGGCACGGTGACCGGAGCGCTGGTGCGCGTCGAGATCGCGGGGTGGGGGAGCCTGAGCGGCGACTACAGCCACAGCGAGGACGAATTCACCGACCTCGCCGGCGGCTTCGAGACGGTCGGCGACGTGGTCACGGGGCGCGCCGAGATCGTGCGCTTTCCCGGCCTGCGCCTCGCCGGCGGCGTGGCGTACCTCGACTACGGCGGCGACCTCGACCTCGAGAAGTCCACGGTGTTCGCGGAGGCCGCCCTCAGGCTGGCGGGGCGCTACCACCTGAGCGCGAAGTACAACTGCTACAACTACGACGATTACATTCTGCTGGACCGTTACTACACGGCGAACGTGGTGCGCGTCGAGCTCGGCTACGACCTGCAACCCTGACGTCAACACAAGGACACCCACGAAACACCCGAGGGAGGACACGGCGATGGCGGCGTTCGGAAGATGCTGGAGCCTCGTGGCGGTCGTCGCGGTCGCGGCGATCGGCCTGACGGGGTGCGAACGGAAGATCACCCGCGTCGAGGTCGTGCAGGAGCCGCAGAGCTGCTTCAACTGCCACAGCGACCAGAACACGCAGCTGGTGGACGCGGAGCAGCAGTGGGAGAACTCGCGGCACTCGACGGGCTCGACGCTCAACGAGAACGACTCGACGTGCAAGGGCTGCCACACGAGCGAGGGCTTCATCGCCCGGGCGACCGGGGTGACCGCGCCCTCGACGATCGAGAACCCGACGGCGATCCACTGCTTCACCTGCCACGCGCCGCACACGAGCGGCGACTTCCGCCTGCGCTGGACCACGGTCCCCGCGCTGGCCAACGCCGTCTCGTTTGACCTCGGCTCGGGAAACATCTGCGCCGCATGCCACCAGGCGCGCCGCAACGTCGCCACCTACATCACGGACCCGATCACCATGTCGACTCGCTTTGGTCCGCACCACAGCAATCAGGCCGACATGCTCATCGGAACGAACGGTTACGAATACGCGGGCTACACCTACAACCGCACCAGCCATCGTGAGGCGACCACCGCGTCCGGCAAGGACGGATGTCTCGAGTGCCACTTCAAGGCCACCAGCCAGTACGTGGTGGGCGGTCACAGCTTCAACATGCGGGCCGAGGTGCACGGAGAGGAAGTCCTCAACGTGGGAGCCTGCGAGCCCTGCCACGGCCCGCAGGATGACTTCGCCGACATCGGACCCGGCTACTCCTACCGGGACAGCATCGAGATCCTCGCCGCCGACCTCAGGGCGCGGCTCGTGGCCGCGAATCTCCTCGATGCCACGACCGGCCTGCCGCGCGCCGTCCGGACCTCGCGCGACTCGGCCGGCGCCGTCTGGAACTACCTGATGGTCGAGGAGGACCGCAGCGTGGGCATGCACAATCCCGCCTACGCGAAGGACCTGCTGCGCTCGTCCATCCTGTTCCTGACGCCCCCGCCGCCGCTCGCCGCCCACGTCCGGGGCTCGCGCGACTAGCGGCCGCGCCCGGACCCGGCCGGGCCCTCGCGATGCCGCGTCCGGCACCGCCGGGCGCGGCGTTCGCGTGCCCGCGGCGGGGGACACGCAGCGCGCAGGCCGGCGCCCGAGAGGACCCCGCTCGCCGGCGGGCCTTCGGGCGCCCACGCGATCGCGGCGCCGCGCGTGGCGGAAGCGCCGCAGGCTCCAGGGCGAGGGTGCGACCCCGACGTTGCCCCGGAGTTCGAGAACGTGAACGGTGACGTCCACCGGCCCGGGGCCACGCACCCCGCGTGACGGCCACGCCGGCCGCGCGGCGCAGGAACTCGCGCCGCGCGGCCGCCGCGCCTACCAGATGCTGACGCGCTGGCTCTCCGGCAGGTACATCCCGTCGCCCTCCTTCACGCCAAAGGCGGCGTAGAACGGCGCGAAGTTGCGCAGCGGTCCGATGGTGCGGAAGTGGGAAGGCGAGTGCGGATCGGTGAGCACCTGGCGGCGCAGCGTCTCGTCGCGCGACTTGGTGCGCCACACCTGAGCGTAGCCGAGGAAGAAGCGCTGGTCGCCGGTGAGGCCGTCGATCACCGGCGCCTCCCTGCCGCCGAGGGACATGCGGTAGGCCTTGTAGGCGATCGTCACGCCCGTCAGGTCGCCGATGTTCTCCCCGAGGGTCAGCCGGCCGTTCACGTTCAGGTCGGGCAGCGGCTTGAAGGCGTCGTATTGCTCGACGAGCGCCTGCGCCCGCGCCTTGAACGCCTCGGCGTCGGCCTCCGTCCACCAGTCCCTGAGGTTCCCGTCGGCGTCCGTTTTGCGCCCCTGGTCATCGAACGCGTGACCGATCTCGTGGCCAATCACCGCGCCGATCGCGCCGTAGTTCACGGCGTCGTCCGCCTCCGGATTGAAGAACGGCGGCTGCAGGATGCCGGCGGGGAAGACGATCTCGTTCATGCGCGGGTTGTGGTACGCGTTCACGGTCTGCGGCGTCATGCCCCACTCGCTGCGGTCCACGGGACCGCCAAGCCGGTCGAGGCGGCGCTGCACGTCCCACGTCCGCGCGCGCGCGAGGTTCCCGACGGGATCGTCGCGCCGAATCTCGAGCGCCGCGTAGTCCTTCCAGCGGTCGGGATAGCCGATCTTGGTGGTGAACTTCGCGCGCTTCTGCTGGGCGCGCGCCTTGGTCTCCGCCGACATCCACGTCAGTCCGTCGATGGAGGTCTCGAAGGCGCGCATGACGTTCGCCACCAGCTCCTGCATGCGCTTCTTCGACGCCGGAGGAAAGTGCCGCTCGACGTAGATCTTTCCGACGGCCTCTCCGAGGGCGCCGTTGACCGCCTGCACGGCGCGCTGCCAGCGCGGCTCGAGCTGCTCGAGCCCGTTGACGAGCCGGCCGTGGAATTGGAAACGCGCGTCCACGAAGTCCTTCGAGAGCCACGGCGCCGCGCCGTCCAGCACGTGGAACCGCAGGTAGTCCTTCCACGTCTCGAGCGGGACCTCGCCGAGAAGCGCCCCGAGCGCGCTCGCGTAACTCGGCTGCCGCACGTACAGCGACCTCACGGCGGGGCCGACGCGCGCGCCCTCGAGGAACGCCGCCCACGGCAGCGACGCGCTCACCGCGCCGAGATCGGCGACCTGAACGAGGTTGTCGGTCTTGGTCGCATCGCGGCTGTCCTCGGGCGTCCAGTGCGCCTCGGCGATGCGTCGCTCGAGCGCCACGACCTCGCGCGCGCGCCCCTCGGCGCGCTCGAGGCCGGCGAGCGTCAGGAGCCGCGCGATGTACCCGGGGTAGGCGGCGCGGATCTCGTCGAACTTCTCGCCCTCGCGCAGGTAGTAGCTGCGGTTCGGGAGGCCGAGGCCGCCCTGCGAAAGGTACACCGCGTAGCGGCTCGAGGCGCGCGAGTCCACGTTGACGAACGCCACGAGCGGCGCCGCGACGCCCGCGCGGCTCAGCTCCGCAAGGGCGCGCGCCAGGTCCGCGACGTCGCCAATGCGCGCGACGCGCTCGAGGTACGGGCGCACCGGCGCCGCGCCGAGGCGCTCGGCGAGCGCCTCGTCCATGAGGCTCGCGTAGAGATCACCGATCTTGCGCCCCTCGGAACCGGCGGGGAGATCGCGGCGCGCGGCGAGCTCCTCGATGATGGCGCGCTGCCGCCGGTCGCTCTCATCGCGCAGGATCTCGAAGCTGCCCCAGCGGCCTTTCTCGGGCGGAATCTGCGTGCGGTCGAGCCACCCGCCGTTGGCGTAGCGGTGGAAGTCGTCCTGCGGCCGGGCCGTCGTGTCGAAGCCGGTGCGGTCGATCCCCGACACCGGGCCTTTCGCCGCGACGGGCGCCGCGACGGACATCGCCACGGCGAACGCGAGCGCCGCTCCTCGGGCGGCGCGCCAGCATCCATGGAACACGGTGCATCCTCCTCGTGCCCGGCCCGCGCGCGCCGGGCTCTTCCGGCGGGGGGGCGGGTCCGATCTGCCGTTGCAGGCCGCCGGCGGACTCGCCGTCGGCGCCCGTGGGGTGATGCGCCCCCATGCGGCGGGCGCACCCGACAGCATAAGTGCCGGCACGCCCCGGGCAACCCGTGTGCGTCGGGTGCGGGCCGAGCGCGGTGGAGCGCCGGCCGAGCGGGGCGGCACGCCGGCCGAGCGGGGCGGCACACCGGCCGCCAACGATCCGCCGGCGCCGGCCGGCCGGCCTCGCGCGGCGCCCGGGACCGGCGCGGGCCGGGGCGGCGCGCTCGTGAGGAGCGGGACGTGCGAGCCATCGGCCGGGCAGGTTCACGGCCCGCGCCGGGTTACGCCTCCTGCTCGCGGAACTCGCCGGCCACCCTGACGAAGGCCGCCAGCGCGAGCACGCCGAGCACGAGGTGCGCGGCCATGACGTACCACACCCGCTCCGGAACGCCCGCGTCGGTGAAGCGGCCGTAGAGGCCCGTGTACACGAAGCCGCTCGTGACGCCGCCGATCATGACCGACAGGAAGTTCGAGCCCATGTAGAGCCCGGCCTTCTCCTTTGGTGCGATCCAGGTGATGTACTCCTGGATGCGCGGCGAGCTGATCATCTCGCCGACCGCGAACAGGAAGATGCCCACGAACACGAGCCACGGCGCCGCGGTCCGCGCCGCGCCGAGCACCGCCACGCCGGCGGCGGCCACGAGCAGGCCGATCATGAACGACGGCATGGCCCGCATCTTCTCGAACAGCCGCGACACGGCGAGCTGCATGATCATGATGATGTAGCCGGTGTGCGAGATGGTCTCGCCCAGCACGCGCCGCTGGCCGTCCTCGCCCACGTGCGACAGGAAGTTCGCGAAGCCTGCTCCGAACGCGCCCCTCAGATCGAGGTAGAGCCGCGCCGTGTCCACGTTGCTGTCCACGTAGAGGGCGCACAGGTTGAAGAACGCCCAGAACGGGAGCCAGAAGAACACGCCGAGGAGCACGAGGAAGGTCGAGAACTTGACGTCCGAGAGCGCCGCTCCGATGTCCCGGAACTTCTTGCCGAGCGATTCGGACTCGGCCTGCCGCGGCGGCTCCTTGTAGAAGAGGATCGTGATGAGCAGCATCACGCCGATGGCGATGGCCGAGGCGAGGAAGGCGTAGTTCCACGAGATCGCCCGCAGCTTGCCGGCCACGATCGGCCCGAACGACCCGCCGACGTTGACCATGGCGTAGAAGATGCCGAAGCCGACCGTCTTGTTGGTGCCGTCGGTGGTGACCCGCACCGTGCCCGCGATGAGCGGCTTGAAGATGCCGGCCGCGAGGCCGATCGAGAGCATCGTCAGCACGATCCCGGAGAACGACTTGGTGACGAGCAGCAGCAGGATCGCCGGCAGGTAGGCGAGGTAGGAGACGATCAGGACCTTCTTGAAGCCGAAGCGGTCCGCGAACGTCCCGGAGATCACCGGGATCGAGTAGGAGAGGAGCAGGAACAGGCTTTGCACGATGCCCAGCTGGTCGCGCGAGTAGCCCAGGTGGGTCATGTAGATGCCGAAGCCGAAGTAGATGCCGTAGTACGCGAACCGCTCGAGCACCTCGATGAGGTTCGCGACCCAGAACACGGGCGGGAACGGAGTGCGCTGCGCCATCGCCACCTCCTGGTCGCGGGGGGTCGCGGCAGTCTAGCGCGGGCCACGGAGGGGCGGAACCGGGCCGGCGCCGGAGCCGCCAGGCGCCCGGCACCTTCCCGGGCCGGCCCCGGCGCTCCGCCGGCCGGCGATCCCCGCGAACGCAGCACGTTTCGTGCTGGACCGCCCCGGCCGACGCGCTTGCGCTGCGCCCCGCGCCGTGCGCGGGGACCGCGTGCGGCGCGCATCGCGCCGGGCCGATCCGCCGGCGCGCCCGACCGCCCCCCGGGCCGCCCCCCCGGCGAACGGCCGACGCACAGCACACGGACCCGAGCACGGCGGGCCGCCGCCCGCGGAGGGACCACTCCATGAGGCTGCACCGGATCTCGCGCGACCAGCTGCCCGGCTACATCCGGGAATCCATCCGCGAGCTGCGCCACGCACTGGTCGCCGGGCCGCGCAACAAGGAGTTCAGCAACTCCGAGGGGATGCTCCCGAACGCCTCGCGCGGCATGACGTAGGTCGGGTTCGACGTGGGTGAGGACCGCTTCGGCGGCAGCGGCAAGTACCGCATCGTGGCGCTCGTGGACCAGAGCACGCGCGAGTTCTACGCCCTCGCTACACGAACGACCACTACGGGACCGGGTGGACCGAAGTGACCTGGTGCCCCCCGGGACCGTGCGGGGCGCGTGATTCCCGGCGGGCGGGTGCCATCAGGCTCCCGCCAGCTTCGCCACCCCCAACACGACGGCCGCGCCCACCGCTTCGCCCAGGTCGTCCTTGGAGCGCGGGCCCGGCGCCCGGACCCCGCGCACCCCGGACTTCGACCGAAGCGCGCGATTGCGTTTCGCACGCCGGCGGCGGGACGCCCCCGGCCCGTTCGCGTCCGGCGCCCCGCGGCGCGAATCCGCCGGTGAATCCGCGCCTTCCCGCCGGTATCATGTTCCGGGCTCTGTCACCCCCTCCGGAGGATCTCCGATGCGTCGCCGCTGGTTCCCGCTCCTCGCGCTGCTTCCGCTGCTCATCGCCGCACCCGCCGTTCGCGCCCAAGCCCCCGGCACCCTGAGCTACCAGGGCGTGCTCACCGACGACCTCGGCCAGATCGTTCCGGACGGGAGCTATGGCCTCACGTTCCGGCTGTACGACGTCGCCGTGGGGGGGGCCGCGCTGTTTACCGAAAACCAGACGGTGACGGTTGTGCGCGGAGGCTTCAGCGTCGTGCTCGGGCTTCCCGGCGGCATCGCGCTGCCCTTCGACCGCACCTACTACCTCGGCATCCAGGTCGGCGCCGACCCCGAGATGCTGCCGCGGCCGCGCCTCACGGCATCGCCGTACGCCCTCAGCCTGCGACTTCCGTACGCACAGACGCTGGCCAGCGCGAGCCCGCTCATCTCGCTCACCAACACGAGCGGGGCCGCCGAACTCAAGCTCGGCAGCCGGCTCGACGTCGGCGGGACGAACGAGGGCCGGCTCCACGTCTACCGGCCGGCCGTCGCTGACCCGGTGGTGCGCATCGTCACCACGTTCTTCGGAGGCGCCATCTGGACGCACGAGCCGCAGGGCGTCGGTTACGCGACCTTTCAGTCCGCCGACGCGGAGGGCGAGGGCGGCTACCTGGCCGTGTACCGCAACGACGCGACCCAGGGCTTCGCGGTGGACGGCAACCGCAACGGAACCCAGGAGCCGCGCGTCTCGATCGCGGGCTCGGCCCAGTCGGCCGTGTTCGACTTCACCCAGACCGGAAACGCCGCGGTCGCGCTTCCCGTGGATGCGGTCTCGGCCGGCGAGACCCTCGACGAGGCGGGCCTCGCCGCGGAGCATGGCACCAGTTCGACGGCCATGCCGAGCGGGCTGGGCACGATCCTCTCTCGCACCATCACCGTCCCGGGCGCGGGGTACTGCCTCGTCATCGGCTCGCTCGACGTGAGCTTCAGCCACGCGAACGGGACGCAGAGCCACGCCCATTTCGGCGTCTCGGACGACCCCGCCAGCCTGCCCAGCAACCAGGACGTGCCCTTCCTGATCGCGCCGGCGGCCGCGACCGGCCAGTACGCGACCCCCGTCACCGTGCACGGGGTCTTCACCGTGGCTGCGGGCTCGCACACGTTCTACCTGCTCGGGCAGGAGCTCTCCGGCGCCGCGTCCTACGCCGACCGCTCGCTCACGGTGCTGTTCGTGCCGACCGCCTACGGCACGGTCACCTCCACCGCGCCGAACCTCGTCGCGGGCGGCGGCGATCCCGCCGGCGGCGTGCCGCTCTCGCCCGCGGAGATCTCCGCCGAGCGCGCCAAGGGCGAGGCGTTCCACCGCGCCCGCGTCGAGCGCGAACTGGGCGAGATGCGCGCCCGCCTGCTCGAGCTGCAGCAGCAGCTCGAGGCGCTCGGCGCCGCGCACGCCGCCGCAGCCTCCGCCAAGGAGCGCTGAGCGTGCGCCCCGCCGCGCCGTTCCTCATGGCCTGCGCGCTGCTCGCGGGCGCAGGACTCGCGCCCCCCGACGCGCGCGCGGCCTACGCCGTGCGCGGATTCGTCCTCGGCAACGGCGCCACGCCGGGGGAGGGCGCCGCCTCCGCCGGCCGGCGCCTGTTCGGCACCGCCGGGCAGCCCGTCGTGGGCGCGAGCGCCGGCGCCGCGCGCGAGCTGTGCCACGGCTTCTGGTGCGTTGGCGGCGCGCAGGTGGTGTCGGTCGAGGATCCGGCCCCGTCCGGACCCGGCGGTTCGCGCCTGCCCGCGGCGCTCGCCTTCGGCGCGCCGCGGCCCAACCCGGCGCGGGACGCCGCGCGCTTCGCGGTGGACCTGCCGCGCGCGGCGCGCGTGGAACTCGCGATCCTCGACGTCCAGGGCCGGCGCGTCCGCACCGTGGACCCCGGCGCGCTCGACGCCGGGTTCCACGCGCTCGGCTGGGACGGCCGCGACGAGGGCGGCCGCGCCGCCGACAGTGGCGTCTATTTCGCGCGCCTCGCGGTGGACGGCGTGCCGGTTGGCGTGCGGCGGTTCGTGCTGCGGCGCTGACCGGGCGCGCCGCGGCGCGTGCTAGCATGCCGCGGCATGTTCGAGACCCGGCCGCACCGTGAGGACCCGGGCGCGGCGCGCACCACCGCGCCGGGTCCGGGCCCGGCGACCGCGCCCGTTTCACTGGCGGTCGGGCTCGTCGCGCTCGCCGCCTACCTGTGGCTCGCGCCGCCCGTCTCAGCGGACCGCGACTCGAGCGAATTCGCGCTCGTCCTCGCGCTCGACGGCATCGCCCATCCGACCGGCTACCCGCTCTACACGTTGTTCGGCCACCGCTTCGTCGCCGCGCTCCACGCCGCGGGCGTGGACCAGGCGTACGCGGCCAACGCCTGGAGCGCGCTCGGCGGGGCCGTGGCGCTCGCGCTCCTCCACGCGCTCGCCGCGCGCCTGCTGCCGCGCGACGCGCCGCTCGCGCCGGCCGAGCGCGCGGCGCTGCCGCTCCTTCCGCCGGCGCTGCTGCTCCTCAATCCCGGCTGGACGCAGGTGGCGACCGTGGCCGAGGTGCACTCGTGGCACGTGGCGTGGGGGCTCGGACTCGCGCTCGCCTTTGCGCGCGGTCTTGAGGGCATCGGCACGGGGACGCCCCCCGGCGCGCGCTTCGCCGCGGGGTGGGGGCTCCTGTGCGGGGCGGGCCTCGCGCACCATGCCACGGCGTTGCTCGCGATCGTGCCGCTCACGGTCGCGCTGGCAGGCGCGGCGCGGCCGTCGCCCGGGCGCGCCGCGCGCGGGCTCGCGCTCGCCGCAGCGTGCGCCGTGCCGCCACTGGCCTCGTACCTGCTGCTGCGCTGGAAGGCCGCCGCGGGCGCGCCGGTCCAGTGGAGCGCGTTCGAGAACACGTGGGCCGGACTGTGGGCGCACGCCACCGGGGCGCAGTACGCCGGCGTCTTCGGGCGCTTTGCTCCCGAGCCGCTCGAGCGTGCGCTGATCGAGCGCGCCGTGCTGCCCTTCCTCGTCCCCGGCATGGTGGGGCTCGCCATGGCCGCGGCCCGCGCGCCGCGCGGCCCGCGCCGTGTGGTCTTCGCCGGCCTGCTCGCGACCGCGCTCGCCCAGACCGCCTTCGCGATGCTCTACGGCGTGGACGATCCGGGCGCCTACTTCCTGCCGGCGCTCGCCGCCGGCCTGGCCAGCGCCACACCGCTGTGCGCCCCGCCCGCGGGTGCCAGCCCGGTGGCGCGCGCCGGACGGCGTGGCGCCGCGTCGGCGCTCGTCGTGCTCGTGCTCGCGCTCGCGCCCGGCTGGACGCACGCCGCGCTCGAGGCAAGGCGCCAGTTCATCGGCTTCGACGCCTTCCTGCACGACCTGTGGCGGCGCATCCCCGTCGGGCGCGGGTTCGTTCTGTGGCCGCACGACCTGAGCCACCGGTTGCGCGAGTACCAGTTGTTGCGGGGAGAGCGGCCCGCGCTCGAGATCGTGAACCCGTGGACCTTCACGCATCCCGCGGCCCGGCGGCGCTTCGCCGAGCGCCACGGGTTCGATCCTCTCCCCGCCGTCGGGCTCGCGGCCGAGGACCTGCGGGCGTCCGGCCCGCTCACGCCGGGCGCGCGGCGCTTTTTCGAAGCGACCGCGCGGCGCATCAACCAGCGCTCCGAGCTTCCCGTCGTGGTCTTCGAGCCGGAGGTTTCGCGCGTGCGAGTGCTCCCCAAGGCGGGGCGCGGCACGCCGACCCTGCCGGGCAGGGCGCGCACGCTGGAGCCTTCGCGCTAGCGCATCGGCCGGAACCTGTCAACGACTTTGAGACACTCGCTTCGTGAGATTACTGAGCAACCGCATGACCGGGACCGACCGCGATCCGCCGCCGCCCGAGGTGGCCCTGGCCGCGCCGTGGCCGAATCCCGCGCGGAGCGCGGTCCATTTGCGCTTCGCGCTGCCCCGCCCGTTGGAAGCAACCTTGCGTGTACACGACGTGCACGGAAGACTCGTGCGCCGCCTCATGCAAGGACCGCTGGCCGCCGGTTGGCACGGGGCGACGTGGGACGGCCGGGACGAAGCGGGCCGAACGGCCCCGCCAGGGATGTATCTCGCCCGACTCGAGGCCGCCGGAACGACCGCGCGCACCCGGCGCTTCGTGAGAATCGAGTAGTCCGCGTGTACCGCCCCGGGGAGCGCCGTCCCCCGGGGGACGGCGCGTTGCGGCGAGCGGGCAGGTCCTGGGCTGGGGCCGTGCCGGGTCACGGCGGACGGCCACGGAGGTCTCGACCCGGCGGGCGAGGTGGTGCCGCGCGTGACTGCAAGGGCGCGCTTCGGTGCGCGCCAGGGCCTCTTCAGGCCCCGCCGCCGGCGGTCGGCGACCGATCGTTCGCAGGGCGCCAGCCGGCGTGCGTCCGCCGCTTCAGTCGAGCACCACGAACGGGCGCCGCAGCGCCTCGGCCCCCACCTGCAGCCGGGCGAAATAGACGCCGGGCGTGATGTCCGCACCGCGCTTCCACGTCACCGCGTGATCGCCCTCCGCGAGCGCGCCGGCGAGCACGGTCTCCACGCGCCGTCCGACGAGGTCGTAGACGTCGAGCCGCGCTTCACCCGATTGCGGCAGCCGGAAGGCGAACCGCGCCGCGCCGCGGACCGGGTTCGGGCTCACCGGCAGGAACTGGATGGCCGCGGAGGCGCCCCCCGGCACGACGCTCGCGGTCGAGTGCGAGAGCACGAATGTGAGGCTGTCGGCGTAACCGTCGTCGTAACTGCCTGCGGTCCGCGTGCACACGAGCTGCAGTTGCACCGTGCGCGTGCCGGGGGGCACGGCCCCCTCCTGGGCGCGCAGCACCATGCCGGTGAGTCCTGCGCGGTCGGTGATGAACACCGGTCCGATCGTTGCGCTCCCGACGGTGGTGGCGGCGCCGTCGCGGAACGTGGCGGTGAGTTGCGCGTTGTCCTGCTGGCCGTTGTAGCCGCCGAGGTAGCCCGCGAGGCGGAAGTTCAGGGAGCCGGCGTCAATCAACGCCGCGAGGTCGGAGATGTCAATGGTCTGCGACATCTCGGACAGGTCCTCCTCAGGCCCACCGGCGAAAAAGGCGGCCCCGCGCACGGCCGGGCCGGGGTCCGAGTTGACGGGAAACCCTCCGCCGGTGGTCCACGACACGGCGGTGAGGTTACCGAGCACCGACCAGCCAGGGATCGCCACGACCTCGTAGCCGCTCGGGCCGGGGACACACGACTCTGCGTCGCCGTTGACGATGAGGTTGGACCCGAGCGGGGTGGCCCGGGCTGGCGCAGCGGCCGCGACGGCCGCACAGACAAGAAGAGAGGTGACGATTCTGCGCATGGCTGGCCTCCGAGTGGCAAGTCTCCGGCCGACAAGGACCGCGATGTCGGCCAGCGCACCATGATTGTATCCCCGATTCGACCACGCCGCGACAGGCATTGGTCCCGCGCGGCCTGCTGCGGCCACCCGAGCGTGCGCCCATTGCGGGCGACTCGGCTTGCCTCCGCACGGGCGCCGCGAGGAGGTTCAGGCGGCGGGGGACCGGTCCGTTCGCGGGCCATGCGCGCGCCGCGGGCCGCGACCGCGGCCCGGAAGGCAACGTGGGGAAGCCCTGTGACGCGCGGCGGGCGCGGAACCCCAGGCCCTGCGCGGACGACAGCTCGAGGAGGTGCGCCAGAGGGTCCACTGCCCGGCTCTGAGGGGGATGCGATCGTGAGCCGGGGCATTCATTCGGCCATGGGCCGGCTGCTCACCCACCTCCACCTCGAGTGCGAGGCGCCGACACTCGATGACCTCCATCGCCTCGTCCGCGAGCATCAGCGTCTCGTGCCGCTCGAGACGCGCATCAAGCTGATGGACGACGAGCCCGGCCTCCACCGCGGGGACTTCGTGCGGCCCCTCGAAAACGACGTGGAACGCATCGTCTCTCGCGGGGCCGGTGGGCTGCGCTGGACGCTGACCCGCGGGTTCCGCGCCCTGCTCGAGGATCTCGGATTCGAGGCCGCGTTCATGGTCTTGGATCCCGGACACTGCTGCGTCCGGGCCGAGATCCCGGAGGGCCCGGAGGACGCACCTCGCACCGGAAGACGTGCCGGCCGCGCGGCGCGACATCATCGGCACAGACCCCGCGCTCCATCTCGAGGCCGCCGAGACAGGCCGCGATTCGGCTTCGCGGCCTGACGGCGGGCGAGGGGCGCGGGGAAGGGGCGCCGTTCATGCCGGGGAGCCCACGAGCGACTCCGTGCTCGCGGGCCGCCGGAAGGTCAAGTGGGCGCGAGGGGCGCGACGCCGGCGCACGGCGCGGCCGACAGGAGCTCGAGTCGCAGGCCGAAGCCTCGTGCACTGGTCGCGCCCCTCGAGAAGCCACGCTCGCCTTGCGTGACCCACGCCATTAGGCCAATGTCTTCCGCCCGTGGCCCCGTAGCTCAGACGGATAGAGCAGCGGTTTCCTAATCGCGCCAGGCAGTTTTGAGCCTGTTGCGCCGGAACACGAAGCGCCACAGGGAAATCGCTGCGGCCCCGGGGAGTTAGCGCTCCTCGGGGCCTCGGTCTGTCCTGGCCCGAAGTGGACGGCCAGAGACCCTTGTGGTCGCTCAGGCGGTAGCCAAACGGTAGCCGCGAGCGTCGCTTCCGCGACGCCAGCGACGTTCCGACGACGCCGGTGAGGTCGAGACGACGCGGAAAGCGCAGTGCCACGGCGGACCGACTTTGGTGCATAAACGTGCTAGGCTCCGGCGTCCTTCGACAATGCCGCCGACCGACCGCCCCGCAAGGAAGCTAGGAAAATGGCTGAGAGTAGCGCACTGGACCTGACTCCGTTCGTCCCCGAGGACCTCGGCAAGCTCAGAAATCACCAGACGGAGATCCCTCGGATCGCCAAGGACCCGCGGCTGGTGGCCATGATTGAGCAAGCAGTTCGCGGCGTCCCGACTGAGCACAGCCTGATGCTTGGCGACGCGCGCGACCTGTCGAAGATCCCCGACGGCAGCGTCCACCTCGTCGTGACGTCTCCTCCGTACTGGACTCTCAAGGAGTACCGGAGATCGAAAGGCCAGCTCGGGTACGTCGCCGATTACGAGGAGTTCCTAGGCGAACTCGACAAGGTGTGGCAGCACTGCTTCCGGGTGCTTGTACCCGGCGGGCGGCTCATCATCGTGGTCGGGGACGTCTGCCTCTCACGCCGGCGAAACGGTGGGCGCCATACGGTGGTCCCGCTCCACGCCTCGATTCAAGAGCATTGCCGGCCGATCGGGTTCGACAACGTCGCGCCGATCATCTGGTACAAGATCGCGAACGCGGTCTACGAGGTCGAAAACCGCGGCGGGTTCCTCGGCAAGCCATTCGAGCCGAACGCGGTGGTGAAGAACGACATCGAGTTCATCCTCATGCAGCGGAAGCACGGTGGCTACCGCAGCCCGTCAATTGCCGCGCGCGTCCTGAGCGTGATCTCTGGTGATAACCACCAAAAGTGGTTCCAACAGATCTGGACAGACGTCACAGGCGCTTCGACGAGGAATCACCCAGCGCCGTACCCTCTGGAGCTCGCTGAACGACTAATCCGCATGTTCAGCTTCGTCGGCGACACTGTGCTCGACCCCTTCATGGGAACTGGCACGACAAACGTCGCGGCAATGCGCTGGGGCCGCAACAGCGTTGGCGTTGAGGTCGATCCGCATTATTTCGAACTGTCGCGGAAGCGCGTCGGCGACGCGAGCGCAGATCTATTCAGTACCGCAACCATCTCTGTCGTTGAGCCAGGGGGGAAGCGTGGAGCTTCAGGCAAGGGTCGCGGAAGCAGTCAAAGAGTTCTGGCGACTGCGAGTGGTGAACACGCAGGGCGGAAAGACAATGGGGGCACTCATCGACCTGACGAAGGCGGTGTTGTGCGAGAACGGGTGCGCGGACCGGCACGTCGTCACCGGAAGTCGGCTTGAACTCCCCGGCTACTTCCGACCGGCCAAACAGTGGGACCTGATCGTCATCAGGGACGGCAGGCTGATCGCGGCAGTTGAGTTCAAGTCGCAGATTGGCTCACTAGGCAACAACGTCAACAACCGCGCGGAAGAGGCGATCGGCAACGGAGTCGATCTAGGCCGGGCGTACGAGCACGGCTTGATTCACGAGGGACTTCCGAGGCCATGGATCGGATACGTCTTCCTGCTCGAAGACTGCGACGACGCTCGCTCCGTTGTGAGCGTACGCACGCCACACTTCAGCGTGAGTCCGGACTTCACGAACGCGTCTTACCAGCGGCGGTACGAGCTGTTGTGCGAACGGCTGGTGCAGGACGACATCTACCAGGGGGCGTGCTTCTTGATGTCAGGACGCGAAACCGGTCCGCGCGGCGCCTATCTCGAACCAAATCCTGCCCTGACGTTCGAGAGGTTCACAAGCGCGCTCTGCGGCCATGTTCAGGCGCACACGTAGGAGACAACAGGCATGTCGACCGCCAAAGGCATCCGATCCGAACCGGTCGAACCGAAGAGCCCGCTGCTGAGCAAGGCCTGGCTCATCTGCAGGTATGCACACAAAGCCGCGAGCGATTTGCTGGGCCTCTATGATAGTTCCCGCAAAGTCAGGCGAAAGTCTGGAGGGCAGACAACGGACGCGGAGCAGGATCTGCTCCGCGCGATCTTAGTGTTCGCCTCTGCAGGACTTGATGGAACCCTGAAACAGATCGTGAAGGATGCGATGGCGAAGCTGGTCGAGTGCGATGAAAAGGTACAGGGCCAGCTCGCTCGCTTTGGTGCACGCAAGCTCAGGAAGTCGAAGGAAGAGGAACGTGTTGTGGACACTGAGTTCCTCGGGGAGCTTCTCGCCGGTGTCTCACCACGGAGCGCCCTCACCGATCGTTTCATTAGGCACCTCACGGCGAACAGCCTTCAGTCGACCGAGCAGGTCAAGGGCATGGCTGAGGCGCTCGGGCTGGACTTCCGTAATATCCCCGTTGAGGAGAAGCACCTTCTGGAAACGTTCAAGGTGCGCAACCAGATAGTTCACGAAATGGACGCAGATCCGGCCGGGAAGACTAGGAAACGCGTCAGCCGCCAGCGCGAGACGATGAGGGAGCACATCAACCGACTCTTACACCTCGCGGATTTCTTCTTGACTGACGTGGATAAGCGGCTTCAGTCGAAATAGCTCACTAGCCCCGCACGGACAACAGCCGTTCGGGGATCGACCTTGTATCCCCTAGTAAGCCCGTGCGGGGCGTACCAGGGGCGGGTGTCAGTCCTCCGAGAGCAGCTCGGCGATGACGATGACTCCGAGGATGACGAGAAGCCAGATCATGGCGGCTAGTAGTTAGCGAGTGGGCAGTTGGGGGCGTGCTCGAGGTGGGCGCCCGGTGCCGGCTCGTGCATGACCAGGTGCGGAAGGCTGCAGGAGCATCCGGTCAGGCTCTTCGGGTCCGTCGGCTCGTACTCGCGCCGGAACTGCTGGAGCGTCATCTGCTGGTCGCTCCACGGCGTCTCGACGAGCATGTTGCCGTCCTCGAGGCGGACAGCGCGGACGACGATCGGTTTGCGGCGGTACTTCGGAGTCATGCGGCGCGGGATCGCAGAGCGATCTCTAGGAACTTCTCCACGTCCTCGACGCTCGTGGCGACGAACGCCACTCCGCCGGCCTGACCGACTCGTGTCAGAAACTCGTCCTGGATGTCCGTCGGCATTTTACCCGGACGTTTCACTTCAATCGCGAGGAACGTCCCGCCGGGCAGGATGCCGAGGATGTCGCTGACGCCGCGAGTCGGCGAGGGACGAAAGCCGCCGCGGCCGTCGTGGAGCGGAACGCCCTGCTGGTTCACGCGGAAGGCGAAGACTCCGCGCCAGGCGAGGTACTCCAGAATCGCCCGCTGGATCAGCGACTCGCGTGGACGGAGGGCTTTCAACTTCGCCTCCATGTCTTCACGCGAGCGATTCCATGCCAGACCTGGCCGCAGACGAGACACTCACGCCTCACGACGGCAGTGAAGTTGGCCAGCCGCTGGCGGACGGCTACGAAGTAAGCCCAGATGTGCTTGTGGCGTCTCATCGTTCTCTTGGGTCAACCGGAATGGCCTGCATCATGGGCTGGGCCGCCCGGACGACAGGCAGGAGCCTGTAGCGCTCACAGGTGCGGTGATTCGGGCAGTCGCCGGACTTCTCCAGCCGGCCGTGTTCAGGGTGCTCGTTGAGCCAGGCCTTCAGCTCCGAGGCGGCCCTGGGCGGGTAGTTCCCGAAGAGCCGTTCGTTGGCCGGGCCGAGCATTGTGAGCATCTCCTGCGAACATGTTGAACCGTGCTGGAGGACTTCGAGGAGGCGGCGACCGCGGGCAGAGAGTTTCATGGCCCTAGTGGTGAACGATGAGCTGGTCGGCGACGATCTCGGTCTTCCGGAGCTTTACGCCGGTCTCCTGGTCGGCCTTGAAGCGGGTGTGGAGGTAGCCGAACACGGAGACGCGATTTCCGGGCTTGAGGTCGCGGAGCTTCTGCGCCATTGCGTCCCAGGCGGCGACGTGGTGGTGCTCGACGGTCTCCTTCCGCTTGCCGTTGGCGCGGAAGATCCGGAGCGTCTGGACGATGATTGTCCCGACTTCGTGGCCGGTGGGCGTCCGGGTGAGGCGCGGCTCGCCGACGACGTTCCCGGTGATGTGAGCTTCGTTGACGTCGGTGAGGACGTCCTCGGCTTGCACGTTCTCCGGGTCGTGGAGTGGGTCGGGGTGGCTCATGCGGCCCCCTTAAGCTGCGGTGGCACTTCGCGCGCAGTACCCTCAATGACGTCGACGAACACCAGGTCCTTGCGGGTCCCGATCTTCGACCCGAAGCGCATGATGCTGCCGTCTGGCATGACGTGCGCATAGCTGGGTCCAAGAGCACCGAGTGCGGCGTCCAGTCGAAGCTCGCCGTCAAACATGTGCTCCGGAGGAGCGAGCGGCCCACTTCCGTCCGGCTCTTCAAGGAAGTAGAGCGGTTTGCCGTTGAGCAATACACGGTGGTTCATAGGACGTAGACGTCAGCGGTGATCTGGAAGTTCTCGCCCCTTGTCAGGATGTCGAAGCGGATCTGTCCGGTACTGCCGTCGCAGGCGTAGCGGCTGCTCATCCGGTCATGGACGACGTACGTCTCGTTGGCGATGAACACCTCGGTCCCGAACGGCAGGCAGTTCGTGGCGACGACGCCGAAGTCCGGGAAGGGGCAGACGCTCGTGCCGTCGGCGGTGATGCACGGATTGCCGTCGGTCTGCTCGGGAACCGCCTGGAAGGTCGAAATCAGGGCATCCTCGAAGACGAGGAGCGGCTCTGAAGGCTCGCCATTGGTCAGACTCTGCGTTTCCTGCGTGGTTGGCTGGCTCTCCGCTGTCTCTTGACTTCGGAGGGCCTCATCCGCGGCCTGGCGTGATTCCAGGGCGTCCACGTTGGGCTGGGCCGTGGCTTCGAGCTGGCCGAGCCGCTGGTCCACGGCGCGGGGAAGGAGCGCCATGACGGTCGCCCAGATTCCGAGGGAGAGGAACAGCAGGGCGAGGTTGGCGAGCTTCCGCTTGGTTTGTGGGTGGTTGAGGTTCATGGGTTTACTGGTTATGTGCTGCTTCTCTTTCGGCTTCGAGGCTGCGGAGGCGGTACTTGAGCGCCCGCATCATCTCCGTCAGGAGGACGAGGTAGCCCTTGGCGCGGAGGAGAGCCTCGTACTCCTCGGACGCTTCGGCTCGGATGCGCGCTTTGGCGGCGGTCATGTCGGGCGTGGACAGCAGGTCGTTGAGCATCCGGTTGTAGGCCATTTCGCGGTCGACGATTTCCTCGTTGACGTTCCCGATGAGCGACGACAGCTCGGTCAGGACGATTGAAGCCTCGTCGCCGGTCATGTCCTTCGCCTTCAGGAGCCGTGCGCGGTAGTCGTCGATCATCTCCCGTACGGTCATACGCTGGCCTCCAGCCCGGCCTTCACGGCCTTACCTGCGCGGCTGATTGGCTCTCGGCTGACCACGCTGGCAGGACCGGCCGGCTTCACCGGCTCCGGCATCGTCCGGTTGAAGTCCTCGACCGCCTTGTTCGGGGCAGGTTTCGAGGATGCCGGCTTCGGGGCGAACTTGGCCGGGGTGATCGGCGAGTCCGCGAGCCGCTCGCCTTCGTCGAGTTCTGGGGCGTACTGCGTGCCGTAGCCGCAGAGGGCAAGCGCACGACCGATAGCGCCGGTCTCGGCCTTCTCGATGTAGTCAGGGAAGTCGGTCGGCGTCTCCTGCTTCGTTGCCGTGGCGATGAGCCGGCCGTTCTCGTCCTTGATCCGGGCGACGCAGATTGCGCGCTTGCCGGTGTCCTCCATGGTCAGAAACTCCGTCTCGATTCCCCACGCCGGGTGCTCCTCGCGGAACCAAACGAGTCGGTGGGCAACCTGGAGGTAGGGGTTCTTCTTGACGACCCAGGTGTTCGTCGTCTTGTCGAGCGACTTCCGTTCCATGATGAGGAACGGCAGTTCGGTCCCCTTCGGGGTTTTCATGGTCGTCGGGACCGGCTTGGTTGTTGATTGGGTAGTCATGCGGTGAGTCGGTTAATGATGTCGCTGGCGGATTCCATGGTGAGCTGGTCTCGCATCGGCTTCTGCGGGTCGAGGTCGAGGTGGAGCTGGTCGTTCACGAACTCCACGATGTCAGAGTCAGGCAGGTAATCGCTCGGCCTTTGGTTGAGCTTCCGGTAGGCGATGGCGCGGATCGCGTTGCACTGCTTGTAGGTGGCCTGAACGCTCATGCGTGGCCTCCGAGCAAGGCGTCAGCGAGACGCACCTTCGCGTCGGCCTCCTCGTCCCAGGCGCGGGCCGGGGGTTGGTCGTCAATAAAAACGTCCTCGTCCGACGCGGCGGCGAGGTCTTGCAGGTACTGGCGCTGACCGTTGCGGTCGGCGTGCTCCAGTGCGATAGCGACGACTTCAGGAAACGTGATTGCCGCCTGGACGGTGGTAATCGCCATGATGCTGGCGCGTTCCTGCTCGTGCTCTTGATACGTGCGCATGTGCGCTCCTTTCTCTTATGCTCTTATGACTCTTGGTGGTTCGATCGCTTCCCCCTCCGGCCTGCGTCCGTCCGTGCTGCCTGAGTTTCCCCGCCTCGCAGCGGCACAAGGCATGGATGGGCAGCAGGCAAGAGAGGGAAAGAATCGAGAGATCGGAGGAACCGCCAGAAAGTTGAGCGGAATGGCGGCTCTCTACAGAGAAGGGGTGGAGCCTGGAAGCTCCTCGGAACTCTCGGCGGTCAGGGGATGACCGGACTTGGAAGGGGCGGTCGGGGCGACCTGTAAACCTATGATAGCACGCTGTTTAGCGGCAGTCAACGGTGTTTATCCACAGGCGTCTTTGCGACGACGACGAACCGCTGCAGGTGTTCGTCCCAGCGATAGTGCGTGATTGCCCTCTTGGTCCGTACTCTGATTAGTCTGTTCTTCCAAATCATACGTTTTACGACTCTTACTAGCGCCACCCCATAATTCCGCTCCCTGGGGGTGTGCTCGCGACCGAAGAGGGTGTTTCAGCCGGGGGGTGGTATTCGCGCTCCACGCTGCCAGCCAGTCTCGATCATCTGACTGACAGGGCGGAGGGCGCTACTCGGCTGCCGCTCAAGTCCTGTTGGTTATGCTCGTACAGCACTTATGACGAGCCCGGTCGGAGTTGTAAGGCGCGCGGAATCGCCTCTGGTCCAACGACGGTCAGGGCGACTCCTGCATGGAAACTGTTTGTCTCGTTGGACGCCTTCAGTCTTGCACCTTTCCTTCCTTCCGTGAAGACCCCGGTTTTCCACAGGCCAGGCGGCGGGACCGTTCCCGGAGCTGCGCACGGAGCACATGCTGCTTCTCGATGAACGCGTCGATGGCGAACGTCGAGCAGCGGAACGCTTCGATGACCGAACGCTTGAGACGCGGCCACAGCGGATTGTAGGAGCGTTTCATGCCGACACCTCCTCTCCGTTGACGATTGCGCGTCCCTTCGTGATCTTGACCGGGAACGGCGTCCAGGTCGTGTCGGTCAGGTAGCCGTAGACGAAGCCCGCCTGCCAGTCCGCGGGCTTGCCCTTGACGTAGTCGAGGGGGACGCAGCCGCAGCCGGCCTCGGTCCAAACGATGTCGCCTTGCCCGGCGGTCTTCCAGACTTCGGAGAGGCGGTGGGTGTGTCCGGAGACGCCGGAGCGCCACCAGTCGTCCATTTCCCGGTAGGCGGTATATCCGGACTTCTTTGACGCTAGGTTGCCGTGCTTGAAGACGACGCCGCGGTACTCCATGTAGCCCGGCTGGACGTAGGCGATCTTGAGCGGCTGAAGTCCAAGGAGCGACGGCAGGGAGAGGGAGCGGAGGGACCACAGAGCCATCGCGTTTCTCAAGACGAACTTGTTGAGCCGTTCCTCGTGGTTCCCTTCGAGGAAGAACATGCGGCACCGGGGGCCGGCCGCCTCCCGGTAGCCTCGGATCAGGGCGTGCGTGCCGTCGATGTCGTCCTGGAGTTTCGCCAGGCGGTCGGGGGTCTGGTTGAACTTGCTGACCTGGTAGAAGTCGCAGTGGTCGCCGCCCAAAAACACAACGTCCGGCTTCAAGAGCCGGATCGCGTTGAGTCTGCACAGGAAGGTGGCGTCGTCCTGGTATGGGACGTGGTCGTCGGAGACGAAGACGACGGTTTCCTGTTTCATGGCCTCCGGGGTTAGCGCCGCAGCCTCTGAACCGTGAGGCGGGCGCTGTTGGCGAGGCGGAGGGGGCGCGACGACCGCGCAGGAGGAGGGTAGACCAGCGTCGCCCGGATGTACGCCGGGAGCAGCTCGGCAGTGTGGTCCCCCGGGTGCGAGTACGTTCCGGTCGTGGCTTCGTAGACGTAGATCGTGAGGCGGATGCTCGTTCGCCCGGTCAGGTTGATCTCGTCGTCGACGACCAGCGGGATGTCCATGAGCCCGGTCGCGGTCGGACCGCTGCCGAGAATGTGGTAGTTGCTCGTGCCGTACGACGCGTTCGGCCGACCCTCGTCGTCGGAGGTAAGCGTCGCGCCGTTCACGTCGGTCTTCGAGGTATTGAGCACGAAGGCGAAGCTCAGACCATCGTCGTACCCGTCGACGATGAAGGGCTTGAACGACGCATCTTGCAGCTTCACGCCGGCCGGAAGCGCGCCGTACTGCGCGACGTTCGGCGACCAGTAGGTGTCGGTCTTCTCCGAGAAGCCGGTGCCGCCGTTCGGGGCACTCGGCGAGGACATGAAGACGAAGCAGTAGGACGTGTCGACCGTCACCACGCCCTCAATGTTGCTGATGAGCCCATCCTGTCCGTCGGGCTGGGGAAAGACGCCTTCGCGATAGAAGGTCATCGCCATGACCGCCGCCGGGACCATGTTTGCAGCATCCGAGAACCGGAAGCTGGCGTTGGCGATCGATCCGTTGCGCGAGGGGTGCTCGCTCTCGTAAGCGACTGACCGATAGTGATTCATGGCCACCCCGACGTTGGACGACGCGTTGCGGGCAAAGCCGTCGGAGACGTAGTTCGTGCCGTTGATCATCGTGGTGATCAGGGACGAATTCCAGCCCATGATGCCGATGATGATCTGGGCCGGCGCCGAGCGGGTCGGGGTGTTGCCCGGGGTCCGGACCTGGGTGTTGACCGTCGGCGTGAGGATGCGGCCAGAGCCCTGATCGTAGGGAGTGGAGAGGCCGTAGGAGAGCATCCCCGCGTACTCGGCGACCATGATCGAGGCCTTCACTGACGAGGCGAAGTTGACGGTGATGAGCGTCGGGCTTCCGACGGGACGGAGGCAGGTCCAGCCTTCGGCGTTCACTCCGGCGCCGTTGCTCAGTTTGTGCTTCGTAGCGTCCGGGCAGGACCAGGTGTTGCCCGCGTCGTCCGTGATGCTCGTAATCTGCGCGCCGGCGGTGCCGTCGTAGGAGGAGCCCAGGATCAGGCCGCTCCGAGCCGCCAAGGCAAAGGTGATCGGAATCTGGTGGCTGATGGCAGCCGTGTTCGTGTCGTAGAACGCGGTGTGGAGCGCGTTATCGGTGGACGGCGTGGACGGCATAGTGCGCTGTCTTCGGTGTTGAGCCGATCTCGAGGAACTTCGGGCCGAATGTGCGCCTCAGCTCGGCAAACTGCGCCGTGCCGAAGTCGGGACGGATGGAGCATGGCGAATCGTTGTTCCACGGATCGAGTCCATCAATCCAGTCGCCGGATTCGTTGAAGTCGCCGAAGTTCAGTCGGCGCGGCCGGAGGGGCACTGGCTCACGCCGCGGCCGGTAGGTCCCGTCCGGTTGTCTGTCGACCCGCTGCCTTGACTCCGGGTGGTAGGGCTTGTCCTCGAGGATGCGGTAGCAGGCCTTCTCCGGGACGTCCTTGATCGATGGCTCCTGAAACGACAGTTGGAATCGCAGCCCGAATTCTCGGTAGAGCTGACGCAGCGGCTCAAGGGCCGCCTCGAATGCCTTGCGGTTGGCCTTAGCGGCAGCAATGGCCGCTCGGCGGCGCGCTTCAGTGCCGACCTCGAAGTTGAGGTCGAGGTCCGAGTGAAGGTCAGCCGCGTCGCGGGCGAACGAGCCCGTCACAGCCAGATCATCCAGGACAAACAATGGCGCCAGGCGCTGCTTCACCTCGGCGACAATGCCCCTGATGCGGGCCTTCACCCACGAAGGGAAGTCAGCGTAGGAGGGGAATCGGACGGCTGGGTGCTTCATTTCAGCTCGCCGATGGCCGCCGTGTTGGACGAGCCGCTGGCGGCCTTGATGTAGACGGGCTGCTGGTCCCCGACGTCGATCCAGATGTCTCCGCCGGTGCCGTCGCCGGCAGCTGTTTCCTTGGAGAGCGGAAAGACGCAGGCGTCCGAGGCGAAGCCCCATAGCAGCACAACGGTCGAGGTGTTCTTGATGTAGACGCCGCGGCGGTCGGTCAGTCGGTTGGAGCCGTGCTTCACCTCCGTCGCGGAGCTTCCGATGCTCGAGAGGGACTTGGCGAGACTGGCACCTTCATTGATCGGCTGGCTGCGGACTCGGCGCTCACCGATCTCATCGGTGAGCTTCTTGTGCTCGCGGACGTCGATGTCGTGCTTTGAAGACATGGGTTAGCGGTTACGGAAGTACTCTCGGGCCTGCGGTGTGGCGTACTCGCCGAACAGGGCAGAGCGGATGGCGTTCAATGGCCCTTCGTCGATGAAGAACCGCAGCCGCCCGCTGGGAGTCTCGGAGTAGCCCTGATTGAAGGCCTGGAGGCCCTTGATGGTCTTCCGAGCCTGAGCACCCCCGGTCGGCGGCAGAAGCGCGAATAGTGGCTTCTGGAGCTCCTGGGTAAGCGTGGCGTCGCCAGAGAGGATGCCGATGAGGTTCGGGAGGCTCCCGCCGATCGGAATGCGTCCGCCGGCGGCGATAGACGTGAAGGGGAGGGCAGCCACGATCTCACCGACGGGCGTGTTCTGGTCAGTCGGGTCGAGAAGCTCCGTCGCATCAGCTCCCTCGCCGACACGGCCGACGAGGTTGACGACCGCATGGACCGGGTCAAGGGCGGGTCGTCGACCGACCGTGCGCTCGTAGAACTCGTTGAAGAGGTACGAGTACAAGGCAACCTGGGTGAGTGCCGATGCGACCTGGCGTCGGTTGAGCTTCAGTGTGCGCGGGACGTCCTTGAGGATGAACGAGAGCTGGTTGTTCACCTCGACCTGAAACTGGGTCAGCGCCCCAAGCGTCTTCGAGTTGAAGAACAACGGCTGCTGCCCGAAGGACCGGTCCGCAAGGAGTCTGGCAGCGTAGTCGTCGGCCGCCTTCATAGCGTCGGCCTTCGAGAGGCCGTTGCGCAGCCCCTCGTAGTACTTTCCGCCGACGACGGTGTTGGCCGTGAACTGGTCGACGACGCGGAAAAGCCAGCTCACAGCATCCTTCGCGCGGGTCGTCAATTTGGGAGCGATGGCCACCTTCGGAAAGCGGCGGGTGAGAAACGCGCTCTTGATTCCGTCGATGACAGCCGGGTCCTTGAACGGCACGGCCAGCGCTTCGAAGAGCGCACGCACAGCCGCCGGCTTCGAGGTGGTGGCCAGGGACTGAGTAAGCGGGATGTAGTTCGTGAGCGCCGCCGAGACGGAACCGCCGACGAGGTTGGCGCCTGTGCGGCGGCGCAGGCCGTCGAAGACCCGCAGGAACTTCCGGCCGAAGACCTTCTCGATCGGACGGTCGATGATGTTCTGCTTACCGGCCAGCATGTTCGTGAGTTGCTCGAGGTACGCGTGGAAGTTCGACAGCCTTGTGCTGTCCTGCTCCGGGAGGAGCTTCACGAGGGCACGCTGAAAGGCTCGGAAGCGCTGAATCGTCGGGGTGAGGTGGATCTGTCGCACGGCGGGGTCGATGTACTTGTCGAGGGCGGTAATCAGCCCCTCGTGCGTCGAGCCATACTTGCGGCGCTTGCCGAAGGCGAAGAACTGTCGGCCCGGCTTCGTGTCGACGTTCATCGCCGAGATCTCCGTCGGCAGCGTGTCCCGGCCGCCTGAGAGGAAGCTCCCCAGCCGGTCCAGGAAGGCGCCCATTTGGCGGGTGTGCGTGACGTAGTTCTGTCGCTCGGCGACCGGCTTGTAGCCGTACGCCTTCAGGACGCCGTTGATGCGCCGCAGAAGTTCCTTGTACACGAGACGGCCGGCGTCGGCGGCGGTCTGGATGGCCTGGACTCGGTTCTTCGTGAGCACCTTGCCCAGCTCCTCAAGGGTCACTTTGCCCTCGATGAAGTCGGCGGCGAGGAAGTCCTCTTTCGAACCGCGGCGGATGCGCACCCCACGGAAGATATTCTCCAGCTCTTGGCGGACCCGGCTTGCAAGCTCCGTGGCAGACGTCAGGTCGCGCTTCAGTGGCTCGGAGAGGTAGTCCCTGACACGGGGCGCCGCGGCGCCGAAGGTATCCTCGATGTTGCGATCGAGTGTTTCGCGTTGGTAGGCGAAGGGTGAGCGGTCCCTAACTGGCGCTGTGCGGAGTTCCTCAAGCGGGAAGGGCGAAGAGCCCGGAGGTTCGGGGATGATCGGCTTCTTGCCAGGCGGCAGGACGTTCTTGAAAGCCGGCGCCTTGGGTGGTGTCGGACGCGGAGTCGTTCCGGCCGGAATGGGTCCGTATGGCTGCTCGTTTGAGCTGCGGAGGTTGTAGTCCTCCATGGCTTGCCTGAATCCTCGCTGGTCGGCACGAAATCGGGCTTTGGCCTCGCTCGGGGTCGGCAGGCGCGGCTCGAGGGAAGCTCGGAAGGCCGGTTCGTCGAAGACAGGAACAGGCGCCGGCGGACCGAACACGTCGGCAAGACGCACGAGCGGGTCAGGAGCGGCCGGTGCCATTGCCGTCTGAGGCGGCGCCTCACGAAGCGCCTGCTGAGCAGCCTCGGTGATCAGCGCCCGCACGCCTTCGGTCGTTTCCTCAGGCAGCGAAGCCAGGAGACGCCGTTCCGCTTCGTCAACGGTGCGCGCTCCACGCATGGAGACACGAGAGACGGACTCACGGAGCGAGGACGGTAGTTTGCTCGCAACGAAGTCGCGCATCCGAAGGAGCGTGAACGGGCTCGCCTTTGGGGCCTGTCCAGTCGGAATCCGCTCGGCGACACGGGCGATTCCTTCACCGCGCTCAGCCGGGAGCATGACGTTGCCGAAGTCCAGAACCTGCATGTTGCTTCGCGCCCAGTTGGAGATCGCGGTCCTGGCCGTGGCGGGAGCGTTCTCGGGAAGGGCAGCGAGCAGCACGCTCTCAGCTTCGGGTACGGAGCGCACGCCACGCAATGAGACCTTCCGGACGAGAGCGGCTACTTCGGGAGCATCGCGCTGGATCTGGTCGGCCGCCTGCGTCTGATAGGAGCGGAGCACCGTCGGGCTGACGATTGCCTTCCCTTCGGTCTGAACGGTTGGGCGTCGGTTGGAGCCAAGGACTGCTTCTGCGACAGAGACGTTCGGGCTGCGCAGCATGGCGCCATAGCCAAGCGCGAGGTTGAGCGGGTCGCCGAAGCCGGCCGCCAGTTGCGCTCCAGCGGCCGTCACTGGACCAAGTGCGCGGGCAATCGGCTTGAGGATCTCCGGAAGAGTCTGCTCACCTTGGACCTGAAGCTCGATGGCGCGCTCGGGGAGCGACTTCCCACCCTCACGGAAGGGCTCTCGGACGAAGTTCTTGGCGGCTGGGAGTTTCGCGCTCGGGTTGCGAGAGAAGGCCGTGGTAGGAAGCGTCGCCGCGGTGCGGACAAGGCCCTCACCGAGTTTCGGGAGGAAGTCGAGGACCTTCTTCGGGATGTGCGCGCTCCGGTTGAGAAAGGAGACCAAGCCGTTCAGCTTCTTGGCCTGCTTCTTCGGAACGAGGTCTGAGAAGTCGAGCGCCATGCGTCATGTGGCTGGTTACTTGAACCCGAGTGCTGCGTCGATCGCGCTGCCGTAGGTCGGGTACTGACCAAGGAGCCGGGCGCGCACGTCCTTCTTCTTGGCACCGGTTCGAACCGCGTCGACTCCAGCCTGCAGGTCAACGTCGAAGTCGCCGTACTTGTCAACGTCGGGTTCGTTTCCGAGCGCGGCCGCGTCCTGCGGGTTGAAGGACCCCTTCAGAAAGTCCGCGCGAGACGCACCCGGAACCATCCCGGCGGCCTGCTCGACGGTAATCGGATTGCCCTGAGCATCGAGGAACTCGAAACCGCCGGACGTGTCAGGGCGACGGGTGCCGTAGTTGGCGAGGAAGTAGCCCAGCGGGTCCTTGCGAGCGTCCGCGAACGTGCTGTAGGGGGGCGCCTTGGTTGATCCGCGGAACCGCGCCGAGATCTGCTGCTTCGTCAGGTAGTCCTCAAGCTCCTGCCTTCGCTTCTGCTCGTCGATGAACGGCTGGTACGCCGCCTGGGCGTCTTCGATTCCAAACCGGGAGGTCTGCAGCTCCCGATCGAAGAGCCGGGAGGCGGCATCCGTGACGCGGGACAGGTGTTCTCGACCGCCCTGCTGCTGCTGACGCACCAACGCCATCCGGGTCTCCGGAGTGATGTAGGTCTCGCTGTTCGGGTCCGTGTACTTCGGGTCGGCGTAGCGCGACTCAAGCCCGGCGCGGCTCAGTTTCAGCTCGGGACTGGCCGTCTCAGCCGAGCGACGCACGACGTCAGGCAGGGCGTAGCCCGCGAGGTATCGGGCACGGTAGCGGCGCGTTGCGGTGTCGAGGTTCCCGGCGGCTTGTTCGGCGGTCAGTGGTTTGGTGGCCATAGTCGTCTAGTAAGAGAACTCGTACTTGTTGCCTGGGTCGGAGAGGTAGCCTGCGAGGGCGGCCGCGCGGTTTTGCTTGTTCTGGAGGAGGCGCTTGCGTCGCTCCTCAGCGGAGTCGTACGTGAATCGCGCCGATTGCCGTGCGGCATCCTCGGCCGACTGGTCGTAGGGCTTGAGTTGTCGCTGGACAAACTGGTTGGCGAGTGTTCCGGACGCCCCACCGGCGGCGAGTTGCTCCTCAGTCTGGGCCAGCGCCAGCGCTCGGTTTGCCGACCGGCGACGGGCCGCGGTTTCCGCGTCTTCCGTGAACCGGGATGTACGCAGGTCAGACTCACGTGCGATGTCTGCCGCGTTTGCCGTGTACGTCGGGTCAAACTGGGTGGCGAACCGGGCCGAGAGATCGGCATCGCTGACGGGCTTCGGGAGGAGTGCGTCGACGAGCGCCTGAAGCTGCCCCTCCTGACCGACGCGGCTGCTCGGGTCCTTGAGGAGTGCCGCCCGAAGCTGGCTCGACGGTTTCCCCGTCCAGTACGCGATTTCGCCAGGCGTCACCGCGCGTCCGAAGGCGTCGGTGAAGGCAGCGGCGATCTCTCTGGGAGTCAGTGCAGCCATAGGTGTTATCTAGCCAAGGTAGCGGAAGTTGCTGAGGAGCTTGCGGGGCTTGCCGTCGATGACGATGTGGCCGTCGACGATCTGCGTGACCCGGCCCTGCCAGGGGTCGTACACGTCTCGGCCGGGGAGCCGGGCAACCCAGTGATTGAAGCGGCCGAAGGCAACCTGCTGCAGCGTGTACTTCTTACGAAGGCGCGCCCAGAGGCCCGAGCCGAGGTAGCGGAGCCGTCCGTTCGTCCACTGCGCGACCTTCGACCAGATGAACAGGCCTTCCCGGGTGAAGCCGGCGTTTTGGTTCAGCCAGTCCACAAAGAAGTCAGGAGCGTGGTCTTTGCCCTCGAAGCGATTGCACTGGTGCAGGACGGCTAGGGCCAGGCAACCGAACAGGTCGACGGTCAGGCCCGAGGAGTCGAGCGGCTTGTCTTTCCACTTGGGGTCGCGCTGGGTGTAGGGGGTAGGCATGGGCAGAGTAGTTAGGTGGGTAAGGCTTTGACGACGGTCGCAACGAGGGCGCCGACGACAGCCATAAGGATGAGTCCGACGAGGCCGTACGTGATTGCCTTGACCGGGAGGAACTCGTCGCGGTCGACCTTCTTCGAGAGCGAGTCCTTGATGTAGCGCAGGTCGGCGAGCACCTGCCCCTGGAATTGGCCCTGGTCGAAGCTCTGATCGCCGTTCATTCCGAATCTCCTTGATGCACGGCGACAGCGTAGCTACCCGGCTGGTTCTCCCAGTAGGCGACCAGCTCAGGGGTGATGTCGTCCTCGGCGTAGTACACGACCTTGCTTTGGTCGTCCTTGCGAATTGGCTGCTTGATGTCGGGCATGGGCGATCGGTTAACGGATTAGTCGGGACCGGCGTTTCGCCAGCCGCCGTTGATGTAGAAGTACCAGCGATGCGCAGTGCCACCTGCGTTCTTCCAGAGCAGGACCATGCCTTCGGCGCCGGACGGCAGGACGCCGTCCGTTACGCGGGCCATGATGGCGTAATCGCTGAAGGTAATCTGGTCGTTGGCAATCTCGATGGCGTTGCTGCCATCTCGTGCGTAGATCCGCCAGAGGTTAGTGGACACGCCTTCGGCGAATTTTGCGCCGTCGTCGTAGAAGCCGCCGCCGGCGTCAACCTTGCCGGACACGTCGTAGTCGCCGGTGGTCGTGACGTTGCCAACGTTCGTGATGGCTCCGGTGCCGCTTGTGAGGTCAAGCTTGCTGCCGGCAATGGCGGCATCGTCCGCGACGTGCACATTGCCGAGGTTGTTGAGCGTGCTCTGAACTGTTGCCAGTGCGTTGGCGATCGGCACGGGCGACTCGAGCTCGTCAACGGCGATTTCGGAGAGGTCGAGGTCTAGGGCTGTGGCTGCCATAGGCGTGGTTGATTACTTAAATCCTTCGAGGGGTTGATGATGTGGGGTAATACCGAGGAAGCGGAAGGGTTGGTTGATTCCGGAGTGCGACACCCGGAACTGGAGCCCGCGGGCTTTCGTGACGGTGAAGCCGCGCAGATAGCCCTCGATGATGTCCTGCCCCTGCCAGTACTTGCCGGTGGCCTGCCAGAGCGAGCCGTCGAGCGCCCAGCGTTCCGCGTCAGGGGCTAGGTCGATGAGTGCTTCTCGGAAGCCCCCAAGCGTTGAGGAGCGCCAGCCGAGCTTGACGAAGTACTGCGTGGTGGCGGCATCGAACTGGTAGAACAGGTGCTTCCAGCGGTTCCGGCGGTGCCTGCCTGCCGGGGTCTTGAACGGCAGAACGTAGTAGGCGCTCATGGCCGCCCCGTTGTGGTTGTAGCTGGCGGCCGCGTCATCGACGTAGCGCTTGTACGTCCCGGAGTTGCCCGCGCTCCCGCCGAAGATCAGTTGCTGTTTCCCGTCGGACTGCTCAAAGACGCAGAAACAGGCAGCCGGCCAGTCCTTCAGGAGCCAGGCACCGGTCCGGGGCTTGAAACGCAGGACCTTCGTGTTCACGGTCTGGCCGGAGGGGGTGTACGCGAGCCAGTACTCGTTCTGGTACCACTCGCCCGCGAGGTTCGACTCCTTCGACTGATCCATGCCGTAGAACTCAGGCTCCACGACGCCGGAGAGGTAGTCGTCCTGGGAGTAGCCGCGGTGCCTCCACGCACCCTGCCGGTTGGCGAAGTAGTGATAGCCGTCGGTGCCCTGAATGATCGACCGGAGCGCGGTGGTGGACTGGGAGCCAAGCGGAGTAAACGCTAACACGCTGAAGGTCAGAGCCGACCAGGAGTACTTCATCCGTTCCTTGTAGACGATCTGGCGGCTGCCCAGGTGGCGTAGCGCGACGATCTTGCCGGCCCCGTCCTTCTTCCAGCACTCGATGTCGCCGCCGCCTGCGAAGTTCTCGTAGTCTCCGAGCGCGGAGTAGTTGATCTTCGACGCGTCGTTGCCGGCGGTCCACAGGCGGTCGTTGAAGAAGTCGATCGTGGTGCCGTTGTCGATGCCGGCGACCGTTGTGGAGACGGTGCCGGGGTCGAACGTCCACTTACGGGGCGTATCGACGCCGTTGACCATGTACACGATGTCGTTGGCGACAACGAAGTCCCAGACACGACCGGAGGTGAGCCCGGTGGCGATCGAGGTCCATCCGGTGCCATCCCGGCACTCAATAACCGTGCCGCGGGACCGCAGGAGCCGTTTCGTGCCGTCGGACTTGTAGGCCGCGAAGACGCGGGTGACGACGTCGGAGCCGGAGAACGTGCCTTCGGCGGTGTAGCCGAGGTCCGTCTTCACGATTCCATCCTCGGTAATGTCAACGTTCAGGAGATCCGGCGACTCGTTCGTGAGTGTTCTGGGGTCGTCCCGGAGGTTGAGCCCGCCGAACGGTCCATGCAGAGGGAGCGGGAGCCACTCGTCCGTATCGGAGATGATTGGGCGTGCTTTCGGCATGGGTGTGGTTCAGGGCTCGGACCCTCTACCGCCGGAGGAGGGCAGTAGAGGATCTGAGCGCTCAAGGGTAGTTCGGGTAGCGGGCACGGATGTCGGTCCAGGCGACGCTCTGGCGGCGGATGCGCTTGTTCAGCTTGCCGATCAACCGTTCGATTGCGTTGTCCACGTTCGTGAAGTGCGCCACAGCCTTCGCGAACTGGCCGTTCTGCTCCCGGTAGAGACCCTTGGCGTACTCCGCGATCAAGGGCTGAAAGACCGCCAGGCACTTCGGAACGTCGGCGTCGTCCGTGAACTGGGCATCCTGCTTGACGTACGCCAAAGTGCCCGTGGTCGTCTGGGCGGGCAGGACGCCGATCTCGGACCCCCAGAGGTAGAAGACGTAGGGGTTCGACTCGTCGGAGTACTCGTTGCGCTGCTCGTAGTCGATCTGGGTGCGGTAGGCGACGCCGTCGATGAGCAGCTCCACAAGGTGGACGAAGTCGGAGGGGAGGTCGGCAACGCCGTCGGTGAAGCTGAGGGACTGTGTCGTCTCAAGCTCGGGCAGGATGACGAACTGCTGGAGGTACTCGTAGCCGCGGTTCAGCCAGCCGAGGAGGACGTTCCCGTCAACGGTGTCGTCGACGTCCTGCAGCACGATGTTCTTGAGAGATCCGACGTTCATGGGGCTATTTCATGAGCTTGATGAGTTCCTCCTTTCCGGCTTCGAAGTCTCGTTCGTCGAAGACCACGTCTCCGATGTGCCCGACCTGGACCCGGCTGTCGAGCCAGACCTGGAGTCCGGCCTCCTTCGCCCGCCAGCAGAACGAGGAGTCCTCGTGCAGCTCGCCGTCCGTTTCGGGGAAGAAGAGGAATCCGAAGGGTTTGGGACCGACCTTCTCCAGGGCGTGGCGAGAGATCAGCGTGAAGGCCATACCGCAGGAATCGACCGGTTGGAGCGCGTCCTTCTTGTAGTCCAGGAGGACGTGGACCCGGCCCTTCTTCGCCGGATCGGTGTCGAACATGCCGACGACCGGCTTGACCGGGTACTGCCGTGAGAAGGCGTTCCCCGTCACAATGTCCTTGTGGTCGGCGAGCAGCTTCTCCAGCGCGTCATGCTTGAACACCATGTCGTCGTCCACGAAGAGCAGGTAATCCGGCTTGTTCGGGTGGGCCAGGAAGGCCTTGGCGACGGTGTTCCGCGCGAGGTGGATGACGCTTCCGCGGTGGAACAGCGAGAAGGCGCGGTACTGGGGGCTATTGAGGACGCTGATGATGCACGTCGCCGTCTCCGGCCAGAGCTGTCTGGCGCAGACGGTCGCGACCATCACGAGCGGTCGGGTTTCAAGGTGCTTGCGTACTTTCGAAAACATGGCTCCTCCGGTGCGGTCAATTACTCTTCGTCGGAGGAGTCGGCGCCCTCGGCGGCGGCTTCATCGTCAACGTCAGCGGCAGTTGTCGGCTTGGCTTTGACGCCGGCGCGTTGTCCGGCGCGGGTGCGCGGTCGCGTGACTTCCAGTTCTTCGCCTTCGGCGGAGGAGGCAACGGCGGGATTGACCGTCGCCGACAGGTCGTCCTGGTTCTCGAAGTAGTCGATGCCGTACGACCGGTCATTCCGCAGGAACTCGATGATTTCCGGGTCGGAGGTCGTAAAGACACCGTGGTCAAACTCAGCGGTCTTGCCCGGCGTGTTCATGAACCGTCCGTCAACGATAACTTTGCTGCGCGGGACGACGACGACTCGGAGCTTCGTGTACTTCGAGTAGAACGTGACTGCCGCGCTCTCTGACTTTCGTGCCATAGATGTGGTGGCTAATGGTTCAAGTAGGGGCTGGTGCCGCCCTTCCCGCTCCCCCCAAGTCCCGCAGGGCTTGGAGGAGAGACGGGGAGAGAATCACCTAGTACTGCAGGACGTCTTTGAGGATGGCGTGGGTCTTCTCCTGGACGACCATGAGACCAGCCTCGGTGATGTACTCGTCCTTTTCGCCGTCCTGGTCATTGGCCTGGACGTTCATCTTCAGCCGCGTGTCGCGGTTCTGAAGCGGGCGGTACATGACGTTTTCAAGGTCGACGAGGAAGGCGTAGCCGCCGTACTCCTGGTTGGTTGCCCCGGCTCCCTCGAGCATGTCGTGGGAGATGATCAGCACCTCACCATGCGGCGAGAGGTACTGGGCAATCGCGATCCCGTAGGTCTTGTCCTTCGGGAACATCTGGAGCTTGCCCTGCGCCCATGAGCTGATGGCGCTGACGATGAGTCGCGAGGCGAACAGGTACTTCTTCCGGCTGCCGTACCGGAAGCCAGAGCGGAGGAACGACTCGAACTCGGCTTCGGTGAGGGTTCCGCCGGCGTCCGTGACGTTCGTGGTGATGAACGTGTTGAGACCGCGGGTGTACCGGCGCGGGTGCGTGCCGGACGTGTCGATAGCGCGCTCACCGAAGAAGAACGCTCGTTCTAGCTTCTGCGAGTGCTTGATGCCGACGATGCGGCGCTGCTCCGGGAGGTCCGGACCGGTGTACGTGTCCGTCTCCATCATCGTCCCGGTGTCTTCGATGGACGACTTGAAGATCTGGCAGTAGTTGTAGACCTCGGCCGAGAGTCCGGTGTTCGCTGTCGCGGAGGTTGTGCCTTCCTCGAAGGCCGAACCGATGATCCAGAGCGGTTCGTTGTCAGCGAGGGCGCCGGCAGCGGTTTCACCAACGCCGCGAACGACCGTCAGGATGTTCGTCGAGATGGCCGTGACGCGCATGACTTCACCCGTGGACGGGACCTTGACGGTGTCCTGCGGGGAGAAGTAGCTGCCGTTGTCGACCACGATGGAGGTCGAGCCAGCGGTGTAGCCGGTCGAGTAGTTGACGGCGTCGATGTAGCTCTCGATGTTCTGCTCGAACCACGAGAACTTCGGGTTGGTCGTGACTTTCTTCCGAAGTTTCGCGGTCAGGGCCACGAGAGGGGCCTTGTTCGCGTCAAGCAGGTAGAGCTTGTTGTCGACGTCGGGTTTGATTTGGGCGGCGGTGATGTTGCCAGTACCGCGCGCCCCTGAGAGGTTGGCCATGAATGTGGCTGGTTGCTATCTAAGCACGGTGTTGTCGTGTCCTCCTGCTGCTGTAATTTCGTCGAAGATGTCTCCTTCGCCCGCCGGTTTGCCGGTAGATCCGGTGCCGGTCTCCGAGTTGTCTGACGACAGGTCTCGGAGCTTCTTCTGCTTGCGCCCCTCGGCTGCGTCGGCAAGTTGCTTGCCGGCGACCGCGTAGTAGAGCGTGTCAAGGTCCAGCTTGCCATCGGTCTGCTGATCGAGCTTCGCCATCGCCACGCGATGCTTCGCGCGGTCCGGGTACTTCTCGAAGTAGCTGTCGACCTGGGCCTTGGCCTCTCTGAGCTCAAGCGGTGTGACGACCTGCCGGGCGGTGGCCTGGCCGGCCTCCATCGAAACTTCCGCCACGAGTTCAAGCGATGCGAGGTGCTCTGCGCTGAGCGTCTTGGGGTCGACGCCTCGGCGTTTCAGGGCACTCTCGACGGCCGCTCGGGCCGGGGAGGGCTGGTTGCCCTGATCGCCCGGCTTTTTGGGACCGCGCTGGGCTTCCTCGATGGCGTCCTTCGCTTCACGCATGCGCTCCTGGAACCGCTGGTTCATTGAGCGATACTGCGCCTTGAGCTCGGGTGGGAGCTTTGCGACTTCTTCGGGTGTAAGGAGCTGTGCTTCGGTCTTCTCGCTGCCCTCTTGAGAGTCAGCGTCATCCTGCTCGCTATCCTCCGTGCGTTCCGAGCCGTCTGCCGCGCCCTCGTGGGCTTGGTTTCCGTCCTGGGACGCGCCGGTGTTCGTTTCCGCTTGTTCGGTACCGTCCTTGTCGTCGTCGGCCGCAGCTTGCGCGCCGTCGTCGGTGGAGTTCCCGAGTGCGGAAGACTTGTCGGTCGTGTCTTCCATGGGGGTGTCCGTTTACGAAATGAGCCAGTCGCCTGATGGCGCTGGCACGGTAGGGATGAACGCCCTTGGAAGGATTCACCCCTCCGTGCAAACGCACCAGGAGGATTCCAAGGGCTGTCGTTGTGGAAAGGGACTAGGCGAGCTCGCCGGTAGCCGCGCCTTCGGCCGGCTCTTGCGCGGCCTTCTTCTCCATCGCCTTGATGAACTGCCGCTGGCCTTCAATCTCGTTCAGGAGCCACTTGATGCCTTCACGCCGCTCGAAGTACGAGCTGTACTCGTCCGGCCGGAGCTTCTTCGGTCCTGTGAGCTTCTGGTTCAGGAAGGCGATGCCAGAGAGGACGTGCTTTTTCTCGAAGGCCTCCCAGTTCGGCGTCTCCGTCATTTCGACGACGAGCCGGGCGTGCTCGAGGGCGAGTTGTTCTTCCGGAGAGAGTTCCAAGGGGTGGGGAGGTTAGGCGACGAGGGACGGGTGGGCTTGTTCCTCGGCGGAGCGCGGGCGGATGAGCTCCTTGCGCTCGTCGCGGATCTCCGTCACGACCGCGATCAGGTCGTTGAGGGTCCGTTCGAGAAGGCGGTCCGCCTCCTGCTTTGATTGAACACCGTGCTCGGGATTCTGGCAAGCCCTCTCGGCCGCTGACACGGCTTCGCGCAGCTTCGAGAAGACTGGTACGAAGCGCTGCGTGAACTCTTGGGACTTCATCTGCTGCGCGACGACGTTGCCTTTGTGTGGCGTGGCACGGGACTTGGGGGCCTTTGGCTTGGGTTCATCGCCCATAAGCGCGGCGGCACGGGGGCCGTGGGAGGATCGCAGGCGTTGCTGATCGGTCATGTTGACGATGCGTTCCGCCTCCGAATGGTCGAATGGCATGGGCTTAGAGCTTAGTGGTTGAAGCTAGAGTCTGGGACTGGTCCGGAGTAGGCGCGTCGAGAGGCACAACGTCGTCAACGGGCTGGTTATCCACAGGAGGAACCGGCGGCGCTGGTGGCGGCGGAGTCAGCTTGATCTTGGCGTAGGCCTCGATCGCGTTCATGAGCTCGGTCGGATTGACCTTGATTTCATCGAATAGCTCCAGCAACGGGCGCAGGATTGGCTTCGCAGCCGCGATCTTGAGCGGGTCGCCGGACAGGAGCTTGTCGGTCAGCTCCATGAGCTGCATGCCCTGCTTCCGGCTGACTTCCTTGTACGCCACCACGGACTTCGCGTCGTAACGGAGCCGTTTGGCGCTCACGCCAGCGAAGTTGGCCGGCGAGAAGTCTTGCTCCTGGAGGTCGCCGTTGGCGTCGACCCAGTCGAGACTCTGGTCATCCTCCCAGTTCTGCTGCACGAGCATGTGGACCAAGCGCGCATGGCGGTTGAGGGAGCGCTCCAGCCGCCGGATGACGCCGTCGTAGCGTTCATTCGCGGACGATACGAGCAGGTCGGTCTGGCCGAGAGTCTCATCGGCCCGCTTGCCTCCTCCGACCACGTACTCGTTGGCACCGGTCGCCCGGGCCATGTCCTGCAGCAGCAGCCCATCTTCCTGGTAGGCGCTGGACGTAACGTCCTTCGTTTCCTTCTCCTTGAGGTTCCCGAGTTCGCTCAACCGGATGACGCCATTCGGTCGGTGCACGAGATCCCCGTCCTCGAGCGGCTCGTCTTTCTGCAGCAGCGTCATGCCGTCGATGGCACGGCTGACGTTGTCCATCCGTTGATTGCGCTTGTCGGCCCGCTCCAGCACGAGTCGTTCAAGCTCGCGGGCTACGCCGACGTTTCGAAGGTTGAACGTGTCCTCGATGTAGCCAAAGACCACAAGCGGCAGCTCGCCCTCGGGCATCGGATTCGGTCGGTCGCGGAGCACGGCCTTCCTGTTGGCCAGCGTGACCAGGCGGCCTTTCGGGTACTTCTTGCACGGCCGCTCCCAGCATTCCAGGAGTTCAACCATCGGGTCGTCTTTGTCGTCATCGGGCGCGGCGGTCGTGTCGGTCTGGCCGAGGTTCGAGGAGTCTGTCTGGCCGAGAACGTCGGATTTGCGGGGCAGTCTGTGGACCTTGTCGCGATCGAGGGTGGGGTCATCGGCGGTGTTGGCGGCCGAGGCGTCGAGCTGCGAGAGGTCGTAGAGCTTCTCATCCAGCTCGGACTTTCGCTTGAAGTACTGGAAGATGACCCACGGCAGGTCCTCCTCGCGGGCATAGCCCCGCGGGAAGAAGACCCGGGCCGGATCGCAGACCTCTGAGACTGGAGCGTGGTAGTCAGGGACGAACTGCGTCTTTGGCTTCTCGGTCGTGGTTACGTTGCCTTCGTCGTCCTTCGTTTCGACGGCCTCCATGACTTGGCGTCGCTTCGTGAACCCGGTCGGCTGACCAAGCTGGTCGAGAACCGGGATGTGCTCGTAGACCGGCTCCTCATGGCCGGTTGTCTTCCAGGTGATCTTCTCCGGGCCGAACCCGAACCAAGTGCCACGTTTGACGAGCACCTCGAACTTGTCGTCCATGTCCATGATCGACCAAAGCGCGTCGTGGCCGCGCTGGACGGCGAGGGCGGTATCCGTGGAAACAGACCGTCCGCCGAGCACGATCGGCCGCGGTCTGCCCTTGGTGAGGCGCGGCACGATCGACTCGACGGCGGCGTGGACGTCAGGCGGGAAGATGTTCGACCGGTAGGGGCCTCGAAACTCCCGCCACATGTACCAGAACTCGAACGCCTGCTGATCGCGTTCGATGAACGGCTCGAGAAACTTCTTGGCCTTCGTGAAGCGGCTCGTCCACGTCTGCACCGTCTCAGAGTTGTCCTGCTGCTTCTTCGTCGGTGGCGGTGCGGAAGGCAGGGACGGGTTCTCCTGGCCTCCGAGGGGTTTGGTTTCGCCGAGTGTAGGCATGGGCGTTGTTAGTAGCCGGTGATCGCGGAGTACTCCGGCGCCGCAGTCCGCCGGGCAGCACGGATAGGCTTGGTGTAGGGGTGGAGCTTCAGGAGCTGGAGGGCGCCGCCGAGCGACATGACGCAGTCGTCGTGGCAGTGCTCCTGGGCAGCGGTCGTACCGTCGGGGCGACGGACGAAGGTGAGACACTCGTCGAGCGTGCGGGCGCTGTTGATCGTGACGCTGCGCTCGCGGAACCGCTGCCTGATCTCATCTACCAGTAAAGGCTTTGATTTGCCGGTTGTCAACCACCCGAGCTTCTTCGTCCGCTTGTTCGTGCGTTCGTCAATCTGCACCGAGCGGAAGAGATGTGTGTATCCGGAGCGCTTCAAGGCCACGAGAACGGAACCGCCGTGCTGGCCATTGCGCTCAAAGCCGACCAGAGCGCTTCGGAAGAACCAGCCGAGATTCGGGAGGATGTCGGAGCCGAGGAGGTCGGGGTCGATGTGGCCGTGCCACTGGGCCACCTGCTCACTGGTCTCCTTATCGAAGACATCCACGGACGTGTAGTCGCCGGTTGCCAACCCCTCCGACGGGTCGGCGAAGACGACGTACTGGCCTTCGGGCCTCGGCATACTCCAGATCGAGAGCGGACCTTTCGGGTCGGCCGCGAAACGGATTTTCTCTACCGGGTTGGCCGGGTCCTTCTCGTCGACGTAGGTCTCGAGGTAGCCGCGCCACTTCGGAGGAGCGATTCGCTTCTGCATCGCGCGGATGTCGGCCACGGGGAGAGCCGGGGAGCCGGACGTGAGGAAGCAGTCGACGTCGTTCTCGGGGTATTCCTGCAAGAACTGGTCGAACGAGTCGAACTCCTTGGCCTTCTGGCGGCGCCAATGGAGCTGCTCGAGGTCGAGATCGTAGAGCCTCCGAGCCTGTTTCTCGTTCGCGGTCAGCGACTCCTTGAAACGCTGTCGCTCCGCGTCGCTCTCGAAGGGGCGCCGGTACTCGTGGTGCTCATACCAGGCGATGAAGACCGGCGTGTAGGCGTTCTCTCCCCGCTTGGCGGCCTCCCAGAGGCGGTGAAACGCGTCCCCGACGCCGTTGGCCGTCGTTTCGAGGACGATAGCCGTGTTCGGCCGGTCCGGGACCGCGTTTTGAACGCTTAGGAGGAGCGTCGCGAGGTCGGGATAGAACGCCGCCTCGGAACAGTGCACGTTGCGGAGCGTCTTGGAACGGCCAGCACGGACGTTGCGAGCCGAAGCAACCGAGAGGCGGGAACGTAGCCCGGGGCGAGCAGGACGGTCAGCATCCGACGGATTCTCAAAGACCAGCTCGCGCCGGTTCGAGTACCGCTGCATCGGGCGCAAGGCCGGCGGAAGCTGCTCGTTGAACAGCTTGACCATGTCGAAGAGGTGGACCGCCGAATCGTCGTCGTGGCTGACGATGAGCGAGCTGACGTTCTTGTGGGTGACGGTGTCGTGGAAGATCCAGCCGTCAATCCACGTCGAGACGCCTTCCTGGCGAGCCTTGAGGATGAGGAGCCTGACGGGTTCGTTCGCCTTGCGCTTGGCGTCGATGATCCGCTGGAGCTTCTCCTGCGTAGCGTTCGGGGCGAGCCGGACGAGGCGGTTGTCTTTCGTCTTGATCCAGAGAAACCGCCGCGCGTACCAGCGGACATCGTCCCTAATCCTCCGAAGTTTCTGCTTCTGGTCTTTCGTCAGGGTCGTCATCGAGGGAATCGAGCCGTAAGCTTCCCCCTCTCGTAGACAGCCGTTGCTAAACTCCCGGGCATCCGGGAGGGCACATGCGGAAGTCGCGGTTCACGGAGTCGCAGATCGTCGCGATCCTGAGGGAAGGCGAGGCCGGCATGA